>ERZ507546.3-NODE-3-length-396398-cov-18.2378_pt1 | contig 396398 bp, 364 predicted proteins | sample MGYA00248664_ERZ507546 | MGnify/ENA primary metagenome ERZ507546 (study PRJEB26165, sample SAMN02676161) | human gut metagenome | isolation source: stool | host: Homo sapiens | place: USA | study: EMG produced TPA metagenomics assembly of the C.diff FMT (human gut... | reverse complement strand
GAATGACCGGGGCGAACCCCTTCTGGCTGTCCGGCAGCATATTGTCGTCGGAAGCTAGCTGCGCGCCGCGGAAGTTGATGCCGTCAAAAATATCGCCGTTGGTATAGCTGTCGCCGAGGGTCAGACGCGAGCGTAACGGCGTGATATCCCTCTCCAGCCAGGTATTAATGTGCTGCCATTGATTTTCGTTGTTTGCGGCACCGCTGCTGTAGCTCCAGGTGGTGTTGTCGCGCAGGCGCCAGGCGCCCAGGTTCAGCCCGGTCTGCAGGTTCAGGTACGCGTAGTTGCTGCTGCCGCCGACGTCGTTGTGCACGTTGTTGCCGGTGAAGTTGTAGTTAAGCAGTAGCGCATTGATGCCATCATCCCACAGCTCTGGGGGAATGCTACCGCGTGCGCGATTGCCCATAAATGCCTGAGGAATGGTAAGGTAAAGGCGTTGTTGAGCCACATCGAAACGGATAGTGATATCTTCTATCATCTCAATTAATGGGACGCAGCTATCCGCGGGCAGCTCTTTTAGTCCTGCAACTGAACCGGTGCTGACGCCCATGCTGGCCAGCTGCCCGCGGGTAAGGCAGGGCAGTAATCCTTTGTCTTTATCTCCGGCATTGAAGGTGACGTCACGGGTGGTCATGTAACCGTCATTGAGATAGATATCCACACGGTACGTTCCCGGCGGTATCTCTTGTCCATTTTCAAAACCGGACAGATCCGCTACGGCTGTAGGATCGTCTGACAGGAACCGCGGATTGAAATAAAGCTCAGCCTGTGCAGAAAAAGTCTGTGAGGTGAGTAAAACAAAAAGGGGAATCCTGGCCAGGATGCGTGTTGGGCGCAGGTGGTTGCGTCGAATACACTGTGAGCCTAAATAATAAAGTCCATATTTCAAATATGACATAGTCCCTCCGGTCAAAAATTACCGGCTGTCAGTTCTTTTTATTTCAAGCGGTAGCGTTCACTATCGCCTTAAGTTATTGTGTTTTGCCCTTCATTTTCGGGGTCAGTGCGCCATAATCATTAATCGTCCGATAGGTAATTTCGCTACCAGCATCTGACGGTAATTTGACGGAAGTTTCTCCCAAAGGTGGAACCAGCGCATTTTCCAGTACGTGTTTTCCGGCGTTGAGCTCGGTGACCGTCTGGTAGTAGGGCGTCGGATTGCTCAGCGTGAGCATATTTCCATTACGACGAAATATTAATTTTTCGGCAGCCTGATCTGGCGATAGGGCCAGGTTTGCCGGGCGATAATAGAGCTTAATACGGCTGATAATCGCCAGCTGTAAGGTATTATCATTAAGCTTTGATTTATCCATTGAAGGAATAGCTTTAACGTTAATCCAGAACAGCGTTTCCCGATCCTGCGGTAATTGATTGTTGGTAGCATCGATAATTCGCAGAGTATTTTCTTTTTTCCCCTGCATCGAAAATAGTGGTGGCGTAATGACAAAACGACCATCTTTGCCGCCATCATTATTCTCTATCCACGATTGAATTAAATAGGCGCTTTTCTCGTCATTATTAGTAACGGCTAACTGGACCTGCTTGAGGTCGGACGGATAAACAACTCGTGTTGCCCCCAGAGCCACACCTGCTTCAGCGGAGAAGGTAAAGCCAGCCAGGACTGTCATCATCGCGCCAGCCAGCAGGCTACGTGTCATTTTCAGCGTATTTTTCACATATCTTCCTTGTGTATTCACCGTTATTTCCCTTATCGGTAGGCCGGCTGGCTAATTATTGATAGGTTAAAGAGAACGAGGCCTGCGCATTTGCGACGCCCCCGGTTACCTGTTTTCCTGTGGCCCGATACTTCGCTACGAAATGGAGAGTGGTAGGGCCGGTATAAATTTGCATCCATCTTCTGGGAGGCTGGTTAAGCGGTATAAGACTGTTATCTTTGTCAAAGAGAGCGATACCTATACCCGTAGCGATGCCCGGACCCTCGCCAACCGAGAGTACGTCCGGATTCTTACCGTCCGCGACGCCGGTGAACGCCACGCCAACATGCTGGCTAACGGCGGTATTACACTCCTGCAGATGAATATCAAAAGGTACTGAGATGGCATCCTCGCCGGTTGCATGAAATCGGTTACTGGCAATCTGCCCCATAGTGACAACCATCTGCCGATCCCCGGCTTCCACCCGGCAGGATTCAGCGATAATTTCTCCCTGAAAACGCATATTTCCACCAGGTAAAGTGACGTTCCATCGATTACCCGCCAGGGCGAGTGTCGGTAGCAGAAAAATGAACAAAGCTGATCTCATTTTATGCATCGTGATCGCTCCAGTTGTTTAGTGAAAAACGGGCCATCCCTGGCCCGAATTGCTTCCCTGCAAACAAATGGATTATTCGTACTGTACTTTGAAGGTTGCGTCAGCGTTCGCGATACCGGCAGTAGCTGCACCGGTTGCGTAGTAGCGAGCCTGGAACGGAATGACGCTAGTGCCGTCGTTCAGGATAAAGGCTTTGCTGAAGGTCGTGCCATCCAGTGCCAGCGGGGTGCCTGCGCTGTCGAGGATCTGTACGCCAACGTTGGTTGCGCTACCCGCTGCAGAGTTCTGCAGGGCCAGCACGGTTGTGTTGGTGCTATTAACCGCTGTGCCAGAGAAAGCAACAGATGCTTTTGTTGAAACGGTGGTGTCGCAATCATCCAACTGGATATTGAATCCAACGGAAGAGCTGGTGCTGCCAGCGGTAGCCAGTTTTGCTGAACGTACCTGACCTAACATAACGGTTTGATCGAGAGAACCGGCATCTACCGCACAGGCTGCGTTGACCACTTCCCCTTTAAAATGCACGGTGCCGCCGTTTACGGTGGTGGTGGCAGCCAGAGCAGCGGTGGAACTCAGGGAAAGAGCTGACAGAGCAACAATAGCCAGTGTTTTGATTTTCATGTTGTTTTCCTTTAAACATTATCAATATTACGAACCGTTGTTGGCAGTCGTTATGCCTCCCAGGCACTCCATTTTTAGCCGATGGTCCGACTGCCGGTTCTTCAAAGTTTTTACCTGACTGATGTAACAGTTAGGACCATTTTGACTCATTGAAGTAAATATCTTGTTTTGTCGCTTTTCATTTTTTTATGCGGGTTTTTAATCTGAATTTTCTTGTTTTTCTGGAGGTTTATAGTGATTCCTGAGACAGGAAAGGAAAACAAACAAGCTGATGATGAGAGTCGATGGAAAAGCGAATATGCTGAAGCAGGAGGAGGAATACAATAAATGTAATGTGATAATTTTTTTATAAATCAATTAGTTAAAGTTTTTTTATCAAAAGAAAACATATTTGAGTTGCAAAGTGTTTCAAAACATTTTTATTATATGGACAGTTTGGTCCTAATTGACCCATTCATTTTTCAAAAAAACCTAAGGAATCAATAAGTTAACCAGAAGTTATTGATTGTGCAAATTTTCAGCTAATAAGTTTTTCCTCTCCCATAATCCAGCAAATCGAGCAGCGTTACTGGCGGTATATCGTACTGTGTGGCGAATGTTACGATGACCGAGATAATCCTGTATCAGCCTTGTATCCGCCCCTCTTTCTGCCAGTTCGTAACCACAGGCATGGCGTAACATATGCGGATGGGTAGGCGTAGCGGTGCCGGCAGCGATACCTGCGCTTTTAATGATGCGGTAAGCCTGTTGTCGTGAAAGGCGGGTCCCGCGGCGCGAGATAAACACCGCATCGCTTTTATCAGCCCTATACCAACTGGCACGAATGTGGCTCCAGCATTCAAGCGCTTCACGTTCATCAAAACGTAGCGGGTGAACCGTCGAGAAGCCGTTCTTCAGACGACGGATATTGATGCGTCCTTCATTGAGATCAAAATCCCGATAATGCAAATTAAGAAGTTCACTAATGCGCATACCATGGCGAAACGCTAACAAGATCAGACAATGATCGCGTTCGCCGGTAGGGCCATGACGTACAGCTAACATCATTGCCTGAACTTCATTAGCTGTTAGAAAACGACGTCGATTCATAATGTATAACTCCTGATATATGCATGTGGGCGGATGTCGCGGGACAAATCATCAGAGTGAGTCAGACGCACCGCAACAAAGCCGAAAATCATCTGCGTATAGACCCGTCATATCTCAAGTTGCTTGTGCGTTGGCAATACTCGGCCTCCTCCTTACGCGGCCAGCACAAGCGCTGTTCAAAACGATTAACCGTTTTGTCCTGCAACGCGATTTATTTAGGGTATATAAATACGGATAACTAAAGCTGTGATAAGTGCAAACTGATAAAGTTGTCACCCATCATGGTTATCGATTTTATTTGATATCACAAGAGACGCGCAGTCCATCTGCTATCAGGTTATTAAAATTAAAGAAAAAATAATTAAGTTTGATGTGTTTAAGAAATGTCTCACTTAAAAATTTTGCATTTCAGAAAATCAGTGCGGAATATCTTAATTATTTTGCAATGTAGTTATATGCGTGACTGTTTCAATTTTAATAATAACGACTGGGTATAGGTTGGCGCTAAAGATGATTTTGCTGCGTACGGAAGGATTTCGACGCCGTAATCGGCGTCGAAGAGAAGGGTTATAAAATAACTCGCTTTTTTTATCTCGGGCGCTATCCCAGATACCATAGAAACGACCGGCATTGCTGGCGGTGTACCAGACGGTATGGCGAATATTTCGATGCCCGAGATAGTCCTGAATCAGACGGGTATCAATCCCCATGTTGGCCAGAGCGAAACCGCAGGAGTGGCGAAGCATATGAGGATGGATTTCTATTGGAAGACCGGCATTTCCACCCGCGACTGAGATAACATGATAAAACTGCTGCCGTGATAGAGGGTTTCCTTTACGTGATAAAAACAACCATTCGCTGTTCGCTTGCGGATAGGTTTCCCGGATAGCCAGCCAGCGTTTTAAGGCCTCAATTTCTTTATGAATTAATGGATGAGAGGTCGAGAACCCTCTTTTAAGCCGGTGGACGTAGATGCATTTTGACTGGAGATCGATATCTGAGACCCGCAGACGGCAGATCTCGCTGGCGCGTAGCCCGTGAATAAAGCACAGTAATGTCAAACAGTAGTTACGTATGGCGTGAGGTCCTGTTTTCGCTGCGGCCAGCAGTGCCTCAATTTCATTTTGCGTTAAGAAATTCCTTTTCGTATTGCCTGCATTGCTTTTCATAATGTCCCTTTTATTACGCTATATGGAGATAGCATTCAGCTAACAGTCATTCAACTCATTTATATCCGTCATACTTCAGGGTACGTGTGCGCTGACTGCTGAGTGACGCGTCATCATCCTGGATGACTTACCCTTACGCATCGTCGCTCAGCGACGTGCAAATCTGTTTTTGAAAGACTTGTTGCTTACCCCTGCGACAGATTCCAGTCAGTTCGCGGAGACTCACCCTTCAGCCTCACCTCTTCGGGACCAGCGTAAACGCTATTGGAAATGGTTAATCGCTGGTCCTGCATTTTTAATTATTTAGGTTATGTATAATTACTCCATTGTTTATCGACGAGGAATGTTGCTTATTTATTTTAATCTGTGTGTCTCAAATTATTATCATTCTGGGTAAGTATGTAACGGGTCGAAATTACCTCTCTCAGCGGAAATCCCGTCCCTGGCAGTCAACGTCATCACGGTTGGCATAATGGTGTTGTGTACCGCCTGAACCACGGATATTAAATTTTTATAATATTAATCCATATATTTCTCATACTTATTTATTATGTTTAATTTGTATGGTGAATTTTATAATTTTTTATACTTGTGCTTTTTTTTGATATCATTTTCACTAATGCTAATGTGTCTTTAAATGTACAATTCTGAAGAGATTTCAATTATTTTTATTTTGTTAATTCCATTTAAATCAATTGGTTATATGTTTTTAGGGGTGATGGAAGCGTGGTGGTAATATAACCACTTTATTAAAGAGAAACTACAACACATGTTAAACAAAACAAAAAATCGCCTGACAAAAATTATGGGCCTCATTTGAGGTGGAGGGATATTACGTATAACTACGTAATGGATGAGAGGGAAAGTGGCGATGTTACATGTGTAAAATAATTGTGCTTAATAAAAGATCTGCCTATGCATATTCACAGATAAGTTCTGAGCCTTAGCTTCGGCACAATGACTAATAAGACAGAGTGTGAGCCCGGTTCTGTTCTCACACCCTGGCGCTTTGGTTATGCCAGCTCTCCGTAAATCAGGATGGAGGCGGTCAGAATCATAATAGAGCCGGATAGCATACTAATTAAATACGCCACATGCGGTCGGGTTTTTAAGATAGCGCGTGAACAATATCCAACTATCAGGTAAACCAGCGTGCAGGTCACCAGATGAATACCGCCCAGCGCCGACATCTGCTGGGCCAGAGACCAGCTTCCCTGGGGGTCGGTAAACTGCGGCAGCAGGGCCAGAAACAGAAGAAAGACTTTTGGATTCAAGCCGCTAATGCATAACCCCTTAAGCGCCCAGCGATTCCAGCTGCCCGCGCTATGCTGCTGTGCACCTGGCGTTGGCGGATGGCGCAAAATAGCGATCCCCAGCCACATCAGATAGCCCGCGCCCAGCAGCGTGAGCGTCGACAGCGCCAGCGGATGATTGGCGATTAACACGCCGATTCCGGCGACGACGATCAGCGTGGCCAGCAGGTGGCCAGACATCAGTCCGGCGACGGCGGGTATCACGCGCCGTCCGTTGATCCCCGCGCTGATGGTATAGGCCCAGTCAGCGCCCGGCGTGATGATCAGCAGAAAGGAGACCAGCCAAAAGCTGGCGATAAAGCTCATTTCCATGGATGGCTCACTTCTGCGTGCTGACGGCGATTTCTCATCATTTTTCCTCGTTAAGCGGTGGTTATTTGAGGGAAAGAATATCGAGTTTATTGCGCAATGAGCTTTCAATGTTATGCTCTAAGGCGTTATAACTGGGGAAAATCTTCCAAATGGATAGCATCGATCGAAAAATTCTTGCTGAGCTACAGGCTGACGGGCGGCTGTCGATAACCGAACTGGCCGAGCGGGTGAATCTCAGCCTTTCGCCCTGTCATCGACGGCTGCGGTCGCTGGAGCAGGAAGGCGTGATTACCGGCTATCGGGCCAATCTGGATCCGGCCAAAATGGGCTTTAATTTTTTGGCGATCGTCTTCGCGACGCTAAAAGAGGGCGATAAGAAAGCGGTAAGCGCGTTTGAGGAGGCGGTGGAAGAGATACCGCAAATCGTGCTGGCGCAGCGCCTGTTTGGCGATCCGGACTACCTGATGCACGTGGTGACCCGCGATCTCCCGGCGTTCCAGAAACTGTATGATGACAAACTCTCGGCAATGCCCGGCGTGCAGCACCTGCGGTCGACGCTGGTGATGAAAACGGTTGTGCAGGATCGCCCGTTTCCGCTTGGTAAGGGGTGATTATGCCGCTCTGCGTTTTGCTCCCGGGGCGGCGGCGCACAGCGCCTGCCCGGGCTACAGGCTAACAGCCGTAGCCCGGACAGATGCGCAAGCATCGCCTCCGGGAAAAAACGGTGGTGCTTCGTCAACCGCCATCCGGCAACAAGGTAAGCGCCTTATTCAAAGCGGGTGGGTATTACTCTTTTTCCAGCTGGCGCATAAAAATCGTTAGCGCTTCATCGAGCTGCTGGCGTTGCGCCGCAGAGAGTCCACTTAGCAGCTGCCGCTCATTCTCCACGTGGCTTTCCACCGCCTTATCGATCAGCTCTCGTCCCTCTGGCGTTAGCGCCACCAGCATACTGCGGGCATCTTCCGGGTTTGGCAGACGGCGAATAAACCCCCGTTTTTCCAGCGCCTTCAGGCGATGAGTCATGGTGCCGGAGGTGATCATTAACGTTGAAAAGAGCTGGGTGGGCGACAACATGAACGGCTCGCCCGCCCGGCGTAACGTCGCCAGCATATCAAACTCCCAGCGCACAAGATCGTGGCGCACAAAGGCCGCTTCGATGCGCGGCTCCAGCAGCAGCGCGCAGCGTTTCAGGCGGCCGATCGGCCCCATCGGGCTGCAATCGAGATCGGGACGCTCCCGTTTCCACTGTTCAAGAATGCGATCCACGGCGTCGGTCTGCGGTGATTTGTCCATTCATGCTCACTTGTCTTGATATCAAGATAACTGTCGGTACATACTTAGGCCACAATTTACCTTGATATGAAGATAAAATCATGGCCTTTGTTTCGCGTAATGTGATCGTTGATTTACTGCTGACCGCGCTGGCGCCCGCCATCTGGGGCAGCACCTATATTGTGACCTCGCAGTTCCTGCCGCCGGAGCGGCCGTTTATCGCCGCGCTGCTGCGGGTGCTGCCGGCCGGGATCGCTCTGTTGATCTGGAGTCGCCGTTTCCCGCTGCGCGCCGAGTGGTGGAAGCTGATCGTTACCGGGATCCTGAATATCGGCGCGTTTCAGGCGCTGCTGTTTATTGCCGCCTATCGGCTGCCGGGCGGTCTGGCGGCGGTGATTGGCGCCATTCAACCGCTGCTGGTGATGCTGCTGGCCTGGTGCGTCGATCGTCAGCGATCGCCCTGGCTGGCGGTGCTCTCGGCATTGATGGGGATCGCGGGGATGGCGATGCTGCTGCTGTCGCCGCAAACCACCCTCGAACCGCTGGGGATCGCAGCCGCATTTCTGGGGGCGATGAGTATGGCGCTGGGAACCTGGCTATCGCGGCGCTGGGCGATCGCTTTGCCGGTTGTCGCACTGACCGGCTGGCAGCTGCTGATTGGCGGTATCGTACTGGCGCCGATGGCGTTTCTGGTCGATCCGCCGCTGCATCAGGTGACGCTGACTCAGGCGGCGGGCTATCTGTGGCTGTGCGTTGCTGGGGCGATGCTGGCATATGGCCTGTGGTTTCGCGGCATCGGCCGTCTTTCCCCAGTGGCTGTGTCGGCGATGAGCCTGCTGAGTCCGGTGACGGCGGTGCTGTTAGGCTGGATCTTCCTTGGACAAAAAATTGAGGGAATGGCGCTGGTGGGGCTGGTGATTGTGCTGTTCAGCGTGCTGTCGATTCAGCGTGCGTTATCGAATAAGAGCGCCGTCGCGGGCCGATAACATCCCGGAGGCGATGCTGCGCATCTGTCCGGGCTACCGGACTGCAGTGAACCCGCAGCCCGGGCTGTGGGTTCACGGTTCGCCAGCAACAAAAAAGCCCCATTAAGGGGCTCGACATTGCTGCGTGCTTATTATGTGGCGGGAGCCAGACCAGCCGCCGTCAGGCGACCTGTCCGGCAGCTCCCTCTGCAACCATTCGGTTATTTAGACAGCTCGGCGGTCATATGCACCTGGTTACCGGTATACGCTTCGGTAATGTGGTAAGACTCGCCCTGGTCTTTAGCAATGGCGGCGATTTTGGCTTCGGCGTTGTCCAGCGTATCAGCAGTTACGCTAACAGGCTGAGCGAAGCTAGCGAAAGAGACCAGAGACAGCATACCGGCAGCGGCAAGTAATTTTACGTTTTTCATGGTGTTTATCCTTTTAACTTTTATGGTGGAAAGCGTGTTTGCTTTCGATGGACTTATAATAAGTCTGCTAACTATAACGCGCGTTGCAAAAAGTGCGATTTAGATCACATTTTTATGACACTATGATGACGAGTGAGCAAATTTTAACTTTTTATTTTCAATAAAAACAAAAGGATGGATTGTCTTGAATCGTGTTTTTGGTTACAGAAAATAATCTGACCAGAAGCGCAATTTTCCTGCTTCGGCTCATTAATTATTGTTTTTGTGAATGCAATGGGTGTTTTTTGAGCAAATAAGGCGGCCATATTTCGCCCATCAACGAAGCATTTGGCTCGGGTGGAAAGCTACTGTGGCTCTCATACTGATTGCGTGAGGACGACGAAATGATTGCAGTACTCTTTGAAGCCGAGGTCACTCCGGCAAGCCAGGAACGTTACCTGGCGCTGGCGGCGGAACTGAAGCCGCTGCTGAACAACATTGACGGCTTTATCGCCATTGAGCGTTTTCAAAGTTTGAGCACGGCGGGGAAAATTCTGTCGCTCTCCTGGTGGCGGGATGAGGACGCAGTGCTGGCATGGAAACGCAACCTTTGCCATCAGGCTGCGCAGAAAGAGGGGCGGGAGAGCATTTTCGCCTGTTATCACATTCGGGTGGCTCAGATGCTGCGCGAATACCGTTCTTCACATTCCGCTCCCCTGTAATATGGTTACGGTTTGCCGTGGGGGAAAATAAGCGAGGCGCTATGTTAAAACCTGTTGAGCTGATTGAAGATGACGAGTCACTGGCCGAGGCGATGGCGGTGGTGGCGTCGGCGATGGCCGATGCCTCGCGGCTAAAGATCCTTTGCGCCTTAATGGATGGCCGGGCGTGGACGGCCACCGAGCTTTCCGCCGTGGCGGATATTTCCCCCTCGACCGCCAGCGCGCATCTTAGCCGCCTGGTCAACAGCGATTTATTGAGTTGCCTTGCCCAGGGCCGCCATCGCTATTACCGCCTGGCCGGTAGCGATGTCGCCAGTTTGCTGGAGAATATGATGGCCATGGCTGGCAAGCGCGCGGTGACGCTCTCAACCAGCACGCCGGTAAATTTGCGCGTTGCGCGTACCTGTTACGATCATCTGGCCGGAGAAGTGGCGGTATCGCTGTATGATTTTATGCTGCGCGAAGCGTGGATAGCGTCTGACGGCACGGCCCTGACGCCCGCCGGGGAAGCGCACTTTACCCGCCTGGGGGTGACGGTGAAACGCATCTCGCGGCGTAAAGCGTGCTGCGGTTGTCTGGACTGGAGCGAACGCCGCCTTCACCTTGGCGGGGCGGCTGGGGCGGCGCTGCTGCAGCACGGTCTCCAGAAAGGCTGGTTTATCACCACCGCTGGATTTCGCGAAGTGACGATTACGCCGGCAGGATGGCGCGCGTTGCATCTGCATTTTCAGTTGGCGGAAAGATCGTCGCGGATGATTAATTAAGAGTGTTCTCTATGTGGAGAAATAGCCTTCTATGACAAGATAGGTTGCTGTTTTGTTAATTCCATGTCGCCTTTCCCCGTTCAATGTAAATAACAATGTCTTAGTTTATTGCTATCAATCCCATACAATTAATAGTTGTGAGCTATCTGTTACATTGATTAACAGCTCGTGAAGATATGTATATTTGTCAGCGAAAAATAGCATTCTTTGACGCCGACAGCCTCGACGAATTCTTTCATTGAATTCGTTCCTGACGCCTTAAATATTGCGGCCTCCGGTCAGTCGAAGTTTCTATTAACAGTTGCACAAGTGAGCATCGCAAATCGCTTCTGACTTTTGTGCGAATTAACTGTTTGCTCATTGATACTTAATTCACTCTGACAAGGAAATGGCAATGAAAAAGGTTCTTCTCTCTGCTGCAATGGCGACTGCGTTTTTTGGTATGGCTGCACATGCTGCTGATACCAATGTAGGCGGCGGTCAGGTTAATTTCTTCGGTAAAGTTACCGACGTATCTTGTACTGTTTCCGTAAACGGCCAGGGCAGCGATGCGAACGTATATCTGTCTCCGGTTACTTTAACTGAAGTTAAAGCTGCCGCGGCGGATACTTATCTGAAACCGAAATCTTTCACCATCGATGTTTCTGACTGCCAGGCTGCTGATGGTACTAAACAGGACGATGTGAGCAAACTGGGCGTGAACTGGACCGGCGGTAACCTGCTGGCTGGCGCAACGGCTAAACAGCAGGGCTACCTGGCCAACACCGAAGCCGCTGGCGCGAAGAATATCCAACTGGTTCTCTCTACCGAGAACGCTACCGCGCTGACCAAAAAAATCATCCCGGGCGACAGCACTCAGCCTAAAGCGGTCGGCGACGCATCTGCCGTTCAGGATGGCGCGCGCTTCACCTACTACGTCGGCTACGCGACCAGCACCCCGACGACTGTTACCACCGGTGTGGTTAACAGCTATGCGACTTACGAAATTACCTACCAGTAATATCGACTGAGAGATAAAGCCGCCTCGCGCCGGGGCGGTTTATACCCGTCATTCGAATTATTTAGGGTATACAACAATAATAAAGCGGCCACTGCTGCCGCTTATTTTTTTATTCTGAGGTCAGCATGAAGCGTATTGCCCTTTTTTTCTGTTTCATTTTGAGTTTTGCGGCCCACGCCAATAATATTATTGTTAATGGCACCCGCTTTATTTATCCAGGAAATGAAAAAGAAATAACGGTGCAGCTCTCTAACACCGCCGACCGTCCGGCGCTGGCGCAAGCCTGGCTGGACAACGGTAATGCCGACGCGACGCCGGATACCATTACGACGCCATTTATTATCACGCCACCTATTTCCCGCGTAGATGCGAAAAGCGGTCAGACTCTGCGTATTAAGCTCGGCAGCAGCGCGGGTCTCGCTAAAGATAAAGAGACGCTGTGGTGGCTGAACCTGCTGGAAATACCGCCGGTTGAGGCCAGCCAGAAGAATGAAGGGCAAAATATTCTGCAGTTGGCGATTCGTTCGCGCTTTAAGTTTATCTATCGTCCCAGCGGATTAGGCAATCGCGATGCGGCGGCAGAGAAATTAGCGCTCTCCGCTAACGGCAGCAGCCTGTCCATCAGTAATCCGACGCCCTTTTATATCACCGTAAGCCGTATCTCCCGTAACGGCGGCAAAGCGCTCAACAGCAAAACGGTCATGTTTGCCCCGCAGTCCAGCCAGACCATCGCCCTCTCTTCAGCGGTGAGCAAAGGCGAGACCTTGACCGTTAACAACATTAATGATTATGGCGCAGATGTCGCAGTGAAAGTTACCGTCAAATAAGGGAAACGATCATGAAGCAGAGGTCAATCTGCCCGGGAAGATTAAGCACGGCTATTGCGGTTGCGCTGTGCTGCTTTCCGCCATTTTCCAGCGGACAGGAAAACCCGGGAACGATCTATCAGTTTAACGATGGTTTTATCGTCGGCAGTCGCGAAAAGGTCGACCTGTCGCGTTTCTCGACCAGCGCGATTAGCGAGGGCGTCTATTCCCTTGATGTGTATACCAACGGCGAGTGGAAAGGGCGCTACGACCTGAAAATCACCGCCGGTAAAGACGGCAAAATGGGCGTCTGCTATACCAAAGCGATGCTGATGCAGTATGGTATTTCGCCGGAAAAATTAAATCCGCAGCTCAGCGAAAAAGAGGGCTTCTGCGGGCGCCTGCAGGAGTGGCGTCACGAAGATAACGTCAAAGACACGCTGATTCAGTCCTCCCTGAGACTGGATATTGCCGTACCGCAAATCTACGAAGATCAGCGCCTGAAAAACTTTGTCAGCCCACAATTCTGGGATAAAGGCGTTGCGGCGCTGAATTTAGGCTGGATGGCCAACGCCTGGAACAGCCATATCTCCTCGGCCAACGGTTCCGATAACAGCAGCGCGTATCTTGGCGTTAACGCGGGCCTGTCGTGGGACGGCTGGCTACTCAAGCATATCGGTAACCTGAACTGGCAGCAGCAGCAGGGGAAAGCGCACTGGAACAGCAACCAGACCTACCTGCAGCGGCCTATCCCGCAGATTAATTCGATAGTCAGCGGCGGGCAGATTTTTACCAACGGCGAGTTCTTTGACACCATCGGCCTGCGCGGGATTAACCTGGCGACCGATGACAATATGTTCCCGGACGGCATGCGCTCCTACGCCCCTGAAATTCGCGGCGTGGCGCAAAGCAACGCCCTGGTGACGGTGCGCCAGGGCAGCAATATTATCTATCAGACCACGGTGCCGCCGGGGCCGTTTACCCTGCAGGATGTTTATCCTTCCGGCTACGGTAGCGACCTGGAAGTGTCGGTTAAAGAGGCCGATGGTTCGGTCGAGGTATTCAGCGTACCTTACGCCTCGGTAGCGCAACTGCTGCGTCCGGGGATGACCCGCTACGCGCTCTCCGCCGGTAAAGTCGACGATAGTTCGTTGCGTAATAAACCGATGCTCTACCAGGGAACCTGGCAGCATGGTTTAAATAACCTGTTTACCGGCTATACCGGCGTCACCGGATTTGATGACTATCAGGCGTTCCTGCTGGGGACCGGGATGAATACCGGCATCGGCGCGCTCTCATTCGACGTCACCCATTCGCGGCTGAAGAGCGATACCCTTGACGAGCACGGTCAAAGCTATCGCGCCACCTTTAACCGCATGTTTACCGAAACCCAGACCAGCATCGTGCTGGCGGCGTATCGCTATTCCACCAAAGGCTACTACAACCTGAACGACGCCCTCTACGCCGTCGATCAGGAGAAGAACTACAGCAGCAACTACACCGTGTGGCGCCAGAAAAACGGGATGACCTTTACCGTCAACCAGAACCTGCCGGACGGCTGGGGCGGTTTTTACCTGAGCGGCCGGGTGGCGGATTACTGGAACCGTTCGGGAACGGAGAAGCAGTACCAGTTTAGTTACAACAACATGTACGGTCGGCTCTCGTGGTCGGTCAGCGCCCAGCGCGTCTATACCCCGGATAGCTCCGGCCACCGTCGCGACGATCGCGTGTCACTCAACTTTAGCTACCCGCTGTGGTTCGGTGAAAACCGCACCGCTAACCTGACGTCGAATACCGCGTTTAATAATTCGCGTTTCGCCAGCTCGCAAATTGGCGTCAACGGTTCGCTGGATAGCGAAAACAACCTCAACTACGGCGTGTCGACGACCACCTCAACCGGCGGTCAGCACGATGTAGCGCTGAACGGCAGTTACCGTACCCCGTGGACGACGCTGAACGGCAGCTATAGCCAGGGCGAAGGCTATCGCCAGAGCGGCGTAGGTGCCAGCGGGACACTGATCGCGCATCAGCACGGCGTCGTATTCTCGCCGGAAAGCGGCACCACCATGGCGCTGATCGAAGCGAAAGACGCCGCGGGGGCGATGTTGCCCGGCTCGCCGGGTACCCGCATCGACAGCAACGGCTACGCCATTCTGCCGTATCTGCGGCCTTACCGGATAAATTCCGTTGAAATTGACCCGAAAGGCAGCAACGACGATGTCGCCTTCGGCAGTACCGTCGCGCAGGTAGTGCCGTGGGAAGGGAGCGTGGTCAAGGTCTCCTTCGATACCACGCTGCAGAACAACGTCACTCTGCAGGCGCGTCAGGCAAACGGGTTGCCGCTACCGTTCGCCGCCACGATTTACAACCCCTCCGGGAAAGAGATCGGCGTGGTGGGCCAGGGCAGCATGATGTTTATCAGCGACGCCAGCGCGCCGAAGGCCACGGTTAAGTGGAGCGGCGGACAGTGCTCGGTGGAATTAAGTCAGGAAAAAACAAAGGAAACGCTATGTCGCTAATGAAAAAACTGACGCTTTTTATTGGCTTAATGGCGATGGGGACCACGTCGGCATGGGCGTACTGTACGCGCCTGTCGCAGCCGACGGTTAGCCTCGACATGGTTGTGGGTCGGGTGGTAGTTCCGCCGGATCTGCCGGTAGGCTCGGTGATCGTGTCCCGCGACTGGACCATGTCGGCGCCGGGCGGGGCGAGCTATAGCTGCAGCAGCGGCACTAACCGCTTTGTGGCCAAAATCGTCACCCCCGGGGCGACCGATCTGGGAAATAAAATTTATTCCACCAACGTGCCCGGGATCGGCCTGCGGTTCAGCCGCGGTGGGGCGACGGTCAATATTATCTACCCTGACACGTTCTCCAGCTACGTCAGCCGGACCACGAATTACTCGCTGGAAGGCTCCCGCTTTACGCTGGAGGTGATTAAAACCGCGAGCGTGACCGGCAGCGGAACCCTGGCGGCAGGTAAGTACACCTCTTACGACTGGGAGAACGGCAATAACCCGATCCTCGAAACCCGCCTGAGCGCCAACGCCATCACCGTGGTATCGCCCTCATGTACCATCCTGAGCGGCAAAAATATGAATGTCGATGTCGGTACCATCAAGCGCAGCGATCTCAACGGCGTCGGCACCACCGCGGGCGGGAAGGATTTTAATATTGAGCTGCAGTGCAGCGGCGGGTTAAGCGAGTCGGGATACGCCAATATCCAGACCTCTTTCTCCGGCACGCTGGCCACCGGCACCACGGTGAGCCGAGGTGCGCTGCTGAACGAAAAATCCGGCTCCTCGTTGGCGAAAGGAATTGGTATCCAGGTCCTGAAAGAGGGCGTACCGCTGGAATTCAACAAGAAATACAGCGTCGGTACGCTGCGCACGCAAGAAACGCGATACATCACCCTGCCTCTGCACGCGCGTTTCTATCAATATGCGCCGACCACCAGTACCGGTGAAGTGGAGTCGCACGTGATCTTTAACCTGACGTACGATTAATTCGGGAGGCGGGTATGCGTGATTCAGCACAATATAAAAATAGCAAACGACTCATTCAGCTGGCTCTGATAAGTGGGATGCTGATGGCCTTCCCGGCGTCGGGTTTTGAGACCAACTACGATCGGGGGCGGGTGGATTTTGCCGGACGGGTCACCGATATCTCATGCAGCGTGGCCCTAAACGGCGGCAACAACGCCGGGAGCGGCAGCGTCTGGCTGGCGCCGGTCAGCCTGGCCGAAGTACACGATCGCGGCGCCGGGGCATTTATGAAGCCGCAGCCTTTTACGCTGGAACTCTCGAACTGCCAGCTGCGTCACGACGGCGGCGCGGCGGATAAAGACGAGATCCGCCTGGTTAACGTCCGCTGGGTTGACGGCTTTACAATCAATGCGGTGGGCAATGAAAATGCCGGCTATCTGAGGAATACGCGGGCGGACGGCGCCAGCCATATTTTTCTCGCGCTGTCGACCAATGATAATAATACCCTCGATAAAAGTAATAAAATCGTCCCGGCCGACCCCTTGCAAAACCGGGTGCCGCTGGTCGAAAAAGCGGTCGATGGCGGCGTATTTACCTATTACATCGGCTACGTGACCCCCGCGCCGGAAAAAGCAACCAGCGGCCCGTTGACCAGTTGGGCAACATGGGAGCTCGTTTATAATTGAAGGGGAGAGGGTATTGCGCGAGTATGACTTTTGATGCCGGAGTTATCCGGCATTTATTTATGCGGTGATATCTTCCTGGACCAATTGTTCAATGCTCACTTCCTTCCAGTAGTGTCCCTGAATAGCAAACCATTCCATGCCCTGCAACCAGGCCTTATGGGCTTCGCTTTCTACACCTTCAATAATCACATTATGGTGGTTGCGGGAAAGGAAAGTGACGAGGGCATCCATTAACGGACGACCGGAATCTTTTTGCATTAAAAGCCAGAAGAAGTCTTTATGGATTTTGACATAATCGAAATGATAGTCGCGAATAGCGTGAATGCCGGCGTTGCCAGAGCCAAAATCATCGAGCCAGAGCGTAGTGCTTTGCGGGTTATTCCAGGTTGCGAGAACATTATTCAAAAGATTATGGGAATTCTCGGTCACTTCAAAATGGACGCAGCCGATTTGGTCGACGAGCGCTTTAATCTCCGGGCGTTGCAATACGTTAAGTATATGGTCATCAACATTAATTGTCGCCGAGATAGCATTTTGCCTAAACCACTGTTTATGTTTTTCAATAAGTGCCAGCTGTTCCATAAAAATGCTTTCGCGTAGTCCCGTATTGGCGTAGCGAAAGAAATTTTCCGGCGATATAGACAGGCGGTCAAAGCGGCTCAGGCACTCCACGGCGACGAGCGTACCTTTTGGGGAAAACATTTTTTGAAAGACATAACGAACGGATATATCGCTACGTGATAAATTATGCCTGGAAAAAAGAGTTGCGTTCATTATCTCTCGTCAAAAATCAGGTCAGAGGTAAAGAGAGGAGAATATTATAGGTGACCTTTCTACCGATGGGAATGATTATTAATGGCTTATCGCCAATAAATTATCGGGTTTTGATTGGTCACCCACATATTTTGGGTTTTAGCACTGATACATATTGACTATGCTTTTGTTCATTATTCGCGAGTTATTCATCCCGAGTTTCTTCATAATATGTACCTTATGGCTGTGGACCGTTTTATGATCAATGTCGAGAAGCACCGCAATCCTTTTACTGTTATTGCAGGCAATAATTAACTCCAGCACCTGAAGTTCCCTGGCGGTCAGCTTTCGGCGGGTGCATAGCCCCTGGCAGCCCTCGGCGGTTGAGGGCCTGCTGATGATGGCTGAGTAGTCTGCCAGCGAGGATTTTTCGGTCAGAATCAACAGGTTTTCTAGATCAAGCAGTTCCCGGAACAGGCTGGATAGCTCGCTTTTGACGATCAGCACCAGCAGCGCGCAATGCGCCAGGCGCTTGCGCAAAGTGTTCAGTAATGCGACCGTTGTGGCCGCAGAGATATCTTTATGAATGATATTGATAATAATAGTCGCTGCCGGGGAGGTGCTGACCCCTTTCACAATATCCTGAAGTTTTAGGGTGGTGATATCCCTGGCGCGATCAATCATATAATCATGAATTGATTGCCCGATGATATTGTCATCAGTGTAAAGTAATATACTGTCCAATGGTTCAGACTCTCTTTTTTCTCTTGGCTTCCATAATCAAGTCGAGCAGCACTTTCTCTATTCGCTTCTTGTTATCAAGATGGCGAAATTTAAACTGACAAGAAATCTGGTAGTAGCTATCTGACTTTTCGTTATCATCTAAAGTCACCATAACAACATTTTTTATAACTAAATCTACGGTGATTTCGCCATATTCAGCGAGGGCGAGGATAGCGTTCTTGAGGATGGCGTTATGGCTGAGGAATTTCAGATTGGGGCTCCGGGTCATCAGCGCGCAACCGCCGTCCGAAATGTCTTTGATTTCGAATAGATAGTTTTCTCCGTTTTTGTGTCGGCCGTGACAGAAGAATTCGTGCTCGTGGCGCAGACGAAATCGGGGATCGCGCCGGCGTTGTATCACCTGGATACATTCCGGTAAGGTAAATGCGACCTTCCTGCATTTCCCTTCGCCGCCGGCATAGCTTTTCTTTAGCGTAGAGCAAAACTCGATTTTGCCTGAATCGCTATGCAGAATAAATTTAACTTTATGCCCCGCGGGGATTTTGCTGGTGCTGGAGATATGAAACTCGGCAAAATCTACCCGCGTTAGCTGGGTAATAGTGCTTTTGTTATTAACAAAAACTTCTATCTCCGCCTGCTTTCGGAGTTCTTCCCTGAAAATAGCAATGATTTCATACTTACTCGTCTTTATCGTTCCCTCTGTCATGTGAAATCCTTGTAAATTGTTATTGTGTGGTTGATTTTTTATATAGCAATACAAACATTCTGATTGTGTTAACCAGATGTTTTTATGAGCATTTGATGTTGTTAGCTATCTTTGCAGCTAAATTGATTTGTATAAACTTTGAATGAGATATTGTTTTTCCTGTAATCAAGAGTTCAAAAATTTTGGCGAGACAAAAACGACAGAAGCCTCCAATTAGGAGGCCAGTCAAAAAAGTTAAATCTATGCTTTGCATAGGGTTATCCGTAAGAGAATAAAGCGGATAACGCCTAATTTGTAGGATGTATAGTGCCAGTGGCGTTAAGGTAATTCCAGGCAAATATTGAGGAGAAGGCTTCTGCGAATATCGATCCGCAGAAGCCTGAAATCAGGAGTGGGGCTGGAGATTATCCAGAATGGCTAACGCTTCTGGTGGAAGCGTTAATTGCGCGGCGGCAAGATTCTCGTGCAGATGCTGTAGCGAGGAGGTGCCCGGAATGAGCAGGATATTCGGCGAGCGCTGGAGCAGCCAGGCCAGCGCTACCTGCATCGGCGTGGCGTCAAGCGAAGCGGCGACTTCGTTAAGCTCCCGGGCCTGAAGCGGGGTAAAACCGCCGAGGGGGAAAAAGGGCACCCAGGCGATATTTTGCGCCGCCAGCTCGTCGATCAGCGGATCATCCTGACGGTTCGCCACGTTATATTGGTTCTGAACGCAGACGATTGGCGTCAGTTTTTGCGCATCGCTCACCTGTCTGGCGGTGACGTTACTCAGCCCGATATGGCGAATCAACCCGCGTTCTTTCAGCTCCAGAAGGGTGGTTAAGGGGCCCTCCAGCGAACCTTCAACCGGGCCATGCGTGCCGAGCATACTGCGCAGGTTCACCACCTCAAGCACGTCGAGGCCCAGATTGCGCAGATTATCCTCCACCGCCGCAGTGAGCTCCGCGGGCGACATCGCGGGCAGCCAGTTGCCTTTATCGTCGCGGCGAGCGCTGACTTTGGTGACGATGCACAGATCGGCGGAATAGGGATGCAGCGCCTGGCGAATGAGCTGATTAGTCACGTGTGGACCGTAAAAATCGGAGGTATCAATATGATTGACGCCCGACTCGACCGCTTCCTGCAGTACGCGGATCGCGGTTTGCGGATCTTTTGGCGGGCCAAAGACGCCGGGCCCCGCAAGCTGCATTGCCCCGTATCCCAGACGATAAACCAGACGATCGCCTAACGTCGCAGTACCGGATAATTTTACGCTGGACATATAAACCCCTGCTCTCTTGGTGTGCAAGGGATAAGTGTATGTCCGTCAGGGAGATTGGTGGGGGGAGAATGTTGGCAGAACGTGCGGCGAGGTAAAGACTCGCCGCACGGAGAGGATTAGCTAAAAAACATCACCGACACGCAGAGCAAACCGACAACCAGTGTAATAAAGCTACCCACCGAGCGGTAGGGCTTCAGCGCCGGAATAAGATACGTGGAGAGGGTTGGCATGATGAACAGGATCATCGCGATAAGCGGGCCGCTGACGGCGTAAATCATTGAGATAGCATTGGGATTGATAAAGCAGACCACGAAGGTCAGCGTCGAAACCAGCAGGATCGACATCGCCCGGTTGAACGCGCGGCTTTTACGAATCCCCGCCTGGGCGAGGGACGTTTTGACGATTTCACTGGCCCCTTCAATCACGCCAAAATAGGTGCCAAGGAACGATTTCGACATCGCCACCACCGCCACAATAATCCCGGTGATCGCCAGCCACGCCGGCGACCCCGGCATCATCGACAGGGCGGAAAGAATCGTGACCCCTTGATGGCGGGCGGTTTCAATATAGCTCGCCGGTATCGACAGCAGGCAGCTGAAGACGAAAAACAGCACGCTGGCGCAGATGAGGGTGTAGGCCACCTTCATGATTTTTTTGCATTTACCCATGGCCTGCTCGCCGTATTTCTCCTGCTGATCGATAGCAAAAGTCGATATGATCGGCGTATGGCTAAAAGCGAAAACCATCACGGGAATCGAGATCCAGATTTGGTGGAACGTGTGCGGGGTCAGCTGCATCTGGCTGGTCAGATAAGACGGCTGCCAGCTCCCCATTAAATAGATGGAGAGGAACAGGAAACAGGCGATCAGCGGGAAGACTAAAAAGCCCATGACTTTAATCGTGACGTGGCGGCCCATTAAAAAGATCAGATTCAGCACCAGCACCACGCCCAGGCTGAGCAGCGCCCTGACCTGAGAAGTAATGGGTACATGCCTGGAGAGCTGCTCCGCGAGCGAGTTAGTAATGGCGACGGCGTAGATCAGCACCACCACGAAAAAGGCGAGAAAATAGAGGCCGGTAATCAGGCTACCGATCTTTTTACCGTAATAGTGATTAACGGCGCCGGTGATCCCCGCGCCCGGGGCGATGTTGGCGGAGAGAATAAACTGGCTCAGCGCTTTATGCGGCCAGTAGGTTAACGGCCAGGCGACCAGCGCGGTGATGAACAGAACGATAGCGCCCGCGGAACCCAGTTGGATCGGCAAGAATAACGTGCCAGCGCCTACAGCAGTGCCATATAAGGCGAAACTCCAGAGAGTTTCTTCTTTAGACCAAATTTTAGACATTATGCGACTTTATCAACCAGAAAACGAACAAAAAGGAGTGCAATTTATCACATTTATGAATGAGCTGTGGCGATAGTTTCTGGCGCAGAAATGAAGCGGCGGAGCGCCCGTTGCCGGCCGGGCACTTTGCTAAAGATTACTGGCGGGCGGCGATCCGCTGCTGGCGAACCTTGATGACCCGCTCGCGCAGCATATCCCAGACCCAGTTAAAGGCCATGGTGTAGGGCAGGAAGAACAGCATAAAGCCGATTTCCAGCATAAACGCCTGCATCAGCGAAACGCCCAGCACCAGCGCGACCATCGTGACGCCGATAATAATAAAGCCTGACTCGAAGCCGATCGCGTGCAGCGCGCGGACCCGCAGGGTACGGACGACCCGGGTTACCGGCCACAGCCGGTCGAAGAGGGCGTTATAGATAATGTTCCAGACCATCGCCAGCGTCGCGAGCATGATACTGAGCCCGCCCATTTCAACGACCGAACGCTGCATGAGCCATGCGGCGGTTGGGGCGAGGATCAGCGTCGCCAGACCTTCAAAGCTTATCGCGTGGATGACCCGTTCCGTCAGCGTTTTGCGCTGGGCGTTGACTTGTTGCATGGCTTGTTGCCTCCGGTCTTTATATGAAATTACCCGGCATTTTATGGATAAATATGATAAACAAAAGATAGTATCCATCGATAAAGTAGATAGTTCATGCGCTATTCTCCCGAAGCTTTAACCGCGTTTGTCGAATCCGTGGCCTGCGGTTCATTCTCTGCGGCGGCGCGGCGGCTGCGCAAAAGCCAGTCCACCATCAGCACCGCAATCGCCAACCTGGAAGCCGATCTTGGCGTGACGTTGTTCGATCGCACCTCCAGACAGCCGACGCTCACGCCGCAGGGCGAACAGGTGTTGAGCTACGTGAAGGCGATTCTGGCGGCCAGCGACAGGCTGGATGAGCTGGCCATTTCGCTGTCTGGCAATACCGAAGCGCGTCTGACCTTTGTGCTCTCCGATACGCTGCATCCCGATGTGCTGGAAGATCTGCTGGCGCAGTTCGATCGTCGTTTTCCGCATACTGAATTTGAGTGCCTCATTGGCGAAGACGACGACGTTATCGATCTGCTGCAAAAGGAGCGGGCGCAGGTGGGGCTGATTGAGGCCAGGGACAGCTACCCGACAGAGATAGGCAGTATCCGGCTGCCGATGCAAACCGAAATGGCTATCTTCGTGGCACCCCGGCACCCGCTGGCGGCCCAGGGCAGCGTCAGTCGCGACGAGCTGTTCAGCTGGCGCGAGCTGCGCCTGAGCACCTATCTGGAAAATACGGCGGAACCAGCGCGCGGTCTGGTATGGTCGGCGCCTAACTATCTGCTGCTGTTCAGCATGGCGGCTCAGGGGTTGGGATGGTGTATTTTGCCCAGCGCGCTGGTGGAGGAGTTCGCCGGGAGCGGAAGCCTGGTGGCGCTGGATATTGCCGGCTGGCCGCGGATGATCTCCACCGATTTGCTGTGGAATAAAAAGGCGCCGCCGGGAGAAGCGGGAAGCTGGCTGCGTCAGCATCTGCAGGGGCACGGGCGCGAATAGGGGCCGTTTTTGCCATCGCCGACGATCTTTGTGATTCCCCTCACTTTTTTTAAACAATTGCGAAAATTTTTGATAACAATTCACTACTATGATGCTGTTTCTTTGCGCAGAGGCGGAGCAGAGGTAGAGGATGAAAGATGTCGTAATCGTCGGCGCGTTGCGAACGCCAATCGGCTGTTTTCAGGGCGCGCTGTCGCGTCATTCGGCGGTAGAGCTGGGCAGCGTGGTGGTGAAGGCGCTTGTTGAGCGCAGCGGCGTCGATCCGCAAAGTATTGATGAGGTGATCCTCGGCCAGGTGCTGACGGCAGGAACCGGACAGAATCCGGCGCGTCAGTCGGCGATCCGCGGCGGGCTGCCTAATACCGTTTCTGCTATTACCATCAACGACGTCTGCGGTTCCGGACTGAAGGCGCTGCACCTGGCGACCCAGGCGATTCAGTGCGGCGAAGCGGACGTGGTGATCGCCGGCGGGCAGGAGAATATGAGCCGCGCCCCGCACGTGCTGACCGACAGCCGTACCGGCGCCCAGTTGGGCAATAGCCAGCTTATCGACAGCCTTGTCCACGATGGCCTGTGGGATGCGTTTAACGACTACCATATGGGCGTGACGGCGGAGAACCTGGCGCGCGAGTATGGCATCAGCCGTGAACTGCAGGATGCGTGGGCGCTTAGCTCCCAGCACAAAGCGCGGCGGGCGATTGATTCCGGGCGCTTTCGCGATGAAATTGTGCCGGTGACCAGCGAACTCAACGGTATTCCGCGACTGGTTGATACCGATGAGCAGCCGCGCGTCGACCCCAGCGCAGAAGCGCTGGCCAGCCTGCTACCGACCTTTGACCAGCAGGGTTCGGTCACCGCCGGCAATGCCTCAAGCATTAACGATGGCGCAGCGGCGGTGATGATGATGAGCGAAGCTAAAGCTGAGGAGCTGGGGCTGCCGATTCTGGCGCGGATCCGCGCTTTTGCCAGCGTGGGCGTCGATCCGGCGCTGATGGGGATCGCGCCGGTCCATGCCACCCGCCGCTGCCTTGAGCGCGCGGGCTGGAAGCTGGATGAAGTCGATCTTATCGAAGCCAACGAAGCCTTTGCCGCTCAGGCCATTTCGGTGGGCAGGGTACTGGAATGGGACGAGCGTCGGGTGAACGTGAACGGCGGCGCCATTGCGCTGGGCCACCCGATTGGCGCTTCCGGCTGCCGCATTCTGGTTTCCCTGGTGCACGAGATGATTAAACGTGATGCCCGCAAAGGGCTGGCCACGCTATGCATCGGCGGCGGCCAGGGCGTGGCGCTGGCGGTTGAACGCGAATAAGCCCTTTCTGATATATGTGTTAACTGAGCCTCCCTGTGGAGGCTTTTTTTTGCTTACCGCCAGGCGTTTTCCCTCCCCAAAATTCCTTTCTGACGCGCTATTTTGTTGAGCTTTGTCACGTCTTTCTGTGCCACCTTTTTTGAAACAAATATTTACGATCGCGATCACTAAAACATTATTGCCTAAAAAATAAAATACGGTTTTATAAAAACGAAACGATATTTTAATTATGAGGGGTAATTTATGTTCGCAAGATCTCTGGCCCTTGCTGCACTCTGCGGCATGTCTTTCGCGGCTTCAGCCGTCACGGTAGATTTACGTCACGAATTCATTGACGGCGGCAAATCGGATAAGAGCAACGCCGACCGCGTCTCAGTCTCCCATCGTTTCGCTAACGGCTTTGGCTTCTCCGTTGAGGCGAAGTGGAAGTCGGGCGGCGAGAACACCAGCCAGCCTTATTCCGATTTCGTCGGTAATGGTCATGAAGAGAGCATTAGCTGGCAGTGGAAAGCGGACAAGAACTTCTCGGTCACGCCGGGGTTCAATATTGAAAGTAACGATAGCCGCTCGATCTACAAGCCAAACCTGCGCGTGCAGTACAGCTTTGATAACGGCTTCTACGTTGCTGCCCGCTATCGTTATGACTATACCCGCTACCCGGCGAATGCAGGGAAAGACGATGATAAAGTTAACCGTGGCGATGCGTGGGCCGGTTACGTCTTCGGCGACTGGCGTACGGAGCTGAACTACGTTTACGCGCGCAGTAGCGAAGGGGTTAAGCGCAACGACAACAAACCGTACTCGCAGGAGTACAACCTCAAGGTTGCCTACAAGCTGGATAAAAACTGGGCGCCGTACGGCGAGCTCGGCAACGTCGGCGTCAACGATCGCAGCGACCGCCAGACCCGTTTCCGCGTAGGTGTTGCCTACTCGTTCTAATTTAAAAATGTCCTTATCGTTTACCCCGGAGCGGTCAGCCGGGGTTTTCTGTTGGTATTAATCCCTCTTCCCGGAGGCGGTGCTGCGCACCTGTCCGGGCTGCCCCATATGCCCGTCATGTAGCCCGGATAAGCGCAGCGCGATCCGGGGAAAACGCCGGGCATAAAAAAAGCCCTCCGAAAGGAGGGCAAGGCCAGTTACAGAAACACTAACTCAAACAGTGGCTAACGCTATGCCTTCAGCATCTCAGGCTGGGGCGGCAGCTTCGCGATATACACGGCAGGTTTGCCGTCTTTATCGGAGCTGAACAAAATGGCGCTATCGTCCGGCGTAAAGGACGGGTGCGGGTGGGTAACCTGGCGACTATTGGCCACGGTTGCCCAGGAGGTATCGTGACGCGCAACGCGGAAATAGGCCTGCTTCGCGACATCGAAAGCGTACAGATACGGATCGTTATCAATGGTGTAGCCGCTGGTGTCTTTGACGTCCACCGGGGTACCGGAACCATCGCCAACCAGCATCGTGCCGTCAAAGTTACTCATCAGATGCGAACAGGCCGGCATCTGCATCACCGCTTCATTAACGCCGGTATCCGGGTTGAAGCTGTAGATCGTCCGGCCCTGCTGGCCCTTCAGATAAGAGACGTACACCAGCGCGGAGCCGTTCGGTACCCAGAATTCGTGGGTGCAGCTTTCGCCTTCCGCATGCGCTTTGACTTTACGCACGTTGCTGCCGTCTTCATTCACCATCCACATCCGCGCATCGACCAGGTCGTGCGGCCCTTCATGGCAGAAGGCGACGGTATGGTCATCAAACGGACGATAAATTGGATGGCCAAGCCATTTCTTCTCTTCATGGATCACGCTGCTTTCGCCGGTTTGCAGGTCGACGCGCAGCAGGCGGCAGTGGGGGCCTTTGTGGAAGAAATCATGGAAAATCTGCCAGTCGTTGAGCGGCGTCCAGTCGCTTTTGGCAATCTCAATGCCAACCAGTTTGGTGCAATCGCTGTTGGCCACCCAGGTACCGTAGCCCACCCAGTCATCGGCGACGCGATATACTTCACGCTCTTGCAGCGTGGTGAGGTTAACCTCCAGCAGCGTACGGTCATTCTTAACGTAATAAAGGGATTTATCATCCGGAGAAAGGAAACCACCAAACGTGTTATCACCGGCGCCTTCCGTTAGCTGCACCGCCTCGGCCTTTGCGAGGTCCAGCAGATAGTAGTTCCAGTTGCCGTCGAATTCGCCGGCAAACAGCAGGTGGCTGCCATCGTTAAAAAAACACTTCTGATAGAAATAGTTACGATGACAGGTTACTTCCGGTGGGGTTAAGCGGGTGATCTCCGCGCCGGTGTCCGGATCGCGGCTGACGTCATAATTCAGTTTAACCCGCATGCATTTAGCCATGATGTACTCCTTTTCCTTCCTGAAATGTCGCCCGCCTGCGTTGACCGGCCAGTTGGAAGTAGATTTAAAAGATAGGTGTTAATTTATCAAAACATCGTTTCATTATTTGTGATGGCTGACGCAATTCGCAACAACTTCTTGCTATAGATCGCGTTTTTTTGCTGACAGTACGGCCGGCATCCCTGCGCTCTTTGTTTTCTTGCCGTTTTTTTTCGATCCGCTGTCTTTTTTTTAAGTTTGAATAACTCATTGTATTTTATTGAATTAAATAGGAGTTTTACGGTTTATCAATCACCGCTTCGTGATCTGTTTTGCATTTTTAACATTTAACAGTCTTAAAATTGAAACGATGTTTTAATAATAATTGAAAATGACTTTAGCCGGGGCTAAGATGTGCTCACTGAAAAACGGAACTCTGTTTTATTTTTAGAAGGGGCAATCCCTGCGAGTTCTTCAAACCATAAGGGTCTGCAAAAGCCGCAGGCTGGACTATCAGAACCTTGCCTGTACCTACACAGGCTCTGAAAGATAAAGGAACCAAGTATGATTCTCGACGCATTCTCCCTGCAGGGCAAAGTGGCCGTGGTGAGCGGCTGTGATACGGGTCTGGGCCAGGGCATGGCGGTGGGCCTGGCGGAAGCCGGTTGCGATATCGTGGGTATCAATATTGTTGAACCGACGGAAACTATTGAGCGCGTCACGGCGCTGGGCCGTCGTTTTCTCAGCCTGACCGCCGATCTGCGCCAGATTGACGGTATCCCGCAGCTGCTGGAGCGCGCGGTGGCGGAGTTCGGCCATATCGACATCCTGGTTAACAACGCCGGCCTGATCCGTCGCGAAGACGCGATCGAATTCAGCGAGAAAAACTGGGACGACGTGATGAACCTGAACATTAAGAGCGTGTTCTTTATGTCTCAGGCGGCGGCGAAGCACTTTATTGCCCAGGGTACCGGCGGCAAGATAATCAATATTGCCTCGATGCTCTCTTTCCAGGGCGGGATCCGCGTACCTTCCTACACGGCGTCAAAAAGCGCGGTGATGGGCGTGACCCGTCTGCTGGCGAACGAGTGGGCCAAGCACGGCATCAACGTCAACGCGCTGGCACCGGGCTATATGGCGACCAACAATACCCAGCAGCTGCGCGCCGACGAACAGCGCAGCAGCGAGATCCTCGACCGTATCCCGGCGGGACGCTGGGGCCTGCCGAGCGACCTGATGGGGCCAGTGGTCTTCCTGGCCTCCAGCGCTTCTGACTACATCAATGGCTACACCGTGGCGGTGGATGGCGGCTGGCTGGCGCGCTAATATTTGCCGCGTTATCAGCGCAAAATGGAACCCTGCTTCGGCAGGGTTTTTTTATGGCTGAATAACAATTGTCCATATGATGAAACTGAAATAGTCCATATGGTTTATTTGTTTTCCAGGCGAGTATCTATATGTAACAGGGGTTCTTGAAGATGAAATGCTTATTTTCTGCTCTTATGAAAGTTGAATGTCCATCACAAAACCATTGCCTGTAGCAACTTAATCCATATCTTTGGCTTGTCACGCGTGACACCTTGCGCCGCCGATCCCGTAGTTTCATCGTATGTCTTACTTCGTCTGGCGGGAAAAAAATGACCTCAATCAGTCACGACTCTACAACTATGCCGCGTACGCTGCGCGATACCCGGCGCATGAATCAATTTGTCTCGGTTGCCGCCGCGGTGGCAGGATTGCTGTTTGGCCTTGATATCGGCGTAATCGCCGGGGCGCTGCCCTTTATTACCGATCATTTTGTTTTATCCAGCCGCCTGCAGGAGTGGGTGGTGAGCAGCATGATGCTGGGAGCCGCCATCGGCGCGTTATTTAACGGCTGGCTCTCTTTCCGCCTCGGGCGCAAATACAGCCTGATGGTGGGCGCGGTGCTGTTCGTTGCTGGCTCCGTGGGCTCCGCGTTTGCGACCAGCGTCGAAATGCTGCTGGTGGCAAGGATCGTTCTCGGGGTCGCCGTAGGGATCGCCTCTTATACCGCGCCGCTGTACCTGTCGGAAATGGCGAGCGAAAACGTGCGCGGCAAGATGATCAGTATGTATCAGCTGATGGTGACGTTGGGGATCGTGATGGCGTTTCTCTCCGATACCGCATTCAGCTACAGCGGCAACTGGCGAGCGATGCTTGGCGTACTGGCTCTGCCGGCGCTGGTGCTGATTATTCTGGTGATCTTCCTGCCGAACAGCCCGCGCTGGCTGGCGGAAAAAGGGCGTCACGTGGAAGCGGAAGAGGTGCTGCGGATGCTGCGCGACACGTCCGAAAAAGCCCGTGACGAGCTCAACGAGATCCGCGAAAGTCTCAAGCTGAAGCAGGGCGGCTGGGCGCTGTTTAAGGTCAACCGCAACGTGCGGCGGGCGGTATTCCTCGGCATGTTGTTGCAGGCGATGCAGCAGTTTACCGGGATGAATATCATCATGTACTACGCGCCGCGCATCTTCAAAATGGCCGGCTTCACCACTACCGAGCAGCAGATGGTAGCGACTCTGGTGGTTGGCCTGACCTTTATGTTCGCCACCTTTATCGCCGTCTTTACCGTCGATAAGGCCGGGCGCAAACCGGCGCTGAAAATCGGCTTTAGCGTGATGGCCATCGGCACGCTGGTGCTGGGCTACTGCCTGATGCAGTTTGATAACGGCACCGCCTCCAGCGGTCTCTCCTGGCTGTCGGTGGGGATGACCATGATGTGTATCGCCGGCTATGCGATGAGCGCCGCGCCGGTGGTGTGGATCCTGTGTTCGGAAATTCAGCCGCTGAAGTGTCGCGATTTCGGTATCACCTGCTCAACCACCACCAACTGGGTGTCAAACATGATTATCGGCGCGACCTTCCTGACGCTGCTGGACGCTATCGGCGCGGCGGGAACCTTCTGGTTATATACCGCGCTGAACGTCGCTTTTATCGGCGTGACTTTCTGGCTGATCCCGGAAACCAAAAACGTCACCCTTGAGCATATTGAACGCAAGCTGATGTCCGGCGAGAAGCTGCGCAATATCGGCAATTAACTATAACGACTCGCGCGGCAGCCACGGGCTGGCAACCCTTACCGTCTCCCGATGGCTGTCGCCGTTAATAATGTGCAGGGCGCTCAGGCGCCCAATATCATAATGCGGGAGCTGTACCGTTGAGAGCGGCGGAAAAAACAGATCGCCGATCCCCACCATATTGTCGTAACCCACCACCGCCACATCCTGCGGAATGCGCAGCCCCTGCGCCAGTAGCGTCTGATAGACCATAAACGCGATGCGGTCGTTGCCGCAAATCACCGAGTCGAACGGCAGCGTGGGTTGCTGAATATGCGCCAGCACGACAGCGGGAATATCGCGATAGTGCTCATCGCCATAGGCCATATAGCTGTGATGGAGCGTATCCGGGTCAATCCCCGCTTCCCGGCAGGCGCGTTCCAGCCCCTGCCGGCGGCGGACGGTCGCCAGATGATTCGCCGGGAGATGCAGGCACAGCGGACGGCGGTAGCCCGCAGCCAGCAGAGCCTGCACTGCCGTATACTGACCCTGTTCGTCGTCCGGGATATAGCTGGCCACCGGGTCGTGCAGGCTTTCGCAGTTGGCCAGCACGCAGGGGAGGGTTAACAGCTTGGCCGGTAGCGGCACCTGGCGCAGACCCATCGTGGTGTAAATAATGCCGTCCGGACGGTGGGAGAGCAGCAGGTCGACAATGGTTTCCGGGCTATCGTCAGAGAACATGTTGACCACGAAGCTGTTCCAGCCGTGCGCCCGCGCGGTCTCTTCGATGGAGAGCGTAATCTCCACCGAGAACGGCGTGGTGACGGTATCCAGCGCCAGCACCCCGATGGTGTTTGGCGTCGCGTGGGCGCCGCGAATTTTCTTCGCCGACAGGTCGGGGACGTAGTTGGTCTCTTCGATAGCCGCCTGGACCCGAGCCAGGGTTTCCGGCTTGAGTCTTTCCGGGCTGTTTAGCGCCCGGGAGACCGTCATCAGCGACACATTCGCCAGCTTTGCCACATCTTTCAGAGATGCCATATTAAGTGCTCCACCCCTGCCGTCGGCAACGGGTTTTACTAAGTTACTGATGTAAAAGGATCATACGATATTCTATCGTACACCCGATGCCGATGCAGACGAGGAATATTTGATCGCGATCCCACTCTCATTATGTTAACGTTAACTTTTGTGATTAACATCATGAATCTCAGCAAAACGACATGAGATTCGTTTTTTGTTAACGTTACCATATCAGCATTACTCCTACATGAGAATGTCATGATGAAAACGCACCCCTCACAAAGCTATCCGTTACTCAGCGCGTTACTGTTTTTCTTTTTCGTGACCTGGTCCTCTTCAGGTTCGCTGCTCTCGATCTGGCTGCACCAGGAAGTGGGCCTTAAACCGGGGGATACCGGGATTATCTTCTCGGTGCTTTCCGTCTCGGCGCTTTTCGCGCAGGTGTGTTACGGCTTTATTCAGGACAAACTCGGCCTGCGTAAAAATCTGCTCTGGTACATTACCGTTCTGCTGATCCTCTCCGGCCCGGCCTATATGCTGTTTGGCTATCTACTCAAAATTAACGTGTTGCTCGGCAGCATCTTCGGCGGGATCTATATCGGACTGACCTTCAACGGCGGTATCGGCGTACTGGAGTCCTATACCGAGCGCGTCGCGCGCCAGAGCCAGTTTGAATTCGGCAAAGCGCGGATGTGGGGCTCGCTGGGCTGGGCGGTGGCGACCTTCTTCGCCGGTTTGCTGTTTAATATTAACCCGCATTTAAACTTCGCGGTGGCCAGCTGCTCCGGACTGGTCTTTTTTATACTACTGGCGCGACTGCGGGTCTCTTCCGCGCCGCACGCCATGCAGGAGGCGGTATCGGGCGGTAAAGTGACGCTGGAGGACGCTCTGCGTCTGCTGACCCTGCCGCGCTTTTGGGCGCTGGTATTCTTCGTCATCGGCACCTGTATCTACGGCGTTTACGATCAGCAGTTCCCGGTCTACTTCTCTTCCCAGTTCCCGACCCTGCAGGAAGGTAACGAGATGTACGGCTATCTGAACTCGTTCCAGGTGTTCCTTGAAGCTGCCGGTATGTTCTGCGCGCCGTGGCTGGTTAACCGTATTGGCGCGAAAAATGGCCTGATCTTCGCCGGGATGGTGATGGCGATGCGTATGGTGGCGTCCGGGCTGGTGGAAGGGCCGCTGCTTATCTCCATTACTAAACTGCTGCACGCGGTCGAGCTGCCGGTGCTGCTGGTCTCCATCTTTAAATACAACAGCCTGAACTTCGACAAGCGTCTCTCCTCAACGCTGTATCTGGTGGGCTTTGCCTGCACCAGCTCGGTTATCGCGACGGTGCTGTCGCCGCTGGCTGGCTATAGCTATGAGAAATACGGCTTCGCCCAGTCCTATCTGATTATGGGACTGCTGGTGTTCTGCACCACCTTTATCTCCATCTTCTTGTTGCGTTCCAGTAAGTCCTCTTCGGACCCGCTGATGCCGCAAACTTCCGCTATCTGAATCAAAAGAGTAATGAATATGACTTATTCCATTCCCCGGGCTGAGCAAGAACTGCAGGCCAAACATGAAAAGCTGAACCTGCGCTGGTATCCGCGCTATCACCTGGCCGCCCGCGCGGGTTGGATCAACGATCCCAATGGCCTGGTCTGGTTCGACGGCTGGTATCACGCCTTTTACCAGCACCATCCGTACTCCACCCAATGGGGACCGATGCACTGGGGTCACGCGCGCAGTAAGGATCTGGTGCACTGGGAGCATCTGCCGGTGGCGCTGGCCCCGGAAGGCCCGGAGGATAAAGACGGCTGCTTCTCCGGCTCCGCGGTGGTGGATGGAGATACGCTGGCGCTGATTTATACCGGGCATAAATTCCATGGCGATCCCAGCGATGAAGCCAACCTGTATCAGGTGCAGTGTCTGGCGACCAGTCGCGACGGGATTCACTTCGAGCGCCAGGGGATCGTGGTTGACACCCCGCCGGGCATGCACCATTTCCGCGACCCGAAAGTGTGGCGAGAAGGGGACAGCTGGTACATGATCGTCGGCGCTCGCGATGGCGATACCGGCCAGGTGCGGCTGTATCGCTCAGCCGATCTGCGCCAATGGCAGGACGCGGGCGTGCTTGATGAAGCGGAAAAAGAGATGGGCTACATGTGGGAATGCCCGGATTTCTTCGCCCTCAACGGCAAACATATCCTGATGTTCTCTCCTCAGGGGCTGGCGGCGAAAGGCTATCGCAACCGCAACCTGTTCCAGAGCGGCTATCTGCTCGGTGAGTGGCAGCCGGGGCAGGCGTTTGTACGCGAGGGGGCGTTTGTCGAAATGGATCACGGGCACGATTTCTACGCCCCGCAGAGTTTCCTCACGCCCGATGGTCGCCGCATTGTCATCGGCTGGCTGGATATGTGGGAATCGCCGCTGCCGGAGCAGCAGGACGGCTGGGCGGGCATGCTTTCGCTGCCGCGCGAGCTGAGCCTGAGCGCCGATAACCGCCTGCAGATGCGTCCGGCGAAAGAGGTCGAGAGTATGCGCGGCGCCAGCTTCCCGTGGCCGGTCACGACGCTGAAGAACCAGCGGACCACGACGGTGGAAAACTGCGAGGCGATGGAGGTGATCCTGCAGTGGGACTGCGCCAGCAGCAGCGCTGAACAGTATGGCCTGAGCTTCGGTGAGGGGCTGCGCGTTTATGTGGATGCGCAGATGCAGCGCCTGGTGCTCGAGCGACACTATCCGCAGTATGGCCTTTGCGGCACCCGCAGCGTCCCGTTGACCGAAGGCGCCGATCTGCAGCTAAGGATATTCTTCGATAGCTCTTCCGTCGAAGTGTTTGTTAATGATGGCGAGGCCTGTCTTAGCAGTCGTATATATCCCGATGCCGATCGCCGCGAATTGGCTTTATTTTCCTGGAGCGGTTCGGCTTATTTAACCGAAGCCGGCGCCTGGCAGCTGGAATAAGTTTTACTGAATAGTTGTTAATAACCCGTCTTCGACGATGGGCGGGTTATTATTGTCACTGTTGTCGAGCTTTACCCATAAATAAAAATACTATTTAACTAAATAATAAAGGGTTATTCCGATGAATAAAATCTGGGTCGGGTGTGTTCTGACGTCTTTATTTACCCCTCTGGCTAATGCTCAGGCGCCGTTATCCCTTGAGGAGCGACTGGCGCAAATGGAACAACGGCTAAAGGCGACAGAGCAGCGGGCGGCCAGCGCGGAGGCGGAAATCCGCGCGCTAAAAAAACAGGAGGTGCCAGCGACGACGGTGGCCAGCGCCGCGCCGGCTAAGCCCGCTTTACAACTTAATGATTATGGTGAATTAAAATTCTATGGTGACGTTGAATTTAATATGGACGGCGCCAGCCGCACCGGTAGCCTGACGTCGGTGAAAACCAGCGCCAATAAAAACTGGGCGCCGGGAGATAAAGAGCGCTGGGATATTAATGGCCGTATTCTTCTCGGCTTTGATGGATTACGCAAAGGGGCTAACGGTAAATATGCCGGATTCAGCGTGCAGCCGCTGGCGGATATGAACGGTAAAATGAATCTTGATGATGCGGCCTTTTTCTTTGGTCAGCAGGATGACTGGAAAATTAAAATCGGTCGCTTCGAAGCCTACGATATGTTCCCGCTTAATCAGGATACGTTTGTCGAATATTCTGGCAACACGGCGAACGATCTGTATAGCGACGGCTACGGCTATATCTATATGATGAAAGAGGGGCGCGGACGCAGCAGCAGCGGCGGCAACTTCCTGCTGAGTAAAAATCTCGATAACTGGTATTTTGAGGTGAATACGCTGGTGGAGGACGGCAGCTCGCTGTTCGTGGACCAGAATTATCACGGCAACGCGCTGGATAACCGTAAAAATGTGGTTTACGTGCGTCCGGTCGCGGCCTGGCAATCCGGCGCCTGGTCGGTGGCGGCGGCGATGGAGAGTAACCTCGTTAATAATGCTTACGGTTATGAGAATCAGAATGGACGTTGGGTCGATCAGTCCAGCCGCACCGGCTACGGCATGACGATGAGCTGGAACACGCTGAAAACCGATGCCGAGGACGGGGCGGTGGTAAACTTAAGCACCGCATATCTGGATGCGGCGGACGAAAAGGATTTCAGCGCAGGTATCAATGCGTTATGGCATCGCGTGGAGCTGGGCTATATCTACGCGCATAACAAAATCGACCAGTTTAATATGTCCGGCGTCAACGCGGAGTGCGATGGCGACTGCGCCATCCTGGCGCCGGGGCGCTACGACATTCACACCCTTCATACCTCATGGCATCTGCCGAATATTATGGATATGCCGAACTTTAATATTTATCTCGGAGCCTATGCGTCATGGCTCGACTCATCGGCGGCGAAAAGCGGCAATACCGATGAACGCTACGGCGCGCGGGTGCGGTTTAAATATTTCTTCTGACGGTCTTCCCGGGTCGCGGCGTAAACGCCTTACCCGGGCTACCGGCACGCACACGGCTGTGAACCTGTAGCCCGGCTAAGCACTGCGCGAGCCGGGACGTTGCCGAATCACTACACCTCCGCCAGATACAGCGCCGGCATGCCCTCTTTATCGGAGGTAAACAGCACCCAGCGGTTATCCGGTGAAAATGAGGGATGCGGATGCGTCGCCTGGCGCTCGCCTTCAATCACTTTCCAGGTGGAGTCGTGGCGGCACACCGCAGTCTGCTTATCGGCGGCAATATCAAACACCCAGATAAACGGATCGTTAAGCTGAATATCGCCGGTGCTGTGCGGCGCGCCGTCGCCGACCACCAGCGAGCCATCGTGATTGCTCATCATATGTGAGCAGGGAGGAATCGCCATCAGCTGGCGGTTTTCCAGGGTTGCCGGGTCGGCGCGGTACAGATAGCGATGCGGATCGTTTTCCTGATGCGCGACATAGTAAAGCGCAGATCCATCCGGCACCCAGAATTCGTGGGTAAAGCTCTCTCCCGACCGGTGCTGGCGAACCTTGCGCATATGGCTGCCGTCAGCGTTAATAAGCCACATTCGGGCATCGATAGCATCGCGCGGGCCTTCGTGGCAGAAGGCGATGGTGCCGTCATCAAACGGGCGGTAAATCGGGTGGCCGAGCCAGCGTTTTTCCTGCAATACCACGCGCTGCTCGCCGCTGCGCAGGTCGATATTAATCAGCCGGCACTCCGGCTCGGTGAAGTAGAAGGCGCGGAACTTGCCCCAGTCGGTCAGCGGCTGCCAGTCGCTTTTTTTGATCTCGATACCCACCATCTGGCTGCAATCGCTATTGGCGACCCAGGTCCCGTAGGCCACCCATTGGTCATCCACCAGATACACCACCTGCTCCTCCAGCGAGGCCAGATCCACGCGGCGCAGCTGCTGGTTGTTTTTCACGTACCACAGCGACCGGTCGTCGGCGGACAAGAAACCGCCAAAGGTGTTATCGCCCGGCCCGTCGGTGAGCTGGGTGGCCTGCTGCCCGGCGATATCGAGTAAATAGTAGTTCCAGTGGCCTTCAAACGCGCCGCCGAAAATCAGCTTGCTGCCGTCCCGGGTAAAGCATTTTTGATAGAAGTAGTTGCGGTGGCAGATAACATGCGGTGGCGTCATCCGGATCACCTGGTGACCGGTTTCGCTGTCCTGCGTATGCAGAAAGCTCAGCGGGATGATTTTACCTTTCATGATTCATTCACTCCTTGCTAAAAAAATACCCCACAGCCGGAGCTGCGGGGTAGATACGGATAGCGGTTAATTAGCGCATCGCGCGGCGCAGGATACGGTCAGACTGACGCTGGAAGTCAATTGCCGTCTCTTCTACGGTTTTCTGCCCGTAGTCGATGTACTGCAGAGAGGTGCCGAACTGGGCAACGATCTGCGGGTCGTCAAAGTATGGCGATACCGAGAGTTTGGCCGGCAGGGACTGCGCCAGACGCAGGCCAGACACCGCCGGATCATCCTCTTTGATCGCGCCGTTTTCGGTCAGGTATTGCACCGCGACTTTGCTCAACGGCACGCCGCGCTCCAGGCCCAGCGTCTCAACCCCTTCTTTGCTGTTCAGCAGGAAGTTGATCACCTTCGCCGCCGCTTCCGGGTTTTTAGTCGATTTACCAATCGAGAGCATCTGCGCAGGTTTAAAGAACAGGCCCGCGTCGGTGGCGCCCGGCAGCATCGGATAGCTGCCCAGCTCCAGCTTCGCTGGCGGCTTCAGGTTGTCGGAGTATTTGTTAATGGTGGAGTTCCACATATAGGTTCCCGCCCACTCGCCCTGAATCCACGGCTTCATTTCATACATATTGCTCTTACCGAACGAGGCGTAGTACTTGGTGTCCGGCATGACGTGGCTGTCGATAAGCTTTTTATACATCTGGAAGAATTCGACCCACTGCTCTTTGCTGTAGGAGAATTTCTTGGTTTTTTCATCGATAGCCGGCTGGTTGTACTTCTGAATCATATATGAATTCAGCAGCGCCAGGGTGTCCTGGTGCTCCAGCACTACCGGGTAATACTGTTTACCCAGCTTGCTCTCGAAGGTTTTACCCGCCGCCATCAGCTCGTCCCAGGTTTTCGGGTACTCGACGCCCGCTTTTTTCCAGGTCTCGTCGTTGAAGTAGAACACGCGCGCGGTGACGGAGATCGGAATACCGTTAAGCTTGCCGTCCACCGTGGTGGACTGCAGCTCTTTGGCGTCAAACTGGCTCAGGTCGATCACGTCCTTCATCTTATTCAGATCGTAGAAGCCTTCGCCGTTTTTCGAGAAGATCGGCAGCCAGTTCCAGTTGGTTTGCATCACGTCCGGCTCGGTGCCGCCGGCGATTTGCGTGGTCAGGCGCGAAAGGTGACCGTCCCAGCCGGTATATTCCGCCTTCACGTTAATATCCGGATTGAGTTTATGGAACTCTTCCAGCGCCTTCAGGGTCACCTGGTGGCGGCCGTTGCCGCCCCACCATGACATACGCAGGTCGACATCCTTCGCCATGGAAGGCAACGCGGTAAGGGCCAAAGTTGCGGAGATTGCGGCGCTTAAAAGCACTTTTTTCATTTTAATACTCCAGGGTTCACAGAGAGATGTTCTGTTCAGTTTTGGCGTCAAAGATATGACACTTGTTGAGATCGAATTTGAAATGCACCTTGCGATGCAGTCCTTTCTCAATCATGGGCTTCGCTTCATCGGACGGCACGCGGGCGGTCAGTTCATAATCGGCCACCTTCAGGTAGACGAAGAATTCATGGCCCATGTTTTCCACGCGTACCATTTCGCCGGTGCATGAACCTTCGGCGAACGGTTCATCGGAGATGGAGACAAACTCCGGGCGCACGCCGAAGAACACCTGCTGGTTCTTGTGGGTGTCGACTTTGCTCTGCAGCCTGTCATTGAGCGGCAGCAGGCCATCGCCAACGGTCAGATGCAGGCGACCCGCTTGCTCAACCAGCTTGCTGGGACGAATATTCATCTCCGGCGCGCCGATAAACCCGGCCACAAACATGTTTTTCGGCTTGTGATAGAGGTTGTCCGGGGTATCCACCTGCATGATATGGCCCAGCTTCATCACGCAGATGCGGTCGCCCATGGTCATCGCTTCTGTCTGATCGTGGGTAACGTACACGGTGGTCGCCGGTTTACCGGATTTCTTCAGCTGCTTATGCAGGTCGGAAATACGGATGCGCATCGAGGCGCGCAGCTTGGCGTCAAGGTTAGAGAGCGGTTCATCGAACAGGAACACATCCGGCTTCTTCACAATCGCACGGCCTACCGCCACGCGCTGCGCCTGGCCGCCGGAGAGCTGGCGCGGCAGACGATCCAGCAGCTCTTCCAGCTCAAGGATTTTCGCCGCTTCGTTAACCTGGGCTTCAATCTGATCTTTCGGCAGCTTGCTCAGCTTCAGGCCGAAGGCAAGGTTTTCGCGCACCGTCATATGCGGATAGAGCGCGTAGTTCTGGAACACCATCGCGATACCGCGCGCTTTCGGCGCGAGGTTATTCACGATTTTCTCGCCGATCCGCACTTCGCCGCCGCTGATGGTTTCCAGACCGGCCAGCATGCGCAGGGTAGTGGATTTGGCGCAGCCGGACGGCCCAACGATAACCATAAACTCGCCGTCCGCGATTTTCAGATCGATACCATGTACCGCTTTGAAGCCGTTGGAGTAGACTTTTTCCAGTTTGTTGAAAATAACTTCAGCCATGATATTTCCCTCTTAACCTTTAATTCCGCTGCTGGTAACGCCCTGTACGAAGTAGCGTTGTGCCAGGAAGAACACGATGATGGACGGCAGAATGGAGATGCTCGCCATTGCCAGAATTTCGTTCCACGGAGCGCCTTCCGTGACGTCGATGGACATTTTCAGCGCCAGCGCGATGGGGTATTTATCCACGCTGTAGACGTAAATCAGCGGACCGATAAAGTCGTTCATGGACCACATGAACTGGAACAGCGCCACCGAGATAATCGCCGGTTTCAGAATCGGCACCACTACGTACCACAGCACCTGAATGGAGTTGCAGCCGTCAATCTGTGCCGCTTCTTCCATGTCGCGCGGAACGCCGCGCAGGAACTGAATCAGCATGAAGACGAAGAACCCCTGAGTGGCAAAGGCCAGCGGCAGGTACAGCGGCAGATAGCTGTTCAGCATGCCCATTTCACGGAACATCAGGTACTGCGGGATCAGCAGTACGGTGCTCGGCAGGAGCATGGTGGTGATCAGCGTGGCGAACCAGAATTTCTTCCACGGGATCTCGAAGCGGGCAAAGCCGTAGGCCACGATGGTGGAGGAGATAATGGTCAGCAGCACTTTCGGGATCACATACTTGAAGGTGTTCAGCATGTAGTGGCCGAAGTTGTACTCGGTGCCGGTTTTCCAGCCGTTGATAAAGCCATCCCAGGTCGCGTGGGCAGGCCACAGGCTCAGGGTGGTGAAGATCTCGTGGTTCGGTTTGAACGACGCCGAGAACATCCATACCAGCGGGTAGAGCATCAGCAGGCCGACGAATAGCAGGATCACATAGCGAATCGAGCGGCTAATTTTTTCACGACGCAGCGTCCGCGCGACTTCACGTTCGGCGATGTCCCTTGCTTCAGAGATGTGTTGGATATCAGCCATTTTTGCCTCCCTTATCGGCGGAGTAGAACACCCAATATTTCGAAGACTTAAACGCGATGGCGGCGAAGACCGCGACCACCAGGAACAGCACCCACGCCAGCGCCGCGCCGTAGCCCATATCGAAGTACTTAAAGGCGGTGTCGTAGATATAGAGCGAGAACAGATAGGTGGAGTAGGTTGGGCCGCCGCCGGTAATGACGTACGGGCCGGTAAACTCCTGGAACGCCTGGGTGGTCTGCATGATGAAGTTGAAGAAAATCACCGGCGTGATCAGCGGCACCGTGACCTTCATAAACATCTGCCATTTTGACGCGCCATCGATCATTGCCGCTTCATATTGTGATTGCGGAACGTTCTGCAGCGCCGCAAGGAAGATAACCATGGCCGAACCGAACTGCCAAACGCGCAGCAGGGTAACGGACATCAGCGCCAGCGAGGGCTCGCCGAGCCAGTTGACCGGGTCGAAGCCAAGCACGCCGATAAAGCTGTTCAGAAGGCCATCGATAGCAAACAGCGCGCGCCACAGAACGGCGATCGCCACCGAGCTACCGAGAATGGACGGAATATAGTAGGCGGTACGGAAAAAACCGATGCCGCGCAGCTTGAAGTTGAGGACAAAAGCGATCCCCAGGGCGAAAGCCAGTTTTAACGGGATGGTTAAAAAGACATACGCGAACGTCACGCCCATCGATTTCCAGAAGAGGCCATCTTCGGTCAGCATGTAGCGATAGTTTTCGATGCCGTTAAACACCGGTGGGCTCATCAAATCGTACTCAGTGAAACTGAGGAAGAAAGATGAAACAAAGGGAAAGGCGGTAAAGACTATCAGCCCTATGATATAGGGCGATATCCATGCCAATCCCAGCATTTTGTTTTCATTCATACATACCTACCTGGCTTGCGAGTTTGTAATACGGATTCGGGTTAACTGTCTCTCCCGCGGTAGCGCCGCCGGAGAGTTAATGCGTTCCTGGTATGTCGGCGGTAAATGCTTCCTTGTTAACTGTGCGTTTGTTGAGAACTTTTGCGCTCTTATCATCCCTGGAGAGCATATGTTTTTTGATTTTGTCTTACCCAGCGTCCTGATTTTGTAAAACGCCGTTTTAATTTTATTTTATTGCTATTTATTACGGAGTCATTCGGTTCATCGCGGAAATGTGATCAAAGTCGAAACGATGTTTCAAAAAAGTGCTGGCGCGCGCATTTTGCCAGGAGCCAGGTCATAGAAAAGGATGAGAGACAGGCGTAGTAAGGTGATTCAGGTGGGATTAATTGCTCGGCTAATCATTGCGACATGACATACATTATGACAATTATTATTAGCGGAAAAGTTCAGAAAATGGTGGGCATGCGCAGCATGCCCCAGGGAGGAGAGATTACTTTTGCAGAAAATCCTGACGAACGGGGGTAAAGGTATCAAGAAGCGTGCCCGGCTTCAGGCACACGCAGCCGTGCATAATTTCCGGCTTCTTATAGAGCGTATCGCCGGCGCTGACCACGTGCTTTTCATCACCGATGGTGAACTCAAACTCGCCGGAGAGCACATAGGTGAGCTGCTCGTGGGGATGATTATGCATCGGCCCGATAGCGCCCGCTTCGAAGTTCACTTCAACCGCCATCATCTTGCCATCGTGCGCAAGGATGCGGCGGGTGACGCCATTGCCCAGATCTTCAAGGGTGGTCTCTTTATGAAAAATAAACATCTGCAGGTCCTGTAATTAAATGAAACAATGTTTCATTTAATCTATCGCATAATCTTCTAAAAGGAAACGATCGCCTGGAGAAGTGGAAAGTCGATCACAACTTTGTTTTACTGAAACTTCACGCACGGAGGGATGATGAAAACGATTGGTCTGTTAGGCGGCATGAGCTGGGAATCGACGATTCCTTACTACCGGCTTATTAACGAAGGTATTAAAACGCGTCTCGGCGGCCTGCACTCCGCCAGCTTGCTGCTGCATAGCGTGGATTTCCACGAAATTGAAGTCTGCCAGTCTACCGGCGACTGGGATCGGGCGGGCGAGATCCTCGCCCGGGCGGCGCTCGGGCTACAGCAGGCGGGCGCTGAGGGGATTGTCCTTTGCACCAACACCATGCATAAGGTCGCGCAGGTCATTGAAACGCGCTGCGATGTGCCGTTCCTGCATATTGCCGACGCGACCGGCCGGGCGATTACTGCGAAGGGCCAGCGCCGCGTGGCTCTGCTGGGGACGCGCTATACCATGGAGCAGGATTTTTATCGCGGCCGCCTGCAGCAGCAGTTCGCTATCGACACGCTGATTCCGGAGGCGGAAGATCGCGGACGTATCAACCAGATCATCTTCGACGAGCTGTGCCTGGGAACCTTTAGCGCAGACTCGCGCGACTACTATCTTCAGGTTATTGAGCTCCTGGCGGAGCAGGGGGCGGAAGGGGTGATTTTCGGCTGTACCGAAATCGGCCTGCTGGTGCCGGAAGAGAGCAGCCCGCTGCCGGTATTTGATACGGCCGCGATCCATGCGGCGGACGCGGTGGAATTTATGCTGTCGTAAGTACTGCTTCGAGCGGCGTCAGGATGCGCGGCATGCTCTCTTGCAGATGGCGGGCGAAGGCATCGACCAGCGCGGAGCCGGGACGGTGCAGCGGGCGCACCAGGCTAACGGTAAAAGGCACTTCAACGCTAAAGCGGCGTACCACCACGCCGTTCCCGGCATAATCGAGGGCGGTGAGCGGGTTAACCACCGAAATGCCGACCCCGGCCCGCACCATCGCGCAGATGGAGGCGGCGCTGTGCGTCTCCACCACCATCCGCCGTTTGACCTGATGTTCGACAAACAGGGCATCGAGCAGCTGGCGATAGCTATCGGTGCGCGACAGGCTAATGTAGTTTTCGCCGTGAAAATCCGCCGGCGTCAGCGCCGGCTTTGCCGCCAGCGGATGGCCCTGCGGCAGTACGCACACTTCATTGAGGGTCAGCAGCGGCGTACGCTCGGTTCCGGCGGGGGTATGCAGAGTTTCCGTTAATCCCAGATCGTGGCGCTGGGCCGACAGCCACTCCTCCAGCAGCGGTGATTCCTGGGGGACAATTTGCAGGCTGACGTCCGGGTAGCGCGCTAAAAACGGCGCCAGCAGCAGCGGCAACAGCGATTGGGAGAAGACCGGCAGACAGGCTATCGACAGCTCGCCCTGGCGGAACTCGCGCAGGCTTTCCGCGGCGCTGACGATTCTGTCCAGGCCATACCAGGAGCGTTGGACCTCTTCAAACAGACGTAATCCCTGAACCGTAGGCTGCAGGCGCCCGCGGGTACGGGAGAACAGCGTCAACCCCAGCACCTTTTCAAAACGCGCCAGCTCGCGGCTGACGGTGGGCTGCGAGGTATGCAGCATACGTGCGGCCTCGGTCAGATTGCCGGTGGTCATCACCGCATGAAAGATTTCAATATGACGCAGGTTGACGGCGGGCATGGGGGTTCCTTAAGTGGCGCAAGCCATATCATTTTTGCATAGAGTGGCAATAAAACGATATTTTTTATTGCGTACGCGCTGTGGCGTAATCGTAAAAAACAGAAATAACGCACACACAGCACCGGAGTTCCTTATGCCACACTCGCTTTACGCTACCGATACCGACCTGAGCGCAGAAAACCTGCTGCGTCTGCCCGCCGAGTTCGGCTGCCCGGTTTGGGTTTACGACGCGCAGATTATCCGCCGCCAGATTGCCCAGTTGAGCAAGTTCGACGTGGTGCGTTTTGCGCAGAAGGCCTGCTCCAATATCCACATTCTGCGCCTGATGCGCGAGCAGGGCGTGAAGGTCGATTCGGTGTCGCTGGGCGAGATCGAGCGCGCGCTGGCGGCCGGGTACGATCCGCATCAGCATCCGGACGATATCGTCTTTACCGCCGATCTGATCGACGATGCAACCCTGGCGCGGGTTAAAGAGCTGCAGATCCCGGTCAACGCCGGCTCAATTGATATGCTGAGCCAGCTGGGTGAAGTCTCTCCGGGTCACCGCGTCTGGCTGCGCGTTAACCCGGGCTTCGGCCATGGCCATAGCCAAAAAACCAATACCGGCGGCGAGAACAGCAAGCACGGGATCTGGCACAGTCATTTAACGGCGGCGCTGGAAGTGATGCGTCGTTATCAGCTCCAGCTGGTGGGGATTCACATGCATATCGGTTCTGGGGTCGACTATGGTCACCTGGAACAGGTCTGCGGCGCGATGGTGCGCCAGGTGGTTGAATTCGGGCAGGATCTGCAGGCGATCTCCGCCGGCGGCGGACTGTCGATCCCGTATCACGAAGATGAAGAGGCGATCGATACCGATCACTATTTCGGCCTGTGGAACGCGGCGCGCGAGCAGATCGCTAAACATCTGGGCCATCCGGTCGCGCTTGAGATCGAACCGGGTCGCTTCCTGGTGGCGGAGTCCGGCGTGCTGGTTTCTCAGGTTCGCAGCGTGAAGGAGATGGGCAGCCGCCACTTCGTGCTGATTGACGCCGGTTTTAATGATTTGATGCGCCCGGCGATGTACGGCAGCTATCACCATATTACCGCTCTCGCCGCGAACGGCCGCGATCTGCGCGCCGCGGCGGAGGTTGAAACCGTAGTGGCCGGCCCGCTGTGCGAATCGGGCGATGTCTTTACCCAGCAGGAGGGGGGGAAAGTGGAAACCCGCCTGCTGCCTGCGGTGGCGCCGGGGGATTATCTGGTGCTGCACGATACCGGCGCTTACGGCGCGTCGATGTCTTCTAACTACAACAGCCGTCCGCTGCTGCCGGAAGTGCTGTTCGACAACGGCAAAGCGCGGCTGATCCGCCGTCGCCAGACCATTGAAGAGCTGTTGTCGCTCGAGCAGCTGTAAGGTGGTGCCCGATGGCGCTTCGCTTATCGGGCCCGCTAATTATGCGTAATACGGCCCGGTGGTGACCGACTCGCGCAGCACCAGTTTGCCGGTAAACGGCGGTATGGTCTCGATCGGCTGGCCGTTGGCCAGCTTGATGGCCTGATCGATAGCGGTGGTGATCATGTTATCGATCGGCAGATAGACCGTCGACAGCCCTGGCTCCAGCCATTTCGCGCTCGGCGCGTCATCAAAACCAAACAGCGAAATATCCTGCGGGATCCGCAGCCCTGCCTGATGCAGCGCTTTCGACGCGCCCAGCGCCATATCATCGTTACAGGAAAACAGCGCGCTAAACGGCGTTTTCTCTTCCAGCAGCTCGCAGCAGAGTTCATAGCCCCGGCCCATGGTGGAGTCGCCGTATTTCACCTTCGCCGGATCCCACTTGATGCCGTGTTTCTTCAGCGCGTTGCGATAGCCTTCCAGGCGAGCTTTGCCCGTCGGCGTGTGCATCGGCACGGTCAAACAGGCAATATCGCGATGGCCCTGGGTAATCAGGTACTCAACCGCCTGAAACGCCGCGTCCTGCTGTTCGAAGAACACGCAGCGCTCCCGTGCCTGGCTAACGTCGCGGTTGATCACCACCAGCGGCATGGCGATAGACTCAATCAGCGACATGATCTTCTTTTCGCTCATATGGCGCGTGTAGAGCACGATGGCATCGCACTGGCGATCGGCCAGCATCTGCACCGCCTCTTCTTCACGTTCCGGCGCATCGTGGCCGTCGGTGACGATCAGCTGTTTGCCCCAGGCTTCCGTCTGGCGAGAAGCCTGCTGTAGCAGGCGGCCAAAATAGAAGCCGTCAAAGGTGGAAACCACCAGACCGATGCTGTTGCTCGTGCGGTTTGCCAGCGAGCGGGCGAGAAAGTTAGGGCGATAGCCCAGCTCTTCCATCGCCTTAAAAACCTGTTGGCGGGTGCTCTCTTTCACCTGACCTGTGCCGTTCAACACGCGGGAAACCGTCGCTTTAGAGACGCCTGCGCGAATTGAGACATCCAGCATTGTAGCCATTCATCCGATTCCTGATATCACGTGGTGAACCGCAGTTTATCACAGACATTCAGGGGGATATGGCTTCATGGCGCGGTAAAAAACCATCGCGATCACGCTTTTACAGGAATTGATCGCAGGGAAAAGAAAATCGCAAATGCGGTATGCCAATTATCGCCTTTCTGGAATACCAATGAACGGGTTGGGAGCTTAATCACAGAACTTATTCTCCTCAGTGGCTATTTTTTGGTATGCCAATAGGTGTTTGGCTGTACACCTGGTGCGCTAAAAGCCCTTAAACCTGAGGTATCCTCTATGGCATTGCAGGACAAACTGATCGACTCACTGGGGAGTTTCGCCACGAAATTCAACAGCTACCGCTACATCATGGCGATAAAATCTGCTTTTATTACCCTGATGCCGGTGATCATCGTCGGCGCCTTTTCGGTGCTGATCTCCAATATGGTGCTGGATCCGAAAAACGGACTCGCCAGCTTTCAGGCGCTCTCTTTTCTGGCGGCGCTGAAACCCATTACCAGCGCGATCAACTACGCCACCCTTAACTTTCTCAATATTGGCGCGGTCTTTCTTATCGGCATCGAGCTGGGGCGGATTAACGGCATCAAGAGCCTGTTCCCCGGTCTGCTGGCGGTGATCTGCTTTATCTGCGTGACGCCGACCACCGTCGAAATGATGGTCGACGGGCAAATGCATGAAGTGAAAGATGTGCTGCTGCGCCAGTTTTCCGATACCCGTAGCCTGTTCCTCGGTATGTTTATCGCCATTCTGTCGGTGGAGATCTACTGCTGGCTGGAGGGCCGCAAGGGGCTGAAGATCAAGATGCCGGATACCGTGCCGCCCAACGTATCGGCGTCGTTCTCCGCCCTGATCCCGGCCATTATCACCACCACGGTGATTGCCACCTTTGGCTTTATTTTCCATCAGGCCACAGGCATGTATCTCTATGACGCGGTCTATCAGGTGGTGCAGCAGCCGCTGGAGCGGGTGGTGCAAAGCCTGCCGGGGATCCTGCTGCTGATGTTTGTCGCGCAGCTGTTCTGGGTTATCGGTATCCACGGCAACCAGATGATCAAACCGATCCGCGAACCGCTGCTGCTGGGAGCCATCACCGTCAATATGAGCGCCTTTGAGCAGGGCAAAGAGGTGCCGAATATCATCACCATGCCGTTCTGGGACGTTTATATGAGCATCGGCGGATCGGGACTGACGATTGGCCTGCTGATCGCGGTCATGATCGCCACCAAACGCAAAGAGATGAAAGAGATCGCCAAGCTGTCGATTGGGCCGGGTCTGTTCAATATTAACGAACCGGTGATTTTCGGCATGCCGATCATGCTCAATCCGATCCTCGCGATCCCTTTTATCATCACGCCGCTGGTGACCGGCAGCATTGGCTACTTCGCGACCGCCGCCGGCTTTGCCGGTAAAGCGGTGGTGATGGTGCCGTGGACCACCCCGCCGCTGATCAACGCCTGGCTCTCTACGGCGGGTTCGATGGGGGCGGTGGTGACGCAGCTTATCTGCATCCTGACCGCGGTACTGATCTATCTGCCGTTCGTCAAAATAGCCTCCCGCCGCGCGGAAAACGCTCAGCGCCAGGCGGAGAACGAGCAGGCCAGCCAACAGATATGAGGACACAATGACGACAGTAAAGATGGCGATCCCCCACGACTTTATCCTCGGCGCCGCCGCTTCGGCGTGGCAAACCGAGGGCTGGAGCGGCAAAAAAGAGGGCCAGGACTCCTGGCCGGATCTCTGGTACAAGAACGACCGCCGCGTCTGGCATAACGGCTACGGCCCGGCGGTGGCGACCGATTTTATCAACCGCTTCCGCGAAGACGTGCAGTTGATGAAGCTGGCGGGGCTGACCCACTACCGCACGTCGATTAACTGGTCGCGCTTTCTCACCGATTATGAAAACGTCACGGTCGATGAAGACTATGCGGCGTACTACGATCGGTTGTTCGATGAACTGCTGGCCAACGGCATCGAGCCGATGATCTGTCTTGAGCACTATGAACTCCCCGGCTACCTGCTGGAGCAGTGCGGCGGCTGGGCGTCAAAAAAGGTGGTTGAGCTGTTTGTGCAGTACGCGGAGAAAGTGTTCGCCCGCTATCACCACAAAGTCACGCGCTGGTTTACCTTCAATGAACCGATCGTGGTGCAGACCCGCGTTTATCTGGATGCGCTGCGCTGGCCTTACGAGCAGAACACCGGCACCTGGATGCAGTGGAATCACCACAAGGTGCTGGCGACGGCAAAAGTGGTCCGGCTGTTTCGCGAGAAAGGCTATCGCGGCACGGTAGGCTGCATTCTTAACCCGGAGGTCACCTATCCGCGCTCAAAAGCGCCGCACGACGTGCGCGCCGCCGAACGCTACGATCTGTTTTATAACCGGGTTTTCCTCGATCCGCTGGTCCACGGCCTCTACCCGCCTGAGCTACTGGCTCTGCTCGAACAGCACGGGATCTCCTGGGATTATAACGCGGAAGAACTGGCGATAATCCGCGACAACACCGTTGATGAGCTGGGGATTAATCTCTACTACCCGCATCGGGTTAAGGCTCCATCGCGCGCCTGGCATCCGCAGACGCCGTTCCATCCGGCTTACTACTATGAGCCCTTTGAGCTACCGGGGCGGCGGATGAACCACTCCCGCGGCTGGGAAATTTATCCGCAAATCGTTTTTGATATGGCGATGCGGATCAAGCAGGACTATCGCAATATTCCGTGGTTCGTGGCGGAAAGCGGCATGGGCGTGGAAAACGAAGGGCAGTTTCGCAATGGCGAAGGCACCATCGCCGACGACTACCGGATCCGTTTTATCAGCGAGCATCTGTGGCAAACGCTGCGCGCGCGGGAAGCGGGGGCCAACTGTCACGGCTACATGCTGTGGGCGTTTACCGACAACGTTTCGCCGATGAACGCGTTTAAAAATCGCTACGGGCTGATTGAAATCGATCTGCAAAATAATCGTGCGCGGCGGCCCAAGGCGTCCGCCAGCTGGTTCCGTAAGCTAGGCGAGAGCCGGGAATTGACGCTGGATATTGACGATGAGTGGCGCTAGCCGGGCTGAAATTTTGCTAAGATAGCGGCCGATATTGACTCGCAGGCTCATAACGCACAGGTGATATTGTGGAGAAGGCTATCATTCCGCCGGAAAAGAAACCCTACCAGGAAATAGGTGATGATTTACGCGCACAGATTGCGCAGGGGCGCTATCCCATCGGGTCGCGCCTGCCGCCGGAACGCAATATCGCCGAGACCTACGGCGTGAGCCGGACCATCGTCCGCGAAGCGCTGCTGATGCTGGAGCTGCAGGGGACGGTCGACATTCGCCAGGGTTCCGGGGTGTACGTGATGCGCATCCCGCACGAGGACGATAGCGAGGAAGAACAGATGCTAAGCAGCGACGTCGGGCCGTTCGAAATCCTGCAGGCCCGCCAGCTGCTGGAGAGCAATATCGCCGCCTTTGCCGCCAAAATGGCCACCCGCGCCGATATCGATAACCTGAAGCGTATTATCGAGCAAGAGCAGCGGGCGATTGCCGCCAACGATACCAGCCAGGATAACGCCCGGCTGTTTCACCTGGTGCTGGCCGGCGCGACGCAAAATCAGATGCTGCTGGCGACGGTCGAGCGCATCTGGCTGCAGATGGACAGCAGCCCGCTGTGGCAGCAGTTCAACGTGCATATCGCCAGCCGGGCATACCGGCTGAAGTGGCTCGGGGACCGGCAAACGCTGCTCGCCGCCCTGCGTCGACGCGATGTGATGGGGGCCTGGCAGGCAATGTGGCAGCATCTTGAAAACGTCAAAAACAGCCTGCTGGAGCTCTCCGATGAAGACGCGCCGGACTTTGACGGCTATCTGTTTGAATCGGTCCCAATTTTTCAGGGGAAGCTGGTGTGATCATTCAGTCCCTCCACGCCGCGCCGCAGCACGCTTCACGGGTGACAGAATGGCTATGGCAGGCTTTTGGCGGTGAAACGCTGCCGCAGGCGTTCTTCGCCAGCATTGTCGAACATAGCCAGACGCCGGGAGTGCTGCCCATTACCTTTGTGGCCGTGGAGGGCGCGAGGCTGCTGGGTACCGTCGGCCTGTGGCGCTGCGATTTAATCAGCCGTCAGGATCTCTATCCGTGGATGGCGGCGTTCTACGTGGCGCCTGAGGCGCGCGGGCAGGGGCTGGCGGGAAAACTACAGCAGCACGTCATCGAATATGCCCGAGCGCAGGGATATGGCGAGTTGTTTCTCTACTCCGCCTGCCGCGATTTTTATGAACGTTTCGGCTGGCAGTATATCGGCGAAGGCCTGGATTATCCGGCCAGCGCCGTCAGTTTATACCGCTACGATTTATCGCTGTCGAGGGGCGCAATCACCGAGTGACGGCGGACCAGCGTGGGGCTGAAAAGGTGGGTAATCTCCGGCGGCGGGCGATGCTCCGCCAGCGCTAACGCCAGCTCCGCGGCCTGCGTCGCCATGGTGACAATCGGATAGCGTACGGTGGTCAGACGCGGACGTACGTAACGCGAAATCAGCACGTCATCAAAGCCAATCAGCGAAATCTCACGCGGCACATCAATCCCGTTATCGTTTAATACGCCCATAGCGCCGGCGGCCATTGAGTCGTTATAGCAGGCTACGGCGCTGAAGTTCCTGCCGCGGCCCAGCAGCTCGGTTATGGCCTGTTCTCCACCGCTCTCATCGGGTTCGGCAAAAGTCACCAGGCGATCGTTGCACGGTAGATCGCTCTCTTTTAACGCCGCGTAGTAGCCCTGCAGCCGGTCTTCGGCATCGGAAATAGCGTGGTTTGAGCAGAGATAGCCGATGCGGGTGTGGCCCTGCTGAATCAGGTGGCGGGTCGCGAGCCATGCGCCGTAGCGGTCATCCAGCGCCACGCAGCGCTGCTCGAAGCCGGGGAGGATGCGGTTAATCAGCACCATGCCGGGAATTTGCTTCATCAGCGAAGCCAGTTCGTCATCGGGGATCATTTTGGCGTGGACCACCAGCGCCGCGCAGCGGTGGCGAATCAGTTGTTCAATCGCCTGGCGCTCTTTATGGAGATTGTGATAGCCGTTACCGATCAGCAAAAAATTGCCGGTATTGTAGGCGACCTGCTCGACGGCTTTCACCATCGCGCCGAAGAAGGGGTCGGAGACATCGCCCACCACCAGGCCGACGGTTTCCGTTGACTGCTGCGCCAGCGCGCGGGCGTTAGCGTTGGGGTGATAATTTAGCGTTTCCATCGCGGCGCCTACCGACTGGCGCGAGGCTTCGCTGGCTTTCGGTGAATTGTTAATAACGCGGGAGACGGTAGCGACGGAGACTCCTGCGAGCCAGGCTACATCCTTAATAGTCGCCATACCAGGCCTTTTTTAGGGTAAGCGTTTACATGGCATTTATGTTACGGGAAAGCGCGGCAGATTCAAGGGTTGGTACTTTTGGGTTAATGCAATTGTGACGCAGATTAGCGTCGCGGGTGAAATAGTTACCCACAGGGAGCGGAGAATGATTCCGGGAACGGACAATTCACACCTTTGCTTACACTTTGCGATTGGCTGTTGCGAATGTTCGCTGGTTTACCCATTCATTGCATTGATACTCTGGCTATCCCAGAGGTATTGATAGGTGGAGTCAACTTCAGGTTGACCACTTAATTACACCAGCCTGCGCAGATGCGCAGGTTTTTTTTTGCCCGCCGTTGGCCGTTGTTACAGTTCGCGAAAAAAGTAATAACTGGTTGCACTTAGGCTCATTCCCTTGCGTTTTATGGCTGGCGCCGGCGGCGGGAAAAACGAGACAATCAGGATCCCAGAGGTATTGATTGGTGAGTTTTTTAAGTACGCTTTTCGTACTGATTATCTTGCACCGACCTGCGCGGATGCGCAGGTTTTTTTTGTTCTGAATTCCTCTCCTCCTGGTGCATTTTCCGTCCCTTCTCATGTAACCTGCTTTGACTGATTAACCGGTCAAACGGAGTTGTTATGCTTTTGGGATTTTTCAGACTACTTTTCAAAGGATTGTACCGGGTCAAGTTAACCGGTGACCCCCAGGCGCTGCACCAGCAAAAGGTGCTGATCACGCCAAACCATGTTTCCTTTATTGACGGCGTACTGCTGGCGCTTTTCCTGCCGGTGCGTCCGGTGTTTGCGGTCTATTCCTCAATCAGCGATCGCTGGTTTATGCGCGCGCTAAAGCCGATTATTGATTTTGTGCCGCTGGACCCGACCAAACCGATGTCGATAAAACATCTGGTCCGCCTGATTGAGCAGGGGCGCCCGGTGGTGATTTTCCCGGAAGGGCGGATCTCGGTGAGCGGTTCGCTGATGAAAATTTACGACGGCGCCGCCTTTGTGGCGGCGAAGTCCCAGGCGACCATCGTGCCGCTGAGAATCGAAGGCGCTGAGCTAACCCCCTTCAGCCGCCTGAAGGGGCTGGTCAAGCGCCGCCTGTTCCCACGCATTCAGCTGCACCTGCTGCCGCCGACGCATCTGCCGATGCCCGATGCGCCGCGCGCCCGCGAGCGGCGTAAAATTGCCGGTGAAATGCTGCATCAGATCATGATGGAAGCGCGGATGGCGGTGCGCCCGCGCGAAACGCTGTATGAGTCGCTGTTGGCGGCCCAGTACCGCTTCGGTGCGCGCAAACACTGCGTGGAAGATATCAATTTTCAGCCGGACACCTACCGTAAGCTGCTGACCAAAACCCTCTTCGTGGCGCGCATTCTGGAAAAATACAGCGCCCAGGGCGAAAAAATCGGCCTGATGCTGCCGAACGCCGGAATAAGCGCGGCGGTGATTTTTGGCGCGATCGCCCGCGGACGAATCCCGGCGATGATGAACTATACCGCTGGGGTCAAAGGCCTGAGCAGCGCCATTACCGCCGCGGAAATCAAAACCGTGTTTACCTCACGCACCTTCCTCGAAAAAGGCAAACTCTGGCACCTTCCGGAACAACTGACTCAGGTGCGCTGGGTGTTCCTCGAAGATTTAAAAGGCGACGTCACCGCCGGCGATAAGCTGTGGATTTTTGCTCACCTGATGATGCCGAAGCTGGCGCAGGTTACGCAGCAGCCGGAAGACGCGGCGATGATTCTGTTTACCTCCGGCTCGGAAGGCAATCCGAAAGGGGTCGTGCATAGCCACAAAAGCCTGCTGGCCAACGTCGAGCAGATTAAAACCATTGCCGACTTTACCGCTAACGACCGCTTTATGTCGGCGCTACCGCTGTTTCACTCCTTTGGTCTGACGGTCGGCCTGCTGACGCCGCTGTTTACCGGCGCGGAGGTCTTCCTCTATCCCAGCCCGCTGCACTACCGCGTGGTGCCGGAGCTGGTATATGACCGCAACTGTACCGTGCTGTTTGGCACCTCCACCTTCCTTGGCAACTACGCCCGCTTTGCGAATCCGTATGATTTTTATCGCCTGCGTTACGTTGTCGCCGGGGCGGAGAAGCTGCAGGAGAGCACAAAGCAGATCTGGCAGGACAAGTTTGGCCTGCGCATTCTTGAAGGCTACGGCGTCACCGAATGCGCGCCGGTGGTATCAATAAATGTGCCGATGGCGGCGAAAGTGGGCACCGTTGGCCGCATTCTGCCGGGGATGGACGCGCGTCTGCTGGCCATGCCCGGTATTGAAGAGGGGGGCCGTTTACAGCTTAAAGGGCCGAACATCATGAACGGCTATCTGCGGGTGGAAAATCCCGGCGTACTGGAAGCGCCCGCGGCGGAAAATCAGCACGGCGTTGTCGAGGCCGGCTGGTATGACACCGGGGATATCGTCAGCTTTGACGAACAGGGCTATGTGCGGATTCAGGGCCGCGCGAAGCGCTTTGCCAAAATCGCCGGTGAGATGGTGTCGCTGGAGATGGTCGAGCAGGTGGCGCTGGCGGTTTCGCCGGACAAAATGCACGCCACGGCGATTAAACAGGATGCCAGCAAAGGCGAGGCGCTGGTTCTGTTTACCACCGATAATGAACTGAATCGTGAAAAACTGCTGCGCTATGCCCGTGAACACGGCGTACCGGAGCTGGCGGTACCGCGCGACATTCGCTGGCTGAAGCAACTCCCGGTACTGGGCAGCGGCAAGCCGGACTTTGTCACCCTTAAAGGTATGGTTGAACAGGCGGAAGGTTCGGATGAGTGAGTCAGTACACACTAACACATCGCTGTATTCTAAAGGGATGATGGCGGTTATCTGTGCCCAGTTTCTTTCGGCGTTTGGCGATAACGCGCTGTTGTTCGCCACCCTGGCGCTAATGAAACAGCTGTTCTACCCGGAGTGGAGCCAACCGGTATTACAGATGTTGTTTGTGGGTGCTTACATTCTCTTCGCGCCGTTTGTCGGACAGTTTGCCGATAGCTTTGCCAAAGGGCGGGTGATGATGGTGGCTAACGGCCTGAAGCTGGTTGGCGCGGGGTGCATCTGCTTTGGCGTGAATCCGTTTGTTGGCTATACGCTGGTGGGCATCGGCGCTGCCGCCTATTCTCCGGCTAAATACGGCATCCTCGGCGAGCTGACCACCGGCGATAAGTTAGTGAAAGCGAACGGCCTGATGGAGTCCTCGACCATTGCGGCGATCCTGCTTGGCTCGATGGCGGGCGGTATCCTGGCGGACTGGCATATCATGGCGGCACTCGGCGTCTGTGCGGTGGTGTACGCTGGCGCGGTGGTTGCTAACCTGTGGATCCCGAAGCTGCCGGCGGCGCGTCCCGGACAGTCGTGGCGCTTCAGGCCGATGACCCACAGCTTCTTTAGCGCCTGTACGACGCTATGGCGCAACGGTGAGACCCGCTTTTCGTTAGTCGGTACCAGCCTGTTCTGGGGAGCGGGCGTGACGCTGCGCTTCTTGCTGGTGCTGTGGGTCCCGGTTGCGCTGGGCATTACCAGCAACGCCATGCCGACCTACCTTAACGCGATGGTGGCGGTGGGGATTGTGCTGGGGGCCGGCGCGGCGGCGAAGCTGGTGACGCTGGAAACGGTGTCGCGCTGCATGCCCGCCGGGATATTGATTGGCGTGGCGGTCATCTTTTTCGCCATCCAGCAGGCGCTGCTGCCGGCGTTTGCTCTGCTGCTGCTGCTCGGCGCGTTCGGCGGCTTCTTTATCGTGCCGCTTAACGCCCTGCTGCAGGAGCGAGGGAAACATACGGTCGGCGCGGGCAACGCTATCGCGGTGCAGAATCTCGGCGAAAACGTGGCGATGCTGCTGATGCTGGGCCTCTATTCGCTGGCGGTGAGCATCGGTATTCCTGTCGTCGGCGTAGGGATTGGCTTTGGCGTGGTGTTCGCCCTGGCGATTACTGCCCTGTGGATTTGGGGACGGCGCAGATAGTCTCTCTGGCGGCGCTTCGCTGACCGTATACGTATTTTCCCGGAGGCGGCGCGTCGCGCCTGTCCGGGCTACAAACCGCACAAACTTGTAGCCCGGACAGATGCGTAGCATCGCCTCCGGGAGCTTTTACGGCCTTACGGTGCCGGGTAGGTATAAACCTGATGCACCGCTTCAATCTCGGCTAAAACCTCTGCGCTCAGCTCCAGATGCAGGCTTTCGACGTTGGTTTTCAGCTGCTCCATGGTCGTCGCGCCGAGCAGGGTGCTGGCGACAAACGGCTGACGACGTACGAAGGCCAGCGCCATTTGCGCCGGGTCAAGGTTGTGCCGCTTCGCGATATCGACATAGGCCGCCACCGCTTTTTGCGTTTGCTCGCCGCTGTAGCGCGTAAAACGGCTGAACAGCGTATTGCGCGCGCCTGCCGGTTTTGCGCCGTTGAGGTATTTCCCGGTCAGCGTGCCGAACGCCAGGCAGGAATAGGCCAGCAGCTCCACGCCTTCATACTGGCTGACTTCCGCCAGGCCCACTTCAAAGCTGCGGTTCACCAGGCTGTACGGGTTCTGGATCGTCACGATGCGCGGCAGGTCGTGCTTGTCCGCCAGATGAAGATAGCGCATCACGCCAAACGCCGTTTCGTTAGAGACCCCGATATAGCGAATCTTGCCGGCGCGCTGGAATTCGGCCAGCGCGTCCAGCGTATCCAGCAGGGTGACGACCGGGGCGGAATCGGCCCAGGTGTAGCCCAGCTTGCCGAAACAGTTGGTCGGGCGCTGCGGCCAGTGTACCTGATAGAGGTCGAGATAATCGGTCTGCAGGCGCTTCAGGCTGGCGTGCAGCGCCTCGCGGATATTTTTACGATCCAGCTTGTGGTCAGGACGAATGCTGCTGTCGTTATTGCGGGCAGGGCCGCTCACTTTAGAGGCGATAATCAGCTTTTCGCGATTACCGCGCTTCGCCAGCCAGTTACCGACGTAGGTCTCCGTCAGGCCCTGGGTTTCCGGGCGCGGCGGGACGGGATACATTTCCGCGACATCAATCAGGTTAATACCCTGACTCACCGCGTAATCGAGCTGCTCGTGCGCGTCTGCCTCGCTATTCTGCTCACCAAACGTCATTGTGCCCAGCCCCAGCGTGCTGATTTCAAGAGAACTGTGTGGGATACGGTGATACTGCATAGCCGGCTTCCTTTTTTATCAACAAGGTCAGGCGTTCCCCGACAAAGGAATATAAAAATGGCAGAGGGGGAGAAAAAGGGGAAGTAAAAAAATCAAAAAAGCCGGGCTTACGGAATCCAGCCTGATGAATCCTCGCGGACAGATCAGGTTTATCCCGACTTTTCTCTGAATGCTGAAGAATAAAGAACGCTGCTCAACGGTGCGATAAAACGGTAAATCGCGACCTGACGGCGGGGGCTAACGTTTAATAATCTGCGAAACGTCGTCACGATTGATCTGCATTTTATTACCCTGCTGATCTTCGTAGCTGATAAGGCCGGTATCGTCGTCTATGGCGGGTTTGCCGTCAGTCAGAATCATGCGACCATCTTTGGTTGCCATGACGTAATCGCTGCTGCAACCGGAAACCGAGAACGCCAGTCCTACGGCGGAAATCAATACTGCCCATTTTTTCATCGCTATCACCCCTATTATAGCCGCACCTCGTACCAGTATATTAATAGCCTGATTTGTGAGACATAAAAAGCAGTTAAGTCTTAAAAAAGAATTGCAGCCCGTTTCAGGGCTGCATTTTAGCGGGCTACAGCGGATTTTTTTTATTGCGCAGCAGGTTGAGACTTTCAACCGCAATCGAAAAGAACATCGCGAAATAGATGTAGCCTTTCGGCACGTGCACGTCGAAACTTTCGAGCATCAGCGTGAAGCCGACGAGGATCAAAAACGACAGCGCCAGCATTTTCACCGAAGGATGGCGGTCAACAAAATCGCCTATCGAACGGGCGGCAACCATCATCACCAGCACCGCGATAACCACTGCCGCCATCATAATGAACAGATGGTCCGACAGCCCGACGGCGGTGATCACCGAATCGAGGCTGAAAATAATATCCAGCAGCATAATCTGCACGATGGCGCCCATAAATGAATGGACGTTGGTTTTCAGCCCTTCTTCTTCGCCTTCAATGGATTCGTGAATTTCTTTACTCGCCTTCCAGATCAGGAACAGCCCGCCCAGCAGGAGTATCAGATCGCGAAACGAGATCGCCTGGCCTAGCACGGTAAAGAGAGGATTAGTGAGCTTGACGACCCACGCGATTGACGCCAGCAGCGCCAGACGCATGATCATCGCACCCATCAGCCCAATACGGCGGGCGTGGGCCCGTTGCGCAGTGGGCAGTTTTGCCACCACCAGAGAGAGGAAAATAATATTATCGATCCCGAGCACTATCTCCAGCAGCGTCAGCGTACCAAGCGCCAGCCAGGCGTTAGGATCGGTTACCCATGCAAATAACATCGTTCAAAGTCCTGCAAAATAGAAAGATGCGATTATATGCAACCGCCACGGCAGAACAAAAAATTAATCATCTCCAGGCCGTTATTTCGAGGAGAGAAGGAAATGGCGGGCGAGCAGGGCGGCGGTAAAGTTTTTCTTCAGATAGAAACCGCGCGGTAGGGTGAGGATCGGTTCGCCGCGGGCGCCTACCGCCTCGGTCAGCGCTTTGCTGTTTGCCGCTTTCGGGCGCAGCTGCAGCACTTCGCCGTGGCGGGCGGTGATGCGCTCGACCTGGCCGAGGACGATCAAATCCATCAGCTCTTCCCAATCCAAACGCAGCTGGCGATCTTCTTCTTCGCTGGGGCTCCACAGCAGCGGTGCGCCGACGCGGCGTTCGGCCAAAGGAATCGCGCGATCGCCCTCTACCGGTACCCACAGTACCCGCTTGAGCTTATGACGCACATGGCTGCTCTCCCAGGTGACGCCGCTGTTGCCGGTCAGCGGCGCGACGCAGACGAAGGTGGTTTCCAGCGGGCGACCTGATGAATCGATGGGGATGGTTTTCAGCTCGACGCCGAGGGCGGCGAAATCCTGCTCCGGCTTGCTGCCTGCGCTGGCGCCAAGCCATATCTCCAGCAGGATGCCGATCCAGCCTTTATCACGTTTTAAATCGCGCGGAATCGGAATCCCGGCAAGCTGGGCCAGCTCCCCCAGCGAATAGCCTGCCAGCTGCTGCGCCTGGTCCAGAAGCAGCTCCTGGCTTTGCGGGGGAGATAAGAGCGGCGCGATGGTCGGCATAGCGTAAAACCTCTGACTAAAAAGTGAGCAGTAATTTCATCCGTTGTGGATAGAGTTTACCTTTTCTTGAGTAAGTATGACAATTTGATGATTCGTATGGATTTTTTTTCATTTTTTTGCCGCTGTGAAAATGGTGAAACCGGGTTTTCCAGAACTGGTCACCGACAATGAACAGGATCTTACACCCTGTTATCCACAGAAAAATGGGATAACTGGGGAAAAGCGCCACTACTGTTTCCATTTACAGCCTTGACGTGAGAGGAAAATCGAGTTTTTAGACAAAATATGCCCAGCTCGCTTGCGTAAGCTGTGGATAAAATCAACATTGCTCGATCTTTCATCAGTTCCAGGATCGCTTATGTGATGATCGTCACGTTATACTGTGAATTATGAAATTTAAACATGCTAACATAATGAAAATTAGATCATTATTATTAATGGTTATGACTACGCCGTTCGGATGATTCCGGGTTTTCCCGGGTTAATTCCATACTTCTTCACAACTCTATCCACAGAAAAAGTGAATAAAATCGTCCGGGTATGGCTTTCGCTGTTTATAACTCTGGGTATTACTGTGAGTTATTCAAATGTTATTCGAACTCATCGCTCTCACAGAGTGGTTTACCGTTTCCAGCGAGTGTGAAACAATCATTCACATTGAAGCTTATTTTGAGGTAGTCCGGTGATTGATGACGATGGCTACCGCCCAAATGTCGGTATTGTAATCTGTAATCGCCAGGGCCAGGTTATGTGGGCCAGGCGCTATGGTCAGCACTCGTGGCAGTTCCCGCAAGGGGGCATAAATCCAGGGGAATCAGCAGAGCAGGCGATGTATCGGGAATTGTTCGAAGAAGTTGGGCTAAGCCGTAAAGATGTGCGGATCCTTGCTTCAACCCGTAACTGGTTGCGTTACAAATTGCCTAAACGTTTGGTGCGTTGGGACACAAAGCCGGTATGTATCGGCCAGAAACAGAAGTGGTTTCTCCTGCAATTGATCGGCAGTGATGCGGATGTCAATATGCAAACCAGCAGTACACCTGAGTTTGATGGCTGGCGATGGGTAAGCTACTGGTACCCGGTGCGTCAGGTGGTGTCGTTTAAGCGCGACGTATACCGCAGGGTGATGAAAGAGTTTGCCAGCGTCACCATGGCGCTGGCGGAAAGCACGCCTAAGCCGCAAAGCGCGCCTGCATATCGACGTAAAAGAGGTTAAGCCACGCACATTATGCTCACTCGGTTGCGAGAAATAGTCGAGAAGGTCGCGAGTGCGCCGCGTTTAAACGAGGCGCTGGATATCCTGGTCACCGATATCTGCGCCGCGATGGAGACGGAAGTCTGTTCGGTTTATCTGGCTGACAATGACCGACGCTGTTATTACCTGATGGCGACGCGCGGGTTGAAAAAGCCGCGCGGGCGCATCGTTGCGCTCGCTTTTGACGAAGGCCTGGTGGGCCTGGTTGGCCGCCTGGCCGAACCCATTAACCTCGCCGACGCGCAAAAGCACCCCAGCTTTAAATATATTCCCGCGGTCAAAGAGGGCCGCTTTCGCGCCTTCCTCGGCGTGCCGATTATCCAGCGGCGTCAGCTGCTCGGCGTGCTGGTTGTGCAGCAGCGCGAACTGCGCCAGTTTGACGAAAGCGAAGAGTCCTTCCTGGTCACCCTGGCCACGCAAATCGCCGGCATTCTCTCTCAATCGCAGCTGAACGCGCTGTTTGGTCAATATCGTCAGACCCGCATCCGCGCGCTGCCCGCCTCGTCAGGCGTGGCGATTGCCGAAGGCTGGATGGACGTCAGCCTGCCGCTGATGGAGCAGGTTTATGAAGCCTCGACGCTCGATACCGCTTCCGAGCGCGAGCGGCTGACCGGCGCACTGGAAGAGGCGGCGAACGAGTTTCGCCGCTACAGCAAACGCTACTCTGCCGGCGCGCAGAAAGAGACGGCGGCCATCTTTGACCTCTATTCGCACCTGCTTTCCGACGCGCGCTTGCGCCGCGAACTGTTCGCCGAAGTCGATAAAGGCGCGGTGGCCGAATGGGCGGTGAAGAAGATCATCGAGAAGTTTGCCGAACAGTTTGCCGCGCTCAGCGACGGCTATCTGAAAGAGCGCGCGGGCGATCTACGCACGCTGGGCCAGCGGCTGCTTTTCCATCTTGATGACAGTATTCAGGGGCCAAACACCTGGCCGGAGCGCATCGTGCTGGTGGCGGATGAACTGTCGGCCACCACCTTAGCGGAGGTTCCTCAGGATCGTTTAGCCGGCGTGGTGGTGCGCGATGGCGCGGCCAACTCCCATGCCGCGATTATGGTGCGCGCGCTGGGCATTCCGACGGTGATGGGTGCGGATATTCAGCCTTCGCTGCTGCATGGGCATACCCTCATTGTCGACGGCTATCGCGGCGAGCTGCTGGTCGACCCGGAGCCGGTGCTGCTGCAAGAGTATCAGCGCCTGATCAGCGAAGAGAACGAGCTTAGCCGCCTGGCCGAGGACGATCTTGAACGCGCTTCCGAACTGAAAAGCGGCGAGCGGGTAAAAGTGATGCTCAACGCGGGCCTCAGCCCCGAGCACGAAGAAAAGCTCGGCAATTTCGTCGATGGTATCGGCCTTTACCGTACCGAAATCCCCTTTATGCTGCAAAGCGGCTTCCCGTCTGAAGAGGAGCAGGTTGCCCAGTATCAGGGCATGCTGCAGATGTTCAACGAGAAATCTGTCACACTGCGCACGCTGGACATCGGTGCGGATAAACAGCTGCCGTATATGCCGATCAGCGAAGAGAATCCGTGCCTTGGCTGGCGCGGTATTCGGATCACGCTCGATCAGCCGGAGATCTTTCTGGTACAGGTCCGCGCGATGCTGCGGGCCAACGCGGCAACCGGAAACCTCAGCATCCTGCTACCGATGGTCACTAGCCTGGATGAAGTGGATGAGGCTCGTCGCCTGATCGATCGCGCCAGCCGCGAAGTGGAAGAGATGATTGGCTACGCCATTCCCCGCCCGCGTCTTGGCGTGATGCTGGAAGTGCCGTCGATGGTCTTTATGCTGCCGCAGCTGGCGAACCGCGTTGATTTTATCTCCGTTGGCACCAACGATCTGACCCAGTACATTCTGGCGGTGGATCGCAACAACACCCGGGTCGCCAGTATGTACGACAGCCTGCATCCAGGGGTACTGCGGGCGCTGGCGATGATTGCCCGCGACGCCGAGCGTTTTGGTATCGACCTGCGCCTGTGCGGCGAAATGGCGGGCGATCCGATGTGCGTGACGATCCTGATTGGTATGGGTTATCGTCATCTGTCGATGAACGGTCGCTCGGTGGCGAGAGTGAAGTATCTGCTACGGCGCATCGATATCAATGAAGCCCAGGAGCTTTCCCAGCGTAGCCTGGAAGCGCAGATGACCGCCGAAGTGCGCCATCAGGTCGCAGCTTTTATGGAGCGACGCGGACTCGGCGGCCTGATTCGCGGCGGCCGCTAGCACGGGCTATGGTTCATGAATTTGTAGCCCGGGTAAGGCGTTAGCCGTGACCCGGGACAACGCTGACGAGGTTCTAGCGGCCTGAGGGTCGGGTAGCCCGGACAGGCGCAGCGCGCCGCCTCCGGGAATGCTCAACCGCGAATTCGCATTCGTATACATATCTTTTACATGTCCGGCGCGGATCGCCCTTCGCGCTTATGCTATCATTCGCAGCCTTTGGAGCGCCCGTTTCTGACGTGCGCGAACGATCCCCGCTGTCCACTTTCGGCGGAATAACAAGTGTTTATGGTGACAGATGAATAGTGGCTACCTGCATTTTCCGGAGTTTGATCCGGTAATTTTTTCCATTGGACCGGTCTCCCTCCACTGGTACGGCCTGATGTACCTGGTTGGGTTTATTTTTGCGATGTGGCTGGCCACCCGTCGGGCCAATCGTCCGGGCAGCGGTTGGACAAAAAACGAAGTTGAAAACCTGCTATACGCTGGCTTCCTTGGGGTTTTCCTCGGCGGGCGTCTTGGCTATGTCTTCTTCTATAACCTGCCGGTGTTCCTCGACGATCCGCTCTATCTGTTCCGCGTCTGGGACGGGGGTATGTCCTTCCACGGCGGCCTGATCGGCGTGATTCTGGTGATGATCATTTTCGCCAAACGCACGAAGCGCACCTTCTTCCAGGTTTCCGACTTCATTGCGCCGCTGATTCCGTTTGGCCTCGGCGCCGGGCGTCTGGGCAACTTTATCAACGGTGAACTGTGGGGCCGCGTCGATCCGAACTTCCACTACACCATGATTTTCCCCGGCTCTCGGGCGGAAGACCTGGCGCTGCTGCCGTCACATCCTGAGTGGCAATCGCTGTTCGATACCTACGGCGCGCTGCCGCGTCACGCTTCCCAACTCTATGAATTGGCGCTGGAAGGCGTCGTGCTGTTCCTGATCCTGAACCTGTTTATCCGCAAGCCGCGTCCGGCAGGTTCGGTTTCCGGTCTGTTCCTGATTGGCTATGGTCTGTTCCGCATCATCGTGGAGTTTTTCCGCCAGCCCGATGCGCAGTTCACCGGCGGCTGGGTACAGTACATCAGCATGGGTCAGATTCTTTCGATCCCGATGGTGCTTGCGGGTATCATCATGATGGTCTGGGCGTACCGTTGTCGTCCGCAGCAACAAAATTCTTGAGGAACCATGAAACAGTATCTTGATTTGATGCAGAAAGTGCTCGACGAGGGCACGCAAAAAAATGACCGCACCGGTACCGGCACCGTCTCTATCTTCGGCCACCAGATGCGTTTTAACCTGCAGGAAGGATTCCCGTTGGTGACGACCAAGCGCTGTCATTTACGCTCCATCATCCATGAACTGCTGTGGTTCCTGCAGGGTGACACCAACGTGGCGTATCTGCACGAAAACAACGTCACTATCTGGGACGAGTGGGCGGATGAAAACGGCGATCTTGGGCCGGTCTACGGTAAGCAGTGGCGCTCCTGGCCCGCGCCGGACGGCCGTCATATCGACCAGATCAGCACGGTGATGGAACAGCTGAAAAACGACCCGGATTCTCGCCGGATTATCGTCTCGGCATGGAACGTCGGCGAACTGAACAAGATGGCGCTGGCCCCGTGCCACGCGTTCTTCCAGTTCTACGTCGCCGACGGCAAGCTCTCCTGCCAGCTCTATCAGCGCTCGTGCGACGTATTCCTCGGCCTGCCGTTTAATATCGCCAGCTACGCGCTGCTGGTGCATATGGTGGCGCAGCAGTGCGACCTCGAAGTGGGCGATTTTGTCTGGACCGGCGGCGACACGCACCTGTACAGCAACCACATGGAGCAGACGCACCTGCAGCTGAGCCGCGAACCGCGCGCGCTGCCGAAGCTGGTGATCAAACGCAAGCCGGCATCGATTTTCGACTACCGTTTTGAAGACTTCGAAATCGAAGGCTACGACCCGCACCCGGGGATTAAAGCGCCAGTGGCGATTTAACCCGGAAGTGACGACGAAAAACCGGCGCCTGCGAGCGCCGGTTTTTTTATGCCTTAGCCGGGCCGATGGCCAGCTTTATTCCCCCGATGGAACGATTTTTTGCGAGCAGATTTCCTGCACTGTTGAAACCCGCTGCAACGCCGTTAATACTCTTCGGGGCGCGCTGCAAACCTGCATTTTACCGTTCGAATAAAGCCTCAATGCTCCGCATACTTGGGCCATGAACAGAGAACATGGCTATACCCTGATTGAAACCCTGCTCACCATGGTCGTGGTCGTCATTCTCGGCGCCAGCGGGCTGTACGGCTGGCAGAGCTGGCAACGGCAGCAGCGCCTGTGGCAAACCGCCTGCCAGGTCCGAGACTACCTGGTGCTGCTACGCGATGACGCCAACTGGCACAACCGCGACAGGGTATTAAGCGTCGGCCAAAGCGCGGAGGGCTGGTGCCTGAGCGCCAGCGGGCCGATGGCCGACTGTCGCCTCAGGGACGCTTTCACGCTGCAACCGCTATGGCCGGAGGTTTCGCTCAGCGCAATGACGCCGGGGCTGGGGTTTTATGGCCTGCGTAATACCGCCTGGGCCGGGCATATCCGCCTGCAAAGCGCCGCGGGCGGCTGGAACATTATTGTTTCTCACTGGGGGCGCATCCGCCTGTGTCGCGGCGAGGAGACGGCATCGTGTCTGTAAAACAGCGTGGCTTTTCCCTGCCGGAAATGCTGATCGCGATGGCCATCAGCGCCGTGCTGCTGCTCGGCAGCGCGCGTTTTCTTCCGGCGCTGCAGTGGGCCGCGCTTCGCCAGACCCGGCAGCAGTCGCTGGAAAATGAGCTCTGGCAGCGAATCTACACCGTCGCGAAGCACCTGCAGCGCGCCGGCTATTGCCGTGGCCTCTGTCGCGGGCAGGCGCTGTATATTGCAGGTGGCGGTGATTGCCTGCTGGTGAGTTGGGATAGCAACAGCGATGGCATCTGGAATAGCGCGCCGTCATCGGAATCGGATACCACCGGGTTTCGCCTGCGCGATGGCGCGCTGGAAACCCTGCGCGGCGCAAGTGCCTGCAGCGGCAAAGGCTGGGAGAAAATGACCAACCCGGCGGCGATTCAGATCACCGCGTTTCAGGTTACGCGCCTGGAGAGGGCGGGCTTCGCGCCGGAATTATCGATTACGCTGGCGGCGCACTCGGTCGCCGACCCGCAAATCCGCGCGCGGGCGGAATACGGCGTAACGGGGTATAACCTGTGAATCGCCAGCGCGGGCTCTCTTCGTTGCTGATGGTGCTGCTGCTGTTAGCGCTCGGCACGCTATTACTCCAGGGGCTGCACCAGCAGCAGCGTTCGCTGTTAGCGCAGACGGCCAGCGAAACGCGGGCGCTTGGCGATGCCGCTGATGCGCATTCCGCGCTGCAGTGGGGAAAGGGGCTCGTCTGGCCGCTTCAGGAAACGGTTAGCTGCCAGCAGAACGTGGCGCTCGGCTGGCGCGCCTGCCTGCGAGTCTTTAGCGACGCCTCGGTATTGCTGATTGGCGGCAGCGATGGCGGCGGCATGCTGCTGTGGCAGTCAGGCGCAATCGAACAAAACCGCGTCCGCTTTTCGCCCCACGGCTGGAGCGATTTTTGCCCGTTAAATGAGGTGAGCCTATGCCAGATGCCCTGAGGCGGCAGAAAGGGTTTAGCCTGCCCGAAACGCTGCTGGCTTTAGTCTTGCTTATCGCAACCGTGACCGCGCTGGCGGGCTATCAGCGTGGGCTGGCCAACGGCTTTATGCAGCTCAACCAGTACCGTCAGCTGTGGCGCGATGCGTGGCGATTCAGTCAGCTTAGCCCACCGGTGATTCCCGCGAATCGCCAGGTATCCCGCATGCAGACATCGGTGCAAAGATGTGTCAGCATCACGGTAACGATCACGATGCCCGCAGCCAGGCGGGCGCAGATGACCCGGCTGCACTGCCCGGTCAGTCAGTAGCCAGGAGCGAATATGTTAAGGGTGTACCACTCAAACCGTCTGGATGTGCTTGAAGCCTTGATGGAGTTTATCGTCGAGCGCCAGCGGCTGGATGACCCTTTTATGCCGGAAATGGTGCTGGTACAGAGTACCGGGATGGCGCAGTGGCTGCAGATGACGCTGGCGCAGCGCTTCGGGATTGCGGCCAACATTGAGTTCCCGCTACCCGCCAGTTTTATCTGGGACATGTTCGTGCGGGTGTTAAAAGATATTCCCGGAGAAAGCGCGTTCAGCAAGCAAAGTATGAGCTGGAAACTCATGACCCTGCTACCGCAGCGGCTTGACGATGAATCCTTTACGCTACTGCGCCACTACCTGCACGACGATAGCGACAAGCGCAAGCTGTTTCAGCTGGCCGCCAGAGTGGCGGATCTCTATGACCAGTATCTGGTTTATCGCCCCGAGTGGCTGATGCGCTGGGAGGCCGACCAGCGCGTTGACGGGCTTGGAGACGCGCAGGAGTGGCAGGCGCCGCTGTGGAAAGCGCTGGTGGAATATACCGCCGAGCTGGGCCAGCCGCTGTGGCATCGCGCCAATTTATACCAACGTTTTATCAGCGCGCTTGAGGCCGCCGAACAGCCGCCCGCCGGGCTACCGTCGCGGGTCTTTATCTGCGGGATTTCGGCGCTGCCGCCGGTATACCTGCAGGCGCTCCAGGCGCTGGGTAAGCATGTCGATGTATATGTTCTCTTCACTAACCCGTGCCGCTACTACTGGGGCGACATTAAAGATCCAGCATTTCTGGCAAAGCTGCTCTCCCGCCAGCGCCGCCACCACCGCGAAACGACGCGAGAGCTGCCCCTGTTTCGCGATACGCAACAGGCTCCGGGGTTATTCAATGATGCCGGGGAACAGGATGTCGGCAATCCGCTGCTGGCCTCGTGGGGCAAGCTGGGGCGCGACTATATTTACCTGCTGGCGGGTCTTGAGCGCTATGAAGAGCTGGACGCCTTTGTCGATATCGCGCCGGATAACCTGCTGCATAATCTTCAGGCGGATATTCTCGAACTGCGTAATGCGGTGGTGGCCGGGCGCAGCGCCGAGGAGTTTGCCAACAGCCGCAGCAAGCGGCTGCTGGCGGCGGACGACCGCAGCCTGACGATTCATGTCTGCCATAGCCCGCAGCGCGAGGTTGAGGTGCTGCACGACCGGCTGCTGGCGATGCTCGAAGAGAATCCCGAGCTCACGCCGCGCGATATTATCGTCATGGTGGCGGATATCGATAGCTACAGCCCCTATATTCAGGCGGTCTTCGGCAGCGCCAGCGGCGAGCGCTGGCTGCCGTGGGCGATATCCGATCGGCGGGCCCGCGAATCGCATCCGGCGCTGCAGGCGTTTATCACCCTGCTTTCGCTGCCCGACAGCCGCTTTGCCAGCGAAGACGTGCTGGCGCTGCTGGATGTGCCGGTGCTGGCCGCGCGCTTTAACATTAACGAAGAGGGGCTACGCTACCTGCGCCAGTGGGTTAACGAATCCGGCGTACGCTGGGGAATGGATGACGACAACGTGCGTGAACTCGATCTCCCGGCTACCGGCCAGCATACCTGGCGCTTTGGCCTGACGCGGATGCTGTTGGGCTACGCCATGGACAGCAGCGAAGGGGAGTGGCGCTCGGTGCTGCCTTATGATGAGTCGAGCGGGCTTATCGCCGAGCTGGTGGGCAACCTGGCATCGCTGCTGATGCAGCTTAATCTCTGGCGCCGCGGGCTGGCCCAGGATCGCCCATTAGCCGAGTGGCTGCCGGTATGCCGCGACCTGCTGAACGACTTCTTCCTTCCGGACAGCGAAACGGAAGCCGCCCTGGCGCTGATAGAACAGCAGTGGCAGGCGGTGATTGACGGCGGCGTCGACGCGCAGTATGGCGAAACGGTACCGCTCTCTTTGCTGCGCGATGAGCTGTCCCAGAGGCTCGATCAGCAGCGCATCAGCCAGCGCTTTCTCGCCGGGCCGGTTAACATTTGTACCCTGATGCCGATGCGTTCGATTCCTTTTAAGGTGGTCTGCCTGCTGGGGATGAACGACGGCGTTTATCCGCGCACCCTGGCGCCGCTGGGCTTCGATTTAATGAGCCAGAAGCCGCAGCGCGGAGACCGTAGCCGTCGCGACGACGACCGCTATCTGTTCCTTGAAGCCCTGATGTCGGCCGAGCAGAAGCTCTATATCAGCTATATCGGTCGTTCCATTCAGGACAATAGCGAGCGCTATCCCTCCGTTCTGGTTCAGGAGCTGGCGGACTACATCGGCCAGAGCCACTGCCTGGAAGGGGACGAAGAGCTGGACTGCGATGCCAGCGAACGGCGGGTCAAAGAGCACATCACGCATCTGCATACCCGCATGCCTTTCGATGCCGCCAATTTTCTGGCTAATGAAGATCAAAGCTATGCCCGGGAATGGCTGGCGGCCGCCAGCCAGCAGGGGGAGGCGCACGGCGCGTTCATCCAGCCGCTACCGGTACCAGAAATCGATCACTTACCGTTCGAACAGCTGCTGCGCTTCTGGCAGCATCCTGTTCGCGCGTTCTTTCAGCAGCGGCTGCGGGTGAATTTCCGCTCGGAGGAGAGCGAGATCCCCGACGATGAACCTTTTACCCTCGAAGGGCTGAGCCGCTATCAGCTGAACCAGCAGCTGCTCAATACGCTGATTGAGCAGCAGGACGCCTCGGCAATGTATCGCCGCTTCCGTGCCGCCGGGGAGTTACCCTATGGCGCGTTCGGCGAACTGGCCTGGGAGACCCAGCGTCAGGAGATGCAAAATCTGGCCGAACGGGTGATCGCCTGCCGCCAGCCGGGGCAGAGCATGGAAATCGATCTGCAATGCAACGGAGTCAACATAACCGGCTGGCTGCAGCAGGTACAATCCGACGGTTTGCTGCGCTGGCGGCCTTCGCTATTAAGCGTGGCGCAGGGGATGCAACTTTGGCTGGAGCATCTTGTCTATTGTGCTAGCGGCGGTACCGGCGAAAGTCGGCTGTTTGTGCGCAAAGAGGGCGAGTGGCGTTTTCCACCGCTGGCGCAGGAGCAGGCCCAGGGCTACCTCAACGATCTGGTTGACGGTTACCTGCAGGGAATGTCCAAACCGCTGCTGCTGCTGCCGGAAAGCGGCGGCGCATGGCTAAAAGTCTGTTATGACGCCGAAAAGAATGTCATGTTAATGGACGAAGAGACGCAGCAAAAAGCGCGCAGTAAATTTCTTCAGGCTTATGAAGGGAACATGGTGGTCAGCGGCGAAGGTGCCGACGTCTGGTATCAGCGCCTGTGGCGCACGCTGGAGCCGGAATACTATGAAGAGATCCTGACGCAAACGCAGCGTTATTTGCTACCGGTGTTTCGTTTTCATCAGTCCGAATAACATTGTAATAGTATAAAAATTGCGCACTGGATGGCAGTTCATTTATGATGCGCAGCGAATCACGGACTGATGTTTTATAAAGGCTGCCAATTGTGCAGCGCCAGGTTTGTTAATGATGAGGTCCGTGAATGCCCCGCAGTTTATGGTTCAAGGTTATTGTTTTACTGGCCGCCCTCTGGGCGCCGTTAAGTCAGGCAGATACCGGATGGCAACCGATCCAGGAAACCATCCGTAAAAGCGAAAAAGATACCCGTCAATATCAGGCGATCCGCCTCGATAACGGCATGGTTGTGCTGCTGGTTTCCGATCCCCAGGCGGTAAAATCGCTGTCGGCGCTGGTCGTTCCCGTGGGATCGCTGCAGGATCCCGCCGAGCATCAAGGGCTGGCCCACTTCCTGGAGCATATGACGCTGATGGGCTCGAAAAAGTATCCCCAGCCTGACAGCCTCGCCGAGTATCTCAAAATGCACGGCGGCAGCCACAACGCCAGCACCGCGCCGTATCGCACCGCCTTCTATCTCGAAGTGGAAAACGATGCCCTGGACGGCGCGGTCGATCGCCTGGCCGACGCCATCGCCGCGCCGCTGCTGGATAAAAAATATGCCGATCGCGAGCGTAATGCGGTGAACGCCGAGCTCACGATGGCGCGTACCCGGGACGGGATGCGAATGGCGCAGGTTAGCGCGGAAACCATTAACCCGGCGCACCCCGGCTCGCAGTTTTCCGGCGGTAACCTTGAAACGCTGAGCGACAAGCCCGGCAAACCGGTGCTTGATGCCCTGCACGCCTTTCGCGATAGCTGGTATTCCGCCAACCTGATGAAGGCGGTGATCTACAGCAACAAGCCTCTGCCGGAGCTGGCGAGCATCGCGGCAGCCACCTACGGGCGCGTGCCGAACCACAATATCAGCAAACCGGAAATAACCGTCCCGGTGGTGACCGATGCGCAGAAGGGCATCATCATTCACTACGTTCCGGCGATGCCGCGTAAAGTGCTGCGCGTGGAGTTCCGCATTGATAACAATAGCGACCAGTTCCGCAGCAAAACCGACGAGCTGGTGACCTATATGATCGGTAATCGCAGTCCCGGCACGCTCTCTGACTGGCTGCAAGAGCAGGGGCTGGTTGAAGGGATTCGCGCGGACTCCGACCCGGTGGTGAACGGCAACAGCGGGGTGCTGGCTATATCCGCGACCCTGACGGACAAAGGCCTGGCGCACCGCGATGAAGTTACCGCGGCCATCTTCAGCTACCTCAATCTGTTGCGCAGCCAGGGAATCGATAAGCGCTATTTTGATGAGCTGGCCCACGTGCTGGCGCTCGACTTCCGCTACCCGTCCATCAACCGCAATATGGATTACGTCGAATGGCTGGCGGACACCATGATCCGCGTGCCTGTCGAGCATACGCTGGACGTTGTCAACATTGCCGATCGCTACGATCCGCAGGCGATCGAAGACCGCCTGGCGATGATGACGCCGCAAAACGCCCGCATCTGGTACATCAGCCCGAAAGAGCCGCATAACAAGACCGCCTACTTCGTCAATGCGCCCTATCAGGTGGATAAAATCAGCGAGCAGACCTTTGCCGACTGGCAGCAGAAGTCCAGCGCCATCGACCTCAAGCTGCCGGTGCTGAACCCCTATATTCCGGATGATTTCAGCTTAATCAAAAGCGACAAGGCTTACCCGCATCCGCAGCTGATTGTAGATGAACCGACGCTGCGGGTGATTTACGCGCCGAGCCAGTACTTCGCCAGCGAACCGAAAGCGGATATTTCGCTGGTTCTGCGTAACCCGCAGGCAATGGACAGCGCCCGCCGGCAGGTGATGTTTGCGCTCAATGATTATCTGGCGGGCATTGCGCTCGACCAGCTTAGCAACCAGGCGGCGGTCGGGGGGATCAGCTTCTCTACCGGCGCGAATAACGGCCTGATGGTTAACGCTAACGGCTATACGCAGCATCTGCCTGAGCTGTTTAACGCCCTGCTCGACGGTTACTTCAGCTATACGCCAACCGAAGAGCAGCTGGAGCAGGCTAAATCCTGGTACGCCCAGATGATGGATTCGGCGGATAAAGGCAAAGCCTACGACCAGGCGATCATGCCGATTCAGATGGTTTCTCAGGTGCCGTACTTCCAGCGCGAAGAGCGTCGGGCGCTGCTGCCATCGATTACCCTGAAAGAGGTGCTGGAATACCGCGATAATCTCAAGGCGAAAGGGCGACCGGAGCTGATGGTCATCGGTAATCTTACTGCCGATCAATCCACCGCTATGGCGCGGCAGATTCAAAAACAGCTGGGCGCCGACGGCAACGAGTGGTGCCGCAACAAAGACGTGCTGGTCGATCGTAAACAGCTGGCGATTTTTGAAAAAGCGGGCAACAGTACCGATTCCGCGCTGGCTGCCGTTTTCGCGCCGCCGAACGTGGACGAATACGCCAGCTCTGCCGCCAGCTCGCTCCTCGGTCAAATCATACAGCCGTGGTTCTATAACCAGCTACGTACGGAAGAGCAGCTGGGCTACGCGGTCTTCGCCTTCTCGATGAACGTTGGCCGCCAGTGGGGGATGGGTTTCCTGCTGCAAAGCAGCGATAAGCAGCCGGCTTACCTCTGGCAGCGTTTCCAGGCCTTCTTCCCCACGGCGGAAGCCAAACTGCGGGCAATGAAGCCGGAAGAGTTTGCGCAGATTCAGCAGGCGGTAATCGGTCAGATGCTGGAAGCGCCGCAAACGCTGGGCGATGAAGCGTCGAAGCTGAGCAAAGATTTCGATCGCGGTAATATGCGTTTCGATTCACGTGATAAAGTAGTGGCTCAGATTAAACTGCTGACGCCGCAAAAGCTTGCCGACTTCTTCCATCAGACGGTGGTGGATCCGCAGGGCATGGCAATTCTCTCCCAGGTTTCCGGTAGCCAGAACGGCAAGGCGGAATACGCGCATCCGCAGGATGGCAAAGTCTGGGAGAACGTCAGCGCATTGCAGAAATCCTTACCCCTGATGCGAGAGAATGAATGACCGACACCGCCGAGTCTCTTGACCCCCTGCGCTTGCCCCTGACGGGGGAGCGCCTGATAGAAGCCTCTGCGGGCACAGGAAAAACCTTTACCATTGCCGCCCTCTATCTGCGGCTGCTGCTGGGGCTGGGCGGGGAATCCGCCTTTCCCCGCCAGGTCAGCGTGGAAGAGCTGCTGGTAGTGACTTTTACCGAAGCGGCGACCGAAGAGCTGCGCGGGCGTATTCGCAGCAATATCCACGAGCTGCGTATCGCCTGCCTGCGCGAAAGTACCGACAATCCTCTCTACGCCGGGCTGCTGGCGGAAATCGCCGATAAAACCCAGGCGGCGCAAACGCTGCTGCTGGCCGAACGGCAGATGGACGAAGCGGCGGTATTTACCATTCACGGCTTCTGCCAGCGGATGCTGAGCCTTAACGCCTTTGAGTCCGGCATGCTGTTCGAACAGCAGCTGATTGAAGATGAATCCCGCCTGCGCTATCAGGCCTGCGCCGACTTCTGGCGTCGCCACTGTTACCCGCTGCCGCGTGACATCGCGGCGGTTATCCACGAAGCGTGGAAAGGGCCGCGCGATCTGCTGAAATCCATCGACCGCTGGCTACAGGGAGAGGCGCCGCAGCTCAAATCGCCGCCGCCGGCTGACGAAACGCTGGCCGAACGCCATCAGCAAATTATCGAACGCATCAACGCGCTGAAGCAGCAGTGGCTGGCACAGGTGGGCGAGGTTGAGGCGGTGCTGGAAAACTCGGGCCTCGACCGGCGCAAGTTCAATCGCGGCAATCAGGGGAAATGGCTGGAGAAAGTGACCGCCTGGGCCCAGGAAGAGACCCTCAGCTACCAGCTTCCGGATGCGCTGGAGAAGTTCTCCCAGGCCTTCTTGCTTGAGCGCACCAAAGCGGACGGCGCGCCGCCGGTACACCCGCTGTTCAGCGCGGTAGAAGCGCTGCTGGCGACACCGTTAACCTTGACCGATTTGGTGATTGCCAGGGCGATGGTTGAAATCCGCGAAGCGGTCGCGCGGGAGAAACGCCGCCGCGGTGAGCTGGGCTTTGACGATATGCTTAGCCGCCTGGATGACGCCCTGCGCGGGGAGAGCGGCGAAGCGCTGGCTAACGCGATTCGCCAGCGCTTTCCGGTGGCGATGATCGACGAATTTCAGGATACCGACCCGCAGCAGTACCGAATCTTTCGCCGCATCTGGCGGCGCCAGGCTGACACCGCGCTATTGCTGATTGGTGACCCTAAACAGGCCATTTACGCCTTCCGCGGCGCGGATATCTTTACCTACATGAAAGCGCGTGGGGACGTCACCGCCCACTATACGCTCGACACCAACTGGCGCTCCGCGCCGGGGATGGTTGACAGCGTCAATCGCCTGTTTAGCCTCAGCGATAACCCCTTTATGTTCCGCGAAATCCCGTTTATGCCGGTGAAGTCGGCCGATAAAAACCAGGGGCTGCGCTTTACCGTCGATGATGATGCGGTACCGGCGATGAATATCTGGCTGATGCCGGGCGAGGCCGTTGGGGCGGGGGATTACCAGGCGTTTATGGCCCAGCTGTGCGCGGCGCAAATTCGCGACTGGCTCAGCGCGGGCCAGCAGGGCAAGGCGCTGCTGTGGCGCGGTGAAAAAGCTGAACCCGTGCGGGCTTCGGACATCACGGTGCTGGTGCGCAATCGTCAGGAGGCGTCGTTAATTCGCGATGCCCTCCAACTGCTGTCGATTCCCTCCGTCTATCTCTCCAACCGCGATAGCGTGTTTGAAACCCCCGAGGCGCAGGAGCTGCTGTGGGTGCTGCAGGCGGTGCTGGCCCCCGAGCGGGAAAATACCCTGCGCAGCGCGCTGGCGACCGCAATGTTCGGCCTCAACGCGCAGGACATTGAAAACCTCAACCAGAGCGAACGGGCGTGGGATGAGCTGGTAGAAGAGTTTAGCGGCTACCGGCAAGTCTGGCGGCAGCGCGGCGTGATGCCGATGCTGCGGGCGCTGATGACCGCGCGGCGCATTGCCGAAAACCTGCTGGCGACCAGCGGCGGCGAGCGGCGCCTGACCGATATCCTGCATATCAGCGAGCTGCTACAGGAGGCGGCGAACCAGCTGGAGAGCGAACATGCGCTGGTGCGCTGGCTGGCGCAGCATATCGCCGAGCCGGATAGCAACGCCTCCAGCCAGCAGATGCGCCTGGAGAGCGATAAGCACCTGGTGCAGATCGTCACCATCCATAAATCGAAAGGGCTGGAGTATCCGCTGGTCTGGCTGCCGTTTATTGCGCGTTTCCGTAAACAGGATCAGGCGTTTTATCACGACAGAACCTCCTTTGCCGCCGTTCTCGACCTGGGGCAGGCGGAGGGCAGCATGGAGCTGGCGGAGGCCGAACGCCTGGCCGAAGATCTGCGCCTGCTTTATGTCGCGCTGACCCGTGCGGTCTGGCACTGCAGCCTTGGGGTGGCGCCGCTCAGCACCCGGCGCAGCGACAAGCCCGGCGCCAGCGATTTTCACCACAGCGCGCTGGGCCGCCTGCTGCAGGGCGGGGAAGCGATGGATGCCGCAGGGCTGATGGCCCGTCTGCAGGCGTTCTGCAGCGGGGAGATCGCCCTGCAGCTCCCGGATACGGCTGCGCCAACTCCGTGGCAGGCTCCGCAGGCGGCGCTACCGCCGCTTTCAGCCCGTTTGCTCGCGCGTTCGGTGACCGATGACTGGCGGGTCACCAGCTACTCCGGCCTGCAGCAGAATGGACACAGCGCGGCGCAGGATCTTCTGCCGCGTCTGGATGTCGATGCCGCCGGCGTCGGTGAGGTCGCGGAAGAGCCGCAGCTTACGCCGCACCAGTTCCCGCGCGGCGCGTCGCCGGGGACGTTTCTCCACAGTTTGTTCGAAGATCTCGATTTTACCCAGCCGGTTCCCGCCGACTGGATGGCGGCCAGGCTCCAGCTGAACGGCTTCGAGGAAAAGTGGACCCCGGTGCTGACCGCATGGCTCGACGGCGTGCTGCGTACCCCTCTGCCCGGCGCGGGCATCGCCCTTAATCAGCTGGGCGAAGGCGATAAACAGGTGGAGATGGCGTTTTATCTGCCCATCGAACAGCCGCTGGATCCCCTGCGTCTGGATGCGCTGATTCGTCAGTACGATCCGCTCTCCGTGGATACCCCAACGCTCGATTTCCGCCAGGTGCGGGGGATGCTGAAAGGCTTTATCGACCTGGTGTTTCGCCACAACGGCCGCTATTACCTGCTGGATTACAAATCCAACTGGCTGGGGGAAAATCGCGAGGCCTATACCCAGGACGCGATGCGGCAGGCAATGCGTTCGCACCGTTATGATTTGCAGTATCAGCTCTATAGCCTGGCGCTGCACCGATATTTACGCCACCGCATTGCCGATTATGATTACGAACGCCACTTCGGCGGCGTTATTTATCTCTTTTTACGCGGCATGGACGGGCAGGACGGCGGGCAGGGTATCTTCACCACCCGGCCGGCGCTGCCGCTGATTAACGGCCTCGATGCGCTGTTTGCCGGGGAAACCCAGGAGGTTGTGCTATGACCATGGATGAACTGTTACTGCAGGCGGTTGAACAGCGCCTGCTGCGCCCGCTGGACGTCCAGTTTGCGCTCATGGTGGCGCAGGAGGCGCATCCGGCGGTGAAGCTCACCGCCGCCATTCTCAGCCGCGATGCCGGTGAAGGCCACGTCTGCCTGCCGATTTCGCGTCTCGCCGAGGATGAGCTGCTGAGCGCAAAAGCGGCAGGCCTGAGTGAGCAGATCCTTGAACTGACCGGCGCTCCGGACGGCTGGCTGCCGCTGCTTAACGATGCTGAGGCGGTCAGCGGCGGTGAGCGCCCGACGCCGATGATCCTCTGCGGCGAACGGCTTTACCTCAACCGCATGTGGCGCAACGAATTAACCGTCGCGCGCTTTTTCAATGAAGCCAATCAGGTGCTGGAGGTGGATGAAGCCCGGCTGGCTTCGACGCTCGACGCGCTGTTTCCGCCCGCTGAGGAAACGGACTGGCAAAAAGTGGCGGCTGCGGTCGCCCTGACCCGACGGATTTCGGTGATTTCCGGCGGTCCGGGCACCGGTAAAACCACGACCGTCGCTAAACTGCTGGCCGCGCTAATCCAAACGTTCTCCAGCCCGCGCTGCCGTATTCGCCTGGCGGCGCCGACCGGTAAAGCCGCGGCGCGCCTTACCGAGTCCCTCGGCGCGGCGCTGCGCCGCCTCCCTCTCAGCGACCAACAAAAGGCGCTGGTGCCCACCGAAGCCAGCACCCTCCATCGCCTGCTGGGCGCGCAGCCCGGCAGCCAGCGGATGCGCTATCACGCCGGCAACCCGCTGCATCTTGACGTGCTGGTGGTGGATGAGGCCTCAATGATTGACCTGCCGATGATGTCGCGCCTGATCGATGCGCTGCCTGAGCACGGAAGGGTGATTTTCCTTGGCGACCGCGATCAGCTGGCGTCGGTAGAGGCCGGCGCGGTGCTGGGGGATATTTGCGCCTGGGTTAATGCAGGCTATACCCCGGAGCGGGCGGCACAGCTCGCCCGGTTGACCGGCCAGCCGGTGCCGGCGGGCGAGGGCAACGTTGCCGGTGCGCTGCGCGACAGCCTGTGCCTGCTGCAAAAAAGCTACCGTTTTGGTCGCCATTCCGGTATCGGCCATCTGGCGTGGGCGGTCAACAGCGGCGAGCGCAGCGCGGTACGCGCAGCGCTGCGTCAGTCGTTCGACGATATCGCCCTGTATCCGCTGAGCGCCACCGAAGAGTATGAAGCGATGCTGAATCAGGCGCAGGCGGGCTATGGCCGCTTCCTGCAGCTGCTGCGCGCGCGGGCTGAGCCCGAAGAGATGATCGCCGCCTTTGGCGAATTCCAGCTGCTGTGCGCGCTGCGCGAGGGGCCGTATGGGGTCAGCGGCGTGAACGAACAGCTGGAGCAGATGCTGAACCGCAAGCGGGCGATCGCGTTACCGCGGCATTCGCGCTGGTATGAAGGACGGCCGGTGATGATCTCCCGCAACGATAGCGCGCTGGGGCTGTTTAACGGCGATATCGGCATCGCGCTGGAAAGAGGCGATGGCCTGCGCGTCTGGTTCCCGATGCCCGATGGCAGCATCAAGTCGGTACAGCCAAGTCGTCTGCCGGAGCACGATACCGCCTGGGCGATGACGGTGCATAAATCGCAGGGGTCGGAGTTCGATCACGCGGCGCTGATCCTGCCTTCGCGCAGCGTGCCGCTGGTAACCCGCGAGCTGGTTTATACCGCCATTACGCGTGCGAAACGGCAGCTGTCGATCTATGCCGATGAGCAGGTGCTGACTCAGGCGGTGGCTGCGCGTACCGAACGACGCAGCGGCCTGACGGATATCTTTTCCGCCCAGTAAGGTTTTCCCCGGTCGGCCGCGCGCTTTCCGGGGAGAAGGGATCAGGCCAGGTCTGCCATCAGCACCTTGGAGCGGCGCTGATAGTTGTACATCTCTTTTTTGCTCTCCGGCAGCAGGTCGACGTCGACCGGCGTAAATCCGCGCTCCTGGAACCAGTGAATGCTGCGGGTCGTAAGAACAAACAGCTTGCTGAGGCCCATTTGCTTCGCCTGTGCGGCAATGCGTTCGAGCAGCACTTCCCCGCGCGATGAGCTGCGGTAATCCGGATGCACCGCCACGCAGGCCATTTCGCCGATCTTCTCTTCCGGGAAAGGATAGAGCGCGGCGCAGGCGATGGTGGTGTTGTCGCGCTGAATAATGGTGAATTTATCGATTTCCATCTCCAGCTGTTCGCGCGAACGCCTGACCAGAATGCCCTGCTGCTCCAGCGGGCTAATCAGCTCGAGGATGCCGCCGATATCGTTAATGGTGGCGCGGCGGATCTGCTCGGCGCTCTCCATCACAATCTGGGTACCGATACCGTCGCGTGAGAACAGCTCCTGCAGCAGGGTGCCGTTTTCCTGATAGCTGATCAGGTGGCAGCGGCGCACGCCGCTGCGGCAGGCTTTTACCGCGCCGCGCAGAAAGCGCACGGTGCCGGAGCTGTAGTCTTCGTCCGCTTCCATCTCTTCCACCCGCGCCTGGGCTTCGTTGGGGAACAGCTCGGGGACGATCTCGCCATCCTGATTGTGAACCCCCTGGGATGAGCAGAAGCCGATCATCTTTTCGGCTTTCAGCTTAATCGCCAGCTGGGTCGCAATCTCCTCGGAGGTCAGGTTAAAACTTTCGCCGGTGACCGATACCGCAACCGGGCCCATCAGCACGATTGCGCCGTTATCCAGCTGGCGGTGAATGGCTTCTTCATCGATGCGCCGGATGCGCCCGCTGTGACAGTAATCCACGCCGTCGTCCACGCCTAACGGCTGCGCGATAATGAAGTTGCCGCTGACCACGTTGATATGGGCGCCCTGCAGCGGCGTGTTGTTGAGGCTCATCGACAGGCGAGCGGTAATTTCCAGCTGCAGCATGCCCGCCGCCTGCTTAACCAGCTCGAGCGTTTTGGCGTCAGTCACTCGGGTTTGTTTATGATAAACCGGCTCGTGACGATGCTCCGCCAGGTTGGCATCGATCTGCGGACGGGCGCCATAGACCACCACCAGACGAATTCCCAGGCTGTGAAGCAGGCCAATGTCATTGACTATGCTAGAGAAATTATCATGCTCGATGGCTTCCCCGCCCAGCATGATGACAAACGTTTTACCCCGATGGGCGTTAATATAAGGGACAGAATGGCGGAATCCCTCTACCAGTTCGGTGCGACGTTCCTTCACCATGACACAACCTCAATGCATGATTATTCGTAATTACTGTATTTTTATTCTGTTTCGCCAGCAAACGCAAGCCCCAATTTCTCGCGCAACCGAGAAAACAGTGTGAGCCAAATCAGGGTGTCAAAGATTGTTTACCCTTTTATAGATGACAGGTTATGCGCCTTTCGTTAAAGTTTCCGGTCAATCTGTTTGTTTTAAATACGAATGATTTCTTACTGCTTGGGAGTGGCATGTCGGGATACAAGTCAGGATTAAGCCGCCGCCAATTTTTACAGGGGGCGGGCGCCATGTGGTTAATGAGTGTGAGTCCGGTTGGGTTGGCAGCCGCGGCGCAGGTGGTTGCCGTACGCGTCTGGCCATCATCGACCTACACGCGCGTCACCGTGGAGTCCAACCATATCCTGAAATATCGGCAGTTTGCGCTCAGCAATCCTGAACGTGTGGTGGTGGATCTGGAAGGGGTTAATCTCAACTCCGTACTGAAAGGTATGGGGAGTCAGATTCGCGGTGACGATCCCTATATTCAGTCTGCTCGCGTGGGGCAGTTCGATCCGCAAACCGTGCGCATGGTGTTTGAGCTGAAACAGAACGTGAAACCGCAGCTGTTTGCGCTGGCTCCGGTCGCCGGGTTTAAAGAGCGTCTGGTCATGGACCTCTATCCCGCTAACGCCACCGACGTGCAGGATCCGCTGCTGGCGCTGCTCGAAGATTACAACAAAGGCGATCTTCAGCGGCAGGTTCCGCCTGCGGAGAGCGGGCCTAAACCGGGTAAAGCCGGGCGCGATCGGCCCATTGTTATCATGCTCGATCCCGGCCACGGCGGCGAAGACTCCGGCGCGGTGGGAAAATACCGCACCCGCGAGAAAGACGTGGTGCTGCAGATTGCCCGGCGGCTGCGCGCGCTGATCGAGAAAGAGGGCAATATGAAGGTCTATATGACCCGCAACGAGGATGTCTTTATCCCGCTGAAGGTCCGGGTCGCCAAAGCGCAGAAGCAGCGCGCCGACCTGTTTGTCTCTATTCACGCCGACGCGTTTACCAGCCGCCAGCCCAGCGGATCGTCGGTGTTTGCCCTGTCAACCAAAGGGGCCACCAGTACCGCGGCTAAATATCTGGCGCAGACTCAGAATGCCTCTGACCTGATCGGCGGCGTCAGCAAAAGCGGCGATCGCTACGTCGACCACACGATGTTCGACATGGTGCAGTCGCTGACCATCGCCGACAGCCTGAAGTTCGGCAAGGCGGTGCTGGAAAAGATGGGCAACATTAATAACCTGCACAAGAACCGGGTTGAGCAGGCGGGCTTCGCGGTGCTGAAGGCGCCGGATATTCCATCGATTCTGGTGGAAACCGCGTTTATCAGTAACGTTGAAGAAGAGCGTAAATTGAAAACGGCGAAATTCCAGCAGGAAGTTGCAGAGTCGATTCTGGCAGGGATTAAAGCCTACTTCGCCGACGGCGCGACGCTGGCAAGGCGAGGGTAACGCAACAGGAAAGTGAAATGGCTCTATTAAAGAGCGCGCACGGCGGCAATATTCGCGAGGCCGCCGCGCTTATGGGCATCTCTGCGGCGCAGCTGCTGGATTTTAGCGCCAACATCAACCCGCTGGGGATGCCGGAAAGTTTAAAGCGCGGCATCCTTGACAATATGGCCTGCGCCGAACGCTACCCTGACGTTGAGTATCAGCAGCTGCACCTTGCGCTGGCGGAACACCATCAGATCCCCGCCTCGTGGATCCTCGCCGGAAACGGCGAAACCGAAGCGATCTTTACCCTGGTTCAGGGGCTGAAGCCGCGCCAGGCGATGATCGTCACCCCGGGCTTTGCCGAATACCGCCGGGCGCTGCAGTCGGTGGAGTGCGCGGTGCGGGAATTTCTGCTGCGCGAGGCGGATGGCTGGCAGCTCACCGGGGCGATTCTTGACGCCCTGACGCCGGATCTGGACTGTTTGTTTCTCTGCACGCCGAACAATCCTACCGGCCTGCTGCCCGAGCGCCGTCTGCTGGAGATGATTGCTGAACGCTGTCGGTCGCTGGGCATTGCCCTGATTCTCGATGAAGCGTTTATCGATTTTATCCCCGACGAGCCGGGATTTATTCCGCTGCTGGGCCACAACCCGCACGTGTGGGTGTTGCGTTCGCTGACTAAGTTTTATGCCATTCCCGGCCTGCGTCTGGGGTATCTGGTCAATGGCGATGCGCGGGCGGTGGCGAGAATGCGCGAGCGCCAGATGCCGTGGTCGATAAATGCTTTTGCCGCCCTGGCGGGGGAAATGATTCTCCAGGATAGCGTCTATCAGCAGAAAACCTGGCAGTGGCTGGCGGAAGAGGGACAGCGCTTTTACCATCAGCTGCGCCATATTCCCGGCCTGACGGTCTATCCCGGACAGGCAAACTATCTGTTTCTGCGCTGCGACGTGGCGGATCTGGATCTGCAACACGCGATGCTGCAACAGCACATCCTGATCCGCAGCTGCGCCAACTACCCGGGGCTCGACGGGCGCTACTTCCGCGTCGCGATCCGCAGCCAGCAGGAAAATACCCGGCTGCTGGCGGCCTTCAGGCGGGTATTTAACGGGTAGATGTCTGCCGCCATTGTTCGTCTGTGGTTCTTCCCGGCTCGCGCTGCGCTTAGCCGGGCTACGGGTTCATAGCCGTCTGCGGGCCGGTAGCCCGCCTCCGGGGAATGCACCGTGATTAATGTATAGGTGCGGCTTCTTCCCGGCTCGCGCTGCGCTTAGCCGGGCTACGGGTTCATAGCCGTCTGCGGGCCGGTAGCCCGCCTCCGGGGAATGCACCGTGATTAATGTATAGGTGCGGCTTCTTCCCGGCTCGCGCTGCGCTTAGCCGGGCTACGGGTTCATAGCCGTCTGCGGGCCGGTAGCCCGGACAGGCGCGCAGCGCCGCCTCCGGGGATGCATGGCTGCGGAAGCGTTAGCGCAGCTCGACGCCGCCCTGCACCATGCGCAGCAGGTGCTGCCGGGGCCAGAGCTCGCTAAGCCGCGTCTCTCCCAGCCGTCGCTGTAAATACTCAATATCGTGACGTTGACGGTCGAGCATCAGGCCGACCACGCTGCCGCTGTGCGCCACGTTAATACCGTATAAATCGCACTCTTCCACCAGCCTCCGCAGCGTATCAAAACCCGGCTTTGGTAACAGATGCTGGCTGGCGATGGCGCTAATCGTCGCAGCCTCTCCCATCCGCCGGGGATTATCCGTCTCGCAGGCCAGCTGAACTTTCTCCCAGGCTAGCTGCAGAGACGCGGAGTGGGCGTACAGCTTTTCAAGCCGGGGAAGGCGGTGGTAATCGGTGGTCAGCAGCGTGGCGGGGCTTTCCAGCACCAGCAGATCGAGCTGCGGCTGGCTGCTGCAGGCAATCTGCGTGGCGGCGGTGTTGTGGTCGAACAGGGTCAGCTGGCGGAACAGGGTGCTGTCGGTGGGCTCCAGGGAGACGCAGAGCCGGGCGAGGGTGGGTTCATCCAGCGGATGGCCGAGATGATGCGCGGTGGCCACCGCCGTCGCGGCGATATCCGCGGTGCTGCTGGCCATCCCCTTGGCGACCGGAATCGTGGAGCAAATATCGATCCGAATCTCCTTGCCGAGCGCCGCCGGATAGCGCCAGTAGCTCAGCAGCCGGTCGACCATCGCCCGCGACAGCGGGCGTTCATCCGCCCGAGGCGAACCGTAATCCACCTCGACGGTGCTGTACCAGTCAACGGGGCAGGAGACCAGCTTCTCGCTGCCGAGGATCCAACCCTGGATGAGTTCCCCACAGGAGGCGGGGCATTGCGCTACGGCCACGTATTCACCTTTTTACCCGTTATACTTCAAGCTACAGGACAAAGTACAAGTGCTTTGTCCTGTGACCTGAATTATTTAGGGCAAAGTTTCAGAATTTTAAGCGCATAGTGTCATGCCGATCCCGCTATTACCATGATTCACCGCAACTTGCCGGGCGGCGAGCTCAGGCTGAAACGGTTAATGTCTGCGCTTCGGGAAGCGCCAGGCGCATCACATCGCGGGCAATCATCAGCTCTTCATTGGTATTGATGACCGCCACTTTAACCATCGCATTCTCGGCCTGGATAAAGGTGGCGTTGTGCTGGTTTTTCTCTTCATCGACCGACAGCCCGAGGAAATTCAGGTTATGGCAAATGGCGCTCCTGGCGCGGGCGGAGTTTTCGCCGATGCCGCCGGTAAAGATCAGCGCGTCCAGGCCGCCCATCTGCATAATATAGCTGCCGATGGTGGCGCGGATGCGCTCGGCAAACAGCGAGAGCGCCAGGGCCGCCCGACGATTGCCGCTGTCCGCCGCCTGCTCGACATCGCGATAATCGTGCGACACGTCGGAAACCCCCAGCAGGCCGGACTCGTTATTCAGCAGCTGATTAAGCTGCTCCGGCGTTTGCCCCTCATGCAGCGCCAGCCACGGTAGAATCGACGGATCGATATCGCCGCTGCGGGTGCCCATCATCACGCCGGACTGCGGCGTAAAGCCCATTGAGGTGTTAACCGAGCGCCCGCCTTTGATTGCGCATACGCTGCTGCCGTTGCCGAGATGGCAGCTCACCACGCGCAGGGCGCTCAGCGGCACGCCCAGCTTTTCCGCCAGCGTCGCGCTGACGTACTTATGGCTGGTGCCGTGGAAGCCGTAGCGGCGAATGCCCAGCTCGCTGTAGTAGCGCCACGGCAGCGGATAGATAAAGGCGCGCTCGTCCAGGGTCTGGTGAAAAGCGGTATCAAATACGGCCACCGACGGCGTTTCGGGCAGCAGCTGGCGGAAAACGTTAATGCCCAGCGCGTTGACCGGGTTGTGCAGCGGGGCCAGCTCCGCCAGGCGCTCGATTTCCGCTAAGGTATCATCGGTGACCTGCGTCGAATCTTTAAAGCGCTCTCCGCCGTGCGCCACGCGGTGGCCGACGCCGTCAATATCCTGCAAACTCTGGATAATCCGGTGGTCGAGGAGCTTTTCCAGCAGCAGGGTGACCGCTTCACGGTGATCGGCAATCGGCGCCGTCTCCTGCCATTTTTGCGCCGGCGTTTTGAGGGTCACCTGAGCGTTTGCCATGCCGATACGTTCAATCAATCCCTGGCAGAGCATATCGCCCTGAGGCATCTCCAGCAGCTGGAATTTTAACGATGAGCTGCCGGCATTAATGGCCATTATTTTGTAAGACATAGAGGTTCCTTCGAATTCAGAAAATCCAGCACGGCATCAAGACCCAGATTATTCAGCGCGCTGGTGACAAAAATCTGCTGCGCCCCAGCCTGCCTGAGCCACTCCTCGATGAGCGATAACCGCTGCGGGTCGGCCAGGTCGGCTTTGGTGACCAGGCCAATCGTCGGGCGGTTCATCGGGGCGGTAAAACCCGGAGAAAACGGCGACCACTGGGCGTCGGCGTTCAGCACCAGAGCGATAACGTCGGCCTCGCAGGCGCTGGTCAACAGAGCGCTATACAGGCAGCGGTTCTCCAGATATTCGCCCGGCGTATCGATGGCCATCGGCGACCATTCGATAGCCTGGGTTTTCTTATAATGGAGCGCTTCACCGCGCAGGCCCTGGGTCAGCGAGGTTTTGCCGCACTGGCTGGGGCCGATAAACATCAGACGTTTCATCGCGCTACGTCCGGGTTATTGAGCAGGTAGTAAACTGCATCATCTCGCCCAGGGTGCGCGTCACCTGCTTGAGGGCGTACTCGACGGCGGAAACGTCGCCGGTCAGCACCACGGCGCCGGTAAAGCGGTCAAGAAAACCGATCTCCACCGCGCCGGATTTGGTGGCGATATCGCAGGCGATAATCGACGCCTCGCTGGGCGTGATGGTGAGGATGCCAATGGCGGAAACCGCATCCTGCAGGCCGAGCTTCTTAAAGAGATCTTTCCCGGGGTTTGCAATCAGGTGCGCGAGGGTCACCTGTTTCCCGGGAACGTATTCCTGAATCATGCGATCCGTGGTCGGCTGTCTTTCCATTATCCCTCCACCATCTGTCGCCACATGGCTTCATGCGGGCGCGGGATCACCGAACGGTAAACCAGCAGCCCTTTTTCGCCCGCGCTTTCGCTGGCCACCGTAACCGCGTTGTTGACGTCGGAAACGTCGCCCGCCACCACCATGTAGCATTTACCGCCGATGCCGAAGGCCATATGCACCCGCACCAGGGTGACGTTGGAGCCTTTCACCGCCCGATCGGCGGCGCTGATGCAGGCCGCAACGCTCCAGGTTTCAACGATGCCGACCGCCTGGCGCTTGTCCACGCTGTTCAGGCCGCTGATGGCCGGAAGGACGCTGGGGTGAATATTCGCCAGCACCAGGCTGTCGACGAGCATTTCGCCGGCCTGCGAAGCACCGGTTTCAATAGCCTGCTGGATGGCGCCAATATCCCCGCCGAGCATCAGTAAAAACTTACCCGGGCAGATAGTCTTGCTGACCAGCAGATTGACGTTGGCGCTTTTCAGCATCGCATCGCCGAGTTCCATTCCTTTGGCAATGCTGGTGAGTTCTAAAATTCCTATAGCCTGAGACATGGTTAACCTCTTACCACCGTGATGGCCTGTTCGCTGATGGCCGCAACCACGCCGTCGATGCTGGCGTGAATCGGCGCGCCTAATGCGCCTGCCGGGATATCGGCAACGCATTGCCCGCGCGTAACGCGCTCTCCCACCGCAACGTTCGCTACCGCGCTGGCGCCGATATGCTGGCGCAGCGGCAACGTCACGGTTTCTACTGCTGGTTCGTCCTCCACCAGCGGCGCCTCCTGATACCAGGGGCTCAGCCCCAGTTTGGCGATCAGCCGCTTCACCGGCACCAGGCGATATTTCGCCATCTCATCGGCCGGATAGAGCGGCCCTTCATAGCGCTGGTTTTGCGCCCGCAGCTCGCGTTTGAGCATGCGGTTGATGCGCATCGGCGAGATCCCCACCGGGCAGGCCACGCTTTCGCAGACGTTGCACTCCGAGCAGGTGAGGGCGCTCAGCAACAGCTGCGGTGTGGCGGCCTGATGAAAGTTCACCGCCCGCACCAGCAGGTGCGGAGAGAGTTCGTGGCCGATCAGATGCCGCGGGCAGAGATCGGTACAGAGTCGGCACTGTTCGCAGACGGTGCGGGCCACGGAAAGCACCGTGCGCTCATCCTGCATCCGTCGCTGAATAAGCGGATGGCTTTTCGGCAGCACCAGCAGGCCGCCGGTGGTTTTGGTCACCGGGCTATCGAGAGAGGTAATCAGGCCGCCCATCATCGGGCCACCGTTAATAAAACCGGGGTCGTCGACCGTCGCGCCGCCCGCCAGCGCCAGCACTTCGCGCAGCGACATGCCGATAGGAACGGTGACGGTCAGCGGCCTGGCGACCGCGCCGTTAACGGTCAGCGTACGGCGGGTCACCGCAAACTGCTGCTCAACCGCGCGGGCCATGTTGAGCACCGTTTGCACGTTATTCACCACCACCCCGACGCTGGCCGGCAGCGCGGCAGGGGCGACCCGGCGACCGGTCGCCAGCCAGATAGTCAGCACCTCATCGCCTGCGGGATAGACATCGGGCAGAATATGCAGGCGGATACCGGCAGGCAGCAGTGGGGTAAGCGCATCGATAGCCCGGCGGTACTTCTCTTTCAGGGCAATCACCCCTTCGCGCGCGCCGGTTGCCGTCATTGCGTATTGTACGCCGCGGACAAGGCGCGAAGCCTGCTGCCACATCAGCTGCTGGTCGACCTTGAGCATCGGTTCGCACTCGGCGGCGTTGACCAGAAAAATCTCTACCTGCGCCTGCAGCTTCACGTGGGCGGGAAAACCCGCGCCCCCCGCGCCGACCACGCCCGCCGCGCGCACGCGCTCGCGGATCTCCTCGGCGCTCCAGGCCATTTCAGCAGCGTTGACGGCGGTACTCATAGCAGCTCCTCCAGCAGTTCCTGAATCTCCCCGGCGCTGGCCGGGCGAGGATTGGTGCGTAACGTCACGTCAGCCAGCGCGGCCTGCACCATCGCCGGAATACGCGCTGAGTATTCGGATCGTCCCTCTTTCAGCGCAACCGCCAGTGGCGGCAGCGCGCAGCGCTGTTTGAGCCGCTCGATTTGCTGGATCAGCGCATTGATCGCCGTAACGTCGTTGGCCTCTGCCGGACAAAAGCCGCAGGCTTTGGCCAGCCGGGCGTAGCGTTTGGCAGCACGGGGAACAGCGGCGTTAAAGCGGATAACCGTGGTTAACAGCAGCGCGTTGGCCAGCCCGTGCGGCAGATGAAACTGCCCACCAAGCTGGTGGGCGATGGCGTGGTTAAGCCCCAGCCCCGCCTGGCTGAAGGCCATCCCGGCAAGGGTTGAGGCGTTGTGCATTTTCCCGCGCGTCGCCACGCAGTCGCCTTTTTCCACCGCCGTGGGCAGATACTGGAACACCAGTTTGGCGGCTTTTTCCGCCAGCGCGTCGGTAAAGTCGCTGGCGTGCGGAGAGACCCACGCCTCCAGCGCGTGGGTCAGCACGTCCATGCCGGTGTTGGCCGTAATCTGCGGCGGCACGCTGACCACCAGCTCCGGGTCAAGGATCGCCATATCGGGATAGAGCGCGTTGTTAAACAGCGGATACTTGATGCCTTTATCCGGGTCGCTAATCACGCAGGCGCTGGTCACTTCCGAACCGGTGCCGCTGGTGGTCGGTATCGCCACGCAGGTTTCGATATTGATGCCGCTCTGCTGGCTAAACCAGACGATAGCCTTCGCCGCATCCATCGCCGAGCCGCCGCCGAAGCCGATGACCACCTGCGGCTGCCGGGCCTGCATTTGCGCAATGCCCTGCACCACGGTATGGATAGTGGGGTCCGGGGTTATCTCGCTAAAGACGCTGATGCGGTTATCTGCGGGCAACGCCTGACGCAGGGTTTCCAGCAGCGGCGAGCGCGCAAGAAAGCCATCGCAGATAATCCAGATGTGCTTGTTGGTAAAGCGCCTGAGCACCGCCAGGCTACCCTGACCGCTGTACAACCGCGTTTGTAGTGAGAAAGTCTTCATCGCGACCTCGGTTAGCGAATGGAAAAGCCGTTGGTCAGCACGCAGCGACGGGAGCGGGCAAAGGTGCGCGCCGAGGTTGTCCCTTCACCGGTCGGCGTGGCGATAGTAAAGGTGGTAAAGCCTTCGCCGCCGACGCCGATCCCGGCATAAGAGGGGCCGTTCTTGACGAATATCGAGGTTTGCAGGGTTCGGGCCGCGAGGTTCAGGCGCGACACGTTCTGCGAGTGCATAATGGCGGTATGATGCAGTCCCTCTTCAACCTTCAGCGCCAGGGCCAGCGCGCTATCGAAATCGCTGACTTTCACCACCGGCAGCATCGGCATCAGCTGCTCGCTGGTGACCCACGGATCGTCGGCGTTAACCAGCGCTATCAGCAGACGCGGCGCTTTCGCCGGAACGGCGATCCCGGCCGCTTCCAGCATGGCCGATGGGCTTTTGCCGACCAGTTTTTTATTCGCCTGGCCTTCAGGCAGGCAGGCGGCGCGGAGTTTGTCGGTGTCGGCAGGGCTCAGCAGCAGCGCGCCGAAGGATTGCATTTGCTGCACCAGACGTTCGGCGACGCTCTCCACCACAATCAGGCTCTTCTCGGCAATGCAGGGCAGGTTGTAATCGAACGAGGCGCCGTTGATGATATCTTCCGCCGCTTTGACCAGATCCGCCGTTTCATCGACGATGCAGGGCGGGTTGCCCGCGCCGGCGCCGATCACTTTTTTACCGCTCTTCATGCCCATCGCCACAATACCGGGGCCGCCGGTGATAGCGAGGACCGCAATGCGCGGATGGGCCATCATCTGCTGGGTGGCTTCAAACGTCGGTTCCGCCACGGTGACCACCAGATTGCGGATGCCGCAGCAGCGGAAGGCAATCTCTTCAATCAGGCTGATGAGTTTCAGAGAGACCTTTTTTGCTCCCGGATGCGGGCTGAAATAGACGCTGTTGCCCGCCGCCAGCATGCTGATGCTGTTGTTGATGATGGTCTCCGTCGGGTTGGTGCTCGGCGCGACCGACCCGATAACGCCAAACGGCGAATACTCAAACAGCACCATGCCGCCGTCGCCGGTCAGCGCGGTGGTGGTGAGATCTTCCACGCCCGGCGTGTTGTCCAGCGCGGCCTTGTTTTTCAGGTATTTGTCTTCTTTGTTGCCCATTCCCGTTTCATTGGCGCTCTCTTCCGCCAGCGCGGCCAGCAGCGGCGTCAGCTCCTGACGCATTGCGCTGATGATGGCGCTGCGGGTTTTTAACGGGCACTGCTGATAACGTAAGAACGCCTGGTGCGCGGCGTCGATGGCCTCGCTGACGGACTGGAAAATCCCTTTGCCCTGCGGCTGGACCGGCGTTTGCGCTGGCGTGGTTAATTGCTCGCTAAGAATGGTGCGAATCAGGGTTTCGAGTTCAGAAGTATTCATTGATGTGTTCCCACGTTAATGGCCGCAATGGCGGTCTGTGCTATGTCCATGTCCTGTTCAACGCTGCCGCCGCTGATGCCAAGACCCCCAATTAATGAGCCGTCGCGCCACAGGGCGTAACCGCCGCCAAAGGTGACGACTTTTCCCTGTAAATGCGTTTCGAGGCCATAAAGCGCGGCGCCCGGCTGAACGACATCGCTCAGCTCATGGGTCGCCGTTTTCATCGCCACCGCGGTCCAGGCCTTTTTCGGCGCCAGCTCGCTGCTGACCAGCAGAGCGTCCGGCATCCGCCAGGTCACGGTTTCGGTGCCGTGCGCGTCAACGATGCTGATCACCACCGGCACCTGTAGCTGCTGTGCGCGCTCGACGGCGGCGCGGGTGAGCTGGTGCAGATCGTGGAATGAGAGGGCCACGGGCGTCGTCTCCTTACTGCGGCTCGGCTGGCTGGCGGCCAGATAGCGCCGGCTCACTTCGCGGATGATGTTGTTCTGGTGCACATCGCTATCTTCCGCGCGCGCCAGGGCGTACAGGCAGTCTGATAAGCGATTGATGTAGCGCATCAGTACCTGGCGCACGGTGACTTCCGCTGCCAGCTCAACCAGCCGGCGTTCGGCCCGGCGAGCCAGCGTGCGGGCAAAATGGAGGCGGCTCGCGGCTTCGCAGCGGCCGGGTAAAATAAAGCTGTGCAGCGGTTCGACGCGGGCCATGGCCCGATCGATAGCGGCTTCCAGAGCGGAAATCTCTTCGCTGCTGATGTAGCGCTGTTTCGGCGACGGCCGTTCGCTGTCGCTGGCCAGTTCTGCGCTAAACCAGAAAATTTGCTGCTGGATAGCTTCGAGCAGGGCGCGGTGGTGTTCATCCGCGGCGGCGCAGGCGCACAGGCTCAGCGCGGCGTTCAGCTCATCCAGCGTGCCGTAGGCTTCAACCCGCGGGTGGGTTTTGCTCACCCGCTGGCCGGTAAAGAGTGAGGTGGTGCCAGCGTCGCCCGTTCGGGTATAAATCGCCATAGTCGCTCCTTAACGTGAAAGCGTATCGACAATGCCGACAACGGCGAGGTCGATGGCCTCGTTTGGCCCGGAAAAAACGTGCCTTGCGCTGGAGCCGCCGCTGAGCAGCACCAGCTCGCCAACCCCCGCGCCGACGGAGTCCACGGCGACTTCATCGCCGGAGGTGGGCGAGGCGGGGAGCTCGCCATCGGCGCTGACCCGCCGGACCAGCAGCAGCTTTTTGCCGACCAGGGAAGGCGATTTTTGCGTGGAGACAACCGCGCCCGTGACTCGTGCCAGATGCATGATTTACTCCTGCTTAATGAGTTCAATATTCCGCGCCTGCGCCGCGTCGCGCGCCAGCGCGGTCACGAGGCATTTGCGGTGGATAACCAGGCGCCCCTGGCCCAGCGGCGCGACGTCGCGATAGCTGAGCACCGAACCTGCGTGCAGAACCAGCGGCAGCCCGCGTTCATCGGCAAAGGTCAGCGGCAGGCGAGCCAGTTTTTTAACCGGGATAACCGGCAGCAGCTGGCCGTGCAGGGTGAGCTGCACGCGGATGCCGAAAGCCAGCGCGTCGTGAATGTTGCCAACGGCGGCATCGTCGGTGTCCGCCTCCGCCAGCTGGTTCAGCAGCGGCAGGTCGACGAGCAGAACGCGCAGCGACGCGTGCTGGCAGAACAGACTCCGGCAGTCGGCATCGCGCAATTGCGCCACGCTCAGCGTCGCCGTGCTATGGGCGCGACGCTGCAGCCGGGAGACGATCGTCTCCACGATGCGCTGCAGAACTTCGCCGTTCATCGCGGGCCTACCAGCCGGGCAAAGACCTGCGGGTTATCGGCGCCGGCGGCGTTGGCTTCATCGGTATCGATGTGCATTTCGAGGCGCATATCCGGCGAAACGCGAACCGCTACGTTGTTGAAGATCAGCCCGCGCGCGTCGCCTTCAATGGCCACCGAAACTCTGTCGCCGTGGGCAACCCGCAGGATCAGCGCATCGAGCGGCGACATATGAATATGCCGCTGCGCGACGATAACCCCTGACGCCAGCTCCAGTTCGCCAAAAGGGCTGACCAGGCGGATGCCCGGCGTCCCTTTCAGATCGCCGGACATCCTCAGCGGTGCCGCAACCCCCAGGGTTCGGGCATCGGTACGCGATATTTCCACCTGGCTTACCGAGCGCAGCGGACCGAGCAGGCGCACATTTTTAAGCTGCCCCTTCGGCCCCACCAGGGTGACGGTTTGCTCCGCGGCGTACTGTCCCGGCTGCAGCAGCGCCTTTTTCTCGCTGATGGGATGGCCGGGGAACAGGCGTTCGTAATCCGCCGCCGACAGGTGGATATGACGATTTGAAACCCCCAGCGGGATGGGCCGTAGCCGCATCTCGTCGAGAACTTTACTGACCGTTGATTCCAGAAGCTGTTTATCCATTACGCCTCACCTCGCTTGCCGGAGTGAATGCAAAGCGAGCGCGGCTCGCCCTTCTGGCGCGGACATTTCGGGTCCAGACACAGGTTGCAGCTAACCACGCCGTGTTGCTGGGGAAGCTCTTCTGCTGGCGCTGGCGAAACGACATCAGCCGTCCCTGACGCTTCAGGCTCAGGTTGCATGACGGAGGGCGGGGGAGCCTCCGCGCGCAGGATCCCTTCTCCGGGCCTGGCGATGACTTTGTGGGCCACCAGGCCGTTTCGCTGCTCGGCAAACTGTGCGCCGGTGGTGATGGCCGCCTGCACGGAGGCCACATCACCGGTAATTTTAATCACCGTCCAGCCTGAACCATTGGTCTTTTCGAGGGCGACCAGCGTGATAGAAGCGGATTTCGCCATGATATCGGCGCAGCTGATAGCCAGTGCCAGACCACAAACTTCAAGTAATCCCAGTGATTGCTTCACGCGGTGCTCCTTATTCGCCATCAATCAGGCTGATTTCGGTAAAATGGCCTCAACGTCGCTGTGCGGACGCGGGATCACGTGGCAGGATTTCACTTCGCCCACCGCGCTCGCCGCCGCGCTGCCCGCGTCTACCGCCGCTTTGACCGCGCCGACGTCGCCGCGCACCATCACGGTGACGAGGCCCGAGCCAATTTTTTCGTAGCCGACCAGCTGCACGTTGGCGGATTTCACCATCGCATCGGCGGCCTCAATGGCGCCCACTAACCCTTTTGTTTCAACCAGTCCCAGTGCGTTATTCATCCTGCTGTTCTCCTGTTGCTTCACTATTCAGATCCCGGAAAGGGATCCCTTTGACCAGCCGTGCCGCGTTATTACCGGTGTTGCGATGGGCCTGACTGTCCTGATGATGCATCAACGTAAAAAGCGGCGCCGATGCGGGTAAATTCTTGTAGTGCACGACCAGCGTATGGCGGTCGCAGGCGATGCCCACCAGCAGCGGTGAGCTGCGCGCCGCCTGCCAGGCGCTGTCCACGATCTCTCCGGCCGGGTGGTTCTGGAGCCGGAAAGGGATACCTTCCTCTTCGATACCCAGCAGCACTTCGCGCCACAGGCCGTCGCAGCCGTCGATGACGGCGATCGCGATGGCCGGGGCGCTGTGATTACTGTCCATGCGCGAACTCCTTATGCCAGGAGAGAATAAGGCCGGTGGCCACCGCGTTTCTGGGGCCCTCGCTGCCGCGAATATTTCCCCGTCCGGCAACCAGGCGGTAGTGCGCCAGCGCATCGGTGACCAGCTGCGGGACTTCGAAATCCAGCGACGAACCGCCGACCAGCACCACGAACGGAATATCGCGAATGTTGCCGGTGGGGCTGACCTGACGCAGCGCGCGCAGGGCGTTGGTGACAAAGACCCGCTCTTTGGCGCTGCGGCGAATGGCGCGCACTTTTTCCAGCGCTAAGTCGCCGGGTAGCGGCACCAGTTCGTCCGCTTTCACCACGCAGACGCGGGCGAATACGGCGGGGGGCAGCGGCGTGGAGAAGAACTGCACGCTGCCGTCCTCGTGGCGTAAATGGAACAGACTTTCCACCTTGGCCAGCGGGTACTTCTTGATCTCTTCCGCCAGATAGCGGTCTTCCAGCCCCAGCTCGCGGGCAATAATCATCGTCACCATGTCGCCCGCGCCCGCGAGGTGGGTGGCGATGATGTCGCCTTTGGGGTTGATGATGGAGGCATCGGTGGAGCCCGCGCCGAGGTCGAGGATCGCCAGCGGTCGGGTAGTGCCCGGCGTGGTCAGCGCCCCCAGGATGGCGGCTTCGGCCTCGGCGCCGCCGATCTGCACGTCGATATTGAGCTTCTGCTCGATTTCGCGGGCGATCATTGCCATCTGCAGGCGATCCGATTTCACCATTGAGGCGATGCCCACGGCCTGCTCCAGCGAGAACTCCCCGGCAAGACCGCCGGTGACGCTCACCGGTACCGAGGTATCAACGGCCAGCAGGTCCTGAATGAATATTTCGCTGCTCGGTTTGTTGGTGAGCTCGGCCATGGTCTGGCGCACGTGTTCCAGCATGCCGCCGATATTGGTGCCGGACTCGCCGGTGACGTTATCGAGCCTGCCGCAGCCGTCGACCGCTTTCATGATGGCTTCGGCGCCGGCGGCAACATCCACGCGCACGGTACGGCCCTGCGCCAGTAGTTCCAGGTTACCGGCGGGGATCGCCCTCGCTTTGACGTCGCCGGATGGCGTTTTGACCACCACGGCGGAACGGTTGCCAATCAGCGCCCGGGCCATCGGGACGATGTTTTTCGTCTCCTCGGGGCTGAGGTTAAAGACGGTGGCGATGCCGTAAGGGTTAGAGAGGGTTTCGATGACCTTCCCCGGCACGGCGACCTCAATCGCCGCCAGCATCCCCAGCGGAATGCGGTCGATGTACAGCACTTCGTCAACGATCGGCAGCGGTTTTTCCAGCCGGTTGCTGACCAGCACGCCATCGTCGCGCTGCAAAATGACGCCGGTAATCTGATACCCGGCGCGGATGGAGGCGTTGATAACCTGAGCGATATCGGCAAAATCAAAAGCTGACGACACCACCAGGATATAGGGCGCGTCCGCCGGGCGGGTTAACAGCTCCTGCGGCGTAATGGTGATGCCCACGCCAAGCCCCGCGCCGCCGGGCGTTTTCGGGTTATGGCCGATCATGGTCGATTCGGTGATGATGGTTTCGGTAATGGTTTCCATCGCCACATCGCCAATCACCGGCGTGGCTTCGTTAATGCGGATGAGCGAAATATCGCTGACATTGATCCCCGCGCGCTTTGCAACGAGAGCGAGGGCCTCCTGAATGCCGAACACGTTACGCAACGTGCCTTTGATCCCGGTGGTTTCCGCCAGTGCGCTGTGCGTAATCGTCAGCGCGCCAGCCTCATCCAGGGTCGCCAGGGCGACTTCCGTCGATGAGTTGCCGATATCAATGCCAGCTATATATCGCATCACATACCCCTGTAATTAATCGTCGCCTTTAAGTTTTTTACGCTCGACGTACAGCGTGGCCGCTTCGCGAACGAAAGCGGCGCAAATCTTCGCCTGATAGCGGCTTTCGAGATCGTCGGCGATCGCCAGCAGCTCCTCTTTCGTCGAGCGATAGGGGCGGAGGGCGTTGTAGATTTCAAGAATGCGATCGTCCGGTACCGCGGTCAGCTCGGCGGCGCGCTCGAAGTTCATCGCCAGCCGGTCGCGGCCCGCGTCTTTGGCAATAGAGGCCTGTAAGCGCAGGGTTTCCGGGGTAATACGCATATCCTGGGCGGTGACTTTATTGCTCAGCACGTTTTCCAGCGTAAAGTCGTCCAGCGTTTTGTTGGTGGCGGTTTTCACCCATTCCGGGTGCTTGTTCGCCAGCGGGTAGTCGCTGACCCTGGCGCTACGGGACGCGCCGCCAGCCGCCGGAGCCGCCGCAGGCGCCTCGCCCTGCAGGCTGTTCATGCGGCTCAATACGTCGCGTACCATCGATTCAATTGCGTCGGTATTCATGGAGTTATCCTTTATCAAAGCGCCACGCGCAGTTCCTGCGGGTTTTTGCCCGTCACCACGTACTTGGTCTCTTTAATGTGCAAAATGGCCGATTTCGCCTGGTACTTCGGCCGCGCCATCTGGTCATTCAGCGTCGGGACCGGCTGCGGCGATTCGCGTTTCGCATAGCGGGCGGCGTTTTTGCCGATCTGGCGATAGGTTTCCAGGGTCAGCAGCGGCGCCTGCGGGAACAGCTCCAGGTTAGAGAGTGGCGGCAGCCCCTGCTGGTGGATCACCGTGGTGCCTTTTGACTGGATGCCGATAGAGATGCCGGAACCGCTCAGGCGATTACCCTCAACGGCGACGAAGGCCACATCGGAGGATTTAAAGCAGCGAATTACGCGAGCCTTAATGCCTTCTTCTTCAATACCGGCAATGACTTCGCGCAAAATGCTCTTATGCGGGATGCCGACGATATTGACGGTCTGCGCCAGACCGAAAGCCGGGCCGACGGCGATAATCACTTCGTCCTGCTGGGTTCCCTGACGCGCTTCGCCCACTTCCGTCAGGAAGCCGTCGCCGGCGGGCGGCGTGGCCTGGGGCGCAGCGGAGGCCGCCGGCGCATTAAACGAGACCGGTTTATCGCTGCCCTTCATTTCGCTGAGCACGTCTTCAATTATCTGGCGCAGCAATTTTTCATTAATTTCCATTTCTCACCCCTTAATCAATCTCGTTGGGATCAAGAGCGCCAGGGATGTTTTTAATCTCTTCCCAGCGTTCGCCCTGCAGGCGATAGCCCGTTGCCGGACCGGCATAGTCGTTGACGTCGTTGACGGCCGACAGTACCTGCCCGTCGCCGACGATAATCGCGGAGGTATGCAGATAGTCCCCGGTCAGCTTGGCTTTCTGGATGTTGAGCATGTCCTGGGCCACGTCGGTGAATCCGCCCTGCGCCAGCGCTTTCACCACTTCCAGACCGTTGCGGTTTTTATTGATGATTTCCTGGGCGAACTTGATGTCTTCGACGATGTTGCGCTCCGGCATATCTTTCGAACCGTGGGCGTAGGTCGCGGCTTCAACTTCTTCATCGGTAATCGGCGGCAGCCCCATTCCGGCAAACACGGCCTGCAGCGCGCGGGCGGCTTTGTTACGGATGGCGATGACGTCCTCTTCGCGAACCGGACGCAAACCGCCGTCCACCTTCAGGTCGCGCTGGATGACGTTGTAGTCGTCAAAGTCCTCGGCATCTTCGTTGGAGCCGGCGAACATGTTGTCGTAGTTCGGCACCGCGGAATAACCGGAAGAGATAAAGTCGGTGCCCGGCAGGAACTGCATCAGCAGGCGCGCGGTACGACGCATATCGGAGTGGGTGAAGGTCTGGTCGTTACTGGAGGCGCACTCCAGATCCAGCGACGAACAGATCAGGTTTTCCGCCAGCACCGCGCGAATGCCGGAAGGCACCGCAGACGGCACGCCGATGCAGCTAACGGAACCGTTTTGCAGACCCTGTACGCCCGCGGCTTTGGTGATGTAGATACAGCGCGCTTCCAGATAAAGCATGGATTTGCCTTCGGCGTAGCCCATCTGCACTTCCGAGCCTGAGCCGGAGGTAAAGCGCATTTTCAGCCCGCGAGAGGCGTAGGACGAGGCGAGGAAGCCCTTCGACCACGGGGTGTCGTCGCCGTCGGTAAAGACCGGCTCGGTGCCATAGACGGAGATGGTTTCGGCGTAGCAGGTATGGCCCAGCATGCCGAGCTTCAGCTCGGTGGCTTCTTCCAGCGAGCACTGCGTCAGCACGCCCGGACGGCCTACCTGCGAGCCCACCAGCAGCGCGATGGCGTTGAACGGTGCATAGCGCGCTACCGCAACGGTGGTTTCCTGTTCGTCAAATCCGCGCCATGCCCCTTCGGCGGCGTCGGCGGCAATCTGTACCGGGTTATCTTTGACGTTGGTGACGTGTGCCTGCTGGGACGGGGTGCGGCGGGCGCGCATTTTCTGCATCGCCATCATCATCTCGACGACGTTCATATGCGAAACCACTTCGACGATTTTCGCCGGCGTCATCGCGGTGGTCAGCGGAACGATTTCGCTGCGTTTGACGTTTGGATCGCACAGCATGTTGGCCAGCTTGACCGAATCCATCGCCATCACTTCTTCGGCGCGGTTCAGGTTGATACCGTAGCGGGCGATAAAGTGGTCGATCAGGTCAAAATCGCTTACCGGTTTCCCGTCCAGCTCGGTCACCGCGCCGTTAACGATTTTAATCGACGGTTTCGGGTCGTTCGGGCTTTCCATCGCGATAAAGCCTTCTTCGATCCACTCCTTAACGAAGCCGTCCTGATTCACAGGGCGTTTCGCCAGTGCTTCAAATCTTTTCGATCTCATGAATCAGCCTCGTGGGTATCAGATGTAGGACGGGCGATCGTTTTTCGGTTCAGCACCGAGGGTCGCAAGGACGGTTTTGCCGATTTCGCGCGCGGAGGTGACCGCCTGGCGGACCGCGCCGGAGTCGCCGGAAATCACCAGAATGGCTTCGTTACTGAAGCTGGTGCCGTGCGCCGGAGAGCTATAGGCCACGACTTCCACGTTGGCTGACTTCAGGGCGGTATCGGCCATCAGCACGCCCACGGAGGCCGGTGCGCCGACGATGATGCCGCAGGCCCGGCCAATCGGCGCGCCGAAGGCTTTTTCCAGCGCGTAGCTGGCGCGAGCGGTGTACTGCAGCTCGATATGCCCGGCTTCGTTGCCGTAAACATCGCCAAAAGTGCGGTCGAGTTCTTTCAGCGCGACTTCGATACCGCGCTTAACGTCGGAAACGTCGTTACCGCCCAAAATAATCAGCGAACCGTGGCCCGCTCCGCCTTTGGTATCGCGCGGCAGCTCAATGCTGACCACTTCGGTATTGGTGGCTTTCACCGCTTCGTCCGCCGCCATAATGTGCGGGCCTGCGCCGGTGCGGGCGCCGAGAATGCCGATGGAGCGATAGCGCTTTTCAAGCTTCATCGCATCCAGCAGGGCGGTATCGACGTTGGCGATAACCAGACCCAGGGTGTCGCCAATGGCGGTCCCGACAAATTCCGTTAAACTGCAGCTTTTTTCTGCCATAGCCGTCTCTCGTATTGGATGGTTTTCAGTAGGGATGGCCTGCTGTTCCGGCGTTGCCACGCGGGCAATCACCTGAGCCATGATCTGTTCCACCAGCTCATTGCTGCTCATTGGCTAATTCCCTTCGGTAAGATTTTTTCTACATCGGTGTGGGGGCGTGGGATAACGTGTACGGCTTTCACTTCACCCACATTACGTGCGGCGGCGGCCCCCGCATCGGTGGCCGCTTTTACCGCGCCAACGTCGCCGCGTACGATGACGGTCACCAGTCCGGAGCCAATCTTTTCGTAGCCCACTAACATCACATTGGCTGACTTAACCATTGCATCAGCGGCCTCTATGGCTGCGGTTAAGCCTTTGGTTTCTACCATTCCTAGTGCTTCTTGTTGCATAAAGACCTCGCATGGAGTGTTCCGATAGTTGGGACTATAAGAAGATGCGAGGAAAAAGAATGGCTGACTTGAATTTGATGGTGAAAAAATAGTGGGTATTGAATAATATAAAATTGCTACATGTAAATTTAATCCATTGATTTTTATTGTTATTTTTATTTGTTGTTATGTGATTATCTTGTTTTGTATATTCCATATTTACAAATTTGTTCATGACGAATTTAATTTTATCTGCTATGCGAGAAAAACTGATTTGTGATGTTTGTTGGAAAACGATGAGTTGGTTTTAGCAATATTTTGGCATGTCATGGCGATGGCGTAATTGCGAAATCCGCGCGTGAGCAATGCTATTCTGAGTTATTCAATGACAATAATTTGTTATTGATGCCCGAATTTTCCGGGGCCGCCGTCAGCAGGTTGCCAACAATTTGCGGAGCGGAGTTCATATAGTGGGCCCGTTGTACTCTACTGCCAGCAGGAGGTTGGCTGGTCAGGACACGAACTCTGCTAAGAAGGTGTCACCATGAATGATTCGTTAAAAGCGCAATGTACCGCCGAGTTTCTGGGCACCGGGCTGTTTTTGTTTTTCGGCATCGGCTGCCTGAGCGCGTTAAAGGTGGCGGGAGCCAGCCTCGGACTGTGGGAGATATGTATTATCTGGGGTCTGGGGATCTCGCTTGCCGTCTATCTGACGTCGGGAATATCCGGCGGCCATCTCAACCCGGCGGTGACCGTTGCGTTATGGCTATTTGCCTGTTTTCCCGGGCGAAAAGTGTTCCCCTATATTGTCTCCCAGGTCGCGGGCGCCTTCGGCGGCGCGGTGCTGGCCTATGTGCTGTACAGCACGATGTTTACCGAGTTTGAATCCGCCCACCATATCGCTCGCGGCAGCGTTGAGAGCCTGCAGCTGGCGAGTATTTTCAGCACCTACCCGGCGGCGTCGCTGAGCATTTGGCACGCGGCGCTGGTCGAAGTGGTGATCACCTCCATGCTGATGGGGATGATTATGGCGCTGACCGACGACGGCAACGGCGTGCCGAAAGGGCCTCTGGCCCCGCTGCTGATCGGCCTGCTGGTGGCGGTGATTGGCGCGTCAACCGGGCCGCTGACCGGCTTTGCGATGAATCCGGCGCGTGATTTTGGGCCGAAGCTGTTTACGTGGATGGCGGGCTGGGGCGATATCGCGATGACCGGCGGAAGGGATATTCCGTACTTTATTGTGCCGATTATTGCGCCGCTGATCGGCGCCTGCCTCGGCGCGGCCATCTATCGTTATCTGATAGGAAATAACTTACCGTGTAATACCTGTAAATTAGAGGATTAATGCATCCGCTGAAATAGCGAAAAATTTTCATGAACCGGTATCACGAACTGGCCAAAAACGTCTCCCACGGATGGGAGACTTTTGCTATCGTAATATTCTTTTATCGTTGGCGGTAAATGATGATGAAAGGAAGTGAATATTAAAGAAATGTTTTATTTATAACAAAAAATTAACTGAGAGGTTTTATCATGATTTCTGCGAGCACACTAAACTCAGAACTCATTAATAAAATCGCACAGGATTTTGCGCAGGCCACCAGTCTGGCGGTTGTGGTTGTCAATATTCACGGTGATGAAATATCTGAACTATTTAATTTCACCCCTTTCTGCCAGCTGATGCGCCAGCACCCCCAGCACAGCACCCGCTGCCGGATGAGCGACCGCTGCGGCGGACTCGAGGCGTCAAAAACCGATCAGCTCTGTATCTACCGCTGCCACGCCGGATTAACCGATTTTTCCATTCCGCTGGTTATCGCCGGGCACCTTGTGGGCTTCGTGCTATGCGGGCAGGTGCGCTTAAGCAACGATGTAGAACTGGTGGATATCCTCAACGTGGACGACGGCTGGCAGGCGGACCCCGAGCTGCTCAACGCGTTCCGCGACGTGCCGGAGATGGATTACTCCAGAGTGATTGCCTCCGCGGATTTACTGAAGCTGATCGTCGAGAACTGCCTGAAAAAGCAGCTCAACTTTGTGGTAATTAAAGATAATCCCCAGCAGCCGGAACCCGCGCACGCCAGCCGGGTTGCCAGCCCCCACGACAGCAAAATGAAGAAAGCGCTGCGCTACATTGACGCCCATTTATCCGATGAGCTTCGCCTGGAAGACGTCGCCGCCCACGTTTATCTCAGCCCCTATTACTTCAGTAAGCTATTTAAAAAATATCAGGGTATCGGTTTTAACGCGTGGGTGAACCATCAGCGGATGGTGAGCGCCAAAGAGCTGCTTTGCCACAGCGACTGGAGCATCGCCAGCATTGCGCGGAATTTAGGATTTTCGCAAACCAGCTATTTTTGCAAAGTTTTTCGCCAGGCTTATCAGGTCACTCCGCAGGCCTATCGCCAGCAAATTAACGCCAGATCACAAACTGAGTCATTTTAAATGACAATATTTTGTTATTGCCGATTTTTGATATGCCCTTGTATCTGGCTCATTCTAAAATGAAAATATCTCATTCAGAGCAATAAATTGTCATAGCGCAACAAAATAATAATGAGAGAACGATAAGCTGCACCAGTTTTTATTTATTTGATGGGATAGAGTGATATCCGAAATGGCTTTCAGCGCGCCATCGGCGTAATGAAACGGCTTTGGTAATTAAAATTAAACACGACGGGAGCCATCCTGCTTCCGTAAGATGTTCCGGGAATCATTCGAGTGGGTTTCATCCCGCTCGATAAAACCGACAGGCGCCAGGGAAGGGGGTGTGAATCCCCCGCAGCCCCCGCTGCTGTGATGCTGACGAACCCATATTTAGCCACTGATCTGCTTACCGGATTGGGAAGGATGGGAGAGGACGACGCTAAGCCAGAAGACCTGCCTGTCGGTAATAATCAACAACTTCGGTGGGAAGTGGGTTGCTCAGATGCGTACAGTCGAAAGACTGGGAATGCACGCAGCCCTACCACCCGGCACAGGATCGGGGTATGGCAGCCAGGCAGTACGCATTTATTCTCGCAGGTACCGGCAGCGGTTGTGGTAAAACCACCGTTACGCTTGGTCTGCTGAGCCTGTTGAAGCAGCGCGGTATGCGGGTTCAGCCCTGCAAAGTCGGCCCGGACTACCTCGATACCGGCTGGCACACCGCCGTCAGCGGCGTCGCTTCCCGCAACCTCGACAGCTTTATGCTCCCGGAACCGGTGCTCAATGCGCTGTTTTGCGAACGGATGCAGCAGGCGGATATCGCGGTCATTGAGGGCGTGATGGGGCTGTATGACGGCTTCGGTACCGACCCTGGCTACTGCAGCACCGCCGCGATGGCTAAACAGCTCGGCTGCCCGGTTATTTTGCTGGTAGATGGCAAAGCGGTTTCCACCTCCATCGCCGCCACGGTGATGGGATTTCAACACTTCGACCCCAGCCTGAATATCGCCGGCGTTATCGTCAATCGCGTCAACAGCGAATCCCATTATCAGCTTCTCAAAGGCGCCATTGAACGCTACTGCGGGCTGCCGGTGCTCGGCTACGTACCGCGAGTGGAAGGGGTGGCGTTACCTGAACGCCATCTGGGGCTGGTCACCGCCCGCGAGTCGCTGGTCAATCAGCAGCCGTGGCGCGATTTTGCCCAAACGCTGGCGCAAACGCTGGATATTGAACGGCTCCTGGCTCTTAGCCAGCTCACCGCCCTACCCGCCGGGGAGTGGCCCCCGCTGCCGTCGCCCGACGCCGGCGCGGGCCTGACGCTGGCGCTGGCCGACGACGAAGCCTTCAACTTTTACTACCCGGATAACCTTACGCTGCTTGAACGCTGCGGGGTGAATATCGTGCGCTTCAGTCCGCTGCGTGATAGCGAGCTTCCGCCGTGCCAGATGATTTGGCTCGGTGGCGGCTATCCGGAAATTCATGCCGCCGGGCTGGCGGCCAATACGTCGATGCTGGCGCAGCTGCGGGAGGCGCACCGGCGCGGGGTGGCGATTTACGCCGAGTGCGGCGGTTTGATGTATCTCGGCAGCACCCTTGAAGACGCCAGCGGCGACATCTATCCGATGGCCAATCTGATTCCCGGCCACAGCAAGATGGGCGAACGGCTTACCCGCTTTGGCTACTGCGAGGCGCGGGCGATGCGGCAAACGCTGCTGGCGGCGCCCGGCGAAATCCTGCGCGGGCATGAGTTTCACTACTCGGATTTTACCCCTGAGATCCCGGCGGTCCTGGCCTGCCGCAAAGTCCGCGACGGTATGACTCTTCAGCAGTGGTCGGGCGGCTGGCAGGTGGGCAACACGTTCGCCAGCTATCTGCACCTGCACTTTGCGCAGCGTCCCATCATGCTCAACCACTGGCTGGCTGCGGCAAGGAGCGCGCTATGACGCTGCTGGCATGGGGCGTTGCCTGGCTCCTCGATTTTATCATCGGCGATCCGCAGAGCTGGCCGCATCCGGTGCGCTGGATAGGCAACCTGATCGCCGCCGTTCAGCGCGGCGTGCGCCGCTATTGCCGCAGCGATGTCGCCCTGCGCGTCGGCGGCGCCGTGATGTGGCTGGTGGTGGTCGGGCTAACGTGGAGCGTCTGCTGGGGCGTGCTGGCGCTGGCGCGGACGATTCATCCGTGGCTTGGCTGGCTGGTTGAGGTCTGGATGATTTTCACCGTGCTGGCCGGACGCTGCCTGGCGCAGTCGGCGCGGGACGTCGAGCGCCCGCTGCGCGCGGGGGATCTGGCGGAGAGCCGTATCAAGCTGTCGTGGATCGTCGGGCGCGATACGTCGCAGCTTGCGCCGCAGCAGATTAACCGTGCGGTGGTTGAGACGGTGGCGGAAAACACCGTCGATGGGATTATCGCGCCGCTCTTCTTTCTGCTGCTGGGCGGCGCGCCGCTGGCGATGGCCTATAAAGCGGTCAACACCCTGGATTCGATGGTCGGCTATAAGCACGAAAAATACCGCGCCATCGGCATGGTCAGTGCCCGCCTCGATGATGTCGCCAACTTTATCCCCGCCCGCCTGAGCTGGCTGCTTATTAGCCTCGCTGCTCTCCTCTGCGGTGAAGCGGGCGGCCGCGCGCTGCGCATCGGCTGGCGCGACCGTTACAACCACAGCAGCCCGAACTGCGGCTGGTCGGAGGCCGCCGTCGCCGGAGCGCTCGGCATCCGGCTCGGCGGCCCTAACGATTACTTTGGCCAGCGCGTGGAGAAGCCGTGGATTGGCGAGGCGACGCGCGATATTTCCGTAGACGATATTTCCCGAACGATTCGACTGATGTGGGTGTCTTCGACCCTGGCGCTGGCGCTGTTTATGGCGGTCCGGTACTGGCTGGTCGGCGCTGCCTGAGGACAAATGAATGCACTATATCCAGCAACCGCAGGCGATTGAGGCGAAAAGCTTCGACATTATTGGCGACATTATTGCGCAGATCCGCCCGGACTACCGCTTTGCCAGCCCGCTGCACGAAGCCATTATCAAGCGGGTGATCCACACCACCGCTGATTTTGACTGGCTGGATATCCTGTGGTTTTCGCCCGACGTGCTTCCGCGCTTGAGCGCCGCCCTGAGCCAGCCCTGCACGCTTTATACCGATACCACCATGGCCCTGTCCGGGATCAATAAAACCCTGCTGGCGAAATTCGGCGGCGAGTGCCGCTGCTATATCAGCGATCCGCGGGTGGTGGCGGAGGCCAAAGCGCAGGGGATGACCCGCTCGATGGCGGCGGTTGATATCGCGGTCGCCGAAGAGGGCGAGAAGGTGTTTGTTTTCGGCAATGCGCCCACTGCGCTGTTTCGTCTGCTGGAGCATGACGTCGCGGTCAACGGCGTGATTGGCGTGCCGGTCGGTTTCGTCGGCGCGGCGGAGTCGAAAGAGGCCCTGACGCAAAGCGGCCTGCCGGGCATCGCCGCGCTGGGTCGTAAAGGCGGCAGCAACGTCGCCGCCGCCATCGTCAACGCCATTTTGTACCATTTACAGGGGGCGCGATGAGCGAGCAATCCTTTGACGCCCCGGTATGGCACAACGGCAAGGCGCTGCGCAAAGGCTATACCACCGGATCCTGCGCCACGGCGGCAGCAAAGGTCGCGGCGCTGATGGTGATGCGTCAGCATCTGATTCATCAGGTCTCCATTGTCACCCCTTCCGGCGTCACCCTGTGCCTTAACGTCGAGTCGCCGCACGTTGAAGGGCAGCAGGCGATTGCCGCCATCCGTAAAGACGGCGGCGACGATGTTGACGCCACCCACGGGATGCTGATTTTCGCCCGCGTGGCGCTCGACGACTCCGGCGAGATTACCCTGCGCGGCGGCGAAGGCGTCGGCACGGTCACCCGCAAAGGGATCGGCCTGCCCATCGGCAGCCCGGCGATTAACCGCACCCCGCGCCACACCATCGAGTCGGCGGTGCGCGAAGCGATTGGCCCGTCGCGCGGGGCGACGGTAGAGATTTTTGCCCCGGAAGGCGAGGCGCGGGCGCAGAAAACCTATAACTCGCGGCTGGGGATTTTGGGCGGCATCTCGATTATCGGTACCACCGGTATCGTGACGCCGATGTCTGAGGAGAGCTGGAAGCGTTCGCTGTCGCTGGAGCTGGAAATTAAGCGCGCGGCGGGGCTGGAGCGGGTGGTGCTGGTACCGGGCAACCACGGCGAGCGCTTTGTACGCGAGCAGATGGGCATCGATTCCCAAGTGGTGGTCACCATGAGCAACTTCGTCGGCTACATGATTGAAGAGGCCGTGCGCCTCGGGTTCCGCCAGATCGTGCTGATTGGCCATCCCGGCAAGCTGATTAAAGTCGCCGCCGGGATCTTCCACACCCACAGCCATATCGCCGATGCGCGGATGGAAACCCTGGTCGCGCATCTGGCGCTGCTGGGCGCGCCGCTGGCGCTGCTGCAGCTGGTGAGCGAATGCGATACCACCGAAGCGGCGATGGAGCACATCGACGCGTACGGTTTTCAGCATATCTATCACCATCTTGCCGAACGCATCTGCCTGCGGGTGATGCAGATGCTGCGCTTTACCAAAACGCCGCCCGTCTGCGACGCCATCATGTTCTCCTTTGATAACAAGGTGCTCGGCAGCAATCGCCCGGTCGAAGAGATTGCGCGGGAGATGGCATGTTAACGGTGGTCGGCATGGGCCCGTCAGGCCTGCATCTGATGACGCCGGCGGCGCGGGACGCGGTCGCCGGAGCGGACGCGCTGGTGGGCGGCAAGCGGCATTTACAGCAGTTCCCTGGGTTTGACGGCGAACGGTTTGCGCTGGGCGCCAATATTGCCGAACTGCTGGTATGGCTCGGCGAACGCGAAGCGCAGAAGGTGGTGGTGCTGGCCTCCGGCGACCCGCTGTTTTACGGCATCGGTACGCGGCTGATCGCCCACTTTGGCATCGAGCGCGTGCGCATTATCCCCGGCATCAGCGCGGTGCAGTATCTCTGCGCGAAGGCCGGTATCGATATGAACGATATCTGGCTGACCAGCAGCCACGGGCGGGACGTCTGTTTTGATGAGCTGGCTCGCCAGCGCAAGGTGGCGATGGTGACCGACGGGCGCTGCGGGCCGCGGGAAATCGCCGCCCAGCTGGCGGTGCGGGGTAAAGGGTATCGCTGGATGGTGATTGGCGAAAATCTGGCGATGGATAACGAGCGGATCCGCTGGCTACCGGTCAGTGAGGTCGACGGCGAATATGAGATGAACGCGGTGGTGATCCTCGATGAAAGATGAGCTTTTTCTGCGCGGCGAGAAGGTGCCGATGACCAAAGAGGCGGTTCGCGCGCTGGCGCTGGCCAAACTTGAGCTATACCGGGCAAGCCACCTGATTGATATCGGCGCCGGTACCGGCAGCGTGTCGATTGAGGCGGCGCTGCAGTACCCCTCGCTGCAGGTAACGGCGGTCGAACGCAATCCCGCGGCCCTGCAGCTGCTGGACGAAAACCGCCAGCATTTCGCCTGCGGCAACGTTGAGACCCTGCCCGGCGAAGCGCCGATGGTGATCACCGAGCGGGCCGACGCCATTTTTATGGGCGGCAGCGGCGGCCGCCTCGACGAGCTCATTGACTGGTCGTGGCAGCAGCTCTACCCCGGCGGTCGCCTGGTGATGACCTTTATCCTGCAGGAGAACCTGAATGCCGCTCTCGACTATCTGCGGCTGAAGGGAGTCGAACAGGTTGATTGCCTGCAGCTGAACGTTTCATCGCTGACCGCGCTGGGCAGCGGCCACTATTTCAAACCGAATAATCCCGTTTTTGTTATCGCCTGTCAGAAGGAAGAAAACCATGGCTGAGACATTTGACCCCCGTTGTGTGTGGTTCGTTGGCGCAGGGCCGGGCGACCGTGAGCTGATTACCCTCAAGGGCTACCGCTTGCTCCAGCAGGCCCAGGTGGTGATCTACGCCGGGTCGCTGATAAACACCGCGCTGCTGGAGTACTGTCCGCCCGGCGCCGAGTGTCACGACAGCGCCGAACTGCATCTGGCGCAAATTCTCGACCTGATGGAAGCCGGCGTGAAAGCCGGGAAAACGGTGGTGCGTTTACAGACCGGGGACGTGTCGCTGTACGGCTCGGTACGCGAGCAGGGCGAAGAGCTGACTAAACGCGGCATCGACTGGCAGGTGGTGCCGGGCGTCAGCGCGTTTCTGGGGGCGGCGGCGGAGCTGGGGGTCGAATACACCGTCCCGGAAGTCTCCCAGAGCCTGATCATCACCCGCCTTGAAGGGCGTACGCCAGTGCCGGCGCGCGAGCAGCTTGAATCGTTTGCCAGCCATCAGACCTCGATGGCGATTTACCTTTCCGTACAGCGCATTCACCGGGTGGCGGAGCGCCTGATGGAAGGCGGCTACCCGGCAACCACGCCGGTGGCGGTGATCTACAAAGCGACCTGGCCGGAAAGCCAGACCGTACGCGGTACTCTGGCGGATATCGGCGACAAGGTGCGCGAGGCGGGGATCCGCAAAACGGCGCTCATTCTGGTCGGGAATTTCCTGGGCTCTGAGTATCACTACTCAAAACTCTACGCGGCGGACTTTAGCCATGAATACCGTAAAGCCTGAATCAATCGCGCTTTTCTGCCTGACCCCTGGCGGCGTTCGGCTGGCGAAACGGCTGGCGGCGATGCTGCCGTTAACCTGCTTTACCAGCGAGAAGCTGCTGGAGGAGGGGTTTCTCCCCTTTGAAAACGGTTTTGCCAGCGCCGCGCGCGAGGCCTTCAGCAGCTATTCGGCGCTGATTTTCATCGGCGCCACCGGGATCGCGGTACGCGTGCTGGCCCCGCTGGTCAATGATAAGTTCAGCGATCCGGCCGTGGTGGTGATCGACGAACGCGGCCAGCACGTCATTAGCCTGCTTTCCGGCCACGCGGGGGGCGCGAATGCCCTGAGCCGCTATCTGGCCGGGATGCTCGGCGCCGACCCGGTGATCACCACCGCCACCGACGTCAACGAGATGGCGGCGCTGGATACCCTGGCATTCCAGCTTAATGCCCGGATGAGCGACTTCCGCGCGGCGGTGAAAACCGTCAACCAGATGCTGGTCAGCCAGCAGCGCGTCGGTCTGTGGTGGGACGACGAACTGGATGAAGACGTGGGCCGCTGCGACCGGCGGGGATTTATCACCGTGACCGATCTGCACCAGCTTCCCGAGCTGGACGCGCTGGTCTGCGTCACGCTGCGCAACGAGCTGCCGGCCATCGCCGTGCCGCACTGGAAGCTGGTGCCGCAGCGGGTGGTCGCCGGAATTGGCTGTCGTCGCGATACGCCATTCCCGCTGTTAGCAGCGCTGCTGGCGCGCCAGCTTGAGGCGCAGCATCTGGATCCGCTGGCGCTGAAAGCCATCGGCAGCGTGACGCTGAAGAAGCACGAGCAGGGGCTGATTCAGCTGGCCTCCTGCTGTCGCGTACCGTTCGAAACCTTTCCCGCTGATGCGCTGCGCGAGCATGAGCACCATTTTCCCGCCTCATCGTTCGTCAGAAAAACCGTCGGCGTGGGGAGCGTATCCGGCCCGGCGGCCTGGCTGCTGAGCCATGGGCAACTGCTGGGCGAAACCCTGCGCGAACAGGGCGTCACTATCACTTTGGGAGTTTCACACTGATGTTAAGCGTAATCGGAATCGGCCCTGGCTCGCAGTCCATGATGACCATGGAGGCCATTGAAGCGCTGCAGGCGGCGGAAATTGTCGTTGGCTATAAGACCTACACGCACCTGGTGAAAGCCTTTACCGGCGATAAGCAGGTGATCAAAACCGGGATGTGCAAAGAGATTGAGCGCTGCCAGGCGGCGATTGAGCTGGCGCAGGCCGGGCATAACGTGGCGCTGATCAGCAGCGGCGATGCCGGTATTTACGGCATGGCCGGACTGGTGCTCGAACTGGTCAGCAAGCAGAAGCTGGATGTGGAAGTCCGCCTGATCCCGGGGATGACCGCCAGCATCGCCGCCGCCTCGCTGCTGGGCGCGCCGCTGATGCACGACTTCTGCCATATCAGCCTCAGCGACCTGCTGACCCCGTGGCCGGTGATTGAAAAACGCATTGTCGCCGCCGGGGAAGCCGACTTCGTGATCTGTTTTTACAACCCGCGCAGCCGCGGCCGCGAGGGCCATCTGGCGCGCGCCTTTGAGCTGCTGTCGGTCAGCAAAAGCGCGCAGACCCCGGTGGGGGTCGTGAAGTCCGCCGGACGTAAAAAACAGGAGAAATGGCTGACCACCCTGGGGGAGATGGATTTTGCACCGGTCGATATGACCAGCCTGGTGATCGTTGGCAACAAAGCGACCTATATCCAGGATGGCCTGATGATCACCCCGCGGGGCTACGTGCTGTGAGCCACGGCGAGGTGCTGGTGATGGGCGGAACCAGCGACGCGCGGGCGCTGTGCCAGCAGCTTGATGCTGCGCAGGTTAAATACACCCTGTCGGTGGCAACGCCCACCGGCCAGCAGCTGGCGGGCGATATTGGCGGCCAGGTGCGCTGCGGGCGGCTTGAGCTGGAAGAGATGATCGCCTGGCTGAAGGCGAACCGAACCCGCTGGGTGATTGACGCTTCGCACCCCTACGCCGAAGCGGTGAGCCGCAACATCGTCCGGGCCTGCGAAACCGCCGGCGTGCTGCTGAGCCGCTATCAGCGCCCTGAACAGCTGAGCGGCCTGAGGCATCCGCTGCTCTATACCGTGGAGAGCATTGAACAGGCCTGCGAGGTGGCGCGGCGCTTCGGCCAGCGCGTGCTGCTCACCACCGGAAGCAAAGATCTGGCGCGCTGGCGGGCGGGATTAGGCGAAAAAACGCTGCTGGCCCGGGTGTTGCCGGTCGCCGATGTCATCGCCCAGTGCGCCGGGCTGGGGTTCGGCGTTGGCGAGATCTTCGCCCTGTGCGGGCCGTTCAGCGCCGAGTTCAACGCCGCTTTTTACCGCCAGTGCCGGGCCGATGTGGTGATCACCAAGGCCTCCGGCGCCGAGGGCGGCTATCAGGAAAAAGTACAACCCTGTCTGGATGCCGGTATCCCCTGCATCGTGATTACGCGCCCGGCACCGCTGGTGACCGGTGAAGAGTTACTGGAAAGTCAGGCTGCCTTTGCCCGGCGCTTAGCGCGCTGGCTGGCCGCTGCTTAAGGAGTCAGAAATGAAAAAAGCGCTTCTGGTGGTCAGTTTTGGCACCAGCTATCCCGACACCTGTGAAAAGAACATCGTCGCCTGCGAGCGCGAGCTGGCGGCCAGCTGCCCGGACCGCGACACGTTTCGCGCCTTTACCTCCGGGATGATTATCCGCAAGCTCAAACAGCGCGACGGTATCGAGATTGATACGCCGCTGCAGGCGTTGCAGAAGCTGGCCGAGCAGGGCTATCAGGATGTGGCGATTCAGTCGCTGCACATTATCAACGGCGATGAGTATGAAAAGATCGTCCGCGAAGTGCAGAGCTTGCGCCCGCTGTTCCTCCGCCTGACGCTGGGGGCGCCGCTGCTGAGCAGCCATAACGATTACGTTCAGCTGATGCAGGCGCTGCGCCAGCAGATGCCGCCGCTTGCCGCCGATGAAACGGTGGTCTTTATGGGCCACGGCGCCAGCCATCACGCTTTCGCCGCCTACGCCTGCCTGGACCATATGATGACGGCGAAGGGATTTCCGGCGCGGGTCGGCGCGGTCGAAAGCTATCCGGAGGTCGATATTCTTATCGACAGCCTGCGCCGGCAGGAGGTGAAGGGCGTGCATCTGATGCCGCTGATGCTGGTGGCCGGCGATCACGCCATTAACGATATGGCCTCGGACGAAGAGGACTCCTGGAAAACGCTGTTCAACGCCGCCGGTATCACGGCGACGCCGTGGCTGAACGGGCTGGGAGAGAATCCGGCGGTGCGCGCAATGTTCGTCGCTCACCTGCAGCAGGCGCTGAGCCTGGCGATGGAGGAGGCGGCATGAGCGGCAAACTGTATGCCCTGAGTACCGGCCCTGGCGCCGCCGACCTGATCACCGTGCGCGCGGCGAGGGTGCTGGGCAAGCTGGACATTCTCTACGCCCCCGCCGGACGTAAAGGCGGCGACAGCCTCGCGCTCTCCATCGTGCGGGAGTATATCGGCGAACGGACCGAAGTGCGCTGCTGCCATTTCCCGATGAGCGCCGACAGTGCGGAAAAAGAGGCGGTGTGGGATGAGGTCGCCGCGGCGCTGGTGCAGGAAGTGGAGGCGGGCAAGCAGGTCGGGTTTATTACTCTCGGCGACGCCATGCTGTTCAGCACCTGGGTGTTCTTACTCCAGCGCATCGGCTGCCCGGAGTGGCTGGAGATTGTACCCGGCGTCTCCTCTTTCGCCGCCATTGCCGCGCGTTCAAAAACGCCGCTGGCCATGGAGCAGCAGTCGCTGGCGGTGATCTCCTGCACCGCGCCGGAAACGGAAATCGAACAGGCGCTGCGCCAGCATGAAAGCCTGGTGCTGATGAAAGTGTACGGGCGGTTTCCCCGCATCAAAGCGCTGCTGGCGAAAAACGGTCTGCTGGATGCCGCGCTGATGATGTCCGAAGCCACGCTGCCGGGCGAGCAGTGTTGGCGCCATCTCCGTGACGTCAGCGACGACCAGCCGCTGCCCTATTTCTCGACCATTCTGGTCAACAAACAGTGGGAGTATGCAGAATGAAACTTGAACAACAGCTAAAACAGCTGTCTTTCAGCGGGTTAGCTGCGGCGCTATTGCTGATAGTGGTACCCGAAAAGGCTTTCGCGATGCACATTATGGAGGGGTTTTTACCGCCGATGTGGGCCCTGGCATGGTGGCTGCTGTTTTTACCCTGCCTGTGGTACGGGCTGGTGCGCCTGCGCCGCATCGTGCAGGAAGATAACAACCAGAAGGTGCTGCTGGCGCTGTGCGGGGCGTTTATTTTTGTCCTCTCGGCGCTGAAAATTCCTTCCGTGACCGGTAGCTGTTCGCACCCGACCGGCGTCGGCCTGGCGGTGATTCTCTTCGGGCCTGGCGTGGTGGCGATCCTTGGCGCCATCGTGCTGCTGTTCCAGGCGCTGCTGCTGGCGCACGGCGGGCTGACGACGCTCGGCGCTAACGGGATGTCGATGGCGGTAATCGGGCCGGTGGTCGGCTATATGGTGTGGAAAATGGCCTGCCGCGCGGGCATTCGCCGTGATGTCGGGGTATTTCTCTGTGCGATGCTGGCGGATCTGGTGACCTACTTTGTCACCTCCGTACAGCTCGGCGTGGCCTTCCCGGATCCGACCGCCGGCGCGAGCGGATCGATCGTCAAGTTTATGGGGATCTTCTGCCTGACCCAGATCCCGATCGCCATTGCTGAAGGACTGTTAACCGTCATGATCTACGACCAGTTGACCAAACGTCAGCTGATTACCGCACAGGGGCATTAACATGAAAAAGACGCTGATATTGTTAGCCATGGTGGTGGCGCTGGTGATCCTGCCGTTCTTTGTCGATCACGGCGGCGAGTTTGGCGGTTCGGACGGCGAGGCGGAGAGCCAGATTCAGGTGGTCGCGCCGCATTATGAGCCGTGGTTCCAGCCGCTGTACGAACCGGCGAGTGGAGAAATTGAGAGCCTGCTGTTTACGCTCCAGGGATCCCTCGGCGCGGCGGTGATTTTCTATATTCTGGGCTACAGCAAAGGCAGACAGCGCCGTGATGACCGGGTTTGACCGACTCAGCTATCAGAGCCGCTGGTTTCACGTCGCGCCGCAGCGCAAGTTCCTGTTCTGGCTGCTGCTGATGGTGCTGGCCTTTACCCTGCCTCCGCTGGGGCAGGGTATCGAAATAGCGCTGATTGCTGCCTTAACCTGCTGGCTGCTGCGGGTCTCGCCGTGGCGCTGGTGCCGCTGGATGGCGCTGCCGTTTGGCTTCCTGCTGATCGGCGTGCTGACCATTCTGTTTAGCGTCAGCCGCAATCCGCAGGATCTGCTGGTGAGCCTGCCGCTGGGCAGCGTCTGGCTGGGCATCACGTCGGAGGGGCTGACGACCGCCAATCAGACCTTCTGGCGCAGCCTGGCGGCGCTGGCGTCCACCTTCTGGCTGGTGCTGAATCTGCCGTTCCCGCAGCTTATTGTGCTACTCAAGCGCGGGCGGGTGCCGCGGCTGCTGACCGAGCAAATCCTGCTAACCTGGCGCTTTATTTTTATTCTGTTAGACGAAGCGCTGGCGATTCATCGTGCGCAAACATTACGTTTTGGCTACCGTAGCGTGCCGAAGGGCTATCGTTCGCTGGCGATGCTGGTAGGGCTGCTGTTTACCCGGGTGATGATCCGCTACCAGCAGATGAGCACCACGCTGGATATCAAACTGTATCAGGGTGACTTTCACCTCTAAGGATAAGTATGCTTGCCACGACCGATCTCTGGTTTCGCTATCAGGACGAGCCGGTGCTGAAGGGGCTGACGCTGGATTTTTCCCATCACGCGGTGACCGGACTGGTGGGGGCGAACGGCTGCGGAAAATCCACGCTGTTTATGAACCTGAGCGGTCTGCTGCGCCCGCAGAGCGGGGCGGTGCTGTGGCAGGGAAAACCGCTGGACTACAGCAAGCGCGGCCTGCTGGCGCTGCGTCAGCAGGTGGCGACCGTTTTTCAGGACCCGGACCAGCAGATTTTCTATACCGATATCGACAGCGATATCGCCTTTAGCCTGCGTAACCTGGGGGTTGCGGAAGAGGAAATTGCCCGCCGGGTGGACGATGCCCTGACTCTCGTCGATGCCCAGGGGTTTCGTCACCAGCCGATTCAGTGCCTGAGCCACGGCCAGAAAAAGCGCGTGGCGATAGCCGGCGCGCTGGTGTTGCAGGCGCGCTATTTACTGCTCGACGAGCCGACGGCGGGTCTCGATCCTTCGGGACGCGCGCAGATGATCGACATCATTAAGCGTATTGCCGATCGGGGCAACCACGTGGCGATCTCCAGCCACGATATCGATCTGATCTATGAAATCAGCGATGCGGTTTACGTGTTACGCCGCGGCGAAGTGCTGGCGCACGGCGAACCCGGGGAGGTGTTTGCCCGCAGCGAACTGATGGCCCAGGCCGGGCTAACCCAGCCGTGGCTGGTGAAACTGCACGCGCAGCTCGGGCTGCCGCTGTGTAAAACCGAAGAAGAATTTTTTACGCGGATGCGAAGCAACGCGATGAAGGAGGCGTCATGACGCTGGCAATTATGTTACAGGGCACCGCTTCCGACGTCGGTAAAAGCGTGCTGGTCGCGGGGCTGTGCCGCATCTTTTATCAGGACGGGCAGCGCACCGCGCCGTTTAAATCGCAGAATATGGCGCTTAATTCCGGTATTACGCCGGATGGCAAAGAGATGGGCCGCGCGCAGATTTTCCAGGCCGAAGCGGCGGGCATTACCCCGGATGTGCGCATGAACCCGGTGCTGCTTAAGCCAACCAGCGACCGCAAAGCGCAGGTGGTGCTGATGGGCAAGGTGGCGACCGATATGGACGCGGTGAGCTATCACGAATACAAGCCGCGCCTGCGGGAACAGATCCTCGCGGTTTATCATAGCCTGGCCGCCGAACATGATGTGCTGGTGCTGGAAGGGGCGGGCAGTCCGGCGGAGATCAACCTGCGCGATCGCGACATTGTCAATATGGGCATGGCCGAGATGGCCCAGTGCCCGGTGATCCTCGTGGCGGATATCGATCGCGGCGGCGTCTTCGCCTCTATCTACGGCACGCTCGCGCTGCTGCACGATCGCGAGCGCGCGCGGGTCAAGGGCGTGATTATTAATAAATTTCGCGGCGACGTGGCGCTGCTGTATTCCGGGATCGAGCAGATAGAAGCGCTCACCGGCGTCCCGGTGCTCGGCGTCATGCCGTGGCTGGACGTCGATCTTGAAGATGAGGACGGCGTCGCGCTGCAAAAAGGCAAATATCTGCGCACCGACAGGCGCGATATTGAGATTGCCGTGATTCAGGTGCCGCACATTTCTAATTTTACCGATTTCAACGCGCTGGCGGCGCAGCCGGACGTCCGCGTCCGCTATGTTCGCCAGCCCCAGGAGCTGGCGGGCGTGGATATGATTATCCTGCCGGGCAGTAAAAATACGCTCGGCGACCTGGGCTGGCTGCGCGAGAGCGGCATGGCGCACGCGGTACTGCAGGCCCGGCGTCAGGGCGTACCGGTGCTGGGGATCTGCGGCGGCTACCAGATGCTCGGCGAAACCATAATCGATGAGGTGGAGTCGGGGCTTGGCACCCAGCCGGGGCTGGGGTTGCTCAATACCGTCACCCACTTTGCGCACAGCAAGACGACCACTCAGGTCACGGCAACTCTGGCGCCGGCGCTGCCGGCGTGGCTGGCGGCAACGGCGGGGCTGGCGGTAAGCGGCTACGAAATTCATATGGGCGAAACCGAGCTGCGCGACGGCTGCCGTTCTCTGATGCAACTACATAAAGGCGGCCAGAGCGTGGCGGACGGCGCGGTCAGCGATGACGGCCTGGCGTTTGGCACCTATCTGCACGGCCTGTTCGATAGCGATGCATTTACCCGCGCGCTGGTTAACGGCCTGCGCCAGCGTAAAGGGCTGGCGGCGCTGGATAGCGATTTCGAGTATGCGCAGTATAAATCTCGCCAGTTCGATCTGCTGGCGGACGCGATGCGCCAGCATATCGATATCGAAAAAATCTACGCCATCATGCGCCAACATCAGGAGCCCGTATGCTGACTTTAGTGACCGGCGGGGCGCGCAGCGGTAAAAGCCGCCATGCCGAAGCGCTGATCGCCCATGCGCCGCAGGTACTCTATATCGCCACCTCGCAGATCTTTGATGACGAGATGGCGGCGAGGATCCAGCACCACCGCGACGGCAGGCCCGCGCACTGGCGCACCGCCGAGCGCTGGCAGCAGCTTGATGAACTGATTAGCCCGGATATCGCCCCGGAGGAGGCGATTTTGCTGGAATGCATCACCACCATGGTAACCAACCTGCTGTTTGCGCTGGGGGGCGACAGCGCGCCGGACGACTGGGATTATGCGGCGATGGAGCGGGCGATCGACGCCGAAATCGCGGTACTGATTGCCGCCTGCCAGCGCTGCCCGGCCCGCGTGGTGCTGGTGACCAACGAAGTGGGGATGGGGATTGTGCCGGAAAACCGTCTGGCCCGCCATTTCCGCGATATCGCCGGACGCGTTAATCAGCGCCTGGCGGCGGCGGCGGACGAGGTGTGGCTGGTGGTGTCGGGCATTGGCGTAAAAATCAAATAGGCCAGGCGCGCCGTACCGGGCGTTATTCTTTCTGCTGGCTCTGCCATGAGCCAGCCAACATGACGAGAACCTCTATGCAAAGCTTAACCTCTCTACTGGGCGCGATCCCGGCGCCTGATGAAAGCGCGATGGCGCGCGCCCGGCTTCATATCGACGGCCTGCTGAAGCCGCCCGGAAGCCTTGGACGCCTTGAAGATCTTGCCGTACAGCTGGCGGGCATGCCCGGTCTTGACGGCGTGCCGCAGGTGAAAAAGAAGGCGCTGCTGGTGATGTGCGCCGACCACGGCGTGTGGGACGAAGGGGTCGCCATCTCGCCGAAAGCGGTGACCGCCATCCAGGCGGCGAATATGACGCTGGGTAAAACCGGCGTTTGCGTGCTGGCGGCGCAGGCGGGCGCGAAAATGCACGTGATTGATGTCGGGATCGATGCTGAGCTGATACCGGGCGTTATCAACATGCGCGTGGCGCGCGGCTGCGGCAATATCGCCGTCGGTCCGGCAATGCGCCGCGGCCAGGCGGAAGAGCTGCTGCTGGAGGTGATGCGCTATACCCGAGGGCTGGCGCAGGATGGCGTCACCCTGTTTGGCGTCGGGGAGCTCGGAATGGCCAATACCACCCCGGCGGCGGCGATTGTCAGCGTTCTGACCGGCAGCGATGCCCAGGAGGTGGTCGGGATTGGCGCTAATCTGCCGTTGGCGAAGGTCGCTAATAAAGTGGAAGTGGTGCGCCGGGCTATCGCCGTCAACCGGCCTGACCCGAACGATGGTCTCGACGTGCTGGCGAAAGTGGGCGGTTTTGATTTATTGGGGATGACGGGCGTGATGCTGGGCGCGGCCTCCTGCGGCCTGCCGGTGCTGCTCGATGGTTTCCTCTCCTACGCGGCGGCGCTGGCGGCGTGCCGAATTGCGCCGGAAGTGAAACCCTATCTGATCCCGTCCCACTATTCGGCGGAGAAGGGGGCGCGTACGGCGCTGATGCATCTCGAGCTGGAACCCTACCTGAACATGGGGATGCGCCTGGGCGAAGGCAGCGGCGCGGCGCTGGCGATGCCGATCGTGGAAGCGGCCTGCGCGATGTATCACGAGATGGGCATGCTGGCGGCGAGCAATATTGTGTTGCCGAAGGGCTGAGAAAGGGCCGGGGAGCGGCGCTGCGCCGTTCCCTGAATCACATGGAAGATTTTGCGCAGCGCAGAAACAAAAAAACACCCTTGAGGGTGTTTATGATGTTGGTTGCGGGGGCCGGATTTGAACCGACGACCTTCGGGTTATGAGCCCGACGAGCTACCAGGCTGCTCCACCCCGCGTCCGTCTTTACTCTTCATCGAGTAAACTTGCATCAGATTTTAATTGGTTGCGGGGGCCGGATTTGAACCGACGACCTTCGGGTTATGAGCCCGACGAGCTACCAGGCTGCTCCACCCCGCGTCCGTGGAAGCGCACTATACTCCGCTAACGTTTTGATGCAACCCTTTTTGGCAGAAATCATCAATTTTGTAAAAAATGGTGCATATAGAATCACTTCCAGCCTATTTTTTGCGCAAAACTGCCTTTGCGGTGCCTAAGCGCATTTCATTAGCCCTGGGGGTTTGTTATCTTCATCACGCACCCGGGCTTAGCAGCATAAAGAAGAGATACCATGAAAGGACGTTGGGCAAAATACGCAGTAACAGGCGCAATGCTGGCAATGGTGGCCGCCTGTTCCTCAAAACCGACCGATCGCGGTCAGCAGTATAATGAAGGTAAACTCACCCAGCCGTTTTCACTGGTTAACCAGCCTGATGCGGTCGGCTCGCCGATCAACGCCGGCGATTTCTCCGAGCAGGTGAGACAGATTCGTAGCGCCTCTCCGCGCCTCTACACCAGCCAGAGCAACGTCTACAATGCGATTCAGGAGTGGCTGCGTTCCGGCGGCGATACCCGCACGCTGAGCCAGTTTGGTATCGACGCCTGGCAGATGCAGGGGACGGATAACTACGGTAACGTCCAGTTTACCGGCTACTACACGCCAGTGGTGCAGGCGCGCCATACTCGCCAGGGAGAGTTCCAGTACCCGATTTACCGGATGCCGCCGAAGCGCGGCAAGCTGCCGTCCCGCGCCAGCATCTACGCCGGGGCTCTGAGCGACAACTACATTCTGGCCTACAGCAACTCGCTGATGGATAACTTCATCATGGACGTGCAGGGCAGCGGCTACATTGACTTTGGCGACGGCTCGCCGCTGAACTTCTTCAGCTATGCCGGGAAAAACGGCTGGCCGTACTACAGCATCGGTAAAGTGCTGATCGACCGCGGCGAAGTGAAGCGCGAAGATATGTCGATGCAGGCGATCCGCGAATGGGGCGAAAAACATAGCGAGGCGGAAGTGCGCGAGCTGCTGGAGCAGAATCCATCGTTCGTCTTCTTTAAACCGCAGTCTTTTGCACCGGTGAAAGGCGCCAGCGCGGTGCCGCTGATTGGCCGCGCGTCGGTGGCCTCCGACCGTTCCATTGTGCCTGCCGGCACTACGCTGCTGGCGGAGGTGCCGCTGCTGGATAATAACGGCAAGTTTAACGGCCAGTACGAGCTGCGTTTAATGGTGGCTCTCGATGTTGGCGGGGCGATTAAAGGCCAGCACTTCGATATTTACCAGGGCATTGGCCCGGATGCCGGGCATCGTGCCGGTTGGTATAACCACTACGGCCGCGTATGGGTACTGAAAAACGCCCCGGGCGCGGGCAACGTCTTTAGCGGCTAGTACGCCGGTTCTTTTCCCCGGTCGCGCTGCGCTTACCGGGGCTACGGCTGATTTTGTCGCCCGGGTAAGGCGCTTGCGCCGCGACCCGGGAATGTCCACTAATTCTGAGGTTTTATGTCTGTTGTAATCAGCGACGCCTGGCGCCAGCGTTTTGGCGGCACGGCGCGTTTATATGGTGAAAAGGCGCTGCAATGTTTTGCCGACGCGCACGTCTGCGTGGTCGGCATCGGCGGCGTAGGCTCATGGGCGGCGGAAGCGCTGGCGAGAACCGGAATTGGCGCGATTACCCTGATCGATATGGATGATGTCTGCGTGACCAACACCAATCGCCAGATCCACGCCCTTGGCGGCAACGTTGGCCTGGCGAAAGCCGAGGTGATGGCGGAACGTATTCGCCTGATCAACCCCGAGTGCCGGGTCACGGTGGTGGACGATTTTGTCACCCCGGAAAACGTCGCCGAGTATCTTGGCGTTGGCTTTAGCTACGTGATTGACGCCATCGACAGCGTGCGCCCGAAAGCGGCGCTAATCGCTTACTGTCGTCGCCATAAGGTTCCGCTGGTGACCACCGGCGGCGCGGGCGGGCAAATCGATCCGACGCAAATTCAGGTCGCCGATCTGGCGAAAACCATCCAGGATCCGCTGGCGGCAAAGCTGCGTGAGCGTTTGAAGAGCCAGTTTGGGGTGGTGAAGAACAGCAAAGGTAAGCTCGGCGTGGATTGCGTGTTTTCCACCGAAGCGCTGGTTTATCCGCAGGCGGACGGCAGCGTTTGTGCGATGAAAAGCACCGCTGAGGGGCCGAAGCGAATGGACTGCGCATCCGGCTTTGGCGCCGCGACGATGGTGACCGCGACCTTTGGTTTTGTCGCCGTCTCCCACGCGCTGAAGAAAATGCTGGCGAAGGCGGAGCGGCAGACGGCGTAAATTCCCGGGTCGCGGCGCAGGCGCCTTACCCGGGCTACAAAACTGCGCACCTGTCCGGGCGACAAAACCGCACGAACCCGTAGCCCGGGCAAGGCGCGCCAAGCGCCGCCCCCGGGATGCGCTTAAACCTCAATCTCGCGGGCGGCGGCGAGCACCGCTTCGCTCAGGGCGCTGAGCCCCTGACTGCGCGAGGCGCTCAGCTGGCCGCGCAGCCCCAGCGCATCAAATAGCGCCAGCGGATCCTGCGCCAGCAGCTCAGCGGCGCTTTTGCCTTCTATGGCGGTCAACAGCACCGCCAGCATGCCGCGCACGATGCGGCCTTCGCTATCGCCGAAGAAATGCAGCTTGCCCTCGGCGTCAACGACATGCCCCAGCCAGACGCGGTTTTCACAACCGGCAATCTCTTTGGCTCGCGCTTTCAGGTCGTCCGGCAGCGCGGGAAGCTGCTTACCCAGTAAAATCAGCTGGCGGTATTTATCTTCCCACTGGCTGAGCGGGGTAAAGGTCTGCCGTAGAGATGCCTCGGTGATGCGGGTACCAAAAGGGTGAGAAGTCGTCATTGATCCACCAGTATTTCCAGAGCGCGGTCCACGGCGTGCACCAGCGCGTAAACATCGTCCTGCGTGTTATAAGGCGCGAAGGAGGCTCGTAGCGTGCCGCTGACGCCAAGCGCCGCCAGCAGCGGCTGGGCGCAGTGCTGACCGGCGCGCAGCGCGATCCCTGACTCCGCCAGCAGCGTCACCATATCGCTATGGTGAACGCCGTCAAAATCAAACGCCAGCAGGCTGGCGTCCTGGCAGCGGAAGGAGCGGAAGCCCGGACGTTTCGCCAGCTCCTCTTCCGCCAGCGTCGCCAGGCCGCGGCTCCAGTTTTCCGCCTGCGCGATGTCCGTCTCCTCCAGCCACTCCAGCGCCGCGCTCAGGCCGATCACCCCGGCGATATTGGGCGTTCCCGCCTCGAAGCGCCAGGGGGCGGGCTGGGTTTTGAAGCCATCGAAGGTGACGTCGGTAATCATTTTTCCGCCGCCGAGCCACGGCGACATCTCCGCCAGCCGTTCGCTTTTGCCATACAGCGCGCCGATGCCGGTCGGCCCGTAGAGCTTATGGCCTGAAAAAGCATAAAAGTCGATATCCAGCGCCTGGACGTCCGCCGGGAAATGCACCGCCCCCTGCGCGCCGTCGACCATCACCACCATCCCGGCAGCGCGGGCCTGGCGTATTGCCAGCGCCAGATCCGGACAGCCGCCGGTGACGTTGGACATCTGGCCAATCGCCAGCACCCGGCTGCGCGGCGTGATAAGCGCGCCAAGCGCCGCCACGTCCGGCAGGCGGTTGCCCGCCAGCGGCAGCTTCACCACCCGCGCGCCGGTTTGCTCGGCAACCATTAACCACGGCACCAGGTTGGCGTGATGCTCTGCTTCGCTGACGATAATCTCATCGCCGGGTTTCAGACGCGGGCGCACGTAGCTCTGCGCCACCATATTAATGGCTTCGGTGGTGCCGCGCGTCCAGACAATATCCTGGCCGGAAGGGGCGTTGAGCAGCATCGCCACCCGTTCGCGCGCGTTTTCATAGCGTTCGGTTAGCTGACGGGCGGTGGCGAACTGGCTGCGGTGGACGTTACCGGCGCTAAGGCGATAGAACTGGTCGCTGGCCTCAATGACCGCCAGCGGTTTGAGGGTTGTCGCGGCGCTATCAAGATAGACGCCGGCGTCGGCCAGCGCCGGGAACTGGGCGCGAAATTGGACGGGGTTGAATGCGTTCATGAGATTCCTCGTATCGATAGCAGGATCGTCGCGCAAATCGGCGGGTGATACAAGGTTTCTGCTAACGACTGGAATTTTCTGAATATGGCTTCGGGTGGGTAAAAGATAGTTATGCTGAATAGTGTTGGGTTTGCGTTTTAACCTGGTACAGAAAGAATCATAAACAGTATAAATAGTCGAAAGGAGAGAAAGATGAAAATGAATAAGACTGCCGCAATTATTTCTGCCTGTGTGCTGACCTTTGGCCTGAGCGCCTGCTCCTCCAACTACGTGATGCATACCAACGATGGGCGCACCATCGTGACCGACGGCAAACCGCAAACGGATAATGATACTGGCATGATTTCGTACAAAGATGCCTGGGGTAACAAGCAGCAGATCAACCGTTCTGACGTCAAACAGCTGGGCGAGCTGGATAACTGATTCAGGTATAGCAGGCAAAAAAAAGCACCGCGCAGTGCGGTGCTACATTAAATCACTATGGACAGACAGGGTAAATGTACAGGAAGTGAAAAGGGGTAGCTGAGCTACCATGGTCCGCAAACCCGGACCAATTGCAAACACAACAACACAACATCACAACCGTAAGCCAAAAGCTTGTTGGAACACGCATTCCAAAAAAAGCTCTTCGTTCCGGCTCAGGAAGTGCCGCCACTATAGGTATTTGCTGGTAGAAGCTCAACGGACAAATTATAATAGCTCAGATAAAAAAAACTAATAGGTTAACTGTTGTTTCCTGTTTGTTAAATTGCCTTAACATCTAAGCCAGAATAACTATGTCCAAGCGTTTGCCACCTCTGAATGCATTACGTGTTTTTGATGCAGCCGCCCGCCACCTTAGCTTCACTCGCGCCGCCGATGAGCTTTTTGTGACCCAGGCCGCAGTCAGCCACCAAATCAAGTCCCTGGAGGATTTCCTCGGCCTCAAGCTGTTCCGTCGACGCAATCGTTCTCTTCTTTTGACGGAGGAGGGGCAGAGCTATTTTCAGGATATCAAAGAGATTTTTTCGCAGCTCACCGAAGCGACCCGCAAGCTTCAGGCCCGAAGCGCAAAAGGGGCCTTAACCGTCAGTATGCTCCCCAGTTTTGCCATTCAGTGGCTGGTGCCAAGGCTCACAAGCTTTAACTCAGCTTATCCGGGAATCGACGTCAGGATCCAGGCCGTGGACCGTCAGGAGGATAAGCTGGCCGACGATGTCGACGTGGCGATTTTTTACGGCCGCGGCAACTGGCCGGGGCTGCGGGTGGAAAAGCTGTACGCCGAATATCTGCTCCCGGTGTGCTCACCGCTGTTGCTCACCGGCGATAAAGCGTTGAAAACGCCTGCCGATCTGGCGCAACATACCCTCTTGCACGATGCTTCCCGCCGCGACTGGCAAACTTATACCCGTCAGTTAGGTCTAAACCATATTAATGTTCAACAGGGACCTATATTTAGCCACAGCGCAATGGTGCTGCAGGCGGCAATCCATGGACAGGGGGTCGCGCTGGCCAACAATGTAATGGCGCAGTCCGAGATTGAGGCGGGCCGTTTGGTCTGCCCGTTTAATGATGTTCTGGTCAGTAAGAATGCGTTTTATCTCGTTTGTCATGACAGTCAGGCAGAACTGGGTAAAATAGCCGCCTTCCGCCAGTGGATTCTGGCAAAAGCGGCTAATGAACAAGAAAAATTTCGCTTTCGTTATGAACAATAAATCATCGTAGGGTAAACACATGACCAGCCGTTTTATGCTGATTTTCGCCGCGATAAGCGGTTTTATCTTTGTGGCTTTGGGCGCATTTGGCGCGCACGTTTTAAGTAAAACGATGGGCGTTGCGGAAATGGGCTGGATCCACACCGGCCTGCAGTATCAGGCTTTCCATACGCTGGCTATTTTTGGCCTGGCAGTGGCGATGCAGCGCCGCATCAGCATCTGGTTTTACTGGAGCAGCGTCTTTATGGCGCTCGGTACCGTTCTTTTTAGCGGCAGCCTCTACTGTCTGGCGCTATCGCATTTACGCCTGTGGGCGTTCGTTACGCCGGTTGGGGGCGTCTGCTTCCTCGCCGGTTGGATATTAATGTTAATTGGTGCAATTCGTCTGAAACGTAAGGGCGTTGTTCATGAATAAAGTTGTCCTCTATTGTCGCCCTGGGTTTGAGAAAGAGTGCGCAGCAGAAATTACCGATAAGGCCTCGCGCCTTGAGGTGTTTGGTTTTGCCCGGGTCAAAGACGACTCCGGCTATGTGATTTTTGAGTGCTACCAGGCCGAAGATGGCGAAAAGCTGGTGCGCGAACTGCCGTTCAGCTCGCTGGTGTTTGCCCGCCAGATGTTTGTGGTCGGCGAACTGCTGCGCGACCTGCCGCCGGAAGACCGGATTTCCCCGATCGTCGGTATGCTGCAGGGCGTGGTGGAGAAGGGCGGCGAGCTGCGCGTAGAGGTCGCCGATACCAACGAAAGCAAAGAGCTGATGAAGTTCTGCCGCAAGTTTACGGTACCGCTGCGCGCGGCGCTGCGCGAAGCGGGCGTGCTGACCAACTATGAAACGCCAAAGCGTCCGGTGGTCCACGTGTTCTTTATCGCGCCGGGCTGCTGCTACACCGGTTACTCGTTGTCTAACAACAACTCGCCGTTCTATATGGGCATTCCGCGCCTCAAGTTCCCGTCCGATGCGCCGAGCCGTTCGACCCTTAAGCTGGAAGAGGCGTTTCACGTCTTTATTCCGGCGGATGAGTGGGACGAGCGTCTGGCGAACGGTATGTACGCGGTGGATCTCGGCGCCTGTCCCGGCGGCTGGACCTATCAGCTGGTGAAACGCAACATGTGGGTCTCTTCGGTGGATAACGGTCCGATGGCGCAAAGCCTGATGGATACCGGCCAGGTGACCTGGCTGCGTGAAGATGGCTTCAAGTATCGCCCAACGCGCAGCAACATCTCGTGGATGGTGTGCGATATGGTGGAGAAGCCGGCGAAAGTGGCGGCGCTGATGGCGCAGTGGCTGGTCAACGGCTGGTGCCGCGAAACCATCTTTAACCTGAAGCTGCCGATGAAAAAACGCTACGAAGAGCTGTCGCGCAACCTGGCCTATATTCAGGAACAGCTGGACGAGCACGGTATCAACGCGCAAATCCAGGCGCGCCAGCTGTATCACGATCGCGAAGAGGTGACGGTTCACGTTCGTCGCCTGTGGGCTGCCGTCGGCGGACGTCGCGACGAACGCTAGTTTGATCTGTAGGCCGGATAGGGTGTTAAGCCGCTATCCGGCGCTGCCATAGCCGTTACGACTGCGACACGTCCGAAACAATATGCGTCACATCATCCAGATGGCCGATCCGCGCCTCTCCTGAGCGATTAAATTTGCTCTTATCAATCAGCAATAACGATTGCGACGCCCGCTTAAGCAGCAGGGATTTGAACTCGGCGTTCACCGTGTTTGAGTCCCAGAGCGCGCCCTCGCTGTCGATGCCCTCGCAGGAAAAAATGAACAGGTCGATCTCCAGCGCTTTGAGCTGTGGGATAAGCGACGCGCTGACGTAGCAGCCGTATTTTCGCTGGAGCGTACCGCCGGAGCAGGTGAGCTGAATGTTCTCTCGCTTGCTGAGCTCCTGGCAAATTGGCTGGCTGTTGGTAAAGACGTGAAGGTCGATATCAGGCAACTGGCGGGCCAGATACCAGCAGGTGGAACTGGCATCAAGGGCGATAACCATCCCCTCTTCTATCCACGCAAGCGCCTCGCGGGCGATATCCGCTTTGTGCGCGTAGTGGCTTTTCAGACGGATATGAAAAGGGTCGCCGCTGTCACGGCTTTGCCGGTGAATGACTTTTGCCCGACCGTGGTTACGCAGCACTTTCCCCTGGGACTGGAGCTCGCTGAGATCGCGGCGAATGGTTTCTCTGCTGACGTTAAGCTGTAGCGATAAGGCTTCGGTGGTCAGGCTGTTATGGTTAATGAGCAGGTCTAGTATCGCTTGCTGTCGTGCCGCTTTCATTTTTCTCACCCTGGCGTTCGCTGAGCGCCCGCATCAGACGGGCGCTCCGGCATGAGATTACGGCGTTACTCCTTTTTTTAAAAGAATATTCCCGTACTTAGCGCGCTCACCTGTGATAACGATCGCAAAGGCTTTTTGCGCCCGCTCGTAGAAAGCAAAGCGGTCGATGCGGGCGATCTCCGGGCAGGGCGCGGGGCCGGAAAGCGCTTCGCGATAGCGCGTTTCTACCTGAGGGTCGAGGGCGTCGCCTTCCACGGCGGCCATCATCACCAGCGGCTGAGCGTAGCTGTCTAACTCAAACAGCGGAATAATCGCCTGCAACAGGTCGCTCACCCGCAGACCGTCGGCGCGAATGACCTGTGGCCCCATGCTGTGGGCCGGGAAGTGGGCATCGGAAAAAATAATCTCATCGCCATGCCCCATTTCCGCCAGCACTTTGAGGAGGTCCGGGGAAATCAACGGGGAAATCGTTTTTAGCATCTCATACTCCCTCAATCAGTTCGGGTTCGGTTTGCGGGTAAAAGTAACGATACCGATAGCTCACCTGCGCTCTGGCCTGCTCCGGGCTGCTGAATTCACCGACGCCATACCAGCCAAACATGGCGGCGCCGGCGACGGTGGTTTCGGCGTCATCGAGTACTTTAATCGGGATCTCCAGCCTGTTGGCTTTGATCTGATTCCACAGCGCGTTGCGGCTGCCGCCGCCGACCAGCAGCAGCTCGCGGGCTTTGAAGTGGCCGATTTGCTGCAGCGTTTGCAGATTGTGCGCCAGCTGTTCGGCTAATCCTTCCAGCGCGGCGAGGTAGAAATGACCGCGGGTGGTATTCAGCGTGATGCCCTGCCAGCCCGCATTTGGGCTGGATAGCAGGTCGCACTGCATCTTCACCTTCTGAGCGCCGGCGGGGAGGGCGCGGGCCTCTTCAATCAACGTTTGCCACGGCGTTTCAGGCGTCCACAGCAGCTGGCGTATCCATTCCAGCACGCCGGAGGCCAGCCACTGCATGCCGGGGTTATAGCGTCCCGGCTGGCTATCCAGCTCGCAGGTGGATCCCGCGTAGTGGCTGAGTAGCGGCGTATTCACCTGAGCGCTGCGCACCATCAGGATTTCCCAGGTGCCGGAAGAGAGCACCGGTTCATCCTGCTCCGCGCCCGCGCCAAACAGCGCGAACTGGGTATCGTGTCCGGCGGAGATAACCGGAATGCCGACGGCTAAACCCAGCATCTTCGCGGCATCGCTTTGTAGCGTGCCGATCTGCTGGCCCGCTTCAACGAGCCGGGGAAACAGGCGGCGCGGCAGCCCCGTCGCCTGCAGGATCTGCGCGCTGAAATCCCGCTGGTGGATATCCAGCATTTGGCTGGTGCCCGCCATGGTGATATCGGTCGTGAATTCCCCGGTCAGACGCTGGTTGAGAAGCGAGGAGATGAACAGCCAGGCATGGGCCTGCTCCAGCAGCTGCGGGTGGTTCTCTTTCAGCCAGATCAGCTTATAGAGGGTGTTGAAGGCAAATGCGCCGATTCCGGAGATCTGCTGGAGCTGCTGCGCGGGCATAAAGCGGCCGATATTGTCCATCACCGCCGCGGTACGCGGACATTTCCAGCTGATGACCGGATAGAGCAGCTTGCCCTGTTTATCCACCAGCGCGCCGTCGACGCCGAAGGTGGTGACCGTGATGCCGCGAACCGTGCAGGATGAGAGCGGGTCGGCAATTTGCCGACAGCATTCGGCGAAGCGTTGCAGGATCGCCTCCAGCGACCACTGGTGCCAGGCGCTGTTCTCCACGGCGATATCGCTGGCGTTGGCCGTTGCGGCGCGGGCGATAATATTCCCCTGGCGGTCAACGGCAATCGCCCGTACGTTAGTGGCGCCGCAGTCGAGGACCAGGATGACTTCATTCTTCATAATCTCTCCCGAGACGTTGCCGGATGGCGGCGTAAACGCCTTATCCGGCCTACGGGAACGGTATCATCCGTAGGCCGGATAAGCGCAGCGCCATCAGGCATTTTTAACGTTTATACAGCGGGCCGTAGTTCTGGCAAGCGCGGTAATCCTGGCCTTCGCTATCCATACCGTGCGCAGACCAGCTGGAGGGGCGATAAATTTTCGCCTCTTCTACGTTATGCATGCAGACCGGGATCCGCAGCATCGACGCCAGGGTGATAAAGTCGGCGCCGACGTGCCCGATGGTCAGCACGCCGTGGTTAGCGCCCCAGTTCGCCATCACCGAGTAGACGTCGGAGAACGGGCCTTTACCGGTCAGGCGCGGCGCAAACCAGGTGGTGGGCCAGGTGGAGTTGGTGCGGGCATCCAGCTGGTCATGCATCGCTTTCGGCAGCTCTACGCTCCAGCCTTCGGCAATCTGCAGTACCGGGCCGAGGCCTTTAATGATATTCACGCGGGTCATGGTGAACGGCACGCCGCCTTCGGTCAGGAAGCGGGAGGAGAAGCCGCCGCCGCGGAAATATTCATGAATCGCCGGGCACCATTCGGTGGCCGCGAGGCAGGCGTCGGCCTCCTGCTGGCTGATTTCCCAGTGCGGCTTCATGGTTGGCTTGCCTTGCGCATCGCGCTGTTTGCAGGCGCCGTCCAGCGCCGCTGAACCGGAGTTGATCAGGTGGATAATTCCGTGTTCCGCCAGTCCGGTGAGCGGTTGGCCGGTGACGCGTTTAACCGCGTCCGGCGACCAGTAGGTGCGCACGTCGGCAAACACCTGGGCGGTGCCGGTCAGCTGGTGGCCCATCAGCATCGCCACGCCGTTGAGGCTGTCGTTTTCCGTGGCGACGACGAAGGGTTCGCGTACGCCGTTCCAGTCGAACGAGCTATTGAGCAGCGCTTCGGCGGTATCGCCGTTAGGGTATTGATCGGTCCAGTGGCGCTGGCCCTGGAAGCCCGCGGCGATGGCGTTGTAGCCCAGCGACTCTTCGACCAGCCCTTTTTCCGCCAGCTTCTTGTTGCCCTGCATCATGTCGCGGATGCACATCGCCATCAGCAGGCTCTCTTTCAGCACCGCGCGGCTCTGTTCGGCGTTGCGCTTATATTGCTGCGCGTTCTGGTCTTCGCCGTAGCGGAAGTTTTTATCCGCCCACGCCAGTGCCATTTCCAGCTCGCTTTCATCATAGATTTTCTGGTCGATGCGGCGGCGCAGTTCGGTCATGTCCACCGCCTGCACTTTCATACCGAGCCAGGACTCGAAGAAGTTGTGATCGACGATAGAACCGGCGATCCCCATCGACACGCCGCCGACGGAAAGATAGCTTTTGCCCTTCATGCTGGCCACCGCTAAGCCGGCGCGGGCAAAGCGCAGCAGTTTTTCTTCGACATCCGGCGGAATGGTGGTGTCGTCGGCGTCCTGTACGTCGTGGCCATAAATGGAGAATGCCGGAATACCCTTCTGGCTATGCGCCGCCAGCGCCGCCGCAAGGTAAACCGCGCCGGGGCGCTCAGTGCCGTTAAAGCCCCAGATGGCTTTTGGCCGCAGCGGATCCATATCGATAGTTTCGCTGCCGTAGCACCAGCATGGAGTCACGGTAATGGTGACGCCGACGTTCTGGCTGCTGAATTTCTCCTCGCAGGCGGCGGACTCCGCCATACCCGCGATGCAGCTGTCGGCGATGACGCACTCAATCTGCGCGCCGCAGGCGTGACGCAGTTTTTCCGCGATCAGCGCGGCGGTGGCTTTCGCCATGTTCATGGTTTGTTCTTCCAGCGATTCGCGCACTCCCATGCGGCGTCCATCGATCACCGGGCGAATGCCAATTTTCGGTAAGCTGATTTTTTTCATTACAGATTCCTCACGTTATTCGGATAAATGTTTAATTAGCTGCCGTTTGCGAACGGAAACGGGCGAAAATGAAGATGACGGCAAAGCACAGGGCCGGAACCAGCTCCGCGGTGGGGATGTTGCCGGCGGCGTCGCTGACAAAGCCCATCACCGGGGTGACGATCCCGCCGCCAATAATGGTCATGACGATAAAAGAGGAGCCGTATTTGGTGTCCTGCCCCAGGTTTTTGATGCCCAGCGAGAAGATGGTCGGATACTGAATGGACATAAAAGCGCTGCACAGCGTCAGGGCCAGCAGACCCACGTGGCCGCCGGTGAAAGCGGAAATCAGGCACAGGATCATGGAGAGCAGGGCATAGGCTGCCAGCACTTTATGCGGCGCGAAGCGGCTGATGAGCCAGGTACCGGAGAAGCGGCCGATAAAGAAGCACACCATGGTGCCGGTCAGATAGTTGGCGGCGAAACCGGGCGTCATGCCGGGGATCTCTTCGATAGCGTAGCGAATCAGATAGCTCCAGCAGGCTGTTTGCGCGCCGACGTAGCAGAACTGCGCCAGCACCGCCCAGCGCCAGTGGCGAACGCGGACCAGGCGAGCAAGGGAAGCGGAGAAGGAACTCTGGTTGGCGTCACTATGGTCGTCGCTCTGCAGGGCCGGAAATTTGGTCAACATAATCAACAGAGCGACCAGTAAGACAACCGCGACGATGATCATATACGGGGTTTGCACCGAGAGCACCAGGCTGTGTTTATAGGCGCTAAGCTGCTCCGGAGCCATTTTATCGAGCACATCCTGCGATTGATGCGGCACATTAGACAAAATGAGACTTTGCCCAAAAACCACCGCAATAATGGCGCCAAACGAGTTAAAAGTTTGGGCAAGATTAAGCCGGAAGTGACCGCCGCTTTCTGGTCCTAAGACGGTAACAAACGGGTTTGCCGCGGTTTCTAAACACCCTAAGCCTGCAGCAATAATAAACAGGCCAATCAGGAATAAAGTGTAATTCATAACTTCAGCGGCGGGCCAGAATAGCGCGGCGCCAAAAGCATATAAGAACAGTCCGGTAATAATGCCGGCTTTATAACTTAACTTTTTCATCAAAATTCCGGCCGGAATGGGAATGACGAAATAGCCGAAATAAAAGGCGGATTGAATCAGTCCAGCCTGGAAGTTGGTTAAGGTGAAGGCTTGTTGAAATTGTGGTAATAAAATATCGTTGAGATTATTTGCGACCGCCCAAAGAAAAAACAGCGAGCACAGCAGGGCGAAGGGAATAATGTAGCGCTTGCTTTGTCCTGTCTCTACCGCACGAAAACTCTGCGTTTGTATTGTTGTGTTTCCCATAGCATCCTCATTGGTTCAGAAGCGTGTTCAGCAGCCGGTTTATGCCCACCAGACCGCAAAAATCAGGCGAGCTCTTGTGACGACATCAACAGTGAAATAAACATCACGGAGTGAACTCATGAATTCATTTTCAAATTAAAAAAGCCTTTTAATATGATAGCGGTCACACTTCGTATCCCCTCGGTGGTTTTATGTGATTATCATCACTTTAATAATCATAAAAACATGACCGTTTGAGAAAGTTAATTGTAAAACCCACAGGGTCGATGACCGATTTATTTTATTATGTGGAAAACGGGCAGTTGTTAAAACTATCAGTAAAATGCCCGTTTTTAAATCTATTAGTAAGAACGGGCATTTTTCAGAAAGCAAAAATCAATGAACGGTTGTTTTTATACTGAAATAAGTGAGAGGAATCACAGAACCGGCGGATGTAAATTCCTTTCTGCTTATTCGGGATGATGATGGTGAGTAATTATTTGAGCTATTCAACAGCGTCGGAGCGTCATCTCCGGCGAGCCGTCTGTTGTCGCATTGCGCATCATAAAGAGAGGTAAAGAATGGAACGAAATAGACTGGCCCGGCAGATTATTGATACCTGCCTGGAAATGACCCGCCTGGGGTTAAATCAGGGAACCGCCGGTAACGTGAGCGTGCGTTATCAAGGGGGGATGCTGATCACGCCAACGGGTATTCCTTACGAAAAGCTGACGGAAGCGCACATTGTGTATATCGATGCCGAAGGTCAGCATGAACAGGGCAAACTGCCGTCCAGCGAGTGGCGTTTTCATATGGCGGCTTATCAGACGCGGCCTGATGCTCACGCGGTGGTACATAATCATGCGGTTCACTCTACGGCGGTGTCGATCCTCAATCGTCCCATTCCCGCCATTCACTATATGATTGCGGCGGCGGGCGGCAATTCTATCCCCTGCGCGCCCTACGCCACGTTTGGTACCCGCGAGCTGTCTGAACATGTGGCCGTGGCGCTGAAAAACCGCAAAGCGACGCTGCTGCAGCACCATGGCCTGATCGCTTGTGAAGAGAATCTGGAGAAGGCCCTGTGGCTGGCGCATGAAGTTGAGGTGCTGGCGCAGCTTTATCTCAGCACTCTGGCCATCACCGACCCGGTGCCGGTTCTTGGCGACGAGGCCATTGCTATCGTGCTGGAGAAATTCAAAACCTACGGATTGCGTATCGAGGAGTGATGCCGTAAGCGAAGGCTTCTGCCGGCTGCTTCCGGGAGATGTGCTGGGCTGATACCCCGGCGCTGTTATTTCCCGGCTTGCGCTGCGCTTAGCCGGGCTACGGGCTGCCCCTCTGTGCTTTGCTCCCGGGGGCGGGCAAGCGCCTGCCCAGGCTACGGGCTCACCGTCGTCTGCGGTAGCCCGGGTAAGGCGTAAGCCGCGACCCGGGGAATGCGCTCACCGTCTGCGGGCCGGTAGCCGGGACAGATGCGCAGCATCGCCTGCGGGAAGCCGCGCGCACCGCGGCCCGGCGCTACCAGGACAGCCGCAGCTGCTGCAGGTTGCCGTCCAGCTGTAAATCGGTTTGCAGGCGCGCGATGTCCCGGCAGGTGAAGGCCATCTCTTTCTGTTCTTCCAGCTTCTTGCGCCACTTCTCCGGCACGTCCGCCAGCCGCGCGTAGATTCCTTCCAGATCCTGGAAATCGGTTAACAGCTGGGCGGCGCTTTTCGGCCCAATGCCCGCCACGCCGGGAACCTTTGAACTGCTGATGCCCGCCAGCCCCCAGTAGTCAGGCAACTGCTCCGGCGTCACGCCAAACTCTTTGGCGATAAACGGCGCGTCGAGCCAGCGCTTCTGGAAATAGTCGCGGATGCGAATCGTCGGCGACAGCAGCTGGCAGTAGCCTTTGTCGGTTGAAACGATGGTTGCCTGATGGCCGGCCTGCGCCACCTTTACCGCCAGGGTTGCGGCGAGATCGTCAGCTTCGCTGCCGCTGAGCGCCCAGCAGCGAAACCCGCGCTGCTCAAACGCCGCCCGCAGCGCGGGCATTTCCGCTTCGAGGGGCTCCGGCATCGGCGCGCGCCCGGCTTTATAATCGGGCAGACGCTGATGTCGCCAGCCGTGGCCGCGGTCTTCATCATCAAATACCGCCACCACGTGGGTTGGCTGGCTATGGACCACCAGCTGTTCAAGCGCATGCAGGCAGGTGTCGACGCAGGGTGACCCCTGCACCGCGTGGATGCGGCGAATCAGATTAAGTGCGTCGACGATTAACAGATGAACGGCCACGGATATCCTCATAAATAGGCTCTTATTGCAGTGCCATTCAGGGTAACATCGCCGCGCGGATGAGGCTATTGGCGCCAGGGAAATCAGGAAGATGACTCGCAGTTTCCGGCTAATCAACGTGCATCAGCAGGCCGAGATCGCTATTGGTGGCTTCGCCGTACCAGACCGCCTCGCGCACCGAAACCGGTTTGTGGATAAGCCCCAGGGCGTAAAAGCGATCGGCGATACTTTGTTGGGCACGAATCACGTTGAGATCCATCGGCCGCGGACGATGGCTGCGGCGCGATAAGGCGCGCGTCAGAGAGGCGGCATTAAGCCCCAGCTCCGCGGAGAGCAGTCCGGCGGCTTGCTCCCGGTGCTGGTCAATAAACTGGCCGGTCTGCGCCAGTTCGGCTAACAGGCGCTGCATGATATCGCTATTGCGGCTGGCGTAGTCGCGGCGCGACAGGTAGAACTGGTGGTTATTGACGCGCCCCTCGCCGCTGGCAACAACCCGTAATTCGCCGCTATATTCCGCGTCGCTGAGCAGCGGATCCCACATCATCCAGGCGTCCACCGCCAGGTAATCGCTGGCGGTCAGCGGATATTTCGGCGGAATATAGACCACTTTGACGTCGTTTAATGCCAGCCCGGCCTCTTCCAGGATATGCAGCAGCAGCCAGTGCACGTTAGAACCTTTATTCAGCGCGATACGCTTGCCGCGCAGGTCGGTAAGGGTGCGAATGTCGCTGTGTTGCGGGACGACCATCGCCACGCTTTGCGGCGCGGGCGGTTCCCAGGCGACGTAGACCAGCTCGCTGTTATTGGCCTGCGCGAAAACCGGCGGCGCTTCGCCGGTGGTGCCAAAATCGATCTCATCGCAGGCGAGAGCGTGCAGCAGCTGCGGCCCGGCGGGGAACTCGCTCCACAGCACGCTGACGCCGCGGCAGGCAAAGGCTTGCTCAAGACTTCGCCGCGCTTTCAGGATGCCAAGATTGCCGAAGTGCTGGAAGCCGATGCGCAGTTCCCGGTCGCGAGAGACCTTTTTGACCGCCGCGCTGTAGCGGGGCTCCTGACGGCGGCGGCTTTTAATGATGCCTAAATTTGCCAGCTGCGTGCGCAGCGCGTGGCGGCTGATACCGAGCAGCGCCGCGGCCTGGCTTTGATTATCATCACTGTGGGCCATTGCGCCGCGTATCAGTGCCCCGGTGACTCTTTCCCACAGCGGCTCGCCCGGCAGGGAAAGCTGACGACGAATAAAATCGTCGAGCTCATTATCGCCCGCCGCCGAGGGCTCATTGTTCAGCGTCGTCAGCCGGAGCTGGGCGGGGCCGATCTCCTCTTCTTTACTCAGCAATACCGCGTTATGCAGGGTGTTTTCCAGCTCGCGAATATTGCCCGGCCAGGGGTACTCCATCAGCCTTGCCAGCGTCTCCGGGGCCAGATGACGAGCCGGGCGGCCCAGGCGGCGGGCGTAGAGCGAGAGAAAATGGTCCGCCAGTACGGGAATATCCTGGCGACGCTGGCGCAGCGGCGGCAGCGGGACGAGAGCGATATTCAGGCGATAGTAGAGGTCTTCGCGGAAACGACGCTCGCGGATGGCCTGCATCAGGTCCACGTGGGTGGCGGCGATCACCCGCACGTCCACCTTAATGGCCTTGCGCGAGCCGACGCGGGTGATTTCGCGCTCCTGCAGAACGCGCAGCAGTTTGACCTGAAGCGGCAGGCTAAGCTCGCCGATTTCATCGAGCAGCAGGGTGCCACCCTCCGCCGCCTCGAACCAGCCGGGATGGCCTTGTACCGCGCCGGTAAACGCCCCTTTTTCATGGCCGAACAGCTCCGCTTCCGCCAGGCTTTCGCTGAGCGCGCCGCAGTTGACGGCCAGAAATGGCCGGTGGCGGCGCGGGCTATGGTGATGCAGGTAGCGGGCGACGACCTCCTTACCGGTGCCGGTTTCGCCGACAATCAGCACGGTCGCCTCGGTGGGGGCCAGTTTATCCAGCAGGCTCTGAAACGCTTTTGACGCCGGGTCGATCAGCGCGGGCGTAGAGGATGGAAATTCAGGGTTCAGCATGGTGACCTCCGGTATTTGATGTCCTGAAGTTATCCTGTGCCGGGGACGGAAACCAGAGGGCTAACTCGCCGGTCTGTTGCAAATGCCGCAGTCCGGACGCATTGGCTGCGGCATTTGCAACAGCGGCGTGAGGTTCGGTTTTTTGTAACTCACTGAATTTATATTGTTAATTTTTTATTCACCATTGGCACGATTATCGCTAACACTTATATAACCAAATTAAAACAACTCTTCGATAAATATCGGATATGGTTATATAGGAAATGGATAATGACGCAAAAAACCGACGATAAAATCAACGTGTTCTGGTTTCTGCCCACCCACGGCGATGGCCGCTATCTGGGCACCTCGGAGGGCGGGCGCCCGGTTGATTTGCCTTACCTGCAGCAGGTGGCGCTGGCGGCCGACAGCCTCGGCTACTACGGCGTGCTGATCCCAACGGGGAAAAGCTGCGAAGACTCCTGGCTGGTGGCCTCGGCGCTGGCGCCGCTGACCCGCCGCTTGCGCTATCTGGTGGCCGTTCGTCCGGGCCTGCAGCCGCCGACGCTGGCGGCGAGGATGGCGACGACGCTCGACCGCCTGTCGGGCGGTCGGCTGCTGATTAACGTGGTGACCGGCGGCGATCCGGTGGAGAACAAAGGCGACGGTATTTTCCTCAGCCACGGCGAACGCTATCAGGTCACCCGCGAATTTCTCGACGTCTACTCGCGCCTGCTGAAAGGGGAAAAGGTGGATTATCACGGCGATCATATCCACGTGGAAGGCGCGGAAGTGCTGTTTCCGCCGGTACAGGAAAACGGCCCGCCGCTGTTTTTTGGCGGCTCCTCTGAGGAAGCCATCGACGTCGCCGCCGATCAAATCGATACCTACCTGACCTGGGGGGAGCCGCCGGCGCTGGTGGCCGAAAAGCTGGCGGTAGTGCGCGAGCGCGCCGCCGCCCGGGGCCGCACGTTGCAGTACGGGATTCGTCTGCATGTGATTGTTCGCGAAACCGAAGAGGAGGCGTGGGCCGCCGCCGATCGGCTGATTTCACACCTTGATGACGAAACTATCGCCCAGGCGCAGAAAATTTTTGCCCGTATGGACTCCACCGGCCAGGCGCGAATGAGTTCGCTGCATAAAGGATCGCGCGACAATCTGCGTATTGCGCCGAACCTGTGGGCGGGCGTGGGGCTGGTGCGCGGCGGGGCCGGGACGGCGCTGGTCGGCAATCCGCAGCAGGTGGCAGAACGCATTCGTGAATATCAGGCGCTCGGTATCACCAACTTTATCTTCTCCGGCTACCCGCATCTGGAAGAAGCCCATCGTTTCGCTGACCTGGTCATGCCGCTATTGCCGCTGGCAGGCCACGATCAGCCGAAGGCGCGTAGCGTCAATACCGGCCCGTTTGGCGAAACCATCGGCGGCGATAAGCGTCCGGTGAAACAGGTCAGCGCAAGCTGAGGAGGCGCGTATGTTACACCGATTTGTGAAGGCGGTGGGCTATGCAAACTGAACCGCACGTGGTGATTGTTGGCGGCGGATTTAGCGGTGCGGCGGTGGCTATTCATCTCCTGCGCCTGGCGCCGGTTGGCGTGCGGGTCACGCTGCTGGAGCCGCGCGAGGTGCCCGGCGCGGGCGTGGCCTACTCCACGACCGAACCGAGCCATCGGATTAACGTTCCTGCCGCGCGGATGCAGCTTGCCGGTGAAGAGGAGGGCGCGTTCGACCGCTGGTACCGCAGCCAGCCTGCTTTTGCAGAAGATCCGCAGGCGCTGCTGGAGGATGGCGCGGTCTATCCGCAGCGCGGTCAGTTTGGCCGCTATGTCGCCCAGCGTTTCGCCGAGGAGGCGCGCGCCAGCGGCGGGCGGCTGAAGCATCTGCGCGAGCAGGCGCTGAGCGTTAATCATGGTGAAGTTATCACCGACGGCGGGCGTCGGCTGCAGGCCGATCTGCTGGTGCTGGCCATCAGCCATCCGCCGCCCTCGCTGCCGACGCTGGCGACGCCGTTCGCAACGCATCCGGCGCTCATCGCTAACCCCTGGCGAGCGGGCGTGCTGGCAACTATCGCCCCGGAAGCGAGCGTCGCGGTCATGGGCACCGGCCTGACGATGGCGGACACCGTCGCGACCCTGACGCGTCTGGGCCATCGGGGGCCGATCGCGGCATTTTCACGCCGCGGGCTGCTGTCCCGCAGCAACCTCAGCGGCAGTAGTGAACCCTGGCCTGGCGAATACGATCGCGGAACGCTGCGCCAGCGGCTGCGGCAAATCCGTCTGGATATCGAGCGCGCGGCGGAGCAGGGACAGGCCTGGCAGGTGGTGCTGGACGCGGTGCGTAATCAGGGGCAGAGCATCTGGCAGGGGCTGACGCTGGCCGATCGCCAGCGTTTCCTGCGTCATTTGCGCAGCTACTGGGACGTTCACCGCTACCGTATCGCTCCGCAGGTCGCCGGGGTTCTTGAGCAGCGCCAGCGCGACGGCAGCCTGCGGGTGCTGGCGGCCAGGCTGACGGCGCTGGAAGGCGACGCGCAAAAGCTGGCGCTAACCCTGGCTCCCCGGCGCGGTGAAACGCTGCGGGTGAGCGCTGACCACTTTATTTTAACCACCGGCCCGGCGCACGGCGGGTTGACCGACAGCCAGCCGCTGCTGCGTCAGCTAAGCCAGCGTGGGCTGATTCGCGCCGATGCGTTCGGCCTTGGCCTGGACGTCGATCGCCGCTCGCGGGCGATAGGCCGGGAAGGGCGGATTACGCCCAATCTGCTGGTTTCCGGACCCGCCGCGCGGGCCTGTTTCGGAGAATTAATGGGGCTGCCGCAGGTGGCCGACCATGCCGCCGCCGTGGCCGACGAAGCGCTGCGGACCCTGGGTGTCAAACAATCCGCCCGATGTCCGGCGTTCTGAACGCCTTTTATCCCCTGATTCCTTTAATGATTATGCGTGCGTCCCGACAGCGGGGCGCGCCGTGGAGAGTGCTATGTCATCACAACGTGAAATTCGTCTGAACGCTTTTGATATGAACTGCGTCGGCCATCAGTCGCCGGGGCTGTGGGCCCATCCGCGCGACCGCTCCTGGCAGTATAAAGACCTTGAGTATTGGGTCGACCTGGCGCGTCTGCTGGAGCGGGGCAAGTTTGACGGGTTATTTATCGCCGATGTGCTGGGCGTCTATGACGTGCTGAACGGCAACGGCGATGCGGCGATCCGCCAGGCGGCGCAGGTGCCGGTCAACGATCCGCTGGCGCTGATTACGCCGATGGCGCTGGTGACGGAGCATCTGGGATTCGGCCTGACCGCTTCGCTCTCTTTTGAGCATCCCTATCCGTTCGCCCGCCGTCTTTCAACCCTCGACCATCTGACGAAGGGGCGAGTGGGCTGGAATATCGTGACCTCCTATCTTGAGAGCGGGGCGCGTAATATTGGCCAGAAAGCGCAGACCGACCACGACGCCCGCTACGACTACGCCGATGAATATCTGGAGGTGGTCTATAAGCTGCTGGAGGGGAGCTGGGAGGATGGCGCGGTGCTGCGCGACAGGGAACGTAAGATCTTCAGCGATCCGCGAAAAATTCACCCGATTAACCATCAGGGGAACTTCTTCTCGGTGCCGGGGATCCACCTCTGCGAGCCGTCGCCGCAGCGGACGCCGGTGCTCTATCAGGCTGGCGCCTCCAGCCGCGGCAAGCAGTTTGCCGCCGGCCACGCGGAGTGCGTATTTGTCGGCGCGCCGTCGAAAGTGCTGCTGAAAAAGACGGTGGCGGATATTCGCCGTCGCGCCGGGGAAGCCGGGCGCGATCCGCGCAGCATCCTGATCTTCAATATGCAGACGGTCATCGTCGGCGAAACCGACCGTGAAGCTCAGGCTAAATGGCAGGAGTATAAACCGTACGTCAGCTACGAAGGGGCGCTGGCGCTGCTCTCCGGCTGGACCGGCATCGACCTTGGTCAGTATCAGCCGGATCAGGTGCTGGAGTATCTGCATACCAACGCGATTCAGTCGATGGTAGAGGCGTTTTCCACCGCCGATCCGAACAGCCAGTGGACCGTGCAGAAGCTGGCGGACTGGGCGGGGATCGGCGGCTTCGGGCCGCTGGTGGTCGGCAGCCCGCAGACGGTCGCCGATGAGCTGCAGTCCTGGGTCGAAGAGACCGACGTCGATGGGTTTAACCTCGCCTATGCGGTGACCCACGAAACCTTCCGCGACGTGGTGGATTTGCTGGTTCCGGAGCTGCAAAAGCGCGGCGTGTTTAAGCAGGAGTATCGCGAGGGAACCCTGCGCGAGAAGCTGTTTGGCGCCGGCCCGCGGCTGGCTGCGCCGCATCCGGGCGCAGGCTATCGCTACGGCGCGCAGGTCGCGGTCGGAAGTGAAGAGAAGGTGAGTTAATTTTGCCGGCGCCCCTATCCCCGAAGGGTGAAGGGCTGAACTGTAGGGCGGGAGGTTTTTCCCGGAGGCGGCGCTTGACGCGCCGGGTCCACCACCGTCTGCGGGCCGGTAGCCCGGGTAAGGCGCCTGCGCGCGACCCGGGAAGGGAAGGCTTACTGCTTATCCAGCGACCAGGTCGCGCTGCGAACATCGACTTTCACCGGCAGCAGGCCGATACGGGTGAAGGTATCCGCCAGCGCCTGCTGTTCGTTATAGACCGCAGGCGTCATACGCTCGGCGCCATAAGGCAGACGCGCCAGCGTCTTCAGCCAGATAGCCTTATCCAGCCCGGTTGAGGTGGAGAGGATCCCGGCGGCATCGTCCCGATGACCGTTGGCCCATTCGCTCAGTTTACCCAGCTCATCCACCACCTGCTTTGCGGTATCCGGATAGGTGTCGGCAAATTTGCGGCTGGCCAGGTAGAAGGTGTAGTGCGGCACCAGCCCTTCGGCATTGCCAATCTGTCGCGCTTTGGCGTTCGTTTCCACTTCGGCGAGGAACGGATCCCAGATAACCCAGGCGTCAATGGCGCCGCGCTGGAAGGCGGCGCGGGCGTCAGCAGGCGGCAGATAGACCGGCGTGATATCTTTATAGCTCAGCCCGGCTTTCTCCAGCGCGGTCACCAGCAGGTAGTTTACGTCGGAGCCTTTATTGAGCCCCACACGCTTGCCCTTAAGATCGGCCACGCTCTTAATTGCCGAGTTTTCCGCCACCACGATGGCCTCGGTTTTTGGGTTCGCCGGGGAGTGGGCTAAATAGACCAGATCCGCCTGCGCCGCCTGGGCAAAGGCCGGCGGCGCATCGCCGGTGGCGGCGAGGTCGATGCTGCCGACGTTCAGCCCTTCCAGCATCTGCGGCCCGGCGGGAAATTCAATCCAGCGGACGGCGATACCCTGCTTTTTGAAGCTTTCATCGAGGGTGCCGCGATATTTAAGCAGCGCGAAGATATTAGCTTTCTGATAACCGATATTCACGGTCTCCGGCGCTTTCGCCAGCGCGGAAGCGGATAAGCCTGCCAGCAGTAGCAGCAGCGCCGGGCGGGATAATCTGAGCATGATTTGTTCTCCTTGAGCGGTTTTTCCGTAAGGTAACAAATCGTCTTTATAACTAATAAATAACTAAATTATCATTTATATAACATAAATGAAGGAGGAGGGCAGGGAAAGGAAGCCCGGCATGCCGCAGCATACCGGGAAGGGGCATTAATCGCAGGCGACAATCTTCATTGCCAGGCCGCCGCGCGAGGTTTCGCGATATTTGGCGTTCATATCTTTGCCCGTTTCGTACATGGTCTCGATGACTTTATCGAGGCACACCCGCGGCTCGCTGGTGCGGCGCAGGGCCATACGCGCGGCGTTGACCGCCTTGACCGCAGCGATAGCGTTACGCTCGATGCAAGGCACCTGCACCTGGCCGGCAACCGGATCGCAGGTGAGGCCGAGGTTGTGCTCCATACCAATTTCCGCCGCGATGCATACCTGACCCGGGCTGCCGCCAAGCAGTTCAGCCAGTCCGGCCGCCGCCATTGAACAGGCTACGCCGACTTCACCCTGGCAGCCCACTTCGGCACCGGAAATTGAGGCGTTCATCTTATAGAGCGAGCCAATGGCGCTGGTGACCAGCATATAGCGCGCCAGCGAATTGGCGTTCACTTTGCGGATGAATTTGTCGTAGTAGGCCAGCACCGCAGGTACGATACCGCAGGCGCCGTTGGTCGGCGCGGTCACGACGCGTCCGCCGGCGGCGTTCTCTTCGTTAACTGCCAGGGCGAACATGTTAATCCAGTCAACCACCGCCATCGGGTCGCTGTTGGTGTTGTCCTGGCTTACCAGCATCCGGCGCAGCGCAGCGGCGCGACGCGGCACCCGCAGCTTGCCCGGCAGAACCCCCTCGGTGGTGATGCCGCGCTCAATTCCGCTGCTCATCACTTCCCAGACCGCGGCAAAATGCTGCTCCAGCGCTTCTTTACTGTGCAGCGCCAGCTCGTTTTGCATCATCAGGCCGGAGAGCGATAGCCCGCTTTCGCGGCAGTGGCGCTGCAGATCGGCGGCGTTTTTATACGGATAAGGGACCGCGACCGGCGCTTCGGCGGTCACGCCGAAATGGTCTTCATCGACGATAAACCCGCCGCCGATGGAGTAATACGTCTGGCTGTAGAGAACCTTCTCGCCGCCGAGGGCGGTAATACGCATGCCGTTTTCATGCCGCGACAGGTTGTCGGCGTGGAAATTCATGCACTGATCGACCGGGAACGCCACTTCCTGCTGGCCGTTTGCCAGCATCAGGCGGCCATGGGTGTTAACGTCCTGGATAAAGCCGGGAATCGCGTCGATGTCGACGGTATCCGGCAGGTTGCCCGCGAGGCCCATAATAATTGCGATGTCGGTATGGTGGCCTTTACCGGTCAGGGAAAGGGATCCGTAGACATCGACGACGACTTTGGTTACCTCGGGAAGCAGCCCGCGCTCAATAAGATCGTCCGTGAATTGTTTGCCCGCTTTCATCGGTCCAACGGTGTGGGAGCTGGAAGGGCCAATGCCGATTTTAAAAATATCGAATACGCTGATCATGATGCATCCAGTGCTGTCGGGAGGCGCGCCGCCGTTAAGCGGCGCGGGGGATATTAGCTAAACAGAGAGTAGAAAATCGCGGAGATAGCAATCAGGCCCATAATCACCACGAAAACGTTGCTGACGTGGCCGCTGTATTTACGCATCGCCGGGACTTTCTGAATCGCGTACATCGGCATCAGGAACAGAATCATCGCGATAATCGGGCCGCCCAGGGTTTCGATCATCCCAAGGATGCTGGGGTTCAGCGTCGCCACAATCCAGGTGGTGACCAGCATGAACAGGGCGGTGATTTTGTTCAGTTTATTGATTTCGATGGACTTGCCTTTACCGCGCAGGGATTTAATCACCATGCCGTTAAAGCCTTCGCGAGCGCCCAGGTAGTGGCCAAGGAAGGATTTAGTGATGGCGATCATCGCAATGATCGGCGCCATCCAGGCGATGATCGGCGCGTTAAAGTGATTCGCCAGGTAAGACAGAATCGAGATGTTCTGATCTTTCGCCGCCGCCAGATCCGCCGGGGAGAGGCTCAGTACGCAGCTGAAGACGAAGAACATGACGGTCAGCACCATCATGATGTGCGCGCGGGCCAGAATGCTGGAACATTTTTTCTCTGCGCCCTGGCCGTACTCTTCGCGTTTCGCGACGGCGAAGGAGGAGATGATCGGCGAGTGGTTAAAAGAAAACACCATCACCGGAATCGCCAGCCACAGGGTCATCCACAGGCCGTTGCCGGTCGCGGTCGCGCTGCTCAGGGAGAGGGTTTCCAGCGCCGCGCCGTTCCACTGCGGGATCAGGTAAAAGGCCAGAATCATCAGCGCGACCACAAACGGGAACACCAGCACGCTCATCGCTTTCACAATCATCTGCTCGCCGAAGCGCACGATGGTCATCATGCCGACAATCAGAATCAGGGAAAGAATGGCGCGAGGCGGCGGCGTGATATGCAGCTGGTGCGCCATAAAGCTTTCCACGGTGTTGGTGATCGCCACGCTGTAGACCAGCAGAATCGGGTAGATGGCGAAGAAGTAGAGCAGGGTAATCAGCTTACCTGCGCCAACGCCGAAATGCTCTTCGACCACTTCGGTGATGTCTTCGCCCGGATTCTTACCGGACAGCACGAAACGGGTCATCCCGCGGTGGGCGAAGAAGGTCATCGGGAAGGCCAGAATCGCCATGATGATCAGCGGGATCATGCCGCCGACGCCGGCGTTGATCGGCAGAAACAGGACGCCCGCGCCGATAGCCGTGCCGTACAGGCCCAGCATCCACATGGTGTCCGTCTTACGCCAACCGCTACGGGTAGCATCCGAAACGATGGTGCTGGTTTGAGTGGTTTCCATCTGTATCTCCTGGAGGAAGCAACAAAATCTATTGAATAAAAAAGACCAAATAATATGAAATTCGTTTGTTTACGGTTTTTTAGGCATTTTCTCCGTAACAATTGGTGCGGGAAGATACATTTATATGGTGAATGCATCAGTGATCGCGATCTCAAATGCAATAATCCACTTTAAATGTAAGCAATTTTAGTCCAACAGCCTGTTTCTGGTGATCAGCCAGAGATTTGTGGCGCGGAGGCTATCATTTTCAGCATATGAGAGAATAGTGGCGCGACGTAATAACGAGGTTTTTACTGTAAAAATGCGAAGTTCTCGACGTTTTTACGTTAAAAGGCGTTTTTCCTGGTGATATTTATTGCAGTTTTTGGAAACGCAAACGATTGGCTTTTGTAAAGGCGATACTAAAAATTCATAAAAGGAATGATTTATCTGGAAAGCATACGGGCGAACGGATAAGCGAAAAGCGGAGAAAGAGTGCGGCCCGGGCGGGGAGAAATAGCCCGGGGGCGTAAGCCGCCGCCCGGGAGAAGAGCAGAAGAGAACTCAGGAACAGATTTCGTAGCAGGGGATGTAAGCGGTGCCGCCCGGCAGCTTCATACGATGCTGGGCCACAAAGCCCTGCAGCAGATCGTCCATGCGGCGCATCATTGCCGGGTCGCCGTGAATCTTATACGGGCCGAATTTCTCGATAGCCTGGATACCCACCTCTTTAACGTTACCGGCGACGATACCGGAGAAGGCGCGGCGGAGATCCGCTGCCAGCACTTCCACCGGCTGGTCCGGATAGAGCTTAAGATTGGCCATATTCTCATGGGTCGGATCGAACGGCATCTGCAGGTCCGGCGCAATGCGCATCGACCAGTTGAAGCTATAAGCGTCGCCGGTCTCGCGGCGATTCTCTTTCACCATCGGCATCGCTTTTTTCATCTGCCGGGCCACTTCCGCGGCGTCGTCAACGATAATGCGATAGTGACGACGGGCGGCTTCACCCAGCGTATGGACGATAAACTCGTCCAGCACGCGGAAATAATCGGCACTCTCTTTTGGCCCGGTGAGAATCAGCGGTAGAACCTGCGATTTGTTCGACGGGTGCATCAAAATGCCCAGCAGATAGAGCAGTTCTTCCGCCGTGCCCACGCCGCCCGGGAAGATGATGATGCCGTGGGCGATACGTACGAACGCCTCCAGACGTTTTTCGATATCCGGCATGATGATCAGTTCGTTCACCAGCGGATTCGGCGGCTCGGCGGCGATAATCGACGGCTCGGTCATCCCGATAAAGCGGCTGTCTCTGTAACGCTGCTGCGCGTGGCCGACGGCGGCGCCTTTCATCGGCGCTTCCATCGCGCCCGGTCCACAGCCGGTGCAGATGTTAAGCTCGCGCAGACCCAGCTGGGTGCCAACGCGGCGGGCGTACAGATATTCGTTTTCGTTAATCGAGTGGCCGCCCCAGCAGACAATCATATTTGGCGCTTCGCCAACGTGCAGGGCGCGGGCGTTACGCAAAATGGAGAAGACCAGGTTGGTGATATGCACCGAGCTTTCAAGATCGAGGTTCGGGAAGCGGACGGTGTTGTGGATCTGGCCGTAGACGAACAGGATATCGCGCAGTACGGCAAACAGGTTGGCCTGCAGGGAACGGATAATACGCCCGTCAACGAAAGCGTCTTCCGGCGGGTTGATCAGTTCCAGCTTCACGCCGCGTTCGCGACGCAGCACGTTAATATCGAAGTTTTCAAAACGAGACAGAAGCTCCTTGCTGTTATCGGTCAGGCTCCCCGAGTTGAGCACAGCAAGCGAGCAGTTGCGAAAGAGTTGATACAGGTCACTGCTGGCGGTGCGTTTAAGCATATCCACTTCCAGCTGCGACAGCATATCCATTGAACCAAGCGGGCTAACATGTGTAATCAAGTGAACTCCTTACAGGACGATTATCGTCTTCCTGTGATTACAATAGCCCTGCTGATGGCGTTTTCACAACCTTGCGCGCGGGTTAACGCACGCAAATTGTGAAAATGTTGATTATTGACGGGCGAGGCGACCGGTGGCCGGCACAAAATCGGTATTGCTGCGCCACGGGTTGATGTCCAGACCGCCGCGTCGCGTGTAGCGCGCATAAACCGAAAGGGCTTCCGGCTGGCAGAAACGCTGAATATCGTTAAAGATGCGCTCTACGCACTGCTCGTGGAATTCGTTGTGATGGCGGAATGACACCAGATAGCGCAGCAGCTTTTCGCGATCGATTTTCGCCCCGCGATACTGGATTTGCACCGACCCCCAGTCTGGCTGGTGGGTAATCAGGCAGTTGGACTTCAGCAGATGGCTGACCAGGGTCTCTTCGACCACTTTGCCGGCCGCGGCATCCTGCAGGTAATCGGCGCTGAACTGGTAATTATCGATTTCAATATCCTGGTCGTCGATGCAGGTGCCATGCAGATGAGCGACCGGCTGGCCTTCGAGCTCATCGAGGCGATACAGCGCTACCTTCACTTCTCCTTGCGCACAGGCGCTGAGATCGCGCGCCAGCGTCGCCTCGACCGCCTGCCAGTCGGCAAAGCGCGTCTGGTTAAAGCTGTTGAGATAGAGCTTAAAGCTTTTTGATTCCACCAGGTTTACGGTGGTATCGCTGAGCTCCACGTGGCCCACGGCGACCTGCGGCAGGCCTTTGGCGTTCAGCCAGGAGAGCTCATACAGCGTCCAGATATCGGCGCCGTGAAACGGCAGGTTATCGGCGTGCAGATCCAGCGGGTCGCGGTTCAGGCTGCGCGGGACGCCCTGAAGCAGGCTGGCGTCGTAGGTATCGCGGTAATCGGTTGATTTTCCGAGCGTCAGGCCGGCCAGCGCCTGATGATTATCGTAAGAAGACATGTTTCACCATAGTTAAAGCGGTTACACTATATGCCAAGTGTATCCTGTCTAACGTGAAGAGAGAAACCGGTGGACCAGCAAACCGCAGAAGCGCTACAAGCATTTACCCAACGTTATTGTGAGGCGTGGCAGCAGCAGCGCTCCAGCCTGCCGCGCAGCGAAGAGCTTTACGGTATCCCGTCGCCGTGCGTCAACGGCACGGATGATGACGGCGTTTTCTGGCAGCCGCAGCCGTTTTCATTAGAACAAAACATTCACGCGGTTGAACGGGCGCTGGAGATTGTGGTACAACAACCGCTTCATGCTTATTATACCACTCAGTTTGCCGGTGATATGCAGGCGCGTTTTGCCGATGAAACCATGACGCTGCTGCAAACCTGGAGCCCGGATGATTTCCAGCGGGTGCAGGAGAATCTGATTGGTCATCTGCTGGTGCAAAAGCGTTTGAAGCTGTCGCCCACGCTGTTTATCGCCACGCTGGACAGCGAACTGGAGGTCATTTCGGTCTGTAATATGAGCGGTGAAGTGATCAAAGAGACCCTCGGCACCCGAAAACGGACGACCCTTTCTCCCTCGCTTGCGAGTTTCCTTAATTCCCTTAAGCCAGTTCTGTAATCCACAGTACCCAAACTTTTGTGAGAGATCTCTTACAAGACCTGTAAGAGATCGTCATCATTTAAGCCGATCCTTCAGGCGGCGTATTTTAAGAAATATAATATTTTTCAAGTGATTAATGATTTTCTCATTAAGGATACTGACGATTAATCTTAAGATATTGCCTTAACAAGGGTTGTAAGACAGGGCGGAATCAGGGATTCTATACGCATCGACAGGGAGTTGATAAACGAAGTGAACATCAGGATGATGACGCTTCTGCAGGACCCGCCGGGATGGCGTTGCAAGGACAGGCTTCAGGATGAAGCACAGGATAACGCAGGATTGCGTAAAAGGACACCTCCAGGAAGGAGAACGAGAGCCGAGCGGGACGTTCGGTGGATCAGGAAGATCAGGATAGACTTAAGGATGAGTTATTTCGCATCGGGGTGGTGTGAAAGCAGGATGCAACTGTTTATGGATGAACATGGTCAGGAGACCTCAGGAAAAGTTTTCAAGGACGAGCAGGGAGCACCAATGTAGCTGGATTGCTGCAAAACGAACCGGGAGCACTGTTTTATACAGTGCTCCCTTTTTTTATTTCTCGTCTGAATTTGCTATTCTGCGCCGGTTTTTAACTCACCGAGGTTTCCCATGACTCTTGACCATCGCGTGCGCGAGCGCCTGCTCGCCATTGAAGCGCTGCTGCGCGAAACGGAACACTGGCAGGATAGTGCCCCCGATAGCCGCGCGTTTGCCAGCGAACAGCCGTTTTGCCTCGACACCATGGAGCCGATTGAATGGCTGCAGTGGGTATTGATTCCGCGTATGCGCCAGCTGCTGGAAAGCGGAATGCCGCTGCCGCAGAACTTCGCCGTTGCCCCCTATTATGAGATGGCCCTCGATAACGCTCACCCCGTACGCGAGCGGTTGCTGGCCGAACTGGTCCTGCTGGATGCGCTGTTTGCCGGCGGCGAAGCCTGATGCTGGAAATTTTATATCAGGACCGTTGGCTGGTCGCGGTAAACAAACCTTCGGGCTGGCTGGTGCACCGTAGCTGGTTGGATCGTGATGAAAAAGTGGTGGTAATGCAGACCGTGCGCGACCAGATAGGCCAGCACGTGTTCACCGCCCATCGTCTCGACAGGCCGACGTCCGGCGTGCTGTTGATGGGGCTATCGAGCGAAGCGGGAAGATTGCTGTCGCAGCAGTTCGAGCAGCATCAAATGCAGAAACGCTATCATGCGATCGCTCGCGGCTGGCTCAACGACGAAGCGGTGCTTGATTATCCGCTGGTTGAGGAGCTGGATAAAATCGCCGATAAGTTCGCTCGCGAAAATAAAGATCCGCAGCCGGCGGTGACGCATTATCGCGGCCTGGTGACGGTAGAGATGCCGGTGGCGACCGGACGTTACCCCACGACCCGCTATAGCCTGGTGGAACTGGAACCGAAAACCGGACGTAAACATCAGCTGCGTCGCCATCTTGCCCATCTTCGCCATCCGATTATCGGCGATAGCAAACACGGCGATTTGCGGCAGAATCGCAGCGCGGCGGAACATTTTGGCTGCGATCGGCTGATGCTGCACGCCAGCCAGCTCTCGTTAACGCATCCCTTTACCGGCGAACCGCTGGTCATTCGCGCCGGTCTTGACGACGTCTGGATGCGCGCGCTGTCGCAGTTTGGCTGGCGCGGCCTTCTCCCGCTAAATGAAAGGGTTGAGTTTGCCGACGACTGCGGTCAGGATGAAGAGATACAGGTCAATTCAGGGAGCTAGTCATGGCGGAAGTCGGAATTTTTGTCGGTACAATGTATGGAAATTCGCTCCTGGTCGCCGAAGAGGCGCAGGCTATTTTGAGCGGGCTGGGTCATCAGGCGAAAGTCTTTGAAGATCCTGAAGTCAAAGACTGGGAGTCATATACCGGGAAATATGCGCTGGTGGTGACTTCGACCACCGGGCAGGGTGATTTACCGGACAGTATCGTGCCCTTGTACGAAGGCATCAAAGATATGTATCAGCCGCATTTACGCTATGGCATTATCGCCCTGGGCGATAGCACCTACGCCAACTTCTGCGGCGGCGGTTTGAAGTTTGATGCGTTATTGCAGGAGCAGGGCGGCACGCGCGTGGGCGATATGCTGATGATTGACGCCAGCGAAGATCCGGAACCCGAAAGCGTCTCTAACCCATGGGTAACGCAGTGGGCGACGCTGCTTGACTAAAAAGTTTCGCCCTCTCCCTACAATAGAGGGCGCCCCTTTTATTACTGATGTTCAATGCCAGTGCCAGATTAACGGTCAAAAAGATCGTACCAATTCTCCGCGCGGCTGGCTTCGGGCATTTGCCTTAAAACCTGTGTTATGCCAGGGTCTTTACCGGGCTATTTCACGGGGTCAAGAGAGTTGATTCACACTCCTGTCTTTTGTACCGCCCTCTCCACCTCTCAACGGGCGCGGTTTTTCATTTCCGTGAACCATCCCCCATCTCGTTAGGCATACGCCATAAATCAGATTTGCTCAGCCAGTGAAAGCTGTGTATTTGCACGGTGAGCCCGGCAGCCCCTCTTTTTATACTTTCCCTGCCAGTTCCCAATGCAGTGCCAGATATAACGAAAACAATGAAAAACACTAACACGTCATTCTGAGTACCCTACAGGTTGTGCTGTTCAGAATGAACGTAGCTAACGCTATGATTCAGGAGTGCAACAATGAGTTCATTAAGTCAGGCGGCGAGCGGCGCTGAAAAGCGCACTAATGCTCGCTACTGGATAGTGGTGATGCTGTTTATCGTCACATCCTTCAACTACGGCGACCGCGCCACCTTATCCATTGCCGGATCGGAGATGGCCAAAGATATTGGTCTTGACGCCGTTGGCATGGGTTATGTTTTCTCCGCCTTCTCATGGGCCTACGTTATCGGTCAGATCCCAGGCGGCTGGCTGCTTGACCGCTTCGGTTCAAAACGCGTCTATTTCTGGTCCATTTTTATCTGGTCCATGTTTACCCTGCTGCAGGGCTTCGTCGATATCTTCAGCGGCTTCGGCATTATCGTCGCGCTGTTTACCCTGCGTTTCCTTGTCGGCCTGGCCGAAGCGCCATCTTTCCCCGGAAACAGCCGTATCGTCGCGGCATGGTTCCCGGCGCAGGAGAGGGGCACCGCGGTGGCTATCTTTAACTCCGCGCAATACTTTGCCACCGTTATTTTTGCGCCAATCATGGGTTGGCTGACCCATGAGGTGGGCTGGTCGCACGTGTTCTTCTTTATGGGCGGCCTCGGGATTATCATCAGCTTTGTCTGGCTGAAGGTCATTCATGAACCCAATCAGCATCCGGGCGTGAACCAAAAAGAGCTGGATTACATCGCCGCAGGCGGCGCGCTGATCAACATGGATCAGGCGGCGGCCAAAGCCAAAGTGCCGTTTAGCGTAAAATGGGGGCAAATTAAGCAGCTGCTGGGTTCCCGCATGATGATTGGCGTCTATATCGGACAGTACTGCATCAACGCTTTAACCTATTTCTTTATCACCTGGTTCCCGGTTTATCTGGTGCAGGCGCGCGGCATGTCCATTCTGAAAGCCGGTTTTGTCGCTTCGGTGCCGGCTATCTGCGGCTTCGCGGGCGGCGTGCTCGGCGGGATTATTTCCGACTGGCTGATGCGGCGTACCGGCTCGCTGAACATCGCGCGTAAAACGCCGATCGTGATGGGGATGCTGCTGTCGATGGTGATGGTGTTCTGTAACTACGTCAACGTGGAGTGGATGATCATCGGCTTTATGGCGCTGGCCTTCTTCGGTAAAGGCATCGGTGCGCTGGGCTGGGCGGTGATGGCGGATACGGCGCCGAAAGAGATCAGCGGCCTGAGCGGCGGTCTGTTCAACATGTTCGGCAATATCTCCGGCATCGTGACGCCGATTGCGATTGGCTACATCGTTGGCACCACCGGTTCGTTTAACGGCGCGCTGATTTATGTAGGGGTCCATGCGCTGGTGGCGGTGCTGAGCTATCTGGTTCTGGTCGGCGATATTAAGCGTATTGAACTGAAACCTGTGGCAGGACAATCATCATGACAACGCAATCGAGCCCCGTCATCACGGACATGAAGGTTATCCCGGTGGCCGGGCAGGACAGTATGCTGCTCAATATCGGCGGTGCCCATAACGCGTACTTTACCCGTAATATCGTGGTGCTGACCGACAGCGCCGGCAATACCGGCGTCGGCGAAGCGCCCGGCGGCGAGGTGATTCATCAGACGCTGGTGGAGGCGATCCCGATGGTTTTGGGGCAGGAAATCGCCCGCCTGAATAAAGTGGTTCAGCAGGTGCATAAAGGCAACCAGGCCGCGGATTTTGACACCTTTGGTAAAGGCGCCTGGACGTTCGAACTGCGGGTGAACGCGGTGGCGGCGCTGGAGGCTGCACTGCTGGATCTGTTGGGCAAGGCGCTCAACGTGCCGGTTTGCGAACTGCTGGGACCGGGTAAGCAGCGCGATGCGGTAACCGTGCTGGGCTACCTGTTCTACGTGGGCGATCGTACGAAGACCGATCTGCCCTATCTGGAAAGCACGCCGGGCAGCCACGCGTGGTATCGCCTGCGTCATCAGGAAGCGCTGAACAGCGAGGCGGTGGTGCGGCTGGCGGAAGCCGCGCAGGATCGCTACGGCTTTAAAGATTTCAAACTCAAGGGCGGCGTGCTGCCCGGCGAGCAGGAGATCGAAACCGCCCGCGCGCTGAAGAAGCGTTTCCCGGATGCGCGCATTACGGTCGACCCTAACGGCGCCTGGCTGCTGGATGAAGCCATCGCCCTGTGCAAAGGGCTGAACGATGTGCTGACCTACGCCGAAGACCCCTGCGGCGCCGAGCAGGGCTTTTCCGGCCGCGAAGTGATGGCGGAGTTTCGCCGCGCCACCGGTTTGCCGGTGGCAACTAACATGATCGCCACCAACTGGCGCGAAATGGGCCATGCGGTGATGCTGAACGCCGTGGATATTCCGCTGGCCGATCCGCACTTCTGGACCCTGTCCGGCGCGGTGCGCGTGGCGCAGCTGTGCGATGACTGGGGCCTGACCTGGGGCTGCCATTCCAATAACCACTTTGATATTTCACTGGCCATGTTCACCCACGTCGGCGCGGCGGCGCCGGGTAACCCCACGGCCATTGATACCCACTGGATTTGGCAGGAGGGAGATTGCCGCCTGACCAAAAATCCGCTGGAGATTAAGCACGGAAAAATTGCCGTTCCGGACGCGCCAGGGCTTGGCGTTGAGCTGGACTGGGAGCAGGTACAGAAAGCGCATGAGGCGTATAAAAAGCTGCCCGGCGGCGCGCGTAATGACGCAGGCCCAATGCAGTACCTGATCCCCGGATGGACTTTTGACCGTAAACGCCCCGTTTTCGGCCGTCACTGATTTGAATAAGGACTAAATTATGAGCGCACAATTTTCGACCCCCGTTGTTTCTTCTATGCAGGTCATTCCGGTCGCGGGCCACGACAGCATGCTGATGAACCTGAGCGGCGCGCACGCCCCGTTCTTCACGCGCAATATCGTGGTGATCAAAGATAATTCCGGCCATACCGGCGTCGGTGAAATCCCCGGCGGAGAGAAAATCCGCACCACCCTGGAGGACGCGATCCCGCTGGTGGTCGGTAAGACGCTGGGTGAATACAAAAACGTGCTGACCGCCGTGCGCAATACTTTCGCCGACCGCGACGCCGGTGGACGCGGTTTGCAGACCTTCGATCTGCGTACCACAATTCACGTAGTGACCGGGATCGAAGCGGCGATGCTTGACCTGCTGGGCCAGCATCTGGGCGTGAACGTGGCGTCTCTGCTGGGCGATGGCCAACAGCGCAGCGAAGTGGAAATGCTCGGCTACCTGTTCTTCGTCGGCAACCGTAAAGCCACGCCGCTGCCGTATCAGAGCCAGCCGGATGACAAATGCGACTGGTATCGCCTGCGTCATGATGAAGCGATGACCCCGGATGCGGTGGTGCGCCTTGCGGAAGCGGCGTATGAGAAATATGGCTTTAATGACTTTAAACTGAAAGGCGGCGTACTGGCCGGGGAAGAGGAAGCGGAGTCCATCGTTGCGCTGGCGAAGCGCTTCCCGCAGGCGCGCGTGACCCTCGATCCGAATGGCGCGTGGTCGCTGGATGAAGCGATCAAAATTGGCAAATACCTGAAAGGCTCTCTGGCCTATGCGGAAGATCCGTGCGGCGCAGAACAGGGCTTCTCCGGACGCGAAGTGATGGCGGAGTTCCGCCGCGCCACCGGCCTGCCGACGGCGACCAATATGATCGCGACCGACTGGCGTCAGATGGGCCACACGCTGTCGCTGCAGTCCGTCGATATCCCGCTGGCGGATCCGCACTTCTGGACCATGCAGGGTTCCGTCCGCGTGGCGCAGATGTGCCACGAGTTTGGCCTGACCTGGGGCTCGCACTCTAACAACCACTTTGATATCTCGCTGGCGATGTTTACCCACGTGGCGGCGGCAGCGCCGGGTAAAATTACCGCCATCGACACCCACTGGATCTGGCAGGAGGGTAACCAGCGTCTGACCAAAGAGCCCTTTGAAATTAAAGGCGGGATGGTACAGGTACCGGCGAAACCGGGTCTGGGCGTGGAACTCGATATGGATCAGGTGATGAAAGCCCATGAGCTGTACCAGAAACACGGCCTGGGCGCGCGCGATGACGCGATGGGCATGCAGTATTTGATCCCGAACTGGACGTTTGATAACAAGCGTCCGTGCATGGTGCGCTAAAGAAATAGCGGTCCCTTCGGGGGCCGGTTTCCTGCACGGCGTCGGGTAATCGTTCATTTTAAGGACAGCATATGAAGATAGTGATCGCACCGGATTCATACAAGGAGAGCCTGAGTGCGCTGGATGTCGCAACCGCGATAGAACAAGGTTTTCGGGAAATTTACACCGATGCGGAGTACGTCAAGATGCCGGTTGCCGACGGTGGCGAAGGAACCGTTGAAGCCATGGTTGCCGCGACCCAGGGATGCCGGATTGCGGTCACCGTCACCGGTCCGCTCGGTGAACCCGTGGAGGCCTTCTATGGCCTGTCGGGCGATAGGCAGTGCGCATTTATTGAAATGGCGGCGGCAAGCGGCCTGGAGAGCGTACCGCCGGCGCGGCGAAATCCTTTGCTGACCACTTCATGGGGGACCGGCGAGCTGATTCGCCATGCGCTGGATGCCGGAGTGAGTCAAATTATTATCGGCATCGGCGGCAGCGCGACGAACGACGGCGGCGCCGGGATGGTACAGGCGCTGGGGGCGAAACTGCTGACCAAAGATAACCAGCAGATTGCCGCCGGCGGACGCGCGCTGGAGAGCCTCGCGCGCATCGACGTTAGCGAACTTGATAAACGCCTGGCCGGCTGTCGTATTGACGTCGCTTGCGATGTTACCAACCCGCTGACGGGACCACAGGGCGCGACGGCGGTATTTGGGCCGCAGAAAGGGGCGACGGCGGAGATGATCCCCTGCCTGGACAGCGCGCTGGCCCATTTTGCCGATATTATCCATCGCGATTTAGAACTTGATGTGCTGCATCTTGAAGGTGGCGGGGCGGCGGGGGGAATGGGCGCGGGCCTGTACGCCTTTTGTGGCGCAAAGCTGCGGCCGGGCATTGAGATTGTGACCGATGCGCTCCATCTTGCCGATATCGTGGCGGATGCGGACCTGGTGATCACCGGTGAAGGGCGTATCGATAGCCAGACGATTCACGGCAAAGTGCCAGTTGGCGTGGCGAGGGTGGCAAAACGCTACAACCTGCCGGTCATCGGCATTGCCGGGAGCCTGACGGCTGACGTCGGCGTCGTGCATCAGCACGGCCTGGATGCGGTATTCAGCGTGATTTATTCCGTTTGCACCCTGGAGCAAGCACTGGAAAATGCCGCCGAAAACGTGCGTATGACGGCGAGAAACGTCGCCGCCGTGCTGAAAATGGGCCGGCTATTATAGGTTTTTCCCCGGTCGCGAAGCGCAGACCGGGGCTCGCCTTTTACATCCTCTAAATCCCCAACAGCTTACAGGCTTCGCGCGCGACGTTGTCCATTTCATCCAGCAGCTCCAGAAACTCCGGCTCCATCTCCTCGGCGGCGGTGCCCGCGCGTAGCTGGCTCTCAAGGGTGTGACACAGTTTTTTCAGCCGCGGCACGCCGCTATAGCTACAGCTGCCGTGAAGCTTATGAATGAGATCCAGCACGCCTTCCGGCTGCTCTCCCACCAGCTGTTCTTCTACCTTGTTACGCACCTCCGGCATAAAGGCGAGCAGCATCTGCAGCATTTCCCGCGCCAGATCCGGTTTCATCGCCGCCTGACGCAGCGCCAGCTGCCAGTCGAGGGTGATGTCATGGTTAACGGGCGGCTCAACAGGCTCCGCGGCGACCTGCGGCGGTAGCGTCTTTCCCGGCTGGTAGCGCAGCAGCAGGCTGTAGAGCTTATCCTCCTCAATGGGTTTCGCCAGATAGTCGTTCATCCCCGCGCTAAGTAATTTCTCTCGCTGCCCTTCCAGCGCGTGGGCGGTCACGGCGATCACCGGCGTTTGCTGTTGATGAGGGAGCTGGTGAATCAATTCGCAGGCGCGGATCCCATCCATCTCCGGCATCTGAATATCCATCAGAATCAGATCCTGCTGCGTTTCTCTGGCCCGCTCGACGGCGTGCTGGCCGCTGTCGCAGAGGATAACATGCTGGACTAAATCCTCCAGCAGGGCGCCGATGAGCTTGAGATTCGCCGGATTGTCATCAACGGCCATGACCGTCATCGGAAGCTTCTTACTGTCGGAACGCGGCGGCAGAACCGTCGGCTGCGTCTGGCAGGAGGCCGTCAGCGCCGGCAGTAAGCGCGTTGAGGTCAGTGGCTTAAGCAAACAGGCGGCAATGCCGTCCTGGCGCAGCGTTTCGGCGCTGACCTGAGCGTGGCACGGCAGGGCCAGCACCAGATGATCGGCAAGCTTGCTGGCTCTTTCCAGCTTATCGCGATGCTGGCTCAGGTCGCGTATTGATACGGGAATGCCGGCCAGCAGGATATCGTAGTGAGCATCCGGTAGGGCGGTCATCGTCGGACTGTAAACCACCTCCAGCGGCGTTGTCGCCAGTAGCTCCATCGTACACTGCGCCGCCGCCGCGTTGGCCTCGATATAGGCCAGCTTTTTACCCGCCAGGCACTGGGTTGGCACGCTGTCGGGAACCGCATTGGGGTTGAGGTCGAGGCTGATATGGAACCAGAACGTCGAGCCGCGATTAGGCTGGCTATGGAAGGAGATATCGCCGCCCATCTCTTTCACCAGCCGCTGGGTGATGACCAGCCCAAGTCCGGTTCCGCCGTGGCGACGGGAGATGCTGGCGTCGGCCTGGCGGAACGCCTGGAACAGACGCGACTGATCGCGTTCAGGAATTCCGATACCGGTATCGTGGATCTGGACTTCGATTTGTACCCTTGAGTTGCTGATGGCGCGCTGTTCCACCAGCACGTCGATATTGCCGTGTTCGGTAAACTTGATGGCGTTGCCCATCAGATTGGTAATAATTTGCTGCAGGCGCAGCGGGTCGCCAATGACGTTATCCGGCACATCGTTTTTGATATTCAGCGTCAGCTCCAGCCCCTTATCGTGCGCCGAGTGCGCCAGCAGCGTGACCACCTCGTCCAGCGAAGTGCGTAGCAGGAACGGAATACTCTCCAGAATAAGCTTCCCGGCTTCGAGCTTAGAGAAGTCCAGAACATCGTTAATGATGGCCAGCAGATTATTCGCGGAACGCTCAATGGTAGTCAGGTGATCGCGCTGGGTGGTGTTTAAGTCGGTCTTCAGCGTCAGGCGGGTAAAGCCAATGACGCCGTTGAGCGGCGTGCGCAGTTCATGAGACATATTGGCGAGGAATTCGGATTTGATTCGCGCCGCTTCCTGCGCGCGTTTTTTCGCCAGGTCCAGCTCGACGTTCTGGATTTCCATCTGTTCAAGCGTTTCCCGCAGATCCGATGTCGCCTGATCGACGTTATGCTGCATCTCTTCGTGGTAGGCCGCCAGCGACATAGCCATGGAGTTGATACCGTTTTTCAGCATATCCAGCTCGCCGAGCATAAAGCCTTCGACGCGGCTATCAAGCTGGCCCCGGCGGATGCGGTCAACGGTGTTCACCATATTGCGGATCGGCCCGGTCACGTCGCGCATCAGCCGCCAGCCGAAGATCAGCGCAATACCGATACAGAACAGCATCATCACGCTGGAGATAAAGATCTCTTTGTACTGCTGTAGCCGCACCGATTTGAGATCCATCTCAAGCGCCACGTAGCCCAGCATATTGTCCGGCATCTTGGCATCGCTTCCCGGCGATTCATCCGGTGAATAGCTTTCCGAGATAATAGGGGTACGCAAAATCATCAAATCGCCGTGGCGCACCACGCTCAGGCGGCGGGGAAAGGGTTCCCCTTTTGGCAACTGAAGCTCGCCGGGATCGAGCTGAAAGTTAGAGGTGACAAACAGCCTGTTGTGCGAGTCATAGATGGAAATGGCGCGCACAATATCGGAGTGGCGGCGGTGCAGCACGCTGATGAGCTGCCCGATTGACTCGCGGTTTTGCAAATTCATGCCATATTCACTGGAGACCGCCAGCGGTTCGATAATACTGGCGCCGGCATCCTCCAGCTGGCGCTGTAGGTCGTTATAGCGGTGTGCGACGAAGAAAATACTGAGCAGCAGACCGATCAGGACGGTAGGCGCCAGAATAAGAATCATCATGCGGGCACGAAGGCTGTAGTTGGTCATGCGGTTCCATTATGGGAGAATATACACATCATCTTTCAGGAGGCTGGTGCGTTGTCACTCTGGCTCATCCTGACCGAACTCTTATCCAGAGTCAGTATATTTAATTGAGACAAATCTCTACGATGGCGCAATTCTACTCTGCAAAACGGCGTGTGACGACGCGCCAGATCATAACCGTTACAGTAAATGACCTTGACCCCTTCGGCCAGGGCGTTGCGCGTCATCAGGGTAAGGCGCTGTTTATCAGCGGTTTATTGCCACAGGAGCAGGCTGACGTTGTTGTGGTCGAAGATAAAAAACAGTACGCCCGCGCCCAGGTTAAACGCCGTCTTAGCGATAGCCCGCAGCGGCAGGCGCCGCGCTGCACGCATTTTGGCATCTGCGGCGGGTGCCAGCAGCAGCACGCCAGCATTGAGCTGCAGCAGCAGAGCAAACGCGCCGCGCTCGCGAGGCTCATGAAGCGCGAGGTTGATGACATTATAGCCGCTTCGCCGTGGGGCTATCGCCGCCGGGCGCGTCTGAGCTTGAATTATCAGCCAAAGTCCCAACAATTACAGATGGGCTTCCGCAAGGCTAACGCCAGCGAGATCGTCGATGTGGTGCAGTGCCCCGTTTTGGTGCCCACTCTTGGTGCGCTATTGCCTGCGGTACGTGAATGTCTTAGCGAATTGAAATCGGTGCGTCAGCTTGGCCACGTTGAGCTGGTGCAGGCGGATAACGGCCCGCTGATGGTATTGCGCCATACGGCGGCGCTTCCCGCGGCAGATAAAGAAAAGCTGGAACGTTTTTCGCAATCTCACGGTCTTTCCCTGTACCTCGCCCCGCAAAGCGAGATACTGGAACATATTCGCGGGGAAGCCCCCTGGTATACCTCGGACGGTCTACGCTTAGTGTTCAGTCCGCGCGATTTTATCCAGGTGAACGATGGCGTAAACCAGCTGATGGTGCGCACGGCGCTGGAATGGCTGGATATCCAGCCTCAGGATCGCGTGCTGGACCTCTTTTGCGGCATGGGCAACTTTACCCTGCCGCTGGCGAAGCGTGCGGCGCAGGTGGTTGGCGTTGAAGGGGTTCCCGCGCTGGTGGCGAAGGGCCAGGAGAACGCGGCGTTGAACGGGTTGCATAATGTGACTTTCTTCCATGAAAACCTGGAAGAGGACGTCACCCGCCAGGCGTGGGCGAAGCACGGTTTTGATAAGGTCTTGCTCGACCCGGCGCGCGCCGGCGCGGCGGGCGTTATGTTACATATTATAAAATTAGCGCCGCGTCGGGTGGTGTATGTTTCATGTAACCCGGCCACCCTGGCGCGCGATAGCGACGTTTTATTGCAGGCGGGATATACCATTCAACGCCTGGCGATGCTCGATATGTTCCCGCATACCGGACATCTGGAATCAATGGTGTTGTTTGAGCACAAGAATCATTCAAATCGCAGTGAAGCGGCATCCTCAGAAGCAGGTGACTGAGATAAAAGACGAACGCCAGCGTTGGCGCGGTTTGAAGGATGAAGTGTAAAAGTTGAGGCTTGCCGACTTCGGCAGGCGGTCCCTTAAGGAGAGGACAATGGTTGCGGTAAGAAGTGCACATTTAAATAAAGCTGGTGAATTTGACCCGAAGAAATGGATCGCGAGTCTGGGAATTTCCAGCCAGCAGTCGTGTGAACGCTTAGCCGAAACCTGGGATTATTGTCGAGAGAAAACGCAGGGGCATCCGCAGGCCGATCTCCTGCTATGGCGCGGCGTGGAGATGGTGGAAATTCTCTCCATGTTGAGCATGGATATCGATACGCTGCGCGCGGCGATGCTTTTCCCGCTGGCGGACGGCAACGTCGTCAGCGAAGAGATCATGCAGGAAAGCGTCGGGAAATCGGTCGTCACCCTGATCCACGGCGTGCGGGACATGGCCGCGATACGCCAGCTTAAAGCCACCCATACGGATTCGGTCTCCTCTGAACAGGTGGACAACATTCGCCGCATGCTGCTGGCGATGGTCGATGACTTCCGCTGCGTGGTGATTAAAATCGCCGAGCGCATCGCCCATCTGCGTGAAGTGAAAGATGCGCCGGAAGATGAGCGCGTACTGGCGGCAAAAGAGTGTACCAATATTTACGCGCCGCTGGCCAACCGCCTGGGGATCGGCCAGCTGAAGTGGGAGCTTGAAGATTACTGCTTCCGCTATCTGCATCCGGCGGAATATAAGCGAATCGCTAAGCTGTTACACGAGCGGCGCATCGATCGTGAACATTATATTGATGAATTCGTCAGCCATTTACGCACGGAAATGAAAACCGAGGGCGTCAAGGCTGAGGTCTACGGGCGTCCCAAGCATATCTACAGCATCTGGCGCAAAATGCAGAAAAAACATCTCGCCTTCGACGAGCTGTTTGACGTGCGGGCGGTGCGTATTGTCGCCGAGCGCCTGCAGGACTGCTATGCCGCGCTGGGGATCGTGCATACTCATTACCGCCATCTGCCGGATGAGTTCGATGATTACGTCGCCAATCCCAAGCCTAATGGCTACCAGTCAATTCATACCGTCGTGCTTGGCCCCGGCGGCAAAACCATTGAAATTCAGATCCGTACCCGCCAGATGCATGAAGATGCCGAGCTGGGCGTGGCCGCGCACTGGAAGTATAAAGAGGGCGCCAGCGCAGCGGCCAGCGGCGGGCGCGGCTATGAAGATCGCATTGCCTGGCTGCGTAAACTGATCGCCTGGCAGGAAGAGATGGCCGATTCCGGCGAGATGCTGGATGAGGTGCGTAGCCAGGTCTTTGATGACCGGGTTTATGTCTTTACGCCGAAGGGCGACGTGGTGGATTTGCCTTCGGGTTCGACGCCGCTCGATTTTGCCTACCATATTCACAGCGATGTCGGCCACCGCTGCATCGGGGCGAAAATCGGCGGGCGTATTGTGCCGTTCACCTATCAGCTGCAGATGGGCGACCAGATTGAAATCATCACCCAGAAGCAGCCCAACCCCAGCCGCGACTGGCTGAACCCGAATCTTGGCTACGTCACCACCAGCCGCGGGCGTTCCAAAATTCACGCCTGGTTCCGCAAGCAGGATCGCGACAAGAATATTCTTGCCGGGCGGCAGATCCTTGATGATGAGCTCGAGCATCTGGGCATCAGCCTGAAGGACGCGGAAAAGCATCTGCTGCCGCGCTACAACTTTAACGAGCAGGACGAACTGCTGGCGGCGATTGGCGGGGGCGATATTCGCCTCAACCAGATGGTTAATTTCCTGCAGGCGCAGTTTAATAAACCCAGCGCGGCGGAGCAGGATGCGGCGGCGCTAAAGCAGCTGCAGCAGAAAACCCACGCTCCGCAGAATCGCAGCAAAGACAATGGTCGCGTGGTGGTGGAGGGCGTTGGCAATCTGATGCACCACATTGCGCGCTGCTGCCAGCCGATTCCCGGCGACGAGATCGTGGGCTTTATCACCCAGGGCCGCGGGATCTCGGTGCACCGCGCGGATTGCGATCAGCTCGCGGAGCTACAGTCTCATGCTCCCGAGCGCATCGTTGACGCGGTGTGGGGAGAGAGCTACTCGGCGGGCTACTCGCTGGTGGTGCGCGTCCAGGCCAACGATCGTAGCGGCCTGCTGCGCGACATCACCACCATTCTCGCCAATGAGAAGGTCAACGTGCTGGGCGTTGCCAGCCGCAGTGATACTAAACAGCAGATGGCGACGATCGATATGACCATTGAGATCTACAACCTGCAGGTGCTGGGGCGCGTACTGGCGAAGCTGAATCAGGTACCTGACGTCATCGACGCCCGTCGTCTGCACGGCGGATAAACGCCCACGCTTATGTCAGCCGGGTCAGGCGCTACCGCTACCCGGCATTTTTTATCAGGACAGACTTATGACTCAAATCGAACGCCTGCTCGGTATTATGCGGCGTCTGCGCGATCCGGAAAACGGCTGCCCGTGGGACAAAGAGCAGACCTTTGCCACCATCGCGCCGTATACCCTTGAAGAAACCTATGAAGTGCTCGACGCTATCGCCCGCGAAGATTTTGACGATCTGCGCGGTGAGCTGGGCGACCTGTTGTTCCAGGTCGTCTTCTACGCTCAGATGGCGCAGGAAGAGGGGCGCTTTGATTTTAACGATATCTGCGCCGCCATCAGCGACAAGCTGGAGCGCCGTCATCCGCATATTTTCGGTGAGGCGACCGCCGGTAGCAGCAGCGAAGTGCTGGCCCGCTGGGAGCAGATCAAAAGCGCTGAGCGAGCGGAAAAGTCCCAGCACTCCGCGCTGGACGACATCCCGCATAGCCTTCCGGCGCTGATGCGCGCGCATAAAATCCAGAAACGCTGCTCGGCGGTAGGCTTTGACTGGACATCTCTGGGGCCGGTGCTGGATAAAGTGCACGAAGAAATAGATGAAGTGATGCACGAAGCGCAGCAGGCCGTGGTGGATGAAGCTAAACTGGAGGAGGAAGTGGGCGACCTGCTGTTTGCGACGGTCAATTTATCCCGCCATTTAGGGGTAAAAGCCGAAGTTGCGCTGCAAAAAGCCAACCTGAAGTTTGAGCGCAGGTTCCGCGAGGTTGAGCGGATTGTCGCCGCGCGCGGCCTGGAAATGACCGGAGTTGACCTCGATACCATGGAGCTGGTGTGGCAGGAAGTAAAACGCCAGGAAACTGATCTCTAAAGAGTTTTCGTGATCAAGCGCTATTTGTGTGATTTTTTAAATAACAAGCGCTTGATTTACGTCAAAAACATTTCGCCAAAAGCGGCTATTTTCTCACTCCCTGCGTTTGTGTGGGCCTGATGAAAAGGAGGGATAATGAAAGTTTGTGGCGTCAGTCATGATCGGGTATACTGCTTTCCCGTCCTGGTTATTCCATCGTCTTTTAAACCTAACTTCTCAGGTTCAGCATGACAACGAACTATATTTTTGTGACCGGCGGGGTCGTATCCTCTCTGGGTAAAGGCATTGCCGCAGCTTCCCTCGCAGCCATTCTCGAAGCCCGCGGGCTTAACGTGACCATGATGAAACTGGATCCGTACATCAACGTCGATCCGGGCACCATGAGCCCAATCCAACACGGGGAAGTGTTCGTTACTGAAGACGGCGCTGAAACCGATCTGGACCTGGGTCACTACGAGCGTTTCATTCGCACCAAGATGACCCGTCGCAACAACTTCACCACGGGTCGTATTTACTCTGACGTCCTGCGCAAAGAGCGTCGCGGCGACTATCTGGGTGCCACCGTTCAGGTTATTCCGCACATCACCAACGCGATCAAAGAGCGCGTGCTGGCCGGCGGTGAAGGCCATGATGTGGTGCTGGTTGAAATCGGCGGCACCGTTGGCGATATTGAATCGCTGCCGTTCCTTGAAGCGATTCGCCAGCTGGCGGTGGATATCGGTCGTGAAAACGCGCTGTTTATGCACCTGACCCTGGTGCCGTACATGGCCGCCGCGGGTGAAGTCAAAACCAAGCCGACCCAGCACTCCGTTAAAGAACTGCTCTCCATCGGTATTCAGCCTGACATTCTGGTCTGCCGCTCCGATCGCGCTATTCCGGCGAACGAACGTGCCAAAATTGCATTGTTCTGCAATGTGCCGGAAAAAGCCGTTATTTCGATGAAAGATGTCGATTCCATTTATAAAATCCCGGGCCTGTTGAAATCTCAGGGGCTGGACGATTATATTTGTAAACGATTCAGCTTAAACTGTCCGGAAGCGAACCTGGCCGAATGGGAACAGGTTATCTACGAAGAAGCGAACCCGGCAGGTGAAGTCACCATTGGTATGGTCGGCAAGTACATTGAACTGCCGGACGCCTACAAATCGGTGATTGAAGCGCTGAAACACGGCGGTCTGAAAAATCGCGTTACCGTCAACATCAAGCTGATTGATTCGCAGGATGTGGAAACGCGCGGCGTCGAAATTCTGAAGAATTTAGACGCTATCCTGATTCCTGGTGGCTTCGGCTATCGCGGGGTTGAAGGTAAGATTGCCACCGCGCGCTACGCGCGTGAAAACAACATTCCATACCTGGGCATTTGCCTGGGGATGCAGGTTGCGCTGATTGAGTTCGCGCGCAACGTAGCGGGGATGGAAAACGCCAACTCAACGGAATTTGTGCCAGACTGTAAGTACCCGGTCGTGGCCCTGATTACCGAATGGCGTGATGAAGACGGTAATGTCGAAGTCCGCTCTGATAAGAGCGATCTCGGCGGCACGATGCGCCTCGGTGCGCAGCAGTGCCAGCTGGCTGAAGATAGCCTGGTGCGCCAGCTGTACGGTGAGCCAACCATTACCGAACGCCATCGTCACCGCTACGAAGTCAACAATATGTTGCTGAAGCCGATTGAAAATGCGGGCCTGCGTATTGCGGGCCGTTCCGGGGATGATCAGTTGGTCGAGATCATCGAGGTGCCTAACCATCCGTGGTTTGTCGCCTGTCAGTTCCATCCGGAGTTTACTTCGACGCCGCGTGATGGCCATCCGCTGTTTGCTGGCTTTGTGAAAGCCGCAGGCGAGTACCAGAAGCGTCAGGCGAAGTAAAAGAGTTAGAACGGCAATGCACCCATCCGGGTGCATTGTTTGTCTGGAGTTTTAGTTTAACTTGTACTGAGGAAAACCTAATGTCCAAAATCGTTAAAGTCATCGGTCGTGAAATCATCGACTCCCGTGGTAACCCGACTGTTGAAGCCGAAGTACACCTGGAAGGTGGTTTCGTCGGTATGGCAGCTGCTCCGTCAGGTGCTTCTACTGGCTCCCGCGAAGCGCTGGAACTGCGCGATGGCGACAAATCCCGTTTCATGGGTAAAGGCGTACTGAAAGCCGTTGGCGCGGTTAACGGCCCGATCGCTCAGGCAATCCTTGGCAAAGACGCCAAAGATCAGGCTGGCATCGACAAAATCATGATCGACCTGGACGGTACTGAAAACAAATCTAACTTCGGTGCGAACGCTATCCTGGCCGTCTCTCTGGCTAACGCCAAAGCTGCCGCTGCTTCTAAAGGTCAGCCGCTGTACGAGCACATCGCTGAGCTGAACGGCACCCCGGGCAAATACTCCATGCCGGTTCCGATGATGAACATCATCAACGGCGGCGAGCACGCTGACAACAACGTCGACATCCAGGAATTTATGATTCAGCCGGTTGGCGCTAAATCCCTGAAAGAAGCCGTACGTATGGGTTCTGAAGTGTTCCACAACCTGGCTAAAGTTCTGAAAGCTAAAGGTATGAACACCGCTGTTGGCGACGAAGGCGGCTACGCGCCGAACCTGGGCTCCAACGCTGAAGCGCTGGCTGTTATCGCTGAAGCGGTTAAAGCTGCTGGCTACGAGCTGGGCAAAGACATCACTCTGGCGATGGACTGCGCGGCTTCTGAATTCTACAAAGACGGTAAATACGTTCTGGCCGGTGAAGGCAACAAAGCGTTCACCTCTGAAGAATTCACCCACTTCCTGGAAGAGCTGACCAAACAGTATCCGATCGTCTCCATCGAAGATGGCCTGGACGAATCTGACTGGGACGGTTTCGCATACCAGACTAAAGTACTGGGCGACAAAATCCAGCTGGTTGGTGACGATCTGTTCGTAACCAACACTAAGATCCTGAAAGAAGGTATCGAGAAAGGCATCGTTAACTCCATCCTGATCAAATTCAACCAGATCGGTTCTCTGACCGAAACTCTGGCTGCGATCAAAATGGCGAAAGACGCTGGCTACACTGCCGTTATCTCTCACCGTTCTGGCGAAACTGAAGACGCGACCATCGCTGACCTGGCTGTGGGTACCGCTGCAGGCCAGATCAAAACTGGTTCTATGAGCCGTTCTGACCGCGTTGCTAAATACAACCAGCTGATTCGTATCGAAGAAGCGCTGGGTGAAAAAGCTCCGTACAACGGTCGTAAAGAGATCAAAGGTCAGGCATAAGCCTGTCTTTATCTGATATGAAAAAGCCAGCCTTCGGGCTGGCTTTTTTTATACCTGCAAAAGCGGCTACTTAAAGTCTACCGCCATTTGCTGCGGGATAGAAAGCCCGCGCGTGGTCTGTACGCAGCGGTCAATGTAATCGGTAAAGCGCGGCGGTTTTGGCATACCCATGCTGAGCAGCTTGTCGTTGCTGAATCGTACGTTAAGCGTGGCGAAGGCGCCGTACAGGCGCATGGCTTTTAGCATCAGCCGTTCGTTGCAGGGGCCAAAAATAGTCTTCAGCTCACGGCGCATTTTGACCAGCGTTTCATAGCTGACCTGCGCGTATTTATCGCCGACCGGCGCCTGCTCGAGAGCGGAGGCCATCGCGTTATCGATATCCGCAAATCTTACGCTGTTTTCCTCTCCCGCCGAAATATGCACCACCTCTCCGCGCGCCAGCGGGCTAATAAGCAGCATCAGCAGCGCATCGGCGCAGTAATCGACGGGGATTACATCGATGCGGTCTTCCATCGAACACATAAATTTTTGCAGCATCAGCCCCATGCTGAACACCCAGAAGATGCTGCTGGAGGGCTGACAGCCGTGATGAGTGTGGCCAACAACAATAGAGGGACGGGCGATCGCCAGCGGTAGCGTTGGGCACTCCTGCCGCATGAGACGTTCAATTGTTGATTTAGAGTGCGTGTACTCGACCAGATGCTCGGCGCGTTCACGAAACGCCGTGCTTTCCGCTACCAGCGAATCGGGGTCTGGCGAGCAGGACATCGCGGTGCCCACGTGCAGAAAGCGCTCAAGGCCGCCGACCTGAGCCATCCGCCGGGCAAACTGCAGCGTACCTTCGACATTGACCTTCCAGATAAGCGGATTGTTACCAAATGAGGCGACGGCGGCGCAGTTGAGCACGTGGGTCACCTGATTCAGGCGCGGGTCGTCGAGAAAGGGCTGCGGATTGGCCAGATCCCCCAGCAGAATGTTGCCGGGCGTCAGGGCCGTTAATCTCTCTTCGCTAATATTGAATTTTCGCAGGTTTTCCTTTACCCGTTCTACGGCAGCTACACTATTATCTGCACGAACTAACAGTAATAGATTAGGCGCATTCTTTTTATTCAGAATGCTTTCTAACACTGCTCCACCGAGAAAGCCGGTCGCGCCAGTAATTAATAATGTATTCATGAATGCAGTCTCATTATGGTTGGTTGACTGGATTCTAGGCGCGGAAAATTAAACGGATATTAAATGGAAAATGAACATAAGATGCGGTTTATTAAGGTTATTTTAAGATAATTTAGCGTCGTGGATCGAATTTGACCCTAAGCTAGGACAATAAATTCATTATTTCGTGTATCCATTTGTACATCGTTGAAATTTATTATTTTTAAGTTTGTTATTTTATTTTTGGCTTTCAAAATTATACATGTTTTGTTACACCAAAAATTTTAGCCGTGCCGCTTATAGTCGCCTGATGATTATCAGACTAATTAAATCAGCCGGTGCGGGATAATGGAATCGGCCAGCAGCCGGAGGTTTATCATTAAGGTTTAGGATCTCCCCACCACTCGGCGCAGCGCGGGACAAGATCTGCGCGGGCAAATCTGCGATAATGCACGCTCATAACCCTAAGCAGAGATGATTATGCAGTACCCGATTAACGAGATGTTCCAGACCTTGCAAGGCGAAGGTTACTTCACCGGCGTTCCCGCCATTTTTATTCGTTTACAGGGATGCCCGGTTGGTTGCGCCTGGTGCGATACCAAACATACCTGGGATAAGCTTGCCGATCGGGAAGTGTCGCTGTTCAGCATTCTGGCAAAAACCAAAGAGAGCGATAAATGGGGCCCGGCGAGCAGCGAAGATCTGCTGGCTATCATCGGGCGTCAGGGCTGGACGGCCCGCCACGTGGTGATTACCGGCGGCGAGCCCTGCATTCATGATTTAACGCCGTTAACCTCTTTACTGGAGCAAAACGGATTTAGCTGCCAGATTGAAACCAGCGGCACCCATGAAGTGCGCTGCACGCCGCATACCTGGGTGACGGTGTCGCCAAAGGTGAACATGCGCGGCGGTTATGACGTGCTCTCGCAGGCGCTACAGCGGGCTGATGAAATTAAACATCCGGTTGGACGCGTGCGCGATATCGAAGCGCTGGATGAGCTGCTGGCAACGCTGGCCGATGAAAAGCCGCGTATTATCGCGCTTCAGCCGATTAGCCAGAAAGATGACGCGACGCGCCTGTGCATCGAAACTTGCATTGCCCGCAACTGGCGCTTATCGATGCAGACGCACAAGTACCTCAATATCGCGTGATATAAAAAACCCTGATAGCGTAGGGCTATCAGGGTCTTATTCAGCTAAAGGCACTATCACTCGCCGCGATAGACGCAGCCCGCGGTGCAGGTTTCTTTGATCATCACCGCGCTCAGCAGCGGTACCCGCGGTTTCATCTGCTCCCAGATCCATTTGGCCAGCACTTCGCTGGTCGGATTGGACAGCCCGGGAATATCGTTCAGGTAGTAATGGTCGAGGCGATCGTAGATGGGTTTAAACGCGGCCTTCAGCTCGGCAAAATCCATGATCCACCCGGTATGGGGATCGACTTCACCGGTAATCTCCAGGCGCACCATAAAAGAGTGGCCGTGCAGGCGACCGCACTTATGTCCTTCCGGCACGTGCGGCAGGTGGTGAGCGGCTTCGAAGGTGAAATCTTTAAACAGCGTGGTGGACATCTTTTCTTCTCAATATGGCAAAAAACCGCCGTAGGGTACCGGAAAGCACATTTTTTCGCATTAACTAAAACGGCCCTGAGCGGAAAATAGCCACATCCATCCAGCCTGTTCAAATTAATTGCCTATATTTCATGGGCTTATTTAATCGATTTTGTTGTTAATAACTATAGCTAAAACAGGTTAGTCCATTTGGTTATTTGTTATTTCCATCCTTTATTTAGTTGTTACTATTTGCACCGTTAACCTACTCACTCGTCATACTTCGAGCCGCATGTGCGTTGGCAATAACTCGGCCCAGCCTTGGGTTTTGCCCTGATGGGCGCTGTGTCGCTGCCTGCAACTCGAATTATTTAGAGTAAATACATTATCTTCTGTTTATCACGCCGACAGGGCGTGAATCACAGCTTTGCTTACTGGAACATAACAACGCATGACGACACAGGCCCCACCTTCCAATTTGCTACCGCTGAGTCCGGAGCAAATGGCGCGCCTTCAGGCGGCCACGACTGACTTCACGCCCACCCAGCTGGCCTGGGTTTCCGGCTATTTTTGGGGGGTGCTGAACCAGCAGCCCGGCGCGGCGGTTGTTGCGCCAGCCCAGGCGGCGGAAGTACCGTCCATCACCCTGATTTCGGCATCGCAAACCGGCAACGCCCGCCGCGTGGCTGAAGCGCTGCGCGACGATCTGCTGGCCGCGCAGCTGAACGTGAAGCTGGTCAACGCAGGCGACTATAAATTCAAACAAATTGCCTCCGAAAAACTGCTGGTCGTGGTGACGTCAACGCAGGGTGAAGGTGAGCCGCCGGAAGAAGCCGTCGCGCTGCATAAGTTCCTGTTCTCGAAGAAATCGCCGAAGCTGACCGATACTGCATTTGCCGTGTTTGGCCTCGGTGATACCTCCTATGAATTCTTCTGCCAGTCCGGCAAAGATTTTGATAATAAGCTGGCCGAACTGGGCGGCGAACGCCTGCTCGACCGGGTTGATGCTGATGTAGAGTATCAGGCCGCCGCCGCCGAATGGCGCGCGCGGGTGGTTGAGGTGCTGAAAGCGCGCGCCCCTGCCGCCGCCCCGTCTCAGCTGATTGCCAGCGGGTCGGTGAACGAGATCCACACCAGCCCCTATACCAAAGAAGCGCCGCTGACCGCGACGCTGGCGGTGAATCAAAAAATTACCGGTCGCGATTCTGAAAAAGATGTGCGCCATATTGAAATCGATCTCGGCGACTCCGGCCTGCGCTATCAGCCGGGCGATGCGCTGGGCGTCTGGTACCAGAACGATCCGGCTCTGGTGAAAGAGCTGGTAGAGCTGCTGTGGCTGACGGGCGAGGAGCCGGTCACGGTTGACGGCAAAACGCTGCCGCTCGCCGAAGCGCTGGAGTGGCACTTTGAACTGACGGTCAACACCGGTAACATCGTGGAAAATTATGCCACCTTAACCCGCAGCGAATCCCTGCTGCCGCTGGTGGGCGATAAGGCACAGCTCCAGCATTACGCCGCGACCACGCCGATTGTCGATATGGTGCGTTTCTCCCCGGCGCAGCTGGATGCCCAGGCGCTGGTCGACCTGCTGCGCCCGCTGACCCCGCGCCTGTACTCGATCGCTTCTTCGCAGGCGGAAGTGGAAAGCGAAGTCCACGTCACCGTTGGCGTGGTGCGTTATGACATCGAAGGCCGCGCTCGGGCCGGCGGCGCTTCCAGCTTCCTGGCTGACCGCGTCGAAGAAGATGGCGAAGTGCGCATCTTTATCGAGCATAACGATAACTTCCGTCTGCCTGCCAACCCGCAGACGCCGGTGATCATGATTGGCCCCGGCACCGGCATCGCGCCGTTCCGCGCTTTTATGCAGCAGCGCGCGGCGGAAGGCGCGGAAGGTAAGAACTGGCTGTTCTTCGGCAACCCGCACTTTACCGAAGATTTCCTTTATCAGGTGGAGTGGCAAAGCTACGTCAAAGAAGGCGTGCTGAGCCGCATCGACCTGGCCTGGTCCCGCGATCAACAACAAAAAGTCTACGTTCAGGACAAGCTGCGCGAGCAGGGGGCCGAACTGTGGCGCTGGATTAACGACGGCGCCCATATTTATGTCTGCGGCGATGCCAATCGTATGGCAAAAGACGTTGAGCAGACGTTGCTGGAAGTGATTGCCGAATACGGCGCGATGGACGCCGAAGCGGCGGACGAATTTTTAAGTGAGCTGCGCGTTGAGCGCCGTTATCAGCGAGATGTCTACTAATGAGCGAAAAACATCCAGGCCCGCTGGTGGTCGAAGGTAAACTGACTGACGCCGAGCGCATGAAGCTCGAAAGCAACTACCTGCGCGGCACCATTGCGGAAGATTTGAACGACGGCCTGACCGGCGGTTTTAAAGGCGATAACTTTCTGCTGATCCGTTTTCACGGTATGTACCAGCAGGATGACCGCGATATCCGCGCCGAGCGCGCGGCGCAGAAGCTGGAGCCGCGTCACGCGATGCTGCTGCGCTGCCGCCTGCCGGGCGGGGTGATCACCACCAAACAGTGGCAGGCGATCGATAAATTCGCCGCCGATAACACCATCTACGGCAGTATCCGTCTGACCAACCGTCAGACCTTCCAGTTCCACGGCATTCTGAAGAAGAACGTCAAGCCGGTGCACCAGATGCTGCATTCGGTCGGGCTGGACGCGCTGGCGACCGCCAACGATATGAACCGTAACGTGCTGTGTACCTCTAACCCGTACGAGTCTCAGCTGCATACTGAAGCCTACGAATGGGCGAAGAAGATCTCCGAGCACCTGCTACCGCGCACGCGCGCCTATGCCGAGATCTGGCTGGATCAGAAGAAAGTCGCCACCACCGATGAAGAGCCGATCCTCGGTCAGACCTATCTGCCGCGTAAGTTCAAAACGACCGTGGTGATCCCGCCGCAGAACGATATCGATCTGCACGCGAACGATATGAACTTCGTGGCCATCGCCGAAAACGGCAAGCTGGTCGGGTTCAACCTGCTGGTCGGCGGCGGTTTATCGATTGAGCACGGCAATAAGAAAACTTACGCCCGTACGGCGAGCGAGTTTGGCTATCTGCCGCTGGAGCACACTCTGGCGGTGGCGGAAGCGGTGGTCACGACCCAGCGCGACTGGGGTAACCGTACCGATCGTAAAAATGCGAAAACCAAATATACCCTCGAACGCGTTGGCGTTGAGACCTTTAAGGCGGAAGTGGAACGTCGGGCGGGCATCAAGTTTGAGCCGATCCGTCCGTACGAGTTCACCGGCCGCGGCGATCGTATCGGCTGGGTGAAGGGGATCGACAATAACTGGCATCTGACGCTGTTTATTGAAAATGGTCGTATCCTTGATTATCCGGGTCGTCCGCTGAAAACCGGCCTGCTGAAGATTGCGAAGATCCACAAAGGCGAATTCCGCATTACGGCGAACCAGAACCTGATTATTGCCAGCGTACCGGAAGATCAGAAGGCGAAGATCGAGAAGCTGGCCCGCGATCACGGCCTGATGAACGCCGTCACGCCGCAGCGCGAAAACTCTATGGCCTGCGTGTCGTTCCCGACCTGCCCGCTGGCGATGGCGGAAGCCGAGCGTTTCCTCCCGTCGTTTATCGATAAAGTCGAGGCGGTGATGAGCAAACATGGCGTTGGCGACGAGCATATCGTTACCCGCGTTACCGGCTGCCCGAACGGCTGCGGCCGCGCGATGCTGGCGGAAGTGGGGCTGGTCGGTAAAGCGCCGGGCCGCTATAACCTGCACCTTGGCGGCAACCGCAGCGGGACGCGTATTCCGCGTATGTATCGGGAAAATATTACCGAGTCGGAAATTCTCGATTCGATCGACGAACTGGTAGGGCGCTGGGCGAAAGAGCGCGAAGCGGGTGAAGGCTTCGGCGACTTTACGGTGCGTGCGGGCATTATTCGCCCGGTGCTCGACCCAGCCCGTGATTTCTGGGAATAACATCCAGGTGCCCGGTGGCGAGCAGCGATCCGGGCCTGTGGGTTTTGTAGGCCGGGCAAACGCAGTACCGCCCGGCGAAACAGGCAAGCGAGGTTCTTATGTCCGTACTCGATCTAAACGCGCTGAACGCATTACCGAAGGTCGATCGTGTTTTGCAGCTGGCGGAAACCAATAGCCAGCTGGAAAAGCTGAGCGCGGAAGCGCGCGTCGCGTGGGCGCTGGAAAACCTGCCGGGCGAATATGTGCTCTCTTCGAGCTTTGGTATTCAGGCTGCGGTGAGCCTGCATCTGGTCAATCAGGTGCGCCCGGATATTCCGGTCATTCTGACCGATACCGGCTATCTGTTCCCGGAAACCTACCAGTTTATCGACGAGTTAACGGACAAACTCAATCTGAACCTGAAGGTCTATCGGGCGAAGGAGAGCGCCGCCTGGCAGGAGGCGCGCTACGGTAAGCTTTGGGAGCAGGGCGTTGAGGGGATTGAAAAATACAATGATATTAACAAGGTCGAGCCGATGAACCGGGCGCTGGAAGAGCTGAATGCGCAAACCTGGTTTGCGGGCCTGCGCCGCGAGCAGTCCGGCAGCCGCGCCCACTTACCGGTGCTGGCGATCCAGCGCGGCGTGTTTAAGGTGCTGCCGATCATCGACTGGGATAATCGTACCGTCTATCAGTATCTGCAAAAGCACGGCCTGAAGTATCACCCGCTGTGGGATCAGGGCTATTTGTCGGTGGGGGATACCCACACCACCCGCAAATGGGAGCCGGGGATGGCGGAGGAAGAAACGCGCTTCTTCGGCCTGAAAAGAGAGTGCGGGCTGCACGAAGGCTAAGATGAGTCCCGGCGCTGCCGGGATTTTTTCCTGAATTGTTAATTAATGATTTGATGTCTTTATAATTATTAATAATTGTTATTTGCTATCAATTTCATCGCAAAGATAAAATATTTTTGATGTAAATCATTTCTCTTATTCTGCAGTGTGATCATACTTGAATAAATACGCCTACTAAATGGAACAAAAGAGATAATGTTCAATTATTGGGGGAAATCCCGGCGCGGAGAGGATGATGGCGGTGATGATTATCACTTGCTGTGCTGGCATTCGCTGGATGTTGCAGCCGTTGGCTATTGGATGGTGCAGCATAATATCCATGACATTAATGATTATCTTAACAAACTGGGGCTTCATCATAAAGTTCAGGCGGCACAATTTTTTGCATGGCTATTATGCTGGCATGATATTGGAAAGTTTGCCCACTCTTTTCAGCAGCTTTATCGTCATGAAGAGTTAAATGCGCAGGACGAATATATAAAATATTATGAAGCCATCCCGCATGCGACTCTGGGGTATTGGCTCTGGAATGATTATTTAAGCGAGTGCGCTGAACTTTTCCCCGAATCCCCTCTTTCTGCTCGTAAGTTAAAGCGCATCATTGCACTTTGGATGCCTCTTACGACAGGGCATCATGGGCGACCGCCTTCTTCAGTAACAGAACTAAGAAATTTTCGTCAGCAGGATAAAGAAGCGGCCCGTGATTTTCTTACCAGGGTTAAATCATTATTTCCACTGATTGAGGTTCCTGAGTTTTGGGATGATGATAACGGTATTGCGCTTTTTAAAGATCTCTCATGGTTTATTTCCGCTACGATAGTACTGGCTGACTGGGTTGGTTCTTCAACCCGATATTTCCCCCGAATTGCAAAATCGATGGAGGTCGATGAATACTGGCAACAGCATGCGCTGGTTAAAGCGAAAGTAGCCGTAACCGTTTTCCCTCCTTCCTCTGACGTTGCCTCTTTTAGCGGAATAACGGCGTTATTTCCCTTTATCCAACAGCCAACCCCATTGCAGAAAAAAACGCTTGAGCTGGATATTGATAAACAAGGTCCGCAATTATTTATTCTTGAAGATGTGACTGGTGCTGGAAAAACAGAGGCCGCGTTGATTTTGACACATCGCCTGATGGCTACGGGAAAGGCGCAGGGGCTCTATTTTGGTCTGCCGACGATGGCGACGGCGAATGCCATGTTCGATCGTATGTCGGAGAGCTGGCTGGCGTTGTATCAACCCGGTTCACGGCCAAGCCTGGTGCTGGCGCATAGCGCACGTGGATTAATGGATCGCTTCAATCAGTCTCTGTGGTCGGGTGATTTATCGGGTTCAGAAGAACCCGATGAGCTCCAGCCATCCAGCCAGGGATGCGCCGCCTGGTTTGCCGACAGTAATAAAAAAGCGCTATTGGCCGAGGTGGGCGTTGGCACACTCGACCAGGCGATGATGGCGGTGATGCCGTTTAAGCACAATAACCTACGGATGTTAGGGCTGAATAATAAAATCCTGCTGGCGGATGAGATTCATGCCTATGACGCCTATATGTCGCGGGTTCTGGAAAGTCTGATTGAAAAACAGGCCAGCGATGGCAATACCACGATTTTACTTTCCGCCACGCTCTCACAACAGCAGCGAGACAGGCTGGTTACCGCCTTTGCTAAAGGAGCGAAGAGCCGGGTTGAAGCGCCATTATTGGGCTATGGCGATTATCCCTGGCTTACACAGGTGACGAGTTCGTCGGTGGTTTCCCTGCATGTGGAAACCCGCAAGGAGGTTGAACGCAGCGTCAAAGTTGGTTGGATGCACAGCGAACAGGAGTGCATTGAACACATTGAGCAGGCCGTATGCCTGGGAAAATGCATTGCCTGGATACGCAACTCTGTTGATGACGCGATTCGTATTTATCGCCAGCTCATTATCAGAGACGTTGTACCTTCCGAAAGTCTCTTGCTATTCCATAGCCGCTTCGCCTTTTACGATCGTCAACGTATTGAAAATCAGGCGCTGGCGCAGTTCGGTAAAAAAAGCGGCACGCAGCGTTGCGGAAAGGTGCTGATTGCCACCCAGGTCATTGAACAAAGCCTGGATATTGACGTAGATGAAATGATCTCCGATTTAGCGCCTGTAGATTTGTTGATTCAGCGAGCCGGACGTTTACAACGCCATATTCGAGATCGTAATGGCTTGTTGAAAGCTTCTGGACAAGACGAACGTAACCCGCCGGAGCTGCTGATCTTCGCGCCGGAATGGGATGACGTACCGCGTGATGACTGGCTTTCAAGCTCGATGCGTAATAGCGCTTACGTCTACCCCGATCATGGTCGCCTGTGGCTGACCCAGCGCGTGCTGCGCCAGCAAGGGGAAATTCGGATGCCGCAGTCTGCCCGGCTGCTTATCGAATCCGTTTACGGCGAAGAGGTTGATATGCCTGTGGGATTTGCGAAGACGGAACAGTTGCAGGAAGGAAAATACTACTGCGACCGTGCATTCGCTAAGCAAAACATTATCAACTTTGCGCCGGGCTACAGCCCTGAAAGCAGTGACTATCTGTCGGAGAAACTTTCTACGCGTCTGGCCGAAGAGTCGGTTTCATTGTGGCTGGCGAAAATTATCGATGGGGCGGTTAGGTCTTATGCGCCAGGCGAACACGCCTGGGAAATGAGCATGCTGCGAGTTCGTGAGGGCTGGTGGAAAAAACACAAAGACGAGTTTGAAAGGCTCGAGGGTGAAAGGCTTCGGCAGTGGTGCATTGAACAGCATCAGAATCAAGAGTTCGCCGTGGTGATTGTGGTGTCGGAGGTTGAAAACAGCGGTTATTCAGCCATTGAAGGATTGATTGGAAAAATGGAGGTGTAGCAGATACCCGCATGGATAATTTCTCACTTTTAACAACCCCCTGGCTCCCTGTTCATCTGAAAGACGGGTCCACGGGAAAGCTGGCGCCAGTTAACCTGGCAGATGAAAGCGTGGTGGATATCGCCGCCGTGCGGGCGGATTTACAGGGCGCGGCCTGGCAGTTTCTGCTGGGGTTATTGCAGTGCAGCATGGCGCCGAAAAACCATTCTCGTTGGGAAGATGTCTGGTTCGAAGGGCTGAGCGCAGATGTGCTTCAACGAACGCTGGAACCGCTTGAGCCTGCATTCCAGTTTGGCACAGATACGCCCTCTTTTATGCAGGACTTCGAGCAGCTAAGCGGAGAGAAAGTTTCTATCGCCTCTCTGCTACCGGAAATCCCCGGCGCGCAAACCACTAAGTTTAATAAAGATCATTTTGTTAAGCGCGGCGTCACGGAGTGCTTTTGCCCGCACTGCGCGGCGCTGGCGTTATTTTCGTTGCAGCTTAATGCGCCATCGGGCGGCAAAGGTTATCGCACCGGACTGCGAGGCGGCGGGCCGATGACCACGCTTATTGAATTGCAGGAATACCAGGGCAACCGACAAACGCCGCTGTGGCGCAAGCTGTGGCTCAACGTTATGCCGCAGGATAGCGCGGGAATGCCTGTGCCAGAAAAGTATGATGAAACCATTTTCCCATGGCTGGCCCCTACCCGTACCAGCGAACTGGCAAGCGCAGTCACCACTCCGGAGCAGGTGAATCTCCTCCAGGCCTATTGGGGAATGCCGCGACGCATTCGCCTTGATTTTAATACTATCCATTCAGGCCGCTGCGATCTCTGTGAAACCCACAGCGATGAACTGCTTAGCGGGATGACCGTGAAGAACTACGGCGTCAACTATGCGGGCTGGATGCATCCGCTAACGCCTTATCGTCTGCCTCTGAAGGAGGGCAGCGAGCGTTATTCCGTCAAGCCGCAGCCCGGTGGGCTTATCTGGCGCGACTGGCTGGGGTTGAATCAGGAAGGCGCTTCGGAAAATAACACCGAATTTCCGGCGCTGGTCGTTAAAACATCCAGCGCGCGTAGCCTCAAGGACATAAAAGTTGGATTGTGGGGCTTTGGTTATGATTTTGAGAATATGAAAGCCCGCTGCTGGTATGAACACCATCTTCCGCTGATCTTAACCGAAAATATTATTCCTGAACTGCGCCAGGCTGCACAAACGGCGTCGCGCAACCTTAGCCTGCTGCGCAGCGCATTAAAAGAGGCCTGGTTTTCCGATGCCAAAGGCGCGCGCGGCGATTTCAGCTTTATTGATATCGACTTCTGGCATTTGACGCAGGGTCGCTTTCTTGAGCTTATTCGCGATCTTGAAAACGGCCAGAACGCAGACGAAAGGCTGAAACGGTGGCAAATGAACATCTGGCTGTTTACTCGCAGCTACTTTGATGATCGCGTTTTTACCAACCCTTACGAGGGCGTCGATCTCAAACGCATTATGCTGGCGCGTAAAAAATATTTCACCAAATCGGCGGAGAAGCAGAGCGCGAAAGCCGCCAAAGCGAAAAAGCAGGAGGCTGCTGAATGAGTATCGTGACGGACGACCATAAGGCCACGCTGCGCCGGTGGCATCAAGATTTACAGGAAAAACGCGGCCTGCGCGCCAGCCTGCGGCGCAGCAAAACGGTGAATGAAGCCTGCCTGTCGGAAGGATTTCGTTCCCTGCTGATGCAGACTCACACGTTATGGAAAGTCGAAGGGCAGGAGTGGCGTTTTACCGCGCTGGCGATAACTGCGGCGCTGGCCGCACATGTTAAATCTATTGATGAACGCCAAAAGTTTGCTGCCCAGCTAGGCCAGATGACCGGCAATAACCCGGTCATGTCCGAACTGCGTTTTTCCCGGCTGTCTGCGGTGAAAACCTCTGACGAACTGCTGCGCCAGCTACTCCGCGCCGTTCGGTTACTTAATGGCTCGGTTAATCTTCCCTCACTGGCGGAAGACGTCTTCCTCTGGTGTCGGGAAAACGACGAACTGCTTAACCATACCCGCCGCCGCCAGCGGCCGACTGAATTTATCCGTATCCGCTGGGCGCTGGAGTATTACCAGGCCGGTGAAGCCAACAACGACAATCAATAAGGGACTATCAGATGACCACATTTATTCAGTTGCATTTACTGACCGCTTATCCGGCCGCTAATCTGAACCGCGACGATACCGGTTCGCCGAAAACGGTCGTGCTTGGTGGTGCGACGCGTTTGCGCGTCTCTTCGCAAAGCCTGAAGCGTGCCTGGCGCACTTCTGAACTTTTTGAACAGGCGCTCGCTGGAAATATTGGTATCCGTAGCGGACGTATTGCCCGCGAAGCGGCGAATATTCTGATCGAAAAAGGTATTGAGCCGAAAAAAGCGGTTGAGTGGGTAGAAAGCATCGCTAACTGCTTTGGTAAAGTGAAAGCCGATAAGAAAGCAAAAGATGTGCTGGCTAACGCCGAGACGGAACAACTGGTGCATATCAGCCCGGTCGAGTTCGAGGCGGTAAAAGCGCTGGCGCATCGGCTGGCGGAAGAAAAACGTGCGCCGAAAGAAGAAGAACTCGCTTTATTACGTCGCGACCGTATGGCTGTCGATATTGCGATGTTTGGCCGCATGCTGGCCAATAAGCCGGAATTCAACGTTGAAGCCGCCTGTCAGGTCGCACACGCTTTCGGCGTCAGCGAAACGATTGTAGAAGACGATTTCTTTACCGCTGTTGATGATCTTCGTAAGACTTCGCTAGAAGATGCCGGTGCCGGACACCTCGGCGAAGCCGGATTCGGCTCTGCGCTGTTTTACACCTATATCTGCATCGACAGAGACCTGTTGGTGAAAAATCTCAACGGTGATGAGGAGTTGGCGAATAAAACGCTGCGTGCCTTCACTGAAGCGGCGCTGAAAGTCTCGCCAGCCGGCAAGCAAAACAGTTTCGCCAGCCGCGCCTATGCGTCCTGGGCGCTGGCGGAAAAAGGTACCGATCAACCGCGTTCCCTGGCAGCGGCGTTTTACAATCCGATCAACGGCACCAATCAGCTTGATGTTGCCGTAAAACGTATCACCGAACTGCGTGAAAATATGAATAAAGTCTATGGGCAGCAAACGAAGTCCATCGGTTTTGATGTGATGCAACAGCAGGGAAGTATGAAAGACGTACTGGACTTTATCTGCGCGTAAGGGGCGGCTATGAGCCAATATCTGGTTTTTCAGCTTCACGGGCCGATGGCCTCCTGGGGTGTAGATGCGCCAGGCGAAGTGCGCCATAGCCACGAGCTGCCTTCGCGTTCGGCTTTGCTGGGTTTACTGGCGGCCGCACTTGGCATTCGCCGTGATGAAGAAGAGCGCTTGAACGCGTTTAATCAGCACTACTCTTTTCTGCTGTGTGCGAGTCAGGAACCGCGCTGGGCGCGAGACTACCACACGGTTCAGATGCCGAAAGAGGTACGTAAAGCCCGTTATTTCAGCCGTCGTGAAGAGCTGAGCGATCCTGAACTGCTCAGCGCGCTGATCTCCCGGCGGGACTATTACACCGACGCCTGGTGGATGGTGGGGCTCGCGGTAACGCCCGATGCGCCCTATTCGCTGGAGCAACTGCGGGATGCACTACAGCGCCCTGTATTCCCTCTGTATCTGGGGCGAAAAAGTCATCCTCTGGCTTTGCCACTTGCACCATTGTTGCTGGAGGGGACCGCGCCGGATGTGCTGAACGATGCGTATCGCCAGTATTGGGAGCAGTTTAAAGAAATAAACATCCCGCTAGCGAAACTTCAGTCTGAGTGCTGGTGGGAAGGTGAGCATGACGGCCTGAATGCTAATAAAGTCTTACGTCGTCGCGACAGGCCGATGAGCCGCCAGCAGTGGACGTTTGGCGAGCGTACCGTTAATCAAGGATCGCTGTTCAACAAGGAGGAACCGTGTACCTCGCAAAAATAACGCTGTATACCAGCCAGCTTTTACCCTCACAGCTATTACAACTGGTGGATCGCGGAGAATATGTGATGCACCAGTGGCTTTGGGAGTTATTTCCCGGAGGGCAGGAGCGGCAGTTTCTTTATCGTCGTGAAGAGATGCAGGGAGCCTTTCGCTTCTTTGTACTTTCTACACAACCTCCAGTAGAGAGTAATATTTTTGATATCGAATACCGTTCGTTTGCTCCAGCATTAAGTTCGGGGCAGATACTGCGTTTTAACCTGCGTGCTAACCCAACAATTTGTAAGGCGGGCAAACGTCACGACTTGCTGATGGAGGCTAAGCGTCAGGCGAGAGGGCAGGTTAATGGCCCGGATATCTGGCAGTATCAGCAGCGGGCGGCGCAGGACTGGCTGGTGCTCCAGGGCGAGCAGAACGGATACTCACTGTGCGAGGTGAATGTGGATGCCTATCGCCAGCAGCAGGTTGTGCGGGCGAAATCGCGCCAGATGATCCAGTTCAGCAGCGTGGATTATTCTGGCGTGCTGGTGGTTAACGAACCCGGGTTGTTTTTGCAACGTTTGGCTCAGGGATACGGTAAAAGCCGGGCTTTCGGCTGTGGGTTGATGTTGATTAAACCTGGAGACTGAAAGTGGCTTTTGTATCTCTAAGTCCAATCCCGCTAAAGGATCGCACATCGATGATTTTTCTCCAGTACGGGCAGATTGACGTACTGGATGGCGCTTTTGTTCTGATCGATAAGACCGGGATCCGCACGCATATTCCGGTTGGATCGGTGGCCTGCATCATGTTGGAGCCGGGAACGCGAGTTTCTCACGCGGCGGTGAGGCTGGCATCTACGGTGGGGACTTTGCTGGTGTGGGTGGGAGAGGCGGGGGTACGCGTGTACTCTGCCGGGCAGCCCGGTGGAGCGCGGGCGGATAAGCTGCTTTATCAGGCGAAGCTGGCGCTGGATGATGGTTTACGTCTGAAAGTGGTGCGAAAAATGTACGAGCTGCGTTTTCGTGAACCCCCTCCAGCGCGACGTTCTATTGAGCAACTGCGTGGTATCGAAGGGGCTCGCGTCCGTCAGACATACTCGTTATTAGCTAAACAGTATGGTGTGAAGTGGCATGGTCGTAATTACGATCCTAAAGATTGGGAAAAGGGTGATGTGGTGAACCAGTGCATCAGCGCGGCGACCTCATGTCTTTACGGAATTTCAGAAGCAGCGGTGCTGGCGGCTGGTTACGCCCCCGCTATCGGTTTTATCCATAGCGGCAAGCCTCTTTCATTTGTTTATGATATCGCGGATATCATCAAATTTGAGTCAGTCGTCCCTAAGGCATTTGAAATCGCCGCTCGCGCACCCGCTGAGCCCGATCGAGAAGTCAGACTGGCCTGCCGTGATATTTTTCGCAGTACTAAGCTGACCGGAAAACTCATTCCTTTGATTGAAGAAGTGCTCGCAGCTGGTGAGATTGAGCCACCTCAGCCAGCGGCGGATATGCTGCCACCGGCAATACCAGAACCGCAGCGACTTGGCGACGGCGGGCATCGGGGAGGTGGGTGATGAGTATGGTGATGGTTGTTACGGAAAACGTGCCGCCGCGTCTGCGAGGACGGCTTGCCATATGGTTACTGGAGATTCGAGCCGGGGTGTATGTTGGCGATATCTCAAAACGTGTGCGGGAGATGATCTGGCAACAGGTTACACAATTAGGAGGCGTTGGAAACGTTGTGATGGCTTGGGCAACGAATACAGAATCAGGTTTTGAGTTCCAAACATGGGGTGAAAATCGACGTATTCCGGTAGATTTGGATGGTCTGAGATTGGTTTCTTTTCTTCCTATTAAAAATCAGTAGGTTATAAGTTCTTTAATAAAAAGGAATTGTTGAACATAAGTTGGTAAATTGTTTCTGTCTGAAAATTGTAATAAAAAACAAATATATATATTTAGAGTGTTCCCCGCGCCAGCGGGGATAAACCGCCTGGCAGGCGCAAACCGAGCAGTGGGCCGCTGTGTTCCCCGCGCCAGCGGGGATAAACCGGTCTTCGTCAGGGTCGATAGTGGACAGGAAGTGTGTTCCCCGCGCCAGCGGGGATAAACCGAGCAGATCGCGCGCGATGAACCTGTGGATAACGTGTTCCCCGCGCCAGCGGGGATAAACCGCTGGTGGCGTCATAGTCGAGAATATCGTTAATGTGTTCCCCGCGCCAGCGGGGATAAACCGCGGTTTGCGCGCAGCTCGGCGTCACTGCTAACGTGTTCCCCGCGCCAGCGGGGATAAACCGGTCGGTAAAGCGATGTCGGAAGATGGCGTGATGTGTTCCCCGCGCCAGCGGGGATAAACCGCAATGATGCTGCATAATTCAGGATGCCAGCACGTGTTCCCCGCGCCAGCGGGGATAAACCGCCATGAACCAGCAGATGGCGCAGACGCTTTTCGTGTTCCCCGCGCCAGCGGGGATAAACCGCGTCGCGAGCGGAATTATTCGACCAGGTGTCGGTGTTCCCCGCGCCAGCGGGGATAAACCGGCGGGTTTGATAGGGATTGCGGTAGCGCACGCGTGTTCCCCGCGCCAGCGGGGATAAACCGCTGGATGGGAAAATCACCCAGCAGCGCGGGGAGTGTTCCCCGCGCCAGCGGGGATAAACCGTCCATCGATCGAGCTATAGCCAGAGCTGCCAAGTGTTCCCCGCGCCAGCGGGGATAAACCGGCCGAGGAAAGTATGGCGCAGCTTGAGCATTAGTGTTCCCCGCGCCAGCGGGGATAAACCGTGACTTACGTCAACGGGACCACCTGGGCGGAAGTGTTCCCCGCGCCAGCGGGGATAAACCGCCAGCACTACGGATATCGCCCAGCTCAAACAGGTGTTCCCCGCGCCAGCGGGGATAAACCGCGGTGGATTATCCCAATGGCCCGGTATTTGACGTGTTCCCCGCGCCAGCGGGGATAAACCGAGGCACACATGGTCGCAAAATTAGGTTTTATCGTGTTCCCCGCGCCAGCGGGGATAAACCGCCCTTTAAACCTCCGGAGGAACACGGCGAATTGTGTTCCCCGCGCCAGCGGGGATAAACCGACTCCAGGGCTTGCGCGTGTTTATTCCTTTGGGTGTTCCCCGCGCCAGCGGGGATAAACCTGTCACCGACGAAACTGTTCGCCTCGACGGTTCCGTGTTCCCCGCGCCAGCGGGGATAAACCACTCAAAACCAAATCCCTGGAAGGCTGGCGGGCGTGTTCCCCGCGCCAGCGGGGATAAACCGGACGGTCAGTACATTTATGCGACGGGTACGGCGTGTTCCCCGCGCCAGCGGGGATAAACCGCTCGCTAAACCATGATACATAATCGCCAGTAAGTGTTCCCCGCGCCAGCGGGGATAAACCGGCACCAGATAACAGGGTTTTGTGGCTTCATGGCGTGTTCCCCGCGCCAGCGGGGATAAACCGTGCAAGCGGTATTTGTATTATTTCCTGCAAAGGTGTTCCCCGCACCAGCGGGGATAAACCGGGGATCATCTGCTGGTTTATTACAGCAGGCACGTGTTCCCCGCGCCAGCGGGGATAAACCGGAGATTTGGGAGCGAGTAGAAAAGGCTGGGGCGTGTTCCCCGCGCCAGCGGGGATAAACCGCGTATTTCCTTCAATATCTCCACCCTCAACTCGTGTTCCCCGCGCCAGCGGGGATAAACCGTTATCCCAACTCGCGATTATCACGATCTCATGGTGTTCCCCGCGCCAGCGGGGATAAACCGTAGTCACCAGCGATCCATTTTGTTATCGCCTGGTGTTCCCCGCGCCAGCGGGGATAAACCGGTTGTCTTTGGCGATGCTGCCAATACGTTTTCGTGTTCCCCGCGCCAGCGGGGATAAACCGGATTGGTACCGCTCTGGCTCTAACTATCTGCTGTGTTCCCCGCGCCAGCGGGGATAAACCGCGTACCGCCACGGAATGAGGTGCTGATATAAAGTGTTCCCCGCGCCAGCGGGGATAAACCGCAGGAAATCGTGTGCAGCCGTTCGTTCGGCGGGTGTTCCCTGCGTCAGCGGGGATAAACCGATTATTGGCAAGGCGCCTCAGGATTGGGAGGAGTGTTCCCCGCATCATCGGGGATAAACCGGGCTACCAGTACCTGCATACCAGGGATTTCGTGTGTTCCCCACGCCAGCGGGGATAAACCGCCCGGAGGAAACGTGGCAACAGTTCAATACTCGTGTTCCCCGCGCCGCCATCCTTATTATCCTGTACTTTATTTTTTCCATCATTTTTTAGTGTGGCAAAGTCCGCTTTCTGGCAATACTTGCCAAATTTTGGGCTCATGGGAACAGTGCGTCGTTTTTAACATAGCGCTTATACAGATGTTTTACCGATGCTGGGTTCCGAGCCCAAATCCAACCCGTCCTGCCATACGCGCTGCCAGATATAAACCTGGCTGTCGGCGATGGATCGCGTGCTGGTAGCCAGTAGCAGTAACAACGGTATTAAAAAATGAAAACGCATCATGGCGACAGTCCTTGTTGCCTGATTTTATCGTTAGTCTATTTTGAGGCGGGTCTCTTCTCCGCCTTCGCCAGCTCTTTCACCAGCGGCAGCATCACTTTCATCACATCGCGTCCGCGATGCTCAATACGCCCCGGCAGCGCTTTATCAATATACTGCAGGTTATCCAGCTGTACGTCATGCCAGCTCGTGCCCTGCGGGAAGCTGCGTGATTTGCTCCGCTGCTGATAACCGTCTTTCTTACCTAATGACCAGTTGGTCGCTTCCACCGACAGTACCGGGATCCCGGCGCTATCAAAAACGCTGGCGTCGTTGCAGCAGCCGGTGCCTTTCGGGAAGTCCCGGTTCATCCCAGGATTGGTGAAGGCCGCTATGCCGTGGCTACGGGCGATAGCCAGCGCCCGGTCGCGGGTGAGCTTGCGCACCGACGCTGGCGTGCTGCGGCCGCTATTAAAGTACAGCTTATCGCCCACGACCAGGTTATCGAGATTAATCACCAGCAGGGTGTTTTTCTTTTCCGCGTCGCTCATGCGCTTGAGCAGATTCTGCGCCCCAAGCCGGCCCTCTTCTTCGCCGCTGGTGGCAACGAAGCGAATACCGTAACGGGTAGGAACGTTCTTTAACTGTTCAGCAAGTTCCAGCATGACGCCCAGCCCCATTGCGTTATCGTCTATCCCCTGCAGGGTCAGGCCGCCGAGGTTGTTTTCTACATCTTTATCGCTCTGCGGCGCGTAGGTATCCAGGTGCGCCATGATAATAATCTGCTGACGAGATTGGCCTTCATGAGCGGCGATCACCGTACTGCCGGTGGCGTTATGCCAGTTTTTACGCTGATTGCTATCGGTATAGACGTAGCGGGTATTGAAGCTGCGCACATCGCTCTGGTAACCCATCTGGGCGAACTGCTGGCGGAGATAATCGGCCGACAGCATCTCGGCTGGCGTGCCGGTCATTCTTCCGGGATAAAAGGTGGCGATATGACGAGCCTGGGCATTGGCGGTTTCGCCGGGGGCGCTGAATGCCGGGGCGGCGGAGAAGACAAAACCTGCGCCCAACGCCAGGGGGAGCAGGCGACGGCACAATGCTGAAAACATAGGGGGTCCTTTAGTACTTAAAACAATTTCACCCGCATAGTATGAAACTGTGACCGGGGTTAAACAATTTCAATCGCTCTTAAATGGTGGAAAAACCGCGTGTTAAGCACTTTTTGATATTAGCTTTCCCGGGTCGTTATTCTTTTGAGTAACAACTCATTCCATTTCGTAATTTCATTTGCTCTAAACCGCACCCTATAGTCGCTCTATTGCTGATTGTAAGAGAGTTGTTGCGCAGTGGAATACTTGCCGATATTTGCCGAAGTGAAAGACAGACCCGTGCTGGTGATCGGCGGCGGCGAGATAGCCGCGCGTAAGATTACGTTTTTGCTGCGCGCTGAAGCGAAGGTGCAAATTGTCGCCGAAACGCTGATGCCGGAACTTGCCGAAAAGGTTGAGCGCGAGGAAATTCAGTGGCGGGCAACCGTATTCGAAGAGCACCAGCTTGATGACGTATTTCTGGTGATTGCCGCTACCGAAGATGACGAGCTGAACCAACGCGTTTATGTCGCGGCGAACGCGCGCTATCGGCTGGTCAACGTCGTGGATAATCAGGCGCTGTGCTCGTTTGTCTTTCCGTCCATTGTCGATCGCTCTCCGCTGCTGGTGGCTATCTCTTCCAGCGGAAAAGCGCCGGTGCTGTCGCGGATTTTGCGCGAAAAAATCGAAGCCCTGCTGCCCACCAACCTGGGGCGGCTGGCTGAAACGGCGAGCTACTGGCGTCACCATATTAAAACCCATCTGAAAACCACCGCCGAACGTCGCCGCTTTTGGGAGCGCGTGTTTACCGGTCGCTTTGCCAGTCTGATGCTGGCGGGCAATAAAGATGAAGCGGAAAAAGCGCTGGAAGATGAACTTCGGCAGCCGGAAAAACGCCCTGGTGAAATTATTCTCGTCGGGGCAGGGCCAGGCGATGCCGGATTGCTGACCTTGCGCGGCCTACAGGCCCTTCAGCAGGCGGACGTGGTGTTTTACGACAACCTGGTCACCCCGGAAGTACGTGAACTGGTGCGCCGGGACGCGGAGACAATCTGCGTCGGTAAAAGCGCTTCCGGCGTATCCGTACCGCAGCAGGAGATCAACCGTCTGCTGGTGGACGCAGCGAAAGAGGGCAAAACGGTGATTCGCCTGAAGGGCGGCGACCCGTTTATTTTTGGCCGCGGCGGCGAAGAGCTGCAGGCCGCGGCCGAAGCGGGCATTCCGTTTCAGGTCGTCCCGGGCGTGACGGCGGCGGCGGGCGCAACGGCCTATGCCGGAATTCCGCTGACGCATCGTGATTATGCCCAGAGCGTCACCTTTATTACCGGACACTTCGGCGCGGAAAACTCGCCGCTCGACTGGGCGCGGCTGGCACAAAGCGGCCAGACCCTGGCGATTTATATGGGCAGCCTGAAAGCGGCGGAAATCAGCGCGCAGCTGATCGCCAACGGTCGCGATGGCGACACCCCGGTGGCGGTGATCTCGCGCGGCACCCGCGCCGATCAGCAAACGAAGACCGGCACATTACAACAGCTTGAAAACCTGGCGAAAGACGCCCCGATGCCTGCGCTGCTGGTGGTGGGTGAAGTGGTGCAATTACATCAACAGCTCGCCTGGTTTCAGCACACCTCATCCTCAGACGCCTTTAAGGCCTCTGTAGTAAATCTGGCTTAAGGAACGGTTATGGACCAAAAACGACTTACTCACCTGCGGCAACTGGAGGCGGAAAGCATCCATATCATTCGTGAGGTGGCCGCCGAATTCTCTAACCCGGTGATGATGTACTCCATCGGTAAAGACTCCAGCGTGATGCTGCATCTGGCGCGTAAAGCGTTTTATCCGGGCACCCTGCCGTTCCCGCTGCTGCACGTCGATACCGGCTGGAAATTCCGCGAAATGTATGAGTTCCGTGACCGTACCGCTAAAGCCTACGGATGCGAGCTGCTGGTGCACAAAAACCCGGAAGGGGTGGCGATGGGCATTAACCCGTTCGTCCACGGCAGCGCCAAGCATACCGATATCATGAAAACCGAAGGCCTCAAGCAGGCGCTGAACAAATACGGCTTTGATGCCGCGTTCGGCGGCGCGCGCCGCGATGAAGAGAAATCCCGCGCCAAAGAGCGTATTTACTCCTTCCGCGACCGCTTCCACCGCTGGGACCCGAAAAACCAGCGCCCGGAGCTATGGCACAACTATAACGGCCAGATTAACAAGGGCGAAAGCATCCGCGTCTTCCCGCTCTCCAACTGGACCGAGCTGGATATCTGGCAGTACATCTATCTGGAAAATATCGAAATTGTTCCGCTGTACCTGGCGGCAGAGCGTCCGGTGCTGGAGCGCGACGGGATGCTGATGATGATCGATGACGATCGCATCAATCTACAGCCCGGCGAGATGATCAAAAAACAGATGGTGCGCTTCCGCACCCTCGGCTGCTGGCCGCTGACCGGCGCGGTGGAGTCCAATGCGCAAACGCTGCCGGAGATCATCGAAGAGATGCTGGTGTCGACCACCAGCGAACGACAGGGGCGCGTGATTGACCGCGACCAGGCAGGCTCCATGGAGCTGAAGAAACGTCAGGGTTATTTCTAAGGAGCCGCCATGAATACCACAATTGCACAACAAATTGCCAATGAAGGCGGCGTTGAAGCCTACCTGCATGCCCAGCAGCACAAAAGCCTGCTGCGCTTTTTGACCTGCGGCAGCGTCGACGACGGCAAAAGTACGCTGATTGGCCGCCTGCTGCACGATACCCGTCAGATTTACGAAGATCAGCTCTCTTCGCTGCATAACGACAGCAAACGTCACGGTACCCAGGGCGAAAAACTCGATCTGGCGCTGCTGGTGGACGGTCTGCAGGCCGAGCGTGAGCAGGGCATCACCATTGACGTCGCCTACCGTTACTTCTCTACCGAGAAGCGCAAATTTATTATCGCCGACACTCCGGGACACGAACAGTATACCCGTAACATGGCGACCGGCGCGTCAACCTGCGACCTGGCGATCCTGCTGATCGACGCGCGCAAAGGCGTGCTCGATCAAACCCGTCGTCACAGCTTTATTTCGACACTACTGGGGATCAAACACCTGGTGGTGGCGGTGAATAAAATGGACCTCGTCGATTTTAGCGAAGAGACCTTTAACACCATCCGTGAAGCGTATCTGACCTTTGCTGAACAGCTGCCGGGCGATCTCGACATTCGCTTTGTCCCGCTTTCTGCGCTTGAAGGGGACAACGTCGCCAGCCAGAGCGATAAAATGCCGTGGTACAGCGGCCCGACGCTGCTGGAAGTGCTGGAAACCGTTGAGATTCAGCGCGTGGTGGAAAGCCAGCCGCTGCGCTTCCCCGTGCAGTACGTCAACCGCCCGAACCTCGACTTCCGCGGGTTCTCCGGTACGGTTGCCGCCGGCAGCGTGAGCGTAGGACAGCGCCTGAAAGTGCTGCCGTCGGGGGTGGAATCCACCGTGGCGCGCATTGTCACCTTTGACGGCGATCTGCCGGAAGCGGCGGCCGGGGAAGCGATCACTCTCGTGCTAAAAGATGAAATTGATATCAGCCGCGGCGACCTGCTGGTGGACGCGGCGGTCTCTCTGCCTGCGGTACAAAGCGCCAGCGTTGATGTGGTATGGATGGCGGAGCAGGCCCTGACGCCTGGCCAGAGCTATGACATTAAAATCGCCGGTAAGAAAACCCGCGCCCGCGTGGATGGCGTACGCTACCAGGTTGATATTAACAACCTGACCCAGCGCGAAGTGGAATCGCTGCCGCTCAACGGCATTGGGCTGGTGGATCTGACTTTCGATGAGCCGCTGGTGCTGGATAAATACCAGGATAACCCGGTCACCGGAGGCCTGATTTTTATCGACCGTTTGACCAACGTGACCGTTGGCGCAGGGATGGTACGCGAACCGAACGAGCAGGCTCAGGCAGGCGCTTCGCAATACAGCGCGTTTGAGCTTGAACTGAACCAGCTTATTCGCAAGCACTTCCCGCACTGGGACGCCCGCGACCTGCTGGGAGGCAAGTAATGGCCCGGCATGACGAAAACGTCGTCTGGCACGCGCATCCTGTCACGCAGGCGCAGCGCGAGCAGCATCATGGCCATCGCGGCGTGGTGCTGTGGTTCACCGGGCTTTCGGGCTCGGGGAAATCCACCGTTGCCGGCGCGCTGGAAGAGGCGCTGCATCGGCTCGGCGTGAGCACCTATTTACTGGATGGCGATAACGTGCGTCACGGCCTGTGCAGCGATCTTGGCTTCAGCGACGACGACCGCAAAGAAAACATTCGCCGGGTGGGTGAAGTGGCGAAGCTGATGGTGGATGCCGGGCTGGTAGTATTGACTGCGTTTATATCACCGCATCGTGCAGAGCGGCAGATGGTGCGCGAACGTTTGGGCGAAGGGCGCTTTATTGAAGTCTTTGTCGATACGCCGCTGGCGATCTGCGAAGCGCGGGATCCGAAAGGGCTGTACAAGAAGGCACGGGCCGGGGAGCTGCGCAACTTTACCGGAATTGATTCAGTGTATGAATCCCCGGAGCGCGCCGAAATTCACCTCGACGGTGAACAATTGGTAACAAATTTGGTGCACCAATTATTAGACCTGCTACGACAGAGCGATATTATCAGATCCTGAAACGGCCGCGGCATCATCACAGGATGCCGATCGCCAGGTCAACAGGATTCGATATGCGCAATACCCAGAACATCAGTATTATTCGTTCAGAACCGCCGCCGGCAGTCAGCGACGAGACCACTTGGTCTCTGTCGGGCGCTGCCGTTGGCTTTATTTCATGGCTGCTGGCGCTGGGTATTCCCTTCCTGATCTATGGCAGTAACACGCTATTTGTTCTCCTCTACACCTGGCCGTTCTTCCTGGCATTAATGCCGGTTGCCGTCGTGGTTGGCATCGCGCTGCATTCGCTGATGGACGGCAAACTTCAGTACAGCGTCTGCGCGACGATTTTAACCGTCGGACTGATGTTCGGTCTGCTGTTCCTCTGGCTACTGGGGTAGTCCTTTCTACGAATGAATCTAGCCTGGGTATCAACGGTAAAAATGTGGTACAGTCCCCGCGTTACGCGGCGTCGTCCGCGCGCCAGAGTAGAGAACTCGGGCGAGTTATGGGATGATGATGCCGTTTTTCAGGGGGCAGGATGGGTAAACTAACGCTGCTGTTATTGGCTTTGCTGGTCTGGCTGCAGTACTCGCTATGGTTCGGCAAAAATGGTCTGCACGACTATAGCCGGGTTAACGACGATGTCTCCGCGCAGCAGGCAACGAACGCTAAATTAAAAGCACGCAACGATCAGCTGTTCGCCGAAATTGACGACCTCAACGGCGGTCAGGAAGCTATCGAAGAGCGCGCGCGCAATGAACTCAGTATGACCCGCCCGGGCGAAACGTTTTATCGTCTGGTGCCGGATGCGTCAAAACGCAACCAGGCCGCGGGGCAACAGCAGAATAATCGATAAACAGGCCCAGGATTACAACATGGCAGCCACTTTTCCGGGCGTTTGCGCCGTGGTGCCGGCAGCCGGTTTTGGCCGCCGCATGCAAACGGAATGCCCTAAACAATATCTCTCAATCGGTAACAAAACGATTCTCGAGCACGCGGTCGCCGCGCTGTTGGCAAACCCCCTTATACAGCGGGTAGTGATTGCCGTCAGCCCGGGCGACGTTCGCTTCAGCCAACTGCCGTTGGCGAACCACTCCCAAATCACCGTCGTTGATGGCGGCACGGAACGCGCGGACTCCGTTCTCGCCGGCCTGAAGGTTCTTGGCGAAGCCGACTGGGTGCTGGTGCACGATGCCGCGCGCCCCTGCCTGCACCAGGACGATCTCAGCCGCCTGCTTCAGCTATGCCAAACCAGCCGTACGGGCGGCATTCTGGCCGCTCCGGTTCGCGACACGATGAAGCGCGCGGAGCCGGGCAGGGCTGCCATCGCCCATACCGTTGAACGTAACGATTTATGGCACGCGCTGACGCCGCAATTTTTCCCTCGCGAACTGCTTGTTGATTGCCTGACGCGGGCGCTTAATGAAGGGGCGACCATCACCGACGAAGCCTCGGCGCTGGAGTACTGCGGCTTTCATCCTGAACTGGTCGCCGGACGAGCTGATAATATTAAAGTGACGCGCCCGGAAGACCTGGCGCTGGCCGAATTTTACCTTACCCGTTCCCGACACCAGGAGAAGGCTTAATGCGAATTGGACACGGTTTTGACGTACACGCTTTTGGCGGTGAAGGCCCAATCATCATCGGCGGCGTGCGCGTACCCTACGAGAAAGGGCTGCTGGCCCACTCCGACGGCGACGTCGCGCTGCACGCGTTAACCGATGCGCTGCTCGGCGCGGCGGCGCTGGGCGACATCGGCAAGCTGTTCCCGGATACCGACCCGGCCTTTAAGGGCGCCGACAGCCGTGAACTGCTGCGCGAAGCGTGGCGGCGGATTCAGGCGAAAGGCTATACCCTTGGCAACGTTGACGTCACCATTATCGCCCAGGCACCAAAAATGCTGCCGCATATTCCCCAGATGCGCATCTTTATTGCCGAAGATCTCGGTTGCCATATGGACGATGTTAACGTCAAAGCCACCACCACGGAAAAGCTGGGCTTTACCGGTCGCGGCGAAGGCATTGCCTGTGAAGCGGTGGCGCTGCTGCGTAAGGCGGAGAAATGATCGCTTTTGACGAACTCACTTATCTGCATGGAAAACCGCTGAGCCAGGGGCTGCTAAAAGCCAGTCCGGAAGACTTCTTGGTGGTTGAGGATCTCGGCTTTGCCCCTAACGGCGAAGGCGAGCATGTGCTGGTGCGTATTCTGAAAAACGGCTGCAATACCCGTTTTGTTGCTGACGCGCTGGCAAAATTCCTTAAAATTCATGCGCGTGAAGTGAGCTTTGCCGGGCAGAAGGACAAACACGCGGTCACTGAACAGTGGCTGTGTGCCAGAGTACCGGGCAAAGAGATGCCCGACCTGAGCAAATTTCAGCTTGAAGGCTGTCAGGTACTGGAGTACGCGCGCCACAAGCGCAAGCTGCGCCTCGGGGCGCTGAAGGGGAACCAGTTTACGCTGGTGCTGCGCGAAATCAGCGATCGCGACGATGTCGAAACGCGTTTACAGGCGATTGCTGAGCATGGCGTACCCAACTATTTTGGGGCCCAGCGCTTCGGTATCGGCGGCAGTAACCTGCTGGGGGCACTGCGCTGGGCCGAGAGCGGCGCGCCGGTGCGCGATCGCAATAAACGCAGTTTTTGGTTGTCGGCGGCTCGCAGCGCATTGTTTAATCAACAGGTTGGTATTAGATTAAAAAAACCGGAATTTAATCAGGTTGTTGATGGCGATGCGCTACAATTAGCGGGGCGCGGAAGCTGGTTCGTTGCGGCCTCTGAAGAACTGACGGAACTCCAGGCGCGGGTAGATAACCGCGAGCTGATGATTACCGCTGCGCTTGTGGGCAGCGGCGACTGGGGAAGCCAACGGGATGCGCTGGCCGCCGAGCAGGCGGCAGTGGTCGAAGAGACGCAGCTACAGGCGCTGCTGGTGCGTGAAAAAGTAGAGGCCGCCCGCCGGGCGATGCTGCTTTATCCCCAGCAGATGAGCTGGAACTGGTGGGATGACGTTACCGTTGAACTGCGTTTCTGGCTGCCCGCGGGCAGCTTCGCCACCAGCGTAGTAAGGGAGCTTATCAATACAACGGGTGACTATGCGAATATTGCTGAGTAACGATGATGGGATTCATGCGCCGGGCATTCAGACCCTGGCAAAGGCCTTACGGGAATTCGCTGAGGTTCAGATAGTTGCACCCGATCGTAACCGCAGCGGAGCGTCGAACTCCCTGACGCTGGAATCTTCGCTTCGCACTTTCACTTTTGATAACGGCGATATCGCCGTACAGATGGGCACGCCGACGGACTGTGTTTATCTCGGGGTCAATGCCCTGATGCGGCCGCGTCCGGATATCGTGGTTTCCGGCATTAACGCCGGACCCAACCTCGGTGACGACGTCATCTATTCCGGCACCGTTGCCGCCGCGATGGAAGGCCGTCATCTGGGCTTTCCGGCGCTGGCCGTCTCGCTAAACGGCTATCAGCATTACGATACCGCCGCGGCGGTCACCTGCTCTATTCTGCGCGCTTTAAGCCGCGAGCCGCTGCGCACCGGGCGCATTCTCAATATCAACGTGCCGGATCTGCCTCTTGAGCAGATCAAAGGTATCCGCGTGACCCGCTGCGGCAGTCGCCATCCTTCCGACCAGGTGATCCCGCAAAAAGATCCGCGCGGCAATACGCTGTACTGGATCGGACCGCCGGGCGAAAAGTACGACGCCGGGCCGGATACCGACTTTGCCGCTGTGGATGAAGGCTATGTGTCGGTCACGCCGCTACACGTCGATTTAACCGCCCACGGCGCGCATGAGGTGGTTAGCGGCTGGCTGGATCGCGTTGGAGTTGATACGCAATGGTAAGTAAACGTGTTGAAAGTCTTCTCAATCAGCTTCGCACGCAGGGCATTATTGACGAGCGCGTGCTGAACGCGATCGCGATGGTGCCGCGAGAAAAGTTTGTTGATGAAGCCTTTGAACATAAGGCGTGGGAAAACACGGCGCTGCCGATTGGTCAGGGGCAAACCATCTCGCAGCCCTACATGGTGGCGCGGATGACCGAGCTTCTGACGCTAACGCCGGAGTCAAGGGTGCTGGAAATCGGCACCGGCTCTGGCTATCAGACGGCGATTCTGGCGCATCTGGTGCATCACGTTTGCTCGGTTGAGCGAATTAAGAGTTTGCAGTGGCACGCGCGCCGTCGTCTTAAACAACTTGATTTACATAATGTTTCAACCCGTCACGGCGATGGATGGCAGGGTTGGCAGGCGCGCGCGCCGTTCGACGCGATTATCGTTACCGCCGCGCCGCCGGAAATTCCGGCCGCGCTGCTGGCGCAACTGGACGATGGCGGCGTACTGGTGCTGCCGGTTGGCGAAGAGCATCAGTTCCTGAAGCGGATCCGTCGGCGCGGCAACGAGTTTGTTATTGATACTGTCGAAGCCGTGCGCTTTGTTCCCCTCGTGAAGGGGGAGTTGGCCTGAACCCGGATTATTCCAGGTTTTTTTGCCTGCATTTAGGCATAGGGTGGACGCATTTTTCGTGTCCTGGCCGGGCGCCGTCCGGTGAGCAAGATATTGGTAGTTAACATATTCCTGGGGGATAAATGAGCGCGGGAAGCCCAAATTTTACCTTAAGCCGCATTGCGGCTTTATCACTGGTGTCACTGTGGCTGGCAGGCTGCAGCAGCTCCAACAATCCGCCTGCGCCGGTCAGCTCGGCTGGCGGGACTTCGTCTTCCAGCACGAATTCCGGAATGCTGATCACGCCTCCGTCAAATAACGTTCCGCAGGCGCGTCCGGTACAAACGCAGCCGGTGCAGACGCAGCCCGCTCAGGTTCAGCCGATGGCTCAGGAGCCGGTACAAACGGTGAACGGCAAAATTGTCTATAACCGTAAGTATGGGGATATTCCGAAAGGTAGCTACACCGGCGGCAGTACCTATACTGTTAAACGCGGCGACACGCTATTCTATATTGCGTGGGTCACCGGGAACGACTTCCGCGACCTGGCGCAGCGTAATAATATCCCGGCGCCGTACGGTCTGAACGTGGGTCAGACGCTGCAGGTTGGCAACGCATCCGGTCAGCCAATCACCGGAGATAACCCTGTCGCCCAGGCCAGCGTGAAGGCCAGCAGCGGCGGGATGTTAACCGCAAATTCTGCACAAAAATCCACCGCGGTGGTTGCGTCCCAACCAACTATTACGTATTCTGAATCTTCAGGTGAACAGAGTGCTAATAAGATGTTGCCGAATAACAAGCCTGCGACGACGACAACAACCGTCGCGCCTGTTACGGCTCCGACTGTCAGCACAACCCAATCGACTGCAAGCAGTACGTCAACCAGTTCGCCGATCTCTTCATGGCGCTGGCCGACTGATGGCAAGGTTATCGAGAACTTTAGTGGTGCCGAAGGTGGCAATAAAGGTATTGATATTGCAGGCAGTAAAGGACAGGCTATTGTCGCGACCGCAGATGGGCGCGTCGTCTATGCCGGTAACGCACTGCGCGGTTACGGTAATCTTATTATCATCAAACACAACGATGATTACCTGAGTGCCTACGCACATAACGATACGATGCTGGTAAAAGAGCAACAAGATATCAAGGCGGGGCAGAAAATCGCTACCATGGGTAGCACAGGTACAAGTTCTACACGTTTGCATTTTGAAATTCGTTACAAGGGGAAATCCGTCAACCCGCTGCAGTATTTACCGCAGCGATAATTTGGCAAAGTACGGATAAGCTCAGTATCGCTAAAAGAGACGCCAGGGCGGCCAGAAAGCCTGCTTTACCGGGGCAGAAAGGGTTTTCGTCCGGGCGTCTTTTAAGTGATGTTTAGCGGAAGGTGCTTTGCTCAGGGATCACGGGTAGGAGCCATCTTTATGAGTCAGAATACGCTGAAAGTTCATGATTTAAATGAAGACGCGGAATTTGATGAGAACGGAGTCGAGGTTTTTGATGAGAAAGCCTTAGTTGAAGAGGAACCCAGTGATAGCGATCTGGCTGAGGAAGAGCTTCTTTCGCAGGGAGCAACCCAACGGGTGCTCGATGCGACGCAGCTTTATCTTGGAGAGATTGGTTATTCCCCACTGCTGACGGCCGAAGAAGAGGTTTATTTTGCGCGTCGCGCGCTGCGTGGTGACGTTGCGTCACGCCGCCGGATGATCGAAAGTAACCTGCGTCTGGTCGTCAAGATAGCCCGCCGTTACGGCAATCGCGGTCTGGCTCTGCTGGATCTGATTGAAGAAGGTAACCTGGGGCTGATTCGCGCAGTTGAGAAGTTTGACCCGGAACGTGGGTTCCGTTTTTCGACTTACGCGACCTGGTGGATTCGTCAAACGATTGAACGGGCGATCATGAACCAAACCCGTACGATCCGTTTACCGATCCATATCGTCAAAGAGCTGAACGTCTATCTGCGTACCGCACGCGAGTTGTCCCACAAGCTGGACCACGAGCCAAGCGCGGAAGAGATAGCCGAACAGCTGGATAAGCCAGTTGATGACGTCAGCCGGATGCTGCGTCTGAACGAGCGCATTACCTCGGTGGATACACCGCTGGGCGGCGACTCGGAAAAAGCGCTGCTGGATATTCTGGCCGATGAAAAAGACAACGGCCCGGAAGACACCACGCAGGACGATGATATGAAACAAAGCATCGTCAAATGGCTGTTCGAACTGAACGCCAAGCAGCGTGAAGTGCTGGCTCGTCGCTTTGGTCTGCTCGGCTATGAAGCCGCGACGCTTGAGGATGTGGGCCGCGAAATTGGCCTGACCCGCGAACGCGTGCGTCAGATCCAGGTTGAAGGTCTCCGCCGTCTGCGGGAGATCCTGCAAAGCCAGGGGCTGAACATCGAAGCGCTGTTCCGCGAGTAAGACACCTTTCTTAAAAAAGGCTCAATCGTTTGATTGGGCCTTTTTCTTTTTTGGGCCTCCGTCGTTTACGCGATCGCCGTCTCGTGGAGGTGCCGCCAGATGATTTTCTCTTCCTGCAGACGGAAAAGAACCGTCGACCAGCGCGCGGTTTCCGCTTTGCCGGGGAGCGCGTGTATTTCCCGGTAGCTCACCGCTGCGCCATCGTGCCATTCGGCAAGTATGGCGGCACTATCGACGACAATCTTTAAGCCCGGACGGCTGGCGCGAGCCCCGTGAAAAAAGGCGCTGACCGCCTGATGATCCATGCGCATACCGTTTATCGGGATCATGGTAAAGTCCGGGCTAAAGCGACGCATCAGCGCGTCGGCGCTCCCTTCACCCTGATTCAGCCAGTTTTCTATAGCCACGTGGGCCGCAATAACTTCCGCAATATAGCGATTCATTTGTTCTCCATTTTACCGTGCAGGCGCATGATTATCGCCCGGTTATCGAAGGTAAGGCAGCCCAGCAGCGGCGCCAGGGTCAACGCGGCGGCGGCGATAAATACGCCACGCCACGCCTGCGTCGTTGGCCAGTAAAGCAAAAAGGCGCTCAGTAAGGCTGCCAGTAGCGCAGATCCCATCAGGAAACTGAGCTGGCGGTTAAGATTCCACAGCGCGCTGGCGTCCGGCATATCGCCGTTCGCCACATTCAGAAACGCGCTGCTCTGGGCCGTACTGCTGCACAGGCTGCCGCCTGCGCCCATGAATACAAATGCCGCGATTAGCATACTGTTGGCGGTATGCGCATTGACGCCAGCCAGGGTGACGATCCCGACAGCCTGGAGAAGGCAGCCGACCGCGATAAGCGGGCGGGGGCCGAGACGATTGAAATAACGGCCGGTCGTCGCGATCGCCACAAACGAGGCCAGCGACCACGGAAGCATCAGGGCGCCGATGGCGGAGGGCGACATCCCCGTCACGCTTTGTAAATAAAACATCCCGACGACATTGATGCCAATAAAAGTCCCCGGCACGCAGAGATAGACCAGCATTGAAAAGCGCAGCAGCGGATCGCGCAGTAGCGAGAGACGCAGGAGTCCCCCCGGCCGCTCGACGCGTCTCTCATCCTTAATCCACAGCGCTGCCAGTCCGAACGTCAGCAGCGCGATCGGCAGGCTGGCAAAGAAAACCCAGCGCCAGCTGAGCGATTGCACCAGCACCCCGCCGATCGCCGGCGAGCACGCCGGCGCCAGCAGCCCGACCAGCATCACCGCGGCGGAAAGTTTCGCCCGCTCGTGAGGCCTGAACTGTTGCCAGGTCAGCGACTGGCCTAGCGGAATCAATAGTCCGCCGCCCATCCCCTGCAGGGCGCGCCACATGACAAGGCTGGTCAACGAGTCGGCCATTCCTGCGGCCAGAGCCCCAAAGCTAAATATGCTGAGCGAAAGCAGGAATACCCGCCGGGTACCAAACTGCTGGCTGAGCCAGGCGCTAAACGGCAGTACCAGCGTGAGCCCGGCAATATAGCCATTGCTGACCCACGCCAGTTCGCCCACCGACGCGTGCAGCGTCCGGCCCATCGCCGGAAAGGCGACGCTGGCGATGAACATATTGATTAAGTCGAGAAAGAAACCCAGCAGAAAAACGGTTGCGACCTTGCTGCGATACGTCATTGATTAAACCCCCCGTGAAGGCCGCTACTGTAAACCTCAGCATCAGGGCGAATAAACACGACATTCGGAGATATACTGTCTGAAATTTTTTGACAATTGGCGGCGCGATGCTGAACCTGCAGCGGATGAACATGTTTGTAGCGGTGGTCGATAGCGGAAGTTTTACCGCGGCGGCGACGGCGCTGGGGCAGACCAAGGCGGTGGTGAGTTTCAACATTCGCCAGCTGGAGAGCGAGCTGGGGGTTACGCTGCTGTTGCGATCGACCCGGCGGCTGACGCTGACGGAAGCCGGTTCGCTCTTCTATCATCGCGGGGTCGCGCTGCTGAAAGCGGCGGAAAACCTGCAGGACGACGTCCGGGGCAGCCACGTGGGGTTGAGCGGTGAACTGCGGATCACAACGACGCCAGAATATGGCGCGCAGGTGATTATCCCGGCGCTGGCGGAGTTTAGCCAGCGGCATCCAGCGCTCCGCGTGCGCCATGTTTCTTCTTCTCACCACGCGGATTTAATCTCCGAACGGTTTGACGTGGCGATTCGCCTCGGGACGCTGGCGGATTCGCGCTACCGCGCGGCGCTGATATCGCGCTTTGCCATCGTCCCGGTTGCAGCCCCGTCATGGCTGGCGCAGCATCCTGTAAAGACGCTTGATGATCTGGCGCAATCGGCGTGGATTATTCATGAACGTCTGACCGCGCCGCTCCGCTGGCCGCTTACCGGGCCCGATGAGGAGAGCATCGCCTTCGAGATTAAACAGGCGCCGCGGCTGTCGGCAGATAGCGCCAGCGCGCTGATGGCCTTTGCGCTGGCGGGCAGCGGCATCGCGCTGCTGCCCGAATGGATGGTGGCTGCTGCGCTGGCAGACAGCACGCTGGTGAAGGTGATGCCGGCGTTTAGCTTTCCGCGCCAGGGGGTGTACGCGGTTTACCCGGACGCGCAGCACGTTCCCGTCAGGGTCCGGGCGTTTATTGATTTTCTCCGCGAGCGCCTGGGTTAATTGGGTTCTCGCGCTATCAGCTTGTGGATGATTTGCGAAAACTGCTGGCGCTCTTCATCGTTCAGCCGACCTAAAAATTCTTCATCAACGGCGTTACCCAGCGGCATTGAACTTGCCAGTAGCGCTTCGCCTTCTGCGGTTAAATAGACAAACCGACGGCGTTTGTCCGCCGGATCGTGTTCGCGACGAACCAGACCGCGGCTCTCCATTCGGCTCAGCATCTCCGCCAGCGTCGCTTTCGTGCTGACCGCCGCTTCCGTTAGCGTCACCTGTTCAATGCCGGGATGTTCGGCAATGGAACGCATCACCGCATATTGCGGTTTGGTGAGGTCCGGCAGTTCAAGCTGCCAGCGGGCGGTGTGCTGCTGAAAAAGCTGGCGTAGCAGGTGAAACGCCTCGTTTTTTAACTCCATGACAACTCCGTAATCAAACCGTCGGTTCTATGATAGCCGTTCGGGAGGCGTTTTAGCATTTTTCCTGTTTTGATGAAAAATGCGGCCGTGTACGAACGCACTTGCACGAAAAGCTCATCAAGCGTAGTTTTAATAAAAACGTTCGTATACGAACAATTGTGAGGCGATGATGAAGCTAATCGTAGGGATGACCGGAGCGACGGGCGCTCCACTGGGCGTTGCGCTGCTCAAAGCGCTTCGAGAGATGCCGGAAGTGGAAACGCATCTGGTGATGTCAAAGTGGGCCAAAACCACCATTGAGCTGGAAACGTCTTACAGCGCCCGTGAAGTGGCTGCACTGGCCGATTTCTCGCACAGTCCGGCGGACCAGGCCGCCGTCATCTCATCGGGTTCGTTTCGTACCGACGGCATGATCGTTATCCCCTGCAGTATGAAAACGCTGGCGGGTATCCGTGCCGGTTATGCCGAGGGGCTGGTGGGGCGGGCCGCGGACGTGGTGCTGAAAGAGGGGCGTAAGCTGGTGCTGGTGCCGCGTGAAATGCCGTTGAGCACGATCCATCTGGAAAACATGCTGGCCCTGTCACGCATGGGGGTGGCGATGGTGCCGCCCATGCCCGCTTATTACAACCATCCCAAAACCATTGAGGACGTCACTGACCACGTTGTCACGCGGGTACTGGATCAGTTCGGTCTGGAGTATCACAAAGCGCGCCGCTGGAGCGGGTTGCGGGCGGTAGAGAATGTATCACAGGAGAATGAATAATGGCTTTTGATGATTTGCGCAGCTTTTTGCAGGCGCTGGACGACCAGGGTCAACTGCTGAAAATTAGCGAAGAAGTGAACGCGGAGCCGGATCTGGCCGCGGCGGCAAACGCGACCGGGCGCATCGGCGATGGCGCTCCCGCGCTGTGGTTTGACAATATTCGCGGTTTTACCGATGCGCGCGTGGCAATGAACACCATCGGTTCCTGGCAGAACCACGCTATCTCGCTGGGGCTGCCGCCGAATACGCCGGTGAAAAATCAGATCGACGAATTTATTCGTCGTTGGGATAAATTCCCGGTGACGCCGGAGCGGCGGGCAAACCCGGCGTGGGCGGAAAATACCGTCGACGGCGAGGCGATTAATTTGTTCGATATTCTGCCCCTGTTCCGTCTCAATGACGGCGACGGCGGCTTTTATCTCGACAAAGCCTGCGTAGTTTCTCGCGATCCTCTCGACCCGGACAATTTTGGTAAGCAAAACGTCGGCATTTACCGTATGGAGGTGAAGGGCAAACGTAAACTCGGCCTGCAGCCGGTACCTATGCACGATATCGCTCTGCATCTGCACAAAGCGGAAGAGCGCGGTGAAGACCTGCCGATTGCCATTACCCTGGGTAACGATCCTATTATCACCCTGATGGGCGCCACGCCGCTGAAATACGATCAGTCGGAATATGAGATGGCCGGCGCGCTGCGTGAAAGCCCGTACCCTATCGCCACCGCGCCGCTGACCGGCTTCGACGTACCGTGGGGTTCAGAGGTGATCCTCGAAGGGGTGATTGAAAGCCGCAAGCGCGAAATTGAAGGCCCATTCGGCGAATTTACCGGCCACTACTCGGGCGGCCGTAATATGACGGTGGTGCGTATCGATAAGGTTTCTTACCGCAGCAAGCCGATTTTCGAGTCTCTCTATCTCGGTATGCCGTGGACCGAGATCGATTACCTGATGGGCCCGGCAACCTGCGTACCGCTTTATCAGCAGCTGAAGGCCGAGTTCCCGGAGGTGCAGGCCGTTAACGCGATGTACACCCACGGCCTGCTGGCGATTATCTCCACCAAAAAACGCTACGGCGGCTTTGCCCGCGCGGTGGGTCTGCGGGCGATGACCACGCCGCACGGCCTGGGCTACGTGAAGATGGTGATCATGGTTGATGAAGACGTCGACCCGTTCAACCTGCCGCAGGTGATGTGGGCGCTGTCGTCGAAGGTCAACCCGGCGGGTGACCTGGTACAGCTGCCGAATATGTCGGTCCTGGAGCTTGATCCGGGCTCCAGCCCGGCGGGGATCACCGACAAACTGATTATCGACGCCACCACGCCGGTTGCGCCCGATCTGCGCGGCCACTACAGCCAGCCGGTACAGGATCTTCCTGAAACTAAAGCCTGGGCTGAAAAACTGACCGCCATGCTGGCCAACCGTAAATAAGGAGAAGAAGATGATTTGTCCACGCTGCGCCGATGAACATATTGAAGTGCTGGCAACATCGCCGGTAAAAGATGTCTGGACGGTATTTCAGTGCCAGCACTGTTTCTACACTTGGCGGAATACTGAACCGCTACGCCGCACCAGCCGGGAACATTATCCGGAAGCGTTCCGCATGACCCAAAAGGATATCGATGACGCGCCAATGGTGCCGCATATTCCGCCGCTGCTGGCGGAAGATAAACGCTAAAATCAACGGGGTCCGCTTAGTCGGGCCTTTTTATATTTAGTTAATCAATGCAAAATTTTTATTAATTAAATTTTCAAATTGCATGAAAGGTTAATAGAGCAGATACGATTGCGAACCTTCTTCCAGTTTATAATAAAATCAACGGGTTTGATAAATTACCGATAAGCTTCGCGGCCGGGAAAATATAGAATAGGGGCGGGTGCTTGAGGCTATCTGGCTTTGAGCATTGACAAGGGTTCAGATAGACGAAAGCCCCAGGAGATATTTCTATCAACTGAGGCTGACGAATGAACCTGAACAATTCAGATGTTAGTCTCTTCTTTGCAGGGAGGCAAGACATGCTAACAAAATATGCCCTTGTGGCAATCGTCGTACTGTGTATTACGGTACTGGGATTTACGCTTTTGGTGCGCAGCTCGCTGTGCGAACTCAGTATTAAAGAGCGTAGTATGGAGTTTAAAGCTGTTCTCGCTTACGAATCGAAGAAATAGCATCAGCGCGGGGGCAACCCCGCGTATTGGTTGTCAGGATGCATCCTCTCGCACCCAGTTTGCATTTGTTAAAACGGCAGCACCGCAGGGCGCTGCCGTTTTTTCACGTTAAACGAGAACTACACCAGGCTCTTCAGGCGATAGATCCACTCCAGCGCCTGGCGCGGAGTCAGCGAATCCGGGTCAAGATTCTCCAGCGCTTCAACCGCGGGCGAGGTCTCTTCCGGAGCGGAAAGCAGCGACATCTGGGTACCGTCCACCTGCGTGGCGGCAGCGCTCGGCGCAATGCTTTCCAGCTCGCGCAGCTTCTGCCGCGCGCGTTTAATCACCTCTTTCGGCACACCGGCCAGCGCGGCAACCGCCAGACCGTAGCTCTTACTGGCCGCGCCATCCTGCACGCTGTGCATAAAGGCGATGGTGTCGCCGTGCTCCAGAGCATCAAGGTGGACGTTGGCCACGCCTTCCATTTTCTCCGGCAGTTGGGTCAGCTCGAAGTAGTGGGTGGCAAACAGGGTCAGGGCCTTAATCTTGTTCGCCAGATTTTCCGCGCAGGCCCACGCTAGCGACAGGCCATCGTAGGTCGAGGTGCCACGACCGATTTCATCCATCAGCACCAGGCTATGCTCGGTGGCGTTATGCAGAATATTGGCGGTTTCGGTCATCTCTACCATAAAGGTTGAGCGGCCGCTGGCCAGGTCATCCGCCGCGCCGACGCGGGTGAAAATACGATCGATGGGGCCGATGTCGACTTTTTCCGCCGGAACGTAGCTGCCGATATACGCCAGCAGGGCGATCAGCGCGGTCTGACGCATATAGGTACTTTTACCGCCCATATTCGGACCGGTGATAATCAGCATTCTCCGCTGCGGGGCGAGGTGCAGCGGGTTAGCGATGAACGGCTCTTTCAGAACCTGCTCAACCACCGGATGGCGGCCTTCGCTGATACGAATACCCGGCTTATCGCTAAAAGTCGGGCAGCAGTAGTTGAGGGTCTCCGCGCGCTCGGCGAGGTTCACCAGCACATCAAGCTCCGCCAGCGCGCTGGCACTCTGCTGCAGGTCGCCAAGATGCGGCAGCAGCATATCGAAAAGTTCATCGTACAGCTGCTTTTCCAGCGCCAGCGCCTTCCCTTTGGAGGTCAGCACTTTGTCTTCATACTCCTTCAGCTCAGGAATAATATAGCGCTCGGCGTTCTTGAGGGTCTGGCGACGGACGTAGTGGATCGGCGCATGCTGGCTCTGACCACGGCTAATCTGGATGTAGTAGCCGTGGACGGCGTTGTAGCCTACCTTCAGCGTGTCCAGCCCCAGACGTTCGCGCTCGCGAACTTCCAGTCTGTCGAGGTAATCGGTCGCGCCATCGGCCAGGCCGCGCCACTCATCGAGTTCCGCGTTATAGCCGGGGGCGATAACGCCGCCGTCGCGAACCAGTACCGGCGGCGCATCGATAATCGCCCGTTCCAGCAGTTCGCGCAGCTCGCTAAATTCCCCCATCTTTTCCCGGAGCCGCTGTACTGGCGCACAGTCGACGTCCCCCAGCATCGCGCGCAGTGCCGGCAGCTGCTGGAAAGCGTGACGCATACGCGCTAAATCGCGAGGGCGGGCGGTGCGCAGCGCCAGGCGCGCCAGAATACGTTCGAGGTCGCCGACCTGGCGCAGTACCGGCTGCAGCTCGGTGTAATGTTCCTGCAGCGCGCCGATGGTCTGCTGGCGCTCTACCAGCACGGCGGTGTCGCGCGCCGGCATATGTAGCCAGCGCTTAAGCATACGGCTGCCCATGGGGGTCACGGTGCAGTCGAGCACCGAGGCCAGCGTATTATCAAAGCCGCCGGCCAGGTTCTGGGTGATCTCCAGATTGCGGCGGGTAGCCGCATCCATAATGATGCTGTCCTGCTGGCGCTCCATCGTGATGGCGCGGATATGCGGCAATGACGTGCGCTGGGTGTCTTTGACGTACTGCAGCAGGCAGCCGGCGGCGCACAGGCCGCGCGGGGCGTTTTCAACGCCGAAACCAACCAGATCGCGCGTGCCGAACTGGAGATTGAGCTGCTGGCGCGCGGTGTCGATTTCAAATTCCCACAGCGGACGGCGGCGCAGGCCGCGGCGGCCCTCAATCAGCGACGACTCGGCAAAATCCTCTGCGTACAGCAGCTCGGCGGGGTTGGTGCGCTGGAGCTCCGCCGCCATCGTTTCGCGGTCAGCGGGTTCGCTCAGGCGAAAACGTCCGGAGCTGATATCGAGGGTGGCGTAGCCAAAACCTTTACTATCCTGCCAGATGGCGGCCAGCAGATTGTCCTGGCGTTCCTGCAGCAGCGCTTCATCGCTGATGGTACCCGGGGTCACAATGCGGACGACTTTGCGTTCAACCGGCCCTTTGGTAGTTGCCGGATCGCCAATCTGTTCGCAAATGGCCACCGACTCGCCCTGATTAACCAGCTTAGCCAGATAGTTCTCAACCGCGTGATGGGGGATCCCGGCCATCGGAATCGGTTCGCCCGCGGAAGCGCCGCGCTTCGTCAGCGAGATATCCAGCAACTGCGATGCGCGTTTCGCATCGTCATAGAACAGTTCGTAAAAATCACCCATCCGGTAAAACAGCAGAATCTCCGGGTGCTGGGCTTTCAGCTTGAGATACTGCTGCATCATCGGGGTGTGGGCGTCAAGATTCTCTAGTGTACTCATCAGTTTTTGCTGTCCATTTTCTGAAGTTTTAATGAGTTAGCGGAGTTTATTGTTTTCATGACGTCGCGCTATCGCTCATCGGTTCCCGTGAAACTGTGCATTTCTGTTTATTGACCCATGAGCCGCATGATAACGGAGTCTTCAGGTCAGGAAAACAAGAAGCAGCGGCGGTATGCCGGAGGGGGAGGTCGCAGAGGAAAAAGGCTATACTGGCGAATGCAGGTCGATGGTATAGACGGGGAGAAATCCGTTTTCACCGGCGTCGTACGCCTCGCGTTATTTCCCTTATTCCGTCTGCTTTTCACTGTTGCGTATAGCAGAAAAGGGTTTATTGTTAATAAAATGTGATCTATGTTACAATTATCTTACCATCAACATCTTTCGTTTATCCTCTATTAATTACCTTTCGTAATTTGTTTTTAGGATATATCTCAGCATCCTGCGAGTTAATTTCCTATGGCGGCACTGTTCGCGAGGTTAAATCTTTTTTTAATTCCTTTGTAAATGTATTTCTTTTTACCTAAAAAATGATTTGTTAGTATTTTTGTCAACCAGGGGATCTGGCTTTAATTAAATTATTAATATTAATTAATAGTCTAATTATTGAAATGGATTTTTCGGTGATGCGGAGGGCTGCAAATTGTTATAAGAGTATAACTCAGCAATTTTATAGCTCCTTACTCTTTAGGATAAAAATTTACAACGCAGGAATTTTCTATGAAACTGAATAAAGTTGCTATGGCTGTGGCATTAACTGCTGCTCTCGGCTCAATGTCTGCACTGGCTGATACCACTAATGGTCAGATTGAGCTTCAGGGTGAGCTGGTGAATACCGCGTGTGGTTTAGCGCCGTCGTCCAGCCCGGTAACCGTTGATTTTGGTCAGGTTCCAGTTTCCCTGCTGCAAGGCGGTGGTCAGGCAACTGAAACCAAAAACATCGAGCTGCAGTATTGCGATACCACCATCGCCAGCAGCGCCGTTGTTTCCTATACCCCGACTTCGGTTAACCCGAACGATCCTACTCTGGCTGCCTTTACTTCTGGTACCGCATCTGGTGCAGGTATCGGCCTGAAAGACAGCGCTAGCCAGACTGTGACCTGGGGCGCGCAGACCACGCCGGTCACCCTGGTCGATGGTACTAACACCATTCCTTTCGTGGCCTTCCTGAAAGCGGAAGCGGCAGCGAGCGGTTCTACCACTACCGTAACCGCAGGTGCATTCCAGTCAACGATCAATTTCACTATCGATTATCAATAATCGATTTTGAATTATCGCTCGCGGGGAGGTTTCTCCCCGCGATATTGGATGGTGTACCCGATAATATGGAATTCTGAGTATGGTTAAGGATACAGAGAAAAAGAGACTGATAGCGCTATTCGTATCGGTATTACTCTTTTCCGGACATGCTTCGAGTACTAATTTTACGCCCGGACAGCTGGCGCTTTCGGGGGAGCTGGTTGCTGCCGCCTGCGATATTGATCCCAGCTCGCGGGAGCTATGGGTGGATTTCGGCAACATATCCGCTCGCGATATTAATATGGATCAAGAAGGTAAGCTCGTCCGGCCTTTTCTGGTGCGCTTAGTGGGCTGCGCGTCTTACGGCAGCGAAAATCAATCAACGCCCGGTGCTTATGCCACGATTACTTTTACCGGCAATGCGTCATCGCAGGACCCGACCGTATTAATTCCTGATGGGGAAGGAAAGGGGTTTGGTATACAGATTCGCGATCGCCGTGGGGAAGTTTTAACTTTTGGAGAACCCTCCTCGGGATATCTGCTAAGTGATGAGAATAATACGCTGAAATTCACCGCTTCGCTGGTTCCGGTTCAGCAACATATTAAGGCTGGGGATTTTCACGCCGTCACTCGTTTTTATATGGATTACAACTAGACGCAAGCCAGCTATTGCTGTTGTAGCTTGTTTACCGCGCACGATATTTTACTGAATGATTCGGGATGAATAGTCATGTCAGCAGAACTAAAAATAAAAATAATCCTCTCTCAGATGCTTTTTTTCTGCTGTGCTTCTATGGCTTGTGCCTCAACCGACGTGGAATTCAATACCGACGTACTGGATGCCGCCGATCGCGACAATATCGATTTAACCCGTTTCGCCACCGACAACTATGTCCCGCCGGGCGAGTACTTATTAGATATTAAAATAAATGGCCAGGCGGTCGGGCAGCAAAAGGTTCGTTATCTGGCTTCTAAGGACCAGAAGCATACCCAGGCCTGCATTAACGGCGAAATTCTTGCCAGATTGGCGTTGAAAGAAGAAGCGCAGAAAAAGGTCGCACAGCCGTTTGCCGATTGCTATGACCTGCTGAGCCTTCCTGGGGCTAAGCTCAGCAACTACGCCGGGGTGCTGGACATCGCCGTCCCGCAGGCGTGGATGAAATACAACGATCCGAACTGGACGCCGCCGGAGCGCTGGGACCAGGGCATCGGCGGGTTTTTGCTCGACTACAGTCTGACCGGGCAATATACCCGCCAGCTTGATATGCATGAAGATTACACCACCCTGAGCGGATACGGCCAGACCGGGTTTAATCTCGGCGGCTGGCGTTTGCGCGGCGAATATCAGACCAGCTATTACAGCGCGACGCATCAATTTGATTTCGACATGAATCAGATCTACGCCTACCGTCCGCTGCCGATGATGGCGGCAAAGCTGACGGCGGGGGAGATCTACCTTGATTCTCAGGTCTTCGACACCGTGCGCTTTACCGGGCTTAATCTCGCCAGCGATGAGCGTCAGCTGCCGCCAAACCTGCAGGGCTACGCGCCGGAAATTCGCGGCCTGGCCAAGACCAACGCCAAAGTGACGGTGAAGCAGAGCGGGCGCATTATTTATGAAACGACGGTTCCCGCCGGACCGTTTAACATTCAGGATTTACGCAGTTCGGTGCGCGGTACGCTGGATGTTCAGGTGGAGGAGCAGGACGGCTCCATTTCGACGTTCCAGGTTAACACCGCCAACATTCCTTACCTTACGCGTCCCGGCTACGTGCGTTACAACGTGGCTGTCGGCGCGCCGTCCCGCTATAACCATAAAATTCAGGGGCCAGGTTTCGCTTCCGGTGATTTCTCCTGGGGGATAACCAACGCCTGGTCGCTGTACGGTGGTTTACAAAGCGCAGGGGCGGAATATACCGCGGTCTCCGCCGGTATTGGCCGCGATCTCAGCGTACTGGGCGCGCTCTCGCTTGATGCCACCGAATCCTACAGCCAGCAGTCAAACCAGAAACGGCTTAAAGGCACCTCGTTTAAGCTGAGCTATGCGAAAACGTTCGACGAATATAACAGTTCAATTACCTTCGCCGGCTATCGCTTCTCTCAGGAAGATTTCCGCTCTTTCTCGCAATATCTCAACGAGCGTTACGAGGGTTACGACAGCCTTGGCCGTGAAAAAGAAGTCTATACCATCACCGGGAATAAAACGTTCTGGGCCGATGAGCCAGGCAAAGCGACTACCGTCTTTCTGACCTATACCCACCAGAATTACTGGAATCGAAGCAGCCAGGATCGCTACGGCATCTCGTTAGGGCGCTCGTTTAACGTCGGTAATATTCGCGGGATCACCACCAATATTTCGGCCTACCGTTCCGATTACGAAGGGCGTAAAGACGACTCTATTGCTTTCTCGCTTTCCATTCCCGTTGGCGATAGCAAATGGAGCGGTCTCGACGTACAGACCAATAACGGCAAAACCAGCCCGATGCTCTCGTACACCGACAGCAGCGACTACAACAACCTGTGGCGACTGCGTGCCGGGGCGAGCCAGAGCGGCTATGCCAACGTCGACGGCTACTATCAGCGCCGCTCGCAGTATGCCGAAATCAACAGCAACGCCAGCTATCAGCAGGATCACTACGTTTCCCTGAGCAGCACCCTGCGCGGCGGCTTTACCGCTACCCGGCACGGGGCGGCGATCCACAACAGCGGCGCGACGCTTAACACGGCGCGCGTGATGGTGAATACCAACGGTATCGGCGACGTTCCGCTCAATGACGGTAAATCAAGAACCAACAATTTCGGTATTGCCGTTATCCCGGACATCGTGAGCTACAACAGCTTTGATACCCGTGTTGATGTCGATGCGATGTCGGAATCCATCGAACCGGCAAAAGCCATCAGCACCGCCACGCTGACCGAAGGCGCCATTGGCTATCAGACCTTTGGCATGGCCAAGGGAGAAAAAATGATGGGGATTATTCGCCTGGCTGACGGTACCTATCCACCGTTCGGCGCGGAGGTTATCAACGGCGATGGCGTGAGCGTCTCCATGATAATGGAAGGTGGTCAGGGATGGCTGGCGGGGGTTAATCCTCAGGAGCTGCTAAGCGTAGTGTGGAGCGGGAAAAAGCAGTGCCAGATTGCCATCCCGCCGACCATCGTGCGTCGTTCGACAGCCGCGCTATTGCCGTGTAAATGACTGTGACAGTAATAAAAGGCCAAAAATGAGCATAATAAGCAACAAATTCTGCTGGATGGGCGTTGTGATGCTGACGGCGGTAAGCGGTACCGCTCAGGCGGGAGTTTCGCTGGATCGCACGCGTCTTATCATTACCGGTAAAGACAGCTCGGCGAGCGCGAATTTAACCAACACCAGCCCGGATATTCCTTTTCTCGCGCAATCATGGGTTGAGGACAGCAAGGGCAACAAGATTACCTCTCCGCTGGTGGTGCTGCCGCCTTTACAGCGGATTAACGGCGGGCAAAAAGGGGTGGCGCGGGTCACCAAAACTGACGGTATTAACCAGCTGCCGCAGGACAGGGAAAGCCTGTTTTATTTAAGCGTGCGCGAAATCCCGCCCAAGCCGGATAAAGCGAATGTCCTGCAGTTAGCCATGCAGTCGCGGATTAAATTATTTTTCCGCCCGACGGCCATTATTCCCAAAAGCAAAAGCGAGATTTGGCAGGACCAGGTCGTCTTTCAAAAGAGCGGCAATAAGATGACCGCGCAAAACCCGACGCCCTATTACATCACCATTATTAGCTTGTCCCGCGTCAAGGGTGAAAAAATCACTAAGTTTCCGGGGATTATGATTGCGCCGAAGTCCAGCATGGAGTTCAGCGTAACCGACGGCGGCGTGCGAGATTTCGCCATGATGTATGTGAACGATTATGGCGGTCATCCGGAGCTGAAATATCGCTGTGAAGGAAATACCTGTAAAGCGCTGCCGCCATCGCAGCAAGGGTAATTAAAGAGGAACCTGATGATGAAAACGCGTCTATCGCTATTAGCACTGTTTGTATTCGGTATCAGTATGCCAGCGCTGGCCGACGCTGATATTCCGCTACAGCCACAGCACTATAACCGGGATCATCAGGGGGAAGATGGCGGTAACGTGATATTCAATGGCTCCGTTTATGCCTCGCCTTGCGTGCTGGCACCGCAGAGCCGCCTGCAGATTATTGAGATGGGTGAAATCAGCGCCCGCCGTTTTCATCAGGCCGGCGACCGGAGCCAGCCGGTGCTGGTTCGCGTCGAACTCAGGGATTGCCTGAAAGGCGCCTCGCAGGCGCGCGACAGCATCGCCTCACGGACGACGGGCAACAGCAAGCATCTCTACACCACCGGCGAGCAGGCGGTTCAGCTCACTTTTATCGGCGAATCGGATGAACGTAATCGCCAGCTGCTGCGCCTGACCGGCAGCATCTCAGGAGCTGGTATTCGCCTGCTGGATGTCAAAGAACGGGCGTTGGATATTAATCAAACGCAGCCGCCGTTTATTGTGAAAACCGGTGATAGCAGCCTGACGTTTATTGCCGTGCTGGAGTCAACCGGACGAAACGTGACCGCGGGCAACTTTAGCGGACTGCTGCGTTTAAAAATGGAGTATCTCTGATGACGACGATGGTTCTCGGGCGAAAATCTTGCGTCACGCTTTTACTCTGCGGCGGCTTATTATCCCTTGATGCCAGCGCGGCGATTGAAGGGGAAATTACGCCGGTCGGCGGACCTAAAATGTATAATATTGACGTGGTCAATCAGGATATTACCAATAACAGCATTGGGGCAACGATTCCTTATGAATTTTCGTTGGGCGGGCAATACTCTGGTATAGCCAGCTGTACGATTCCCATGCAAGATCAGGCAATTTATTACTCTTCGACCGCCTCGCTGATGCAGCAGGGAAGCGCGCAGGGCTATTTAAAGCTCAATGATTATATGGATGTCAAAATTGAAATTTATATCCGTGGTCAGCGCATGGAATATCTTTCGGTGCCTTTTTATAACGAATCGAATAATGCCTTTCAGAACCAATGTGTCCCGCCAACTACCCAGTTTAATAACTTTGAGTCCGGCGCCAAGGGGCGGGTAACGTTTATGATTACTAAGCCTATTATCAACGGCGTTAACCTGTTGGGTACAGAAATCGCCAAGCTTTACGGCCGCCTGGGGAATTACAGCTCAGGAATGGGCAGTACCCCAATGTCGATTATATCGATTAATTCCGGGGTCATTACCGTTCCGGATAAATGCATTGTCAACTCAGGTTCACCGATCGTCGTTGATTTTGATACCATCCCCAGTTCGGGTTCGCTGCTAAATGGCAATAATTACAGCCGGTCCGTGCCGATTCAGGTGAAATGCGAAGGGGGAAGTTTCGCGAACGGTAATTTAAATATTCGCCTGGGTATTCAGCAGGCCAATACCGCCAGTTTTAATAGCGATTATTTAGGGACCACCGGCGCCGTCGATCGATCCAATCTTGGCATTATTCTGAAAGATTCAGGCGGCAGTTTAGTGGCCGCGAATAGATTTTATGACGTGCCGGGTTTTAATAACAATCAGGGAACATGGAATCTGACCGCCGCGCCGATTGCCAATGCCGGGACCAATATTCTCGAAGGGGAATTCCAGGCATCGGCCACCGTGGTCGCTGAGTTTCAGTAAGGGGGCAGCATGCGTCAATTTATCGCATCAATGGTTCTTATATATTTGCTGCCGGCTGTCACGCCGGCGTATGCCAGCGGGGAACTGATCGGCGGCGACTTAACCTTTAAAGGCACCGTCGCGGCCCATGGCTGCAGTATCGTTCCCTCATCCAAAAATATCGCCGTTGATTTTGGTCAGATTTCAACCCGTACGCTCTATGCGGAGAGTAAATCACAGCCCAAAGCGTTTGTGATTGAGCTTAAGGATTGCAGTACCGATGTTTTTAATTCCGTTACCGTAACCTTTAGCGGGACGGAAAATGCCAATATGAGCGACCGTCTGGCGATTACGCCGGTAGCGCCAAATTCCGCCAGCGGCATTGGCATTGGTTTTGAAGAGAGTAACGGCACGGCGATTTCACTCAATACGCCAACAACCGCGGTCGCTATTTCCGATGCCACCATGCAGTTAAATTTTAAAGCTTTTGTTGAAGGGGAACCGGATGCCTTGAGTAACAAAACCTTGCAAACCGGTGCTTTTCAGGCAACAGCGTATTACACCCTTAATTACCAGTAGAATAGATCAAGGATGATGAAAAATGAGCCGCCGTTTCTTTCTCTACGATAAAAATATCTTTTTCTCAGAAGGCGTACGTTCTTTGGTTGACGATCTTGCTGCGCATGACGACGACTGCTCTTTCTCAAGGCTCGACCAGTTCTCTCAGCTGATCAACACGCTGCGTCTGCCGAAGCAGAAAGAGGAGCTGCGCTGGGTGCTCTGCGATGTCGACAGTTTACCGGACGAACGCTTTAATGCGCTATACACTATAAAAGAGTACTACTGCCGGGAAAATCAGCAGCTGGTGATTTTATTAGGAGAGAATAATATTTCTCTGTTCTTTGCGCTGCATTCGCTGCTCCCGGAGGCGAGCTGGTTATTAAAAAATGAGTCGCTGGAGAATTTTTTTAAATTCATTGAAGGCGCTGATTCGATGGTGGCAAAGAAAATATTTTATAGCCGTTCGCTTATTAATTATACCCGACAGAAGTGGTTAGCCCGGGATTTTAATAACAGTATCTCCAGCGATGACTGGTGGTTAATGGAAGAAATATTCAAAGGGAAGTCATTGTCGCAAATTTCCTCTGAGCAAAAAATTGATGTTCGTCGACTGAGCCGCTGCAAACGAGGCCTGATGAAAAAATTAAATGCTAAAAATAACGTAGAACTGTTTAATATTTTCAAGTGTATCGTTGCCACCCCCTGCGTATAACAGCATACAAAGTCTAACATCGACAGAATTACTGGCAGATAGCTAAGCCAGTAGGTAAGTGTAAGAAAAATACATTTCAATATAAATAGTTAAGGATCTAACAAATGCAAAAATTAAGTATGATTGAAGCATCAAATATTATTGGCGGATGCTGCAAGGAAACTTGCACAAGTTCTTACGAGACAGTGGTCGTTGGCGGTATTTCTACCTGTAAACAAGTGACCACCTGTACGGATAAGCACGGTTCGACCGTTAGCATGAAAGATGCGCCGGACAGCATGTGCGTCGTGCCAAACAGCATCCGTCGTTAATCTCTGATGTGATACATGGAGGGGTAACCCTCCATGTATTCCTCCGCCATTCTCGCGAGCCTGGTATCAAATGAAGATAAAACCTATTACCGCCGTTGGCTATACGTTTCTGGTGGCGTTAATTTCGTCGCTAATTACCGTGCTGTGCTATCACATATTTGTGTTTAATACATTTTCACTGGATAGCAGTCAGCCTTCCGCCCTGCGGAAAATTGACAGCGCAACCGTTGCCAGTAGCCCAATAAAAAATGAGAAAAGCATTATTGAAGTGATGTCCTATGGCTGTCACTACTGCGCATCGAACGAAGAAGAGATCGAAAAATTCGCCGCCACGCTACCCGCGGATAGCACCTTTGAAGTTATCCATATTACTGGCGAGAATAACGGACTGGCGGTCTTTGCGCCGGTTTTTGCGACCCTTGAAGTTATGGGCATTGAGCGCCAGATGCGCGACCAGGCGTTTAACGCGGTAATGACCCGCGGGATTAATTTAGCCGATGAGGAAACGCTTAATGGCTGGCTGAAAAAGAATAGTATTGATGTCGAGAAATACCATCAGCTACGCCAAAGCCAGGCCGTTGCCGAGCGTCTGGAATATATGGCGAAAATCACCGAGCTTTATGACATTAACGCGACGCCGCTGTTTATTGTGAACAAAAAATACGTAGTGGCAAAGGATCGTCAGTTTCCTGAATTTGCCGACTATTTGCGCCAGCTGTTAACCCAGGATAAGGAGTAAGCGTGGCGCGCTTTCTCATCGTCTGGAGCGTTTTCAGCGTAAGAAAATGGTCCGCGCAGCTGAGCTGGCGCTACCGGCCTCTTATCGGCTACGGCCAAAAAGCGGTGCGTAGAGTCATGCGTTTTACCCCGATGCCTCTGCTGCTGCTGGCGATTCGCGCGCTGTGTCGGCTGCGGCTGCTGGGCAGACAGTACCGTGGCCGCACTGCCGTGGCGACGCAAAACTACCGCTGCCTGACGGGCGTCGAGGATCGAATTGATGCCGGATGGATAGCCATGCGCCGCCAGCTGCTGGAGATAGGGGCGACCTGGGGACAGCACCCGGCCACCCTGGCCCAGATGCAGGCATGCACGCGAGAGCTTGACGCCGTTGTCGCTCCCCTGGCGGCGCAAAAGACGCCGGTTGTCCTTGCGCCGCTGCACTGCATTTCCGATATCTTAGCGGCGATGGTCGGGGCCGGCGTGACGCCGGGTAAAGCCAGCGTAGTGGTCTCTTCCAGCGCGGAAAACTATACCGTCGCCAGCCGTAAAATGGGCGGCGTCGCGCTCTCTTACTGCTCAATCCACCAGGATAATACATCGCTGGCTAGCGAGCTTATGGCGTTAATGACTAATGTGTCGGCAGGGCGGGAAAATATGATTATTTTCCCCGATATTCCGGCCGATTATACCGTACAGACCCCTGAAGCGCAGTCCGGAAAAATAAGCTGCCGGCTATTTGGCCGCCCGGCAAAATTACATAGCGGGGTACAGCGGTTTTCTCGCATCGTATCGGCGCAGGTTGTTTTTTATCACCTCTATTATCAGCACGGGATAAAAATAAAGATCTATTCTCCGCTGAGGCCAAAAGAGGTCGCGGCAAAGCTACCGACGATGATTGAAAACACCCTGCGTGACTATCCGCAGGATTGGCTTTTGTGGCACAGCCATTCGCTCTATTTTATTAATCACTGATGCATCATCATGAAAAAGATTATTCCTGATATGGTTTTCCAGGAAGAGACCAATGAATGCGGCCTCTCCTGTATTGCGATGCTGGCGCAAACCCAGAATATTCCGTGCTCGCTGCCGGCTTTGCGGGAAATTTTCCCGGCATCCGATCATGGGACATCGTTGAGCGATTTATCCGTTATCCTGCAGCAGATCGGTATTGCCACCGCGCCGGTGTTGTTCGATCACGCAGAGCTTCATGCGCTGCCGTTCCCGTCCATTTTGCACTACGGCGCCAGCCACTATGTACTGCTGGCCTGGCGAAAAGGGGATTACGTCTGCGTCATGAATCCGGCGATTGGCCAGCAGTGGCTGCCTTTCTCGGCATTAAAAAAAGAGATTAGCGGCTATGCGCTGATCCTTGAAGAGTCGCCCGGCGCGATTGCCGGCCCGGACCCGGTTATTGCTGGCGCGCAGCAGGAGATGCCGCGGGCGATGAGCCTGAAGGAGACCGCGGCGGTACCGGGCATTTATAAGCTGATGCTCTTGACCTTCCTGGTTTCGCTCACCTTGTTTTTAATGCCGACGATGGTCAGCCGGGCGATCAATCAGGCCTTCTCTGACGTTCAAAATACGCAGTTTCCTTATTTATGGTTCATCCTCGCCTTTGTTGTATCCACGCTGCTGGCGCTGGGCGTCAGGGTGATTAGCGAGCGATTTATTCGCCGCTTTGTCCTGCTTAAGAGCGATATCGGTTTTTCCCGCCTGCTGAATAATCCGCTGCGTTTTTTTGAAAAACGCGCGCCGGGGGACGTTTTCAGCCGTTTTATCGCCTGGCAGGGCGGGATGCTGCAAAAAATCGAACTGGATAACGGGCTCCGCTCGGACTGGATCATCTGCGTTATCGCGATCGGTATTATGTTCTGGATCTCCCCGGTGCTGGCGCTGATTTCCGCCGTGGGTATTGTGGCTATGGGGCTGATTAGCGTCTGGGCCATTTTCCGCGACCGCTGGTATACGCAGCAGCTGCAGCTGAAAAGCGCGACGCTGAATGACTTTTTTATGGAAACGCTACAGGGCGTGTTAACTATCAAAACCGCCGGACTGGAGACGCAGCGTAAAGCGCATTTTGCCCGTCTGTCTCATGACCTTTTCACCTGCCTCCAGCGGCAGAAAGTCTATCAGCAGGTCAAAGAGGGACTGTACCAGCTGACCGGTAGCCTTGAGATGGTGGTTTTCATGCTGGTGGTGCTGCCGCTGGTGCATGCAAAGCTTATCTCGCTGGGCGACTTTTTTGCCTACAGCTTTTTACGACAGATTTTTACCTCCTACGTCACGCGGATATTTTATGCCGTGATCCGTAAATCACAGCTGCACGTGATTGATACCCGCGCGCAGGGCCTGTTCACCCGCCATGAGCCTGCTGCGCCCCAGTTTGCTCCGCTCAGCGGTGAAGCCGTTCCGCGGCTGACGTTCGAGCAGGTGAGCTTTCATTACAACCCGCAGCGTCCGGTACTCAATGCCGTTGATCTCATCCTGGAGCCCGGCGATCGGCTGGCGATCGTGGGCGACTCCGGCGCCGGAAAAAGCACCCTGCTGCGGCTGATGGCAGGGCTTTTTTCCGCGCAGCATGGGCGAATTTTGCTGAACAACGATGAGGTGAGCGCGCAGCAGCTGGCGTCGCAGGTATGGCTACAGAGTCAGGAAGACATCCTGTTCAACGCCTCGGTGCTGCAAAACATCACCCTGTTTGATCCGTGGTACAGCGACAGCGATCGCGGGCGAGTGGAGGCGCTGGTCGAAAAAATGGCGCTGGCGCCGGTGGTTCAGGCGCTGCCGGGAGGAATGGAGGCGCTGATCCGCGAGAGCCACTCGGCGCTCTCTTTAGGCCAGCGTCAGCGGCTGATGCTGGCGCGGGCGCTTTACAGCACCCGGCCCATACTGCTGTTCGACGAACCGACCGCCAATCTTGATGATGAAACCGCGGAAACGGCGATCCTCGCGCTGTGCCAGCACTGCCGCGAACAGGGCAAGACGCTGATCGTCGTGACCCACAGCGAGCAGATCCTGCATCACTTCACGCGGGTTTATCGCCTGAAGGAAGGCAAGCTGCGCGATATCACACAGGGAGAGGTGGGCCAATGAGAAGAGCATTTTTACGCCGCCGTAAAACGTGGCTGTTTGCGCTGGTCGCTATGCTGGCCATTGTTGCCGCCGTCTACTATCAGCGTTCATTTCCGGCACAGGCCGAGTCGATTGATACCGTTACGCTCGATCGCGGGGATATCGAAAAGGTCGTGCTGGCGAGCGGGATTATCAAACCTGCCGTCCAGGTGAGCGTCGGCGCGCAGGTCAGCGGCCAGCTGCGTAAACTGTACGTGCGGCAGGGCGAGCGGGTGCGCAAAGGGCAGCTGTTAGCCGAAATCGACCCGACGCTGCAGCTTTCCGACTTACGCAACGCTACCGCGCAGCTGGCCAGCGCCAGAGCGCAAAAGCTGTCCTCTGAGGCCATGCTGGTGCAGTACCGCAAAGCGCTGGCGCGCGAGCAGGCCATGAGCCGCGACGGCTCCGGCGTGAGCAGCGACCTCGAACAGGCGCAGGCGCAGTATGCCGCGCAGGTTCAGCAGATTGCGGTGAATGAGGCGCAGATTGTGCAGGCGGAAATGAGCGTGCAGACTGCCAACGCCAACCTCGGCTATACCCGCATTCTCGCGCCTATGGATGGCGAAGTGCTGGGCATCGTGACCCGTGAAGGGCAAACCATCGTCTCCTCGCAAATTGCGCCTACGATTCTGGTGCTCGCCGATCTCGATAAAGTCCAGGTCCAAACCCGGATTTCCGAAGCCGATATCCAGAAAATCCATCCGGGACAGCCGCTATGGTTTTACGTCATTGCCGACCCGCAAACCCGTTATGAAGGGGAGCTTGGCTATGTCCAGCCCGCGCCGCAGGAGGCGCTGGAGGAACAAAACGCCGGCGCGTCTGCCGGTAACCAGCAGAGCAGCGCCATTTACTATAACGGCACCTTCGAGGTGGATAATCGCCAGCGATTGCTGAAAACCTCGATGACCGCCCAGGTGTTTATCCGCATCGCGCAGGTGAAAGATGCGCTGCGCGTGCCGGTTGCCGCGCTGGGGCGTTCGCTCGGCGATGAGCGCTACCTGGTCGTGGTGCAAAAGGAGAACGGCAGCGAGGAGCGTACCATTCGCATCGGTATTAACGACCGCCAGTATGCGCAGGTTCTTGAAGGATTACAGTCCGGTGAGCGGGTGGTAATCCCGCAGGATGCGGGGTCCATCTGATGGCTGAGCCGCTAATCTTGCTGAACAACGTCACGCGCCATTTTGTTGCCGGGACGCAACGGATTCCGGTGCTGAAATCCATCTCTCTGACCATTATGCCCGGCGAGATGGTGGCGATTATGGGCGCTTCCGGCTCGGGTAAATCGACGCTGATGAATATTATTGGTTGTCTGGATAAACCCAGCAGTGGTGAAGTGTATATCAACGGCATCGCCGCCCATCAGGCCGACAGCGCAGAGCTGGCGGAGCTGCGCAGCCGCTGGCTGGGATTTATTTTTCAGCGCTATCACCTGATGCCTTATTTGACGGCGGAAGAGAATATTGCCATCCCTGCGCTCTATACCGCGATGCCCGCAGCTGAGCGCCAGGCACGCATTGCGCTGCTGGCGGAAAAGCTGGGCATTGACGCGCGCCTGGCGCATAAACCCGCGCAGCTTTCCGGCGGCCAGCAGCAGCGGGTCAGCGTTTGTCGGGCGCTGATCAACGGCGCGCAGATTATTCTCGCCGATGAACCCACCGGGGCGCTGGATAGCGTCAGCGGCCGGGCGCTGATGGATGTTCTGCACCAGTTGAACGCTGACGGGCATACGGTGATTATCGTGACCCACGATCGCGAGGTGGCGCAGCAGGCCCAGAGGATTGTCGAGATCAGCGATGGGCAGGTGGTCGCCGACAGCATTCGCGGCGCGCGTGATAATCACGGCATTCCGCGGCTGCCCGCGGTGCAGGATAATGGCCGGGCCTCGCTGTCGCGCAGCATCGGAGAGTCGGTACGGATGGCATGGCGGTCGCTGCTGGGGCATCGTATGCGCGCCTTTTTGTCAATGCTGGGGATTATCATCGGCATTTCGTCCGTGGTTTCCTCCATGGCGGTGGGAGAAGGCGCCCGGCAGAGCATCATGAACGAGATTGGCAAGCTGGGTAATACCACGCTCGAAATCCGCCCCGGCACCGGCTGGGGCAGCAAGCGTCCGGATATGGAGCGGGCGCTGTCGCTGGATGATATCGCCAGTCTCGGCAAACAGTCGTGGGTGCTTGGGGTGTCGCCGATTGTCTCCAGCATGACGACCGCGGTGCGCCAGGGGTTTGATTCCTCAATTATTCTTTCCGGGGTTTCCGCCGACTATTTCTCGCTGCAGGGCATTCGTTTCCTTCACGGCAACGGTTTTACCCACCGCGATGTCGACGATCGTGAACCGGTGCTGGTGCTGGATGAAACCAGCAAAGAGACGCTGTTTCCCGGTAATGAAGATCCGCTGGGTAAAATTGTGCAAATCGCCGGCGCGCCGTGGCGGGTGATCGGCATCGCCAGCAAGCCGGGACCGAAGGTGGTCAGCGGGTTTATGTCGGCCTGGATCCCCTATACCTCTTTATTGCAGCGGATTTCCGGGGACAAACCGCTGGAGGCGCTCACGCTGCGCTTTCAGGAAACGCTGTCGCCGCAGGACGCGGCGCGGCGGGCGGAAAGGCATCTTATTCGCGAGCACGGCAAAAAAGATTTCTTTGTCCAGACCGACGAACAGCTCGCTAACGCGCTGCAAAAAACCTCTGACTCCATGTCGCTGCTGATCACCGCGATTGCCGCCATCTCGCTTCTGGTTGGCGGCGTTGGCGTCATGAACATCATGCTGGTTTCCGTTACCGAACGCACCCATGAGATTGGCATCCGGCTTTCGGTCGGCGCTCGCCCCAGCGACATCATGCACCAATTCTTAATTGAGGCGGTGATGATCTGCGCGCTCGGCGGGCTGACAGGGGTATTGGGCTCCTGGGCCACCGGTAACCTGTTTGCCCTGCTGACGCAGGAGTTTTCCATGGTTTTCACCTGGCTGCCGGTAGCGATGGCCTGCGGTTTTTCCGCCCTGATTGGCCTGACGTTTGGCTATTTTCCAGCGCGCCGCGCGGCGCGACTGAACCCGACGGAGGCGCTGGCCCGCGAATGAGACCGCTGACTTTATTACCGTTAATTATATTGCTGACGGGCTGCGGGAATTTAACCCGCAGCGATTATCAGCGCCCGCTTCTGTCAGTGCCGGAGAACTGGCAGCGGACAGAGGGAGACAGCATCGCGCGCTCGCAGGAGAAAGCGCAGCGCTGGTGGGACCGTTTCGGCGACGAACGTCTGTCGCGGGTGGTGGGCCAGGTGCTGGAAAGCAATAACGATCTCGCCGCTGCCGCCTTAACCCTTAAGCAGGCGCGTATTTCCGCTGGGCTCACCCGGACCAATATCAGCCCCGACGCGAGCCTCAACGGCTCCGGCAGTAACTCAAAACCGCTCAACAGCGGCGGTTCGCAGGAGAGCTACAGCGCCTCACTGTCCCTGAGCTATGAGCTGGATCTGTGGGGCAAGCTGGCGCGGATCCGGGAGCAGAGCGAATGGGAGGCGATAGCCAGCGAGCAGGACTACCGGGCGACGATCCTGTCGACGATTGACACCACCGCGCAGCTGTACTGGAACATCGCACTGCTGAACCAGCAAATGACGTATCAGGCGGCGAGCCTGGATATCGCCAGGCAGACGCTGGCGCAGATTGAGTCCTGGCAGCGAGCGGGGAAAGTGGGCCTGCTCGATGTGCTGCAGGCGCGGCAGACGGTCTTAAGCCGCCAGAATCAGCTGCTGAGTCTGAAGCAGCAGCGGGCGATTTCCCGTAACGCGCTGGCGCTGCTGCTCAACAGACCGCCGGCTCAGCACACCGATGAGTCCTCCGCGCTGGATGTGCGTCAGCATATCGCTATTGCCAACGCCACGCCGCTGGCCGCGCTCGCCAGCCGTCCGGACCTGCAGGCGGCGGAATCCCGCCTGCGGGCGGCGCTGGCGGGCTCAGACGCCGCGCGGCTGAGCTTCTATCCCACGCTCTCGCTGCAGGGAACGCTAAGCGCCGGAAGCCAGCTCTTTCACCAGTGGTTTAACGACCCGCTGCGCACCGTGGGCAGCAGCGTTTCCGCACCCTTTATCCAGTGGAACACGGTACAGCTCACCGTGGAACAGGCCAGCGTGAAGGTACAGCAGGAGGCGGTGAACTTTCGCCGCACCGCCTATACCGCGCTGTCGGAGGTGGACAACGCGATGGAGAAGCGGCTTAACGCCGACGAGCAGCGCGATCGTCTGCTGCAATCGCTGCAGCTGGGCGAGCAGCGTCTGGCGCTCACCGGGAGTCGCTACCGCTCAGGGGCGGTGGATTATCAGACTCTGCTGAACGCCCAGGACGCGCTGCTTGATGTGCAGAACAGCCTGGCGCAGAACCAGTACGACTATCTTTATGCCACTTTGCAGCTTTGGCTGGCGCAGGGAGGCATTAACCCGCAACAGAGGACTTCCCAGAATGAGTCACAGTAAATCCCCTTATCGCGTGGTGATAACCGGCTATGGCGCGGTGACTCCCCTCGGCGATAGCGCCGCCGAAAGCTGGCAGGCCATCATGGATTATCGACGCGGCTACCGCTATGTGGATCTCTCCGCGAACGGTATTCACACGCATTTTATCGGGCAGGTGGCGAATGAACCCAGCCTCAAGGGGGTTCCCGCCGCGATTCGTCGGCGTCTGCCGCGTCACGCCCGCCTGGCGCTGGCCGCCGCGCGGGAAGCGGTGGCGATGGCCTTTGCGGGCGAAGCTCCTACGGCGTTTTATGACCCGCTAATGTGCGGCGCCATCATCGGTTCCGGCTGGGCAGGGCTGGATGAAAGCTATCTGGCGGTACCCGAGTTTGAGAAAACCGGCGTCTCCTCGCCCTTTAGCTGCTTTTTTTCCATGCCCAACGTGAGCACCGCCGCCTGTAGCCAGCTGTGGAATTTACGCGGCTATCAAAATACCCCGGTCGCGGCCTGCGCCACCGGCACTATCGCTATCGGCGAGGCCTATGATGCGATTCGCTTTGGCCGCGCCAGCATGCTGCTCGCCGGTGCCGGGGAATCGCTAAACAGCGTTTGCGCGATCTGGAATATCGATGTGCTCGGCGCGCTGAGCCGGGAAACGGAGTCGACGGAGCGGGCCAGCTGTCCGTTCAGCCTGCAGCGCAGCGGGTTCGTGCTTTCGGAAGGCGGGGCGGTGCTGTGCCTGGAGGAGCGCGAGAGCGCCCTCGCGCGCGGGGCGACGATCCTGGCGGAGGTCACCGGCTATGCTAATTTCTCCGACGCGGTGGATTTTACCTCCCCGGCGGAGGACTGCGTAGCCCGCGAGCAGACCATCCGTTGGGCGCTGCGTGGCGCGGATCTCCAGCCTGCTGACCTCGATTACATCAACGCCCACGGCACCTCAACGCCGCTCAACGATCTCAACGAAACGCAGTCGCTGAAAAAGGCGCTGGGCGACGAAGCGTACCGCATCCCGATTTCCAGCACCAAAGCCTACTCCGGGCATCTGATTGCCGCCGCAGGTAGCTTCGAGACCATTGTTTGCCTGCAGGCGATGGCGGCGGGGATCCTGCCTGCGACGGCCCATTTAACCCAGCCTGACCCGCAGTGCGATCTTGACTATATCGCCGAAGGGCACCGTCAGGGGGAGATACATCGGGCGCTGAATCTGAGCTTTGGTTTCGGCGGCGCGAATGCTGCGCTGGTGCTGGAGAAACACGCGTGACGCTACTGCACTACACCCTTGCCGACGCGCAGCAGTGGGCGGCGTTTTCCGGCGACGAAAACCCGATTCACTTCGACCTCGCGGCAGCGCGCGAGATGGGCGCGGGACAGCTGAGCGTCCACGGAATGCGCGCGCTGCTCGACGTGAAGCGCGATGCCCACTCCCGACTGTACCGCCCTGAGCGTTACGTAAAATGCCAGGTTCGCTTACGCAGGCCAATATGGTGCGATACCGACTGGCTGTTAACACCCGGGGTAGCCAAAAATCGCCTTTTATCCGCCACATCGGTCAGCAATCCGCAGAATGGCGAACTCTGCCTGTCCTGCCAGATGACCACGGCGGCCGAGCCGGAATCGTTGGTGGGTAAACAGCCCTGCACAATTGCGCCAAAGACGCTGAGCGAGCTGCAGTCCCGCTTCAACGCCGCCTGGCCCGACCTGGCGCAGTGGCAGTATCTTGACGCCTTGCTGTTCCGCCAGCTGATTGGCGATCCCGCGCTGCTGCGCCAGGAAAACATCGCGGCCCTGCTCGGGCCAGAGGAAACCTCGTTGCAGCAAATATTTACCCGCTATCCGGTGCTACAAACCCACCAGGAGGTGGTGTTTGATGCTCGTCTCGCGGGCAAAGCGACGCCGATTCGGCCCGAATCTCTGTCGCTCTGGCTGCTGCCCTCGCTGGTGGTGGGCCAGGCCGAACAGGGGGCGCTGGTGCGCATCGCCGCTGCGGCGCAGCTGGATGACCTGATAATAACGAACGTGGTCACGCTAAAAGTTGGCCCCGTGCATAATTGATAATTAAGGATAATTTATGACTGCCTATGATGAAGTTCTGCAAAAAGTATGTGAAATGATTTGCGATGCGAAAGATCTGGAACCGGATGAGATTGATGAGAATACGCCGCTGGTTCGACTGAAACTGGATAGCCTTGACTACGTCGAGCTCATGGTGCTGGCAAAACGTGAATTCAATATTACTCTGGAGGCGGACTGGTTCATTCACAATCCGGGGATCACCCTGGGCGAACTGTGTCAGCACATCAGCAAGGAGTCAGGTAACTGATATGGCGCAACAATGGATATTGGTGACCGGCGGCAGCCGCGGTATTGGTCGGGCGCTGGTCACCGGCCTGGCGCAAAGCGGGAACGTGGTCTTTACCGGCCGCGATGAGGCTGCGATTAACGCCACACGGGCGGCGAGCGAAAATTCCGCCCACCGGGTACAGGGATATGTCTGCGACGGCAACGACGCGTCGCGGGTTGAACAGCTTGCGCAGGCGCTACTGGCCGAACGGGGGGCACCGGAAGCGATTATCCACAATGCCGGGATAGCTCGCGATGGCCTGCATATTCATCAGGACGCCGCGCTCTGGCGCGAGGTGTTGGACACCAATGTGATCTCGATGATGAACTGGAACCGGGTGCTGCTGCCGGCGATGTTAACGCAGCGGCGGGGCTCCATTGTGATGATGTCGTCGGTCAGCGCGTTAAAGGGCAACGTGGGGCAGACGGCGTACGCTGCGAGTAAAGCGGCGATGAGCGGTATTGCGCGCTCGCTGGCGCTCGAGGTCGGGCGCTTCGGCATTCGGGTCAACTGCCTGGCTCCGGGCCTGATCCGTACGGAGATGCTGGAGGAGATACCCGCGCAAAAATTAAAAGAGATGCGCCAGTCGATACCGCTACGCCGATTGGGCGAAACGGATGATGTGCTGCAAGCGGTGGCGTTTTTAATCGGTGAGGGGAGCCAGTATATGACCGGACAAACCCTGGTTCTGGACGGTGGATTGAGCGCCTGAGTCTGTGATTAGGCTGGTTTAGCTCCTAAACAGAATGCGCGAGTTGCGCAATGCGATTCACTAACGCTTTAATTTCGCCAGCGGTTGCACGATAGACCTGAATAATCTGTGAGGAGTATTGGGCAATCAGGGCCAACATAAACGGGGGAATTTCATCTCCCGGATTATTTTTTATTAACTGCGCCAGCGACTTCTCTTCCGCTTTCGGCCCGTTTAGCGCATGGACTACCCGTCGGCTCACCGCGATAAGCACGGCTTCTGGTTTGAGGATTTCCTGAGATAACTGAAGCGGCGCGGTGCACTGTTGTATAGCCATCCACTCAGAAATATCATCTATACCTTCAATAGGATAAAGCGTGTTCAGGACGTTGCCTGCTGCATTAACGCGCTTCGACTGCGGGCTATGATCCAGGCAGGAAATATTATGCAGTAACCCGCCAATCTCTACTTTCAACGTTTGCGTCGCACTCATTTCTATTTTTGTCGCCAGATAACCGGCAATGTGCCCGACGGCTGCGGAGTGCCAGGGCGTCTGCTGGCTGAACTGATCGATAATAAAAGAGACCAGCTCGGCAATATCGCGGAGATTGTGTAAAGAGAGGGTGTCGTTATGGACGCCGGGGATCGCGTTAATGTAATCGCGATAGTCGCTGGAGGCCATGACAGACCAGAAACGGTCATCGGCGGAGAGCTTTCTGAAGGCCTGAATAAACTCCTGTTTATAAAGAATGTTGGTTCCGGCGGCAACGATGTCGATTAGCTTGTTGCGTAAAAAAGCGCTATGGTCGGTACGGTGCTGGCAATAAAGCACATCCAGTCGATCAGCGAAGAAGAGCAGATGGCTCTCTTCGGGCACTCGCTCACCTTCAATATAATGCCCGAGACCATTGCGCCAGCGGGTGTGGTGATAGCGAACAATTCTGTTAAGCGGGCGAAACAGCGGAATTCGGCTAAGCAACTCGCTGCCGATAAGCGCGTGATTATTATGTTCGTTATCGATGTAATTTAGCGGTTCAAGGCGCGATTTTTCATTTAACCCGCCGACATCATGAACAAGAGCCGCGAGAATGGTTTTACGCCGCTGGGCCGCAGAGAAACCGACTAAATTAGCCAGATGCGATGCGATAAACGCCGTTCTGACATGGTGCAGGTTTAGCCGTGGGTTAATCATATCAATAATATTAGCGATGCTGGCTAACGTCGGTAGTAAATGTATCGTCATGATATCTTTATAATTAAAATTAATGAGATAAATCTCAATCAATGATTGTTTTTTGACGCTGGCAACCATATTGTGGGAACGTCTGGTTACCGAATAAAATAGTATCATTATTAACACGTTTTATATAGATGATTCTATCAGGAGTTTGATCGCTAAAGAGGTTTTTCTGCGCGATATTTTCAGGCGTATTATCACCGCTGTGGCGAGTGATTTGCGCATCGGAAATATAAAAAAGATGACCGGCAGTAGTGGTTTTTTTTAAATTGAGGGCGATGGTGCGCGAGACAATGTATTTATCGCCATTACTGGTAAGTAATCCCTCAAGGTTGATTAAAAGACGATGGTTAGAAAGTTCAGCGGAAAGCAAGCCCTGTGAGCGGAGAATGTTCTCATTTATATTTTCAGTAAGGTCGTACTGAGATTTACAGGAGAAGGTGTCACGGCTGTTGAAAAAAATGTACAGGATGAAAGCTAATGTCAGCGCCAGCGTACAGGGCAGAACGATTAAAGCGTATTTACGCATTTTTTATTTCCTTATAGTAGTAACTATGGCACTGCTGGTACTTCATATCGCATTTGAGTATGAATATATCCATATAAATACCTAAATCTTGTTCCTGATTTAGTTGTCGGTTGAAAAGGTATATTTTCTTTGGCGTAGAGCAATCGAGCCCTGAGGGGAACAGCTTTTTATTTCTGAGTATTTCCGTTGCGCGTAGTGTTCCGGCGCTATAAATCGTACATTTATCCTGAATGAAAGATATTGTAGATGACTGTTTTTTATCGGTAAAGATCTGTGAAAACAGCATCAAACCGATCGCTAACAGGATAAATAAAATGGCGACTTTGCGGTGTTTCCACAGCAGATTACGCCTGGGAGATTCTGGGGTAAGCGTCGGGAGTGTGAAAGAGGAGGAGTAATCATTGTCGCAGGTGATAATGACCTCTTCAGAAATCTTAAAACCGATTCGCGGAACCGTAATAATCACATTTTTCTCTATGCCCAGATCGGCAAGGCTGCGACGTAGCGTTGAGATGTATTGATTAAGATTGCTATTAGAAGGTCTGGCGCCATACTTTTCAAATACCGACTGAAAAATATCAACGCGAGAAATAATATCCCCTCGGTATTGTAACAGATTGGTCAGGAGGCGAGTGGAAGTAGCAGAGAGTTCAATACAATCACCGGTCAACAGATTGACCAGAGATGCTTCCTCAGTATCAAATGTAATAAATCCCTCTATATCGAACCGCATTTTTATCTCCGCACGGAATTAAAAATTCACTCTTTATATCAGGGTTTTTATCATAAAAAAAAGTGAATTTCAGATAAATGTACTGTTTAGCTTGAAATTTAAAGCTAATGTTGCCGTTTTAGTAGGGGCAATCCATACTGCCGTGTACTTAATGACAGAAGGAGCTGACTCATGAAGATTTCATTTTCACCCTGTACCCCGCATTCACATCAAAATTCTGTAGCTGCAGTTGAAAGTTTACGAGTATTGATGAGTTCAATGGGTATCAATAAATTCTCCGGGGTACTTGTACCAGAGCAGGAGTATATTCTTTATGTATTAAAAGAACATGAGCCTGAGGGGTTACTTACTCGTGAGTTAGCGGACAAGTGTGAAATGTCAATTTATAAGGTCAGACATTTACTCCTGCCGTTGGAGAAGTATGGTCAGGTGATAAGAATAAAGTTTAATAAGCATCATAAATGGTATTTTTATAATAAAAATATGGACTAAAGGTTATACTAACAAGAGGTTATGATGTTTGCAATAAATATAAGCCTCTTAGGTTTTTTTTTGATTTTTTTATCTTTTTGATAGTTAATATCTCGCAATTAATAGAGAATATTCTTAATAGTGAAAATTCACACCTCCTAAGTAAAAGGTATTTCGTCTACCCTTTGATCGATAAGCAATTGCCGATAATGACAGATAATTCTTATGGGGGATTTTTAATCGATAGTCGGCGGCCCGGAATGACCGTTTTGTTGTGTAAATGATGTTTTTGTTTCTAAAGTGTTAAGTCGACGATATGACCATATGCTGTAATGAGGTTGGCGCGCGGAGACATTTTGTGCTTCTGTACAGCTCTCTTTTTTGCTATATGAATGCGTGTCGGTGGTTAAAAATAAAATAATGTGATCTACTTCAATAATATACATAGTGAGATAATATCTTTCTCAAATTTATAATGCTGCAGAGTGCCAGTGGTCGTCATTAAAATGATGGCCACGGATGTCCAGTATGTTGGACAAATCTCATAGCTAAAGTGCGATGCGTTAATTAACTGGGTCAGGTGCCGGGCAATTAGGGTGTTATTTGATATGAAATAATAAAATGGCTGCGCCAGTCACGTTACTGTAGGGCTAAATATTATGGTTACCAAACACTCGAGTTGAGGGAGCACAAATGGCTTACAGAATGATTTTAAACGAAACCTCTTATTTTGGCCCAGGTTCGATTCGCTGTATCGTTGACGAAGTTAAAAAACGCGGCTTCAAAAAAGCGCTGGTGGTCACGGATAAGGATCTGATTCGTTTTAACGTAGCGACAAAAGTTTTTGCTATTCTCGACGAAGCCGGGCTGCCTTACAGCATTTTTGATGAAGTGGTCCCGAATCCCACGATTGAGGTTGTGCAGCAGGGCGTAGAGACGTTTAAACAGTCGGGCGCCGACTACCTGATCGCTATCGGCGGCGGCTCACCGCAGGATACCTGTAAGGCGATAGGCATCATCATTAATAACCCGGAGTTCGCCGACGTCCGCAGTCTGGAAGGCGGGGCGGAGACGAAAAACGCCGCCGTGCCGATGATTGCCATCCCAACCACCGCTGGTACGGCAGCCGAAGTCACCATCAACTACGTGATTACCGACGTACAGAATCGCCGCAAATTTGTTTGCTACGACCCGCACGATATCCCGGTAGTGGCGATCATCGATGCCGACATGATGAGCAGCATGCCGGCCAGCCTGAAGGCGGCGACCGGTGTCGACGCGCTAACCCATGCGATTGAAGGCTACATCACCAAAGGCGCATGGGAACTCACCGACATGCTGCATCTGAAGGCTATCGAGGTGATTGGCCGCTCGCTGCGCGCTTCGGTACAGGGCGAGGCGCAGGGCGCGGAAGGGATGGCGCTGGGGCAGTATATTGCCGGAATGGGCTTCTCAAACGTTGGTCTGGGGCTGGTCCACGGTATGGCCCACCCGCTGGGCGCGTTCTACGGTACGCCGCACGGCGTGGCTAATGCGGTGCTGCTGCCGCATATCATGGCCTACAACGCCGAATATACTGGCGAAAAATATCGCGACATCGCGGTGGCCCTCGGCAACAAGCAGGCGTCAACCCTGCCGATTGCCGAAGCGCGTCAGGCAGCTATTGAGGCGGTGGCGCAGCTGAATCGCGACGTCAATATCCCGGCGCGCCTGCGCGACGTGGGAATGAAAGAAGAGGATATTGATGCTCTGGCCGCCGCGGCCCTTGCGGACGTGTGCACCGGCGGCAACCCGCGTGACACCAGTCTGGAAGAGATTAAAGCGCTGTATCGGCAGATCTTCTAATTTGGCAATCGCAGCGAAGCCGGTAGACATACCGGCTTCGCTGTTCAGAAAGGAACGTTTTCACAGGGCGGGGCGTTAGCCGCCGCCCGGCATAATCATTTCATCAGTTCACGGCGCCAGATAGACCTGCGGAACGGCCGCATCGGGATGTTCCCCCATGCTGACCTCCGCGCCGTACCAGCGGCTGATAATCGGCTGCTGGATCACCTCCTGCGGCGTGCCCTCGGCTACCAGCTTCCCCTGATGCAGCAGCAGAATCCGGTCGGCCCACAGCGCCGCGAGGTTCAGGTCGTGCAGCACTATGCAGACGTGCAGCCGGCTGCTGCAGGTCAGGCGTTTGAGCAGGCGCAGCAGGTGCTGCTGGTAATAGAGATCCAGCGCCGAAGTGGGCTCATCGAGAAACAGCCAGCCCTCGGGGGCGCCATCGCGCCACAGCTGCGCCAGACAGCGGGTCAGCTGCACCCGCTGCTGTTCGCCGCCGGAGAGGGAAGGGTAGCGTCTTCCGGCCAGATGATCGCAGCCGGTCTCTTTCATTACCTGGCAGATCATCTCCTCATTTGCTACGCCGCCCCATGGCGAACGGCCCATGGCGATAACCGTCTCAACCGGCCAGTCGGCGTGAAGCTGGGTACGCTGCAGCATCACCGCCCGGCGGCGGGAAAGCGTTTCTGCCGACCAGCTCTCCAGCGGGCGGCCTTCCACCACCCGTTCGCCACCGTCGGGCGTTAAATAACCGGTCAACAGGCGCAACAGGGTTGATTTACCGGCGCCGTTGGGGCCAATCAATGCCGTCATTCCACCGCCGCAGAGCTGGAGCGAAACATCATGAATAATCTGCCGGTTACCCAGACGCAGCGACAGCGAACGCGCGCTATAGCGGTTATCCATGGGGCCCTTTCTCCCGACGAAAAATCAGCCACAGAAACCACGGCGCGCCGAGTACGCTGGTCAACAGCCCGACCGGCATCTCGGCGGGGGCGGCAACGGTACGCGCCAGCGTGTCGGCCAGCAGCAGTAACATCGCGCCGCACAGCAGCGAACCGGGGACCAGGCCGCGATGGTCCGGCCCCAGCCACATCCGCATCAAATGCGGCACGACCAGTCCGATAAAGCCGATAATGCCGCTGATAGCCACCGCCGACGCCACCAGCAATGCGCTGCACAGCAGCAGTAGCCGCTGCAGGGCGCGAACGTTGACGCCGAGGTAGTGCGCTTCTTCATCGCCCAGCTGCAGCAGGTTAAGCCGTGAAGCCATCGCCCACACCACGAGGGAGGCCGGGATCATCAGCGTGGCCGCCACCAGCAGCGTCGACCATTCCGCCTGCCCGAGGCTGCCCATCCCCCAAAGCGAAAGCTGGCGCAGCTGGGTATCGTTGCTGATCCACGCCAGTACCCCGACCAGCGCGCCGCACAGGGCGTTAATGGCGATGCCGACCAGCAGCAGGCGCGAAAGCGAGGCGTCTCCCGCCCGGCTGAGGATAAAAATCACCACCATCACCGCCATGCTGCCGATAAACGCCGCCAGCATCGGGGCGTACAGCGCCACGAGCAGCGGCACCGACAGAGGTAGCACCAGCCAGCAGGCGACCGCCAGCGCCGCGCCGCCGCTGATCCCTAACAGCCCCGGATCGGCGAGGGGGTTGCGAAACAGCCCCTGCATCACGCAGCCGGAGAGCGCCAGCGCGGCGCCGACCAGCAGCGCCAGCAGCACTCGCGGCAAACGAATGGTCAGCCAGATGTTTCTCAGGATCTCATCGCCGGAGGGCAGCAGGCTGGCCAACGGCAGACGCATGGCGCCCAGGGTGGTGGCGAGTAGCGTGAGGACAATCAGCAGCAGCGTCATTAACCACAGATGCCGGGCAGGGTGGGTGCGCATCAGGGCAACTGCTCCGCTTTTTGCCGCAGCGCGAGCACCGCCAGCGGGGTACGCGGGCCAAAGCCGAGCAGGGCCATATCATCTATCACCAGTACCTGTTTATGGCGTCCCGCTGGCGTTTGCGCCAGTCCCGGCAGCTTCCAGAGCCCGGCTTCGCCGCCCATGCCTTTCAGCCCATCGGCGGAGATCACCACCAGGTCCGGTTTACTTGCGATAACGCCCTCCTGCGACATGCTGCGATAATGGTCGAAGCTCTGCATGGCATTCTCTAACCCGGCCGCCCTGATTGCCCCGTCCGCTGCGGTTTGTTTCCCGGCCACCATGGTATTCATGCCGCCGTGGCTGAGGATAAACAGCACCCGCTTGTTTACAGGCTGGGAAGGAATTTGCGCGATCTGCTGAAGAAGTTTCTGGCGCAGAGCTTTTCCTTCGCTCTGCTTACCGAGGGCGTCGGCAATCACGCCAATTTTGGCTTCGATTGCCGGAAGGTCGTAGCCGCCCGGCACATTGACTACCTTAACCTTATTCTCTGCCACCTTTTTCAGCACCAGCGAGGGCTGTGCCTGGGCGCTGGCCAGCACCAACGTCGGGCGCAGGGAGAGGATCCCCTCGGCATTCAACTGGCGGATATAACCCACATCCGGCAGGCTCTGCGCGGCGGCAGGCCAGGTGCTGGTGCTGTCTTTCGCCACCAGCTGCCGCTGGGCGTCGAGAGCGTAAACCACCTCCGTGACATCGCCGCCGAGCGACACAATGCGTTCGGCGGCGGCGCTGGTCAACAGCGGAAACGCCGCAAGTAATATCAGCCAGCGCTTCATGCGAGTAGCCCTTCTGTGGTCAAACGATCGACCTGCGCACGCCACTGCGCCTGCTCCGGGTGGCCTTCGCTGCGTTGACCGAACAGCTGTGCGATCTGCGTGCCGTCTTTGGCGAACAGCTCGACGCTGGTGACGTGGCCGTCAGAGGTCGGTTTGCGGGTCACCCAGATCTCATCCACGCTCTCCTCGCGCAGATGCAGGGTAAACGCGATGTTAAAGATATTCAGCCAGCCGCGCATCGGGGCGACCTTTTCCAGCGCGCCGGTGAAGATCTGCACGCAGCCGCGGTTGCCGACAAAAATCATGATCTCGTTGCCATCCTGGCGGATGGTTTCCAGCAGGCCCGGCAGCGTCCGGGTGTCAATGCGGCAGGCGAGGTCGTCGCTGACCAGGCGGAAAGCCTGCTGGCGCGACAGGCTATATTTTCTCAGCAGGCCGAAGAACTGGTGAACGTCGGTCATGGCCCGCCATTCGTTTTCCAGCGCCTCGCCGTCGGCGGAGTCGGCATATTTCAGCGGAGCGGCCGGGCGGATCGCCAGCGGGGCAGGCGATTGCTGCGTATGCCCGGCAATCAGCGCATCCCAGGCCGCCATGTCGGTATTCCCGGTGGTGTAAACCTTGAGCAGCGCGTCGCCGTGCGGATCGAAGAACTGGATGCTCTGGCGGCCGTTGTCGTTCAGGCGAAAAGCGCTGGCCCACTGGCTGAGAAACAGGCGCAGATCGAGGGCGCGCGGGTTAAGCACCAGCCCGGCGTGGCCGCTCAGATGCTGATGGGTAAATTCGCCGACCTGCTCATGCACCGCGTATTCGTTGCGGCAGATGCATTTGGTTTCCCCCACGGTTTCCAGCGCCGTCAGGATGGCGCGGGCGTCGTCCTGCAGACGTACGGCATCGTAGCCCAGGCGGGCTTCGGTCAGCTCGGCTTCGCTAATCCCCATTTCGGCGGCGATATCGCGGGCGTATTTCGCGGAAGATTGCGCTTTCGTGGTCAGATAGCGCTGCCACAGCGGGGTATGTTGCGGTTGGGTGTTGTGCATAATTCACATCCTTCTCTACGATGAGTTTCCCCGGCGCGCGGCCGGGGAGCAGGTTTCTTATTATTGGCCGGTCAGAAATCGACGTTCACGCCCAGCTGCCAGGTGCGGCCAGGCATCACCGCCAGCGCTCTGTCGTTGGCGTCCTGGTTCGTCGCCGTTTCGATATTGCGGCTGCTCAGATAATCCCAGTATTTACGATCGGTAATGTTGTATACGCCGCCGTTGACGCGCACATTCTTCGCGACCTGCCAGTACGCGGTCCAGTCCAGCATGCCGTAGCCCGGAACGCGCATATACTCGCTGGTCGAATCGGTAATCGCGGAGCCGGAGTTGGTATAGCTTTCGCGGTTGGTGGCGGTGGCGCGCTTGCCCTTAACAAAGGTGGCGGTCAGCGCGGTGCCGTACACTTTTGCCGGATCGTCCCACGCCACGCCGACGATGGCCTTCATTGGCGCGACGCTATCGAGGTCGACGTACTTATCGCCGCTGTAGCTGGATTTCGATTGCCCTTCACTATAGCCGTAAGCGAGGGTGGCGCTCAGGCCGTTAACCTCTTCAAACCAGGTGCCAAAGTTGAATTTAGCGCTGATTTCGCCGCCGTAGATGTACGCTTTATCGCGGTTTTCCGCCTGGTAAATGGTGTAGATGTTCGACGGTACGTTAGTGAACTGCGTCGGATTATTGGCGCGGGTGTAGCGGGTATAGGCGATAAAGTTCTTATAGGTGTTGTAGAACAGCGCGGTACGCATGGTGATGCCTTCCGCCACTTCACCCTTCATCCCCCACTCAACGTTATCGCTGGTTTCGGTTTTCAGATCGGTGTTGCCGATCAGCGCATACTGGCCGCGTCCGGCGTAGCTGGAGCCGAGGTTCCACGAACCGTACAGCTGGCTGGCGTTCGGGAACTGCGCGCCGCGCTGATACTGCAGATAAGTCATCAGGCGCGGGGTGATATCGTACTGCAAGACCAGCGACGGCAGCGCCTGGATATCAGCGTTCTTACCGTACAGATTTGACACGTCGGAACCGGTCAGCACGCTGCTGCTGTTGGCCAAATCGGCGACGTTTTCCGGCCTGGTCGACTGATGCATCACGCGCATGCCCGGGATAACCGCAAAGTTATGGCCGTCGAGGTCGAAGTTAATTTTGTCCTGCAGGAAGCCGGCAACGATATAGCCGCGGCTATCGGCGTCCGGCTGCATAATCTGGCTAAAGGCGCTCGGGGTTGGCGACTGGGTTAACGGCCGCTGGGTTTTCGTCGTGCTGGCGTTAAAACCGGCGCTCAGATCGTGGCGGCCTATCGATTTCGCCAGCGCGCTCTGAATCCCCCAGGTGTCGGTATCATAGTCGGAGCTCACCGTTTGCATTGCGCGGGTGACGCTGTCCGGCATATAGGTCCAGTCATGGGCCTCGGTATGCTGGTAGTAGACTTTGGTCGATACGCTGTCGATATAGTCGTTCATCGGCGTCCAGTCGTCTTTCAGGCTCAGGCCCCAGCGGCGGGTCTGGCTGGTCTGGTTTGACGTGCCGATAACGCTGTTGCCGCTGGAGTCCCAGGCGTCGTAATGCGTGTGGTTCGTTTTATGGTAATAATCGAAGGTGCTGGTGAACTTATGTTCGTCATTCGGCTGCCAGATCCCCGAGGCCATAAAGGCGTTGGAGTGCCAGTTTGCCGGATAGGAATCAACGGTCCCGCTGTTATTCTCCGTCTCCTGACCGTCGCGACGGCTGTAGACGAAGATCCCGCGCAGGGACTCGTCGCCGCCGGCAACGGTGACGCCGTTGTGCCAGCTGCGATCGGACGAGTCGTAGCCGCTGCGGTAGCCGAAGGCGCTGGTTTTGCCCGGATGCAGATAGTCATCCGCAGATTTCGGACGGAAAGAGACGTTGCCGCCGATGGCGCTGTTGGCGGTTTCGGTTGATGTCGCCCCGGACTGAATATCGATGCTGCCGTACATGTAGGGGTCAATATAGTCGCGACCCACACCGAAGGTATTAAGGCCCGCGCGGCTGGCGTAGCTGCGCCCGGTGGCGTTCGGCTGGGCGATGCCGTCGACGTCGATCCCGACGCGGTTGCTCTCCATGCCGCGTATGTTGTAGCCGGTATAGCCGCCGCGGTCGAAGCCGCTTTTGCCGTTGCCGGAACCGCCGCTGGCCCCGGTGGCGCTAATGAGCGGCTCGTAGCGCATGATCGAGCCAAAGTCGTTGGCCCCTTTATCCTGCAGCTCCTGAGCGCCGATTGAATGTTCGCTGCCCGCTTTCAGCAACGGCGCCGGCGCGGTAACGGTCATCCGTTCCGAGCTGTCATCAGTCGATGCGCTGCTGGTGGTTTTCGCGGTGGTATCAGCCGCCCCGGCGGAAGTCTGATAAATTGCTGTAAGCAAAGAAGTCACCAGCAGGCTTTTCTTGAACCATGCTGTTGATTGAGTGGAGTTATACATAGTAGCCACGCCTTAATCATTATTAGTATTGGCTCACGCGTTACTTCCAGAGTGCAGATGTGTCCGGTTATTCCGTTACTGGACGTTTTTTCTCCATGCTTATTGATTGCGAATGGTAATGATAGGTATTATCGTTTGCAACAAAATAATCATGTTATCTTCAATTAATCTGCAAGTTGTTTACAATTTGCCCTTTTACCGACAGCGAGAAGCCGATGAGCCATAAAGCCGCGATTACCATCACCTACTGTTCGCAGTGCAACTGGATGCTGCGCGCCAGCTGGATGGCACAGGAACTGCTGCACAGCTTTAGCACCGATATCGCTTCGGTCACGCTGGTTCCGGGAACCGGCGGGATCTTCGTGGTGGCCGTTGATGATGTGCAAATCTGGGAGCGCAAGCAGGATGGCGGTTTCCCCGACGCGGCGGAACTCAAGCGCCGGGTGCGCGATGTGTGCTTCCCGGAAAAACCGCTGGGGCACGTGGATAAACCGGCATAATCCTCAGGGAGTATGGGGCTGCATCGCCCTCTCTTAATGTGTATTATGAATGCATCTTTATCGGGGGGAACAGGCGATGGCGGGCAAACGTATTGCGCGGGAAAAAAAGACCATTAGCAGCATGATTGCGCTCTACCAGCGCCGCTGCCCGGAGGCCCGTGACGATACCGAATACTATCAGGCGCTCAACGGCTATGCCGACAAGCGGCTGGATAGGTGCGTATTTGGCGAAGAAAAGCCCGCCTGCAAGCAGTGCCCGGTGCACTGCTATCAGCCCGCGAAACGCGAAGAGATGAAGCAGATTATGCGCTGGGCGGGGCCGCGGATGCTCTGGCGGCACCCGATCCTGACGATTCGCCACCTGATCGATGACAAACGCCCGGTACCGAAGTTACCGGATAAGTATCGGCCCAAAAAGCCGCAATAAACTCCCCGGCTCGCACTGTGCTTAGCCGGGCTACAATTCGTGCGGTCTGTAGCCCGGGTAAGGCGTCAGCCGCGACCCGGGGTTTCGCCTGAACGAGCCGTGGTTTGACTATCGCGAACCGACGTCCAGACAAACGCGATAACGAACAGGACGGTAAACAGCACCACAATGGTCGGCGCCGGGGCGCTGTCGAGATAAAACGACAGCCACACGCCGCCCAGCGAACAGCTTAACGCCATCGCCACCGCCAGCAGCAGGGCGCTGACAAAACGCCGGGTCAGCAGCAGAGCGATCGCTCCCGGCGCTATCAGCAGCGAAATCGACAAAATGATCCCCACCGCTTTCAGCGTCGCCACGATGGTCAGCGCAATCATGCACAGCAACCCATAATGCAGCAGCCCGCAGCGCAATCCGCTGGCCTTCGCCTGCTGCGGATCAAAGGCGTGCAGCAGAAAATCACGCCACTTAAGCCCGATTATCAGCGCAATCGCCAGCGCAATCAGCGACGTTTGTACAATATCGCTGGCGGAAATACCCAGCATGTCGCCAAACAGAATATGATCGAGATGGACCTCCGACTGAATCGACACGTACAGCACCAGGCCCGCGCCAAACATCCCGGAAAAGACGATGCCCATGATGGTATCACGCTTAATGCGGCTGTTATCGTCGAGATAACCGGTGGCGATGGCGCAGAACAGCCCGGCGATAAACGCGCCGATGGCGAAGGGGATACCGAGGATATACGCCACCACCACGCCCGGAAAAACCGCGTGGCTCATGGCATCGCCCATCAGCGCCCAGCCCTTGAGCACCAAAAACACCGACAGCAGCGCGCAGGGGACGGCAACGATCGCCGCCACCAGCATGGCGTTGACCATAAAGGAAAACTGGAAAGGTTCAAGCAGCGCGCTCAGCATGAGGCCTCCCTGGCGCGGCGACGGCTGGCGAGCAGGCCGTGCTTCGGCGCGAAAACAAAAGCGGCTAAAAACAGCAGCGTCTGGGCGACGACGATAATCCCGCCGGTCGCCCCGTCCAGATAGTAGCTCAGCCACGCGCCGAAAAAGCTGGTCAGGCTGCCAATCGCGACGGCAATCGCCAGCAGGCGCGGGAAGCGGTCGGTCAACAGCCAGGCGGTGGCACCGGGGGTCACCACCAGGCAAATCACCAGAAACGCGCCGACGGTCTGCAGCGCCGCCACGGTACAGGCCGCCAGCAGGGTAAAGAACAGCAGCTTCAGCGCGGTGGTATTCAGACCAATGGACCGAGCGTGGTTCTCATCGAAAAAGGTCACCATCAGGTCTTTCCACTTCAGCAGCAGAATCGCCATCGAAATAAAGCCAATTGCCGCCAGCTGAATAATATCCTCTGGAGCAATAGCCAGAATATTGCCGAGTATAATGGTCTGGATATTCACTGAAGTCGGGTTCAGCGACACCATAAACAGGCCAATACCGAAAAAAGAGGAGAAGATCAGGCCGATAATCGCGTCTTCCTTCAGCTTCGAACGCTGGTTAAGAAACAGCATGCTGCCCGCCGCCAGGCCGCCGGAAAGAAACGCCCCCAGCGCGAAGGGCAGACCGAGCATATAAGCGCCCGCCACGCCGGGCACGATGGAGTGTGAGAGGGCGTCGCCAATCAGCGACCAGCCTTTAAGCATCAGGTAGCAGGAGAGAAACCCGCACACTCCGCCCACCAGCGCCGAGACCCACATCGCGTTCAGCATATAGTGATAACCAAAAGGCTCCAGCAGCCAGCTCATCTTTCGCCTCCCGCCGCCCGACGGCTGATAAACGGCCGCTCATCGTCGGTGATAATCCGCTCTTCCGCGCCGCTCAGCACCACGTGGCGCAGCACGCCGCTAAACGCCAGCTCGAGGTTTTCGGCGGTAAAGGTGCTTTCCGTCGGGCCGCTGGCCAGCACGGTGCCTTTGACCATCACCGTGTAGTCGCAGAACTCGCTTACCGAGCCGAGGTTGTGAGTGGAAACCAGCATGGTGCAGCCTTCGTCGCGCAGTTCCCGCAGCAGCTCGATGATGCGCGCTTCGGTCTGCACGTCGACGCCGGTAAAGGGTTCATCCAGCAGAATGACTTTTCCCTGCTGAGCGATAGCGCGGGCCAGAAACACGCGCTTTTTCTGCCCGCCGGAGAGTTCGCCAATCTGGCGGTGGCGGTACTCGCTCATACCGACCCGCGCCAGGGCAGCGTCGACAATCTCATGGTCGCGCGGTTTGGCCCGCCGTAGCCAGCCCATATGGCCATAGCGCCCCATCATCACCACATCCTCCACCAGCACCGGGAAGGACCAGTCCACCTCTTCCGCCTGCGGAACGTAGGCGACGAGGTTCAGCCGCAGGGCGCGATTAACCGGCTGACCGAGAATCGCAATATCGCCTTTTCCGACGTGCACAAAGCCCATCAGCGCTTTAAACAGCGTCGATTTTCCCGAGCCGTTTACCCCGACCAGCGCCGCGATGGCGCTGCGCGGGACGCTAAACGAAGCATCGCGCAGCGCGGTATGACCGTTGCGCCAGGTGACGCTGACGTTGTTGACCGCGAGGCCCGGCAGCTCGTGACTCATGCCTGTTTCCTTAGTCCGTCGTTGATGCCCTGGACGATGGTTTGGGTGGTGACGCGCAGCAGGTCGAGCCAGGTTGGCACCGGGCCATCGGCGGCGCTCAGAGAGTCGACGTACAGGACGCCGCCGTAGTGAGCGCCGGCCTCCCGGGCCACCTGACGCGCCGGTTTATCGGAAATAGTGCTTTCGCTAAAAATGGTCGGGATGCGCTCTTTCTTCATGGTGTCGATGGTTTTGCGCACCTGCTGCGGGGTACCCTGCTGGTCGGCGTTGATCGGCCACAGATAGAGCTCCTGCAGGCCGTTATCGCGGGCCAGGTAAGAAAACGCGCCCTCGCTGGTCACCAGCCAGCGCTTATCCTTTGGCAGCTTCGCCAGTTCCGCCTTCAGCGGCGCCATGGTCTGGCGGATCTTCTCTTTGTAGGCTTCGGCGTTGTGGCGATAGGCGTCGGCATTTTCAGGATCGTACTTCACCAGCGCGTCGCGAATGTTATCGACATAGATCAGCGCGTTGTCCGCCGACATCCACGCGTGCGGGTTGGGCTTACCGTTATACGGCCCCTCGCTGATGCCCATCGGCTGAATGCCGTTGCTGACCACCACTTCCGGTACGCCGTTCAGGTGCTGATAAAAGCGGGCGAACCACAGTTCAAGGTTCAGGCCGTTGGCGAGGATCAGCTGCGCGCCCTGCGCGCGTTTGATATCGCCGGGCGTCGGCTGATATTCGTGGATCTCGGCTCCCGGTTTGGTGATGGAGCTGACGTCGGCGGCGTCGCCCGCGACGTTTTGCGCCATATCGGCGATCACCGTGAAGGTGGTAATCACTTTAAATTTCTCTTGTGCCTGGACGGGGGCGACGGCCAGCAGCGCCAGCGTGGCGGCAAACATCAGATGCTTCAGGGGTGGCAGGTGCAGCATAAGGTCCCTCACAACGTTGCGGTTAATTAATCATCATTTATAGCCATTGCTATGTTATATAGCACAAGCTATTTATAAATGAAAATAATTCTTATTTAGATGTGAGGTGAATGATTAGCGTGCGAACCCGCGGCGGGAGAGGAAAAGGCCCGGCCACGCGGAAGGCCGGACGCTGAAATCAGGAGAGATCGGCCACCGACTGGCGGGGGATCAGGCGGCCCGCCAGCGTACGCCCTTCGGGAGAGAAGGTGGGGCGCACGTCAATCAGGTTGCGGATACGCTGCAGGCAGTTCTCCATCAGCTGCTCCAGCGGCCAGGAGATGCACGTCAGCGGCGGATTGAGCAGCGAGGCAAGGGGAGAATCTTCCAGGCTCAGCAGCGAGACCTCCTGCGGTACGGCAACGTTGAACTCGCGCAGCAGGCGCATCGCTTCGGCGGCGTAGCGGTCCCGTTTCACGATAATCACCGAGTATTTGCTGAAGCTGTTAATCAGCGTCAGCAGCGCCTGTTCAACGTTATCGTTGGCCGCCAGCATCAGCTGCCGGTTAAAAGGGATGGAGTAGTTTTGCAGGACGTTGCGATAGCCTTCGAGCATCTGGCGGCTGGCGTCATCGCTGTCGTTATCAACGAGCAGCGCGATATTGCGATGGCCCTTGCCGATCACGTAGCGGCAGGCGCTTTCGGTGGCAAAAGCGTAGTCGTAGCCCTGATTATTGACCCCGGCAATGCTGAAGCGGTCAAAGGAGATCACGTTGCGCGGCGCATCCGCCGGGACGGCGCCGAGCACCACCACCGCCACGCACTGGCGCTGTAAATCGTCGACGACCGCCGCCTGTTCCGCCGCATCCGTGACGTACTGAACAATCAGGTTTTTATTCAGCCCCTTCAGCGCTAGCGAGAGCATCGGCAGCAGGCGCGCGCCGCTGCTGTCATCGTTCGCCGGGATCACCAGCCCCACGTGATTGGATGTCTGACTGGCGAGGTTTTGCGCGGCAAAGCTCGGGCGGTAGTTAAGTTCCTCTACCGCGCGCAGCACCGCTTCCCGGCTCTCTTCGCGCACGCCCCGCGTGCCGGTCAGCACGCGGGATACCGTCGCTCGGGAGACATTCGCTAATCTTGAAACATCATCAATGGTTGGCATGGCATTTTCTGTCTGAATATTTTCGCCTAGCTTAGCATACCTGCTGAAAAAAGTGTCTACCGCCGACCGGCTTCAGCGTTGGCCAGAACCGGCAGCCAGGCCGCGCCGCGCACGCCGCTGGCGTCGCCGAAGCGGGCCTGTTTGATCTGCGTTCGGCAGCTGTCGGAAAAGAGATACGGGACAATCGCCGACGGCAGCTGCTCATAGATTTGCCCGACGTTGGAGAGCCCGCCGCCCAGTACAATCACCTGCGGATCGAGGATATTGATTACCGACGCCAGGCTACGGCCGAAAGCGTCAATAAAATGCCGCCAGTGGGCCAGCGCCTGCGGTTCGCCGTTTTGCGCGGCGGCGATAATCGCTTCCGCAGGCGCCTGCTCGCCGTAGCGGCGGGCAAAGCCGGTACCGGAGATAAAGCTTTCGATGCAATTTTCTTTGCCGCAGTAGCAGGGCTGCGCCGGGCCGTCGCGCTCGGGGCAATAGCCCGGCAGAGGATTGTGTCCCCATTCGCCAGCGATGGCGTTAGGCCCGCTGAGCAGCCGTTGGTTCACCGCAACGCCGCCGCCGCAGCCGGTACCGATGATAACGCCGAATACGGTCGTTGCCCCCGCGCCCGCGCCGTCCACCGCCTCAGAGAGGGTGAAGCAGTCGGCATCGTTCGCCATCCATACCGGTTGACCGAGCTCCCGCATCAGGTCATGACGCAGGTCGTGGCCGTTGAGCACCAGACAGTTACAGTTTTTAATCAGGCCGCTTTGCGGGTCGATAGCCCCCGGCAGGCCGATGCCGAGAGTAAACGGCCGTTCGCTCCAGTCGCGGACGGTCGCAATCAGTCCGAGCAGCTGCTGCATAAACGCCTGATAGCTCTCTTTATGCGTCGGACGGCGCTGGCGATAGACGCATTCGCCCGCCGCGTTGAGCAGGACGGCTTCCATTTTGGTGCCGCCAATGTCTAAACCCAGATGTAGCATGGTTGTCCTTAATCGTGGTAGCCGGTTTTCTCCGAGAGGGAGCTACGCGTGCAGTTCAGGTAGCCCGGCTAAGCGCAGCGCGAGCCGGGAAGTCAGCCAGCCAGGTGACATGAGCATTTACCGTTTTCCCGGGTTGCGGCGTAAACGCCTTACCCGGGCTACGTCATCTCCTCTCCCCCGGAGAGGGGGAACCCTACGCGTGCAGCGGTCGCGAGCGGTAAATGGCGATCAGTTCGCCGATCAGCTCTTTCGCCAGAATCGAGGTCATCAGATGATCCTGAGCGTGAACCATCACCAGAGTCATTTTGGTTTTACCCTCGCCTTCGTCGGCCTCAATCAGCTGGGTCTGCACCAGATGCGCCTCGCGGGCAAAATGCGCCGCTTCTTTCATTTTTTCGTCGGCGGTGGCGAAATCACCCGCTTTAGCGCAGCTCAGCGCTTCGTAACAGAGACTACGCGACTGCCCGGCGTTGATGATGATACCCATTACCTGTTCTTCTAATTCCATGACAAACCTCTGAATAGTATGAATTATGCGGACTGCGGCGCGCTTTCGGCCTGGGCCGCCGCGTTAGCGTGCTCCTGCTCCAGCAGCTGTTTTTCGTAGGCCTTGAGGAACGGCAGGTACATCACCATCGCCGTCGCCATGCAAATCAGGCACATGATCACCGGGCTAAAGCTCCAGTTCGCCGCCCACGAGGCGCCGATAGGGGCCGGCGTCGTCCACGGCGTCATCGACACCACGCGGCTCACCAGGTCCAGCTTCAGCGCAAAGTAGGCCAGGGTTGCGTTGATCATCGGCACCAGCACGAACGGCAGGAAGAACAGCGGATTCATAATGATCGGCGCGCCAAACAGAATCGGCTCGTTGATGTTAAATACGCCCGGCACCACGCCCATCCGGCCAATCGTCCGCAGATGCACCGCCTTACTGCGCAGCAGCATCAAAGCCAGCGGCAGGGTGGAGCCGACGCCGCCGATCAGCAGATAGTGATCCCAGAAGCCCTGGACGTAGATATGCGGGATCGCGGTGCCTGCGGCCATCGCCGCCTGGTTGATCGACAGGTTCGCCATCCAGAACGGGTTCATAATCCCGGTGACGATCAGCGCCCCGTGGATCCCGGCAAACCACAGCACCTGACACACCAGCACCGACAGCAGAATCGCCGGTAGGGTATCGGACGCCGCCACCAGCGGTTTCACCAGCGACATGATCGCTTCCGGGATGATCATGCCCAGCTGCGCTTCGATAAACAGGTTCAGCGGATGCAGCGTCAGCACGATCGCCAGCACCGGGATCAGGATCTCAAACGAGCGCGCCACGCCAGCCGGCACTTCCGGCGGCAGACGGATCGTAATATTGTGGCGCTTGAGGAAGGCGTACAGCTCGGTAGAGTAAATCGCCACCAGAATTGCGGTGAAGATCCCCTGGCCGGAGAAGTAGGCGGTGGAGATCTGGCCATCTTTCAGCGGCGCGGCCACCAGCAGGAACGACATCAGCGACAGCATCCCGGCGGTCAGCGAGTCCAGATTGTGGTGTTTCGCCAGGCTGGCGGCGATCCCGACGGCGATAAACAGCGTCATCACCCCCATGCTGAAGTTAAACGGCAGCATCAGCGCATCGCGATGATCGAGAGAAAATTGCAGCCAGGCGCGGGCAAATCCCCACGTCGTATCCGGGGAAAACGGCGGGAAGATAAAGACCAGCAAAAACGAGCCGACGATCATAAAGGGCAGGGCGGTAATAAAACCGTCGCGAATGGAGGTGACGTATTTTTGTTGGCCGATCGCCCCCGCCATAGGCGTGATCTTCTGTTCAATCACGGCGATCAGCTTCGCGTACAGAGAGCTCATGATCTTTCCTTAGTTTTTGTTATCGATAAGGGAAAGCGCGAAATCCAGTACGGCGCCGCCTTTCTGCATGCCGTAATCCATCATGTTGATGGGTTCCACGCGGATACCGTATTTATCAGCCTGCTTTTGCAGATCTTTCTGCATGTATTTCACCTGCGGCCCCAGCAGGACCACCTGGTAATGGCCGACCTGTTGATCGAATTCCGCGACGCCGAAGGCGTTGATCTCCACCGGCAGACCGCGCTGCTCGGCTTCGGCGATCATTTTTTTCACCAGCAGGCTGGTGGACATGCCCGCGGAACAGCACAACATTATCTTTTTCATATATCGCTCCTGATGAGATGGATGCGCCGACTATAGTCATAATGGATATAAAACGGAAATCGCTTTCCGTTTGTGGATTTATTTATTGTGACCACGATCACCTATGGCGGGCTTTTACTTTATCCGGGAGTGCGCGATCATCCTGGCGATAAACTATTCCTATAAGGCAGGACTATGAACATTCAGTTGATGAATGTTGTCGTCGACATCATCGAGCAGCGGCTGGCGCCGCTGGCCAACGTTCTGACGCGCAATAACCATATTACGGCGATGCGCGACAGCTTTGCGCTGGCGATGCCGTTTGTGATTGTCGGAAGTTTGCTGGTGCCGATTTTGTTTCCGCCCGTTTCCATTAACGGCGCATCGGCTTTCGGCCAGTTCTATTTCCAGCTGCGGCCCATTCTGCTGCCAACCTTTGAATTGACTATCGGGCTGGTGGCGCTGATTGTGGCCTTCGGCGCCAGCGCCAGCCTTGCCAAGCAGTACCGGTTGCCGGAGCGGCTCTGCGGGCTGACCGGCTGCCTGGCGTTTTTGCTGTTTATCGGCTTTCGCGACAACGGCGCAACCAATATTTTCCTCGGCGGAATGGGGATTTTTACCGCACTGATTTCAAGCACTTACTCGATTGAAATCGTGCGCTTTTTCTATAAGAAAGGCTGGTGCATCCGCCTGCCGGAAGAGGTGCCGGTGATGACCCGCAACGGCTTTCAGCTGCTGATCCCGCTGCTGGTGGTGATGCTCTCTATTAGCGTCATCAACGCGCTGCTGCTGCAGAGCACCGGGCGCATTTTACCGGAGCTGATTAGCGAAGCGGTGCGGCCGCTGGTGGTGGCGTCCGATACCTTAACCGCGGTATTAATTTCTTTATTTATCTGCAACCTGCTTTGGTTTGTCGGCATTCACGGGGCGCTGATTATCACCGGGATTATGAACCCGTTCTGGATGACTTATTTGTTTGAAAACCAGCAGGCGCTGGCCGCCGGTTCCGCCACGCTGCCGCATATCTATCTGCAGGGATTCTGGGATTTCTACCTGCTGATCGGCGGTATCGGCTCGACGCTGCCGCTGGTTTTTATGGCGATGCGCAGCCGTTCGCGGCAGCTGAAAAGCGTGGGGAAAATTGGCCTGCTGCCCTCGCTATTTAACATCAATGAGCCGATACTGTTCGGCTTTCCGATTATCATGAACCCGGTTTTCCTGCTGCCGTTTCTTTTCGTACCGCTGATAAACGCCTGTATCGCCTGGTATTTAACCCATCTTGGGGTTCTCGATCGGGCGGTGGCGATGCTGCCGTGGTCGATGCCGGCGCCGCTTGGCGCGGCGTGGTCAGCCAACGGCAGCTGGAAAAACCTCTGCATGTGCCTGTTCGCCATTTTTAATGCCTGGATGCTCTATCGTCCGTTCTTCAAGGTCTATGAACGGCAGCTCGCCGACGCCGAACGCTAAGCTTTTCCCCTGCCTGCCACAGCCCGCCGCGCGCGGGCTTTTTTATTTCCGCTTAAAGATGTGATCTAAATCACGAATATTTGCCTGCTATCGTTAAATTTGTGAACTCATCCGGCAATTACGGAAAGCGCTTTCCGTTTGCGGATGTACATTTCCAATTTTGATCCGTAAATTTCCTCCCGTTCTCAGGCAGTGTTAATAAAAAAATAACCAAGGATAAAAAATGATCAGGCTAAATCATTCAATACCTCTGTCTTTACTCGCCCTCGCGGTGATGAGCGACTGCGCCATCGCCGATCCGAAGTACGATTTTATGCTCCACGGCTATATCCGTTCGGGGATCCTCGCCAACGCCGACGGTAACCGCGCCGACTCCGTTGGCCTGATGCCGGACGGCAAGTGGCGTCTGGGCAACGAAGAGGACACCAAGATCGAACTGATCCCGACGGTGACGTTAACCTCGGACAGCGGCGTGGTGGCTAAAGTCCAGGCCAACATTACCCATCAGTCGAAATGCACCTCAGACTGGAACTGCCAGGATGACGACGGGCATGATGTGCAGTTCCGTGAAGGTTTTGCCGAACTGTCAAACCTCGACTTCGCCCCGGAAATGACCTTCTGGGCCGGTAAGCGCTACAGCAGCTCCAATACCTCCAGCCACCAGTTCGACTGGGAGTACATTCAGTACAACGGTACCGGCGGCGGCTTCGACAACATGGATCTCGGCTTCGCGCGCTTCGATGCCGGGGTTTACGCCTTCTCGCCGACGGATGAAACCAAAGCCTACCCGGTCGACAAAGGCGATCAGGGCTATCCGGATGACTACTCGCTCAACCTGTGGCTGAAAAAGATCGGCGGCACTGGCTTCGATCTTGAGCTGATTGGCCACCACATGAACCGCAACGAGAAGCACCCGACCTCGGCGGAGAAGGGCTACGGCGTGACCGGCGTTTACAACTTTGACGGCTTTTACGGCCTGACCGGCGGCTACTCTCGCGTGGTCTTCCAGTACGGGCGCGGCCTGGCGGCGGGAGACTCGCTGGGTAAAAACGGCTGGGGCTGGGCAAACCTCGACGATACCCAGTCCTGGCGCGTGGTGCTGGATAACATGGCCTCGCTCGGCGACTGGGAAATCTCCACGTTCGCCTACTATCAGAAAGACAAAAACTACCGCTGGTGGACGGAAGACGCCGAAGGCTGGGGGCGCACCAGTTGGGTGGCGGGGATTCGCCCGTACCAGCAGATCACCAAAAACTTCGCCATGCAGTACGAGCTGGGCTACGAATATCTCGACGATAAAAACTACAAAGGCGTGGACGGTAAAGGCAAAGGCGGCCTGACGAAAGTGACCATCGCGCCGACCCTGACCTTTGATTCCGGCTTCTGGACTCGCCCGCAGCTGCGCTTCTTTGTGACTTACGCGAAGTGGGATAAAGGGGTGTCCGACGCGCTGGACGGCAACTACGACTGGAGCACCAATACCCTTTCCGCCGGTAGCTACTCGCGCAGCGGCGACACCGATACGCTGAACTTCGGCGTGCAGGCCGAAGTCTGGTTCTAAGGAGAGATAACGATGATTAAGCCGGTGAAAAAACTGATGCTCGTCGCGCTGCTTTCGGCGCTGGGAAGCGCAGGCGCGATGGCCGCGGAGCAGTCGCACTTTGAACACTTTATTACCCGCGACGGCGCAACGTTAAAAGATGGCGACAAGGTGTTCCGCTTTGCGGGCATTCATGCGCCGGAACTGCACCGTATCGAGGATGATGCGCGCGGTACCTGCAAGGCCGACTCGCGCGGCTGGGGGCAATATTTCCGCTGGCCGACGGCGGAAGAGCAGGAAAACTGGATTAAGGCGATGGTGCAAACCGGCGCCAGGGCGCAGCGGGTATACGTGCTCTCGGTGCAGCAGACGTTTGACGAGGCCTGCGGTCGCGAAACCCATATTCAGGCCCCGGAAACCGCCGACGGCATGCCGCGCCTGAATGAAAAGGCAATGCGGGTATACGACAACATGATCGCCGAGGCGGACAAACAGGGGCTGCGCCTGATCCTGCCGTTTATCGATCACTGGTGGTGGTGGGGCGGTCGCGAGCAGCTGGCGGCGTTCTACCACGAAAAGCCGGAGGATTTTTACCGTACCGACAGTAAAACCTTCAAGGCCTATCTTGACGTGATTCGCCAGGTCATCACCCGTACCAACAGCGTGACCGGTCGTCCTTATTACGACGAAAAAGCGATTATGGCCTGGGAGACCGGCAACGAACTGGAAGACACCAACGCGGCGTTTCTTCAACAGACCGCCGCGTGGATCAAAAAGTGGGCGCCGCATCAGCTGGTGGTGGATGGCACCTACAAGAAAATTAACGGGTTTGCGCTCAACGATCCCCATGTCGATATCGTCAGCAACCACTACTACACCAATGCCGATAACAACCATCCCGATCAGGTGAAAAAAGACCTGACGGCGGCGGCGGGTAAGAAAGTCTATATGGTGGGCGAATTCGGCCTGCTGGACGCGCAGCAGCTTAACGCCATTATGCAGTCGATCGTCCATAGCGAAGTCAACGGCGCGCAGGCGGCGGGCGGGCTGATTTGGGGCTTCCGCGGTCATCGTCACGACGGCGGCTTCTACTGGCACAAAGAGTCCACCGGCCACTATAGCTACCATCTGCCGGGCTTCCCGGTCGAAGGTAAGGCCAACCAGGAGATGGAGGTGGTCGACCTGGTGCGTACCGCCGCGGCGCAGATGAACGGGCAGGAGAAAGCGCCGCCGCTGCCGAAACCTGACGCGCCGACGCTGCGGCCGACGGATTCACCCTTTGCGATCAACTGGCTGGGGGCGGCGGTAGGGCGCGCCTACGATGTTGAGCGCGCCGATTCGCCATCCGGGCCGTGGAAGGTGGTGGGGCGCGACATTGCCGACGGCGTTAACGAGTGGAACCCGCAGACGATGGATCTGTTCCGCGATGACTATCGCAGTCTGCGGCTGGGGAATACGTACTATTACCGCGTCATCGCTAAAAACGAGAGCGGCAGTTCATCGCCTTCGAACGTGATTAGCGTGAAGCATACCCAGGCGAATAAGGCGCCGGTAGTCGCGCTGGCGGAGACGCTCACCACCAGCCAGGACCAGGGCGTGCAGCTCAGCGCGAGCTGGCGCGATGACGCCCTCCCGGACCGCAACGTGACGGTGAGCTGGAGCAACGGCGGCAGCGCGCAGGCCCACTTCTGCGCGACGGATAAAGCCGAAACCCGCGCCTGGTTCAGCGCTCCCGGTGAATACGCGCTGACTTTTAGCGCCGATGACGGCCTGCTCAAAAGCAGCAAAACCGTTAAGGTCACGGTGACGGAAGCCGTCGGTAAAGTTCCCGCCGACTACTGCCGTTTTGGCGGCGGGGTATTGAACGTGACCGATGGCAAAATTGAGGCGGCGAAAAGTGAGAAAGACGCGCTGACGATTGACGAAGAGGGCTTCCTCGGGCCGTTCGCCAATGACGGGGATAAGGTCAGCTGGCAGGTTTCCGCGCCGTGGGCCGGCAAGTATCAGCTGCGGGTGACGTTCAGCGGCAAATGGGGCGGCAAGAAAAACTCGTTTATCGTCAACGACGGCGCGCCAATCGCGGTTGAATTCCCGCAGACCGATGAACAGGGCCAGCAGCTGCTGGTGCCGGTTGAGCTGAAGGCCGGCGATAACCGCATCGATTTCGGTAAATTTGCCGGCGACTGGGGCTACATGTTTATCAAATCGATTGAAGTGGTTGCAGAGTAGTGCTTATTGGCTGCGCCCGTCGGGTGCGGCCTTTTTTAACTTACAGGAGGCGTTATGACCCGGTATCAGTTTCCGGAAGGCTTTTTTTGGGGCGCGGCGGCATCTGGTCCGCAAACGGAAGGGATAAGCAACAAGCCGCACCGTTCTATTTGGGACAGCTGGTTTGCCGAACAGCCGGAACGTTTTTATCAGCAGATTGGGCCGCAAACCGTTTGCGATACCTATCATCAGTATCCCCAGGACGTGGCGTTGATGAAGCGGACCGGGTTCAACTCCTTTCGCACGTCGATTCAGTGGTCGCGGCTGATTGATGACTTCGAAACCGGCGCGCCCAATGCGGACGCGGTGCGTTTCTATCATGCCTACCTTGATGAGATGATTGAAAACGGCATCGAGCCGATGATCAACCTCTATCATTTTGACATGCCGGAAGCGCTGCAAAAGCAGTACGGCGGCTTTGAGTCGGCGCACGTGACGGATCTCTTCGCGCGTTTTGCCCGTACCGCTTTTGAGCTATTCGGTCACAAGGTGAAATACTGGATTACTTTCAACGAGCCGATTGTGCCGGTTGAGGGCGGCTACCTGTACGACTTCCACTATCCCTGCAAGAAAGACGGCAGGCTGGCGGCGCAGGTGGCGTTCAACATTATGCTGGCCCACGCCAAAGCGGTGCGCGAGTTTCGCGCGCTGGCGCTGGAAAGCGGGATTGGCGTGGTGCTGAATCTGACGCCCTCCTATACCCGCAACGACAGCGCGGAAGACCAAAAAGCGGCGTGGTATGCGGATCTGTTCTTCAACCGCAGCTTCCTCGATCCGCTGGTGAAGCATCAGTTCCCGAAAGCGCTATGCGAAATTCTGGCCGCGCACGACTGCCTGCCGGAGGTGACAAAAGCCGACGTGGAGCTGATTACCGGATCGCGCGTCGATTTTCTCGGCGTTAACTATTACGTTCCGCGGCGGGTGAAGGCGCGCGAAAGCGACTATACGCTGGACTATTTCACCCCGGAGTTCTATTTCGAAAACTACGTGAATCCGCAAGGGCGCTTTAATCCTTATCGCGATAATAATGAGATTCTGCCGCAGGCGATTTATGACATTGCCGCCAATATTCGCGATAACTACGGCAATATAAAGTGGTTCCTCGCGGAAATTGGTATTGCGATGGATATTGAGTCGGAAGGCGAGCCGGGCGAAGACGGGGTGATTGACGATTCGTTCCGCATCGGCCTGATGGAAGAGCATCTGGTGCAGCTGCATCGCGCGATAGCCGACGGCGCGAACTGCTTTGGCGTGCATCAGTGGACCTTTATCGATAACTGGTCGTGGATTAACTCGTTCAAGCGCCGCTACGGTTTCTGGCGGCTTAATCTGCAAACCGGAGAGCGGCAGATAAAGCGCAACGCGCTGTGGTTTGCCGAACTGGCGACCAGCAACGGCTTCAGTTCTGATAAATAGCTCTGCAACCCCCCGGTGGCGGTTGACGCCTTACCGGGGCTACGAGGTCCCCAGCGTCTGCGGACAGGTAGCCCGGCTAAGGCGTCAGCCGCGAGCCGGGGATTACCAGCGCTATTTTTTCATTTCCGCCAGCGAGGCTATCCAGTTCATCGCCAGCTGCGGCCACTCGGCGGTGGGCAGGCCTCGGGTCCCGCGAATGCCAAATCCGTGTTTTCCCTCGGCGAACAGATGCAGCTCGGTCGGCACCTGATGCGCGCGCAGGGCGTTAAACATCACCAGCGCGTTATCCACCGGCACGGAAGGATCGTCCACTGCGTGGAAAATAAAGGTCGGCGGCGTTTGCGGCGTGACGTTCTGCTCCGGTGAATAGCGACGCTGCCGCTCCGCCGTCGGCGTTTCGCCAATCAACGCCTTGCGCGATCCGGGATGGGCAATTGCCGGATCCATGGAAATAACCGGATAGCCGAGCACCGCGAAGTCCGGCCGCGCGCTCTGCTGGTCAACCGCGTCCACGGCGGCGTAAGCCGGTTCGCTATAGCGTGTCTCCAGGCTTGCCGCCACGTGTCCCCCGGCGGAAAAGCCCATAATGCCGATTTTTTGCGGGTCGATATGCCACTCGGCGGCCCGCGCCCGCAGGGTACGCAGCGCGCGCTGGGCATCGGCCAACGGCGCCTCGCTGCCTTCCGCGTGACCGTCCGCCGGCATCCGGTAGGTCATCACAAACAGGGTATAGCCCCGGGCGTTAAACACCGGGGCAAGATCGCTGCCCTCTTTATCCAGCACCACCCGCTGATAAGAGCCGCCCGGCGTCACCAGCAGCGCGATACCGTTGGGCTTCTCCGGCGCGTAAACGGTAATTGTCGGAGCGCGAACGCCGGTGACCGCACGATCGGGCAGCGAGGGGTCTTTGCTGCGCTCCACCAGCGATTCGCTCGCCGGGCTGTTTTTCGCGCCGGGCGCTTCACCGCCGGGCCAGACGGAAAAGGTGGGAAGAGAGGAAAATGCAGCCTGAGAAGCCAAAAGCAAAGCGATGGCGGCGGCCAGAGGTAAACGCGTCATAAGCATCTCCATTAAGGAAAAGGCTTATTTATCATTCATCAGGAACGGGTAAAGCGAGTTGTCTCACAGAACGCTGTTTCATTAAAATCAAAATGAAACAGCGTTCTGAAGATGTACCTACTGCAGCTGGTCTTTATTAATACCCAAGCGTTTCATGCGCGAAAGCAGCGTCGTGCGCTTTAATCCCAGACGCTGGGCCGCGCCCTTCGGTCCGGCGACCACGCCGTTGCTCTCTTTCAGCACCCGGACAATCAGCTGGTATTCGTCTTCCCCTTCCTCCGGCAGCACTTCCGCCGCCAGCGGCTCCGTCTCGATACTCATTTCCGGTAAGGAGAGCTGCAGCACGCTGCCGCGGGTCAGCAGCACCGCGCGCTCAATGACGTTCTCCAGTTCGCGCACGTTACCCGGCCACTCCATGCGGCTGAGCAGGCGCAGCGTTTCCGCCGGAATGCTGTCAATGTTGCGCCCGAGACGGCGGGCAATTTTAAAAGTGAAGGCCTTCACCAGCAGGGGAATATCCTCCGGCCGCTCGCGCAGGGGAGGCAGGTGGATCGGGAAGACGTTCAGCCGATAGTAGAGATCGCTGCGAAACTCGCGATCGGCGACCATCTGTTTAAGATCGCGGTTGGTGGCGGCGATCAGGCGCACGTCGGTGTGAATCAGCTTATTGCTGCCGAGACGCTCGAACTCCTGCTCCTGCAGGACGCGCAGCAGCTTCGGCTGCAGCTCCACCGGCATATCGCCCACTTCATCGAGAAACAGCGAGCTTTTGTCCGCCAGTTCGAAACGGCCGATACGCTGGGCGCTGGCGCCGGTGAAGGCGCCGCGCTCGTGGCCAAACAGGTCGCTTTCCAGCAGCCCGGCGGGCATCGCTGCGCAGTTCATTTTGACCATCCGGCGGCTATTGCGGCCGCTCAGATTATGAATAGCGCGGGCAATCAGCTCCTTACCTGTGCCGGTTTCGCCGAGGATCAGCACCGTGCTGTCGCTCTGCGCCACCATCTCCACCTGCTTGAGCACGCTGTTCATGGCCTCGCTGCGGCCGATGATTTCGCCAAACTCGCTCTCAACGTTGTTAAGCTGTTCGGTCAGGGCGAGGTTCTCATCGACCAGCCGCTCTTTCAGGCGCTGAATCTCGCGGTAGGCGAGGGCGTTGTCAATGGCGATCGAGACGCGCTCGGCGATTTGCCGCAGCAGCTTGAGGTTGGTGGTGGTGAAGACTTTCTCATCGCACTGCGCCAGCTTCAGCACCCCAAGCAGGGTATTGCCGGACATCAACGGCAGCAGGCACAGGGTCTGAATTTTGTTATCCCACATCTCGAAAAGCATTTTTTCGTACGGCGCCAGCGGGTCGTGCTGATGCAGGTTGAGCAGCAGCATCTCTTTGCTTTTGAATACCCGCTCTGTCAGGGTACCGGCTTCTTCCACTTCGCTCTGGTCGTGCACCGGGTGGCTGGCGTCGAGGTAGTGGGTGGAGTAGATATTGAGCTTGCCTTTGCGGTTGCTGCGCAGCACCACGCTAATGGCGTCGATGCGGAAGTAGCGATGGATCTCTTTGGCCACTTCGCTGACCAGTTCGTCGATATCCAGCCGCGAGAGCACCGCGTTGGTGATCGCCACCAGGATGCGGAAGTTATCGCGTTCCCGGCACAGCAGGTCGTAATCAACGTTGTTGTTGACCCGGCTTTGGATCTGTTCGGTGACCACGGCAACGATTTGCGTAAAGGTGTGCAGCCGCTGGTACTCTTTTTCGGTCCACGGCCGGTTGTCGTCGCGAATAAATTCGCAGCCGCCGAAAATACGCCCTTCCGCCGCCAGCGGCAGCAGGCAGTAATAGCCAAAGTTGGGGTAGAGTCCGCTGCCGGCGAGCTGCGGCCAGGTTTCGGCAAAGGTGGCGCTATCGCAATGCAGCGCATCCGGGCGCGAGAGCAGGCGTCGAACCGGGCCGTTGGCGAGGACGGTTTCATCTTCGTAGCTCACCGGCTGCCCCGCGTCGTCGCAGGCGTGCCGGACCGCGCGATGGTTGCCGGAATGCCACAGAATAATCGCCGCCCGGTCTGCGAGCGCGGACTGCTTCACCAGGCCGGTCAGCGTCTCGCTCAGCGCGGCCAGATCCGGCTGCTGTAATAAAATGCGGGTGATATCAAACAGACCCTGCTGCCCAAGATCGCCCATCGGTGTATACGACATTGCTTAAGTCCAAAAGCGCCGCAAAGCGGCGCAGAAGAAAGTGATGACACAAATAATAGTCTGTTAATAAAGCGGTTGTGACCGCCATTAACCCATCCGTGGGTGCCCGCTGGTTTGGGCTGGATAATCATGCTGGCTTTTCCCGGCTCGCGCTGCGCTTAGCCGGGCTACAGGTGCGCGCAGTTTTGTAGCCCGGATAAGGCGTTAGCCGCAATCCGGGGGCCGCACCGTTAACAAATTCTTGGCAGCGGCTCGGCGTGGGGAAGATCCAGCGTGCGCTTCACGCCGTACAGACCGACAGAGCGCACGCCCGCGCGCGGCACAACCTCGCCGATTATTGCCGCATCGCGGCCTAATGGCTGAGACCGTAGATGCGCAAGTACGCTTTCCGCCGCCTCGCGGGCGACGGCGATCAGCAGCTTGCCCTCGTTGGCAAAATTAAGCGCGTCCAGCCCCAGCAGCTCGCACACGCCGCGCACGGTATCGTTCACCGGCAGCTTATTCTCGTGCAGTTCAATCCCGCAGCCGCTGGCGGCGGCGAATTCATGGGCCACCGCGTTAACGCCGCCGCGGGTGGCATCGCGCAGGGCTTTCACGCCAGCAACGTCGCGCAGCGTCTGAATCAAGGGCGTCAGCACCGCGCAGTCGCTGGACAGCGCGCCGTCAAGCCCCATCTGTTCGCGCAGGTTGAGGATCGTTGCCCCGTGATCGCCAAGCGTACCGCTGACCAGCAGCACGTCTCCCGCGCTAATCTGCTGCGCCCCCCAGCGAATACCGGTAGGGATGACGCCGATCCCGGCGGTATTGATAAACAGCTTATCCGCCGCCCCGCGCGGCACCACTTTGGTATCGCCGGTGACAATGGCGATGCCGGCATCCCGCGCGGTCTGCGCCATGCTGTTCACCACCGCTTCGAGGGTGGCCATCTCCAGCCCCTCTTCGAGAATAAACCCGCAGGAGAGATAGCGCGGCAGCGCGCCGCTCACCGCCACATCGTTGGCCGTACCGCACACCGCCAGCTTGCCGATATTGCCGCCTGGGAAAAACAGCGGATCGATGACGTAGCTGTCGGTGGAGAAGGCGAGCCTGTCGCCCTGCGCGCTAAGCTGGGCAAGATCGAGACGCGCCTGATCTTCCTGCTCCGCCAGCCAGGGGTTGGCGAAAGCCTGCATAAACAGGTCGCCGATCAGCTGCTGCATCGCCTGACCGCCGCTACCGTGGGCTAACTGAACGCTTTTCATGCTTCGATTTCCTGACTGCGATATTGATACCAGGCGGCGCAGGCGCCTTCCGATGAGACCATCAGCGCGCCAAACGCGCTCTGCGGGTTGCAGGTATTGCCGAATAGCGGGCACTGGTGCGGTTTGCAGCGGCCGGTCAGCACCTCGCCGCAGCGGGCGCGCGGGTCGTCGCTGACCCGCTGCGGTGCCGGGCGGAAATGCGCTTCGGCGTCGAAACGCTGATACGCGGCCGTCAGATGCACGCCGGAGTCGTTAATCACCCCCAGACCGCGCCACTCGCTATCGCCGCTAAGGCAAAACACCTCGGCGATGGCCGACTGCGCCAGCGGGTTGCCCGCATCGGGCACCACCCGGCGATACTGGTTCTCCACGTCGCTGTGCCGCGCTATTGTCTGCTCAACCAGCATCACCGCGCCTTGCAGTAGATCAAGCGGTTCGAATCCTGCCACCACTAAAGGACGATGATAGTCGCTGGCGATAAAGCCGTAGGCGTCGGTGCCAATCACCATGCTGACGTGACCGGGGGCGAGAAACGCGTCGATACCGTTATCCGGCTGGTCGAGCAGGCTGCGCAGGGTCGGCAGCAGGGTGATGTGCTGGCAGAAAAAGTAGAAGTTGGCGACGCCGCGCTCGCGGGCCTGGCGCAGGGTCAGGGCGGTGGCGGGCATCGTCGTTTCAAAACCAAGGCCGAAGAACACCACTTCACGCTCGGGGTTCTGCTGCGCCAGCTTAAGGGCATCCATCGGCGAATAGACGATGCGGACGTCGGCGCCGCGCGATTTCGCCTGCAGCAGCGAGCCGTTTTTTCCCGGCACGCGCATGGCGTCGCCAAAGGTGCAGAAAATCATCCCCGGACGGCTGGCGATATCGATACAGGCGTCGATGCGTCCCATCGGCAGCACGCACACCGGGCAGCCGGGGCCGTGAATAAACTCGATATTTTCCGGCAGCAGCTGGTCGAGGCCAAATTTAAAAATGGCGTGGGTATGGCCGCCGCACACTTCCATAATGCGCAGCGGACGGTCGGCGGTATGCGGCAGCAGGCGCGCGCGCTGCCGGAGATGTTCCACCAGCTGCATCACCTGTTCCGGGGCGCGGTATTCATCGACATAGCGCATTTACCGCTCCTCGCCGTACAGCAGCGCGCCGACGTCCGGCTCGACTTCAAACATATTTTGCAGCGCCTCGAGGGTATCGCGGGCTTCGGCTTCGTTAATCACGCTCATGGCGAAACCCACGTGGACCAGCACCCACTGGCCGAGACGCGGCTGGCCGCGATCGTCGACCGCGCCCACCAGGGTCAGGTCGACTTCGCGCTGAATACCGCACACTTCTACCTTCGCCAGATTGCCGTCAATGGCGCAGATTTGTCCGGGAATGCCTATGCACATTGTTGCGTCTCCAGCCAGCTAAGCCACTGGTCCATGCCTTCGCCGCTGGTGGCGGAGAGCAGGATGATGTCAATATCCGGGTTCACCTCGCGGGCGCAGGCCAGACACTTCTCCACGTCAAAGTTGAGATACGGCAGCAGGTCGATCTTGTTAAGCAGCATCAGGCTGGCGGCGGCGAACATATGCGGATACTTCAGCGGCTTGTCTTCGCCTTCGGTTACCGACAGCACCGCCACTTTATGACGTTCGCCGAGGTCAAAGCTCGCCGGACACACCAGGTTACCGACGTTTTCGATAAACAGGATCCCGTGGTCATCCAGCGGCAGGCGCGGCGCGGCGTCGGCGATCATCTGCGCGTCGAGATGGCAGCCTTTGCCGGTGTTGACCTGAATCGCCGGGGTGCCGGTAGCGCGGATGCGCGCGGCGTCGTTCACCGTTTGCTGATCGCCTTCAATCACCGCGCAGGCGGTTTTCTCTTTCAGCCGCAGCAGGGTTTCCGTCAGCAGGGTGGTTTTGCCGGAGCCGGGGCTGGAGACCAGATTCAGCACCAGCTGGTTTTTAGCGGCGAAGCGCGCGCGGTTGCGGGCGGCCAGACGATTGTTTTTATCCAGCACGTCAATTTCCACTTCCAGCATTCGCCGCTGGCTCTGGCCGGGCGCATGGGTACCCGCCTCGCCGTGACCGTAGTGCAGGTCGCCAGCTTCCGAGCGGGTGGGGGAAAAGTTATCGGTTTTCACGCCGGTAATGTTCATCATCTGGCGCGGGGCGGGCGCGAAGGGGGCGCTGCGAAACGCCGAATGCGGGTTATGCTCGTCGCCTTCTATATAAAGGTTGCCTTCACCGCAGCCGCAGGTTGTACACATAATCTTATTACTCCACTTCTAGTCGCTGAATCTGTAAGCCGTCATCCGCCACGATTTGCAGCCGGTCGCTCTGACACTGCGGGCAGCGGCGCACGTGCTGGGAGATGAGGTGCACGTACTGCTGGCAGGATTCACACCAGCATTCAGCCTGTTGTTCGGCGATATGCAGCTCGCAGCCCTCCGCCAGCGTGCCGCGGCACACCAGCTCAAAGCAGAAGGTCAGCGCGCTGGCCTCCACGCAGGAAAACGCCCCGACCTTCAGCCACACGCCGGTCACCCGACGCGCGCCGGCCTGCAGCGCCTGCTGTTCGATAATTTCCAGCGCCCGCTGGCTAAGAGTGATTTCGTGCATGGTGCCTCCGTATCGCGATGGCCCTTTAATGCAATAACGATGCCAGGTCATAGGTAATGTCACGAAAATGTCGATGACGCGCGGCAGACGTCGTCATCGACATGTCTTTCTGGCACCCGAAATTTTATAAATCTGTTTAAAATCAATTAATTAAATTTTGGCATGAAAAGTGCTTAACCGGTGCATCTCATACAACGGGGGATCCGGGATGACTATTTGGGAATTAAGTGAAAAGGCGGACTACATCGCCGATCGTCACCGCCAGCATCAGGAGCAGTGGCACACCTATTGCAACTCGCTGGTACAGGGAATAACCCTGTCGAAAGCGCGTCTGCATCACGCCATGAGCTGCGCGCCGGATAAAGAGCTGTGCTTCGTACTGTTTGGCCATTTTCAGGTCTACGTGGCGCTGGCGGAGGGCTTTAACAGCCATACCATCGAGTACTACGTCGAAACCAAAAACAGCGACGACAGACGCCTGATTGCCCAGGCCACGCTGGGTTCAGACGGCACCATTGATGGCCGGATCAGCAACCGCGATCGCGAGCAGGTTCTGGAGCACTATCTGGCGACTATCGCCAGCGTTTACGACCGTCTCTACGAGGCTATCGAACAAGACCAGCCGGTGGATTTAAGCCACCTGACGCTGGCCCGTTAATCGTCAGGTGTCGACAAGTGTCGAAGCTGACACCTGCGTAACCTGTTTTCGTCAAAAATGACTTTCACCTGAGGATGACCCGGTGAACCGTTTTGTAATTGCTGACTCCACCGTCTGTATCGGCTGTCGCACCTGCGAAGCCGCCTGCGCTGAGACTCACCGCCAGCAGGGCCTGCAGGCCATGCCCCGGCTGCATTTGATGCGCAATGAAAAAGAATCCGCGCCGCAGATGTGCCACCACTGTGAAGATGCGCCCTGCGCCGCCGTCTGCCCGGTTAACGCCATTAATCGCGTCGATGGCGCGGTGCAGCTCAATGAGAGCCTGTGCGTAAGCTGCAAGCTGTGCGGCATCGCCTGTCCGTTCGGCGCCATTGAGTTTTCCGGCAGCCGTCCGCTGGATATGCCGGCTAACGCCAATACCCCCCTGGCCCCCGCCGCGCCGCCGGCGCCGGCCCGCGTCAGCTCGCTGCTCGACTGGGTACCGGGCGTGCGCGCCATCGCCGTCAAATGCGACCTGTGCCACTTCGATGAGCAGGGCCCGGCGTGCGTACGTACCTGCCCGACCAAAGCGCTGCTGCTGGTGGATATCCGCGATATCGCCCAGGCCAGCAAGCGTAAGCGGCAGCTGACCTTTAATACCGATCTCGGCGATCTGTCGCTGTTCCAGGCGCAACAAGGGGACGTGAAATGAGTGTGATTTCCTTAGTGAATCAGGCGGTGGCCTGGTACGCCGCCAGCGCGGTGCTGGCGTTTCTGTTCGCCCTGCGCAAACCGCTGAGCGGGGCGATCGCCGGGATTGGCGGCGCGGTCGCCAGCGCGATGCTGGTGCTGGCGGGCGGAACGGCGCTGCTGATGCCGGAGCGCGTTAGCGGCGGCATGCTGCAGATGCTGCATTTGACCCTGCGCGTGGGCGGCGTCAACGCGCTGTGGCTGCTGGCGATCGGCCTGTCGGCGCTGCCGATTTCGCTGTTCAATATTGCCTGGCATCGTCATCCGCAGGTGAAAGCCAACGGCCTGCTGGTGAATCTGCTGCTGGCCGCCGCCGTCTGCGCCGTGGTGGTGACGAACTTCGGCGCGCTGGTGGTGATGGCGGAGATTATGGCCCTGTGCGCCGCATTTCTTACCGGCTGCGCGCAGTCCGGCAAGCTGTGGTTTGTGCTGGGTCGCCTCGGTACGCTGCTGATGGCGTGGAGCTGCTGGCTGGTCTGGTCGTCCTACGGCACCCTTGAGCTGGCGCAGATTACCCAACAGGCGATGGCGGCGCCGCAGAACGCGCTGCTGTGGCTGCCGGGCCTGGTCGGCTTTGCGCTGCTGGCCGGGGTCATTCCGCTGCACGGCTGGGCACCGCAGGCTCACGCAGGCGCCAGCGCGCCGGCCGCCGCGCTGTTTTCCACGGTGGTGATGAAGGTCGGTCTCTACGGCATCCTGACGGTCTCGCTGGCCGGCAGCGTACCGCCGCTGTGGTGGGGCGTGATGCTGCTGGTGCTGGGCATGATCACCGCCTTCGTCGGGGGGCTGTACGCCCTGATGGAGCACAATATTCAGCGCCTGCTGGCGTACCACACCCTGGAAAACATCGGCATTATCCTGCTCGGCCTCGGGGCGTTCGTCACCGGCGTGGCGACACATAACCCGACCCTGATGGTGCTGGGCTTTATCGGCGGCATGTATCACCTGATCAACCATAGCCTGTTTAAAACCACCCTGTTCCTCGGCGCGGGGGCGGTGTGGTTCCGCACCGGCCATCGCGATATCGAAAAGCTCGGCGGCATCGGCAAGAAAATGCCGCTGATTTCGCTCTCCATGCTGGTGGGCCTGATGGCGATGGCGGCGCTGCCGCCGCTGAACGGTTTTGCCGGAGAGTGGGTAATCTATCAGTCCTTCTTCAAGCTAAGCACCGGCGATGCGTTTGTTGGCCGCCTGCTTGGGCCGCTGCTGGCGGTAGGCCTGGCGATTACCGGCGCCCTGGCGGTGATGTGTATGGCGAAAGTCTACGGCGTCACCTTCCTCGGCGCGCCGCGAAGCAAAGAGGCGGAAAACGCCACCTGCGCGCCGGGGCTGATGACCTTTAGCGTGGTGCTGGCCGCCGTCTGCTGCGTGATTGGCGGGGTTGCCGCGCCGTGGCTGCTGCCGCTGGTGAGCGGGGCGTTTCCGGTGCAGGCGGAGGTCTCCAGCGTGGTGTCTCAGCCGCTGATCGCCATTCTGCTGATTGCCTGCCCGCTGCTGCCGCTGTTGCTGATGATCTTCTTCAAGGGCGATCGCCTGCCGGCGCGCTCCCGCGGGGCGGCCTGGGTCTGTGGCTACGACCATGAAAAATCCATGGTGGTGACCGCCCACGGTTTCGCCATGCCGGTGAAAGAAGCCTTTGCGCCGATTCTGAAACTGCGCCACTGGCTGAACCCGGTGCGCCTGGTGCCCGGCTGGCAGAACGCTTCCGCGCCCGCGCTGTTTCGCGGCGTGGCGCTGGTGGAGCTGGCGGTGCTGGTGGTGATTGTGATTTCCCGAGGAGCCTGAGAATGAGCGTATTAATTGCATTGTTGCAGGCGCTGGTGCTGTTCGCCGCCGCGCCGCTGTTGTCCGGGGTGACCCGCGTCGCCCGCGCGCGTCTGCACAACCGCCGCGGTCCGGGCGTGCTGCAGGAGTACCGGGATATCCTGAAACTGCTGGGCCGCCAGAGCGTTGGCCCGGACGCCTCCGGCTGGGTCTTCCGCCTGACGCCGTACGTGATGGTCGGCGTGATGCTGACCATCGCCACCGCGCTGCCGGTGGTGACCGTTGATTCGCCGATGGCGGGGCTGGGCGACCTGATCACCCTGATCTACCTGTTCGCTATCGCCCGCTTCTTCTTTGCTATTTCCGGCCTTGATACCGGCAGCCCGTTTACCGCTATTGGGGCCAGCCGCGAAGCGATGCTCGGCGTGCTGGTGGAGCCCATCCTGCTGCTCGGCCTGTGGGTCGCGGCGCAGGTCGCGGGGTCCACCCATATCAGCAGCATCACCGACACCATTTATCACTGGCCTGTCGCCCGCACTCTTCCGCTGATTCTGGCGCTGTGCGCCTGCGCCTTCGCCACCTTTATCGAAATGGGCAAGCTGCCGTTCGACCTGGCGGAAGCGGAGCAGGAGCTTCAGGAAGGCCCGCTCTCGGAATACAGCGGCAGCGGCTTCGGCGTGCTGAAGTGGGGCATCAGCCTCAAGCAGCTGGTGGTCCTGCAGATGTTCGTCGGCGTATTTATCCCGTGGGGACAGATGACCAGCTTTAGCGTCGGCGGTCTGCTGCTGGCGCTGGTGGTTGCCGTCGTCAAGCTGGTGCTCGGCGTGCTGGTGATTGCGCTGTTCGAAAACAGCATGGCGCGTCTGCGCTTTTGCGCCACCTCCCGCGTCACCTGGGCCGGGTTTGGTTTTGCCTTTTTAGCCTTCGTCTCCTTGCTGGTGGCGTGATTTAAGAGAGTTTGAGCATGTCTGAAGAAAAAATCGGTCAACACTATCTCGCCGCGCTGCATCAGGCCTTTCCGGGCGTGGTGCTGGATGAAGCCTGGCAGACCAAAGACCAGTTGACGGTCACGGTGAAGGTCAACTATCTGCCGGAAGTGGTCGAGTTCCTGTACTACAAGCAGGGCGGCTGGCTGTCGGTGCTGTTCGGCAACGACGAACGCAAGCTCAACGGCCACTACGCCGTCTACTACGTGCTGTCGATGGAGCAGGGCACGAAGTGCTGGATCACCGTGCGCGTGGAAGTGGACGCCAATAAACCCGAATATCCGTCGGTGACGCCGCGGGTGCCGGCGGCAGTATGGGGCGAGCGCGAAGTGCGTGATATGTACGGCCTGGTGCCGGTGGGGCTGCCGGACGAGCGCCGCCTGGTGCTGCCGGACGACTGGCCGGATGAACTCTATCCGCTGCGTAAAGACAGCATGGACTACCGCCAGCGTCCGGCGCCGACCACCGACGCCGAAACCTACGAGTTTATCAACGAGCTGGGCAGCAAGAAAAACAACGTGGTGCCGATTGGCCCGCTGCACGTCACCTCCGACGAACCGGGCCACTTCCGCCTGTTCGTTGACGGCGAAAATATTATCGACGCCGACTACCGCCTGTTCTACGTCCATCGCGGGATGGAAAAGCTGGCGGAAACCCGGATGGGCTACAACGAAGTGACCTTCCTGTCGGACCGCGTGTGCGGGATCTGCGGCTTCGCCCACAGCACCGCCTACACCACTTCGGTGGAGAACGCGATGGGCATCGTGGTGCCGGAGCGCGCGCAGATGATCCGCGCCATTCTGCTGGAGGTGGAGCGCCTGCACTCGCACCTGCTGAACCTCGGCCTCGCCTGCCACTTTACCGGCTTCGACTCCGGGTTTATGCAGTTCTTCCGCGTGCGCGAAACCTCGATGAAGATGGCGGAAATTCTTACCGGGGCGCGTAAAACCTACGGTCTGAACCTGATTGGCGGCATTCGTCGCGATCTGCTGAAAGAGGACATGATCCAGACCCGCCAGCTGGCGCAGCAGATGCGCCGCGACGTGCAGGAGCTGGTAGATATGCTGCTCAGCACGCCGAATATGGAGCAGCGTACCGTGGGCATTGGCCGTCTCGACCCGCAAATCGCCCGCGACTTCAGCAACGTTGGCCCGATGGTGCGCGCCAGCGGCCACGCCCGCGATACCCGCGCCGATCACCCGTTTGTCGGCTACGGCCTGCTGCCGATGGAAGTGCACAGCGAACAGGGCTGCGACGTCATCTCGCGCCTGAAGGTGCGCATCAACGAGGTCTACACCGCGCTGAATATGATCGACTTCGGCCTCGATAACCTGCCGGGCGGCCCGCTGATGGTCGAAGGGTTCACCTATATTCCGCACCGCTTCGCGCTGGGCTTCTCGGAAGCGCCGCGCGGAGATGATATCCACTGGAGCATGACCGGTGACAACCAGAAGCTGTACCGCTGGCGCTGCCGGGCGGCGACCTACGCCAACTGGCCGACCCTGCGCTATATGCTGCGCGGCAATACCGTCTCCGACGCGCCGCTGATTATCGGTAGCCTCGACCCGTGCTACTCCTGCACCGACCGCATGACCGTGGTCGACGTGCGCAAGAAGAAAAGCAAAGTGGTGCCGTACAAAGAGCTGGAGCGCTACAGCATCGAGCGTAAGAACTCGCCGCTCAAATAAGGAATCGCCATGTTTACCTTTATTAAAAAAGTTATCAAAACCGGCACCGCGACGCACTCATACCCGCTGGAGCCGATGCCGGTGGATAAAAACTTCCGCGGCAAACCGGAGCATAACCCGCAGCAGTGCATCGGCTGCGCCGCCTGCGTTAACGCCTGTCCGTCGAACGCCCTGACGGTGGAGACCGATCTGGCCACCAACCAGCTGGCGTGGCAGTTCAACCTCGGACGCTGCATCTTCTGCGGACGCTGCGAAGAGGTTTGCCCGACGGCGGCGATTAGGCTCTCTCAGGAGTACGAGCTGGCGGTGTGGAAAAAAGAGGATTTCCTCCAGCAGTCGCGTTTTGCCATCTGCCACTGTCGGGTATGCGAACGGCCGTTCGCCGTACAGAAAGAGATCGACTACGCCATCGCGCTGCTCAAACACAACGGCGACAGCCGCGCCGAGCTGCATCGCGAAAGCTTTGAGACCTGCCCGGCGTGTAAACGCCAGAAGTGCCTGGTGCCGTCCGACCGTATTGAACTGACTCGCCATATGAGAGAGGCCAGCTGATGAGTAACTTATTAGGGCCGCGCGATGAAAACGGCATTCCGGTGCTGATGACGGTGGATGAGTCCATCGCCAGCATGAAGGCATCGCTGCTGAAGAAAATTAAGCGTTCCGCCTACGTCTACCGGGTGGACTGCGGCGGCTGCAACGGCTGCGAGATCGAGATTTTCGCTACCCTTTCGCCGCTGTTCGACGCCGAGCGTTTTGGGATCAAAGTGGTGCCGTCGCCGCGTCACGCCGATATTCTGCTGTTTACCGGGGCGGTGACCCGGGCGATGCGTTCTCCCGCGCTGCGCGCGTGGCAGTCCGCGCCGGACCCGAAAATCTGTATCTCCTACGGCGCCTGCGGCAACAGCGGCGGCATCTTCCACGACCTCTACTGCGTATGGGGCGGCACCGATAAAATCGTGCCGGTGGATGTCTATATTCCCGGCTGCCCGCCGACCCCCGCCGCGACGCTGTACGGATTCGCGATGGCGCTGGGCCTGCTGGAGCAGAAAATCCACGCCCGTCTGCCGGGCGAGCAGGACGAGCAGCCGACCGAACTCCTGCACCCGGATATGGTACAGCCGCTGCGGGTGCGCATCGATCGCGAAGCGCGCCGGCTGGCGGGCTATCGCTACGGTCGCCAGATAGCCGACGACTATATGCGCCTGCTGGGGCAGGGCGATAGCCAGGTGGTGCGCTGGCTGGAGGCGGAAAAAGATCCGCGCCTGACCGAGATCGTCACCCATCTGAACCAGGTGGTCGAGGGAGCGCGTATCCGATGAGCGAGACGGTGGTGTTCAGTCAGCTGAGCCGTAAATTTATTGATGAGAACGATGCGACGCCCGACCAGGCGCAGCAGGTGGTCTATTACAGCCTGGCGATTGGCCATCACCTCGGCGTGATCGACTGCCTTGAGGCGGCGCTGAGCTGCCCGTGGCAGGCGTATCTGGCGTGGATTGCGACCCTCGAAGAGGGCAGCACCGCGCGGCGTAAAATGGAAGGCGTGCCGAAGTACGGCGAGATTGTTATCGACAGCAATCATGTGACGATGCTGGCCAACGCTTTTGATAAAGCGCAGGCCCGGCAGACCCCCGAGCAGCAGGCGTGGAGCAAAACGCTGCTCAGCATGCTGCATGATATACACCAGGAAAGCGCCATCTACCTGATGGTGAGGAGACTCCGTGACTGACGTTTTACTCTGTGTCGGCAATAGTATGATGGGCGACGACGGCGCAGGTCCGCTGCTGGCGGAGATGTGCGCGGCTAACCCCGTCGGCGAATGGGTGGTGATTGACGGCGGCAGCGCGCCGGAGAACGATATCGTCGCCATTCGCGAGCTGCGCCCCGAGCGCCTGCTGATCGTCGATGCCACCGATATGGGCCTGAATCCCGGCGAGATTCGCATCGTCGATCCGGACGATATCGCCGAGATGTTTATGATGACCACCCACAATATGCCGCTCAACTATCTGATCGATAAGCTAAAAGAGGATATCGGCGAGGTGATTTTCTTAGGCATTCAGCCGGATATCGTCGGCTTTTATTACCCAATGACCCAGCCGATTAAGGACGCGGTCGAGGTGGTGTACGCGCGGCTTGATGGCTGGCAGGGGAATGGCGGTTTTGTGGCACTTGAAGCCGCAGAGGAGCCGGCGTTCCCCGGCTAAGCGCAGCGCGAGCCGGAAGTTCGGTCAGGGGAGCAAGCGTCCTTTTTTCCCGGGTCGCGGCGTAAACGCCTTACCCGGGCTACCGGTCCGCGGGCATTGCTGAACCTGTAGCCCGGCTAAGCGTAGCGCAAGCCGGGAAAATTTCCGTGTTGCAGGTGTTTGTTAAGCTGAGGCTCCCTCAGTCCGCGGGGCACACTACGCCAAATCTTCCCCATTGCTGGCAATCACCTTTTTATACCACCAGAACGACTTTTTGCGTTTTCGCGCCAGCGTGCCGTGTCCGGCATCGTCGCGGTCGACGTAAATAAAGCCGTAGCGCTTGCTCATCTCGCCGGTAGAAGCGGACACCAGATCGATACAGCCCCAGCTGGTATAGCCCATCACCGGAATGCCGTCCTCGATGGCGTCACCCATCGCTTTAATATGCTCGCGCAGATAGCTGATGCGGTAGTCGTCGTTAATCTCGCCGTTAGCGTCAATCTCATCCCGCGCGCCGAGACCGTTTTCCACGAGGAACAGCGGTTTCTGGTAGCGGTCATACATCATATTCATGGTGATGCGCAGGCCGAGCGGGTCGATGCCCCAGCCCCATTCGCTGGCCTGAATATGCGGGTTCTTCAGTGATTTAACAATATTGGCGGCGCTGGTGTTGCCGGCGTTCATCTCCGCCGACGCGCAGCGCGAAGCGTAGTAGCTGAAGGAGACGAAATCGACGGTATGGCGCAGGATTTCATCATCGCCCGCTTCTTTGGCGATGGTCACGCCTTTCTCGCGGAATACCCGCGCCGCCCAGACCGGATACGCGCCGCGCGCCTGGACATCGATAAAGAACAGGTTCTCGCGATCTTTCTCCAGCGCCATCCACACGTCTTGCGGCTTACAGGAGTAAGGGTAGAAGTTGCCGCCCGCCAGCATACAGCCGACCTGATTTTGCGGATTCACCTCGTGGGCGATTTTGGTCGCTAAGGCGCTGGCGACCAGTTCATGATGGGCGGCCTGGTATTTCACCTGCTCCTGATTTTCCCCCTCTTCAAACACCAGACCGGCGCCGGAGAACGGGCTATGCAGCATGATGTTGATTTCATTGAAGGTAAGCCAGTATTTCACCAAACCATCAAAGGCTTCAAAGCAGGTGCGGGCGTAGCGGGTGAAGAACTCCACCATTTTTCGATTGCGCCAGGAGCCGTACTCGGTGACCAGGTGCATCGGCACGTCGAAATGGCACAGCGTCACCAGCGGCTCGATGCGGTGCTTTTTGCACTCCTCGAACAGCGAGCGATAAAAGGCGATCCCTTCCGGATTCGGTTCCAGCTCATCGCCCTTAGGAAACAGACGGCTCCAGGCGATAGAGGTGCGGAAGACGCTAAAGCCCATCTCCGCCATCAGGGCGATATCTTCTTTATAACGATGATAAAAATCGATCGCCTCGTGGCTCGGGTAGAACTCATCGTCGCGCAGCGCGAAGCGTTTCTCCTGCCCCAGCTTGACCGCCAGGCGGTGCGCGCCGTGGGGAATCATATCGACGGTGGTCAGCCCTTTGCCGCCCTCCAGATATGCCCCTTCGGACTGGTTGGCGGCCAGTGCGCCGCCCCATAAAAATCCCTGTGGAAAAGTCGCCATGCGTTACCTCGTTAACAAAATGGTGTTCAGGCGTGAGAAGCCTGGGCGCCAGCCTGACGCTGTCTGGCGTCGGCGGCGGCTTCTTCTTGCGGAATATCTTCAAAGCCGAGCATTAGCGTCAGAACAAACGACAGCACTACCGCCAGCGCCATGACGCCGAAGACCCAGACGATGGTCATCGGATTGGCCGGGTCGAAAAACTGGACGCTGGTAAACAGCCCCGGCGCCGCCATTGAGTGGCTGGCGAGCCCGGCAATACCGGCCACCGCGCCGCAGATAAAGCCGCTGATCAGGCTGGCGATCAGCGGTCGCTTCAGCCGCACCGCCACGCCGTACAGCGCCGGTTCGGAAATCCCCGCCAGAATCGCGGAAGCCGCGGCCGCCAGCGCCGTCTGGCGCAGCTCCGGGTTTTTTTGTTTTCCACGCCACCGCCAGCGACGAACCGCCCAGCGACAGATTAGCGCCGATTTCCGACGGCATTACCATGCCCTCTTTGCCGGTTTCGGCGATGGTCTGAATGATAGTCGGGGTAAAGACCCGGTGCATCCCGGTCATCACCAGCAGCGGCCACAGCGCGCCCATAATCGCCACCGACAGCCAGCCGAGATAGCTGTGGATCGTATAGACCAGCGCGGAAATGGCGCTACCGATCCAGATGCCGAGCGGGCCAATCAGCAGAATCGACAGCGGAGCGGCGATCAGCACGATCAGCATCGGTTTAAGGAAGTTCTTTGTCACCGCCGGGGTGATACGGTCGACCCAGCGTTCGATATAGGAGAGGCACCAGGTCATCACCAGCGCCGGGATCACGGTATAGGTGTATTTCACTGCCGTCACCGGAATAAAGGCGAACTCCACGTGCTCGCCCTGGGCGGCTTTGGCCATCAGCTCGATAAAGCTCGGGTGTACCAGCACCCCGGCAATCGCAATCGCCAGCGACATATTGGTTTTGAACTTCACCGCCGCGGAGGCCGCAACCATCAGCGGCAGGAAGAAGAACGCGCCGTCGCCGATAACCGTCAGAATAGTCAGCGTTGGCGCGCCTTTGGGCAGCGCGCCGGTCATCTCTAAGATCATCGCCAGCAGCTTGACCATCGATCCGCCGATAATTGCCGGGATCAGCGGCGACATAGTGCCGATCAGTGCGTCGAGGATCCCGGCGCCGATGCGCTTCAGGGTGATCGGCGGTTTTCCCTGCGGTTCGGCAGGGCGCAGTTCTCCCGGCAGCAGGGCGACCACTTCGCGATACGCCTGGGAGACGGTATTGCCCACGATCACCTGGCACTGGTTATCGCTACGCACGACGCCGAGCACGCCTTTCAGCCCTTTGAGGGTGGCGCTGTCGACCCGCTCGTTGTCTTTGACCACGAAACGCAGGCGGGTCATGCAGTGGGTGACGGCGGCAACGTTATCTGCGCCGCCAATTGCCGCGATAATCTGCTGCGCCAGAGCTGCATAATTTTTAGACATCGGATTTTATCCTGTTTATCAATGGGGTACTGGCTTGTCGCCGCGCCGGAAAGCGGAGCGGCATCATGTATACGTAGGAAACCGGTTCCACAAAATCATGATTAGTTTCATGAATGCATACAAGAAATAAAAAAATAAGATCTTAATTTTGTGATTTTGATCGCTGTGTGCGCATCAGCGCGGGCGACGCGCAAATGCTGAAAAAGGGCAGCGCGTGCAGTACACTGCGGGCAACATTGGCAACAGGAATAACCACATGGCAACGATGCTGGAGGTAGCGAAGCGCGCGGGGGTGTCGAAGGCCACCGTTTCGCGGGTGCTGTCGGGGAACGGCTATGTCAGCCAGGAGACCAAAGATCGCGTTTTCCAGGCGGTGGCCGAAAGCGGCTACCGGCCGAATCTGCTGGCGCGCAATCTGGCGACGAAAAAGACCCAGACCCTCGGGCTGGTGGTGACCAACACCCTTTATCACGGCGTCTATTTCAGCGAACTGCTTTACCACGTGGCGCGGATGACCGAAGACAAAGGGCGGCAGCTGATCCTCGCCGACGGCAAGCACAGCGCGGAGGAGGAGCGCGAGGCGATTCAGTATCTGCTCGATCTGCGCTGCGATGCGATTATTATCTATCCGCGCTTTCTCAGCGTTGATGAGATGGATGAGATTATCGAAAATCATGAGCGGCCGATCATGGTGCTCAACCGCCGTCTGCGCCGCAACGCCAGCCACTGCGTCTGGTCCGATCAAAAAGCCTCGGCGATGATGGCGGTGGAAAAGCTTATCGCGCTCGGCCATCGCGATATTGCGTTTATTACCGGTTCGCTGGATTCGCCAACCGGCGTAGAGCGCCTCTCGGGCTATAAAGACGCGCTTGCCCGCGGCGGCATTGCCCTGAATAACGATCTGATCGTCGAAGGCCGCTGGACGCCGGAAACCGGCGCGGCGGGAGTCGCGACGCTGCGCCAGCGCCGCGTCGGCTATAGCGCGCTGGTGGCGAGCAACGACGATATGGCGGTTGGTGCGATGAAGCAGCTGCACCAGCTCGGCGTCAAGGTCCCGGAGCAGGTTTCGGTGGTGGGCTTTGACGATATCGCGCTGGCGCCGTTTATGGTACCGGCGCTCTCCAGCGTCAAAGTCCCGGTGACGGAGATGATCAAAGAGAGCATCAACCGGCTGATCTTTATGCTCGACGGCGGCGATTTTAAATTTCAGCAAACCTTTTCCGGCGAGCTGATTGAACGCGACTCGATGGTTCCCGGCCCGCACGCCTGACGTCGTCAGCTGTCATCGTCACAACTGACGATGACAGTCTGTATCGTAATTATCTCCTTTAATATTAGTAAGATAAAAATTGGAACGCATTATGCATACTCCGGCGCGTAACCTTCTTACAGCTGGAGAAATGGATGAACCGTTTCATTATCGCCGACGCGAGCAAATGCATCGGCTGCCGCACCTGTGAAGTGGCCTGCGTGGTCTCTCATCAGGAAAATCAGGACTGCGCCGCGCTGACGCCAAAAACCTTTCTACCGCGTATTCACGTGATCAAAGGCGTCAACGTGTCGACGGCCACCGCCTGTCGTCAGTGTGAGGACGCCCCGTGCGCCAACGTCTGCCCGAACGGCGCCATCAGCCGCGACCAGGGCTTCGTCCACGTGATGCAGGAGCGCTGCATCGGCTGCAAAACCTGCGTGGTGGCCTGTCCGTACGGCGCCATGGAAGTGGTGGTGCGCCCGGTTATCCGCCACAGCGGCGCGGGGCTGAACGTGATGGCGGAAAAAGCCGAAGCCAACAAATGCGACCTTTGCCACCACCGTGAGGAAGGCCCGGCCTGTATGGATGCCTGTCCGACCCACGCGCTGATTTGCGTCGACCGCAACAAGCTCGAACAGATGAATATCGAAAAACGCCGCCGCACCGCGCTGGCCTGGTAAGCCGGCCGCGCAATGAACGGGGTGCAAATCCGCATTCGCGGTAAAGTGCAGGGGGTGGGATTCCGCCCCTTCGTCTGGCAGCTGGCGCAGCAGCTGGGGCTGCGCGGCGACGTGTGCAACGACGGCGACGGCGTGCTGGTGCGCCTTGTCGGCGATGATACGCCATTTCTCGCCGCGTTAACCCGGCGCTGCCCGCCGCTGGCGCGTATTGACAGCGCGGCAGCGGCGCCTTTTGTCTGGGCCGCGCCGCCGCCGGGCTTTACCATCCGCCAAAGCGGGGCCGGAAGCATGCGCACGCAGATTGTGCCCGATGCCGCTACCTGCCCGGCATGCCTGGCGGAGATGAACAACCCGCGGGAGCGCCGCTACCGCTATCCGTTTATCAACTGCACCCACTGCGGGCCGCGCTTTACCATTATTCGCGCTATGCCCTACGACCGCCCGCTGACCTCTATGTCGCCGTTTCCTCTTTGCCCCACCTGCGCGACGGAATATGGCGATCCCGCCGATCGCCGCTTTCACGCGCAGCCGGTAGCCTGCGCCGAGTGCGGGCCGCAGCTGGAGTGGCGCGGCCCGCAGGGGCACTTATTTGGCGAGGCCGCCTTAGATGCGACGATTGCTCGCCTGCTGGCGGGCGATATTGTGGCGGTGAAGGGGCTGGGCGGTTTCCATCTGCTGTGCGACGCCGGAAACTGCGAGGCCGTGGCGAAGCTGCGGGCGCGTAAGCATCGCCCGGCGAAACCGCTGGCGGTGATGCTGGCGACGACGGCGGGGCTCAATGAAGCGGCGCTGACGCTGCTGACCTCTCCCGCCGCGCCGATCGTGCTGCTGGAGAAAACGCAGGTGGCCGGCCTGTGCGACCAGATTGCGCCAGGGCTTGCGGAAGTAGGGGGGATGCTGCCGTCTAATCCACTGCAGCATTTACTTTCGCAGGCGCTGGCGCGCCCATTAGTGATGACCTCCGGCAACCTCAGCGGCCGCCCGCCGGCGTTAACCAACGCCGAGGCGCTGGCGGATTTAGCCGGAATTGCCGACGGTTTTCTGCTGCATAATCGCGAGATTGTGCAGCGGATGGATGATTCCGTAGTGCGGCAAAGCGGCGAGATGCTGCGCCGCGCCCGCGGCTACGTGCCGGACGCGCTGGCGCTGCCGCCGGGTTTCCACGACGTACCGCCGCTGCTGGCTCTCGGCGCGGATATGAAAAATACGTTCTGCCTGCTGCGCGGCGATGAAGCGGTGCTCAGCCAGCATTTTGGCGATCTCGACGAGGAGGGCGTCGAGGCGCAGTGGCGGCAAGCGCTGCGTCTGATGCAGGAGATTTACGCTTTTACCCCGCAGCGGGTGGTTGCCGACGCCCATCCCGGCTACCGCGCTTCGCGGTGGGCGGCGTCGCTGGCGCTACCGGTGGACCGCGTGTTGCATCATCATGCCCACGCAGCCGCCTGCCTGGCCGAGCACCGCTGGCCGCTGGAGGGCGGCGACGTGATTGCCCTGACGCTCGACGGTATCGGGATGGGGGAAAACGGCGAGCTGTGGGGCGGCGAGTGCCTGCGGGTCAACTATCGCGAGTGCGAGCATCTCGGCGGTCTGCCGGCGGTGGCGCTGCCCGGCGGCGACCTCGCGGCGCGTCAGCCGTGGCGCAATCTGCTCGCCCACTGCCTGGCGTTCGTCCCTGAATGGCAGAATTATGCCGACACCGCCGCGCTGCGCCAGCAAAGCTGGCCGCTGCTGGCGCGGGCAATCGAGCGCGGTATTAATGCGCCGCAGGCATCGTCGTGCGGCCGTCTGTTTGACGCCGTCGCCTGCGCGCTGGGCTGCGCGCCGCTAACCCTGAGCTATGAGGGGGAAGCGGCGTGCCGTCTGGAGGCGCTGGCGGCGACCTGCGAAGGCGTGGATCATCCGGTGACCCTGCCGTGGCGCGAAGGTAAACTGGACATGGCTACATTCTGGCAGCGGTGGCTGCGCTGGCAGGCAAACCCGGCGCAAAAAGCCTGGGCCTTTCATGATGCGCTGGCCCGCGGGCTGGCGGCCATGATGCGCGATTGCGCGAACGCACGGAATATTCACACGCTGGCCTTCGGCGGCGGGGTACTGCACAACCGCCTGCTGACGGCGCGATTGACCTTTTATCTGGCCGATTTTACTCTGCTCTTTCCGCAGCAGCTGCCCGCAGGCGATGGCGCGATTGCCCTCGGCCAGGCGGTTATCGCTGCGGCCCGCCTGCAGGCTTAAAGGACATCAATATGATAGTGACGATTTTGCGTCAGCAGCCGCGCGCAGCGGCGCTGGTGCTGGCATTGATTGCCGCCAATTTGCTGGCCTGGGGCTGGGCATTTGCGGCGTTCGGCGGTAGCGGCGCGTTGATGGCCGCCAGCCTGCTGGCCTGGGGTTACGGTCTGCGCCACGCGGTGGACGCCGACCATATCGCGGCGATCGACAACGTGACCCGCAAAATGATGCAGCAGGGGAAGCGGCCTTTTGCCGTTGGCGCGTGGTTCTCGCTGGGGCATTCGTCGATTGTGGTGCTGGCGTCGGCGGCGATTGCCGCGACCGCCACCGCGTTTGGCCAGCAGATGAGCTGGTTTCACGAGACCGGCAGCGTTATCGGCACCGCCGTGTCGGCGCTGTTCCTGCTGGTGATGGCCTTTATCAACCTGGTTATTTTGCGCAGCGTCTGGCGCAGCTTTCGGGCGTGGAAGCAGGGCGAAAAGGTGAGCGATGAGGTTATGACCGGCGGCATGATGAGCTGGCTGTTCGGTAAAACCTTCCGCCTGATTAGCCGCAGCTGGCAGATGTATCTGGTGGGTTTTCTGTTTGGCCTCGGCTTTGATACGGCGACGGAAATCGGCGTGCTGGGGATTTCGGCGGCCAGCGCGTCGAGCGGGATGTCGATTTGGTCGATTATGATTTTTCCGGCGCTGTTCGCCAGCGGGATGGCGCTGGTGGATACGCTCGATAACGTGCTGATGGTCGGCGCCTACGGCTGGGCGTTCAGTAAGCCGCAGCGCAAGCTCTATTACAATATGACCATTACCGGCACCTCGGTGGTGGTGGCGCTGTTTATCGGCGGTCTGGAAGCGCTGGGGCTGTTGATGGATAAGTTCTCCCTCAGCGGCGGCCTCTGGCGCTGGGTTGGTGCATTGAACGACCATCTCGGCGACGCCGGTTTTGCGGTAGTCGGGCTGTTCGTGGCCTGCTGGGTGCTGTCGGTGCTCAACTACCGCTGGCGCGGGTACGATAACCTGGCGCGGTAGGTTGGGCATTTTCCCGGCTCGCGCTGCGCTTAGCCGGGCTACAGGTTAATGGCCGTCTGAGATCCGGTAGCCCGGGTAAGGCGTTTACGCCGCGACCCGGGAATAACATTATTTCATCGAGGTTAACTCACCAGCTGCTTGAGCAGGGCAAAAGCATCTTTCATGCGATCCTCGCTGACCACAAAAGCGCGCAGCTGGTTCTCGGCGTCAACGCCTTTCGCGACCAGGCCGTCTTTGGCGGCAACGATATTCCACGTCAGATCCTCGCGCCGGGTATCGCCCGCCAGGTGCAGCGGTAAATCCGGCGTTTTGACCTTCACCAGCATCGGCGGCAGCTTCAGTTCTCCCTGCTGGGCCAGCAGATTTTTACTCAGGCACATGGCGCTCAGCAGAATCGGCTGCAGAAAAGGCAGGACCATGCCGTTGATTTCCGCGCAATCGCCGAGGGCGTAAATCGCCGGATGGCTGGTTTGCAGCTGGCTGTTCACCACCACGCCGCGGTGAGTTTTCAGACCCGCATGCCGCGCCAGCGCCGTTTCCGGGCGTAAACCGGCGGCGGCCACCACCGCATCCACCGTTACCGTACGCTGGCGGTCAAGGGTGACGCGAATCCCGTCGGCGCTCTGCGCCAGGCTTTCCAGCTGGGACTTCAGCATCAGATGCACGCCCATGTCGGTCAGACGATGCTGCAGTCGGCTGCTGGCCTCGGGCGGCATCAGGGCCGACAGTACGCTGGCGGAGTTATCCACCACCGTCACCGCTTTGCCGGCGCGGCAGAAATCCATCGCCAGCTCGCAGCCAATCAGCCCGCCGCCGACGATCAGCACCCTTTTTGCATCGCGCAGCTGGCTTTGCGCCGCGCCGTATTCCCGCTGGCTGTTGAGGGTCAGCATCAGCTCGCGGCCCGGCACCGGTGGGATAAACGGCGTTGCGCCGGTGGCCAGCACCAGTTTGTCATAGCGCCACTCGCGGTCCTGGCTCTTCACAACCTGATTATCGGCGTCGATATCGCTGACCCAGGTATGCGGAAACAGGCGCAGATTGTACTGCTCGGCAAACTCGCCCGCCGTTTGCAGGGTCAGGTCGTCGGCGTTCTGCCCGCGGCTGACCACATGGCTGAGATCCGGTTTGTTGTACTCATCCATGCTGTCGGCGGCGATCAGGGTCAGCGGGATATTCGGGTCCTGCTTGCGAATATTTTTCACCAGCTGGCGGGCCGCGAAGCCCGAGCCGATAATGACGATGCCATCGCTCATTTTGCCTCCGACGCCAGAACGTCAAACACATCTTTACCCAGCGAACACTCAGGGCAGAGGAAGTTATCCGGGACTTCGCTCCACGGCGTACCCGGCTGGACGTCCTGGTTCGGTTCGCCCTGTTCGGGGTCGTAAATCCACTGGCAAACGCTGCACTGCATTTTCGGGCCGAGATCGGCTGCCGCTGGCGCTGCGCAGGGCGTTGCCTCAGGCGCGGCGTGTTTGGCCTCGCTCGCCGGCAGCGGGGAGAGGGCCCACTGGCGGGCGATTTCGCGGCCGTGCTCGCGGCACACTTCCAGCGCGTCGAGATCCGGGCGCCATTTGGCCTTCAGGCTCAGGGACATTTCAAAGCCCGCATCCTGTAAACGCGTGGACAGGCGGTCAACCGCGCCGCCGCTCCAGCCGTGGGAGCCGAAGGCGCTGGCGCGCTTGTTACGGAAACGCAGGCCGGTCATCTCCTCCACCAGGCCGGCGATTTTCGGCATCATCACGTTATTCATGGTTGAGGTGCCGACCAGCACGCCCTTTGAGCGGAACACGTTGGTCAGGATTTCATTTTTATCGCTGCGGGCGACGTTAAAAATTTTCACCGCCACGCGCGGATCCACGTCGGTAATGCCCTGGGCTATCGCGTCGGCCATCATGCGGGTGTTGTTGGACATGGTGTCGTAGAAAATCGTGATGCGGTCTTCCTGATAATCCGCCGCCCACTCGAGATATTTTTCGACGATCTGCGTCGGGTTATCGCGCCAGACCACGCCGTGGGAGGTGGCAATCATATCTACCGGCAGGTTGAAGCCGAGAATTTCGGTAATTTTCGGCGTCACCAGGCGGCTGAACGGGGTCAGAATGTTGGCGTAGTAGCGCTGGCACTGTTCATAAAGCTCAACCTGGTCAACTTCATCATTAAACAGATGCTCATCGCAGTAGTGCTGGCCGAAGGCGTCGTTGCTGAACAGCACCGCGTCGCCGGTCATATAGGTCATCATGCTATCCGGCCAGTGCAGCATCGGGGTTTCGACGAAAATCAGCTGTTTGCCGTTGCCGATATCCAGGCTGTCGCCGGTTTTCACCACCTTAAAATTCCACTCCGGATGATGATGGTGTCCGGTGATGGAGTCGATGGCGTTGGCGGTACAGTAGATTGGGGTATCCGGGATCTGCGTCATCAGTTCGGTCAGCGCGCCGGCATGGTCCTCCTCAGCATGGTTGATAATGATGTAATCAATATCGGCGAGGTCGATTTCACCGCGCAGGTTCTGCACGAATTCACGGCTGAATTTATGATCGACGGTATCGATCAGCACATTTTTTTCTTCCCGGATGAGATAGCTGTTGTAGCTGCTGCCGCGCAGCGTTTTATATTCAGTCCCGTGGAAATCACGCACTTCCCAGTCGCGTTGGCCAACCCAATGAATGTTATTTTTAACCAGAATAGACATAGCAACCTCAATTAATTCAGCAGTGTTCAAATAAGATGTTTTGCTTATATCAAGTTGCGTGCCAATTTTTTAACTGTTTGAATTTAAAATATTTTATGATTTTTATTAAATCTGTTGATGTCAAAATGACAATGGTTAAAATAGTCGATATGACTATGTTAATTGTCAGAATGACTATGAGGCGACAATGAGTTTCTCCGTCGAGGCCCTGGCGAAAATCGCCATTGATTTACAAAGCGATCTCGGCCATGCCGACCGTTTTTCGCGTTTGATTACCACCCTGCGGCAGATACTCGGCTGCGATGCTTCGGCGCTGCTGCGCTACGAGGCGCACCAGTTTGTGCCGCTGGCGATTGATGGCCTGGCCCAGGACGTGCTTGGCCGACGCTTTGCCCTTGAAGGCCACCCGCGGCTGGAGGCGATTGCCCGGGCGGGGGACGTGGTGCGCTTCCCGGCGGATAGCGATCTGCCGGACCCTTACGATGGCCTGATCCCCGGACAGGAGAGCCTGAAGGTGCACGCCTGCGTCGGCCTGCCGCTGTTTGCCGGGCAAACCCTGATCGGCGCGCTCACCCTCGACGGCATGGATGCGGACCGTTTTGACAGCTTCAGCGACGAGGAGCTGCGCCTGATTGCCGCCCTGGTGGCCGGGGCGCTCAATAACGCGCTGCTGATCGCCCGGCTGGAGAACCAAAACGTGCTGCCGGAGCAGGCTATCGTGTATCCGGCAGCCGAACGTCAGGAGATGATTGGCCTGTCGGCGCCGATGCTGCAGCTGAAAAAAGAGATCGATATCGTCGCGGCTTCTGACTTAAACGTGCTGATTAGCGGCGAGACCGGCACCGGCAAAGAGCTGGTGGCGAAAGCGGTGCATCAGGGGTCGCCGCGGGCGGCCAATCCGCTGGTCTATCTCAACTGCGCGGCCCTGCCGGAGAGCGTGGCGGAGAGCGAGCTGTTTGGCCACGTCAAAGGGGCTTTTACCGGGGCGATCAGCAACCGCAGCGGTAAATTTGAAATGGCTGACAACGGGACGCTGTTCCTCGATGAAATTGGCGAGCTTTCGCTGGCGCTCCAGGCCAAGCTGCTGCGGGTGCTGCAGTATGGCGATATTCAGCGCGTCGGCGACGATCGCAGCCTGCGGGTTGATGTGCGGGTGCTGGCGGCTACCAACCGCGACCTGCGTCAGGAGGTGGTGGAGGGGCGCTTTCGCGCCGACCTGTATCATCGTCTGAGCGTGTTTCCGCTGTCGGTTCCGGCGCTGCGAGAGCGGGAAAATGACGTGGTGCTGCTGGCCGGCTATTTCTGCGAACAGTGCCGTTTGCGCATGGGGCTGGCGCAGGTGATTTTAAGCGAGGCGACGCGGGCCAGACTGCTGGCCTGGCCATGGCCGGGCAACGTGCGCGAGCTGGAGCACGCTATTCATCGGGCGGTGGTGCTGGCGCGGGCGACGCAGGCGGGTAATGACATCGTGCTGCAGCCGCGGCACTTTCAGCTGGCCGGGGAAGCGCCGGCCTTGCCGAGCGTCAGCCCGCAGCCGGCGGCGGAAGCGGTGAGCCTGCGCGAGGCGACGGAGGCGTTCCAGCGCGAAGCGATAGCCAGCGCGCTGGCGGCTAATGGCCGCAGCTGGGCCGCCGCCGCCCGCGCGCTGGGGCTCGATGTCGCCAACCTGCACCGGCTGGCGAAGCGTCTGGGGCTTAAAGGATCCCGGCCTGATAAAAGTTCTGCAGGTTAATCGCGCCGACCAGCTGGCCGTTTTCATCCACCACCGGAGCGGCGCTGATTTTGTGCTTCATCAGGCGCTCCTTGGCTTCTATCGCGCGGCTTTCCGCTTGCAGAGTGACGCCGTTGCGGGTCATCGCCTGGCTGACGATATCCTGTAAGCTGCCGCCGCCCACCAGCCAGCGGCGCAGGTCGCCGTCGGTAAAGACGCCCTGCACGTGATTGCGCTCATCGCAGACCGCCACCAGCCCCAGGCCGGTGCGGCTGAGTTCGAGCATCGCGTCCATCACGCTGGTGTCGTTGGCGACGCGCGGCACGTCGCCGTCGCGGCGCATCAGATGGTGAACTTTGTTCAGCAGCCGCGCGCCCAGCGCGCCGGCCGGGTGCGAACGGGCGAAATCTTCTTCGTTAAAGCCGCGGGCCTGCATCACCGCCATGGCCAGCGCGTCGCCGAGCATCAGGGTATTGACGGTACTGGAGGTCGGCGCGAGGTGCATCGGACAGGCTTCACGCTCAACGGCAATATCAAGCACCGCTTTCGCCGCCAGCGCCAGCGGCGAAGTGGATTTACCGGTCATCGCCAGCAGCGGAATGGATTTTTCCTCCAGGCGCGGGACGATAAGATCCAGCTCTTTGGCGCTGCCGGAGTAGGAGATAAACAGCATCACGTCGCGGCTGTCGAGCATTCCGAGATCGCCGTGCAGCGCTTCCGCCGGGTGGACGAAAAATGCCGGGGTGCCGGTGCTGGCGAAGGTGGCGGCCAGCTTTTTACCGATATGGCCCGATTTGCCGATACCGGAGACCACCAGTTTGCCCTCGCAGTGGATGATGGTTTCCGCCGCGCGGATGAAGTCGTCGCCCAGGCGTTCAGGCAGGCGGCTCGCCTCCTGAAGCTCCAGCATTAGGGTCTGGCGTCCGGCTTCTAACAGAAAGTTACTCATGATGTTCTCCAGTAATAATGACTTCGATGCCTTTGTCTTCCAGCGCCCGCTTAAATTCCGGGCTGATATCGGCATCGGTAATCAGTTTGTCCACGCTCTCGAGGCCGCAGACGATATTGGGACTTTTGCGGCCAAACTTTGACGAGTCGGCCATCAGGATAACTTCGCGGGCGGCATTGCACATCGCTTTGCTGACCGTATAAACCTCATTAAAGGTGGTGACGCCGGCGATTAAATCAATGCCGTCGGTGCCCATAAACAGTCGATCGAAGCTGAAGTGTTCGAAGGCGTTTTCCGCCAGCTGGCCGTGAAAGGAGGCTGATTTTTTGCGGAACGTGCCGCCCGGCATCAGGATGGTTTGTTCGTTATCCAGTTCGGAGAGGGCGTTGACGATATGCAGGCTGTTAGTCATCACGGTAATGTTATTGAAGCGGCTGAGCATCGGCACCATTTGCAGCACCGTGCTTCCGGCGTCAAGAATGATCGAGTCACCATCGTGAATGAAGCTGACCGCGGCTTCGGCAATCCGCTCTTTTTTATGGGTGTTGATCAGCGTTTTGTGGTCGATGGGCGGATCGGCCTCGTCTTTATTTAACACCACGCCGCCATAAGTGCGGATAACGGTACCGGCATTCTCAAGGATCACCAGATCCTTACGGATGGTGGTGCCGGTGGTGTCGAAGTGTTGCGCCAGCTCTTCGACCGAGCATTTGCCCTGCGATTGCAGGTGCTCGAGAATGGCTGCCTGGCGCTGACGTGGTTTCATAGGCGTTGTATCCTGCGTTTAAAGTTTCGAAATGATAATTTCGCAAGATATTAACGTTCACAACGAAATTATCCATGTTTCGGATTAAGCGCTAATGATAGTGCATTCTGACAGAGCGGATCATTGGGAAAGATCACATCAGGCTGCAATTCCTTAAGATGCTTACCGTTGAGGGCGGGAATTTTTTGCGGCCTGGCGAAGACGGTGAGGCCTTTCATTAACAGCGTATCGCGAATGCGGCCGTTTTCGTCGACGGCGATGGCGACGACGGCGCGCGGCTTGAACCGCCCCGAGGAACGGCCGACGCCGACGCGTCCCTGCTGGCACAGCCGATCGAATGCGCGATTGAACTGCCTGATTTGCCAGCCGCCAAAGGCGAGCTGGGTTATCCAGGCGATGGCGGCGACGGTGATAAGTGCGGTAACCATAAAAGTCTCCATAAAGTGTGGTGTAGGGAAGACCCGGGTCGCGGCACGTGCGCCTTACCCGGGCTACGGATCGGCGCGGGGTGCCGGTTTTGTAGCCCGGATAAGCGCAGCGCAATCCGGGAATCCTGGTTTAAAACATCACCTGCCCGCCGGTGACGTTAATGGACTGGCCGGTGCAGTACGAAGCCTGCGGACTGGCGTAAAACATCAGCACGTTAAGTACGTCCTGGTAATCGCAGCCGCGCTTCAGCGGGACTTTGTCGATGTAATACTGCTCGACCTGCTCCTCCGGGATCCCCAGCTTGGTGGCGTACTGCGGCAGCAGAGACTGGAACATCGGCGACTTCAGCAGGTTGCCGAGCATCAGGGAGTGCACGGTAATCCCGTACTCCGCGAGGTCCAGCGCCAGCGACTGCGTCAGCCCCACGCCGCCGAACTTCGCCGCGCTATAGCCGGAGTTATGCTTGCTGCCCACTTTGCCGGATTTAGAGTTGATCTGAATGATGCGTCCTTTAATGCCGTCGCGGATCATCAGGCGGGAAAACTCGCGGGCGCAAAGGAAGTAGCCCACCAGATTCACCTGCAGCGAACGGTCGAAATCCCCCAGCGCGAAGTCGCTGATAAACGCCGCTTTAGCGATCCCGGCGCTATAGACCAGCAGGTCGACGCGGGAAAATATTTCGTCGACCCCGCGGGCAAGGGCGACGACGCTGGCTTCGCTGGTGGCGTCCGCGCCGAAGCCCCACGCCGTTCCTTCGCCATATTCCGCGTTAATCGACTGCGCGACGCGGGTCGCTTTATCGCTCTGAATATCGACCACCGCCACGCGATAGCCTTCTGCGGCAAGCCCGCGACACAGAAACTCCCCTAAGGTTTGTCCCCCACCGATGACAACAGCAACCTGATTCATACTTTTCTCCTTACAGCTTAAGCAACAAATTTCAGTACGCAGCCGGCGGCGATGCCTTCCGGCACCGGCCCCGCCACGTGTACGGTTCCGGGGAATTCCGCTTCGCGGTGGCCGTCAAAGCGCAGCGTGATATGGCCCAGCTCGCGCAGGTTCTGCTCGGCGACGTCGCCGACGGCGGTGACCGGGTAGCGCAGCTCGCCGAGCTGCAGCTCAGCGCCCGGCAACAGCGCGCCGGACAGCTCGCCGTGGTTGTGAATAAAGCAGTACTCTTCGATATCGGCCGGGGCGCCTTCGCGGAAGGTGATCAGCATCTGCTCGTCCAGCGCCATCGCCGCGCTGGCGCCGATATGGGTAATGGTGGTCTGGTAAATCACGGTCATCTTCAGGCACCTCTTATTGGTAAATAAATCCGGAAACGAACCAGGCGATCAGCACCGTTGGCGCGCCGGTCAGGAAGCGGCTCACCAGTACCGACGGTACGCCGACGCGCACGGTGTCCTGGCGCGCTTCCGCCAGCGACAGGCCAACCGGGATAAAGTCGCAGGCGGCCTGGGCGTTAATGGCGAACAGCGCGGGCAGGGCGAGATGCGGCGGAATATTGCCAAGGCCAATCTGCACGCCAATCAGCACGCCGATAACCTGGGCGATGACCGCGCCGGGGCCGAGAAACGGCGACAGCAGCGGGAAAGAGCAGATCAGCGCCAGGGTGACGAGGCCCAGTGGATGGCTGGCGAGCGGCGCCAGGCCGTGGGCAATCCAGTCGCCGATGCCGGAGGCCATGATGATGCCGATCAGCGCCGCAACGAAGGCCATAAACGGCAGAATGGTTTTCAGCACCGTATCGATGGTGTCGCGCCCGGCCTGGAACAGCACCGCTACGACCGAGCCCATCCCCATACCAACTTTTGCCAGCAGGCCGTCGCTCTGCTCGGTTATTTTCTTGCTGGTGTCATAGTCGCGGGCCGCCGGCTGGGCAGGCGCGGCCTGCGCATCCGGGGAGGGGCCCTCTTCCAGCGCAATAATGTTCTCCTCTTTGACGCCGGAAACGTAAATATCTTCGACGATGTACTGCGCCAGCGGGCCGGATTTGCCGGTCGCGTGAATATTAATGGTCGGGATGCGGCGCTTCGGGTAGATACCGCAGCGCAGGGTGCCGCCGCAGTCGATAATCGCCACGCCGATTTCCGCTTCCGGCGGTTCGCCCTCTTTGAAGCCATCGACCGCCTCCCAGCCGGTGAGGCGGGCAATTTTATCGACGATCGCCGGGCGGGTGCCCGCGGTGATATAGACAATCTTTTTACCGGCAACGGCGTCCAGTTCGAGCGGGCCGCCCCAGCCGCCGGCGCCTTTTTCAATGCGAATACGGGTCATGATGTCGCTCCTGACAGATGCACTTTCTGCTCAAGCTGGATGGCCATTTTTTTCTCAAAAATTGACGTGGTCAGGTCGGTCACCCAGCCACGGAAGAAGTTCGTCACCAGGCCCACCAGCAGATAGCTCACCGCCAGCGGCCCTAACGGCAGACCGAGGGTGGTTAGCCCGTTGGCGATCCCCAGATAGACGAACAGTTCGCCGGGGTTGATGTGCGGAAACAGGCCGTTCATTGAGTGGCAGCTGTAGGAGGCCGCCGCGTAGTAGCTCGGTTTATATTTCTCGGGCATAAAGCGCCCAAGGCTCAGGGTCATCGGGTTACAGAAAACGAAGGTGCCGATGCAGGGCAGCAGCAGGTAGCGGGAGATCGGATTACCGGCGCAGCGCTGCGCCAGCTTTTCGATCCGCTGCTGACCAATAAAGTTGATCAGCGCGTTCATGATCACCAGCAGACTGATCAGCAAAGGCAGGATCCCGGTGACCATACCGGTGAACACCTCGCCTCCCTTCTGAAACAGGCCGATAAACCATTCGGCGCCGTGGGTAACGACTTCAATCATTGTTCTCTCCTTCAGCGTGTTATTTTTCTTGCTAACTGGCAGCTAATTTTAATCATTTTAAAAGGTTTGAAATTGTTATATTGATCGCAAAATGAAAGATAAATATTTTATTTTGAAAGTTTGTAGCTGAAATGAACGAAGGATCCGGCGGGGAGAGAGGAAAAAGGGCGATAAAAAAGAATTTACATTGCCGCCGCTTCCTTGTGAGCGGGCGCATGCTTTACCATAATTACCCCTTGCCGATTTGTTAAATGGATGTCCCATGTTGAAGCGTCGTTCCCTGGCTTTACTCCCCCTGTGCGTTCTCCTCGCTGCCTGCAGCAGCAAACCTCAAACTCCTGCGGAAAAGGAAATGGCGGGCGGCACGGGCGGTTTTTTACTCGAGCCGCAGCATAACGTGATGGAGATGAGCGGCGATTTCGCCAATAACCCGGCGGCGGAACAGTTCATTGATAAAATGGTGAGCAAGCACGGCTTCGACCGCCAGCAGCTGCATCAAATTCTCTCGCAGGCTAAACGCCTGGACTATGTGCTGCGTCTGATGGACCGCCAGGCGCCCACCGGGCTGCCGCCGTCAGGGCCAAACGGCGCCTGGCTGCGCTACAAAAAACAGTTTATTACCCCGGATAACGTGCAGAACGGCGTGGCATTCTGGAACCAGTATCAGGATGCGCTCAACCGCGCGTACCAGGTTTACGGCGTGCCGCCGGAAATTATCGTCGGGATTATTGGCGTCGAGACCCGCTGGGGGCGGGTGATGGGGAAAACCCGAATCCTTGATGCGCTGGCGACGCTGTCGTTTAACTATCCGCGCCGCGCCGAGTACTTCTCCAGCGAGCTGGAAACGTTCCTGCTGATGGCGCGCAGCGAACAGGATGACCCGCTCGATCTGAAAGGCTCCTTCGCCGGCGCGATGGGCTACGGTCAGTTTATGCCCTCTTCTTACAGGCAGTACGCGGTGGACTTTAACGGCGACGGGCATATCAACCTGTGGGATCCGGTCGATGCGATCGGCAGCGTAGCGAACTACTTCAAGCAGCACGGCTGGGTGAGCGGCGATCTGGTGGCGGTACAGGCGCTGGGCCAGGCGCCTGGGCTGAACAATGGGTTCAAAACCAAATACAGCGTCTCACAGCTGGCGGCGGCGGGACTTACCCCGACTCAGCCGCTGGGTAACCACCAGCAGGCGAGCCTGCTGCGTCTGGATATCGGCACAGGCTACCAGTACTGGTACGGTCTGCCGAACTTCTACACCATTACCCGCTATAACCACAGCACCCACTACGCGATGGCCGTCTGGCAGCTGGGTCTGGCGGTTTCTCAGGCCCGCATGCAGTAACCCCGTCTTCTGTGCTCCTCTCCATCCGGAGAGGAGTCTGTAACATTTTGCAGCATTTCCTTTTGTTGACGCCAATTTACATTCCGCGCTTCTTTTAATATTGTTATGTTATAACATTTTACTGAGGCGTAAACATTGACTTCCTTATTGATGACTTCAGGCATCGCCCGGCTGGCGATGGCCGGCGTGCTGCTGGCCGCCCTGTGGCTGGCAACCTGGTGGGCGGTATCGCTGCCATGATAGAGCTCGATCATCTGGTGGCTGGCTATGAAGGGCTGGCGATCGCGCCGTCACTTAGCGGCACGATTGCAACGGGGAGTATGACCGCTATCGTCGGCCTGAACGGCTGCGGGAAATCGACGCTGTTAAAGACGCTGGCCGGATTTATCCCGCCGGTCAGCGGCCGCCTGAACTGGCGCGACGGACGGCCGGTTATCGGCTGGCTGGCGCAGCGGCATGCGCTGGAGTCGCAGTTTCCGCTCACGGTGCAGGATGTCGTCAGCCAGGGGGCCTGGCCGCAGGTATCGTTGCTGCGCGGGCTCGGGGAGGAGATGCGCCAGGGCATCGTCGCAGCTATAGAGCGGGTGGGGCTGTTAACGATGGCGAAAACGCCGATTGAGGCGCTCTCCGGCGGCCAGTTTCAGCGCATGCTGTTCGCGCGGGTGATGGTGCAGCGCGCGCCGCTGGTGATGCTCGACGAACCGTTTACCGGCATCGACGAAGCCACCTGCCGCGAGCTGATGGCGCTGATCCTTGAAATGCATCAGCAGGGGCAGACGATTCTGGCGGTGCTGCACGATAACCAGCGGGTCGCCAACTATTTCCCGGAAACGATGCTGCTGACGCCGCAGCGCGCCCGCTGGGGCAGTACGCCTGATGTGCTGCCCGCCTTTCACTCCGCGAGGCTGGCATGATCTGGCACACCTTCATTCAGCCCTTTATCGAATTTGGCTTTATGCGCCGCGCGCTGGTGGTGTGCCTGGCGTTGTCCCTGAGTACCACCATGCTCGGCGTCTTCCTACTTTTACGCCGCATGAGCCTGATGGGCGATGCGCTCTCGCATGCGATTTTGCCCGGCGTGGCGGTGGGCTACCTGCTTAACGGGATGTCGCTGCTGGCGATGACCGTCGGGGGTTTTATTGCCGGCATTGCGGTGGCGCTGGTGGCGGGGTGGGTCAGCCGACGCACGCTTTTAAAAGAGGATGCCAGCTTTGCCGGATTTTATCTCGGCTCCCTGGCGCTGGGCGTGACGCTGGTCTCGCTGCGCGGCTCTAACGTCGACCTGCTGCATCTGCTGTTCGGCTCGATTCTGGCGGTGGACAGCGATTCGGCGCTGTTTGTGAGCGGCGTCGCCAGCCTGACGCTGATTTGCATCGCCCTGTTTTATCGCGGCCTGGTCAGCGAAGCCTTCGACAGCGTCTGGCTTCAGGTGAACGCGCGAAGAGTGCCTGCGCTGCTGCACGGCCTGTTCCTCGCCCTGCTGGTGCTCAATCTGGTGGCCGGGTTTCAGGTGCTCGGCACGCTGATGGCGGTGGGGGTCATGATGCTGCCCGCGGTCGCGGCGCGCTGCTGGGCGCGGACGCTGCCGGGCATTCTGCTGCTGGCGGCGCTCATTGGCGCTTTTTGCGCGTGGATGGGGCTGAGCCTGTCGTGGGCGGCAAACCTGCCTGCCGGGCCCGCCATTGTGCTGACCGCCAGCGGCCTCTTTTTTATATCGGTGTTTTTTGGCTCGCGCAGCCGGCTGGTGGTCGGCTGGCGCAAATTAATGGGGTAAGGACAATGATGAAACGTACCGGGATATGGCTGGCGCTGGCGCTGGGTCTGGCATCGCACGGGGTGATGGCGAAAACCCTAAACGTGGTGAGTAGTTTTTCCGTATTAGGCGATATGGCGCAGCAGATTGGCGGCGAACATGTGCATGTGGATACGCTGGTAGGGCCGGACGGCGACCCGCACACCTTTGAACCCTCGCCGAAAGACAGCGCGCTGCTGAGCAAAGCCGATGTGGTGGTGGTGAACGGCCTGGGGCTGGAAGGCTGGCTGGACAGGCTGATTAAGGCATCGGGGTTTAAAGGTGAGCTGGTGGTGGCTTCCGGTGGCGTAAAAACCCATACGCTGGAAGAAGATGGCGCAACGGTAACCGATCCGCACGCGTGGAATAGCGCCGCGAACGGTGCGTTGTATGCGCAGAATATCCTCAACGGCCTGGTGAAAGCCGACCCGGAAGATAAGTCGGCGCTGGAGGCATCCGGTCAGCGCTATATCAGCCAGCTCAATGAGATCGATCGCTGGGCAAAAGATCGATTCAGCGCCATTCCGCAGGCAAAGCGTAAGGTTCTGACCAGCCACGACGCGTTCGGCTATTTTGGCCGCGCCTATGGCGTGACCTTCCTCGCGCCGCAGGGATTGTCTTCGGAAAGTGAAGCCAGCGCGGCGCAGGTGGCGGCCTTAATCAAACAAATTAAAGCCGACGAGGTGCATACCTGGTTTATGGAAAATCAGCTTGATCCAAGACTGGTTAAACAGATTGCCAGCGCAACGGGCGCGCAGCCGGGGGGAGAGCTCTACCCTGAAGCGCTCTCTAAACCGGGCGGCGTGGCGGACAGCTACGTGAAAATGCTGCGTCACAACGTGGAGCTGATCGCGGCGAGTATGAAATAAATAAAAGCCGGCCCGCGATGGGCCGGTTATCCGCCGCTATGGTTCTGCGAGTATCTGCTTGATTTTTTTGTTCAATGTGAATCCACTGGCAATACAGCCCACGCCCAGCAGGATCTGTACGCCTTCGAACAGCGGGTTGAATGAGCGGGTGAAAATATGCAGTAGTGCGGTTAGCAGTGAAACTGTGCCGCAGATAAACAGGCGCAGACGCACCTGGCGTATTTTTTCACGTTCTGCTCTGAGGTAAGCGGTGCTTTGGCCATTCCTGGTAACCTCTTATTTCACTCTTCCTTAGATGTGCGGTGAATTGTGACACCGGCGACCTTTGGCGGCTATCCGAAAATACGCCGTCGGGCGTGGTCGATGTTTTTCTGAAGCAGACTCGTAAATTCGTTACCTCATCCCCATATCTCTGCTGAAAATGCTATCTTTGATGGCCTGTTTGTACAGCTTACGTGGGGCGACGAATGACAGATTCCGAATTAATGCAGCTGAGCGAGCTGGTGGGGCAGGCGCTGAAAGCGCGCGGCGCGACGGTGACCACGGCGGAGTCCTGTACCGGCGGCTGGGTCGCCAAAACCCTTACCGATATCGCCGGCAGTTCGGCATGGTTTGAGCGCGGTTTTGTGACCTACAGCAATGAAGCGAAATCGCAGATGATTGGCGTCAGCGAAGCGACGCTGCTTGAGCATGGCGCGGTGAGTGAACCGGTGGTCGTGGAAATGGCGATTGGCGCCCTGCGCGCGGCCCGCGCGGACTATGCCATTTCGGTCAGCGGCATTGCCGGACCGGATGGCGGCAGCGCGGAAAAGCCGGTGGGAACCGTCTGGTTTGGCGTCGCCAGCGCCAGCGGACAGGGCGTGACCCGGCGCGAATGCTTTGCCGGAGACCGCGAGTCGGTACGCCGCCAGGCCACGGCCTATGCGCTAAATCTCCTCTGGCAACAATTTCTACAAAATACTTGATACTGTATGACTATACAGTATAATTGCTTCAACAGAACAGAATTCACTACCCGGTTACACCCGGCATGAGAGGAGTAATAATGGCTATCGACGAAAACAAACAGAAAGCGTTGGCGGCAGCACTGGGCCAGATCGAAAAACAATTCGGTAAAGGCTCCATCATGCGCCTGGGTGAAGACCGTTCCATGGATGTGGAAACTATCTCCACCGGCTCGCTTTCCCTTGATATCGCCCTGGGCGCAGGCGGCCTGCCGATGGGCCGTATCGTCGAGATCTACGGGCCTGAATCTTCCGGTAAAACCACGCTGACGCTGCAGGTTATCGCCGCCGCGCAGCGCGAAGGCAAAACCTGTGCGTTTATCGATGCGGAACACGCGCTGGACCCGGTTTACGCACGCAAGCTGGGCGTCGATATCGACAACCTGCTGTGCTCCCAGCCGGATACCGGCGAACAGGCTCTGGAAATCTGTGACGCGCTGGCGCGTTCCGGTGCGGTAGACGTTATCGTCGTTGACTCCGTTGCGGCGCTGACGCCGAAAGCGGAAATCGAAGGCGAAATCGGCGACTCTCACATGGGCCTCGCGGCGCGTATGATGAGCCAGGCGATGCGTAAACTGGCGGGCAACCTGAAGCAGTCCAACACCCTGCTGATCTTCATCAACCAGATTCGTATGAAAATTGGCGTGATGTTCGGTAACCCTGAAACCACCACCGGCGGTAACGCGCTGAAGTTCTACGCCTCCGTTCGTCTGGACATCCGTCGTATCGGCGCGGTGAAAGAGGGCGATAACGTTGTCGGCAGCGAAACCCGCGTTAAAGTGGTGAAAAACAAAATCGCCGCGCCGTTTAAACAGGCTGAATTCCAGATCCTCTACGGCGAAGGGATTAACTTCTACGGCGAGCTGGTCGATCTCGGCGTGAAAGAGAAGCTGATCGAGAAAGCCGGTGCCTGGTACAGCTACAACGGCGATAAAATTGGTCAGGGTAAAGCGAACGCTATCTCCTGGCTGAAAGAGAACCCGGCTGCGGCAAAAGAGATCGAGAAGAAAGTTCGTGAACTGCTGCTGAGCAATCAGGACTCCACGCCGGACTTCGCGGTAGATGGCAACAGCGAAGCGGAAACCGAACAGGATTTCTGATATCGTCTGAACAGACTAACAAGGGGCCGCTTATGCGGCCCTTTTGCTTTTTTTGATTAGCGAGGCTGACCGTGACTGAAACTTCATCCCGCCGCTCTGACTACGCCAGGCTGCTGGATCGCGCGATTCGCATTCTGGCAATGCGCGACCACAGCGAACAGGAGCTAAGGCGAAAACTGGCTGCACCGGTCATGAGCAAAAATGGCCCTGAAGCGTTAGATGTGACGCCGGAAGAGGTCGATAAAGTCGTTGAATGGTGCATTGAGAACCGCTATCTGGATGACGAACGCTTTGTCCGTCAGTTTATTGCCAGCCGTAGCCGCAAGGGGTACGGCCCGGCGCGCGTCCGCCAGGAGCTAAAGCAGAAGGGGATCTCCCGCGAGACGACAGAGGCAGCCATGCGCGAGTGCGAAATCGACTGGGCGCGGCTTGCCAAAGAGCAGGCGCAGAGAAAATATGGCGAACCCCTGCCCAGCGTATTTGCCGAAAAAGTCAAAATTCAGCGCTTTTTGCTCTATCGCGGCTATCTGATGGAGGATATTCAGGAAATCTGGCGAAATTTTGCAGATTGACCCATCCGGGATTTTACTTCCCCGTGAAGAAAACTTATCTTATTCCCACTTTATTTTCGTGAGTAGCCTGCCGGTCGATACTGGGTAGTGGCTGCCAGCGACATTTCGTTAGCTTGATTTCAGGATAATTATGAGCAAGAGCACCGCTGAGATCCGTCAGGCGTTTCTCGACTTTTTCCATAGTAAAGGACATCAGGTAGTTGCGAGCAGCTCCCTGGTGCCGCATAACGACCCGACCCTGCTGTTTACCAACGCCGGGATGAACCAGTTCAAGGATGTCTTCCTTGGTCTCGACAAACGTAATTATTCGCGCGCGACCACCGCGCAGCGTTGCGTTCGTGCGGGTGGTAAGCACAACGATCTGGAAAACGTCGGCTACACCGCGCGTCACCACACCTTCTTTGAAATGCTGGGTAACTTCAGCTTCGGCGATTACTTCAAGCAGGATGCCATCAAATACGCATGGGAACTGCTGACCGGTGAAAACTGGTTCGCCCTGCCGAAAGAAAAACTGTGGGTGACCGTCTACGAAACCGACGATGAAGCGTTCGATATCTGGGCAAATGAAGTTGGCGTACCGCGCGAGCGTATTATCCGCATCGGCGACAACAAAGGCGCGCCGTTTGCTTCCGATAACTTCTGGCAGATGGGTGACACCGGGCCGTGCGGCCCCTGCACCGAAATTTTCTTCGACCATGGCGACCATATCTGGGGCGGCCCTCCGGGAACGCCGGAAGAAGACGGCGATCGCTATATTGAGATCTGGAATATCGTCTTCATGCAGTTCAACCGTCAGGCTGACGGAACCATGGAGCCGCTGCCGAAGCCGTCCGTAGATACCGGTATGGGCCTCGAGCGTATTGCCGCCGTGCTGCAGCACGTCAACTCCAACTACGATATCGACCTGTTCCGCGATCTGATTAAGAGCGTGGCGAAGGTTACCGGTGCGACCGATCTCTCGAACAAGTCGCTGCGCGTTATCGCTGACCACATTCGTTCCTGCGCGTTCCTGATTGCCGATGGCGTTATCCCGTCGAATGAAAACCGCGGCTACGTGCTGCGCCGCATCATTCGCCGCGCAATTCGCCATGGCAACATGCTGGGCGCGAAGGAGACCTTCTTCTGGAAACTGGTTGCCCCGCTGATTGACGTGATGGGTTCCGCCGGCGAAGAGCTGAAACAGCAGCAGGCTCAGGTTGAGCAGGTGCTGAAGACCGAAGAGGAGCAGTTTGCCCGTACGCTGGAGCGCGGACTGGCGCTGCTGGATGAAGAGCTGGCTAAACTGCAGGGCGACACGCTGGACGGCGAAACCGCTTTCCGCCTGTACGACACCTACGGCTTCCCGGTTGACCTGACCGCGGACGTTTGCCGCGAACGCAACATCAAGGTTGACGAAGCCGGCTTTGAAGCCGCGATGGAAGAGCAGCGCCGTCGCGCGCGCGAATCCAGCGGCTTTGGCGCGGACTACAATGCGATGATCCGCGTCGACGGCACCTCTGAGTTTAAAGGCTATGACAGCCTGGAACTGAATGGCAAAGTCACCGCGCTGTTTATCGATGGTAAAGCGGTTGACGCGGTGAACGCCGGTCAGGAAGCGGTTGTTATCCTCGACCAGACGCCGTTCTACGCCGAATCCGGCGGCCAGGTGGGTGACAAAGGCGAACTGAAGGGCGCCGGTTTCTCCTTCCAGGTCAGCGACGCGCAGAAGTACGGTCAGGCAATTGGCCATATTGGTAAACTGACCAGCGGTTCGCTCAAAGTCGGCGACGCCGTGCAGGCCGATGTCGATCAGGCTCGCCGCCAGCGTATCCGCCTGAACCACTCCGCGACGCACCTGATGCACGCGGCGCTGCGCCAGGTTCTCGGTACGCACGTTGCGCAGAAAGGCTCTCTGGTCAACGACAAAGCATTGCGCTTCGACTTCTCGCATTTTGAAGCGATGAAGCCGGAGGAGATTCGTGCGGTAGAAGATCTGGTGAACGCGCAAATTCGTCGTAACCTGCCGATCGAAACCAATATCATGGATATTGACGCTGCGCGTGAATCCGGCGCGATGGCGCTGTTTGGCGAGAAGTATGACGATCGCGTTCGCGTGCTGAGTATGGGCGATTTTTCCACCGAACTGTGCGGCGGTACGCACGCCTCGCGCACCGGTGACATAGGCCTGTTCCGCATTACCTCTGAATCCGGTACCGCCGCTGGCGTGCGCCGTATCGAAGCGGTAACCGGTGAAGGCGCGATGGCGATGCTGCATGCGCAGAGCGATCTGCTGGGCGATATTGCACAGCTGCTGAAAGGGGATACCCACAGCCTCGGTGACAAAGTCCGCGCCGCGTTAGAACGCAGCCGTCAGCTGGAAAAAGAGCTGCAGCAGCTGAAAGAGCAGGCTGCCGTGCAGGAGAGCGCAAATCTCTCCAGCAAAGCGGAAGAGATTAACGGCGTTAAGCTGCTGGTCAGCGAGCTGGCCGGCGTTGAGCCGAAAATGCTGCGTACTATGGTTGACGATCTGAAAAATCAGTTGGGTTCAACGATTGTCGTGTTGGCCACGGTCGCAGAAGGTAAGGTTTCTCTGATTGCTGGTGTGTCTAAGGATGTGACAGACCGCGTGAAAGCAGGGGAACTGATAGGTATGGTCGCCCAGCAGGTGGGCGGTAAAGGGGGCGGTCGTCCGGATATGGCGCAAGCTGGCGGTACCGATGCGTCTGCTCTCCCTGCTGCGTTGGCCAGTGTGAAAGGCTGGGTAAGCGCAAAACTGTAATAACTATAATTGCATAGATGCTGTGATTCTCGGATTACAGCATCTTGCGCGAGAAGCACTGATAACGATAAAGTCGGGTTGAAGTTGTGTATATCGGCTAAACTTAGGTTTAACAGAATGTGATGCCGTGACTGCTTACACCGCAGGGTGTTTGTCATCGCTTACTTTTTGGCGTTATATGATGGATAATGCCGGGATACGAGAGACCCGACTCTTTTAATCTTTCAAGGAGCAAAGAATGCTGATTCTGACTCGTCGAGTTGGTGAGACCCTCATGATTGGAGATGAGGTCACTGTGACAGTTTTAGGGGTGAAGGGTAACCAGGTACGTATTGGCGTTAATGCCCCTAAAGAAGTCTCCGTGCATCGTGAAGAGATCTACCAGCGTATCCAGGCTGAAAAATCCCAGCAGTCCAGTTACTAAGGTTTTCGCGCCTCGCTGTTCGGTGAGGCGCCTCCTTCTATCCCCCATTTGTGCCACTTTTCCTCTCCGATAGCTTCTCTTTTTTGTCTCTTTCTCAGCGTCCGCGACAGTTATCTTTTGCGTTAGCCGCGGCGTAATCGCCAATTTCTTGTTGATAAAATACTCTTTTTGCCGTTTTCACAGGCTAATTGCGCGGGAAGTGTGCAAACGAAAAAAAGGTCTCGAAAAAAGGTTTGACTTATAAGTACCAGAAAGTAATATGTGCGCCATCGCAGCGACGAAGAGCAGAAACAAGTTCTTCGAAGCACTCGTAAGAGGCGTGTGGTGAGGTGGCCGAGAGGCTGAAGGCGCTCCCCTGCTAAGGGAGTATGCGGTCAAAAGCTGCATCCGGGGTTCGAATCCCCGCCTCACCGCCATTTTGCATCCGTAGCTCAGCTGGATAGAGTACTCGGCTACGAACCGAGCGGTCGGAGGTTCGAATCCTCCCGGATGCACCATATTCTCCGAGATAGCAGTTATGCTGTTGTTCCATGGTCTGCGAGATAATCGCCAGCGCCAGGGAGGATAACGTTGCTTCAGCAACGGCCCGAAGGGCGAACCGAGTGAGTCATCCTCCCGGATGCACCATCTCTTACTTGATACGGCTTTAGCAGCGGTATCAATATCGGCAGTAAAGCAAGTTTCCCGATGCATCCGTAGCTCAGCTGGATAGAGTACTCGGCTACGAACCGAGCGGTCGGAGGTTCGAATCCTCCCGGATGCACCATATTCTCCGAGATAGCAGTTATGCTGTTGTTCCATGGTCTGCGAGATAATCGCCAGCGCCAGGGAGGATAACGTTGCTTCAGCAACGGCCCGAAGGGCGAACCGAGTGAGTCATCCTCCCGGATGCACCATCTCTTACTTGATACGGCTTTAGCAGCGGTATCAATATCGGCAGTAAAGCAAGTTTCCCGATGCATCCGTAGCTCAGCTGGATAGAGTACTCGGCTACGAACCGAGCGGTCGGAGGTTCGAATCCTCCCGGATGCACCATATTCTCCGAGATAGCAGTTATGCTGTTGTTCCATGGTCTGCGAGATAATCGCCAGCGCCAGGGAGGATAACGTTGCTTCAGCAACGGCCCGAAGGGCGAACCGAGTGAGTCATCCTCCCGGATGCACCATCTCTTACTTGATACGGCTTTAGCAGCGGTATCAATATCGGCAGTAAAGCAAGTTTCCCGATGCATCCGTAGCTCAGCTGGATAGAGTACTCGGCTACGAACCGAGCGGTCGGAGGTTCGAATCCTCCCGGATGCACCATATTCTCCGAGATAGCAGTTATGCTGTTGTTCCATGGTCTGCGAGATAATCGCCAGCGCCAGGGAGGATAACGTTGCTTCAGCAACGGCCCGAAGGGCGAACCGAGTGAGTCATCCTCCCGGATGCACCATCTTCTCCAGGATAGCAGCCACGCTGTTGTTTCACGGTCTGCGAGATAATCGCCAGCCACTCTCTTTGCCTCAAAACCCCTTAAGCGCAATAATTGACCTTATTCTTCAGCACTTTTTTCATTGGCAACTCCCTCTTTCCACTATAATTTATTCCTGTATATCGATCTGATTTTGGGTGAGATAAGTGCAAGGAGAGAAATCCATGAAATGGTTCAAAGCAATATCTGCGTTTTGCGCGACGCTTCTGGTCGCCGTATCGCTGGCGGGCTGCGCAGGTTCGTCCACAAAGGAAAGTACTGGTGGGTACATTGACGATACCGTCGTGACCACAAAAGTCAAAACCGCGCTCTTCAATGATAAAGAGATTAAGTCTTCGGAAATTAGCGTCCAGACCTTTAAAGGTCGTGTGCAGCTAAGCGGTTTTGTCTCATCCGCCGAAAGCGCTAAACGTGCGGTAGAAGTGACGCGAAAAGTGCAGGGCGTTCGCGTGGTGGAGAACGATTTAAGAATTAAATAAACGCATCAGATTGCATCTGTATCGACAAGGGCGCCTTCGAGCGCTCTTGTCGCATCTGCCGCTGGCAGCGACAAACCTGACCTTTTGCGTTACAGTAAGACCTCCTTAACCGGTTGGTGAGAAGACGATGTACGAACGTTACGCAGGACTGATTTTTGATATGGATGGCACGATCCTCGATACCGAGCCGACGCATCGTAAGGCATGGAACGAGGTTCTCGGACGTTACGGTATGCGTTTTGATATGCAGGCTATGGTCGCCCTTAACGGCTCTCCAACCTGGCGGATTGCTCAGGCCATTATCGAATTAAACCAGGCTGATTTAGATCCTCACTTTCTGGCGCGGGAAAAAACGGACGCGGTGAAAGCGATGCTGCTTGATAGCGTCCGTCCTCTGCCGCTGATTGAAGTGGTTAAAGAGTGGCACGGTCGTCGTCCGATGTCAGTCGGTACCGGCAGCGAGAGCGCCGTTGCTGAAGCGCTGCTGGCCCATCTGGGCCTGCGTCACTACTTCTCGGCGGTGGTTGCCGCCGATCATGTCGCCAACCATAAACCCGCGCCTGATACTTTCTTACTCTGCGCTGAACGCATGGGCGTTGCGGCGGAGAAATGCGTGGTCTTTGAAGATGCGGACTTCGGTCTGCAGGCGGCAAAGCGCGCCGGAATGGATGCCGTGGATGTGCGATTGCTGTGAGCGACTCGCTGTCGCTGATATCGCTGTTTGCCAGCAGCTTTTTGAGTGCCACCCTGCTTCCAGGCAACTCGGAAGTGGTGTTGATTGCCATGCTGCTGGCGGGAGCTAGCCAGCCCTGGTTACTGGTTTTAATAGCAATAATCGGTAATAGCCTTGGAGGGGTAACTAACGTTATTCTGGGGCGCCTGTTTCCGCTGCGCAAAACATCGCGCTGGCAGGAGAAGGCGTCCGGCTGGCTGAGGCGCTACGGCGCGGCCGCGCTATTATTAAGCTGGGCGCCTGTTATAGGCGATTTGCTGTGTTTACTGGCGGGATGGATGCGCATTTCCTGGGGACCAGTGCTCTTTTTTTTATGCCTTGGCAAAGCATTACGCTATATCGTCATTGCGGCGATAACGCTTCAGGGCATGACGTGGTGGCACTAATTGGACTGACTGTTCAACCATTACAATTATGCTAATTCAAACGATTTCGACAGGCGGGAGGTCAAATTGATCCCGGACGTATCACAGGCGCTGGCCTGGCTGGAAAAAAATCCGCAGGCGCTGCAGGGTATTCAACGTGGTCTTGAACGCGAAACGCTGCGCGTCAACGCTGACGGCACGCTGGCCACTACCGGTCATCCGCAGGCACTGGGTTCAGCGCTGACTCATAAATGGATTACCACCGATTTTGCTGAAGCTTTGCTGGAATTTATTACGCCGGTTGATGGCGATATCCAGCATATGCTCACCTTTATGCGCGATGTTCATCGCTATACCGCACGTCATATTGGCGACGAGCGCATGTGGCCGCTGAGCATGCCTTGCTATATCGCGCCCGGCCAGGATATTGAACTGGCGCAGTACGGTACCTCTAATATCGGCCGCCTGAAAACGCTGTATCGCGAAGGGCTGAAAAATCGCTACGGCGCGCTCATGCAAACCATCTCCGGCGTGCACTATAACTTCTCGCTGCCGATGGCTTTCTGGCAGGCTAAGTGCGGCGTTGAGGATGCTGAGAGCGGTAAAGAGGCGATTTCAGCGGGCTATTTCCGCTCCATTCGCAACTACTACCGTTTTGGTTGGGTGATTCCATACCTGTTCGGCGCCTCTCCGGCGATCTGCTCGTCGTTCCTGCAGGGCAAACCGACGACGCTGCCGTTTGAGAAAGCCGACAACGGCATGTACTACCTGCCTTATGCGACCTCGTTGCGTCTGAGCGATCTGGGCTATACCAATAAATCGCAGAGCAATCTCGGAATTACGTTTAACGATCTCTACGAGTATGTGGCAGGATTGAAGCGGGCGATTAAAACGCCTTCCGAAGAGTATGAAAATATCGGGCTGGAGAAAGACGGTAAGCGTCTGCAAATCAACAGCAACGTGCTGCAGATCGAAAACGAGCTGTACGCGCCGATTCGCCCGAAACGCGTGACCCGCAGCGGCGAAACGCCTTCCGACGCGCTGCTGCGCGGCGGTATTGAGTACATTGAAGTTCGTTCCCTGGATATCAATCCGTTCTCACCGATTGGCGTTGATGAGCAGCAGGTGCGTTTCCTCGATCTGTTTATGGTCTGGTGCGTGCTGGCCGATGCGCCGGAGATGAGCAGCGACGAGCTGCTGTGCACGCGCACCAACTGGAATCGGGTGATTCTGGAAGGCCGTAAGCCGGGCCTGACGCTGGGTATTGGCTGCGAAACCGCGCAGTTTCCGCTGGCTCAGGTCGGCAAAGATCTGTTCCGCGATTTACGCCGCGTGGCGCAAACGCTGGATAGTATCCACGGATGCCAGGCCTATCAGCAGGCCTGCGATGAGCTGGTCGCCTGCTTCGATAACCCGGAATTAACCTTCTCGGCGCGCATTCTGCGTTCTATGCTTGAAGAGGGGATTGGCGGTACCGGCAGAGAGCTGGCCGATCGCTATCGGACGATGCTGCGCGAAGAGCCGCTGGAAATTTTAAGCGAAGCAGATTTTGTTGCTGAGCGTGAGGCGTCGGTACAGCGTCAGAAGAAGGTGGAGGCGGCGGATAGCGAGCCGTTTGAAGCACTGCTGGCAAGGCACGCGTAGCTTTACGGGCCGTAAAAAAGAAAACGGCCACATCACTGTGGCCAAACTTTCATCTCTGATTCAGGGATGATGATGATAATAAATGCGCGTCTTTCATATATTCAGACTCGCTGCCTCAAAAAGAGTTCATTTTATTTTTAAAAAAATCACTATCGGAGGTGAAGAATGCCGTTGTTAGATAGTTTCACAGTCGACCATACCCGAATGGAAGCGCCTGCGGTGCGTGTCGCGAAGAAAATGAACACGCCTCACGGCGATGAAATCACCGTTTTCGATCTGCGATTCTGCGTGCCAAACCAGGAAGTGATGCCGGAAAGAGGCATTCATACCCTTGAGCACCTGTTTGCCGGCTTCATGCGCGATCACCTGAACGGTAATGGTGTGGAAATTATCGACATCTCTCCGATGGGCTGCCGCACCGGGTTCTATATGAGTCTGATCGGTACGCCGGACGAGCAGCGCGTCGCGGATGCCTGGAAAGCGGCGATGGCCGACGTGCTGAAGGTGAAAGATCAGAACCAGATCCCGGAGCTGAACGTTTACCAGTGCGGAACCTACACCATGCACTCGCTGGAAGAAGCTCAGGAAATCGCCCGCCATATCATCGAGCGCGATGTCCGCGTCAACAGCAACGATGAGCTGGCGCTGCCGAAAGAAAAACTGCAAGAACTGCACATCTAGTGCTTCTGCCACGGCCCGGCGAACTCCGTCGGGCCGCTATTCCCTGACGCCGCGGCGATGTCGACAACTTTAACCTTCAATTTTCAACACCGTTCGCTGGTGCCTTTTGCCCATGATTACGCCCATGGCGATAGCGAACCCTGGCATCAGCACGATTGCGCCCAGCTGCTGCATATTCTCAGCGGCGTGGTGCGGGTGGAAACCGCGCATGGCTACTGGGTCGTGCCGCCGGGGCGAGGCGTCTGGCTGCCCGCCGGTACCCCGCATACCCTACGGGTTACCGGTGCTGCGGCCGCGCGAACCCTGTTTATCGATCCTCTCGCGCGCGCCGATCTCCCCTCATCCTGCCAGATAGTCCAGGTGACTCCGCTGCTGCGTGAACTGATTGTCGCGTCGCTGACGCTGGGGGAATCCTACGCGCCGGGCAGCCGCGATGAACGCATCTACGAACTGATCCTTGATGAAATTCGCGGTATGGCGGTGCTGCCGTTTGGCCTGCCGGAGCCGCAAAGCGAAGCGCTGCGCCGTTTATGCCAGAAGGTAAGAGAAGCGCCCGGCGAACTCTGGAGCAGCGCCGAGGCGGCAAAGGAGAGCAGCATGAGCGAGCGCACGCTGAATCGTCATTTTCAGCAGCAGACCTCGCTCACCTGGAGCGAGTGGGTGCGCCGGGCGAAGCTGATGGAAGCGCTGGTTCGCCTGGCGCAGGGGCAGTCGGTACTGCGGGTGGCGCTGGATCTCGGCTACGGTAGCCACAGCGCTTTTAGCGCCATGTTTCGCCGGGTAATAGGCGTAGCCCCCAGCGACTACTTCCGTTCGCCGGAGTAATGGCCTGCGCTCACCGCATTGCACAGCGCCTGCAGCGAGGCGCGCGCCACGTCGCTATCAATTCCTACCCCCCAGCGGCTGTCGCCATTCGGGAAGACGCAGCGAATATAGGCCACTGAACGGCTGTCGCTACGTTCGCCGAGGGTGTGCTCATGATAATCCTTAATCACGAAGTTTTGCTTTAACAGGCCGCTCAGCCCGCTGGCGGCGGCGGACAGCAGGCCGTTGCCGCGGCTCTGCAGTCGTCGCGTTTCACCGGCGATGCTCAGGGTCGCCTGCAGAGAAAGCTGGCCGTCCTGCTGGCTATCGCTTTGGTAATCCAGCAGCGCAAGCGGCGGCTGGGGCAGAAGTCCGTAGCGGGCGCGAAACAGCTGCCACAGCGCGTTCTGGGTCATCTCTTTGCCATGCGTATCGGTTTCGTGCTGAACGTGCAGGCTAAAATCCTGCTGCAGCGCGCGCGGCAGCTTCAGGCCATGACTCTGTTCAATCAGCCACGCGCTGCCGCTTTTGCCGGACTGGCTGTTGACGCGGATCACCGCCTCGTAGCTACGGCCGATATCCTGCGGGTCGATGGGCAGATAGGGCATTTCCCAGCGATCGCCGGGCCGGAGGGCATCGAATCCTTTTTTGATAGCATCCTGATGCGAGCCGGAAAAGGCGGTATAGGCGAGGCTTCCCGCCCACGGGTGGCGCGGATGAACCGGGATCTGGTTGCAGCTTTCGACAATTTCGACCACCCGGTTCATCTCAGAGAAGCTGAGCCGGGGATCGACGCCCTGGCTGTAGAGATTCATTGCCAGCGTCACCAGGCAGACGTTCCCGGTGCGTTCGCCGTTGCCGAACAGGCAGCCTTCGACGCGGTCGGCGCCGGCCATCACCGCCAGCTCTGCGCTGGCGACGCCGGTTCCCCGGTCATTATGCGGATGGACGCTGATGCACACATCGGCGCGGCGCGAGAAGTGACGACAAAAATACTCAATTTGATCGGCATAAACGTTCGGCGTGCTCACTTCTACCGTTGCGGGCAGATTGATAATCATCGGCCGTTCGGCGCAGGGCTGCCAGATTTCCGCCACCGCTTCGCAAATCTCCAGCGCGAATTCCGGCTCGGTGAAGCAGAAGGTTTCCGGGGAATACTCGTATTGCCAGCGGGTCTGCGGCTGCTGTTCGCACTGCTGGCGGATAAGCCGGGTGGCGCGGGTCGCCAGCTCGACCACCTGCGCTTTGTTCATTCCAAAAACCAGCTCGCGGAACAGCGGAGCGGTGGCGTTATAGAGGTGAACGGTGGCGCGGTGGGCATCGCGCAGCGATTCGAAGGTCCTGAGGATTAAATCTTCCCGCGCCTGGGTCAGCACCTGAATCGTCACATCCTGCGGGATACGCCGTTCTTCAATCAGTTGACGCACAAAGTTGAAATCGGTTTGCGAAGCCGAAGGAAACGCCACCTCGATCTCTTTAAATCCGCACTCCAGCAGCAAGTCCCAAAACTGCAGCTTGCGCGCGCTGTCCATCGGCTCGGCCAGCGCCTGGTTGCCGTCGCGCAGGTCGGTGGAGAGCCAGCGGGGGGCGCGGGTTATTTTTTGCTCCGGCCAGCGGCGGTCGGGCAGGGCAATCGGCGGATAGGGACGGTATTTTTCACCGGGTTGAGTCAGCATGATTTTCTCCTTCTTAGCGGATCTTCATCGTGCATGACAAGGCGAAAAGTCATCTCCAGCGAACTGGACATCAACTAGCGTAAACCGGACAACCTGCGTTTTGGGCAATAAAAAAGGGATCCGCAGATCCCTTCAGGTCAAACCTTAGTGCGCGCCGCCGCCGCCGCCCCCGGCGCTAAATGGCGGCCTGGCAAACCACACCAGCCCGAGCAGTAGGATAAATATCGCCGCCGAGAACCAGAAAATTTCGTTGGCGGAGATAATCAGCCCCTGGTTGGTTATCTGCTGCGCTATCCAGCCGGACGCCTGCTGTTGCGTCATCCCTAATCCCTGCAGCTGATCGTACATCTGCTGGGCGTTGGGATTATACGGCGTCACCGACTCGGTAAGCTGAGCATGGTGCAGCGCCTCGCGGTTCGTCCACATGGTGGTGGTAATCGAGGTGCCGATGGAGCCCGCAAGGGTACGCGTGAAGTTCGACAGGCTCGACGCCGCCGCCAGCCGTTCCGGCGGCAGTCCGGAGAGCGTGATGGTCGTCAGCGGCATAAAGAAGCAGGCCACCGCGAAGCCCTGGATAAACTGCGGCCACGCCGAGGCGCCGAAGTCCATACCCGGTTCGAAAGTCCATGCGCGCCAGTAGAAACAGACCGCGTACATGATAAAGCTGAAGGTGACCAGCCGACGCATATCCAGCTTATGCGCGAAGCGGCCGATAATCGGCGACAGGATAACCGGGATCACCCCGACCGGCGCCGAGGCCAGACCGGCCCAGGTGGCGGTATAGCCGTATACCTCCTGCAATAGCTGCGGCAACAGCACGATAGCGCCGAAGTAGAGCATATAGGCGAGGCTGATACACAGGCAGCCGATGGTGAAGTTTCGCGACTTAAAGAGCGACAGGTCGACTATCGGGTTGTCGTCGGTTAGCTCCCAGACGATCAGGAAGCTTATCGCCACCACCGCGACAATGGTCAGGATGATTATCTCCTTTGAGGCGAACCAGTCCAGCTCTTTACCCCGGTCGAGCATCACCTGCAGGCTGCCGATACCAATGATCAGCAGCGCCAGGCCGACGCCATCAATCCGCCGCTGCTCGGTGCGGGTTTCGCGGTTGCGCAGGGTCTGTAGCGTCATGACCACCACGGCGATGCCAATCGGCACGTTGATAAAGAAGATCCAGCCCCAGTGGTAGTTGTCGCTAATATAGCCGCCGAGGATAGGGCCGCAAATCGGCGCGACGATCACCGTCATTGACCACAGCGCCAGGGCGATAGAGCGCTTGGCGGGCGGGTAGTTGCTGAGCAGCAGACTTTGCGACAGCGGGATCAGCGGACCGGCGACGATCCCCTGAATCACGCGGAAGAAAATCAGCATTGTCAGGCTGTTTGACATGCCGCAGGCCCAGGAGGCGATGGCGAACGCCACCGTCGACCAGAGGAACAGCTTCACTTCGCCAACGCGCTTTGCCAGCCAGCCGGTAATCGGAATGGAGATAGCGTTCGCCACCCCAAACGAGGTGATAACCCAGGTCCCCTGGCTCAACGATGAGCCAAGGTTACCGGCGATGGTGGGGATGGCCACGTTGGCGATGGTGGAGTCCAGCACCTGCATAAAGGTCGCGAGCGACAGCGCAATGGTCATAATGACCAGCTGCGCGCCTTCCAGCGGTTTTTGCTGTTGCATTACGCTCACCCCGAATTATCCGGCGTTGGCCTGGATGATGTCGTTTATCAGCTTATTGACCGGCTCAAGGCCGATTTCGCGGGCATTACTTTCGTAAACCGGCGAGCTGCGCACCTGGCTTGCCAGCATCTCGCCGCCGCGGTCGGTGGTGTTCACCTCAACCAGGGTAGAAAGGCCGATGCGCAGCGGGTGCTCTGCCAGCTGTTTTTCATCGAGCTCGATACGTACCGGCAGGCGCTGAACCACTTTGATCCAGTTGCCGGTGGCGTTCTGCGCGGGCAGCAGCGAGAAGGCGCTACCGGTACCCATATCGAGGCCGACCACTTTACCGGTGTATTTCACATCGTCGCCGTAAATATCGCTGATCACGGTGGCCGGCTGACCGATGCGCATATGCGCCAGCTGCGTTTCTTTAAAGTTGGCGTCAATCCACAGATTGGTCGCCGGAACGACGGCCATCAGCGGCGTGGTGCTGCTGATTTGCGCGCCGGGCTGTACGGAGCGACGCGATACGTAGCCGCTAATCGGGCTGACGATTTTCGTCCGCTGCAGGGCCAGCCAGGCGTTACGCACTTCAGTGGCCGCCTGCAGCACCGCAGGCTGCTGTTCCAGCTTCGTGCCCAGAACGATCGCCTGATTGGCGTTGTATTGCTGAATCGCCACGTCCAGTTCGGCCTGCGCGCTGGCAACCGTGTCGCGCGCGTGCTGCAGCTCTTCGCGGCCAATCAGGTTGGCGGCCCCCAGCGGAATACGGCGGTTAAGGTCGGTCTGCGCCTGGGAAAGCGCGGTTTTTTTCACGTCGATGCTGGCCTGCAGCTGCTTGCTGTTGATCATCTGCTGGCGCGTTTGACGCACGCTGGCGGCCAGCTGGGTTTGCGCTTTTTCAAACGCCTGCTGGGCATCGGTCTGGTCGAGGGTGACCAGCGGATCGCCTTTTTGCACGTAGTCGGTGTTGTCGGCCCAGACTTTCGTCACGCTGCCGGACACCTGCGCCATAATTTGTACCTGATTCCCTGCCACGTACGCGTCGTCGGTCTCTTCGAAGTGACGCAGTACCAAAAACCAATAAATCCCGTATGCCACGGCAACAATAATAAAGAGCAAGGTCAGCAGCAGCAGGGCGCCTTTACGTTTCCCTTTTTTGCTGCCCGGTTGCTGCGGGGTTTGGCTCTCCGCATTTGCGCTCATGTTATTCTCCACGATCTTATTATTTCACATCGGCTGAGCCGACCTGTTTATCAGAAAGGCCAGCAGAAGATCTGCTGGCCTGTCCGTTTTCCTTGTCAATCCAGAAAAATTGTTGAGCGGTTGGTTCCGCGCTTAGCGCAGAGACTCCGCAAGCACGCCATCCTCTTCCATTTGGTCAAGGCGACCAAGCAGCTTACGGGTGATGTGCTCGAGCTGATCTTTTTCGCTGGTGCTTAAAGAAGACCAGAGTTGATGCAGGCAGTTGTGCTGCGGGGGTAACACTTCGCGCAGGAACTGATGCCCCTTTTCGGTAAGCTGTAAATGCAGGCAGCGACGATCGTTATCGCTTTCGCGGCGCTCAATCCAGCCGCGTTTTTCCAGCTCGTCGGCAATGCGCGTGGCGTTGGTACGCGAAGAGCCCAGCGCGCAGCTCAGCTCGGAAGGCTGAATGCTGTGGTTTTCCTGAGACTCGAGCGTGATCAGCGCCATAAACAATGTCTCGTTAATCCCTTGCGCTTTCAGCATCTTGTTGCGATTTTCCAGCAGTTTTCCCTGCATATGCATGCAAAGACGGGTAAGCAGAATCTCCTGAAAAGGAAAGTCTTCGTGACGGCTGGCGCGGAACTTGAGCATTTGCTCAATGGGAGTAAACGAACTATCCATTTTGGTTATGACCTCATTAATTACAGTCGATATAATAACTATTGTGACAAATAAATCAAATGAATTATTGACAGAAATTGATACTTTAAGCTTATAGCCATGTGCCGATTTTCCAGACAACACCGTAGGTTAGGGCGCTTAATAGTGTAGGCAAAATAATGCTGCGCGTTTTCCAGAAAGCCAGGCCCAGCACGGCGAAGCCAGCCAGCGTGGGCAGCAGGCGGCGGGCATCGTGGAGAATTTCCGGTACGCTGGAGACCACCAGCAGCGCGCAAATAGAGGCGATGCCGATGGTGTCCAGCAGCACGCTGACCGGCCCGCGACGCGTCGGACGCGCGTTCCCGGCGCGCAGGCGCAGCGGCAGATAGCGGAACAGATAATTTACGCAGCCGACCACGACGCCAATAATTAAAACATCACTGTTCATCGGGCATCCCCTCAATGCTGGCCTGCACCAGCGCTGTCAGACAGCCGCAGACGATCCCGGCAAGGATGGCGGCGGGAATGGAAAACAGGATGATCCCCCCCAGCGCCCCTGCCAGCGCGGCGGTTACGCTAAGCGACTGCTTGCGCTGGAAAGAAGCCAGCAAAAAGCTCATAAACAGCGCGGGAAGCATAAAGCCCAGCGCCGCTTCCACCGCCGGAAAGCCGGTCAGCAGGCCGCTGCCCGAATAAGCGCCGATCAGCGTACCGAAGACCCATGACGCCCAGGACATCAAAGCGATACCGATCATCCAGTTTTCGCTCCAGCGTCGATTGTCGCGTACCAGTTTAGCGGTGGCGGCGGCAAAGACCTCATCGGTCAGGCCGAATGCCCACATCGCGGTTTTTTTCTTGCTCAGCGCGCGCTGGATGCGGCTGCGCAGGGAAGGGCCGTAGAGAACGTGGCGAACGTCCATCGCCATGACGGTGAGCGCGGCGACCCACAGCGAGCTTCCCGCCGCCAGCATCGCGGTGATGACGAACTGGCTGGCGCCCGCGTAAATAATGCAGGAGAAAAACAGGCTTTCCAGCGGAGTGAAGCCGAGCTTAGTGGCGTTGAGGCCGAAGGCGAAGGCCACGGGAATAAAGCTGATGACGATCGGCAGGCTGTCTTTCAGGCCTTCAGCCAGCGTGGCCGCGTTAGCGGGAGGAGAGTGCGTCAATGCGTCAGGATCTTCCATAGGAATTGCTTATTAATAACTCACGTGAAAATCACATGATTAAACAGGTGGATTTACCTTAGCAGAGAGCGGTGTGGCTTAACAGTAACGAAAACGTTGATGGCTAAAGTTATGCAGTTTATTTGCATATCAATCCATCATTTAGAACAGGAGATGTCGTGTTGTGCAGGATGCCGTTTTCCCCGGGGGCGGCGCAAAGCGCCTTGCCCGGGCTACGGGTTGTGCAGCCCGGGCAGATGCGTAGCATCGCCTCCGGGAATTGGCTATTTGGGAGATTATTTCTGCGCGGCCAGCGCTTCGTTCACCCAGCCGTCAAACTGCTGCTGGTGGGCTTTGATCCAGCCGTCGACGTGGCTCTGGATATCTGCTTCTGAACCATGTCCCTCGTGCATCATGGCATTCTCGGCGTTGATGTCGGCAATCGGCAGCTTCATGATGCTAAACAGCTTCGCCGCCGCCGGGTTTTTCTCGGCCCAGGCCTTATTGGCGACGATATGCATGGTGCTGACCGGGAAGCCGTAGTTGGCGCCATTAGAGAGCTTCGTGTCGATATTTTTTTGCACACCCGGCAGGGAGGAGAATGGCACCTGCAGCCAGACGACGTCTTTACCCGGCTTCAGCACATCGCTGACCCAGTAAGGCGTCCAGGTGTAGTAGATGACCGGCTTGCCCTCTTTATAACGGGCAATGGTGTCGGCCATCATGGCGGCATAGTTACCCTGATTGTGGGTGACGGTATTATTCAGGCCATAGGCATCAAGTTGATGGTTGATCACCGCTTCACAGCCCCAGCCCGGGGTACAGCCGGTCAGGTCGGCTTTGCCGTCGCCGTTGGTGTCAAACAGTTTGGCGATTTTCGGGTCTTTTAACTGATCGATAGATTTAATGTGGTACTGCTCGGCCGTTTTCTTATCAATCAGATAGCCCTGCGCCGCGCCGTTCACAAACACGCCTTCGCGGTAGAACTTTTTATCCCCGCCGGCGGCAGCGTACATATCGTCGTGCAGGGGCTGCCAGTTGACGGCGGTAAAAGTGGCGTCGCCGGAGGCGAGCGAAGTATAGCCAACGTTGTAATCCACTTCGCTGGGCTTATCGACGGTATAACCGAGTTTCTCCAGCGCGCGGCTGACCAGCAGGGTCTGGAAGGTCTCTTCCGAAATGGTGCTCTGAATCGGCTTAACGGTAATGCCTTTGCCAGGCAGATCCGCCGCGAAGGCGGTGGTGGAAATGAGGGCGGTTAACGCTGTGGCAAGGATCGCTGTATGTCGCATCGTTGTTCCTTTTACTTATCAGAAGGGAAGTCTATCCCCCCGGCTGCCGGGGGGATGGGCTCTTATTTACAGAAAGGGCGAGTTATCAGCCCCAGTGGGCCGGTTGCATACCAGCGGCGGTTGCCGCGGCTGCGCGAGTCCCGTCCTACGGCCTGAGTCAGACGGTCAAGAATAATGGCGAGGATAACAATCCCGACGCCGCCAACGGTGGCCAGGCCCATATCAAGGCGACCGATGCCGCGCAGTACCATCTGGCCGAGACCGCCAACGGCAATCATTGAGGCGATGACCACCATCGACAGGGCCAGCATCAGCGTCTGGTTGACCCCGGCCATAATCGTCGGCATGGCCAGCGGTAGCTGAACCTTAAACAACAGCTGACGCGGGCTGGCGCCGAAGGAGCGCGACGCTTCAATCAGATCAGCCGGTACCTGGTTAATCCCCAGAATGGTCAGACGAACAATCGGCGGCAGGGCGAAGATAATGGTGACCACCACGCCCGGAACGTTGCCGATACCGAACAGCATCACAATGGGCACCAGGTAGACAAACGCCGGCGTGGTCTGCATCGCGTCGAGCAGCGGACGGATAATTTTCGCCGCCCGCGGGCTCCGCGCCAGCCATATCCCAAGCGGCAGGCCGATCAGCATACAAAACAGCAGCGCGGTCAGCACCAGCGCCAGGGTTACCATCGCCTGCGACCAGGCGCCGATAGCACCGATAGCGATCAGCGAAATCAGCGTCGCCGCGCCCATGCCGATGCTGGAAATCTGCCAGGCAATCAGCGAGAAAATAATAATCGCCACCGGCGCCGGCATACCCAGCAGCAGCTGCTGGAAGGCGCTCAGGATGTAATCCACCGGTACGCGTATCCCCTGGAATACCGGACGAAAATGCATCACCACCCAGTCGATACCGTGCGTGACCCAGCTGTCGAGCGGGATCAGCGTTTTATGGAACGGGTCCATAATATTGAAGTGTTCCGGCTGCGGCGCGGGCGCGCTGCTCAGCCAGTCGGCACCGCCGCCATCGGTCGGCGCCGGCGTAGAGGTGCCCCAGGCATCGGCGGATTGCGCTGCGCTATCCGCCGCCGGTGCGGTGTCCCACGGGTTAGATTGATCAGCCATTGTTTGCCCCCTCGCGATCTAAAGCCTGCAGCAGCATCCGTTTGGAAATGATGCCGATGTACTGGTGCCCCTCGTCGACAACCGGCACCGCGCACGGTGCATGGCCGACGTGAGAGAGCAGCTCGCTGAGCGGCGTTTGCGCATCCACCGCCTGCGGTGAGTCGATTAACGCCGCATCAATTCCCTGACCTTCGCTTAGCGCGGCTTTCAGGGAATCAATGGAGACAATGCCAACAAACTTATTCCCGCGTTCAATGACGTAGCCATATTCGCGGTCTTCATCCTGCAGCAATTTCAGCGCGGAACGCGGGCCAAAGCCGGGCGTTTTGCGAATCAGCCCCACCGGGCTACGGCGGGCAATATCTTTGGCGCTGAACACCTGGCTAATATCGACGCCGCGGAAGAAGGTTCGGACATAATCATTGGCCGGATTATTGAGTATTTCATCCGGCGTGCCGACCTGAACCACTTCACCATTTTGCATAATGGCAATCCGATCGCCAATACGCATGGCTTCATCAAGATCGTGGGAAATAAATACCACGGTACGCTGATGTCGGGCCTGTAATTTAGTTAACTCATCCTGCATTTCGGTACGAATTAATGGGTCGAGCGCGGAGAAGGCTTCATCCATTAACAGAATATCGGGGTTAATCGCCAGCGCGCGGGCGAGACCAACGCGCTGGCGCATGCCGCCGGAGAGTTCGTCCGGGTATGCATGAGCATAGTTTTCCAGGCCGACTTGACGCAGCGCCTCCAGCGCTTTCTCCTGGCGTTCCTGAGTCGGCACGCCTGCCAGCTCCATGCCGAAAGCGGCGTTGTCGAGCACGGTCATATGCGGCATAAGCGCAAAGGATTGAAAAACCATCGCAATCTTTTTTCTGCGCACCTCGCGGAGCTCGGCGTCAGAGATTTTAGCGATATCGATGCCGTCGATCAGGACCTGGCCGCGGGTGGGTTCAATCAGGCGATTGAGAAGGCGAACCATGGTGGATTTCCCCGATCCGGAGAGCCCCATGATGACGAATATCTCGCCTTCTTCAATGGTCAGACTGGCGTTCTTTACGCCAAGCGATAGCCCCGTCTTTTCCAGTATTTGTTCTTTCGATAGTCCTTTATCGATATATTTGAAAGCCCGCTGCGGGTGCTCGCCAAATATCTTATAGAGATTCTTGATTTCTAATTTAATTGCCATGCAATAGAGTGTTTCCTGTTATTTATTAATATCGATACGGTACCCGGTGGTGATAATTGCTTTTTTACACCCTAACATACTGAGAATCTGTGACAACCCTTTATGTGGCGTTGCCAGGGAAATGCGCAAGGGAGAATTCCGGTGCATCCCCCGTGATATAAGGGCTGAGCGCGAATGACTTGTGGCCGATATTTTTTAGTTATGTTGCGTTAATTCAGGCGAAAATCGCGGGCATGCTGTTGAATATGACACGGTGATGACCGAAAGATATTGAGTGAGGCGAAAACAAATAATGTGAAATAAATCACCAGGAAATATGCTGATATATTCCTGGTGAAAGTAAGGCTAAAAGTCCCAATCGCCGTCGACGGTTTCTTCCGCTTTTCCCATCACATACGATGAACCTGAACCGGAAAAGAAGTCGTGGTTTTCGTCGGCATTCGGCGAAAGCGCGGCGAGGATCGCCGGATTGACGGCGGCCATTTCCGCCGGGAACAGCGCGTCGTAGCCGAGGTTCATCAGCGCCTTGTTGGCGTTGTAGCAGAGAAAGGCGTTGACCTCGTCAATCCAGCCGCTATCAGCGTACAGTTCGCGGGTATAGGCCAGTTCGTTGTCATACAGATCCATCAGCAGGTCGAGGGCGAAGTTTTTCATCTCTTCGCGCTTCTCGGCGCTGGCTATTTCCAGCCCTTTCTGGAATTTGTAGCCAATGTAATAACCGTGTACCGCTTCATCGCGGATAATCAGGCGAATCAGATCGGCGGTGTTGGTCATCTTCCCCCGGCTGGAGAAGTACATCGGCAGCCAGAAGCCGGAGTAGAAGAGGAACGATTCGAGAAAGACGCTGGCGATTTTTTTCTTCAGCGGTTCATCTGCCTGATAGTACTCCAGCATCAGCTGCGCTTTGCGCTGCAGCGGCGCGTTTTGTTCGCTCCAGGCATAGGCGGCATCGACGTCTTTGGTCTGGCAGAGCGTCGAGAAAATGGAGCTGTAGGAGCGGGCGTGCACCGCCTCCATAAAGCTGACGTTCGACAGCACCGCTTCCTCATGCGGGGTGAGGGCGTCGGCCATCAGCGCCGGGGCGCCAACGGTATTCTGGATGGTATCGAGCAGCGTCAGGCCGGTGAAGACGCGAATCGTTAGCTGCTGTTCCGCCGGGGTGAGTGTTTGCCAGGCGGGGATATCGTTAGACAGCGGCACCTTCTCCGGCAGCCAGAAGTTGCTGGTCAGCCGATTCCAGACCTCCAGATCCTTATCATCTTCAATTTTGTTCCAGTTGATGGCGCTGATGCGCGATAAATGGGTCATCCTGTTCTCCTTACAGCGCGCAGGACACGCAGCCTTCGATTTCGGTACCTTCCAGCGCCAGCTGGCGCAGACGGATGTAATAGAGCGTTTTGATGCCTTTCTTCCACGCGTAGATTTGCGCTTTATTGATATCGCGCGTGGTGGCGGTATCGGGGAAGAACAGGGTCAGCGACAGCCCCTGATCGACATGGCGCGTCGCCTCGGCGTAGGTGTCGATGATCTTCTGCGGGCCGATTTCGTAAGCGTCCTGATACAGCGCCAGGTTGTCGTTGGTCATAAACGGCGCCGGATAGTAAACGCGTCCGGTTTTCCCCTCCTTGCGGATCTCTATCTTCGACACGATCGGATGGATGCTGGAGGTCGCGTGGTTGATGTACGAAATAGAGCCCGTCGGCGGCACCGCCTGCAGGTTGCGGTTATAAATGCCGTAGCGCATCACGTCATCGCGCAGCTGCCGCCACATATCGCGGTCGGGCAGGACAATACCGGCACGGGCAAACAGCGCGCGGACTTTCGCCGTTTTCGGCTGCCAGTTGCCTTCCAGATAGGGGCGGAAAAAGTCGCCGCTGGCGTACCGCGACTGCTCGAATCCGGCAAAACGCGTGCCTTTTTCCCGCGCTATCAGCATCGAGGTGCGCAGCGCGTGCCAGGTGATGGTATAGAAATAGAAATTGGTGAAATCCAGCCCCGCTTCGCTGCCGTAGGCAATACCTTCGCGCGCCAGATAGCCGTGCAGATTCATCTGCCCAAGGCCGATGGCGTGCGAAGCGGCATTGCCCGCCGCGACCGACGGTACCGAACGGATATCGCTCATTTCGGACACCGCGGTCAGACCGCGCACCGCGACCTCGACCGTGCGGGCGAAATCAGGAGAGTCCATGGTATGGGCGATATTCAGCGAACCGAGGTTACAGGAGATATCCTGGCCGATGCTGGCGTAATCCAGGTTTTCGTCAAAGGTAGAAGGCGCGTTAACCTGCAGGATCTCCGAGCACAGGTTGCTCATATTGATGCGCCCGGCAATCGGATTCGCGCGATTAACCGTGTCTTCAAACATGATGTACGGATAGCCGGATTCAAACTGAATTTCCGCCAGCCGCTGGAACAGATTGCGGGCGCGGATCCAGCGCTTGCAGACCCGCTCGTCGGCCACCAGTTGCGCATACATTTCGCTCACCGCGATATCGCCGAACGGTTTACCGTACAGGCGCTCGACGTCGTAGGGCGAGAACAGCGCCATCTGCGCATCTTCTTTCGCTAGCTGAAAGGTGATATCCGGAATCACCACCCCGAGTGAGAGCGTTTTAATGCGGATTTTTTCATCGGCGTTCTCGCGTTTGGTATCAAGGAAACGCAGGATATCGGGATGATGGGCGTGCAGATAGACCGCGCCGGCCCCCTGGCGCGCGCCAAGCTGGTTAGCGTAGGAGAAGGCGTCTTCCAGCATTTTCATTACCGGCACCACGCCGGAGGACTGATTCTCGATGCGCTTGATTGGCGCCCCGGCTTCGCGAAGATTGGAGAGCAAAAACGCCACGCCGCCGCCGCGCTTGGATAGCTGCAGCGCCGAGTTCACCGCCCGGCCAATGGATTCCATATTGTCTTCGATGCGCAGCAGAAAGCAGGAGACCAGTTCGCCGCGTTGCTGTTTACCGGCGTTGAGGAACGTCGGCGTGGCGGGCTGAAAGCGCCCGGAGAGGATCTCATCGGTTAGCTGCCGGGCCAGCGCCTCGTGACCCTGCGCCAGGACCAGGGCCACCATGCAGGTGCGGTCGGCAAAGCCTTCAAGGTAGCGCTTACCATCGAAGGTTTTCAGCGCGTAGCTGGTATAGAACTTCCATGCGCCGAGAAACGTCTGGAAGCGAAAACCGCCGTCCCGGGCATGGGCAAACAGCTCAAGAATAAACTGGCGATCGTAGCGTGCCAGCACCCTGGCATCGTAATAGCCTTCGGCGACCAGCCACGTCAGCTTGTCGTCCTGGCTGGCAAAGGGCACGGTATTTGGTTCAACGTGGTTGGCCATAAACGCCGCCACCGCTTGATGGTCTTTGTCAAACGGGATGCGGCCGTTGCTGTCGTAGAGATTCAGCATCGCGTTGAGGGCATGGAAATCCGGCGCCTCGGTGGTTATACGTTCTGCGGTTGTCGTTGCCAAAATTCGCTTACTCCTTTACGCACGTTGTCGACATCTTGCGGGGTGCCCATCAGCTCAAAGCGATAGAGATACGGTACGCCGCATTTCTGCTTGATGACGTCGCCTGCCCGGCCGTAGGCCTCGCCAAAATTACGATTGCCCGCGGCGATGACGCCGCGAATGAGCTGGCGGTTATGCGGATCGTTGAGGAAACGGATCGCCTGCCGGGGGACCGCGCCTGCCGTGCCGCCGCCGCCATAGCTGGGGACGATAAGAATGTAGGGTTCGTCTACCTGGATGCGCTCGCGTTCGTTAAGCGGTATACGCACGGCGGGCAGCCCCAGATGCTGGACGAACCGGTGCGTATTTTCGGAACTGCTGGAGAAGTAGACGATCAGGCTCATACGCTGGCCGCTGACGCTGTCGGGCGCAGGCGATTGATCATATCGGGACGGAAGCCGGACCAGCGAGTCTCTCCGGCAATCACCACCGGCAGCTGACGGAAACCCTGCTCGCGCAGCATATCGACGGCTTCAGGGTGGTGGTCGATGTTGATCATGTCGAATTCAAACCCGCGGGTCTCCATGGCCCGTTTAGTGGCATGGCATTGCACGCAGTCGTTTTTAGTGTAAATAGTAATGCGCATGATTCGTATTTCCATTTAAGATAACAGTACGACGTAAAAATTGACGTCGCGTGCTATGGGTTATCGTTGAAGGAAATACTAGATGTAGTTATTTAAAAGTTCAACAACTCAATATATATGGTTTTTGTAAAGGTTAGCCCCCGCGGGAGGATCCGGCGGGGGGCGGGATTTTTTTGCCGTGAAATTACAGGCGCATACTCACCGCCAGACGATTAAAGGCGTTCATCAGGCTGATGGCGAAGGTCAGATCGCTGATCTGGCGGGCGCTGAAATGGTCCAGCAGCGGCTGATAAACGGCGTCTTCCGCATGGCTTTCGGCGATATGGGTCACCGATTCCGCCCACGCCAGCGCCGCGCGTTCCGCATCGCTGAAATGGGCGCTCACCCGCCAGCCTGCCAGCGCGTCCAGCTTGTTTTGCGCGACGCCGGATTTACGCAGGGCTTTGCTATGCATCTCCAGGCAGAAGGCGCAGCCGTTGATTTGCGATACCCGCAAATACACCAGCTCGATCAGCGCGCCATCCAGCTCGCTTTTTTCCAGCGCAATTTTGGCCTGAACCAGGGCGTTATAGACTTCCGGGCTAAGTTCATTGTACGGCTGACGCAGTGTGTTCATTTTACTCTCCTCATTAAGACGCGAGGAAAATAGCACTATAATGGACTGCATAAGATAGCCATATTGCGATGAAAAAAGCAGACCATGATGGACGGTAAAAAAATTCCGCACTACCAGCGCATTGCCCGACAGCTTAAGCAGGCGATTGAGCGCGGCGAGCTGGCTCCGGGCAGCAGGCTACCTGCAAGTCGGGTCTATGCTCAGGAGCTTGGCGTGTCGCGGGCGACGATTGAGAACGCGTGGGGAGATCTGGTAGCGCAGGGGTGGCTGGAGCGGCGCGGACAGGCGGGGACCTTTGTCAGCGATCGGCTGCTGCCGCAGCAAAACGCGCCCGTTCAGCCCATCACGGGCGATGAACCCGCGGCGCCGCTGCCGTTTCAGCTGGGGCTGCCCGCGCTGGATCTGTTTCCACGCGGCCTGTGGGCGCGCGTGATGGGGCGGCGTCTGCGTACGCAAACGCGTTTTGACCTCGCGCCAGGCGATCCCTGCGGTGAACCGACGCTTCGCCGGGCGATCGTCGATTATTTGCGTCTGTCGCGCAGCATTGAGTGTCGGCCTGAGCAGGTCCTGATCACCGGTAGCTACGCGGCCTCGATGCGCCTTATTTTGCGCACGCTGGCGCGGCCTGGCCAGCAAATGTGGATGGAAGATCCGGGGTTTCCGCTGATCCGGCCGGTAGTGAACGACGAGGGGGTGGCGATCAATCCCGTTCCGGTCGACGACGACGGGATGGATATTTCCTGGGCGCAGCGGCATTACCCGAGTGCCCATTTCGCGCTGCTGACCCCTGCTCATCAAAGCCCGCTCGGCGTGGCGCTATCGCTGGCCAGGCGCAGACAGCTCCTGCTATGGGCGGCGCAGAATAACGCGTGGATTATCGAAGATGATTACGATAGCGAATTCCGCTATCACGGTAAGCCGCTGCCGCCGCTGAAAAGCCTCGATGCCCCGCAGCGGGTCATCTATGCCGGGGCGTTCAGCAAGTCTTTGTTCCCGGCATTACGCGCCGCCTGGCTGGTAGTGCCTGAGCCGCTGGTGGCGCAGTTTCGTGAACAGGCCTTGCTGATGTGCTGTAGCGTACCGACGCTGTGGCAGCAGACGCTGGCGGATTTTATTCGCGAAGGCCACTTCTGGCGGCATCTGAAGAAAATGCGCGCCAGCTATGCCCAGCGCCGCCTGTGGCTTGAGTCGGCGCTGCGGGCGCAGGGATTCACCGTCGTGCCTCAGGCGGGCGGGATCCAGATGGTGGTCAGGGTTGCCGGAGACGATCGGCCTCTGGCGCGGCGCGCCAGACGGGCCGGTCTGGCCGTACAGGCGCTGAGCGACTGGCAGATGGAGAATCGGGGAGAAGGGGGGCTGATAATGAGCTTCACCAATCTGACGTCGGAAGAAATGGCGAACCAGGCTGTGCGTAAGCTTTATGCCGCGCTTTACCCGCAGAGATAACAAAAACCCCTGCAGTGCAGGGGTAGACGCGTATTTGTTATCTTCATGGGTCTGGCAGTTTTATTATCGACGTAAATTCAGCAATACGCCAATAAATACCCCAACGGCAGCTGCGGCGCCGACGCTTTGCCACGGTTTATCGCGCACATAGCTGTCAGCGCAGCCCATGGCATCGCATGCCGCCTGCTGAACGCGGTTATTACCGTTAAGCCGCGCGCGGGTCTCTTTCAGCAGCGCCTGCGCTTTTTTACGCGCGGCCTCCGCTTCGTCCTTGGCGTCGCTGCCCCATGATTTCAGCACTTCTTCCAGCGTATCCGCTAATTGGCTGACATCATTATGGATATCTTCAGCGCTCTCTTCTACGTTGTTGCGGTTTGCTCGGTTGGCCATTGGTTTCTCCCTTTATTCCATTGAGTCTATAAGTGTAGGACAAGATTTTGAATTATGCTGTAAATAGCCCTTTATGGAATATTCCGAAAGCGTTGCCTTTAATGAATAAGGTAAGGTTAACGTGCGGTAAAAGATAATGAGGAATGAGTATGTATTTAAGACCCGATGAGGTGGCGCGTGTTCTTGAAAAAGCCGGCTTCACCATGGATGTTGTGACGCAAAAAGCGTACGGCTATCGCCGTGGCGATAATTATGTTTATGTGAACCGTGAAGCTCGTATGGGGCGTACCGCGTTAATTATTCATCCGGCTTTAAAAGAGCGCAGCACAACGCTTGCGGAGCCCGCGTCGGATATCAAAACCTGCGATCACTACGAACAGTTCCCGCTCTATTTAGCGGGCGATGTTCAGCAGCATTATGGTATTCCACACGGGTTCAGTTCGCGCATGGCGCTTGAGCGTTTTCTGAGTGGCCTGTTTGGCGAAACGCAGTATAGCTGACAAAAAGCGGCTGGCTTAACCAGTCGCTTTTTTGTATCAACTCAGGCTTTGGCCTGCTGATAGGGACTGACGCGAAACAGGCGGCGGCAGTAGTCGAGGAAATAGCCGTACGCTGCGCCCATCATCATCGATACCACGATGTTGGAACTTACCGCCGCGGCGATCTGATGCCAGTCGGCGCCGACAACCAGCAGAATCGCGACGTATACCGGCGACTGGAACGTCACATAGGCCACCACATCCGCAATATTCTTCATCCAGCCGGATGCGCTAATGCGGCGCGCCTGGCGCATCGCGAAATCGCGATAAAAGCCGTAAGGCACGGCAATAATAATGTTCACCGGAATCGCCACCAGTCTCGAAGATAACGACTGCTGGAAGGTCATTCCGGAGAGAAAAATTTCGATCATCATGTTCACAACGGTGCAGTACACCACCATCGCGAAGGTGTCTGCTACCGCATGACGCAAGCGGGACTGCGCAGAGAACATTGGTATGCTCCTCGAAAATGAAGTCGATAATGCCAAAAGATTCGCGGTTATTCAGCGTTTTTGGGTGTCTGTTTTAATGTGCGTAGATTATATCTCTGCATTAAAAGAGGCAACTAGCTATAAATTTTTATTTAAAGGCTTTTGGTCGATAAAATACTCTGCGTCAGGCTATTTTTTGTTCGTTACGCTACTTTTGTTCTCTTTGTTGATTTTTTTATTGTTTTTCAATTGGTTGTAAAATAAATACGTCATATGGATGAGAGCCAATCCGGGTCGTGAGGGGGGATTTCGCGACAGAATCGCGTAGCGGTGTGAGTTGTGTCACTTTTGGCGTTTTTTACACGTATAAACGAGGAATGGCAGCATTATATGCTGATTTATCTGCTGGGTGGGCATTCGGATTTTTTGCATGACTATTCTATAAACGCCCGTAGCGCCCTGCGAGGCGCAATCGTAAATATATGGATAACCTGCTGAGCATACAGGTAATAAGATAAAGACGTTGCCTGGCGAATAGTATTATTTGCAAAAGAATTTATTCAGTGTTGATAATTTCGCTTTTATCGATTTGTTTGCCTTATTAATTGCTAAACATTTCTGGTGCTATATCAGGAATTAGTGAAAGGCTGGAAATACATTATCATATCAATTAAACTAGCGCCGTAATCTTTGTTTCATTTGCTATTTGGGAATTTTTTGAATTATATGTCATTACTATTAGAGAAATTGAATAATATCCGTTCACTTCGCGCCATGTCCCGTGAATTCTCCATTGACGTGCTTGAAGATATGCTGGCAAAGCTAAGGACCGTCACTGAAGAAAAACGCGCTGAGGAGCAGGCGGCTCAGGCGCTGCGCGCAGAACACCAGGAAAAAATAAATACCTGGCTGGAATTAATGATGGCTGACGGCATTACCCCTGAACAATTAGTGGGCTACAACAGCACCTCTCCGAAAGGGAGTAAAAAGCGCCAGCCGCGTCCGGCTAAATATCGTTTTACCGACCATACCGGCGCCGAGAAAACCTGGACCGGGCAGGGACGTATGCCGAAGCCGCTGGCTAAAGCGGTGGCTGAGGGAAAATCCCTCGATAGCTTCCTGATCTAATATTGAAAACGGTGGGGAGCCCCACCGTTATCGTTAGCCGGCTTAATCAGCACACGCCAAAATCGCCGTCTTCTTTATAAGCCGTCACATCGTCGGCCTTCAGCGTATATTTCTCACCCTGCTCGTTGCTTGCCTGAACGGCAATAATGCGATCGTCCTGGACTTCAACGACTTTAAGTTTTGGCCCACCCGCGCGCGGTTGTACCAGGTCACCGACTGAAAACATACTGCTTCTCCTGTGTGCTGATGAATCTTTTCGCTGACATAACCATAGCTCAGCAAAAGCGTTACCAACAGCCTCTCAAAAGAGGTAGAGGCTAGCGACGGTTCCAGGGCATCAAAGCCAAAAGACGCGCCATACCGCAAAACCCGGTAATACCGGCAACGGTTAAGCCGGCGCCGACGAAGGCGCTAAGCAGAAAAAAGACGCTGCTGAAAGCGTAACCTAAAGCGACGCCAAGTAAAATCAGGGCGCCGGCGGCGATCTGTACCTGACGCATAAGCGGCAGCGGCTGTGATTTATCCTCTTTCACCGGCAGACCGGCCGCTTTCCACGCCTGAATTCCGCCAGCCAGCAGCTTTACCTGCGCCGGTGCGGCGGCCTGCGCCAGACGGGCAGCGTTATTTTGGGTGCGCGATCCCGCCTGACAGTGAAAAATAATCGTCTCTTCGGGACTGGCGTGCAGCGCTGCGCCATTCGTCAGCGTCGCCAGCGGCACGAGCTCCGCTCCGGGAATATGCTCGCGGGCGTATTCATCGGCATCGCGAATATCGATTAGCCGGCCACCCCGGGCGACGAGCGCCTGGGCTTCGGCAGGCGAAAGAGTAGCAATAGGCATAAAGACTCCTTAAGGACAATAGATTGACTTCAGCGCGGCGACGATTTGCTGAACCGCTGGCCGGGTAATGAAGTAATGAATGCGCTGCGCCTGACGTTTGCAGCCGATCAGGCCTTCATCACGCATTCGCGCCAGATGCTGGGAAGTTGCTGAGGGGCTCAGCCCGGTTATCCGCGCCAGTTCGCCGGCGCTGGTGCCCGGCGCATCGCATAGCATGCACAGAATCAATAGCCTGCTGGGATGGCTCATGGCTTTCAGCAGCGCGGCGGCTTCGCCGGCGCTGGCCTGTAGCTGTTCGGGTGTATTCATTTATTTTAGTCTTTTCTAAATTTAGTAAAGTCTAAAATAAAAAAGCGTATTACGCCAGCAATGGATGCCGCTGTGGCTAAGCAGCGTGGCCAAAACCAGGACGATTCTTGAGCGCCGGGTTAAGCGTAACTTAAGCCAAGGTGGCGATAATGACGGAAATATGACTGTCGCGAGCTACCGCCATGAACGTGCTGGAAACCCTTAATCAAAGCGCCTTTTTAGCGCTGAACGCATCCGCCGGCACGCCGGAGGCGATCCTGGCATTGGCGCGTTTTTCAGCGAGCGGGATCATCTTTGTGGTTCCGGCCATTCTGCTCTGGCTGTGGTTTTCCGGCGGGCGGCAGGGGCATCGGCAGGCGCTGTTTTGTACCTTGAGTATTCTGATCGCGCTGGGATTGGGATCGATCTGCGGAATGCTGCTGTTTCATCCGCGGCCGTTTATGATCCCGCTCGGCCATACCTGGATAAATCATCCGGCGGATAACTCTTTCCCGAGCGACCACGGCACGGTGATGTTTAGCGCCGCGTTTGCACTGCTCTCGCTGCGCTCACGCGCCGCGGGGCTCTTTCTGCTGCTGGCGGCGCTGCCCGTGGCCTGGTCGCGGATCTTTCTTGGGGTTCACTTTCCGCTGGACATGGTGGGGGCGGCGTTGGTTTCAGCCTGCGGCGTCTGCGTCGCGAAGCTTATCTGGTCGGGCATTGGGCACCGCTTAACCTCCCTGTGTGAAGCGATAAGCAGACGCCTGTTCGCCTGGCTACCGCCGCGCTTCACGCCCTGAGCGAATCAGAAGGCTATGCGCTATGGCTTCCGCGACGGGCCGCGCGGCGATACAGCGTGCTGCGCGCGACGCCTAACGCCTGCGCGGCCTTACTGATGTTGCCGTTATAGCTTGCCAGCGTGTCGGCAATCAGCTGCGCATCGTGCTGCTGAAGCCCGCGCAGCGGGCGGGCGGCGGGCGGGCTTCGATACTCCTGGGGCAAATCATCTATCCCCAGCGTTTCACCCTCTTCGGCGAGGGCCAGCAGTACCCTCAACACACTTTGCAGCTGGCGGACGTTGCCCGGCCAGGGCTGAGACGTCAGGTGTTGCACAACTTCCGGGGCCAGCGCGATGCGACGCTTTTCTCCGCCCAGCTCGCGCCACAATCGTTGGATAAACCCGGACAGTTCAGGCCATTCGCGCAGGGGCGGCAGCGTTAACGCAAACTCACGCAGGCGGTAGAGCAGGTCTTCGCGGAAGGTCCCTTCCGCGACGCGCTGCGCCAGATTGCGGTGGGTGGCGCAAATCACCGCGAAATTAACCGGCGAACTCTGGCTGGCGCCAAGCGGCGTGACCTCTTTCTCCTGTAAGATCCTCAGCAGCCGGGTCTGAAGCGTTAACGGCATATCGCCAATCTCATCAAGAAACAGGACGCCGCCGTCGGCTTCGCGAATCTTGCCGATGTAGCCGTTTTTGTTTGCGCCGGTAAACGCGCCGGGCTGGTAGCCAAACAGCTCGGATTCAATCAGTGATTCCGGCAGCGCGGCGCAGTTGATGGCGACGAATTTGCCGCCGCTCCAGCGGCTGTGCCGGTGCAGGGTACGGCTGACGTACTCTTTGCCGCAGCCGGTTTCGCCTTCGATACACAACCCAATCCCGGCGTTAAGCAGGCGCAGCAGCTTTTCGCCTTCGCGCTGGCTGGAGAAAGGCAGCTCAAGGGAGGGGCGCGCGGTCACCGCCACGCCAGCGGTCACGGGAGCGCGTAGACGGTAATAGTAGTTTCGATGTCCGGCGACGAGCGGCAGCGGTACGCTGACGGCGGTTTGCCGCAGCTGCGGAAAAAGCTGCTGGAACGTGAGGTGGCCGAACCGATCTGCGTTAAGTGAGAACTCGCGCATCGCCAGCCGGTTAGCCGCCATCAGCACATTGTCGGTAAAGACCAGCAGACATTCGTCGACGCCGTCGAGCTTTTCCACCTGAGGATGCAGGCTCATCAGCCACTGTTGCGGATGCAGACTCTGTTTAACCCACAGATATTCTATCTGCTTCGCGGCGCCTTTTACCCACGCCAGCGTGCGGGCGTGCGGGTACCGGGCGGGGCCGGAGATATCCAGCACCCCGGCTATTTTGCCATCAGGACTTTGCAGCGGCACGGCGGCGCAATAAAGACCCTGGTTACTGGTCAGAAAATGCTGGCGGCCATCGATTTCGCAGCTGTCGTCAATCGCCAGCGCGGTGCCGATGGCGTTGGTTCCGCGTCCGCTTTCGCTCCACAGGTTGCCCGGCGCTAAAGCGAAGCGCTGCGCTTTCTGCATGGCGTGCGTATCGCCAAAGGTTTGCAGAACCAGACCGCTGGCGTCAGAGAGAACCACGACGGATTGCAGAGCGTTGACTTTGCGGGATAGCTCATTAACGACCGGCTGGGCCAGCGTTTGCAGGCGGCTGTGTCTGGCGAGCCTGTCGGCCAGTTCGCTGGCGTGCAGGCGAGGGAAGTCATCCGTGGCGGGGTCGAGGCCATAGCGCTGGCTACGGCACCAGGAGTCGCTGAGCAGCGGGTTCGCTTCGATCTCTGGCGTCAGGGCAAACGGATTTCCTGGCACGGGACACCTCGTCGTTTAATTTGTGTTGCAATATTGTAGCTATATGGTTTTCGTAGTGTTGCGATTTGCGACACATAAGAGAGATTCTGTGCGACAGAAAGTGACGTGACCTATCTAATTCATTGAAAATTAATTTCTTTTTTAAAATATAAAAAATGGCATAACCCCTGCAATAGACGAGAGACGCAGCGAGCCGCCGTACAAAACTAATATGCCGCTGCGCCTCAACCCTACATGAAGGAGATTCGCGATGCGTTATGCTCATCCTGGCACACCGGGCGCTTTGGTTTCACTGAAGTCAGCCTACGGTAACTTTATTGACGGTAAATTTGTTGAACCCATCGGTGGAGAATTCTTTATGAATACCTCCCCGGTCGACGGTAGCAACATCGGGCAGTTTCCGCGTTCTGATGCCAAAGATATCGACTTCGCCCTTGATGCGGCGCACCGGGCCGCCGACGCCTGGGGCAAAACGTCGGCTCAGCACCGCGCTAATCTGCTGCTGCAGGTTGCCGACCGTATTGAGGCCAACCTGGAATATCTGGCGGTAGCGGAGAGCTGGGATAACGGTAAGCCGATCCGCGAAACCCTCAACGCCGACCTGCCGCTGGCGGTCGATCACTTCCGCTATTTCGCCGGCTGCCTGCGCGCGCAGGAGGGAAGCACGGCGGAGATTGATGAAACGACGGTGGCTTATCACTTCCATGAGCCTCTCGGCGTGGTTGGACAAATTATTCCGTGGAACTTCCCGCTGCTGATGGCCGCCTGGAAGCTCGCTCCGGCGCTGGCAGCGGGCAACTGCGTGGTGCTGAAACCGGCAGAGCAGACGCCGCTCAGCATTACACTGCTGCTGGAGATTATTGGCGATCTGTTCCCGGCGGGCGTCCTTAACGTGGTTCAGGGATTTGGCAAAGAGGCGGGCGAAGCGCTGGCAACCAGTAAACGCATCGCCAAAATCGCCTTTACCGGCTCAACGCCGGTAGGCCGCCATATCATGGCCTGCGCGGCGGAAAACATTATCCCCTGTACCGTTGAGCTGGGCGGTAAATCGCCGAACATCTACTTTGCCGACGTGATGGAAGGCGAAGAAGAGTATATCGAGAAGGCGGTTGAAGGCCTGGTTCTGGGCTTCTTTAATCAGGGTGAGGTCTGCACCTGCCCGTCCCGCGCGCTGATTCAGGAGTCTATTTACGAGCCCTTTATGGCGCGGGTCATGGAGAAGGTGGCGCAAATTCGCCGCGGCGACCCCTTTGATACCGATACGATGATCGGCGCGCAGGCGTCGCGTCAGCAGTTCGATAAGATCCTTTCCTATATTAAGATCGCTCGCGATGAAGGCGGAAAGATCCTGACCGGCGGCGAACGCGCCAGCATCTCTGCCGAACTGGATAACGGTTTCTATATTCAGCCGACGCTGATTCAGGGCCGCAACGATATGCGCAGCTTCCAGGAGGAGATCTTTGGCCCGGTTATCGGCGTCACCACCTTTAAAGATGAAGCCGAGGCGCTGGCTATTGCAAACCAAACCCAGTTTGGCCTTGGGGCCGGGGTGTGGACGCGGGATACCAACCTGGCCTATCGCATGGGGCGCGGCATTAAGGCCGGTCGGGTGTGGACCAACTGCTATCATATTTACCCTGCGCACGCCGCGTTCGGCGGCTACAAACAGTCCGGCGTAGGACGCGAAACCCATAAGATGGCGCTTAACGCCTATCAGCAGACGAAAAACCTGCTGGTGAGCTATGGTACGGCGCCGCTGGGTCTGTTCTGATCGGCGCCGCCAGCTATTTATTTTAGGAAAACCCGCAATCTTCAGCATAGATTGCGGGTTTATTATTCCACAAAGAAAATAATGTTATTCGTTTTGCCTCCCTTGCTTTCACATGGAATATCCTTGCCATTGATATCCCCTATATATAATTACTCAGGTGATTATTGTTTATTTGGTTACGAAAATAAGATAAAAACCAATCTAAGATTTATCCTAATATTGTGTAAATTCACGGTCCGCTCACAGAATGATTGCCGAAAAATCGCGGTAAATTCAAGGGTAATTGTTAAATTACACTGTCTGATGTTGATTTTTAATGTTGTTGTCTCGTGATTTTTGGTTGCGTTAATTAACAAACGGCGCAATGTTTTGAATATTATTCTTATATGTAAAATAAAACAGCATTTCATTAACATAACAAAATATTGCGAATTGTAATGGGTAAGGATAGTATTTATTTGTTCACTTAATGAATGGTTTATCAATTACGCCGAAGTAACTTTCTTTTTTAATAAAAGATTCAAATAAGCAGCTCAGTTTTTTGCTGCCTGCTATCCTGCGGACGGAACGCGAATATTATTAACATGGAGGGTCTGTGCTCAGATTAGCCCGAGGCTTAAGCCATCGCGCGCAATCTGTCGAAAATATAAGTTAGAGATGAGATGAATAATGAAAACGCAATTTCGTATTATGGCAATGTTTGTCGGTGCTCTGGTTTCCGCTAGCGCATTATCCAGTCCTTCACCATCGGCCAGTTCAGTAATGACCGTTAACCCCGGCTTTAATGCGGGCACGCAGGGCACGGGCGGTCAGGTAGAATTTACCGGCTCCATTACTGACTCCTCCTGTAATGTCGATAGCACCAGTGCGAACCAAAGCGTCGATCTGGGAAAATGGGCGAGCAGCTATTTTACAGGAGCAGGTTCTGAAACGACGAAAACCGCCTTCCATATCAAAGTAAAAGATTGTCCTTCCACCGTTACCACCGTCTCGGTACTGTTTGACGGTACCCGTGATACCCACAATAGCGATCTGCTGGCGATTAACGGTACCGCAAGCGGGGTGGCGATAAAACTTTACGAAGACGACAAGTCAACACAGGTTGATCTCGGCGCGGTATCACGCGGACACAGCGTTACCGCTGGCGCGAGCGGCGCGGCAACAGGTACCGCCGATCTGGAATTCTTTGCCGACTATGTCTCAACCAGCGCGGTTTCCGCCGGTTCTGCCAACGGTACGGCCAACTTCAATATGATTTACAACTAATACCCTAAAAGCGGGTAAAGCTGCGGTTATTCATGGCTTCCCATGCTGGGCCGCTGCCTGGCTGAAATACGGGCTGCATCATTACTGCAGATTTTTTATCAGCTTCAGGTCGTGATACCCGCTTTTATTATTCCCGGATGGTATTCATTATGAAACGAACGATCGCCGCGATAGCCTTTTTATTGCTATCAACTGCGGCACATGCCGGTATTGTCATGGGAGGAACCCGTGTTATTTATCAGGAAGGGAAGCGTGAAGCCGCAATATCGGTCACCAATGCTGATACTCATTCACCTTATCTGGTGCAATCGTGGGTGGAAAACTATGCGGAAAACAATAAAAGCCGCGTGCCTTTTATTGTGACGCCGCCACTTTTCCGTCTCGATCCCGAACAGCAGAACGTATTGCGTATTAACTATATTGGCGGAACGCTGCCCACCGATCGCGAATCCGTTTTTTGGCTCAACGTAAAAAGCATTGCGCCCACGAAAAAAGATGAAGCGAATAAGCTTCAGATCAATATTAAATCAAAATTTAAGGTCTTCTATCGCCCGAATGGTCTGGCGGGCGAGCCTGACGATGCATGGCGCAAGGTGACGTTTAACATTGAAGGTTCCAGGCTGGTTGCCCAAAACCCGACGCCCTATTTTGTCTCCTTTTTTGTTATTTCGGTTGGCGGTACAGATATTCCGGAACCCGGCATGATTGGCCCCTTTGACCATAAAACGTGGCCGATTACTCATACTGGGGTAGTTAAATGGCGTGCCATCAATGACTTCGGTGGTATTACGGATTACGCGCAACAGTAATTTTTGTTTGGCCTGGTCAGGATATTGTGAAAAATACAACCTCGGGTATGACTTCCGTTTATTCGGCGATCGCGGCGCCAACCGGTGGGATTTTATTATTGCCGACGGCGCTTATTTTACTATGCCAAAGCGGTATCGCGCGGGCGGAGGACTACTTTGATCCGGCGGCATTAGAATTTGCCAATCCGTAGCAAAAGACCGCTGATTTACACTATTTTGCTAAATCAGGCGGCCAGCAGCCCGGGACATATCCAGTCAGCATCTGGGTGAATAACCAGGAAATAGCCCAGAGCGAGGTGACATTTGTCGACAGCAACGGCGCGCTGCAGCCGCAGTTAACCCCGGCGCAGCTTGCGGAATATGGCATCAACGTCAGCGCTTTCCCGGCGTTTAATACCCTGCATGAGGGAGAGGCATTCACCCGCATCGAGCGCTATATCCCTGATGCCAGCAGCCGTTTTGACTTTGCCACTCAGCGCCTGAACTTAAGCATTCCCCAGGCGGCAATGAATGTGCAAAGCCGCGGGTACGTCGATCCGGCGCGCTGGGATGAGGGGATTCCGGCGGCGTTTGTTAACTACAACCTGACCGGCTCGCAAACCCGGCAGTCGGATGACAACAGCCGCTCCAGCTACCTGAATTTACGCAGCGGAGTGAACTTTGGCGCCTGGCGACTGCGTAACGTCTCGTCGATGGAATATGACCGGACCCGGCGCTGGAATTCACAGAGCACCTGGCTGCAGCGCGACCTGAAGTCACTCAAAAGCCTGCTGCGGATGGGCGATACCTTTACGAGCGGCGACGTTTTCGACAGCGTGCAGTTTCGCGGCGTCCAACTGATGTCCGATGATGAAATGCTGCCGGATAGCCAGCGCGGCTTCGCCCCGACGATCCGCGGAATGGCGCACAGCAACGCCAAAGTCACCATCTCCCAGCATGGCTACGTTATCTATGAAACGTTCGTCTCGCCGGGAGCGTTTGCGATAAACGACCTCTATCCAACGGCGCAAAGCGGCGACCTCGAAGTCCAGGTTAAAGAGAGCGACGGTTCGGTGCGGACCTTTACCCAGCCCTTTTCAGCCGTCCCGTTTATGCTGCGGGAAGGACGGATGAAATTTAGCCTGAGCGCCGGGCGCTACCATTCGGGGCAGAGCCAGACGCCATCGCCGACGTTTTTGCAGGGGACGCTATTTTATGGGCTGCCGGCCGAGTTCACGCTCTACGGCGGTAGCCAGCTGGCGCAGGATTACCAGTCCTGGGCGCTCGGCGTTGGACGCGGTTTTGGCGAGCTGGGCTCGCTTGGGGGCGATGCGACATGGGCGAACACCACAACGCCGTCGGGAAAGCGCTCGGCGGGCCACTCGCTGCGCGTGCAGTACCAGAAGGATTTTGCCGGAACCGGCACCTCATTTAGCCTCGCCAGCTATCGCTACTCCTCTGGCGGTTATTACGACTTTAGTGAGGCTAACGCGCTTGAAAGCCGCAATGGCCTGGTGGACAACAAGCGCAGCCGGGAGGAAATCACCGTATCGCAGGCGTTTGGCGGTATGAGTAGCCTGGCTATTTCCGCCTGGTCGCAGGAGTACTGGCACCGCCAAAGCCGCGATGAAACAATCCATCTCGGCTTTTACAGCGCCTGGCGAGGCGTTTCGTGGGGCGTGGGTTATTACTACACTCAGTCTTCCGAACGCCAAAAAGCCGATCGCTCATGGTCCTTCAACCTGAGCATTCCGCTTGGCGGCCCGCTTGCCGAGAGCGCGATTAGCTACAGTACTACCTCCGGCAATAACGGACGCACCTCGCAGCAGGCGTCGCTGTACGGTTCGATCCCGCGTAATCCCAATCTCTATTATTCCCTTCAGCAGGGCTACGCTAACGGCGGCCAGGGCAGTAACAGCAGCGCATCGTTGGATTACCATGGCGGCTACGGAACCGCGCAGCTCGGCTATCGCCGGGATAGCGCAAGCCATCAGCTGACCTGGGGCGCATCGGGCTCCATCGTCGCCCATCCTCATGGCGTGACGCTGGGGCAGACCGTCGGCGAAAGCTTTGCCATCGTTCGCGCGCCGGGAGCCGCCGATGTGGCGATTCAAAACGGCAGCAACGTGCATACCGACTGGCGGGGTTATGCGGTGGTGCCCTCGCTGACGGCATATCGCAAAAACATCATTACGCTTGATACCGAATCGCTGGCCGACGATGCCGATGTTGAACTGGAAGGACAGACGGTGATCCCCGGCGGCGGGGCGGTGGTGCAGGCAAACTATCAGACCCATATCGGCAACCGCGTACTGTTTACGCTCAGTGATAGCCGCGGCCCGCTGCCTTTTGGCGCCAGCGTTCGCCTGCGTAAGGCTGAAGACGAGCAAGGCGCGGCGCCGGGCGGCATGGTGGCTGATGGCGGGCAGGTCTATCTGAGCGGTATCCCGCAAGAAGGGACGCTTGATGTCGCCTGGAACGTCGACAATATCTCGCGGAAATGCGCGCTGCATTTCCATCTTACCGATACCGTACAGCAGGGGCAGAGTCCGGTTAAAACCGTCTCTGGCGTTTGCCAGTAGGTCAGCACTGAGGTGATTTTGCGCATAGTATCGTTTTTATTGCTACTGATGGCCGGGATTTACAGCCACGGCGGGTGGGCGGAAACCTGCAAAGGGGATATCGGCCAGATGACCGTTAACGTCCAGAATATCAAGTACCTGCCTACGCTGCCGCTGAATACGCAGATGACCAGCGTGATGGCGGATAACGGCAGCGGAATTCATTTCACCTGCGATCTTCAGCTGCCGAAAGCGGCGGCTAAACGTCTGGTGTATCGGCAGCTTAAAACTGCCTCATCGCCCCTGTCGATCGGTGGCCAGCACGTTTTTCCCTCCGCGCTGGACGGCATAGGATACTCGCTGGGCTTTCAGTGCAGCGGCGGCGCCGTTCGCGTGATTGATGGCAGCCATGCGGCCGGTAGCGCGGAGTCCGTGACGGTTTGCGACAGCAATGAGATGGCTAACCTTCTGAACCAGCAGCAGATTGTGGTGAAAGTCTTTGTGACGTTTTATAAGACCGGCAATGTTGCCCTGGTCAGCGGCAACCACGCGAACGTACCGGCGCAGCCGCAGATTGGTGAACTCACTATTCAGCAGCAGGCCGACAGCAGCGCCGCTTTTGTCGCCAGCCCGCCGGTCACGCTCGATATGGCGGCGCTGAATGTCGATATCGGCAGCAGCGGCAGCTGTCAGGTTTCAACCGCGAATATTCACGTTAGCCTTGGCGCGGTAAATAAAGCGGAGTTTAAGGGCAAAAACACCACCGGCGGCGGCGCGAAGCGCTTCTCCATACCGGTCTTCTGCTCCACGCCAACCGATATCCGCATCGGCTTTTTTGGCGTCACCTCGCCATCCGGAGGGACGGATACTTTGGCGCTAAGTAAAACAAACGCCTCCGCGAGCGGGGTAGGAGTCAGGCTCACCTACGGCAATAACAGTGCCCCAGCGCCGGCCGCCGGAACCGGCGTCAAAATCAATGAGGCCAGTAACTTACCTGTACTCAAGCGGATTACCGCCAGCAGCGCGGGTGCGGCGGAAAATATCAACTTCAACGCCCAGTACGTACAGACGGATGACGCGGTCACCGCCGGTACCGCCAATAGCATGGTGACATTTGCGCTGGAGTATAACTGACCGTCGCTTTCGCGCTGTCGCTCACAAAAAAGAGAAGTCATAACGATTTTTCGCACGGCGAGCGGATCGGTACGCTATCAATGATCGAGAGATTAAGCGGCTGTCCGGGAATACTTTTGTGCGGGAAAATCGATAATGAAAATCGCCTTTGGGGAGCTTAAGCCACTATTGCAGGCGCAGCGGATTTTTGTCGGCGGGCAGACGCTGGCCTGCGGCCACGCCTTTTACCGTGACGACCTGTCCATTGAGATACCGGAAAACTTAGCCACCGAGGCTTATACCACCTACTGGGGGCGCTGCGGCGAACGGCTGGCCTCACTGGGCGCCTTTAGCTATACGCGAACCCTGCTGCCGGCGCTGATTAACGTGGGGCGCTACACGTCGATTGCCGATCGGTTACAGGTGCTCGGCGACCGACATCCCCTGGAGTGGGCCAGCGCCAGCCCGGTGTTTTATGCCCATCATTCCGGCGTGATGGCGACGCTGGCTGCCGATAGCGGCAGGCCCAACCGGTTTTATCCTTTTGCGAAAATGCCCCGGCCGATAACCATCGGCAACGATGTGTGGATTGGCCAGAATGTCACCCTGGCGCAGGGGATCGCTATTGGCGATGGGGCTGTCATTGCCGCCAACGCGCTGGTGGTCAAAGACGTCGCACCGTACGCCATAGTCGGCGGTAATCCCGCGAAGATTATCCGCATGCGCTTTAGCGAGGCGATTATTGAGCAGCTGATGGCGCTACGCTGGTGGCGTTACTCCGCCCAGGATATTGCCGGGTATCCGGTTAATCAGGTTGAGCGCTTTTGCGAGCAGCTCGCCGGGCGGGTGGCCGAAGGAACGATGCCGCCTTTCTCGCCGCCGGTATTGACGGTATCCATGATTAAAGATTTTATAAACAATAAACAGCATCCGCTGCGCAGCGCGGTGTAATCATAAACGGTTCACATTTGAACAAGGATATAACGATGAAGTTGAAGTCAGGTCTTGTTTTCGTCATCGCTGCCGTCGCCTTTGGCGCCCAGGCGCGCGACATGAACAGCATTCAACAAAGCGGCGAACTTAAAGTCGGCGTCCCGGGCGATTACGCGCCGCTGGCGTTTCATAATAAAGCCGGGGAGCTGGTGGGCTACGATGTTGATATGGCGAAAGATCTCGGCAAGCGGCTTGGGCTAAAGGTGAGCTTTGTGACGACCAGCTGGCCCACGCTCTCCGCCGACCTGAAGGCCGATAAGTTTGATATCGCCATGGGAGGGGTGACGGAAACCGCAGCGCGGGCGAAAGATTTCGCGTTAAGCCAGCCGGTGGTGCCGAACGGCAAGATTGCGCTGGCGAACTGCGCGGCGGCGCCGACGCTCGGTAGCCTGGAAAAAATCGACCAGCCAAACGTGAAGGTGGTGGTGAATCCGGGCGGCACCAACCAAAGCTTTGTCGATGAACATATCAAGCAGGCGCAGATTATTCGGGTGAAAAACAATATCGATAATCTTGAAGCGCTGCGGCAGAAAACGGCGGATATGATGGTGACCGACCTGATTGAAGGCGTCTATTACCAGAGCAATGAACCGGGCGTGTTTTGCGTGGCCAATGAGCAGCCGTTCCCGGGCACCGCCAGCTTCAAAGTCTATATGATGAATAAAGATAACCCGCAGCTGCTGGATAAGGTTAACCAGTGGCTGGCCAGCCAGGACAAAAACGTGCTGAAACAGAAGTGGCGCATTCATGACCAGCTAAAACCATAAACCAATAAAGGTTTTCTATGCGGGTGTGGCGGAAGATAATCAGCGCATCGGCTTTTCCGCCAGCACATCGTGAAGCAGCCAGTCATAAAACACCTTCACTTCCGGGCGCATGACCGCATGCTGGGGCGTCACAATATAGTAGGACCAGGTGAGCGGCCAGCGGCGGGCCGGGTGTAGCTGAATGAGCTGACCGGTGGCGAGGAGCTGTTGTACCAGCGCCCGGCGGACAATAGCGACGCCGCGCCCGCTGAGCGCGGCCAGGATGACCGCCGACGTTGAGTTAATATGCAGCCCGCTATCGCGCGCCGTTGGCGCCTGAGCGGCCTCCAGCACTTCCGCCCATGATGGAAAGCTGGCGCCGGGATAGGGCGTATCATCATGAATCAGCTTTTGCGCCGCCAGCCACTCGCCGCAGGCGGTTTTGTCTGCCGGGACGATTAGCGGGCTGCACACCAGCACCGCTTCTTCATCCATCAGCCAGGTTTTATCGACCCCGGGCCAGTTGCCGCCACCGCAGCGAACCGCCAAATCCGCTTCGCCGTGGGCCACATCCATCAGCTTTTCCGTAACGTTGAGACGCAGGTCGATATTATCATGGACTTCAGAGAAGCGGTTTAAGCGCTCCATCAGCCAGTTCATCATCAGCACCTGCGAGGCGGTAATCACCACCACGGAACGCGCCCGGCGGCCGCGAAGCTTATTCAGACCGCTCTCCAGCTTATCCAGCCCCTGAGTAATATCCTGCAGCGCCGCCTGCGCCTCGCTCACCAGGGTGAGACGCTCTTTACCGCTACGGGTACGGTGCAGCAGCGGATGGCCGACCCACTCTTCCAGCGCTCTGACCAGTTGCCCGACGGCGGCGGGCGTCACGCCCAGCTCGCGCGCTGCGCCGGTAAAGCTGCCGTGGCGGGCGGTGGCTTCAAACGCGTGAAGCCATTTCAGTCGGTTAAGCGATCGCATGGTGAATCTCCCTCAGTGAATTTGCGTCTCAGTATAGGCCATCAAGATAGATTTTCTTTGTCATTGGGCTATTTCTTCTCATTCGTCAGCGCGCTGCAGGAAAGGCATGCTTAGGCCATACAAATCAAGCGTGAAGAGGTGAATGATGAATACGGCGTTTATGGGGAAAAAACTGTTAGTGGTTGGCGGGACAAGCGGTATGGGGCTGGCGACGGCCAAACGGGTGGTGGAGAATGGCGGCAGCGTGGTGCTGGTGGGCAATCGTCGGCAGAAAGCCGAACAGGCGCGTCAGGCGCTGGCGGCAGAGGGGAGGGTGGATGTTATCGTCGCTGACCTGATGAGCGAAAGCGGTATGCAGCAGGTTATGGCCGCTATTAACGCGGAACATCAGGATATCAGCCTGCTGGTCAACGCCGCCGGCGTCTTCTTCCCGAAGCCGTTTATCGAACATGAAATGGCTGACTACGATCGGTATATGCATCTCAACCGCGCGACGTTTTTTATCACCCGCGTGGTGGTGCGCAATATGCTGGCTAATGGCATCAAAGGTTCGATTGTGAATATCGGCTCGATGTGGGCGCAGCAGGCCATCGGCGCAACGCCGTCGTCAGCTTACTCCATGGCGAAAGCGGGTCTGCATGCGCTGACCAAAAATCTGGCGATTGAGCTGGGCGGCAGCGGGATTCGGGTCAATGCGGTATCGCCGGCGGTGGTGCATACGCCGATATATGAAGGGTTTATCCCTAAAGAGGATGTGAAGGATGTGATGAACAGCTTTGACGGCTTCCATCCCATTGGCCGCGTCGGCACGCCTGATGATATCGCGCAAACCGTGGTTTTTCTGCTCAGCGATAGCACCCGCTGGGTGACCGGCGCGGTTTGGGATATTGATGGCGGCGTGATGGCTGGTCGTCATGCCTGATTACGTTCATTATGTCAGTCAGGGTAGTGGCATAACGCAAACGAATTCAGGATAAAGAGAGTCATGAGCGCTGAGATAACGCTGCCCGTCGGACAGCAAAACCAAAATATTGTTCGCCTGGCGACGGCGCAGGCGCTCGCAGGGGCAAACTCGGTGGTGTTTTATGCCACCGGGGCGATTGTGGGCAACGCCATCGCGCCCTCTCCGACGCTGGCCACGCTGCCCATCACCATTTTTGTGCTGGGGATGGCGGCCTGTATTTTGCCGTTTGGCGCGCTGGCCAGAAGACGCGGGCGCAAAACGGTCTTTATGGTCGGTACCGGCGCCGGCGTGTTGACGGGAGCGCTGGCGGCGCTGGCGGTCGCGATCGCTTCGTTCGGGCTGTTCTGTCTCGCGGCCTTTTTCGGCGGCGCCTATGCGGCGGTGGCGGTGTCCTTCCGCTTTGCCGCTACCGACGGCGTCAGCGGCGAGCGGCGCGCGCGGGCGCTCTCGCTGGTCATGGGCGGCGGCGTGGCGGCGGGGATCATCGGCCCGATGCTGGTGACCGCGACCATGAATTTGTGGCCGCCGCACACCTTTGCGATGACCTTTATCGCTCAGGGGCTTGTGGCGGCGGTATCCGCGCTGGTCTTGCTGGGAGTAAAAACCCCCGAGCCGGCGGCGCAGGCCAAATCGGGCGGGCGCCCGCTGGGCGAAATTGTGCGCCAGCCGGGGTTTTCCCGGACGGTTTTTAGCGGCGCAATATCCTATATGGTGATGAACTTCCTGATGACCGCGGCGCCGCTTTCCATGCATATGCACGGGATCTCCCAGCAGGCGTCGAATCTGGGCATTCAGTGGCACGTGATCGCCATGTACGGTCCCGGATTTTTTACCGGCAAGTTGATTAATCGTTTCGGCGCCCGGCGTATTAACGCGGCCGGTTTAGTTCTGCTGCTGCTGTCGGTGATGGTTGGCCTCGCCGGTATCGACGTGATGCACTACTGGCTGTCGCTGATCCTGCTGGGTATCGGCTGGAACTTCGGCTTTACCGGCGCGTCGGCGCAGATTATGGATTTCCACCGGCCGGAAGAGAAAACTCAGGTGCAATCGCTAAATGATTTTATTGTCTTCGGCGTCATGATGATTGGCTCATTTTCCTCGGGCGCGTTGATGAACCTCTTCGGCTGGAATGCCGTGCTGTGGGGATCGCTGGTGCCGGTTGTCATCGCGCTGCTTGCGTTGCTGGTCGGCGGACGAGCAGCGGAACGGGCCTAATTTTTGCGTGATTTAACGCCAGCACGCACGGCATCTCGCATTGAGCGAATTAAGGTTTCTTTGCTGCGACCCCGGCGGAAAATCAGCGAGAAGGGAGCCTGATAGCCATATTCTGTTGGCAGCAGGGCGCGCAGCTTTTGCGATTGTACCCAGGGCAAAGCGTAGTGTTCCGGCAGATAGCCGACGTATTTGCCGGACAGAATCAGCATCAGCTGCGCTTCCATACTTTCTGCACTCGCGACGCTCTGCTTAAAGCCTTTGCGCCCTAAATCGCTGCTGCTCCAGTAGCTGCGAGTGACCATTCGCATCTTGGAAATAAGCGCTTCCGTCGGGTGCTTAACGGTAAATAGAGAGTGTTTGTCACCGCAATAGAGCCAGTTTTGTTCGCGATAAAGTGGGTGAGACACCACGCTATTGGCTTGTAAAGAGAAGGTGCCCACGGCGAGATCCAGTTCATTATTCAGTACGCCCTGCAAAAGTGCGTTCGGGCTTCTGACCTGTAAATTAATATGCACCAGCGGGAAGCGTTCGCTAAACGTGGCGATGATTTCGCTCATCGGCAGCATCGGGTCGGTAATCGTCGAGTCAATTACGCCAAGATTAAAAATCCCAGTCTGCTCGCCGCGCAGCGTCGCCGTATTGCGCTCAAAATCCTCCATCGAATTCAGCAGGTCGATGCTTTGCTGGAGGACGGTTTCCCCTTTTTCGGTCAGAGAAAAACCGCCTCTACCGCGACGACATAGGGTGATGCCGAGCTTCTCTTCCAGTTCACTCATATAGTTGCTGATAGCCGAAACCGTCAGGTTAAGTTCCTGCTGCGCATTGGCAAAGCCCTGATATTTCGCCACGGTAATAAAAACGTGTAACAGCCGCAGATTCGGAAATTTTCCAACTGACATAAAGGGGATGCTCCGCTGTAAGCCCCGGGGTTTGTTTTTGTTTTTCTAAACTAATTTTTTGCTTTTGACTATTTTTTCTCTCATCCGCGTTCAGCAGTATGTCTTCATCGCCCCGAAAAGCCCTGGAGACACAGCAATGACATCCTTAATTGAACATGAATACCCGCAGCCGCAGGATGGCGAAATTCCACGTTTTAGTGGATTACCGACCTTTTTTCGTCTCCCTTTTGCGCCACAGGCCGCCGACCTGGATATCGGCGTGGTAGGCGTGCCGTGGGACGGCGGAACCACAAACCGTGCCGGGACTCGCCACGGGCCACGCGAGCTACGCAATGCTTCAAGCCTGGTGCGTCGAGTCCACCAGACCACCCGCCGTTCTCCCTATGATTACGCCCGCGTGGGCGATCTGGGAGATGTGCGTATCAATCCGGTGGATATGCAGGATAGCCTGGCGCGCATTGAAGCCTGGTATCGCGCCCTTGATGAGCAGCAGGTGATGCCTCTAACCGCGGGTGGCGACCATCTCACCACGCTGCCGATTTTACGGGCGCTCGGGCGGGATAAGGGGTTGGGGATGATCCATTTTGATGCCCACTCGGATACTAACGACAGCTACTTCGGCGGCGAGCGCTTTACCCACGGTACTCCGTTTCGTCGTGCGGTAGAGGAAGGTGTTCTCGACCCGCAACGCACGGTGCAAATCGGCATCCGCGGAGCGCTGTTTTCCGCCGATGAGCACCGCTGGGCGGAGGAGAACGGTATCACCATCATCCGTATGGAGCAGGTGGACGAGCTGGGAATCGACAAGGTGATGCAGAGGGCGCGTGAGATTGTTGGCGAGCAGCCTACCTATATCAGCTTCGATATCGATGTGTTGGATCCGGTCTATGCGCCCGGTACCGGAACGCCGGAAATTGGCGGGATGACCACGCTGCAGGCTCAGCGCTGCGTTCGTCAGCTTGCTGGATTGAATCTGATTGGTGCTGACGTGGTGGAAGTCTCGCCGCCCTTTGACCAGGGCAATCTTACCAGCCTGACCGGAGCGACCATGATGTTTGAACTCCTGTGCCAGCTTGCCGACGCCCATCATCGGCGTATTTCTCAATAACAGCGGAGAATTATGATGAAAAGAAATCTCTCATTGCGCTATCTCGCTACCGCGTTGGTTCTGGCATCAGGCCTTTTTACGGTGGCCAATGCGGCGGATGCGACTCTGTCGCCGGGAAAACTGAAAATAGCAATGGAAGTCGCCTACCCGCCTTTTGAATCCTGGCAGGATGACAAAATCGTTGGTTTTGATGCTGAACTGGCGGCGTTATTAAGCCAAAAAGCGGGCCTGACGCTACAGCTGGTGGATACCAAATTTAGCAGTCTGATCCTCGGCCTGAGCGGGGGACGCCAGGATGCGGTGATCTCTGCGCTCTATATTACGCCGGAGCGTACCCAGCAGGCGGATGCGATCCCTTATGCTAAAACCGGAGCCTATATCATGGTGCGCAGCGATAGCAAAGTTGCGCCGCAAACGGAAAACGAACTTTGTGGCTTAACCATTGGGCTGCAGCAGGGTACATCGTGGGTGAAAAAGCTGCATGAGCTTTCGACGAGCTATTGCCAGGCGCAAGGTAAAGGGGCGATTGAGATTAAAGAGTTCCCGACCGCGCCGGAGACGCTGCAGGCACTGCTCTCCGGCAATATTCAGGCTCAGGTGGATATTGCTGGCGTAGTCAGCCTGTTTACCCAGCGCAGCAAAGGCCGACTGAAGGTCAGTTCCCCGCAGACGATATATCCGCAAACGCTGGGTATTTACATCAAGAAGGGTAACCAGGCGCTGGCGCAACAGTTGACCTCCGCACTGAAAACCCTGCGTGAAAATGGTGAGTACAGCGCCTTGCTGAAAAAATATGCGGTATACGGCATCACCGATGACACGGTGCAGTAGTATGTAATAAATCTAAAATATACAGATGAACGGACACTGCAATGAGATGTTCATCGCATTTTTAGCGTGATTACACATTTGCGTATGATTTAAAATCAATACTTATCAATGACTTAATTTTAACCCTATAATTCATTGTGTACTCAGTGTGTAAAATTACACATTGGTCACAATTCATATTTTTCCTGCATGCTTTAATTCCTCTCACCAAAACAGAGAGGATTGCTCATGAAACACATGATGATTTGCTGCGGCGCCGGTGTAGCGACCAGCACCGTTGCTTTAAATAAACTGCAGGATTTCCTGAAGAAAGAGAATATTCTCGATAAAGTCCGTATTTCCCAGGGAACCGTGGCTGAAGCCAAAACCCGCGACGATGTAGATTTTATTGTTTCTACTTCGCCGGTTGCGCTTTCTATTCCCGTTGTTAACGCTCAACCGCTATTAACCGGTATGGGTACTGATAAAGTTTTCAGCAGCGTGAAAGAATTAATTCTCGCCGAGGGTTAAGCCATGTTTATTGTTGATTATATTGTAGGTTTAGGGGCATCGGTCATGATGCCGCTAATATTTATGCTCCTTGGTTTGATATTACGCCTGTCGCTGAGCAAAGCATTAAAAGCCGGTTTAATGGTCGGTATTGGTTTTATCGGCTTGAGCATTACCGTTAATCTGATGATCGATTCCCTGACCCCGGTAAGCCATGCGCTGGTGGAGCGTTTTGGTCTGAATCTCAACGTGCTGGACGTGGGCTGGCCTGCTGCCGCAGCGGTAGCGATGGGGACCCGGGTCGGCGCGCTGGTGATTCCAGTGTGCGTCGCGATTAACGTGTTGATGCTGTATACCAAAACCACGCGGGTGCTGAACGTGGATATCTGGAACCTGTGGCACCATGCCTTTACCGGTTCCCTGGTGACGATTATTACCGATAGCCTGTGGCTGGGGATATTTGCCGCTGGTATCAACTGTATTATTACGATGGTAATTGCCGACCGTACCAGCGGCGATGTTGAGAAATACCTGAACTTGCCTTCTATTTCGGTACCGCACGGTTTTTCCGCATCATTTGTCCCGGCTGCGTGGTTGGTGAATGCCATTGTTGACCGCATCCCGGTTATTCGTGATATCAAAATTGATACCGAAGTTATCCAGAAACGGTTATCTATTCTCGGCGATCCGGCCTCTCTGGGGGCAATTATCGGCGCGCTGTTGGGTATAATCGCGGGTATCGAAGTGAAAGCTATTCTGCAAACCGCAATAACCATGGCGGCGGTCATGACCATTATCCCGCGGATGGCGAAAATGCTGATGGAAGGGGTTTATCCGATTAGCGAACGTATTCAGGAGATAGCTCAGTCGCGTGCCGGTTCATTCGGCAAAATCGCTATCGGCCTGGATTCAGCCGTGAGCGTTGGGCACCCGGTGACGTTGTCCGTGTCGATGCTGATGATCCCGGTGATGCTGGTACTGGCGGCGATTATTCCGGGCAACCAGTTCCTGCCGTTCGCTTCTTTGACCGGCCTACCGTTCGCCTTCGTGTTGGTGACGGCGGTTTGTCGCGGTGATATGTTCCGCACGCTGCTGACCGGGCTGTTAACCTTAAGTCTGGCGTTGTTGATTGGTACCAACCTGGCGCCGATTGTCACCAGCACTGCGGTGAGCACTGGCTTCTCGCTGCCGCAGGGGACCACCAGTATTAGCAGCGTGGATTATGCCGGGGCGATGCTGCCGTGGGCGATTATCCAGAGTTTCCATCTGAAAGAGATTGGCGTAGGTATCCTGACGCTGTGCACCATCGTGCTGGTGCTGTGGAATCGCCGTAAACTGGCGCAGGAAAATGAACAGATGGCCGAAGCGAGCTGGAGGGCGGGAAATGATGTTTAGCGCACAGCGGGTGGTGAAGTTTACCGGGTCTGTCAGTCGGACGGCTTTACTGACCCGCCTGGCAGATAGCCTGCAGGCCGACGGGCTGGTTAAACCGAGTTTTGCCGACGGAGTGCTTGAACGGGAAAAAGTCTATCCAACCGGGATATTTTTGGAGACCCATAGCGTCGCCATTCCGCATACCGAGTTTGAGCATGTTAACCAGACCGGTTTTGCAATCGGCATTAACCTGGCGGGGGTTGAATTTCAGCGTACCGACGAGCCTGAAGAGAGCGTTGTCCCACAGATAGTCGTGATGATGGCGATTGATAAAACTTGCGAAAAAGTGGCAATTATTCAATCCTTGTTCGCATTATTGGCCGATCGCGATCGAGTTAACGATATCGTGAAAATGACGCCAGAGGAGATTGCAAAAGTGTTCACCGATGCCGTCGTCACGCAGTAAGATAAAATGATGAGCTCAATACGGTGAAGCCGCAACCGACGAGGGACAAGATGTTACGAATCAGCGACGTCATAGAGTTAGCGATGGTCAGTCGTAAAACTATCTATAACGCAATCAACAGTGGTCGGCTGAAATATCAGTTGGTGAATGTTGATAATCGTCAGGTTCGTATGTTCCTCGAAGAAGATGTTTTCGAAGCTTTTCCGAAAACCAACCGTGCGGTGACTCAGGAGCAAGAAGTGCAGGCGCTACGTGAAGAGGTCGCTTCGCTTAAGTTTGCTCTGGCGGAGCTGCAAAAAGCGGTGAACGCCATGGATCCGGAAGGCAAGTACGAAATGACCAGCGTTAAAGAGCCATCTAAAACGCCCGACCGCTAACCTGCGGGCGGGCACGTCTTATCAGACGATGTCATCCACCACGCCGCCATCCACGCGCAGCGCCGCGCCTGATGTTGCTGAAGCCTGAGTCGAGCAGACATAAACCACCATATTGGCGACTTCTTCCACCGTGGCCGCACGTTGAATCACCGAGCCTGGACGGTTCGCCATCACGAACTCTTTTGCCAACTGCTCCAGCGATTTCCCGGTTTTCGCGACTTCATCTTTCATCATCTCAGCAAAGCCATCAGAGATAGTCGGCCCCGGCAGTACGCTGTTGACGGTGACGCCGCTACCGGCGACAAACTTCGCCAGCCCGCGGGCCAGCGACAGCTGAGCGGTTTTCGTCACGCCGTAATGAATCATATCCGCCGGAATGTTACGCGCCGATTCCGAAGAGATAAACACAACCCGACCCCAGCCGTTCTGTACCATCGCCGGTAGCAGAGCGCGAGAAAGACGCACTCCCGACATCACGTTGGTTTGCCAGTAGTTCTCCCAGGTTGCATCATCGGTTTCATAGAAATCCTGCGGGCCGTAAATACCGGCGTTATTGACCAGAATGTCGACTCCGTTAACAGCCTGCACCAGCTGATTGACGCCTTCAGCGCTGCTTAAGTCGGCAATTGCCGGGCGCAGTTTCGCGTCGGGAACCTCATTCTGCAAACGGGCGATGGCCGCGCTCACGCTACGTTCGCTGCGACCATTAATCATCACTTCCGCACCGCTAGCCGCCAGACCTTTGGCGATGGCGTAACCAATACCGCCGGTGGAGGCGGTGACCAGTGCGACTTTCCCCGATAAATCAATATTCATGCTGATAGCCTTATTTTTTGTCGGACAGACCATTAAGCGTAGCAGCGGATATGAGGCTATTGACGTTTTCGGGATTAATAACCGCTCTGTTTGTTAACAAGATTTTTCAGCGGCAGCGCCTGCCGCTGCCGCTGGATGTTATCCAGCAGCTGGCGGGCAATCACCTCCGTCTGCGCGATGGAGGCCATATGCGGAGTGATAACCACCTGCGGATGTTGCCACAGCGGGTCTTCCTGGGGCAGCGGCTCGACGGGGAAGACGTCCAGCAGCGCGCCGGAGAGCTTGCCGCTATCCAGCGCCTCGAGCACGTCAAGATTCACCATATGCTCGCCGCGGCCGCAGTTAATCAGCGACGCGCCGTCGGGCAGCTGCTGCAGTAAAGGATGGGCGAGGATACCTCGCGTCTGCCCGGTTAACGGCAGGATGTTGATCAGCGCATCCAGCTGGCCAAGGAATTCGCCAGCCTGCGCCTCTCCGTGGTAGCAGCGCACGCCGGCAAGGGATTTTTCACTACGCGCCCAGCCGGAAACCCGATACCCCAGCGCGGCCAGCTGCGAGGCGATATAGCCGCCAATTTCGCCGAGGCCCATGACGCCAACGTGATAATCGGCCGCCGCTCGCTGCGGATACATCTTCCAGACGCGCTCGCGCTGGTGGGCCAGCGCCCGGTCAAAGCGACGCTGAAACCACAGCACGCCCCACAGCGCGTATTCAAACATACCGTGACGAAAATCTTCATCCACCACCCGGCAGAGCGGAACGTCGCTGGCGAAAACGCTGGCGGGCAAATGGTCTACGCCGGCAGACGCGGCCTGGATCAGCTTCAACTGAGGCGAGCGCGCCAGCAGCTGCGGGTCGGGAAACCAGCAGCAGGCGTAGTGCGCCTCGCGGGCGGCGGGGTCCTCGGGCAGAACCGCTTTCACTTCCGGGAATAGCGCGAACGCGGCGCAAATCTCCCGGGTGTACTGAGGATCGTTACAATCCACGACGATGGTGAACTGAGTCATAGGCATTAGCTCTTATAAGAAGTATCAAGACGGTCGAGGCGCCGCAGCCACGCCTGCCACACCAGCTGGCGTTCATGTTCAACCCCCATCAGCTGCTCACAGGCGTGCCGGCTCAGCGGTTCAGGTATCGTATGGATGGGGCCGAGCGGCGCCAGCTGCGCGGCGGCCATCTGGATCTCGCAGGCGCGGTTCAGGTAGTACATGATGTAAAACGCATCGGCGACGGTGCGCCCGACCGACAGCAGCCCGTGGCTTTGCAGGATCAGGGCAATGTTCTCGCCGAGCGAGCGCTGGATCCGCACGCGTTCATCGAGATCGAACGCCACGCCTTCATAAGGATGGTAGCCGACGCGTTGATAAAATTCGGTGCTGATTTGGTTAAGCTGCAGCAGCCCGTCTGCGCAGGCGGCAACCGCCATCCCCGGCAGCGTGTGGGTGTGGATCACGCAGTGGGCGTCTTCCCGGGCCATATGGACCGCGCTATGAATGGTAAATCCCGCCGAGTTTGCCGGGGCGCTGCCCTCGACGACCTTACCCTGCATATCGACCACGATTAAGTTGCTGGCGGTGACTTCGTCAAACATCATGCCAAAGGGGTTAATCAAAAACCGCGGCTCGCCGTCGCCGGGCAGGCGCACGGAGAAGTGGGTATACAGCGTGTCTTCCCAGCCGAAGAGCGCCGCCAGACGATAGGCGGCGGCCAGCTGCTGGCGTAGTTCCCGTTCAGTTGCCATTTATTGCACTCCCATAAATTCACGAATGCGGGTGAGGGACGGATCGGCGGCATCGCTGCGAATGCGCTGCGGCGGCATATCGCTCTGCACGACGCCGTTTTCCATCATCACCACCCGGTCAGAAATTGATAAGGCGAAGTCCATCTCGTGGGTCACGATAATCATCGTCATGCCTTCGCGGGCGAGGGACTGAATGACCTTCAGCACTTCGCCAACCAGTTCAGGGTCCAGCGCCGACGTGGGTTCATCAAACAGCATGATGTCCGGTTTCAGCGCCAGGGCGCGGGCGATGGCCACGCGCTGCTGCTGGCCACCAGAGAGCTGGTACGGGTACTTTTCGGCGTGCGCCAGCAGACCGACGCGATCCAGCAGCCACAGCGCCTGCTCTCTGGCGGCGGCGCGGTCGAGCAGCTTGTGATAGAGCGGGGCGAGCATCACGTTATCCAGCACCGTGCGGTGGGGAAACAGGTTGAAGCCCTGGAACACCATGCCGATGCGGCGTACGCCCGCGCGCATTTGCTGTTTATCAACAACGGAGGCGCCCTTCAGGTAATCCTCGCCGTAAAGAATGATCTCGCCGCCGTCGATGCTTTCAAGGGCGTTAATGGTGCGGATCAGGGTGGTCTTGCCGGAGCCGGACGGGCCGATGATGCTGATTACCTCGCCGTTTTCCACTTTCAGGTCGATGCCTTTCAGTACGTGGTGCTGGCCCCAGGATTTTTCGATGGCGTGCAGATCCAGCGCCGGCGGGTTGCCGCTGGCGGCCTGCGCTTTTTGCGTCTGTACCGGCGGCTTCAGGTTCTGGCGCAGGGTTTCGCATTCATGCTCGTTGAGCGTTTGCGGGCGCTTACGCTGAATATCCAGCAGGTTTTCCAGCGCCCGGAACAGCCAGCTAAACACCGTGACGACCATAACGTAGTAAATGGCGACCGCCAGCAGCGTCTCCATGACGAGAAAATTCTGCGCGTACAGGCGCTGGCCGGTCAGCAGCAGCTCCGGCAGCGAAATAACCGACAGAATCGAGCTGAGCTTGATGATGGTGATGTATTCGTTAATCAGCGTGGGCAGGGAAATACGAAACGCCTGCGGGATAATAATTAAGCGCTGAATCCCGATAAAGCTAAAGCTTAAGGCATGCCCGGCTTCGCTTTGCCCCCTGGCGACCGAAAGCAGGCCGCCGCGATGGATTTCCGCCATGTAGGCCGCTTCGGTCACCGTCATCGAGACCAGCCCGGCAATAAACGGAACGCCGAGCAGCGGTTGGGTGGCCGGAAACAGCTGCGGCAGGTTATAGACAAAGACCAGCAGGACCATCAGCGGTACGCTGCGGAAAAACCAAATATAGAGTTCGACGGGAACCTTCAGCCAGCGCGGGCCAGAGAGCTTAGCGCAGGCTAAAAGAAAACCTAATATCAGGCCAATAAACCAGGACAATGAACTGACGACAACCACGGTGACACACGCCTGCCAGAATGCCCCAACGCTAAATAATGAAAAAAAGTATCCCCAATCGAACTCCATACCGACTCCCGTTTAATTATTGTATTAATTGATGCTTTCTAAGTTGTATTTCTTGATGATGGCGTCATATTTGCCGTTGGCTTTAAGGGTGGCTAACGTTGATTTAATGGCCTCGGCCAGCTCGGTGTTGCCTTTGGCGACGTAAATTCCCAGCGGCAGCGGATAGACCAGGCGGTTTGAGCTAATGGCCAGGCGGCCGCGGCTTTTCTCGACGATAATTTGCGCCGCCGGGGCGATTTCTAACTGGGCGTTGATGTTTTTCGACAGCAGGGCCTGGGAGGCTTCCGGCGCGGTCGGGAATTCCTGAATACTAATGGCCGGTTTGCCGTTTTTCAGGCAGTACTCGTCGGAGTGCGTTTTCAGGCTGGAAACCCAGGCGGTACCCGCCTGCAGACCTACCTTCACGCCGCACAGTTCGTCTTCCGTTTTTGGCTGAATGGCGCTGCTTTTCAGCGCAATAATGGACGCGCCTGACAGGGCGTAAGGGATGGCATCCGCCTGCTTCTGGCGCTCGGGCGTCACGTACATCCCGGAGATCACCGCATCGTATTTTTTACCGATACCTAAGATCAGGCTGGTGAATTTCGTGTCGATAAGCTGCGGTTTGGCCTTCAGCTGTTCGGCGATCAGCGCCGCGAACTCCGGGTCGATGCCGACAATATTGTTATTGCTGTCATAGGATTCAAAAGGCGGATAGGTCACCTCCATCCCGACTTTAAAGACGCCCTCGGTCAGCAGCTCAGCGGCCTGAGCCAGCGGGGAAAAACAAGCGGTGACGGCGATGGATAAAGCCACACGGCGCGAGAGTTTTTTTAGCGTTTTGTTCATCATTTATCCTCACGGGTTATTTACGGTTTTTTGCTGTGCTTGTTTTTTCAGATGGCCAAAGGTGTTAGTGCCGCGGGCGCGTTCGGGGAGCTGGAGCTCGCCTCGGGTGACTTTCTCGCGCAGGTAGCGATAGGTCTGTAACGCCTGGCTCCACATATGCTCGCCAATGCTCAGTTCTTGATACTCGCTGGCTTCGCCTGCCTCAAGGAAGCCCGGCAGCGGGCGAATCAGCGTGTGGTAGTCGCAGGCGAAAAACAGCGGGAAGGAGTAGCGTTCCTGCGGCACCTTGCGTACGCGGTGTGCGGTTGCAACAAATGTGCCAGCGCTCAGGACTTCCAGCATGTCGCCGATATTAATCACGAAAGCCTCTTCTCCGGTCGCGTTCTTCAGCGGCGGGGCGTCGATCCAGTCGCTATCTTCATTCAGCACTTCAAGACCCGGCTGGTCGGCGAGCAGCAGGGTGAAGCATTCATAGTCGGTGTGTGCACCAATACCGGGAACATCTTCGGCGCTGGCGTCAAAGGGGTAGTGGATCAGCCGCAGCTTTGACGGCGGGCAGGTAACCATCGACCTGAAATAGCCCTCCGGCAGGCCAAGGGCGAGAGCGAAGGCGTCAAACAGGCGATGCCCAAGGGCGAAGACCGCGTCATAGTAGGCCAGCACGCGGGATTGAAATTCCGGTACGTCCGGCCACTCGTTGGCGCCAATCAGCGGCGTTTTCGCCACGACGAACGGGTGGTCGTCGGCGGCCTGAAAGCCGATATCAAACGCCTCTTTGTGATCCGGCTTGCCGGAGCCGTAAATCTCTTCCCCTTCGGGAACGTAGCCCTTATGGCTTTTCGACTGTCCGATGTAGTACGCCATCTTGCGCTCCATCGGCAGGGCGAAAATCTCTTTGGCCGCCGCGCGGACCCCGGCAATCAGTTCAGGCGCGATGCCGTGGCCGGTAACGTAGAAAAAGCCGACTTCGCGGGCCGCCTGGCCGATGGCGTCGGCCACCGCCTGGCGTCGGACGAGATCGTCGCAGGCCAGGTCGCTGATATCGATGGTCGGTAATTCAGTAAACGAACTTTTTGCAGCGGTCATTTCTTCCGTTCCTTATTCAGTTTGCGAGGTGAATTCAACAAAATGCTGCTGTTCACGCTGGGCCATCCAGGCGTTCAGCGACCACAGGTCGGCGACCGGAACGTTGGTAAACGGCAGGTGATGCAGGTAGCCATCGGGGCCAAATTCCGGCGTAAGCGTGGTGTGCTGGTAGCCGCGCCGGCGCTGCGATTGCCAGATCTGTTCCCAGACGCGCTGCTGAAACCGCAGGGCCGCCCGATATTCCGGTGCGGCGGGGTGCGGCACCTGCGGCCCCTGGTCGTACCCGGCGCGGGCCTGAATATGGTGGACCCGTTCAATAAAGGCGCTGAAGTCATCGCAGGGGTCATCCAGCAGGCGTTCGCTTACCACGATCCAGTGGCTGATATCGGCGGTAAAGCGCAGCTGCGGCAGCTGTTGAATTATCTCCAGCGTCAGCCACGGGCTATACAGCGACGTGGCGCGATGGGTTTCAAAGCTGCAGAACAGCTCATATTCGGCGGCGAGCTCATGCGCTCTGCCGAGAAAATCCACCTGCTGCGCCAGCGGCCAGCGGTCGTTACCGGCCAGCAGATTGACGAAGCGCGGATTAAGCGCTTTTGCCGCCGCAAAACGTTCTTTTAAGCGCTCCAGATGCTGTGCGGGCGTCTCGGCCTGGGCCGGAATAACGCCGCCGCCGCTGAACACAATGGCGATATACTCAAGCGCGGACGCTTCGATGCGTTGGGCCAGCGTCCGCTGCTCTTCTGGCGTTAGCGGAACACGTGCTTCAATACCGCAGCAGCCGACGCTCCGGAGTTCGCTGACCGTTTGCTGCCACGGGGTGGTGACGCCCCACAGCGTGCGAAAGACGTTAAGCTGCATGGTTTTTCCTCTATGGATATTTCACGCCGGGGAGAACGCAGAGCATTTCATACAGCAGGTTGGCGGCCAGCTGGGACGTGTTGCCGCTGACGTCATAGGGGGGCGAGACCTCGACCAGGTCGCAGCCAATCAGGTTCAGGCCGCGGCAGCCGCGCACGATTTCCAGCGCCTGAATCGACGTCAGTCCGCCCACTTCCGGGGTTCCGGTGCCGGGGGCCCAGATCGGGTCGAGGCTATCGATATCAAAGCTGAGATAAACCGGGCCAGCTCCCATTTGCTGGCGCACTTCGGCCATCAGCGGGGTCAAAGATTTGTGCCAGCACTGCTCGGCCTGGACCAGACGAAAGCCGCGATCGACGCCCCACTGGAAGTCGCCGGCGGCGTAGCCCTGCGCGCGCTGGCCAATCTGGACGACGCGTTTAAGATCCAGCAGCCCCTCTTCGACGGCGCGGCGGAAGGTGGTGCCGTGGGCAATCTTTTCGCCGAACATCTCATCGTTGGTATCGGTGTGGGCATCGACGTGAATCAGCCCAACCGGACCGTGCTTTTTGGTCAGCGCTCGCAGGATCGGCAGGGTAATGGTGTGATCGCCTCCCAGTGTCAGGGGGATAAGCGGAAAACTATTTAAACCGGTGTAGTAATCCTCGATAATCTGCACCGATTTGAGCAGGTTGTAGGTATTGATCGGTACATCACCGATATCTGCCACCGACAATGAATCAAAAGGCGCGGCGCCGGTGGCCATGTTATACGGGCGAATCATTACCGATTCGGTACGAATATAGCGCGGTCCGTAACGCGTTCCGGAACGCTGTGAGGTTCCGATATCCAGCGGGATGCCGACAAACGCTGCATCAAGTCCCTGTAAATCTTCGATAAATGGCAGGCGCATCATCGTGGCGCGGCCACCAAAACGCGGCATCTCGTTGCCACCCTGCGGTTGATGAAAGACGTTATCCATTTCAGCTCCTGAATCTGACAAACAAAACTCAACAGCAGGGATAGTGCGAAAGATGTGCTGGACTTTAAATCGTCTGCCGCAAATACTTAGTTCATTTATTAGTGAACTAAGACGCCATGCTTAACGACGCGACGCTTAACATTCGACAACTCCAGGTTTTTGAGGCGGTGGCCCGTCTTGAGAGCTATGGCCGGGCCCAGCAGGAGCTGGGGATTTCCGTTTCCGCGATCAGCAATGCGATGTCGCAGCTGGAAGGCCAGCTTGGCTTTAGCCTGTGTCAGCGCGGGCGCGGTGGCTTTGCATTGACCGAAAAAGGGCAGCATTTTTTACAGCAGGCGATCCGCGTGCTGAGCGAACTGAATGAACTGGAGCGCCAGTCGGCGCTGCTGAAAGGCGAGCATAGCGGCACGATTTGTATCTCAACGCTTGATTCCATCGAGACGGAAACCGCGCTGTCGCTGCCGGTGGTGCTGCGCAGCTTTAGCGACAAGTTTCCTAATGTGCATATCAAGCTGATTATTCGTACTCCGGCGGAACAGCTTAACGGCGTATTGAATAACCATATCGATCTCGCCATCGGCAGCTACAACTCGCGGGTGCATAATATCATCAGCGAACCGCTTTACCGCGAGCAGCACTGGCTCTACTGTAGCGACCTGCATCCCATGTTCTTCAGTCGACAGCTCGATAAAGAGCTGATCAGCCAGTGTCCGCTGGTGACGCGCAGCTACTGGAATACCAGCGATCTGCGGCGGCGCGGGTTCAGCAAGGGCAGCGCGACCGTTGAAACCGTCGATGCGCAGCTGCTGCTCATCCTCTCCGGGAAATATATCGGCTACCTTCCCGAGCACTACGCCTGGCCGTGGATTAAGGAGAATCGCCTGCGCGTACTGCTGCCCAATGAGTTTGGCTTTCAATCTCCCTTCTCGGCGATATGCAAGCGCGGGCGCAGCAACGAACCCTTTCTGAAGGAGTTTCGCAATCTACTCAAGAAGAATACGGTGGCCAGACCGAAGTGGAGTGAATGAGATTCGCATTGAATGAGTAACAGTTTATGCCTGATTTGAGTAGTAAAAAGACCGCTCAATATCAGGCATATAAAAGGTAATGTGCCATTAATCATATGGGGTTAAGAAAAAGCTTAGATAAAAATATCGTCCTGCACCTGGATAATTCCCATTCTCAGCCTGGTTAAAAAATGACCTTTTTGTGTGTTTTTTCTGAATTAATGTTAAATCCAACGCCTGACGTTGTTTGTTAAAATTTTTTCTGCTGCAATCGACAAATATATTTTTGACGCATTTTTTTTCTAATGGATGGGAAGATGATAAGAAATAGCTTACTGGCATTAATGTGCATTTCTGTAGGTTTATTACAGGGATGTACTAATGGTAAAAAACCGCAGAGCGTACTCATAAAAAAAGATGTCATTCAAAATGAACAGCCCGCGCAGGTTCCTGCTTTACAGCAGTGTATTCAGGATGCCGACGCTTTAGTTAAGCTCGATAAAAAGTTTCAGCAGGACTCAAACGAGCTGTATGGTTTAATCAATGACGCTAAGTTTTATGCTTCTGTTTCAGACCAAACGTCCGCCAGCGTAAAATCAACGATTACACCGCTTTTTGAATACAAGATAAACGATAAGTGTAATAGCATTTCGCAGAAATTAATTAAAGAGTTTGAAAGCCGGGCAAGAAAAGCTGAACTCAAGGATGGGCTGGCCAGATGATGGGCGATAAGGGGAAACTGAATATATGCAATCTACGAGGTCCTGCGATTGTATTTGCTCTTTTTACCCTTACTATTGTGTTTCCTGCTCGTGCTGAGCCGGGAGACTTCCTTGATAATATATCGAAACTCGAAATAAACAATCCGCCGGCCTCAGGTGCCGCCAGCGGAGAGTCGGTCTCGTCTAAGCAAAATAACGATAGCCCTGATAAAAAAACGCCGCAGAAGCAGGACGTCGTCAGAAAAAAAAGTTATCAGAATAAAACAGAGAGTACGATTAACGCTCTGCGGAAACAGAATGCGGATCTGAGCGCTGCCGCTAAAGCGGCGGAGAAAAAGCTTGCTGAAACGACGCGCGAACTGTCGGCGCAGATCGCCGCGCTGAAGGCTCAGAGTGAACAGCATGTACAGAAAGAGAGCGGCGAAACTGCCGCCGTGAGCGCGCTGAGCAAAAAGAACGCCGAGCTGGCCGCCGCTGCCGAAGCGGCGCAGAAAAAACTGGATGAGACCACCCGCTCGCTGACGGCACAGATCGCCGCATTGACGGCACAGCGTGCACAGAATGAAAGCGGACAGACCACCGCGCTTGATGCGCTGAGCAAAAAGAACGCCGAACTGGCCGCCGCCGCCGAAGCGGCGCAGAAAAAACTGGATGAGACCACCCGCACGCTATCGGTGCAGATTGCCGCGCTGAAAACGCAGAAGGAGCAGAGTGAGAACCTGCAGAAATCGACGATCGATACGCTGACGGGAAAGAATCTGGAACTGCGCGCCGCTGCCGAATCTGCACAGAAAAAGCAGGATGAGACTACCCGCGCGCTGTCGGCGCAGATTGCTGCGCTGAACAAGCAGCGCGCGGAGAGAGAAGGCCAGCAGAAAACCGAGCTTGATGCGCTGACCAAAAAGAACGCCGAGCTGGCCGCCGCCGCCAAAGCGGCGCTGAAAAAGCAGGATGAGACCACCCGCGCGCTGTCGGCGCAGATTGCCGCGCTGAACAAGCAGCGTGCGGAAAGAGAAGGCCAGCAGAAAACCGCGCTTGATGCGCTGACCAAAAAGAACGCCGAGCTGGCCGCCGCCGCCGAAACGGCGCAGAAAAAGCAGGATGAGACCACTCGCGCGCTGTCGGCGCAGATCGCCATGCTGAACAAGCAGCACGCGGAGAGGGACGAGCAGCAGAAAACCGCGCTTGATGCGCTGACCAAAAAGAACGCCGAGCTGAACGCCGCCGCAGCAACCGCGCAGAAAGAATATGATGTTTCAGTCGCTGCTTTAAACGATAAAAATAAAAAATTACAGTCTACGCTCGATAGCCTGGCCATCAAGCAAAGTGATTTAAGCCTTGCGGATAAAAGTCATAAAAATGCCTATGCGCTCGGCGTTTTCTACCTTACCCAGGCGCTATCCGATGTGAATAAAATGGCCGACAATGATGTTAAGCTGGCACCTTCAGCGTTGGTTTCCGGGTTTAACGATGCCTATAATAAAAAAATTAGAATGAAAGAAAACGAAATTGAAAGCATCGTCAACATGCTTAACGAAAAACTATCGTCTAAGTACGTTGATATTGAAAAAAGAATCATGGCTAAAATCAAAAATAAGAAATATGAGGTTTTGCCTAATGGCGTCTATTTTGTGATTGATAAAAAAGGGAAGGCTCCGTACAAGCAGAATGAGACTTTATCCTTGAATATTCTGGAGAAAAAGCTTGATGGTACGCCGATACTTAATACGATGAATTCAACGATGGTGTACGATAAACAAACCGATCCTCTGATGGCGAAGGTATTATCATCGGGTTTTAAAGGCGGAACGGTTACGCTCTATGGTCAGGCCGGTTCGCTCTATAGCAGCACCCCCGATGAGATTAATCCGGACACGCTGATCTCAATTACCTTCGAATTACTTCCATAGCCGCACCAAACGGGCGCTGTGTAAGAAAGCCGCGAGCCCTATCTGAGCTATACCTCCATACAATAGCGGTACTTTGGTCAATACCTTAGCGTTCAGCTGGCGCGGGTGGCAAAGACAATACAAACCACTCGATGGTTTTCACTCTTTCTGTGATCCAGATAATAAAAACCAGACTCTTGCGCGTAACCACGTTTACCTTTCCCTTCAAGGCGTCATAGTATAAACGTTAAATTAATGAACGCTGTTCTATAATGTAGAACAAACATAAACTAAGGGGAAAGGATATGCAGCATAGTGCCCATTTCGCGGGGATTATCCCTCCTGTCTCAACTATTTTTACGCCTGAAGGCGATTTTGATCGACAAGGCACCGGGGCGCTAATTGACAACCTGATCGTGGCGGGCGTTGATGGACTGTTTTTTCTCGGCAGCGGCGGGGAGTTTTCTCAGCTCAACGTAGAGGAACGAAAAAACATTGCCGCTTTCGCCATCGCGCATGTGAATGGGCGTGTTCCGGTGCTGATTGGTTCCGGCGGAACGAATGCTCGCGAGACGATCGCGCTCAGCCAGCATGCGCAGCAAAACGGTGCGGATGGGATTGTCGTTATCAATCCCTACTACTGGAAAGTCTCTGAAGCGAACCTAATCCACTATTTTCAGCAGGTGGCTGATAGCGTCACGTTACCGGTGATTTTGTATAACTTCCCGGCCCTGACCGGCCAGGATCTGACGCCGCCGTTGGTGAAAAAACTGGCGGATTCACGTGCGAATATCGTCGGTATCAAAGACACCATCGACTCTATTGCCCATTTGCGCAGTATGATTAGCCTCGTGAAGGCAGAGCATCCTCGCTTCTCCGTACTTAGCGGATATGATGACCATCTCTTCAATACCCTGCTGTTGGGCGGCGATGGCGCTATTTCTGCGAGCGGCAACTTTGCGCCTCAGCTTTCAGTTGGTTTATTGCAGGCTTTTCGCGACGGGGATCTGGCGCAGGCGTCAAAACTGAACCAGACCTTACTGCAAATTCCGCAGATATATCAGCTTGATACACCATTTGTGAATGTTATCAAAGAGGCTATGGCGCTTTGCGGTCAGCCGATTTCAACCTATGTTCTCCCACCCGCTGCACCGCTTAATACAGAGAAAAAAGCGCAGTTAGCCACCCTGCTTCAACGACTTCAACTCTGCTAGCACGCAAGGATAACTATGGCTATTGATAACATCTTCACGCCGCAAAATGAGCGTTTTTACGCCGTTACCACCCATGCTGCCGGCCCTCAGGGGGCGCTGCCTTTAACGCCGCAAATGCTGATGGAGTCGCCAAGCGGCAATCTGTTCGGTATGACGCAGAACGCGGGTATGGGTTGGGATGCGAACAAACTGACGGGTAAAGAAGTCTTGATTATCGGGACTCAAGGCGGGATCCGCGCCGGGGACGGGCGGCCAGTCGCGCTGGGGTACCATACCGGGCACTGGGAGATTGGTCTGCAAATGCAGGCGGCGGCGAAGGAAATTACGCGCAATGACGGTATCCCATTTGCGGCTTATGTCAGCGATCCATGCGACGGTCGTTCACAGGGGACGCACGGTATGTTTGACTCTTTACCCTATCGTAATGATGCGGCTATGGTTTTTCGCCGCCTGATTCGCTCTTTACCGACGCGTCGTGCGGTCATTGGCGTGGCCACCTGCGATAAGGGGTTACCCGCGACCATGATCGCTCTGGCGTCAGTGCATGACCTGCCGACGATTCTGGTACCCGGAGGCGCAACTCTGCCGCCGACCGTTGGCGAAGATGCCGGGAAAGTACAGACTATAGGCGCGCGTTACGCGAATCATGAATTGTCGTTGCAGGAAGCATCTGAACTGGGCTGCCGCGCCTGCGCTTCGCCGGGAGGTGGGTGCCAGTTTCTGGGAACTGCCGGAACGTCGCAGGTGGTGGCGGAAGCGCTGGGGCTGGCTCTGCCGCATTCGGCCCTGGCGCCATCCGGGCAAGATGTCTGGCTGGAGATCGCCCGTCAGTCGGCGAGAGCCGTGATCGATCTTGATCATCGGGGGATTACCACCCGAGACATTTTGACCGATAAAGCGATTGAAAATGCGATGGTTATTCATGCTGCGTTTGGCGGCTCAACGAACCTGTTGCTGCATATACCGGCGATCGCCTATGCGGCAGGATGCACGATTCCTGATGTTGAACACTGGACGCGCATTAACCGCAAGGTGCCGCGTCTGGTAAGCGTACTGCCAAATGGTCCCGATTATCACCCGACGGTACGCGCTTTCCTTGCCGGCGGCGTACCTGAGGTGATGCTGCATTTACGCCAACTTGGTCTGTTGCATGAAGACGCTATGACGGTGACGGGCCAGACGGTTGGGGAAAACCTGGACTGGTGGCAATCTTCAGAACGGCGAGAGAAGTTCCGTCAGTGTTTGCGGGATCGGGATGGGGTAGATCCGGATGATGTTATTCTTCCTCCTGATCTGGCGAAGTCCCGTGGATTAACATCAACGGTGTGTTTCCCGGTCGGAAATATTGCTCCTGAAGGCTCGGTAATTAAGGCAACGGCTATTGACGCGTCGGTTGTAGATAGCGATGGCATTTATCGCCATACGGGGAGAGCGCGGGTATTTGTCTCAGAAGCGCGGGCCATCGGCGCCATCAAGAAGGGGGAGATTGAGCAGGGCGATATTATGGTGGTGATTGGCGGAGGTCCTTCGGGCACCGGCATGGAAGAAACCTATCAATTGACCTCGGCGTTAAAGCATATTTCCTGGGGAAAAACAGTTTCGTTAATTACTGATGCACGCTTTTCCGGCGTCTCAACCGGAGCTTGTTTTGGCCATGTTGCACCGGAAGCGCTAGCTGGAGGGCCTATTGGTAAATTACGTGATAACGATATTATTGAAATTATCGTCGATCGTAATAAATTAACCGGAAGCGTTAATTTTATAGGCACGACCGAACGGCCGCTGACGCCCGAGGAGGGGGCGTATGAACTGGCGATGCGCTCCGCGCATCCTGAACTGCGTGCCCATGCGTTTTTACCTGATGATACCCGCCTGTGGGCGGCGTTACAGTCTGTTAGCGGTGGAACCTGGCGAGGTTGTATTTACGATACCGATAAAATTATCGACGTCATTAACGCCGGTAAAAAAGCGCTCGGACTGTAGCTGAATCATAATTATCCGTCTGCGGGATTTATTTCGCGGACGGATTTTCCTTGCCCGTTATTTATTATTCTTTTCACTTATTCCTATAAAGATGCTCATCACAAAAGCAAAATATCATAATTCATAAATAAGATATGACCATTGCCTCGAAAATATACTAATCAGTAATATCTATATATATCAATTGTTATATTGGCACACGATATAAGGGGGTATTCCTGATGCGCTAGCGCTCATCCAGGTCCCTCGTTTGCTTTGTATCATCTACTGGCGTTGGGGGATTCAAAAATGCAATTAACGATGAAGGATAAAATCGGCTACGGGTTGGGTGATACCGCCTGTGGCTTTGTCTGGCAGGCGACGATGTTCCTGCTGGCCTATTTCTATACCGACGTATTTGGTTTGTCAGCAGGTATTATGGGAACGCTGTTTCTGATCTCCCGGGTGCTTGATGCGGTAACCGACCCGCTAATGGGTCTGCTGGTGGATCGTACCCGCACCCGCTATGGTCAGTTCCGCCCGTTCCTGCTCTGGGGAGCTATCCCGTTCGGTATTGTCTGTATGTTAACGTTCTATACGCCTGATTTTTCAGCAAATGGCAAAATTATATACGCCTGCGTAACCTACATCCTGCTCACTCTGGTCTATACCTTCGTTAACGTACCTTACTGCGCAATGCCTGGGGTGATTACCGCCGATCCGAAAGAGCGCCATGCTCTACAATCCTGGCGTTTTTTCCTCGCCGCGGCGGGATCGCTGGCGATAAGCGGTATTGCTTTACCGTTAGTGGGCATTATTGGCCAGGGGAATGAGCAGACAGGCTATTTTGGCGCCATGTGTGTACTGGGCCTGAGCGGAGTGGTGCTGTTGTTTGTGTGTTTCTGCACCACAAAGGAGCGCTATACCTTTGCGGTCCAGCCGGGAGCTTCGGTGGCGAAGGACCTGAAGCTGCTGTTGGGTAACGGGCAGTGGCGAATCATGTGCGTATTTAAAATGATGGCAACCTGCTCAAATGTGGTACGCGGCGGAGCAACGCTGTACTTCGTTAAGTACGTGATGGATCACCCGGAGCTGGCGACGCAGTTTTTACTCTACGGTAGCCTTGCCACCATGTTTGGCTCGCTATGCTCTTCACGTCTTTTAGGCCGCTTCGATCGTGTTAAGTCGTTCAAATGGATCATCGTGGCTTATTCGCTGATCAGCCTGCTGATTTTTGTGACACCAGCCCAGCATATTGCACTTATTTTTGCTCTCAACATTCTGTTCTTATTCGTGTTTAACACCACCACACCGCTGCAATGGCTGATGGCTTCTGATGTTGTCGATTATGAAGAGAGCCGCAGCGGGCGTCGTCTGGACGGACTGGTGTTCTCAACCTATCTCTTCAGCCTGAAAATTGGTCTGGCTATCGGCGGAGCGGTCGTTGGCTGGATCCTGGCGTTCGTTAACTATTCCGCCAGTAACAGCGTGCAGCCGGATGAGGTACTGAGCACGATAAAAATTCTTTTCTGCGTTGTGCCTGTGGTTCTCTACGTTGGCATGTTCATCATGTTGTCGCTCTACAAGCTGTCCGATGCGCGAGTGGAGGCGATAAGCCAGCAGCTTACTAAAAGGCGGGCCACGCAGAGTGAGGAACTCCCTGCCGCCGCCACAGCTATATCCCATTAACAGGAGGTTACCATGTACACTATCACCAACCCGATTCTGACAGGTTTCAATCCGGACCCTTCGATCTGCCGCCAGGGTGAGGATTATTACATCGCCACCTCAACGTTTGAGTGGTTTCCGGGCGTACGTATCTACCACTCGCGCGATTTAAAAAACTGGACGCTGGTGAGCACTCCGCTCAATCGCGTATCGATGCTGGATATGAAAGGAAATCCAGATTCGGGCGGTATTTGGGCGCCCTGTCTGAGCTATAGCGACGGAATGTTCTGGCTGCTGTATACCGATGTGAAAATCGTTGATTCACCGTGGAAGAATGGCCGAAACTATCTGGTTACGGCACCTTCGATTGAGGGGCCGTGGAGCGAACCTATCTCGATGGGTAACGGCGGCTTTGATCCTTCACTTTTTCACGACCGCGATGGGCGTAAATACTATATCTATCGGCCATGGGGGCCGCGTCATCACAGTAATCCGCACAATACTATTGTGCTGCAAGAGTATTTTCCGGCGACCGGGGAGCTCGCAAAACAGCGCAAAACGTTGTTTACCGGCACCGCGCTGGGTTATACCGAAGGCGCTCACCTCTACTATAAAGACGGTTGGTACTATTTGATGGTGGCGGAAGGGGGCACCAGCTACGAACATGCGGTGGTTATCCTGCGGTCCAGGCAGATTGACGGCCCATATGAACTTCACCCAGAAGTGACGATGATGACCAGCTGGCATACACCGGAAAACCCGCTGCAAAAAAGCGGTCATGGTTCGATGCTGGAAACGCATACCGGCGAATGGTATATGGCCTGGCTGACCAGCCGCCCTTTGCGCTTACCCGGCGTGCCGCTTCTTGCTTCTGGCGGACGTGGATATTGCCCGCTGGGACGCGAAACGGGTATCGCTCGCGTCGGCTGGCATGACGGCTGGCCGTATGTCGAAGGCGGTAAACACGCGCCATTAACGGTTCCCGGGCCGAAAATGACGGAATGTGCGGCCGTGAACAATGGCGACTGGCGCGATGACTTTACGCATGGTGCGCTGGATCCTGAGTGGCAAACCTTACGTATTCCCTTTGACGAGACGTTAGGCTCTCTGAGCGCGCGTCCCGGTTTTTTACGTCTTTATGGGCATGACTCTTTGAATTCAACTTTTACGCAGGCTACGGTTGCTCGCCGCTGGCAGCACTTCACATTCCGCGCCGAAACGCGGATGCAGTTTTCGCCCGTTCACTTTCAGCAGAGCGCAGGGCTGACGTGCTACTACAACAGTAAAAACTGGAGCTATTGCTTTGTGGATTTTGAAGAGGGGAGAGGCAGAACGCTGAAGGTTTTACAGCTCGACCATAATGTTCCTTCTTGGCCGCTGCATAACGATCCCATTGTAGTACCGGAACACGTAGAAAGTATCTGGTTACGGGTCGATGTGGACAAGCTGGTATATCGCTATGCCTATTCTTTTGATGGCAAGCAGTGGCATACGGTACCGGTAACGTATGAGGCGTGGAAACTTTCGGATGATTATGTCGGCGGACGTGGTTTCTTTACCGGCGCCTTTGTGGGCCTGCATTGCGAAGATATCAGCGGTGATGGTTGCTACGCTGATTTCGACTATTTTACCTACCAGCCGACGGTAAAGTAGGCATTTAGCCCGGGTAACCCAGTGCGCGCGAAAGCTGGAGCCCGGCTTCCTGAAGCTGCTGGCGAAAACTCGCCAGCTCTTCATCGTTCACCCGCGAGGTCAGCGTTGAGAGGCTTAATGCCGCAATGACGCGCGATTCATGGTTCCAGATAGGGACTGCCACGCAGCGGACGCCCTGTTCATTTTCTTCGTTATCAAACGCGTAACCTTGCTCGCGGGTCAGTGCCAGCGTTTTCCGTAGGGCTTCTGCGGAGGTAATGGTGGCGGGAGTGTAGGCGGTGAAGCAATAATCGATCAGCAGCGTCTCCAGTTCCTCTTTGCTAAGCCATGCCACCAGAACTTTGCCTATTGCCGTTGCGTGGACTGGCAGGCGACGGCCAATACGGGAGTAAGCGATGGCAGCTAGCTTGCCTTCGATTTTTTCAATATAGACACCCTCGCGTCCATCAAGGATGCCGAGGTGAGTGGTCTGGCCGGTGCGTGAAGAGAGCTCAGTCAGCCAGCCTTTCGCTTTCTGGCGAATATCCATGGTACCCACGACAAAGTAACCCCGTTCAACCAGCTTCATGCCAAGCCGATATTTACCGTTTTCAGCGTTTTGATCGATATATCCATGCAGCTGTAGCGTTTTGAGCAGAGAGTGAAGGGTGCTTTTACTCAACCCCATTTGTTTGCTGATGTCGGTAATTTTTAGCTCTGTCGTCTGTTCATTGAACAGATTCAGGATCTGTAACGCGCGTTCAACAGATTGAATAATTGGCATGATTTACAACCATCTCCCTGGATTTATGAGGCAACGTACCCGTTTGACCGTTAAAAATCAATCCAGGGCGCGGCACTTTGGCCTGGGGAAGAGTTATTTTGGAACCGGCGTTTTAACCGGTCGCTTCCAGCAGCAGTAAATCCATCAGCAGGACCAGATTTGACTCAAAGGAGGTGACGCCTGAGGCCTCCGCAGCAAAATGTACCGCTTCGTCATACAGCGCAAAGTGCAGATCGGCGATGCCGGCAAGGGTATTGGCTGATGCGCGGGTAAACGCGACCACCGTCATGCCGATATTTTTTGCTATCCGCGCTTTATCAAGTACCTGTTCTGTTTCACCACTGCGCGACACCGCGATAAACACCTGATACCGTGCGGCATTGCTTAAGAAAATATTGCGGCTATCGCCGGGTCCGGAGATAAACGCCGTTTTGCCCAACACCTGAAGCTTCTTTGTCAGATATTCCGCAAAAAGATAAGAAAATCCGGCGCCATAGAGAAAAAAACTCTCCTTTTCGCGCAGCAACGAGCAAAAGCCATCACGTTTGTCCGCGGTGACCCAGTGAAAAGTTTGCTGATAGTTAGCGATAAATTGGTTGAAAAGACCGGGCAAATCCGCGGCGATTTGTGTTTGAGGAGCAATGTGAGGCGTTTCAGAGAGCAACTGCTTGCAGTGCCAGATAAATTCGCTGTAGCCGCTAAAACCCAGTTTCTGACACAAACGCATAATGGTAGCGGTAGAGACGAAAGTGGCCTTTGCCAACTGGCGAACGGTGATATTGCCGATCAGCAGGGGATGTTCAGTAAGGTACGACAACACCCGATATTCCGCGCGGGTCAGGGCGTTACCGCGCGTTAAAAGCGTCGCCAGCCGGTTACTCATTTCACAACCTGAATGGTGGGGATGAAAAGCAAGATCACCTCTGGAGATTAAAGGGTTACCCGAGACCCGGCTTTCGAAATAGCGTTAACTGCCCTTCATAAACGCGGGGGTGACGTTAGCCTGTGCAGAGATTGTCGTTTTTTTTTGCGCTGCCGACAAGCGGCTCAGGACTGAGCCGCGTTAAAAGCCGTTTTTATATCGCTTCACCCTCGCACCAGGCTCTATGCAGGGCGGGCCAATACTCGCGGTTGGCGTCGATCATCTCGTCAAGGATTGCTTTCGCATGCGCCATTGTCGGGACGGTGCGATTGAGCGTAAAGGCTTGCAGCGCTTTTTCGTAGCTGCCTTCAATTGTCGCTTCCACCAGCAGCTGTTCTGATGCCAACTGCTGCTGAAGTAAGGTTTGATGGAATAGCGGCACCTGGCCCACACGGATAGGTTCCGGACCTTCTGAGGTGATGTAGGCAGGGATCTCAACTACCGCATCGTAGGGCAGGTTGCTTATTGCGCCCCGGTTTTCGACCATCACCAGATGTCGTTGATGCAGGTTGAACGCCAGGGAGCGGGCAACGTCAACGATGAATTCGCCGTGTACTCCGACATGAAACGCATCCGACAGGATACCGGTGCGCTGATACTCTTCGGCGGCGGCAAACAGTTTTTTCTCCCGGCCGTTCATTACTTCATTCGCACGGGTGTAGTCAGGATCCTGATGTTCGACAATCTGGTTTGGCATCAGGTAGTACTGTAAATAGGGGTTTGGCAAATAGTCTGGGAAATTATCCATAATTGGCTGGATATTTCGCCATGTTTTCACCCACGACGGGTCGGAGTGCTGAGGGTCAGTTTTCGCGGCATCTTCAGTTAATAAACCGAATTTGGCGATATGGCGACGTAGCTCCGGCAGTTTATCTTCGCCATCGACCAGAACGCGGGTAAACCAACCAAAATGGTTCAGACCGAAGTAATCGACCTCTAGCTTATGGCGATCGACGCCAAGGATCGCGCCCATATTTCGCATCGCCGCGACCGGCATATCGCAGATGTTGAGCACTCGCGCATTCGGTCGCAGTCGGCGTACGCCTTCGGCTACGATGGCCGCCGGATTGGAGTAGTTAACAATCCAGGCTTTTTCATGCGCATAGCGGGTCACAAAATCAATCAGCTCAACCATCGGCAGGATAGTACGTAAACCGTAAGCTAACCCGCCCGGCCCGCAGGTTTCCTGGCCGACAACGCCGTGACGCAGCGGGATTTTTTCATCCTGCTCGCGCATTTTATACTGGCCCACGCGCATTTGAGCGAAGATGAAATGTGCGCCGCTGAAGGCGGCCTCGGGATCGGTTGTCACGCTAAAGCGGATGGTTGCGCTATGGTCTCGTATCACTTTCTCAACAACCGGCGCGATGGTATTTTGCCGCTTTTCATCAATATCATAGAGGCGGATTTCCGCCAGCGGAAACTCGCTCAGCCGCACCATCAGGCTTTTTACGATGCCTGGAGTATAGGTACTGCCGCCTCCGGCAATGGTCAAAATGAACGGGGGTTTAAACATGATTATCTCCTTCAGAGAAACATCTCAACGGCTTCTCGCATTTTCTTGACGTGCAGTCCGTAGACCACCTGGACGTTATTACCTTGCTTGATGATGCCTTTCGCGCCTGTTGCCTTGAGCGCGGGTTCATCAATGATGTCGACATCTTTCACGGTGACGCGTAAACGGGTGTAGCAGTTATCAACGACGTCAATATTTTGACGCCCGCCAAGACCAGCGATAATTGTTTCGCCCAGTCCGTCGTTTTTTCCTTTGGCCTGATACTCTTGTTTGCTATACAGCCGCGTCTCCTGTTGATCATCCTCACGGCCCGGCGTCTTCATATTGAATTGAAGGATCAGGAAGCGGAATACGACAAAATAGAGCGCGAACATAATGAGACCGACGCCGATATACATCGGCCAGTTTGACTTCTCGGTGCCCAGCGGGAGGTTATAAAGAATGAAATCGATAATGCCATTCGCGCCGATCGCATGAACGCCAAACAGCGAAAAGAGCATCATGCCGAGGCCGGTCAGCACGGCATGGGCAACAAACAGCAGCGGGGCAACGAACAGGAAAGAAAACTCAATAGGCTCGGTCACGCCGACCAGCAGGGCGGTCAACGCTGCCGGGATAAGTATTGCTTTTGCTGCGGCTTTACGCTCTGGCTTTGCGGTCAGGTACATCGCCAGCGCGGCGGCAGGCAGGCCGAACATTTTGCTGATGCCGCGAGCATCCCAGACCACCGTGCTGCTGAGCTGTTTGACCTGCGGGCAGGCCATTTCGGCGAAGTAAATATTACGTGCGCCCTGATAAACCGTGCCGCATACCTCCTGTGTTCCGCCCAGTTCGGTATAAAGGAAGGGGGTATAGACCAGATGATGCAGTCCTGTCGGCACCAAAATACGCTCAAGAAACCCGTAAATAGCTACACCGAAGGGGCCGGAGCCTTTAATCGCCAGGGCCATCGCGCTGATACCGTACTGAACGAACGGCCACACTTCGCTCATCAGCACGCCAAGCAGCATTGAGACCGGCAGCATGATGATGGCAACGAAGCAGTGGCCAGAGTAGATTGCCATAGCCCCGGAGAACTGCACGGGGGAGTATTTATTGTAGAGATAGCCTGAAAGCGCACCGGTAAGGATCCCGGCGAAGACCCCCATCTCGAGTACCTGAACGCCCAGAACCATGCTCTGACCCGCCGCTTTCATTTGCTCGGGTGCCGCGAGCTTATCCTGTAGCTGAAGCGTGATGTTCATAGCGTTGATAAAGACGATAAATGTCACGAGGCCGATGAGCGCCGCGTAGCCTTTATCGCGCGTGGCCAGGCCAACAGGAATACCCACGGCGAAGATTAGCGCCAGATTCACCAGTACCGATACCGCAGATTTGGCGATTAGCTGGCCGATATTCTGTATGAAAGGATGGCCGAGGAAAGGCAGGTATTCAGCAAGGCTACCGTTACCGAGCACGTTGCCAAAAGCGATAAACAGACCCACTATCGGCAAGATAAGTACCGGTCCATACAGTGATTTTCCAAAGTTTTGTAGGGCGTTCACAGCTCGTTTCATGTTTATCTCTCTTTTAGAACTGCGCACAGGGTGCGTTTCAGGCATAAAATTAGCAGGAGCAGGGGGCGTGAATCTATTTATCTTATTGTTTTAAAAACAAATGACGCGGAAAGTAACATGTAACCTTCCGGGGTGTGAAGGCGGTAACAGTGTCTAAGGTAATGAGTAGCTTAGATTAGTAGAGGCACAAAATTGCGTGAATAACGTGCGTGGGAACAACAAATATTCATTTATAAATCAGTCCGGTGGTGTGTAAGCACACCTGTTTTAGTTCCGCGCACTTTTTGAGAGTTCCGGTTTTTCAGCCATCAGCCGGTACTCTTCCGGCGTCAGGTTGTTCAGGGATTCATGAGGCCGCTCGTTGTTATATTCCATCAGCCAGCGCTCGGTAATTTCCCGTGCTTCATTCAGTGTTCTGAACAGGTAAAAATCCAGAATTTCTGTCCGGTATGTCCGGTTGAACCCTTCGATAAAAGCATTTTGTGTAGGTTTACCCGGTTTAATAAATTCGAGCTGCACGCCATGTTCTTCGGCCCATTGTGCCAGCGCCAGCGAGACCAGCTCTGGTTTAACGCTTGCGGCGTCGCCAGTGGTGCTGGATTACGCACTGGCAGCCGCTGTTTTCCCTTGCGACGAAAATTCAGTTTCAGCAGGCAATAAATCCGGTGAACACGTTTATGGTTCCAGGTATTGCCCTGCCTGCGCAGCAGCTGGAACAGCTTCTTAAAACCGTAGCGTGGATAGCGTTCAGCCAGTTCAGTCAGCGCGTGGATCACGGGTTCATCACGCCGGGTATCGGGCTGATAAAAATACACCGTTCTGCTCAGCGATAACGTCCTGCAGGCCTGGCGTAAACTCATGGCAAATTGCGTCGTCAGATAGCTGATGAGTTCACGCTTTATCGCTGGTTTTAAAGCTTTTTTTCGATGACGTCTTTCAGTGCCCGGCACTCAAGGCTGAGATCAACAAACATCTGTTTAAGCCTCCGATTCTCGTCTTCCAGATCTTTGATTTTTTTTATATCGGCCGCTTCCATCCCGCCATTCTTTGCCTTCCAGTTGTAATAGCTGGCTTCCGAAATAGCGGCCTCACGGCATACATCCTTGACGGTACGTCCTGCTTCGACGGACTTCAACACGGCGATGATCTGGTGTTCAGTGAATCGGATCTTGCGCATAGCGATCTACTCAGGGGACATAATCAGTATGTCGGAAGATCTCTAAAAGTGAATGGTTCGTTTTGCCGGGATACTTACACCTGAATTGTATCCCGCATAATCGTGCCATTCACATTTAGAGATTATATGCATTCAAATCTAATTATATTTGTTCTGTAGCAACGAGCATATGTTCCATATTCATGATTGTGTCTATGAATTAAGGCTTCAAGCTCGTCGCTAATAAAGGGAATTAATTTAAAATAAATGGAATGTCCTTTCGAAGCTTATGCGAAAGCTCATGTTCGGGATAATACGCCACAGCCAACTTCCAGACGCGACTTGCTTCATCATAATTTCTCGAATTCCAGTAAAGACCTCCAAGGTTGAATAATGTCAATTCGTTTTTATTATTTATTGATAAGCATTTTTCATAAGAGTCGATTGCCTCTTGAATATATCCTTGAAATTCGTAGGCAACAGCGACCTGGAACCAGCTAAAATCATCAGGTTGGATTTTTTCAGCTTGCTCAACCAAAATAGGCAAGCTTTCCTGGAAGCGACCAAGATGATTCAGAGCTACTCCAAGACAATATCCATATTCGCCACCCGCAATTTCATATGCTTTACGGAAATGCATCTCTGCATCTTCCCACTCGTCTTCATCTTGTGCCCAATGACCTATACGATCCCACAAGAAAGCACTATCTTCATTACTAACATTATTTATTCGTAATTCAAACTCCTTCTTAAAATCATGGTACGAATATTTAGTTAAATTATCATTAACTCTTAAGTAATTTTTCGCCAATAGAATCTCTCTAGATGCATCAGGGTGATTAGGGTAGAATTCTAAAAAACGAGCCCAAAAAGGCAAGCTAAGCTTAGCAGACGCAGTCGAAGTTCGACAGAACGATGCAACTAGCATTAAGCACCATTTCCATAAGTCCTCTTTATTATCATTCCGAGTTAATAGATTATTTATCTCTCTATATGCCGAACGATAATCCCCTATATTGAAAAGAGTGTTTATTCTCCATTTATCAACATAAATTATTTTATGTTGATAATTTCCCGGGAAAAGCACTCTATCTAAATATTCTAATGATAATTCATAATTACCCCTACGATTATGAATTACTCCCAAAGCCAAATTAGCTTCACTTAAGTTTGGTTCTAACTCAAGAGCCTTCTTATAGCATTTATATGCTTCATTTTCATTCCCTAGCCTTGAGTAACTACTACCCATATTTTTGTAGCATTGCGCAGCTAATTTATCTGCTTCGATTATATGCTCAAGAGCAGTTTTATACTCTTTAATAGCTTCTTTGTCCCTGTCAAGTGCCGTAAATCCATTACCTATTGAATAATATAAACTTCCCTTTGTTATATTACCCTCTTCCAATCTATCTCTAAGATATTGTATCCCATTTAAAACCCTTGCTTCATTGCCATTAACTCTATCCATAGCTTTATTAATTTCCGACATATATGGAATGATCATCGCCGGATGGTCATGGCCGAAAATAGCCCAAAACTCATAAAAATTAGCACTTATTACATCATCATGGTTATTTTCATACAATGAATTAAGCAATTCATAAGCTAATTTTTTATCCTCTGGTATATGTATCTTCGGTATGGCTTTATTAATAACATTGCTAACATTTGAAATATGATTTGTTATCAACTCGATTCTAGCATTACGGTCATTCATGGCATTAAATCTAGCCAACTCTGCAATTTCATGCAAACGAGAGTCAGAAATATTCTCAATGAATCTTACAGTGAGTGTTTCTTGCTCTATCCATTGTTTTTCAGACTGTTCATAGCTTCGAATTACGCTTTCAGCGAATGTTATTTTTAGACTATTACTTGGTGCATGGAAACACACATAAAAAGAATAAGGGTACATTAATAAATAATTCAGGTTGGCTCTATTAACAGATATACTGACCGAACCATCATTATTCAATTCTTGCTCAGTACCTTTTAGTTGAACAAACAATCTAATATTAGTTGCTTGACCATTTGTTGTGATTTCGAGTTGATAGTCTACGCCGTAATCATTTATATCCTGACTTTGAATGAAGAAATCATTTGAATCTCTAAGAAAATTTTCAAAAGCGGATATCGCAAGTCTTTCAATCCTGTGGTTTCTATCTCTTTTGGGGAAATCATTTAAATGATGCATTTTGTGTCCCTGTATACTGTTTGCTGAGATATCATCCCCCTATTAAACTCGATTTAAGTATTTTGGCAACTATTTGAAGCAACTGTAACTTAGAGTGCGTAAACTTAAGAATCTCCGATGGAGATGGTCGCGGGCGACAACTTTTGACAACTCACTCCCATCACCAAATGACTGGCTTGCTCCGCGTTGATAGGTGTAGTTATGTCAACTTTGTCCGCTTCTGGCACGAAGCCGACTATACGCCCAAGGTTTCAGAGCTTAATCGGTTCGCTGTATGGCGGTACAGGCAGTAACTACCCACGTTCCCTTTTCCCGCCCCATCTTTAACACCTCATAAAAGGTCCCTCGCCCAAGCCCGTCTGACGGCAATTCCCGCTCCTGCAGCAGTGTTTTCAGCTTACGAAGTATCCGATCCGAAGCCGGTTTATCAGTCGTCCCATAACGCCCATCAGTCTCCTCAACCAGAAGCTGAACCAGCAGCCAGCAGAGTCGGGCAGTATTCTCCCGTGCCTTGTCGCGTTTATGCATCCCACGCTGGGAAGGTTGTGCTGAAGCAGTGAGATCCGGTAGCGCGTCGTCGCCGAGCGTCTTCAGCCATTTGCGGCCACGACTGTTGCGTGACAGTTTCATCACCGCTTTCAGGCTGCGGGCCTTAATTTCTGGCGGCGTCAGTTCGTCATCAATAAGCCGCCAGGCCAGCGCGAACATCTCATCGGCATAGAACATGCGTTTATTAGCCGGGGCGCTGACCATGCCTGTAGCTTTGATGGTGCGGCTGATGGCGTCGTGCAGGATACGGTAATTTTCCTGATGTTCTTCCGGCAGGGCGTTTGCCGGTTGGGAAGCATCGAGGCCGAGAAGCAGAAGGGCGAGATGCCGCGCTTCCAGCAGCGGCATATCACATTCCCGTTCAAACAGATTCTGACGAATGGGGCTGGTCACATTATTCTCCTTCCACGATCCGCAGCGGTTCTTCTTCACCGAGCAGCGCCTGCCGTCTGGCAGCATCAACGTAGTTTCCCCACCACTGCATTAGCGGTCGCCTTTGTTCCAGATAGTCGCTGCGGTTGTAGGCCGCTTCGATCTCATCTTCTTTCTGGTGCGCCAATGCCGATTCCAGTACTTCACGGGGAAAATGGCCTGCTCCCGCCGTTCTGGCAATGCTGCGCATACCGTGGGCAACCAGTTCGCCGCCGAACCCCATGCGGATAAGCGCGGCGTTTGCGGTCTGCTGGTGCATATGCTGTGGTTTGCGAATGCTGGGGAAAACCCACGGACGATGGCGGCTGACGGGCTCCATGATCTGAAGAACGCGCAGTGCCTGTTTGCTGAGCGGTACCGTATGCGAACGGTTCATCTTCATAAAGGTGTCAGGGATGCGCCATTCCGCTTTTTTCATATCGATGTCGCACCAGCGGGCGCTGACAGCTTCGCCGGGGCGAACCCAGGTCAGTAGCTCCCATTCGATAAGGCAGCGGGTTTCTTTACGGATAGAGGCGTTCTGTAGCGCCAGCATTAGTCTGCCCAGTTCACTGGGGTGAAGGGCGGGCATGTTCTGCTTTTTCGGTTTCTTGAAGCGGGCGACCAGGTTGTCAGCCGGATTGAACTCGATGAGCTCTTCGGAGATGGCGAAGCGGAAGATTTCATTGAGCCGTGAGATCACCCGCCGCAGCGTTTCGAGGATGCCCTGTTCTTCCAGCGGTGTGAGGTGTTCCTTGAGCATCTTCGGGCGGATCTCAGTGACGGGCGTGTTACCCAGAGAAGGGAAGACGTGCATCTCCAGCGAACGCCAGACATCTTTGGCGTGATCTTCGCTAAGATCGCTGGTCCGTTTTTTCTCTTTGAGCCACTGTTCCGCAACTTTTTCCAGCGTGCATTCATTCTGGAGTCGTTGCTCCTCTGCAACCTGCTCCAGATGGGCCTGCGGGTCAATGCCCTGCACGAGTAAACGCCGGTATTGCAACCTGAAATCTCGCGCCATGGCGAGGGTGACTACCGGGTAGGGGCCAATGCTGATTTTGGTCCGTTTTTTCAGGGCCGGGGGAGTGTATTCGAAGTACCAGATCTTTCTGCCGGATGGCTTAATCAACAACGCCAGTCCGTCGCCATCGCGCAGCATATACTCAGTCTTCTGCGGCTTGGCGGCAGCGATCTCGGTATTGGTTAGGGATTTCAATACCTTAGGCATGTTTTTGCACCTTGTTTTTTTAGCGTTCAGGCAACGCGGTGCAAAACAAGATACATAATGCTCAAGATTCATACAGAGATCATGACCACACATGCAACAAAAAAGCCTGCAACTCGTTGAAGTTACAGGCTTTTTTAAGGTTCATGATGCATCATGAATGAATGTTTGGTGGAGCTGGCGGGAGTTGAACCCGCGTCCGAAATTCCTACATCCTCGGTACTACATGCTTAGTCAGTCTTTACATTCGCCTGGCACCTGCGGACAGACACGCCACTACCAGACTAGCCTGATTAGTTTTAACGTTTCAACCCCAGGCAGGGCCTCCACGCGATCTCTTTTGGGTTTGACCTCTCTTTGATCCCCGTCTTAAGAGCGGAAGCTAGGGAGAGAGGGCTCAGAGCAGGTTATTAAGCTGCTAAAGCGTAGTTTTCGTCGTTTGCGACTATTTTTTTGCGGCTTTTTACGAGGCCAACCGCCCCTCGGCATGCACCTTGGGTTTCGCAAATCCCGTCGAATCCAGAATCAGCCCCAATGTGTACGTTGAGTATAACAGATTTATGAATGCGCTTACCAGCCCTCGTTTCGAGGATTAAGGCGTCAGGTTGGGTGAAAAATCAGCATCAACAACAATATAGCGCCAGGGTCAGCAAAACTGACCCTGATGGGATGGGGTGTTAACGACCCGCGTGCTTCATAATTCGGGCTTTATCTACTGCCCATTCGCGGTCTTTGATATCGGTACGCTTGTCGTGCTGTTTTTTACCTTTTGCTACGCCGATTTTGACTTTGCACCAGGCATTTTTCCAGTACAGCGAAAGAGCGACCACAGTGTAACCTTCGCGGTTGATGCGCCCGTACAGGGTATCCAGTTCGCGCTGGTTGAGCAGAAGCTTACGGGTACGCGTCGGGTCGCAAACGTAATGAGTGGAAGCAACGGCCATTGGCGTAAAGTTGGCGCCAAACAGATAGGCTTCGCCATCTTTTAAAATGACATAGCTATCGCCAATGTTGGCTTTACCTGCGCGGAGAGATTTTACTTCCCATCCCTGCAGGGCAAGACCAGCCTCGTATTCATCTTCGATAAAGTATTCATGACGAGCGCGTTTATTCAGCGCAATGGTGGCTGATCCAGGTTTGTGGGCTTTTTTCTTAGTCATAGTATCCTGAAGTCATCGTCTTAAAACAGTCGTACCTCAATCTTCCCGCGAGGCGTAATGGGCTATCTTAGCACGAGTTGCGGTACAGCGTTTTTTTTAGCAGCAGATAAATGATATTATTTACACCGTGTTTATATGTGGAACCTGCTATGCCTCAGATTAGCCGTACCGCCCTGGTGCCGTTCAGCGCGGAACAGATGTACCAACTGGTAAATGATGTGAAGTCCTACCCTGATTTTCTGCCGGGCTGCACCGGTAGCCGGGTTCTGGAGCTCGGTCCGACGCAAATGACCGCGGCGGTTGACGTCTCCAAAGCGGGTATCAGCAAGACCTTCACAACGCGAAATACGCTGACCAGTAACCAAAGTATTCTGATGAGTCTGGTCGATGGTCCGTTCAAAAAGCTGATTGGCGGCTGGAAGTTTATTCCCTTAAGCCCGGAAGCGTGCAAAATTGAGTTTCATCTTGATTTTGAATTCACTAATAAGCTGATTGAAATGGCCTTTGGTCGCATTTTTAAAGAGCTGGCCATGAATATGGTGCAGGCGTTCACGACCCGCGCTAAAGAGGTCTACAGTGTCGGCTAAAATCGTGGTTGAAGTGGCCTACGCATTGCCGGAAAAGCAGTATCTGCAAAGCGTTAAGCTGGAGGAGGGCGCGACGGTCGAGCAGGCGATCGTGGCCAGCGGCCTTCTGGCGCTGCGTGATGATATTGATCTGGCGAAGAACAAAGTGGGGATTTATAGCCGCCCGGCTAAGCTTCACGATCGGGTCCACGATGGCGATCGGGTAGAAATTTATCGGCCGCTGATTGCTGACCCAAAAGAGCTGCGTCGCCAGCGGGCAGAGAAAAGCGCCGGAAAGTAACCGTTTCGCACGAAGATGCAGATATAAAAAAAGCGCTCATTGAGCGCTTTTTGCGTATTGATAGATTTACTCCGCCGTCAGGGCAGGTTTGTTATCAATGTTGGTCAGCACACCGCTGCTGTTGAAGGTCAGGGTAAGCGTCTGCTGGGTAACTTTCTCATGCCCAGGCTGCTGACGGAAAACGTAGAACCAGGTATTGGTGCCAAACGGATCCGACATCATCGGGGTACCAAGAGCATAGGCAACCTGTTGCTGCGTCATGCCGACGCGGATTTTTGCTACATCGGTTGGTGCCAGATAGTTACCCTGGTTGATGTCAGGACGGTAAACCACTCGTTCCAGAGTGGAACAGCCTGCGGTCAACATAAGAAGAACCGCTGCGGCAGCAGTCAGCATTTTACAGCGCATAGTGATTTGATTCCTTTTTGGGCCCGAGCAGTACGTGGCTCATCTGTAATATGCCGATGATAATAGACCTTTGCCCGGTTGGGAACCTTCGGCTGCAGGTCTGTCGGCAATTTGCTGTTCACTATGACTCTGTGAAAATCAAAAAGTTTACGCGGCGAGCAACTCTTTCGCGTTTGCCAGGGTGTTACGAGTGACTTCACTACCGCCCAGCAGTCGGGCCAGTTCTTGCAAACGAGCGCGTTTATCCAGAGGGTGCATATGCGTCTCGGTCATTTCACCGTCGGTTTCCTTGCAGACAAAGAAATGGTGATGTCCACAACCGGCAACCTGCGGTAAGTGGGTAACGCACATCACCTGGGTTGATTCACCCAATTGACGCAGCAGCTTACCGACGACCGCCGCCGTAGGGCCGCTGATGCCGACGTCCACTTCATCGAAAATCAGCGCCGGAGTTTCCATCTTACGCGCGGTGATGACCTGAATCGCCAGCGCAATACGAGACAGCTCGCCGCCGGAGGCAACTTTAGCAATCGGCTGCAGCGGCTGACCCGGGTTGGTGGTAACGCGGAATTCGATATGGTCTGCGCCTTCGGCCGTAAGATGGCGTTCATCAAACGCGACATCAATGGCGAACACCCCATGCGGCATCGAAAGTGAGTGCATACTCTCCGTAATGAGCTGAGTCAGCTCATTGGCGCTATTTTGGCGTAAGGCATGCAGCTGCTTCGCCGTATCCAGCGCCAACTGATGATGCTCCACGACCCTCTGGCTGAGTGATTCCAGAGAACCCGCGCTATCATCCAGCATACGCTGTTCTTCCAGCAGTGACTGGTAAAGGTCAGGAAGCTCTTCGGGCGTAATTTGATGTTTCCGCGCGAGGGCAATTTGCCGGGAGATGCGCTGTTCCAGCTCAAACAGGCGGTTCGGATCGAGATCGAGGCGGTCATGATAATGGCGCAGTTCGTCCGTGGCTTCGCTAAGCTGAATAGACGCTTCTTCGAGCATATCGAGTACCCCGGAGAGCTTACTGTCCATACCAACCAGCTCGCTGACCAGCTGCTTCGCGGCGTAGAGTTGGCTTTGCAGGTTGGATTCTTCGCCGTCTGCCAGCACCGTCAGCGCATGCTGGCAGGTCGTCAGCAACTGACCGCTGTTAGCAAGGCGTTTGTACTCTTCATCAATTTGCTCAAATTCGCCCGACTGCGGGTTGAACTCGTTTAGCTCTTTTAATTGATATTGCAGCAGATCCGCACGCGCTGCGCGCTCCTGGCTTTGCTGCTGATGCTGCGCCAGATCGCGACAGCTTTTATGCCACTGATGATAGCGCTCTGCCATAAGCTGAGTAAGCGCATACTCACCGGTATAGCCATTAAGCAGCGTTTTCTGGTGTTCGGGTTTAGTCAGTAGCTGGTGGGCATGCTGGCCGTGGATCTGGATTAGCAGCTGACCCAGTTCACGAAGCTGGGATAAAGGGACAGCCGTGCCGTTAATAAACCCGCGAGAACGGCCATCTGCACTGATGACGCGACGAAGTAAACACTCACGTCCGCTTTCAAGCTGGTTCTGTTCCAGCCAGCGCTGCGCGGCTGGCGTGTCCTTCAGGGAGAAGCGGGCGCACAAATCAGCCCGGCTGGCGCCTCTGCGCACCATATCGGCTTCCGCCCGACCACCGAGGCACAACCCCAGCGCATCGATAGCGATCGATTTACCGGCGCCGGTCTCGCCGGTAATGGCGGTCATCCCGCTGTGAAAATCGATTTCAAGCTCACGAACAATAGCAAAATTACTAATAGTGAGTTGTGCCAACATAGCTGCCTTCCTGTATGAAAAACCATTACTGTGTTTTCGTACAGTATAATCTGGTTTTTTATCCAGTAAAGGGGCTGGCTATAAAATCAGAACAATTTTTTCGACCAGCCAAGCTTGGTGCTTAATGTGTTGAAATAGCTGTAATCTTTTGGATGAATGAGATTGAGGTGATAGTCACAGCGGCGGATCAGCACATCTTCACCATCCTGAATCGGCAGCGCTATCTGGCTATCGCAGCTAATCTCGAGGTCGCTACAGCGTTGAGAAAAGCGCAGGCGAATCGTGCTGTCACCGTTGATCACCAGCGGGCGTGCTGACAGCGTATGCGGAAACATGGGGACCAGGGTGATCGCATCCAGTGAAGGCGTGAGGATCGGCCCTCCAGCAGAGAGTGAATAAGCCGTGGAGCCGGTGGGCGTGGAGATAATCAGGCCATCGGAGCGCTGAGAGAAAGCAAATACCTCATCAATGTAAACTTCAAACTCAATCATATGCGCCACTTTGCCGGGGTGCAGGACAACTTCATTAATTGCCGTGCTGATGCGCTTCTGGCAATCCTGCTGACATACCTGCGCTTCCAGCAGAAAGCGTTTTTCGGCGATATAGTGGCCTTCGAGCACATCGGCAAGCTGCTGTAGCGCGTTATCCGGGTCGAGATCGGTCAGAAAACCGAGGTTACCGCGGTTAATCCCAATAACGTTAATGTCGTAGCGGGCCAGCGTCCGCGCTGCGCCGAGCATATTGCCATCCCCGCCCACCACGACGGCCAGGTCTGCCTGCTGGCCGATTTCCGCCAGCGTCCCGGTCTTCACATTGCTGAGCTGCAGTTCATGAGCAATTTGCTGCTCAACCAGCACTTCATAACCTTTGCCGGACAGCCAGCGCCAGAGCATTTCATGTGTGGTCAGCGCGGTTGGGTGACGAGGGTGTCCCACAATGCCTATACACTTGAAGTGGTTCTTCATGATCTGGATGTCCTTGCGTTAAATGAATAGTGACAATCTGGCCGCGTTCCCTTGAAACCAGGAAACTGATCCCCATAATAAGCGAAGTTAGCGAGATGAATGCGAAAAAAAACGCGGAGAAATTCATGAGTAGTAAAGAACAGAAAACGCCTGAGGGGCAAGCCCCGGAAGAAATTATCACGGAGCAGCACGACGACGTTGAGGCGGTAGAGCCTGAGGTTTCGGCTGAGCAGGTGGATCCGCGCGATGAAAAAATTGCGAATCTGGAAGCTCAGCTTGCTGAAGCGCAGAAGCGCGAACGTGAAGTATTGCTGCGTGCGAAAGCCGATGAAGATAACCTGCGCCGCCGCACCGAGCTGGATATCGAAAAAGCGCATAAGTTTGCGCTGGAGAAGTTCGTTAACGAGCTGCTGCCGGTTATTGACAGCCTGGATCGCGCGCTGGAAGTCGCTGATAAAGCTAACCCGGATATGGCGCCGATGGTTGAAGGCATCGAACTGACGCTGAAGTCCATGCTCGACGTGGTACGTAAGTTCGGCGTGGAAGTGATTGGCGATACGAACGTGCCGCTGGATCCGAACGTACATCAGGCAATTGCGATGGTTGAGTCTGAAGACGTTGCGGCAGGTAACGTTCTGGGCGTCATGCAAAAGGGCTATACCCTGAACGGCCGTACTATTCGCGCGGCGATGGTCACCGTGGCGAAAGCGAAGTAAATAAGCGAAACGGCTACCGCGAGGTAGCCGTTTTTCTATTCCCATCAGCCTGGCCCCAGGGTTGTTATGACTCGGCCACGCTTTCGCGAATGGGTTTTACCGGCATCACTTTCACCCGTTTAATCATATTCTCCTGAACATCAAGAATATCGATATCATACTGTTCGATGCGTACGCGGGTACCCGGAGCGGGGATCTCTTCAAGTGCTTCCAGGATGATACCGTTAATGGTTCGCGCTTCATCTTCCGGGAGATGCCAGTTAAATGCCTTGTTGATTTCCCGTACGTTGGCGGTTCCGTCGATAATCACTGAGCCATCATTAAGCGGCGTCACCTCTTCAGCCAGCGTAGGCGACATTGAAGTCGTAAAATCGCCGACGATCTCTTCGAGGATATCCTCAACCGTAACCAGACCCTGAATGTCGCCATATTCATCAACGACCAGACCCACTTTCTTTTTATTGCGCTGGAATTTCACCAGCTGCGTACTGAGCGGCGTTCCTTCCGGCACGAAGTAAATTTCATCGGCGGCGCGCAGCATGACTTCTTTTGTGAACTCTTTTTTCTCCGTCATCAGGCGATAAGCTTCGCGTACCCGCAGCATGCTGATGGCATCGTCCAGCGTGTCGCGGTACAGCACGATGCGCCCGTGCGGAGAGTGGGTCAACTGGCGGACAATAGATTTCCAGTCGTCGTTAATATTGATACCGACAATATCGTTGCGCGGAACCATGATGTCGTCAACGCTGACTTTCTCGAGATCCAGTACGGAGAGCAGCATGTCCTGATTGCGGCGGGAGATCTGCGAACGTGATTCATTAACGATAGTGCGTAGCTCATCTTTGCTTAATGCTCCGCTAATCACGATGTCGGTTTTAATGCCCATCATACGCATCAGAATGCGGGTAATAGTGTTGAGCAACCACACCAGCGGCATCATCAGTATTTGCAGCGGCGCGAGCAGGAGGCTGCTGGGATAGGCGACCTTTTCCGGATAGAGCGCGGCAATGGTTTTTGGCAGCACTTCGGCAAACACCAGCACCACAAACGTCAGGACTCCGGTGGCAATGGCGACGCCGGCATCCCCGTACAGGCGCATACCGACAATGGTGCCCAGCGCCGATGCAAGAATGTTGACGAGGTTATTGCCAATGAGAACCAGACTAATGAGACGGTCAGGTTTGCGCAGCAGCTTTTCGACACGTTTTGCCTGACGATTGCCCTGTTTGGCCATATGACGCAGGCGATAGCGGTTCAGCGTCATCATGCCGGTCTCAGAACCGGAGAAATAGGCGGAGATGACCACCATGACGATCAGCGTTACGATCAGCGTGGTGGTGGAGATATGTTCCACTTGGGATTCCTTAAAGACTTAGCTCATGAACTGTTGCAATACGCGGCTACCAAAGTAGGCCAGCGTCAGCAGCCCCGCGCCAGTCACGTTAAACCAGACGACCCGGCGTCCGCGCCACCCTTCATGATAGTGGCCCCAAAGCAGGACGATATAAACGAACCACGCAACAATAGACAGCACTGCTTTATCAATGTTTTCCGCGCTAAACAGGTTGTGCATATAAAACAGCCCGGTGCACAGCGTCAGGGTTAACAGCACCACGCCTATCTGGGTGATATGGAACATTTTACGTTCAATGCTCATCAGCGGCGGCATTTCGCTACTGAAGGTCAACTTTTTATTCTTCAACTGATAGTCAATCCACGCCAGCTGCAGCGCGTAAAGCGCAGCGATAATCAGCGTAGCATAAGAAAAGAGCGACAGGCCGATATGGACCAACATCCCCGGCGTGGTTTCCAGATGCGTGATGTACTCGTTCGGCATAAAGGTCGCGAACGCGAGGTTGATTAAGGCGAAGGTGTAGACAATGGGCAGCAATAGCCAGCCGCGATTACGCGATGCGACGATGGTCATCACCGTACAGATCATCAGGCTGACCAGCGATCCCACGTTTAATAGACTGAGGTTTTGCCCACTTTCGCCGCCGGGAAAAATGCGTGACTCCAGCGCGAAGGCGTGACAAATCAACGCAATAGTTGCGGAAAGAATCGCCATCCGCCGCCAGCTGCTGTTTTTTTGCAGCAGACCAGGGACGATCAGCGCGAGGCTGATGGAGTAGGCGACAAGAGCGAGTAGAGCAAAAACAGGCATATGGGCGTCGACTGTTGACTAAATAGTAAAGAGAAGCAGTATAGCGTCACGCGACTCTGGCTCCAACCGTTGCAGCACATTCACGTTTATGTCGTGTTATACTGCGCCCATTCCGTTTTTGTGTCGCTGCGGCGACCGACCGTTTCCACCTCAGGCGAGAGACAATGTTTGATAATTTAACCGATCGTTTGTCGCGTACGCTGCGCAACATTAGCGGCCGCGGACGCCTTACTGAAGACAACATTAAAGATACCCTGCGCGAAGTGCGTATGGCGCTGCTGGAGGCGGACGTTGCTCTGCCTGTGGTACGTGACTTCATCAACCGCGTAAAAGAAAGCGCGGTAGGTCATGAAGTCAACAAAAGCCTGACCCCGGGCCAGGAGTTCGTCAAAATTGTGCGCAACGAACTGGTTGCCGCGATGGGCGAAGAGAACCAGGCGCTGGATTTAGCGGCGCAGCCGCCAGCCGTGGTGCTGATGGCCGGTTTGCAGGGGGCGGGTAAAACCACCAGCGTCGCTAAGCTGGGTAAATTCCTGCGTGAAAAGCACAAGAAGAAAGTCCTTGTCGTTTCCGCTGACGTCTATCGCCCTGCGGCGATCAAACAGCTGGAAACGCTGGCCGAGCAGGTTAGCGTTGATTTCTTCCCGTCTGACGTGGGTCAGAAGCCGGTTGATATCGTTAATGCCGCGCTGAAGGAAGCGAAGCTCAAATTCTACGATGTGCTGCTGGTGGATACCGCCGGTCGTCTGCACGTTGATGAAGCGATGATGGATGAGATTAAGCAGGTCCATGCGTCTCTCAATCCAGTAGAAACCCTGTTTGTTGTCGATGCGATGACCGGCCAGGATGCGGCGAACACGGCGAAAGCCTTTAACGAAGCCCTGCCGCTGACCGGGGTGGTGCTGACCAAAGTGGACGGTGACGCCCGCGGCGGTGCGGCGCTGTCGATTCGTCATATCACCGGCAAGCCGATTAAATTCCTTGGCGTTGGCGAGAAAACCGAAGCGCTGGAGCCGTTCCATCCGGACCGTATCGCCTCCCGTATTCTCGGCATGGGCGACGTTCTGTCGCTGATCGAAGATATCGAAAGTAAGGTTGACCGCGCGCAGGCTGAAAAGCTGGCTTCCAAACTGAAAAAAGGCGACGGTTTTGATCTTACCGATTTCCTTGAACAGCTGCGGCAGATGAAAAACATGGGCGGTATGGCCAGCCTGATGGGCAAGCTGCCGGGCATGGGGCAGATACCGGACAACGTTAAATCGCAGATGGATGATAAAGTGCTGGTGCGTATGGAAGCCATCATCAACTCAATGACGCTGAAAGAGCGCGCTAAACCGGAAATTATTAAAGGTTCGCGCAAGCGCCGCATCGCCGCAGGCTGCGGAATGCAGGTGCAGGATGTGAACCGTCTGCTCAAGCAGTTTGACGATATGCAGCGCATGATGAAGAAGATGAAGTCGAAAGGCGGCATGATGAAGATGATGCGCGGAATGAAAGGTATGATGCCGCCTGGGTTCCCCGGCGGGCGATAATATCGTCGCTATTTTGCTGTCGGGGCGTTCCCATTGTTGGCGCGCTCTGGCTCAGTTACCCCATTTAGGGGGCCTTCCACGGCAGAGTTTATAACTGCTGATTGCAATTTCCCCAGAAATCAGTAAAATTTTCGGGCTTTTAATATGACACCGGGCTCCGTTCCTCGATGGGGCCCGGTGTTTTATTCACACAAGAGGATGTTATGGTTACTATTCGTTTAGCACGTCACGGCGCGAAAAAGCGTCCGTTCTACCAGGTTGTTGTTACCGACAGCCGTAATGCACGCAACGGTCGCTTCATCGAGCGCGTTGGTTTCTTCAACCCGATCGCTTCTGCGACCGAAGAAGGAACTCGTCTGGATCTGGATCGTATCGCTCACTGGGTTGGCCTGGGCGCTACTGTTTCCGATCGCGTAGCTGCGCTGATCAAAGCCGCTAACAAAGCAGCTTAATCTGTCACGGTGGTCATGATGAGCAAGCAACACACCGCACAAGCACCTGTTGAACCGATTGTATTGGGCAAGATGGGTTCTTCCTACGGTATCCGTGGTTGGCTCAGAGTGTTTTCCTCCACCGAAGACGCCGAAAGCATTTTTGACTATCAGCCCTGGTTTATCCAGAAGGCGGGTCAGTGGCAGGTTGTTGAGCTGGAAAGCTGGCGCCACCACAATCAGGATATCGTCATTAAGCTGAAAGGCATTGACGATCGCGATGCAGCGAATCTGTTGACTAATTGCGAAATTGTCGTGGATTCATCGCAGCTGCCTGCGCTTGAAGAGGGTGACTACTACTGGAAAGACCTGATGGGCTGCCAGGTAGTGACCACGGAAGGCTATAGCCTCGGCAAAGTCATCGACATGATGGAAACCGGGTCTAATGACGTTCTCGTCATCAAGGCAAACCTGAAAGATGCATTTGGTATCAAGGAGCGGCTGGTTCCGTTCCTCGATGGGCAGGTTATCAAGAAAGTCGATCTCGCTACTCGTACCATCGAAGTAGACTGGGATCCTGGTTTTTAAATTCTCCGAATAAACGGTAAAAAACGGCACTATGGGGATTGGCTTGTGTTTATAGGTATCGTTAGCCTGTTTCCTGAAATGTTCCGCGCAATTACCGATTACGGGGTAACTGGCCGGGCAGTAAAAAATGGCCTGCTGAGCATCCAGAGCTGGAGTCCTCGCGATTTCGCTCATGACCGGCACCGTACCGTGGACGATCGTCCTTACGGCGGCGGACCGGGGATGTTAATGATGGTGCAACCTTTACGGGATGCCATTCATGCAGCAAAAGCCGCGGCAGGTGAAGGCGCAAAGGTGATTTATCTTTCACCTCAGGGACGCAAGCTTGATCAAGCGGGCGTCAGTGAACTGGCAACAAATCAGAAGCTGATTTTGGTGTGCGGTCGCTATGAAGGCGTAGATGAGCGCGTAATTCAGACCGAGATTGATGAAGAATGGTCAATTGGCGATTACGTTCTCAGCGGTGGTGAGCTACCGGCAATGACGCTGATTGACTCCGTTTCCCGGTTTATTCCGGGGGTGCTGGGTCATGAAGCTTCAGCAATCGAAGATTCGTTTGCTGAAGGATTGCTGGATTGCCCGCACTATACGCGTCCTGAAGTGTTAGAAGGTATGGAAGTACCGCCGGTATTGCTGTCGGGAAACCATGCTGAGATACGTCGCTGGCGTCTGAAGCAGTCGCTGGGCCGTACCTGGCTTAGAAGACCTGAACTTTTGGAAAACCTGGCTCTGACTGAAGAGCAAGCAAGGTTGCTGGCAGAGTTCAAAAAGGAACTCGCGCAACAGCAACATAAACATGATGGGATGGCGTAAGCCCCCAATATCAGTTTACCCAGGATAAGAGATTAAATTATGAGCAACATTATTAAGCAACTTGAACAAGAACAGATGAAGCAGGACGTACCTTCCTTCCGTCCGGGTGATACCGTGGAAGTGAAAGTATGGGTTGTTGAAGGTTCCAAAAAACGTCTGCAGGCATTCGAGGGCGTGGTTATCGCTATTCGTAACCGCGGTCTGCACTCTGCATTCACTGTTCGCAAAATTTCCAACGGCGAAGGCGTTGAGCGTGTCTTCCAGACTCACTCTCCGGTAGTTGACAGCATTTCTGTCAAACGTCGTGGTGCTGTGCGTAAAGCTAAACTGTACTACCTGCGTGAGCGTACCGGTAAGTCTGCTCGTATCAAAGAGCGTCTTAACTAAGATTCGCTTTCGCGACATCCTGAATGAGAGGGCTGGCCTGATGGGCCGGCCCTTTTTTTATCTTTATTTTAACCATTCCATTGCGAATCATTTACAATACGCCCCTCATGGGGAGGGAAGGTGGTCAGCAATATTTTTCATCACTCAGCATTACAACGGCGGGCCTTATGGCTGGCGCTGTTTGCGATCCTGCTGATCGTGGTGGCGCCGTTGATCTCCATCTCCCTGCAAAAAGATCCGATGAATGGCATGCACCACGCAATGATGGGGATGCCGGAAGGTATGCCATCACATCAGATGTCCGTGACGCATACCGATGCCTCGACGCCGGAACACGCGCACAGCGTGCCGCTCGATCATGCTGAAGCCTGTGGCTACTGCGTACTGTTAGCTCATGTTCCGGGCCTGATTTTCGCGCTGGTGTTGCTGCTCAGCCTGATGCTTCGACGCCAGCGAGCCCCGGCTTCCCGCTCGGAGAGGAAACGCTGGCATGACTTTACCTGGCTTTATCCCCACACCCGCGCGCCTCCGCGTCCGTCTGCTTTCTCCCTTACATAAAAAATAATGTGCGTACTGCGCAACCTTCTCTTTTGCTTTAAAAAAGGAAAAGTATGACTACCTGCACATCGCGCGCGGCATGGCTGAACCTGCTGCGTCGTCTTCATTTCTATATCGGATTGTTTATCGGGCCGTTTATTTTTGTGGCGGCCCTGACCGGTACGCTATATGTCGCCACTCCTCAGCTGGAAAACTGGCTCTATCGTGATGCTCTTTACGGTACGTTGACTGGGGAAAAACAGCCGCTAAGCGCGCAAATTACCGTAGCGACGGAGGCCATTCAGGGAAACCTCCGCCTCCATGCGGTTCGGCCGGGGATAGTGGCTGGCGATACGACCCGAGTAATGTTTATTGACCCGACCCTTGGCGAGTCGGAAACGCGGGCAATTTTTGTCGATCCGGTGACGCTAAGGGTGACAGGCGATATGCCGGTTTACGGCACCAGCGGTATTTTGCCCCTGCGTCAGTGGATTGATTATGCCCATCGCTCTTTGCTGCTGGGTAACTTCGGCCGACTGTACAGCGAGCTGGCAGCCTCCTGGATGTGGGTTGCCGCTCTGGGTGGGATCGCGCTGTGGTCGATGACCCGGCCTCGTCGTCGTATAAATAATAGCGTGCAGAATGACCGCCGCCTGCACGTTTCTCTTGGCTGGGTGCTGCTGGTCGGTATGTTGTTATTCTCGGCGACCGGTTTAACCTGGTCGCAATGGGCCGGTAGTCACGTTGATAGGATGCGTGCCGCCTTTGGCTGGCTGACGCCGCAGGTGAATACCCAGCTGGAAAGTGCCGCTCCGGCCGCTCACGATCCGCATGCTGAACATCATGTGGGACATGGAGCGATGGGGGAGATGACGGCGCAGTTGCGCGTAGAGGATTTTGACCCGGTTCTTCTGGCTGCCCGCGCGGCGGGGCTGGATGCCGGCAAGCTGGAGATTCGACCGCCGTCGGGTGCCGGGCGCGCGTGGACGGTAAATGAAATCGACAGAAGCTGGCCAACCCGGGTTGATGCTGTCGCGATCGATGGAGCAACGATGCAAATCGTGGACCGCACTCATTTTTCCGACTTTCCGCTCATGGCTAAGCTGACCCGCTGGGGCGTTGATTTCCATATGGGAATTTTGTTCGGTCTTGCTAACCAGCTACTGCTTATCGCGTTCGGCATCGCACTCTGCGTGATGATAGCGGTGGGGTACCGGCTGTGGTGGATCCGTCGCCCGGCGCACGCGGCGTTTAACCCGGCCAATACGTTGATACAGGCGTGGTTTGGCTTAGCGTGGCCCGCGCGTTTGCTGACTGCCGTTATTGCGGTGTTGTTGGGCCTGGCGCTGCCGCTCATAGGAAGCAGCCTCGCGCTATGTCTCGCCGTTGATTATCTGCGCTGGCGCTCAGCAACGGCGGTGACAGCGGCTAAATCAGTCGAATAGGTGTTTAAGGCGTGCTGATAACCACCGTGACGCGGCGGTTTTCAGCGCGCCCTTTTGCGGTATCGTTGCTGGCTATAGGATACTTTTTCCCGAGTCCGCGAGTGATCAAGTTGGCGCGCGGAATATTCGCCCCTTCGGCCCATGCATCCGCCACGCTGTTAGCCCGCTTAAGCGATAGCATTTCGTTGTAGCTGTCTTCGCCGTAATTATCAGTATGACCTTCAAGGCGACTGTGGGTAATACCGGTGCTCGCCAGACGTGAAGCCATTGTGTGAATTTGCTCTTTGCTTTCGGCACGCAGATGATAGTCGTTTTTATCAAACAGGATGGTATCAGATATTCCTAATAACCAGTCGCCGTTGGTTTCAGTAAAGCCATATGACTTCATTGCTGCAATTTGTTCTGCCGAGAATTTTCCTTGCGGAGCCTGGCAGCCGCCAAGAAAAAGTGCGGCCAGTAAAGCAGGAGCAAAATATTTTCCGATCATGGTGATTCCTTTTATTTTTGCGTTTGCTGTAAGCGCTGGTGTTTCATCCGATACATATTTTGATCGGCAAGCTCTTGCAGATTTTCCGCTGAGGTATGTTCCCAGGTTAAAGCGTAACCAATGCTCAGTGACAGGCTGGCGGTGTGGCCATTGTGTAGATTAAACGGCGGGATAAACTGTTCCGACAACGCGCTACACAGAGCCCGAACTTCGGTTTCTGAATGAACATCCCGTAGCAGAACGGCAAATTCATCGCCGCCGAGACGCCATGCCTGATGCTGTTTACCGACAAAGGCCATCAGGCGGCTCGCGACCTCAATTAACACTTTATCGCCGGCTGCGTGGCCCCAGTTGTCGTTAATAAGCTTGAAGTTATCGCCATCAAGAAATAACAGCGCAGAATGACTTTGGGCGGTTTCATCCTTCATCAGATCATTAATGACATTCCGGAAAGCCGCTCTGTTAGCCAGCCCGGTTAGCGGGTCGTGTAATGAACTGCGCAGGAGCTGGGCGTTTTTAGCCTGAAGCTGCCGCTGCCAGTCCTCCATTTCACCCAGCAGGCTATTGAAGTCCTGGGCGAAAAGGTGGAATTCTTCAATGCGCTCTTCGGGCACCCGGCGGGAGAAATGGCGATTTTCGCGGATGTCATGTACCACCTCGGTAATGCTCTGTAACGCAGCCACAATGCCGCGATGCAGCGAATGGGTAAGGAGCAAGGCGATGCAGGAAGCCAGAAAAATGCTGCCGGTGAGCACAATAATAGAGATACCAAGAAAATAGCTTATCAATCTGTCCAGCGCGGTCAGACGGAGTTCACCGATAATTTTTCCCTGGTGCAGGATAGTTTGCACCGTGGGTTTCGGGAAGAGCCATTTGCTGATGACGTCGCTGATTTTATTCTGACTGACCAGACCATCGTTATGCCATGAGGCGAAGGGCCTTTGCCGGCCATCGACCAGAATTGCTTGAGAAAATTGCCCCTGTCTGCCCAGCGTGGCCAGCGTGTCTTCTGCCGCTGCGCTATCGCCAAAAACGAGCGCTGCCTCCAGGCTACGGCCCATGGTGGCGGCGGTAAGTTCCAGGTTTTTTTGGGCGTATTGTTTGAGTGTAAATATGGAAGCGGTGCAGAGTAACAGCCAGACCAGTGTCATAGAGATCACCACGCTTATCATGCTGATACGGCGCAGCGCTCTTTTAAATGTGGGGCGCGGGGCCTGAGAAAAATCCTTATTCATGTGATGTTTTCCGGGCAAGCATCAGCACCTCGGGATTAACCCGAACGCCGCTGTGCGTCAGTACATCCAGATTTACGGAAAATCTGACTCTCTCATTGTTGATGAGCAGGCAAAAAGCGCTGCCAATAGAGCAATCGGTGTTTTGTTCCGCAATAAGTAATAGGGGCCGGTTTCCATATTTGGCCGTAAATTCAGACTGCTGGGTCGGTGATTCACTGCCAAAATAAAAACCATCGCAGGTCGTCTGTAAGGCTTCTTGTGTATTACGAACAATCACGGGTTTATAAGGCAATATTTCCGGAGCGTCTTCGGCCAGGCTATGGATATATCGTGATGTTGAAAAAATACAGAGCCTTGGAGGACCGGATAATTGCGGCCAGCGCGTATAAGTCACGATCCCCGAAACGATTGTCCGAACATTTTCAGACGGTCCGGAGGCAACAGCAGAGATACCCACGAGTGATAGTACTAAAGTCAAAAAGAGACGGTGAAGAACAGTCATTACGGTTCCGTCAGATTGTCATAGCGTGGGGGATGCAGATTGCTGAAACCCGGGCGAAGAATAGCATTGTTGAGCAAAATCGTCATTAGCCAGCCTCGCCGCTTTGAGATAATTCTTACCAGGATTTTTCGTAAAAGAAATTCGTGGAAGCAGGGAAAAACTGGCGTTTAATGACTCGCTGTAAATAATTTTATACGCATTGAATGAAATACAGCGCTATTTAATTTCAATGTGTAAAGTAAAATTTACGGAATATGGATTGAAATCTTTACTTTGTGTGGTATCGTTACGTCATCCTCGCTGAGGCAATTACTATCGCAAACGAGCTATACAGGATCGCAATCATGCAAAAAGACGCGCTGAACAACGTACACATTACCGACGAACAGGTTTTGATCACTCCGGATCAGTTGAAGGCTGAATTCCCTCTGACCGTTGAGCAGGAGGCGCAGATCGCGCACTCTCGCCAGACTATCTCCAACATCATCGCCGGCCGCGATCCGCGTCTGCTGGTGGTATGTGGCCCTTGTTCGATCCACGATCCTGAAACCGCCATTGAGTACGCTCGTCGTTTTAAAGCCCTTGCCGAAGAGGTCAGCGATAGCCTCTATCTGGTCATGCGCGTCTATTTTGAAAAACCCCGCACCACCGTTGGCTGGAAAGGGCTGATTAACGATCCGCATATGGATGGTTCGTTTGATGTGGAAGGCGGCCTGAAGATTGCGCGCCGTCTGCTGGTTGAACTGGTCAATATGGGGTTACCGTTGGCGACGGAAGCGTTGGATCCAAATAGTCCTCAGTATCTCGGCGATCTGTTTAGTTGGTCTGCTATCGGCGCGCGTACGACCGAATCCCAGACTCACCGTGAGATGGCTTCTGGCCTGTCGATGCCGGTAGGGTTTAAAAACGGCACCGATGGCAGCCTTGCCACGGCAATTAACGCCATGCGCGCTGCCGCGATGCCGCACCGTTTCGTCGGCATCAACCAGGCCGGGCAGGTGTGCCTGCTGCAAACGCAGGGCAACCCGAACGGTCACGTCATTCTGCGCGGCGGGAAAGCGCCAAATTACGGCCCGGAAGATGTTGCGAAGTGTGAAAAAGAGATGACTCAGGCGGGACTGAAGCCCTCTCTGATGGTAGATTGCAGCCATGGGAATTCTAATAAAGACTACCGCCGTCAGCCTGCGGTTGCGGAATCCGTGGTCGCGCAGATTAAAGATGGTAACCGTTCCATTATTGGTCTGATGATTGAGAGCAATATCCACGAAGGTAACCAGTCCTCTGAGCAGCCGCGTTGCGATATGAAATACGGCGTCTCAGTGACCGATGCCTGCATTAGTTGGGAAACCACCGATGCGCTGCTCCGCGAACTTGATAAGGATCTGCGAGGCCATCTGGCGGCTCGTCTGGCGTAAGAGGATGATATGGTTGCTGAACTGACCGCGTTACGCGATCAAATTGATGAAGTCGATAAGGCACTGCTGGAACTGCTGGCTAAGCGCCTGGAGCTGGTAGCGGAAGTCGGAGAGGTTAAAAGCCAATACGGCCTGCCCATTTACGTCCCTGAACGTGAATCGGCGATGCTGGCGTCCCGGCGCGAGGAGGCTGCTGCGCTTGGTGTCCCGCCGGATCTTATCGAAGATGTTTTGCGTCGCGTCATGCGGGAGTCTTATTCCAGCGAAAACGATAAAGGTTTTAAAACGCTTTATCCGAACCTGCGTCCGGTCGTGATTGTTGGCGGCGGCGGGCAAATGGGGCGTCTGTTTGAGAAAATGCTGACGCTTTCCGGATATCAGGTTCGTATCCTTGAAAAAGACGACTGGTCGAAGGCGGAAGAGATTGTCGCCGATGCCGGTATGGTTATCGTCAGCGTGCCGATTCATATCACGGCGGCAACGATTGCTCAGTTGCCACCGCTGCCGGCGGACTGCATCCTGGTCGATTTGGCCTCGGTGAAAGCGGAACCGCTGCAGGCGATGCTGGCCGCGCATAAAGGTCCGGTATTGGGGTTACACCCCATGTTTGGGCCGGACAGCGGAAGCCTGGCGAAGCAGGTGGTGGTGTACTGCGATGGCCGTCAGCCCGAAGCGTATCAGTGGTTCCTGGAGCAAATTCAGGTCTGGGGCGCGCGGCTCCATCGTATCAGCGCCGTTGAACACGATCAGAATATGGCCTTTATTCAGGCGTTGCGCCACTTTGCGACCTTCGCTTACGGCCTGCATCTCGCCGAAGAGAATGTGCGTCTTGAGCAACTTCTGGCGCTGTCGTCGCCTATTTATCGTCTGGAACTGGCGATGGTTGGTCGGCTGTTTGCCCAGGATCCGCAGCTCTATGCTGACATTATTATGTCCTCGGAAAATAATCTGGCGCTGATTAAGCGATACTACCAGCGCTTCGGTGAAGCTATCGGCCTGCTGGAGCAGGGGGATAAACAGGCGTTCATCGATAGCTTCCGTAAGGTTGAGCACTGGTTCGGTGACTATGCCCAGCGCTTCCAGAGCGAAAGCCGGACGTTGCTGCGCCAGGCAAATGATAATCGGCAGTAAGTCGTCAAACACGTATACAATAAAGCCAGAGGGGTGACCCGCTGGCTTTTTTTATAGGGATGAAAACGATGGCTGAACCACAACCGCTGTTTGATTACACCGGGCATTTACCGGAATGTCCGACCTGGAGCGAAGCCGAACAGGCATTGTACTGGGCCGATATTATGGAATGCGAGATTCATCGCTACGATGTGCAGAAGGGTGAACATCAGGTTCTGCAATTTCCCGAGGAGCCCGGCTGTTTTGCCCTGCGCGAGAAGGGCGGTTTTATTGTCGCTTTACGCAGCGGTATCTGGCTCACTGATGCGCATGGTCTTCTACAGCGAAAAGTCTGCGATAACCCCAGCAACCCGCAATTAGCGCGCTTTAATGATGGTGGAACCGATCGCGACGGCCGCTTTTATGCCGGGACTTTCTGGGGGCCGGGAGATTTTAACGGCGCGCTCTTAGTGCGCATCGGTAACGATCTCTCCCCGCAGGTTATCCAGTGCGATATTCACGGCGCTAACGGTCTGGCGTTTAGCGAAGACAAACGTTGGATGTATACCTCGGATACGCCAAATGCCGTTATCTATCGAACACCTCTTGATGAGCGGGGCGAGGCGGGTAAACGTGAGGTCTTCCTGCGCTTTCAGCCGGGAGAGGGGATTCCAGACGGCGCGGCCATCGATGCTGAAGGTTGCTACTGGAGCGCGATGTTTGACGGCTGGCGTATTGCGCGCTTCTCGCCGACGGGCGAGCAGCTGGAGGAGCATCGTCTACCGGTGCGTTGCCCGACAATGGTCTGTTTTGGTGGAGCGGATATGAAGACGCTCTACATTACCACCACGCGGGAGAATATGGATGCCGAAGAAGTGGCGAAATATCCGCTTTCCGGCGCGATCTTCACCCTGCCAGTTGCCGTGGCAGGGATGAAGAAATTGCCGTTTATCGAACGTTAAACCGGGTCGACCGGTACCACGTTTTCGCTGGCATAGCAGCCCAGCACTTTCATTGAACGCGTTATCTCGGCCAGCTCTTTTAATGCCTTGCGCATTGGCAGTGATTCCAGGTTGGCCTGGATATCCAGATAAAACATCTCTTCCCACGGATTACCGTGAATGGGGCGTGATTCCAGCTTGGTCATGATCAGATTATGGTTTCGCAGCACCAGCAGCGCTTCTACCAGGGCCCCGGCTTGCTGGCCGGTGGCCATCAGCAGCGTGGTTTTCGCGGGGACCTGATCGGAGACTTCCACCGCTTTACGCGCCAGAACCAGGAAGCGGGTGATGTTTTGCGTCTGGTTCGCCTGACAATGTTCCAGGACCTGTAAACCGTGCAGCGCTCCGCCTGCTTCGCTGCCCAGGGCGGCAACGGTCGGCGATTTAGCCTGAGCGACTTTTTCCATCGCTGAGGAGGTGCTGTCGGTATATTCAATGTTCCAGTGCGGATAGCGGCTCAGATACTGGCTGCACTGCTGAAACGGCTGCGGATGGCTGTAGACCGTCGTAATCTGTTGCGCATCGGTGGACGTTGAGATCAGCACGCAGTGATCGATAGGCAGCGTCAGCTCGCCCACGATGGATAAGCTGGTGTGCTGCAGAAGATCGTAAACATCATTGATGCCGCCGGAACTGGTATTTTCAATAGGAACGACGGCATAGTCAGCCTGGCCAGTCTCCACTTGCTCAAAGATATCGGCGAACTTCGCGCAGCCGCTTTCGATAAACTGTTCAAAGTGGCGGGCGGCGTACTGACGAGCCGCAAGGTGCGAATATGAACCTTTAGGTCCGAGGAATGCCACCCGCGCGGAGTGCGGATTAATTTTATTCAGGTGCTGTTGCAGCAGCGTTTGTTGGGTAAGGACCGAGTCTTCAATGATCAGCTGGAACAGGCGCGTGATGTAATGGGCATCAAGATGGTGTTTTTTCCCCAGCGTCATCAGGCGTTCCAGCAGGTCCCGCTCGCGGTCGATATCCCGCACCGGCCGGTGCGATGCCAGCTTGGCTTTGCCGACCTCGACGGCCAGGCCGCGGCGCTCTGCCAGCAGCGCAAGCAGTTTCTCATCCAGAGCGCTGATCTTATCGCGTAGGGCCAGTAATGGGTTTTCCTCGGTCATATGTGTTGCCTTTCTTGTTATTGATTATCAATAAAAAAGGCCTCCCGTTTGGGAGGCCTTGTTGTTCGTCTTCGCATTCTTTATCACACGACGAATTGCCTCCCATTCAGGGGAAGGTAAAAAAGAATGCGAAGAAAAACGGGATCAGTTTCACGATGAATTCCTTGAGTTAGTGGGGATTACAGTACCTGTACTGTTTTCACTCTGTCAATAAAAAACGCGCCCGAAGGCGCGTGGCATGACACAAGCTTAAGTTAAGGATTACTCTTCTTCTTCCACAAAGCCTGCCTCTTTCACCGACGTTGCGGCGCGGCGGGCTTCCCCTTTGTGTTGCACTTTATTGAGCTGCCGTTCCAGCTTGTTGATCAATTCGTTAATTGCGGCATACATATCTTCGTGCCGTGCGCTGGCGACCAGGTGCCCGTTTGGCGTATTGATGGTTGCGTCAGCGACAAAACCCTGCGGCTCCTTAGAGAGGATGATGTGCGGGTTAATTAAGTGGGTTTGCCATTTATCCAGTTTGGCGAGACGGTCTGCGACGTGCTGGCGGATTGCCGGAGTAATTTCCATTTGTTTACTGGTAATGTTCATTGTCATAAATTTTACCTCTTGTCTTTCCCGTCTTGGTAAACTCAGCATACCTCGCCCAATGTCAAAATGCGTGATTTAAATCACATTTTATTGTCACTTTTTGTCAACAAATCTGTTTTGTGAGACAGGACAGGAACAGGTGAGATTTTACTTGTGGAATGGAAGAAAGAGAGCCATATTTGATGAGTTAACTCGGCGCTAAACCGCTTCAGCTTAACAATTTAACGAATAAAAAAACGGCAGCCGCCAGGCTGCCGTTTTGCTTATCTAAGGGCTATCAGGTGTTCTTGCTGTTAGCCGCGATGATTTTCGCAACCTTATCAGCCTGCGCGTTCATCTGCATCTGACGGTAGGCGTTTTCCATTTTCGGAAGCGCGTCGCGGGTGGCCTGCGTATCCGGATAGTTACGCAGCATGCCGTCTACGCGGTTAACGACGGCAACCCATGCGCCACGATCGGTATAGTAATCCACGACCGACAGCTCGTACTTCGCCAGACGATCTTTCAGGAACACCATACGCTTGTAGGCGTCAGTAGCGTACTGGCTGTTAGGATAGCCACGAACCAGTTTGGAGAAGTCGTTAAAGGCATCGCGCGCGTGTTGTGGATCGCGGTCAGAACGATCGACACCGAAGAAGCCCTGCAGCGCACTGTCATCCAACGCCATATTTGTCAGACCACGCATATAAATGACGTAATCAATGTTAGGATGGGTAGGGTTCAGGCGCACAAAGCGATCGATAGCTGCCTGAGCCAACGGCAGATCGGCGTTTTTGTAGTACGCATAAATCAGATCCAACTGTACCTGTTGGGAATAAGGTCCAAAGGGATAACGGTTATCCAACGCTTCCAGTTGCGTTATTGCCTGTTTCCAGTTACCGTCCTGCAGCTTTTGCTGAGCGGTCGCGTAGATCTCATTCGGCGGATTATCGGGCACCTCCTCCTTTGAGCCAGAGCAACCCACCAAAGCCAGGCTCAGTGTGGCTGCTGCCACCAGGTATTTCATGCGCGTCATGACGTTTTGACTTCCTCAAAATGTTTATGCGGGAGAATCTCTGTTCCTGCTCCCGATTAAGACCAGCTACAATAGCACACTATATTAAACGGCAAAGCCGTAAAACCCAACGTTAAAACGAAGAAGCTGTATATGGCACAACGAGTACAACTCAACGCAACGGTGTCCGAAAATCAACTCGGACAACGCTTAGATCAGGCTTTGGCCGAATTGTTCCCGGATTATTCGCGTTCGCGCATAAAAGAATGGATCCTTGACCAGAGAGTGCTGGTAAACGGCAGCGTCAGCGACAAGCCGAAAGAGAAAGTGCTGGGGGGAGAAACGATTGCTATCGATGTTGAAATCGAAGAAGAAGTCCGTTTCCAACCACAGGATATTCCGCTCAATATCGTTTATGAAGATGATGACATCCTCGTAATTAATAAACCGCGCGATTTAGTTGTGCACCCTGGCGCGGGCAACCCTGACGGTACTGTGCTGAATGCGCTGTTGCACTACTATCCGGCCATTGCTGACGTGCCGCGTGCGGGGATCGTGCACCGTCTTGATAAAGACACCACCGGCTTGATGGTGGTCGCGAAGACCATTCCGGCGCAAACCCGCCTGGTGGAATCCCTGCAGCTGCGCGAAATCACCCGCGAGTATGAAGCGGTGGCGATTGGTCACATGACCGCTGGCGGAACGGTGGAAGAACCGATTAGCCGCCACCCGACTAAGCGTACGCATATGGCGGTACATCCCATGGGAAAACCGGCGGTGACGCACTATCGGATCATGGAGCATTTTCGCATTCATACTCGTCTGCGTTTGCGCCTGGAGACCGGCCGTACGCATCAGATTCGCGTACACATGGCGCACATCACTCACCCGCTGGTGGGCGATCAGGTCTATGGCGGGCGCCCGCGTCCGCCTAAAGGTGCGTCGGAAGAGTTCATCACCGCTCTGCGTAAGTTCGATCGCCAGGCCCTGCATGCCACGATGCTGCGCTTATACCATCCGATCAGCGGTATTGAGATGGAATGGCATGCGCCAATTCCGCAGGATATGGTTGATTTGATCGATGCCATGCGCGCTGATTTTGAAACTCATAAAGACGATATCGACTGGTTATGACTAAAGTGATTGTACCGCAATGGCCGATGCCGGAAGGCGTTGCTGCCTGTAGTTCCACGCGCGTTGGCGGGGTAAGTTTATCGCCATACGATTCACTTAACCTCGGCGCTCATTGCGGAGACAATCTGCAGCACGTAGAAGAGAACCGTCGGCGCATGTTCGCCGCCGGCGCTCTGCCGTCATACCCGGTGTGGCTGGAGCAGGTTCACGGTACGGCAGTATTAAAACTCGACGGCGGGCCGTACGAGTCAAAGCGTGCGGATGCGTCATACTGTAATGTGCCGGGTACGGTATGCGCGGTGATGACCGCTGATTGCCTGCCGGTGCTTTTTTGTAACCGCGCGGGTACGGAAGTTGCGGCTGCTCATGCCGGCTGGCGGGGCCTTTGCGAAGGCGTGCTGGAAGAAACCGTTGCCTGTTTTGCCGATAGCCCGGAAAATATTATGGCCTGGCTTGGCCCCGCAATCGGGCCGGACGCGTTTGAGGTTGGCCCGGAGGTGCGTGAGGCCTTTATGGCAAAAAATACTCAGGCGGAGCGCGCATTTCGCCCTGCGGGTGAGAAGTATTTTGCTGATATCTATCAGCTTGCGCGTCAGCGGCTGTCGAGCGTTGGCGTTGAGCAGATTTTTGGCGGAGACCGCTGTACCCTCAGCGAAAAAGATGATTTTTTCTCTTATCGTCGCGACAAGACGACGGGTCGTATGGCAAGTTTCATCTGGCTGATATAACCTGCCGAACTAAGACGATCCAGAAGGCAAACTTATTTTTGCATAGTTCAGGTCTTTAACCTTGAATAATTGAGGGATGACCTCATTTAATCTCCAGTAGCAAATTTGACCTGTTATGGGAGGAGTTATGCGTCTGGATCGTCTTACCAATAAATTCCAGCTTGCTCTTGCCGATGCCCAGTCTCTTGCGCTTGGGCACGACAACCAATTCATCGAACCTCTTCATCTAATGAGCGCCTTGCTGAATCAGGAAGGGGGATCGGTACGTCCTTTATTAACTTCGGCTGGCATCAACGCCGGAGAGTTACGCACCAATATTGAACAGGCGTTGAGCCGATTGCCGCAGGTGGAAGGTACTGGTGGCGATGTTCAACCTTCTCAGGATTTAGTGCGTATCCTTAACCTTTGCGACAAGCTGGCGCAAAAGAGAAAGGACAACTTTATTTCGTCAGAACTGTTCGTTCTGGCTGCGCTTGAATCACGCGGCACGCTGACCGACCTTTTAAAATCCGCCGGAGCCACAACTGCTAACGTGAGTCAGGCGATTGAACAAATGCGCGGAGGTGAAAGCGTGAACGATCAGGGAGCCGAAGACCAACGTCAGGCTTTGAAAAAATTTACCGTCGATCTGACCGAACGTGCCGAGCAGGGCAAGCTTGACCCGGTAATTGGCCGTGATGAAGAAATTCGTCGAACGATTCAGGTTCTGCAGCGTCGTACCAAAAATAACCCGGTGCTGATTGGTGAACCCGGCGTAGGTAAAACGGCCATTGTTGAAGGGCTGGCGCAGCGGATCGTCAACGGTGAAGTGCCGGAAGGGCTGAAGGGGCGCCGGGTGCTGGCGCTCGATATGGGCGCGCTGGTGGCGGGTGCCAAATACCGCGGTGAGTTTGAAGAGCGCTTAAAAGGCGTTCTGAATGACCTCGCCAAGCAGGAAGGCAACGTCATCCTGTTTATCGATGAACTGCACACGATGGTGGGCGCGGGTAAAGCGGACGGCGCAATGGACGCCGGTAACATGCTGAAACCGGCGCTGGCGCGCGGTGAGCTGCACTGCGTGGGCGCTACGACGCTGGATGAATATCGCCAGTACATTGAGAAAGACGCCGCGCTGGAACGTCGTTTCCAGAAAGTATTCGTGGCGGAGCCGACCGTTGAAGATACCATTGCGATTTTGCGTGGTCTGAAAGAGCGTTATGAACTGCACCACCACGTGCAGATCACCGACCCGGCGATTGTTGCGGCAGCCACGCTGTCTCATCGCTATATCGCCGACCGACAGCTGCCGGATAAAGCTATCGACCTGATCGATGAAGCCGCATCCAGCATTCGGATGCAGATTGACTCAAAACCGGAAGAGCTGGACAGACTCGACCGTCGCATCATTCAGCTCAAGCTGGAACAGCAGGCGCTGAAGAAAGAGTCTGATGAAGCCAGCATTAAGCGGCTGGATATGCTGAATGAGGAACTGGCCGATAAAGAACGCCAATATTCAGTCTTAGAAGAAGAGTGGAAGGCTGAAAAAGCATCGCTCTCCGGAACCCAGACGATTAAGGCTGAGCTGGAACAGGCGAAAATCGCTATTGAGCAGGCGCGTCGCGTCGGCGATCTGGCGCGGATGTCCGAGCTGCAGTACGGCAAAATCCCGGAGCTGGAAAAACAGCTGGCGGCGGCAACGCAATCCGAAGGCAAGACGATGCGTCTGCTGCGTAATAAAGTTACGGATGCGGAAATCGCGGAAGTGCTGGCTCGCTGGACGGGTATCCCGGTGGCCAGAATGCTGGAAGGCGAGCGTGAGAAGCTGCTGCGTATGGAGCAGGAGCTGCATAGTCGCGTCATTGGTCAGAATGAAGCGGTTGAAGCGGTATCGAATGCGATCCGCCGTAGCCGTGCCGGATTATCCGATCCTAATCGTCCAATCGGCTCGTTCCTGTTCCTGGGCCCTACCGGTGTAGGTAAAACAGAACTCTGTAAAGCGCTGGCCAACTTTATGTTTGATAGCGACGAGGCGATGGTACGTATCGACATGTCAGAGTTTATGGAGAAACACTCCGTTTCACGTCTGGTTGGGGCGCCTCCGGGATACGTCGGTTATGAAGAAGGCGGCTATCTCACTGAAGCGGTCCGTCGTCGTCCTTATTCCGTCATCCTGCTGGATGAAGTGGAAAAAGCGCATCCGGATGTCTTTAACATTCTGCTGCAGGTACTGGACGATGGACGTTTGACTGACGGGCAGGGTAGAACGGTCGACTTCCGCAATACGGTGGTCATCATGACCTCTAACCTCGGTTCGGATCTCATTCAGGAACGTTTTGGTGCCCTGGATTATAGTCACATGAAAGATCTGGTGCTGGGCGTGGTTAGTCAAAGCTTCCGCCCGGAATTTATCAACCGTATTGATGAAGTGGTTGTCTTCCACCCGTTAGGTGAAAAACATATTGCTTCTATTGCGCAGATTCAGCTGCAGCGGTTGTATAAACGACTGGAGGAGCGCGGCTACGAAGTCCACCTCTCTGATGAGGCGCTGAAGCTGCTTAGCGAAAACGGCTACGATCCGGTTTATGGCGCACGTCCTCTAAAACGTGCTATCCAGCAGCAGATCGAAAACCCGCTGGCACAGCAGATTCTTTCCGGTGAGCTGATTCCGGGTAAAGAAGTACAGCTGGTTGTGAAAAATGACCGGATAGTGGCAGTGCAGTAAATCACAAAACAGCAAAAACGGGCCAACTCGGCTCGTTTTTGTTTAAAAACCAGGCAATAATTTAATCTCAGTCGATATTTTGCCTGAAAATTGAGCGGGTGAGGTTTTTTTTTAAAATTACCCTTGCCACTTCAGAATTACTCCCTATAATGCGCCTCCACTGACACGGAACAACGGCACGCAAGCCGCCGGGTCAGCGGGATTCAGCGATGAATGCCGGCAGAGAAAAGCGAAATTAAACGCTTGACTCTGAATGAGGAAGGCGTAATATACGCCACCTCGCAACGGTGAGCGAAAGCCGCGTTGCACTGCTCTTTAACAATTTATCAGACAATCTGTGTGGGCACTCAAAGTGACATGGA